>ENA-ORCZ01000012-ORCZ01000012.1-marine-metagenome-genome-assembly--contig:-NODE-12-length-384010-cov-36.927612_pt1 | contig 384010 bp, 359 predicted proteins | sample MGYA00237785_ERZ508519 | MGnify/ENA primary metagenome ERZ508519 (study PRJEB26189, sample SAMN06268790) | marine metagenome | isolation source: Bioluminescent Bay, La Paraguera, Puerto Rico | place... | reverse complement strand
CGGAGTACTTCTTCGGTGCGGGCATCGCTGGTGTTCCTTCCAGGTTTCGATGTCTCCATCAAACCCGGTGCGGGACACAGTGACCACTCACTATGTCAGCTGGGAGGCCGGCGAGCCAGCGTGGCAGTACATCAACTGGGGTCACTGGGTGGGCCGCACGAACCAGGCGTCGGCGGTCCGCAGCGGAAGCTGGGGTGTACTGATGCAGGAGAACAGCATGAGCGCTGACTCCCCGGGTGAGGCTCGGCGTACCTTCACGTACAGCTCGACGGCGCAGACGTGCGGCTCAACGGTCTACGTCCGCAACCTGTCGCCGACCAGCCAGCGAGTGCGGATCGGGGCCGCACGTGCCAGCACCGGCACCAGCCTCGGCTCGGTGTCCCGGACCCTCCCCGCGAACAGCGGATGGACTTCGGTCTCCCTTTATTTCACGGCGAACACCAACGCAGTTGAAATCAGCCTGTACGCCTACCCGTTTACCTCCACCGGGCTCCTTGACCCCTACTGGGCCCAGATCGCCTGGGACAACTTCACCATGATCTGCATCCGCCCCTGATTCCGCCCGGGACGGTCGCCGATTGAGCGTGATGTCGCAGAGTCATGCCGATGGCTTTGCGACATCACGCCGACGCTGCTGGACGGCGCCGGGGTGGATGAACGGAATCTCGAACGATGGGCGTCGGATGCCGAATCGTATCGGCTGCGTTCACGGTGATCGGCGGCGCGCCCCGGCAGTATCTCGCCGGCGTACCCGACACGCCCCTGCGAATGGTGGATCTGAGCGGCGAGCCCGATCCCGGTGCGGCGGCGCACGCGGCCATGCGGGCCGACCTGGGCCGGCCGATGGACCTTCTCGACGCCCCGCTCTTCGCGCACACGCTCTTCGTGCTAGGCGGCGGCCATTTCCTCTGGTACCAGCGGCTGCACCACCTCGTCGTCGACGGCTACGGGCTCTCGCAGTTCACCGAGGCGGTGGCTCGCGTGTACGACGCGCTGGTCTGCGGGCGGGTGCCGGCCAGCGGGCTCGAACCGGTCTCCGCGCTGATGGACGCCGACCGCGCGTACCGCGACTCCGCGTTGCGCGACCGCGACCGTGCCTTCTGGTCCGTGCACCTGGCGGACCTGCCCGAGCCGCCCGGAGCCGGCGGGCGGCGGCAGAGCCGGCTGCCGGACGAGATCGCGCGGCACGCCCGGCAGGTCGACGCCGGGACGACGGCCGCGTTGCGGGCGGCCGCGAGCGGGGTGCGCACGGGCCTCGGCGGGCTCGCCATCGCGGCCGCCGGGCTGTACGAGTAGCGGGTTACCGGCTCGCGCGACGTGGTGCTCGGCGTGCCCGCCGTCGGTCGTGTGGGCAGCGCGAGTTGGCCGCGATCGGCATGACCTCCAACGTGCTGCCGCTGCCGCTGCGGATCGACCCGTGCGAGCCGGTCGGCGAGTACGTCCGCCCGCACGGCCCGCACGGTGCGGGAGGCGTTGCGGCACCAGCGATACCGGTACGAGGACCTGCTGCGCGACCTCCACGCGGTCGACGGCGTCCCGCCGCCGGCCACGCCCACCGAGGAGCTGCTCTGCGTGGCGTTCGCGGAGATTCTCGACGTGGCCGCCGCTGGCGTCGAGGACCGCTTCTTCGCCCTCGGCGGGCACTCGCTCAGCGCGACCCGGCTCATCAGCCGGATCCGCGCGGCGACCGGAGTGGCGGTGCCGTTCCGGACGCTCTTCGAGCAGCCCACCGTGGCCGGGCTCGCCGGCTGGGTGGACGCACCCGGTTCCGGTGAGCAGCCATCGAGAGTTGAGGTATCTACGTAGGAATCGTTCACGTGGACTTGAGATCATTTTCTCCGGCCGTCTCGCGAGCGGTACAGCCAGCGGCCGTCTCCCGGTCATCGGTCACCGGTGGGGCGCACCATCGCGCGCCGACAGCAACCGGGCAACGATGTCGAGGACGGCTGGGCGGTGCTCGTTGAGGAAGAAGTGCCCGCCGGTCATCGTGTGGACGGTGACGCCTGCGGTGGTGTGCCCTCGCCACGCGTCGGCCTCGTCCGGGGTGGTCGTCGGATCGTTGGTCCCGGTCAGGACCGTAATCGGGGCGGAGATTGTGACGTCCGGGGTGCACCGGTAGGTCTCGATCGCGCGGTAGTCGTTGCGGATCGCCGGCAGCAGCAGCGCCCGCATCTCCGGGTCGGCGAAGACGCGGCTGTCGGAACCGTCGAGTGCCGTCAGTTCGGCGACGAGTCCGTCGTCGTCGAGGGTGTGTACGCGTTCCTCGCGACGCCGGGACGGAGCGCGGCGTCCGGAGACGAAGAGTCGGCGAGGAGTGTGCCCCAGCCGGTCCTCCAGCCGTCGCACCACCTCGAAGGCGACCGTCGCGCCCATGCTGTGCCCGAAGAGGGAGACGTCGTCGCCGAGATCGGGCAGGGCGGCGAGCGCCTCGAAGATCCCGTCTGCGAGGTCGGCGACGGAACCGGTGCAGGGCTCGTCGTGGCGCTCCATGCGGCCGGGGTACTGCACGGCGAGGACCGCGACGGCGGGGGCCAGGGCCGCTGAGTGCCGGAAGTAGAAGCTGGCGCTGCCGCCGGCGTGCGGGAAGCAGACCAGGCGCGGCGCGTCCGCCGCCGCCGAGTGGTACCGGCGAATCCAGGCACCTGCGGTGATCGATGTCATGGGTGTCAGGATGCCGTCCGGGCTTCGCGGGCGCCAGTTCCAGCTAGCCGAGCCGCTCCGCCAGGATCTCCACGGCCAGGGCGGTGGCTGCGACCACGTCCGCCACCTGCGTCATGCTCACCGTGTCGGGCACGTCGCCGGCCTGGTGGTAGTGCGGGTTGCGGAAGTTGGCCGTGTCGGTGATCTGGACCGCGGGCAGACCGGCGTCCCAGAACGGCAGGTGATCGCTGCGCGCGAAGTGCTGGGTGAACGGTACGAACCGGCCGAGCAGCGGCCCCAGCACCGGCAGGTCGGTGGGCGCGCGAAGCAGGACGGCGCCGGTCGGGCCGTTCAGCTGGGTCAGCGCGGCTGCGAACAGGGCCGCCATCGTCCGACTGGACCGCTGGTAGAGCACTGCGGCGAAGTCCGCCTGCTGTCCGTTGCGCCGGATTCGGCTGACCTGCCCGGGGTAGAGCAGGTCGAGTCCGCGCGGCAGCTGCTGGCTGCCCGGCTCGGTGCTGGCGAATCCGAGCATCTCGAACACGTAGGCAGCGACCACCTCTCGCCCGGTAGCGAACATCTGCCGCACCAGGTGACGGGCACCGTGAAAGCCGAGTTCCTCGTGGTCGACCGCGACGAGCAGCACCGTTCGGCGGAATCGCGCCTCACCGAGCAGCCGGGCCAGCTCCAGTAGCCCGACGATGCCGGTGCCGTTGTCGTCGGCGCCGCCGGTACCCGGGACCGTGTCGTGGTGGGCGAGGACCAGGACCGCGTCGGAGAGCTCACCCTCCTTGCCTGCGACGATGTTGACGCCGTCGATGTCCGCGTCGGTCAGGACATCCGCGTACCGACCACTCGGCCCCCACTGGGGGACACCTCGTGCGTGGAAGTGGTCGAGCCGCGCCGTCCATCCCGCTGCTGCGAAACGGTTCCGCAGGTCGATGTCCAGTGCGGCACAGATATCCGGGGCGAGTGCCCGTACCCGGGGTGCCGGAAGGGCTTCGAGCTCGTGGCCGAGGGCGTCGTCGTCGATGGCGGCGCGCAGCTTACGTACGCGTTCGGTCTGCGCGGGCCCGAGAACGGGTAGGCGAGGTTCGGCTGCTCCAAAGATGATCAACCTTACATCGACAGTTGCCAGCGTATCCAGTTGACAGCGCGTGAGCCAAGCGTAATATAGATAGACATCTATCGATGGTGCGTTCGCTGTCTTCCCGTCGGACGATCCACCACGCCGCGCTGCCCGGTACCACCCGTGCCGCGCCACACCGGGACACCTCGTACTTCGGGCTGCCCGGGGTGGTCGACCGTACGTGACAGCGCGCCCTGTCGATCCGTCCGCACAACAGTGGAGGAGAGCCAGCACATGCGCTTACACCGGTACCGGTCCCGGCTGTGGTCAGCCGTGACCGTGGCAGCCGTCGTCGGCGGAAGCGGAGTGGCCGTCACGGCCGCGTACGCTGCCGTCGGGTGCGGCGTCACCTACTCCGTCGCCTCGCAGTGGCCGGGTGGCTTCACCGCCAACGTGGCCGTCACCAACCTCGGTGACCCGGTCAGCTCGTGGACGCTGACCTGGAGCTACGGCAACGGTCAGCAGATCACCCAGGCGTGGAACGCCACGGTGTCGCAGAGCGGTGGACAGGTCACCGCCCGCAATGCCAGCTACAACGGCAACATCGCCACCGGGGCGACCACCACGTTCGGCTTCAACGGGTCGTGGAACGGCAGCAACACCGCGCCGACCACGTTCGCGCTCAACGGCACCACCTGTACGGGGTCGCCGGCCGACCCCACCATCCCACCACCACCCACCACCGCCCCGCCGTCCAGTCCGCCGCCGACCACCGCGCCGCCGACCATGCCGCCCGGCGACCCGACCTGGGGCACTGCGCTGCCACCGGCGAGCGCGCCCAAAAGTCGGGCGTACGAACTGATCGCCACCGCCAACGAGAAGGGCTACCTGCCGCGGGCCGGCGAGTGCTCGGTCGAGATCCACGCCCGGTACTGGACCTACGGCCCAGACGGCAAGGTCTACCCGACCTGGCACCCGACCCGGGACCCGAGCGGCTGCTACTTCGGCCACGAACACGGTGACGATCCGCGGACCTCGGACCTGTACGGCACCGCCGGCTGGCCCGCCTTCGGTTACACCAGCGAGGTCATGCTGGACAACATGCCCGATCACAGTCACCGCCACGAGGACCACGTCGGGCACAAGGTGCTGGTGGTGAACAACAGCAATGTCATCCAGGGCGACAACGGCACCAGCTTCTTCCCGCCGCAGGGGCCCACGATCGCCGTCTGCGACGTTCTGCTGAAATTCCACCAGGGCACCCACTCGCCGGACGCGTTCACCAACAACGTCCACGAGTTGCTGTTCAACCAGCGCTGCGTCGGGAGCAACGGCGGCCCGGTCACCGAGGCCCGGTACAACGCGATGATCCCGCTCGGTCGACCTGGCGGCTTCAGTCCCAGCGAATGCCCCGGCTTCGGTCGTCCGTTCATCAATGTCGCACCTCCGGTGCCGGCGGACTCGCCGTCGGACACCCGATCGCTGGGTCGGTTGATCGCCGAGACCGGCTGTATCGAAGCGATCCGGGAAGGCCGTACCCACTTCGACCCGCTCTACCCCAACCCGGTGCCGTTCACGGTTTCCGATATGGACGACTTTTGGTTTTCCGACGTGCAGGTGACGGGATCCGGGCTGGACTTTCACCTCGCGCCGCTGTTCTACGTCGTCAATCCCTCCCGGTACTACGACCCGAGCCTGCCAAACAGGATGGGCCGGATCGTGGACCTGTGCTACACCGACCTGGCCGGTGGCGACTACTGCGCCGAGGCTCGACAAGTGACCCAGCAGACCGGCCAACAGGTCGCCTGGAACGATCCGCGCTCGCCGTTCAAGGGCACTCTGCGCGAGTACCGGCCCGGCACCTTCTCAGTGCGCAACAGCGGTCCATCCACGGTCTACACCGACGTGTACGGACGCAACGCCTCCACCACGCCGTTCCCCGGCTCCATCGAACAGTACCTATCAGGTAACACGGGGACCGAGATGTACGTGCGGGGATCCATCAAGGACTACGCGGCGACCGGAGTCCACGCCCCGAACTGACACCTCTGACCCGGGCATCTCCGGCCACGGTACGCCGTGAGCCGGCCGGCCCAGCGCAGGGCGGGCCATCGGCGACCCCGATGGCCCGCCCGTCGGCTGTACCCCGGCACGTCGGCCGGGCAACGCCGGAGAAGCACCGCAGCCGCCCGCCGTAAAGAATCTTGACAACGTCCCGCCACAGCCGACGTCTCGTAGAAGAGGTCAACGCATGTCTGTGCCAGCGCCCAGGGGCATAGTCGCCGAGAGCCCCGGCTGACCATGCTGCCCGCAGCGGTCGAGGCCCGCCGGACCCGACACCGTCCGATGGCCGCGCTGTTCACCGGCGCGGCGGTGACCAACGTGTCGATGATCGGTGCGAGCACGGTGAGCACCCTCGTCGGAGCGCAGTTGCTCAGCCCGCTGTGGAGCGGCATACCGAACGCGGCCGGGATCGTCGGCTCCGCCGTCGGCACCCTGACGCTGGCCGCCGTGCTGGCCAGACGCGGCAGCCGTTCCGCGCTCGTGCTGGGCTACCTGATCGCGGTCGTCGGTGCGGTCGTCGCGGGCGGCGCCGTGCTGGCCGACGCGGCGGGCCCGCTGATGGTCGGCATGCTGCTGCTCGGTGTCGGCAACGGTGGAGCGCAGCTGTCCCGGTACTGCGCGGCGGACCTGTACCCGCCCGACCGCAAGGGCTTCGCGGTCGGCGTCGTCGTTTGGGCGGGTACGGTCGGTGCGTTGGCCGGGCCCAACCTGATCGCGCCACTCGCGCGGTTCTCCGCCGGGCTGGGTCTGCCGCCGCTCGCCGGGCCGTACCTCCTGGCGCTGGTCGGTGCGGGTGCCGCGGCAGCGGCGTCGGCGACCCTGCCGACGACCCGGGCCGGCACGCGGCATGGTGCCCCGGGACCCAGTGCCGTGTCGCCCGGAGTGTGGCGACGTCCGGTGGTCCGTACCGCGGTGGTGTCGATGACCGCCGGCCAGGTGTCGATGGTCGCCGTGATGACGATGACGCCGCTGCACATGGACATGCACGGTCACGGCCTCGGCGCCGTAGGTGCGGTGGTCAGCGCACACCTGCTCGGCATGTTCCTGCTGGCGCCGCTGTCCGGGCACATCGTCGACCGGTTCGGGGCACGGACGGCGATCCTCGCCGGTGTCGGGTTGATCGCTTTGTCCACGATGGTCGCGTTGGTGCCGGCGGCCGCAAGCGCGCAGCTGTACGTCGCGCTGTTCCTACTCGGTTCCGGCTGGAACCTCACCTTCGTCGGCGGCAGCGGTCTGCTCACCCAGTCGTTGACACTCGCCGACCGCCAGCACGTCCAGGGCGGCGTGGACGCGATCGCCTGGGGTGCCTCGGCGGTGGCCAGTGTCGGTGCCGGAATGGTGCTCGGCACCGTCGGGTACCCGGTCTTGGCGGTCAGCGCCGGTGCGGCGGTGCTGCTCCCGTTGTTCCTGCTGGCCCGGGCGGACGGCTCGGCGGCGGTTCCCTCCTCCGGCGGAACCGAGGATCCGCCGGACCGGCGCGGCGGGCAGTCGTGCTGTTAGCGCGCGGCGGGCAGCCGTCCTGCTAGCGCCCACCGGGCCGGGGCCGGTCGGCCGGGCGCGGAGCGTTACCGTCGGCCGGCCCCAACGCGGTCATGTCGACGACGAGGTCGGCTCGGTCCCGGCCGGCCTTGATCAACCGGGCGTTCGGGTCGTCCACCGTGGCTACCCAGGCGTGGGCGGCAGCAGGTGATTTGCCGAACTCGATGTGCCGGCGGATGAGACGGTCCCGCCGTACGTCGTCGTCGAGTTGGCAGAACCACACCTCGGCCAGCAGCGCGCGCACCGCCGGCCAGGGCTCTGTGTCCGCGAGCAGGTAGTTACCTTCGGTGACGACCAGGCGTGCCGGTGGGTCGACCGCGATGGTGCCGGCCACCGGTTGTTCGAGGTCGCGTTCGAAACCCGGCGCCCAGACGGTCCGGTGTCGTTCGGTCCGCAGCCGGTGCAGCAGGGCGAGGTAGCCGTCGCCGTCGAAGGTGTCGATGGCACCTTTGCGGTCGCGCCGGCCGAGCCGGTCCAGCGCCGCGTCGGACAGGTGGAAGCCGTCCATCGGCACCAGCGCCGCCGGGACCCCGACCTGCCGCAGCCCGGCGACCAGCAGCGCCGCCAGCGTCGACTTGCCCGCTGCCGGGCAGCCGGTGATGCCGAGGACGAGTCGGCCATGGCGGGGGACAAGCCGGTGGGCGCGTACGACGAGTTCATCGAGCATGCACCAGCTTAAGCAGCGCCGGGGAGCCGCTGGCCGACTCCCCTGCGGACACGGGTACCCGCCGCCGGCCCGCGACCCATTGACATCGACCCTGCGGGCAGTTAACACTGTCGATTCAATCCGGCAATCGCATGGCAATCACATCAGGTGCTCTGTTAGCGCTAACATAGGAGGGTCCGAATGCATGCCGGCTCGGCGTTCGTGCTCGCCACCCTGGTCTGTGCCGGTCTGCCCGTTGTCACCGGCGACACCGTAGCCGGTGGCGGCGACACCCACTCGACCGCGGCGACCCTGCCATCCGGTGCCGCGTCGCTGGAGTCGGTCAACTACCCCGGCCGGTTCCTACGCCACCAGGACCAGGGGGTCCGACTCGATCCGGTGGGTACGTCGAGCCCGCAGCAGACCCGGCTCGATGCCACCTTCGTGATCGTCAACGGACTGGCTTCGCCGGACTGCTACTCGCTGCAGACCCGCGACGGGCTCTTCCTGCGCCACCGGGACTGGCAGCTGCGGGTCGACACCAACACCGGTGATGCCGCGTTCCGTAGCGACGCCACCTTCTGCCCAATCGACGGCGTCGTCGCCGGAACGATCGCGCTGGCCGCGTACAACTACCCGACGCACCGCGTCCGGCACCGCGACTTCACGCTGCGGCTCGACGCGTACCAGGATACCGAGATCTTCCGGGCGGACAGCTCCTTCCGGATCGCCGCCCCGTGGGCACCGTCCCCACATGCGGGACCCGTCATCCCAGGGCTCTTCGCCGATCCACACCTCACCACCTTCGGCGGCCGGTACTACCTGTATCCGACCACGGACGGATACGCCGGCTGGTCCACCACCTACTACAAGGCGTTCTCCTCGCCGGACCTGGTCAACTGGACCGATCACGGGGTGATCCTCGACCATGAACCGGACGTGTCGTGGGCCGACAACTCGGCGTGGGCGCCAGCGGTGGCACACCGCGACGGTCGCTACTACCTGTACTTCTCTGGCGGCGCGGCCAGTGGGGACACGGTCAAACATCTCGGTGTCGCGGTCGCCGACTCGCCGGTGGGACCGTTCCGCGACGCGCTGGGCCGGCCGCTGATCCGTGGCGGCCAGTACTCCGGCCAGGCTATCGATCCGATGGTCTTCACCGACGACGACGGACGCGCCTACCTGTACTGGGGCCAGGGGGCCGCCCGGGTCGTCCCGCTCAACCCCGACATGGTGTCGTTCGACCCGGCACAGGTGCGGGTCATCACGCCGTCCGGCTACAACGAGGCGCCGTTCGTCTTCAACCGCGGCGGCACCTACTACTTCATGTGGTCGGAGAACGACACCCGCAGCGAGGACTACCGGGTGGCGTACGCGACCGGCCGGTCCCCACTCGGGCCGTGGACCAACCGTGGCGTGGTGCTGCAGAAGCGACTCGCCGACGGGATCCGGGGCACCGGGCACCACTCGGTGGTCCGCGCCCCGGACAGCGACACCTGGCACATCGCCTACCACCGCTTCGCCGTACCGGCCGGCAACGGCACCAACCGGGAGGTCGTCATCGACCCGATGGAGTTTGCCGCCGACGGCACGATCCGCCCGATCGTGCCCAGCCGGTGAGTTCGCATCGCACCAGCCCGGTGGGCGGCGGACCACCGGCACTGGCCGGACCCGACCAACTCCGACAGAAGGAGACCCGATGCCGAGAACCCTTGCCCGGCTCAGCGCCATCCTCGCCGCCGCCTGCCTGCTGTTCACCTCATGGTCGGTGACCGCAGCGAGACCGGCTGCCGCCCTCGATCCGTTCACCGGATACCTGATGGCCCACTTCACCGGTGAGTCGGCCAACGGCGAGCAGATTCATCTGGCGCACAGCACCGACGGGCTGCACTGGACCGACCTCAACAACGGCAGCCCGGTCCTGATATCCACAGTGGGCACACGTGGCGTGCGGGATCCGGTCCTGGTCCGCTCACCGGCCGGCGACCGGTACTGGATCATCGCCACCGATCTGCGGATCGCCAGCGGAACGTCGTGGAACGACGCCGCCAACCGGGGCAGCACCTCGATCGTCGTCTGGGAGTCCACCGACCTGGTCAACTGGTCGGCACCGTGGCTGCTCAACGTCGCCAGCGGTATCGCGGGCGCCGGCAACGCCTGGGCACCGGAGGCGATCTACAACCCGGCGACCGGTGACTACGTCGTCTACTGGGCGACCAACTCGGCCCGCAACGGGGTGACCAAGCACCGCATCTGGTACGCGCGGACCAGCGACTTCCGTACCATCGGTACTCCGCAGCTCTACATCGATCGGGGTAGCGGCCAGGGCATCATCGACACCCAGATCATCGAGGTCCCGAACAGCGTCGGCGGCTACCGCTACTACCGGGCGTCGGCCGACGGTCACATCACCATCGAGGCGAGCAACTCGATCCTCGGTAACTGGACGACCCTCGGTAACCTGTCGCACCTGGGCATCTCCAACGGCACCGGCGGCGGCAACGTGGTCGAGGGCCCGATGTGGGCCCAGTTCAACAGCCGTAACGAGTGGGTACTCTGGCTTGACCAGTACGCCACCGGCCGCGGCTACCTGCCGGTCACTTCGACCAACCTGGGCAGCACGGGCAACTTCCGGACCCGGTCGGACTACAGCATGGGCGGCAGCCGCAAGCGGCACGGATCGATCCTCAACCTGACCGCGGCCGAGCAGTCCAGGGTGCTTGCCCGCTGGGGCACGACCACCCCGGTGAACCGGATCCAGTCGTACAACTACCCGGACCGCTACGTGCGGCACGCCAACTACGACGTGCGCATCGACGCCAACGTCAGCCCGGCCCAGGACGCGCAGTTCCGGCTGGTGCCCGGCCTGACTGGCGGCTCGGGGTACGTCTCGATCGAATCGGTCAACTATCCGGGCCACTACCTGCGGCACTACGCGTACGACTTCGAGTTGGCACCCGACGACGGCTCGGCGGTCTTCGCCGCCGACGCCACCTTCCGCCGGGTCGCCGGCCTGGCCGACGCCGGATGGTCGTCGTTCCAGTCCTACAACTTCCCGGACCGCTACATCCGGCACTACGGCTACCAACTGCGCCTCGACCCGATCGCCGACGCGCAGGCACGCGCCGACGCCACCTTCCGCGTCACCGGCTGACCCGGTGGGCGGTGTCGCCGCCGACGGAGACACCGCCCACCGGCGGCGCGGACCGGCGTCGACTGGTCCGCGCCGACCCCGGTGGCCCACACTGACCTGGTGCAGAAGCAGACAGCGCCGGTACGGTCCGCCGTGGTGGTCAACCCGACGAAGGTCACTGACCTCGACGGCCTGCGAGCGGCGGTCGACGCGACCCTGGCCGAAGCCGGCTGGGCGGCACCGATCTGGCTGGAGACGACGGCAGCCGAACCGGGGCGGACGCAGGCCCGGGACGCGGCCGCGGCCGGGGTCGACGTCGTGTTCGCCTGCGGCGGCGACGGCACCGTGATGTCGTGCGTCGCCGGCCTGGTCGGCACCGACGTGGCGCTCGCCATCCTGCCGGCCGGCACCGGTAACCTGCTCGCCGCCAACCTGGGGCTGTCGACCGACCTCGCGGCCGGGCTGGAGGTCGCGGTGGAACGGCAGACCCGCCGGCTCGACGTCGGTCGGCTCGACGACGACCGCTGCTTCGTGGTGATGGCCGGCATGGGGTTCGACGCGAGCATGCTGGCCGCCACCTCCGAGCAGGCCAAGGCACGGATCGGCTGGCCGGCGTACGTTGCCGGCGCCGTGCGGCACCTGCGGGACCGGCCGATGCCGGTGCGGGTCCAGATCGACGACCAGCCGGCGGTACGGACCCGGGCCCGCACCGTGCTGGTGGCCAACGTCGGCCGGCTGCAGGGCGGGATGACCCTGCTGGCCGACGCCGAACCCGACGACGGTCTGCTCGACGTCGCCGTGCTGACGCCACGGACGCTGCGGCATTGGCTCGCGCTGGCCTGGGCACTGGTGCGGGGCCGGCGACGGGTGCCGCGGATGCAGGTGTACCGGGGGCGCGAGGTGTCGGTGGTCAGTGACCGCGACCAACCCCGCGAGCTCGACGGCGACCTGATCGAACCCGGCGCCACGCTGCGGGTGACGGTCCAGCCGGCGGCGCTGCTGCTGTGCGTACCGCGTCCGGCGGATGACCCGGACCTGTCGGTGGACGCCGGTGCGGCGGCGCGGCGCGGCGCGGCACTCGTCGAACGCACCCGTCACGCGCAATGACCCGGCCCGGGGCGTGACCGCCCCGAATCAGCCGTTGTCGGTGCGTCCGAGCCGGGCGAGCAGCCCGGTGTGCTGCCGTTGGTGGCTCTCAGCCCGCCGGCCTAGCGCATCCGCCCGGCCCCACCGGCCGGGCACGTCGAGCAGCTCGATCCGAGGTATCGACGGCGGGAGATGCGGGTCGACGCCCAGATGGTCCTGGTACGGGGTGAGATCCAGCATGGTACGCAGCAGCAGCAGGACCGCCCCCGCCGACCAGCCCTGCGGGCTGCACGCCGTCGGGTACTCGACCGGATATCCGGTCAACTCGCGCCGGTAGCCGGCGAAGGCCTCCGGCAGCCGTCCGTCGAAGAACCCGGACGCCTCGATCATCCCTTCGGCGATCCGGGCGGCCTCCTCCCGGAACCCGTACCGGCGCAGCCCCCACGCGATGATCGAGTTGTCGAACGGCCAGACCGACCCCACGTGGTAGCCGACCGGGTTGTACCGTGCCTCGGTCTCGGCCAACGTCCGTACCCCCCAGCCGGAGAACATCGCCGGCCCGAGCAGATGCTCGGCCACCTTGCCGGCCCGGTCCGGCTCGACGATGCCGCTCCACAGCAGGTGTCCCATGTTCGACGACAGCGCGTCGACCGGGGTGCCGTCCGGGTCGAGAGCGAGCGCGTAGTATTCGCCGTCGGCCACCCAGAAGTCGCGGTTGAACCGCTGCTTCAGGTCGGCCGCCTCCCGCTCCAGTCGGTCGGCGTACGCCGGGTCGTTCCAGAACTCGCGGGCCAGCCGGGCGCCACGAATCTTGGCGTCGTAGGCGTAGCCCTGCAGCTCGCAGGTTGCCCTCGGCAGTGCGGACAGCCGTCCGTCACGGTAGGAGATCGCGTCCCAGGAGTCCTTCCAACACTGGTTCTCCAGGCCATTGCGGGTGTTGCGTCGCCAGTAGGAGACGTAGCCGTTGCCGACCAGGTCCCCGTACTCGTCGATCCAGTGCAGCGCGGCGCGGGCCTGGCGTTCGAGCCCGCGGACCAGTTCGACGTCGCCGCTCCACCGTTCGTACTCGTCGAGCAGGATCACGAACAGCGGAGTCGCGTCGGCCGAGCCGTAGTACGGAGTGTGTGGCTGCTCCTCGAACGCCGCCGACTCGCCGTACCGGAACTCGTGCAGGATCTTGCCGGGCTCCTCCTCGCGCAGGTCGTCGAGGCTGCCGCCCTGCAACGAGCCGAGCAGCCGCAGCACCGGGGGAGTGAGCCGGGGCAGGAACGGCATGGTCTGCAGGCTGATGAAGATGCTGTCCCGGCCGAAGAGCGTCATGAACCAGGGCAGTCCGGCGGTCGGGATCGGCCCGGTGGCGGTCAGCGAGGCGTACCGCATCGCGGCAAGGTCGATCAGGCTGCGCTCGTACGCCGTGGTGAGGTTGGGATTGTCGGCGAGCAGCTGCGGCGCCCGGTCGATCCAGTGCTCGAGCTCCTGGCGCACCTGCGGTCGGGCCCGGCGTCGGTAGGCCCCCCAGATGGTCGGCGACGCGGTGTCGCCGCCGTTGATCACCGGTTCCACCCGGAGCTCGGTCTGCCATTGACCGCGCGGCTCCAGGCTGACGTCGAACGTCATGCCGTCGTCGTCGATCCGGGCCGCGAGCGTGCTGGAGATGACGGTGTCCCGCTGGAACGTCTCCCGCCGGTAGCTGTATCGCAGCCGACCTTCGTCGTGGTGGACCGACTTCGTGCCGCGCTTGTGCTGGACGTCCTTGATCTCGAACAGGTCCGCGAAGTCGGTGTCCATGTCGACTCGCAGGGTCAGGACGGCCGGCGCGATGTCGTGGTTGAGTACGGTGAGCCGCTCGACGAACGCCGTGCCGATCGACTGCTCCCGGATGACGGACAGCTTGGCGTCGATGTAGTGGGTGGGCCGGCCGGGCACGAGGAAGAACCGGGTCTCGAAGAAGTGCAGGTCGTCCTGGGAGAGCGCATTCAACCGGTGGCCGTCGATCCGGAGCACCCAGGTGGACAGGAAGCGCGTGTCGAACGAGAACAGGCCGGTCGGCAGGTCCGGTGAGGCGGTGACGTCGCCGCGCTCGTCAGTCACCACGAAGGTGTTCCCGTCAAGGATGCTGACTGTCTTCTCGTTCATTCTCGGCGCCACCTCTCCGGGTGAAGTCCCTTGGATGCAGCCCGGACGGGACACGGCCGAAAAGGACCCGGCAGAGCTGGTCCGCGAGCCCCAGATCTCCCTCGACGACGACCGCGTTACGGAACAGCAGGGGGATGAACCGGTCCTCGCCCCGGGCCAACCGGTCGAAGCAGACCCGGTCGCTGCGGACGATCGAATCCGGCTCGGGCCCCGTCGACGACACCTGGACCTTCCCGGTTCCCAGGGTGACAAACCAATGTGTCGTCCTGCTCTCGTCGTGTACGTCGAAGCGAACGGTGCCGCTCAGCCGGGGTGGCAGCCGGGTCAGGACCGACCTTGCGTCGCGGGCCAGCCGATCCAGCGCGTCCTCGACAGTGCCGACCATCCGGCCCCACCTCCTCACGCCGTGTGACGTCCCCGGTGCACCGTAGGTCGGGCCGAGACCGGCCCGCATCACCCGCGTCGGGTGAGTTACCTGGGATCAGCCGGCCGGGGGCGACCCGGCGGTGGACAGCAGGTCGACGAAGCGCCGGGTGTCGACGTTGCCGCCGGAGACGATCACGCCGACCCGCCGTAGCGTCGATGCCGGCCGACCTGCCAGTAGGGCGGCCAGCCCGGTCGCGCCGCTGGGCTCGACGACGATCCGCATCCGGTCGAAGGCGAACCGCATCGCCATCCGGATCTCGTCGTCGTCGACCAGCGCGATGTCGTCGAGCAGTTGCTGGTTGATCGCGAAGGTCAGCTCACCGGGCGTCTCGGCGGCCTGCCCGTCGGCGATCGTGCGCGGCACCGGGATGGTGACCCGCCGGCCGGCGGCCAGCGATCGCAACGTGTCGTCGCCGGCCGCCGGTTCGACGCCGACCACCCGGATCCGGGGCAGCAGTCCTTTCGCCGCGACCGCGGTGCCAGCCGCCAGCCCGCCGCCGCCGACCGGCACCAGCAACGCGTCGAGCGGGCCGACCTCCTCGACCAGCTCGAGCGCTGCGGTGCCCTGCCCGGCGATGACGTGCGGGTGATCGTACGGTGGGACCAGGGCCAGTCCCCGTTCGGCGGCCAACGCCGTACCGATGGCGACCCGGTCACCGGTGTACCGGTCGTAGGTGACGATCTCGGCCCCGTAGCCGCGGACCGCCGCCGTCTTGGCCGCCGGCGTGTCCTGCGGCATCACGATCACTGCGGTGCTGCCCAACTCCCGGGCGGCCAGGGCGACGGCCTGGGCATGGTTGCCGGACGAGTACGCGGCGATGCCTCGGGCCAGCTGGGCCGGTGACAGCCGGGAGATCGTGTTGTAGGCGCCACGAAACTTGAACGCCCCGACCCGTTGCAGGTTTTCGCACTTGACGAAGACCTCGGCGCCGACCATGGCGTCCAGAGTGCGCGAGCGCAGCACGGGGGTGCGGTGCGCGGCGCCGGCTATCCGCGCGGCCGCGTCGCGGACGTCGTGCAGGGTGACCGGTGTCGAGTCCGTCAAGGTGCTTCCTCCCGGGGCGCTCATCTGACAGAGTTCCATACAGCGGCCGGGCGAGTCGCAGCCGGCCGGCTGGTGTCCATGCCGCATTGTCCGGGCGCGGCCGGCACCGCCGACCCGTAGCGCGACGGTGCCGCTGACGGTGTTGCGCGCGGTGTCCGGATCTGCCCGGATCTTTTCCGAAAATTTCGGTACCTCTGGTCTCGCCATCAGGTGCCGACGCCGTGCTGCCATCCTCCGGATCGCTGGTCGAGCAGCGGGTCGCCCGGTATCGGTCTTGGTCATTGAGTTACCGGAAGTTTTCCGTTAACATCGCTCAACAGCACTTCGATCAAAGTCGATGTGTGGTCGAGGTCTACCTGGCGACCACACTCCGCACCGAGAGGCAACCATCACCATGACCCATCTATCCGCCAGCAGACCGAGGAGAAGGGGACCGCGGGCCGCGTTGGCCTCCGCCGCGGTGGTCGCCCTTGCCGCCGGTACCGCGCTGCTGTACGCGACCTCCGCCAGCGCCGCCGAATCCACGCTCGGCGCGGCCGCGGAGCAGTCCGGCCGGTACTTCGGTACCGCCGTCGCGGCCAACAAGCTCAGCGACTCGACGTACGTGAACATCCTCAACCGGGAGTTCAACAGCGTCACCGCCGAGAACGAGATGAAACTCGACGCCACCGAGCCGCAGCAGGGCCAGTTCAACTTCAGCAACGGCGACCGGATCGTCAACCACGCCATCTCCCGCGGCATGGCCGTCCGCGGCCACACCCTCGCCTGGCACTCCCAGCAACCCGGCTGGATGCAGCAGATGGAAGGCGCTCCGCTGCGCCAGGCCATGCTCAACCACGTCACCCAGGTCGCCTCCTACTACCGAGGCAAGATCCACTCCTGGGACGTGGTGAACGAGGCCTTCGCCGACGGCGGTAGCGGTGCCCGACGCGACTCCAACCTGCAGCGCACCGGCAACGACTGGATCGAGGCGGCGTTCCGGGCCGCCCGCGCCGCCGACCCCGGCGCCAAGCTCTGCTACAACGACTACAACATCGACAACTGGTCCTGGGCCAAGACCCAGGCCGCGTACAACATGGTCCGTGACTTCAAGCAGCGCGGCGTGCCGATCGACTGCGTCGGCCTGCAGTCGCACTTCAACAGCGGCTCACCGTACCCGTCGAACTACCGCACCACGCTGTCCAGCTTCGCCGCCCTCGGCGTCGACGTGCAGATCACCGAGCTCGACATCGAAGGCTCCGGCAGCAGCCAGGCCAACACCTACCGCAACGTGGTGCAGGACTGCCTCGCGGTGTCCCGCTGCACCGGCATCACCACCTGGGGCATCCGGGACTGCGACTCGTGGCGCAGCGGCGGCACCCCGCTGCTGTTCGAGTGCAACGGCAACAAGAAGCAGGCGTACGACTCGACCCTCGCCGCGCTGAACGCCGGCGGCACCCCGCCGCCCACCACGGCCCCGCCGCCGACCACGGCCCCGCCGCCCACGACGGCCCCGCCGCCCACGACGGCGCCGCCGACTTCGCAGCCGCCGGGTGGTGGCAACTGCTCGGCCTCGGTGATCTCGCTCGACCAGTGGCCAGGTGGCTTCGTGGCGAACGTGCGGGTGACCGCCGGGTCCGCCTCGACCAGCAGTTGGACGGTCACCATGACCCTGCCGTCCGGGGCGGCCGTCACCAACGCGTGGAACTCGCAGGCCAGCGGTAGCAGCGGCACGGTGCGCTTCAGCAACGCACCGTGGAACGGCCAGATCGGTGCCGGACAGTCGACCCAGTTCGGCTTCCAGGGCACTGGCACCGGCAGCGGGATGACCCCGACCTGCAGCGCCGGCTGACGGCAACCACCCCAGGACGGGGCCGGTACGCGGGACGTCCCGCGTACCGGCCCCGTCCGCGTGCGGCGACCGGGAGCGCGGGCCCGGCGACACCCCGGTACCGGCCCGGCGCGGCGCTGTCGGTGGCTGCGGTTACGCTCGTCGGACGGTGGCTCGCAGGCCACCGTCGTTGCCCTGCCGGCCGGTCCTGTCCATCGGTGAGGTGGGGCACCGTTGGCCGGCACCGGGAGTTCGACGCGTTGACTGCACAATCTGAGACGCTGTACGGAGCAGACGACCTCACCCACCTGGAAGGGCTGGAGGCCGTCCGCAAGCGGCCCGGCATGTACATCGGCTCCACCGACAGCCGGGGCGTCGGCCATCTGCTCAACGAGATCCTCGACAACTCCACCGACGAGGGCGTCGCCGGCCACGCCAGCCGGGTCGAGGTGACTCTGCACGCCGACGGTTCGGTCCAGGTCGACGACGACGGCCGGGGCATCCCGACCGACGTACACACCCGGTCCGGGCTGTCCGGGGTCGAACTGGTGCTGACCCGGCTGCACGCCGGCGGCAAGTTCGGCGGCTCCGGTTACAAGGCGTCCGGCGGCCTGCACGGGGTCGGCGCGTCGGCGGTGAACGCGCTCTCGCTACGGTTCGACGTACGGGTCAAGCGGGCCGGCCGGGTGTCGGAGATGTCGTTCCAGCGGGGCGTCCCGGGGGTCTTCGACGGCCCTGGCCCGGCCGCCGGTTTCACCAGGCAGTCGGGGCTGCGGGCGGTCGGCCGGATGAAGCGCGGCGAGGCCACCGGCACCTCCATCCGCTACTGGTACGACGCCCGCTACTTCGACGCCGGCGCCGCACTCGACGTGGCGGCCGTGCGGACCAGGCTGCGTAACACCGCCTTCCTGGTGCCCGGGGTCACCTACGTGCTGCGCGACGCCACCTCCGGCGAGCTGGTCGAGGAGGTGTACCACCATCCCCGGGGCCTGGTCGAGATGGTGGAGTTCCTCACCCCGACCGGGGACCGACCGGTCAGCGGTACGCTGTTCATCACCGGCACCGGCACCTACAAGGAGAACGCCGCCGACGCCAACGGGGTGATGCAGTCGGACGTGGAGCGCCGGGCCGAGGTGGAGGTCGCCCTCGGCTGGGGCACCGGTTACGAGCGGACCGTCGAATGCTTCACCAACACCATCCGTAACGTGCACGGCGGCACCCACCGGCGGGGTTTCGAACGCGGGTTGACCCGGGCCGTCGTTGACGCGGTACGCAACAGCCGTGGCCTGCTCAAGCCCAAGGAGGATCCGCCGACCGTCGACGACGTCCTCGAAGGCATGACGGCCGTGGTGCACGTGCGGATACCGGAGCCCCAGTTCACCTCGCAGACCAAGGACGAGCTTTCCACCGCGGGCATCACCCGGGTGGTCCAGACGGTGGTGGAGCGGCACATCAAGTCCTGGGTGGAGGATCGTCGGACCCGTACCGAGGCCCGGACCGTGCTGCAGAAGGTTGTCGACGCGGCCCGGGTCCGGCTGACTCAGAAGCAGCAGAAGGACGCCGCTCGGCGCAAGACCGCCCTGGAAGGGGCGTCCATGCCGCCGAAGCTGGTCGACTGCCGGTCGACCGGCCTGCAACGCAGCGAGTTGTTCATCGTGGAGGGCGACAGCGCGCTCGGTTCGGCCCGGATGGCCCGCGTCGCCGAGTACCAGGCACTGCTGCCGATCCGGGGCAAGATCCTCAACGTGCAGAAGGCCAACCTGGCCGACACGCTGCGCAACGCCGAGGTGGCGGCGATCGTCCAGGTCCTCGGGGCCGGCACCGGGCGCACCTTCGACCTGGCCGCCATGCGGTACGGCCGGGTGATCCTGATGGCCGACGCGGACGTGGACGGCTCGCACATCCGGACCCTGCTGATCACCCTGTTCGCCAAGTACCTGCGCCCGGTGATCGAGGCCGGCCGGCTGTACGCGGCGATGCCTCCGCTCCACAAGATCACCACCAAGGGCCGCAACGCGGAGACCATCTTCACCTTCACCGAGGCCGAGATGGAGCAGACCGTACGGCGCATCGAGCGGGCCGGGCGACAGGTCGTCACCCCGGTGCCCCGGTTCAAGGGCCTCGGCGAGATGGACGCCGACGAGCTGTGGGAGACCACCATGAACCCGGCGACCCGCTCGGTACGCCGGATCACCCTGGCCGACGTGGAGGTCGCCGACCGCACCCTGGAGTTGCTGATGGGGGAGAAGGTCGAGCCGCGCCGCAACTGGCTGATCGACTCGGCCGGCCGGGTCGACCAGGAGAGCATCGACGCCTGAGCAGGACCCGCTCGATCGAGGAAGCGCTGGAAACGTAGAGATGGCACGCAGCAAGAGCAAGCAGTCCGGGGTCGACCTGTCCGCGTTCGACCAGGCCGGCGCCCGAATCCTGGACAACCCGCTGGAGACCGAGATCCAGGACTCCTACCTGGAGTACGCCTACTCGGTCATCTACGCCCGGGCCCTGCCCGACGCCCGGGACGGGCTCAAGCCGGTGCACCGGCGGATCCTCTACTCGATGAGCGAGCAGGGGCACCGCCCGGACCGGGGCTACGTCAAGTCGGCTCGGGTGGTGGGCGACGTGATGGGCAAGTTCCACCCGCACGGCGACACCGCGATCTACGACGCGATGGTCCGGATGGCGCAGCACTTCTCGCTCAACGTGCCGCTGGTCGACGGACACGGCAACTTCGGCTCCCCCGACGACGGTCCGGCGGCCAGCCGCTACACCGAGGCGCGGATGTCCCGCCCGGCGATGCTGCTCGTCGGCGAGCTCGACGAGGAGACCGTCGACTTCAAGCCCAACTACGACGGCTCGCTGACCGAGCCGAAGGTGTTGCCGGCGGCCTTCCCGAATCTGCTGGTCAACGGGGCGTCCGGGATCGCCGTCGGGATGGCGACCAACATGATCCCGCACAATCTCGGTGAGGTCGTCGCGGCCACCCGCTGGCTGATCCGTCATCCCGACGCGAGTCTCGACAAGCTGATGGAGTTCGTCCCCGGCCCGGATCTGCCGACCGGTGGTCTGCTGCTCGGCCTCGACGAGGTGCGGCGTGCGTTCGCCACCGGGCGTGGGGTGGTGCGGATGCGCGCCAAGGTGCAGATCGGTCTGCTCGAGGGCAGCCGTGGGCGGCAGGCGATCACGGTGACCGAGCTGCCCTACGGGGTCGGCACCGAGCGGATCATCGAGAAGATCACCGAAGAGGTCAACAAGACCAAACGGCTGCAGGGCATCGCCGACGTCAAGGACCTGACCGATCGGGAGAACGGCACCCGCCTGGTCATCGAATGCAAGATCGGGGTGAACCCGCAGGCGCTGCTCGCCGATCTCTACCGGCTGACCCCGATGGAGCAGTCGTTCGGCGTCAACAACCTGGTGCTGGTCGACGGGCAGCCACGTACGCTCGGGCTGAAGGAGCTACTGGAAGCCTTCCTGGCCCACCGGTACGACGTCGTCACCCGACGTAGCCTCTACCGACGGAGTCGTCGCCAGGACCGACTGCATCTCGTCGACGGTCTGCTGATCGCCCTGCTCGACATCGACCGGGTGGTGCGGCTGATCCGCGGCAGCGACGACGCGCAGGCGGCGCGGGACGCGCTGATGGCCGAGTTCGGGCTGACCGCCGTGCAGGCCGGCTACATCCTGGACACCCCGCTGCGCCGGCTGACCCGGTTCGACCGGATCGAGCTCGAGGCCGAGCAGGACCGGCTGCGTAGCGAGATCGCCGAGCTGTCGCGGATCCTCGACGACCCCGCGGCGCTGCGGAAGCTGGTCTCCGACGAGCTAACCAAGGTGGCCAAGCAGTTCGCCACCCCCCGGCGGACCACTCTCGTCGACGGCGACCTCAAGGAGGTGCTGGCCGCCTCGGTCCCGGCCGGTCCGCTGGAGGTCGCCGACGACCCCTGCCAGGTCATCCTGTCCGCCACCGGGCTGGTCGCCCGCACCGTCGCCGAGAGCGAGGAGTCGGTCGAGGACGCCCGGCGCAACAGCCGGGCCCGGCACGACGCGGTGCAGGCCGTGGTGCCGGCCACCGCCCGTGGCCAGGTGCTGCTGATCACCAGCACCGGCCGGGCGGTCCGTACCGACGTCCTGCCGTTGCCGGTGCTGCCGCAGCGTTCCGGAACGGTGTCGCTGTCCGGCGGCATGCCGGTCGCCGAACTGCTGCCGTTGGGCGCGGGTGAGCAGGTCGTCGGCCTGGCCCCGGCCACCCAACGGGACGCGCCGGGACTCGCGCTGGGCACCCGCCACGGCGTGGTGAAGGTCTGCGCGCCGGACTGGCCGGTACGCGCCGACGAGTTCGAGGTGATCGGTCTGCGCGACGGCGACGAGGTCGTCGGGGCCAGTTGGCTGACCGACGGCACCGAGAGCCTGGTGTTCGTCACCACTGACGCCTCGCTGCTGCGGTTCGCCGCGAAGCTGGTCCGTCCGCAAGGGCTCAAGGGCGGCGGCATGGCCGGGATCAACCTCGCGGCCGATGCCCGGGTGCTGTTCTTCGCCGCCGTACGGACCGACGACCCGGTCCACGGGGAGCCGATGGTGGTCACCTCCACCGGGCACAACGTCAAGGTCACGCCGTTCGCCGAGTATCCAGCGAAGGGCCGGGCCACCGGTGGGGTCCGGGTGCAGCGGTTCCTCAAGGGCGAGTCAGGGCTGGAACTGGCCTGGGTGGGCTCCCGCCCGGTCGGTGCCACCCCGTCCGGGGAGTCGGTGGCGTTGCCGCAGCTCGATCCGCGCCGGGACAGTTCGGGCACCCCGGTGATGCTGGCCCCGCAGGTCATCGGTCACCTGCTGGAACGCGGCTGACCACCGGCGGCCGGTCTGGTACCGGCGGCCGATCACCGACCCCGACCGGTCACCAGCCCAGCGGGGTGGCGGCCAGTCGGCGGTCGTGCCAGGCCCGGATCGCGGCGACGGTGTCCGCCGGCAGTGGGCCGTCGGCGGCACCGGCAATGCTGCTGGTGAGCTGGGCGACCGACCTGGTTCCCGGGATCACCGTCGACACCGCGTCGTAGCTGAGCAGGAAACGCAGTGCGCCGGCGAGCACCCCGACGCCGGCCGGCAGCAGCGACCGGAACTCGTCCACCAGGGCGGCGCGCACCGCGACGTCCTCGCGCGACCAGCGGTCCCGTACACCGGCGAAGACGCTGTCGGCGTGGTACCGGCCGGAGAGCCAGCCGGATTCCAGCGGCACCTTGACGATCGTGCCGGCACCTCGGTCGCGGGCCCGGCCTACCGCCGGCCACGGCTCCTGGTAGAGCGCCGACAACCGGACCTCGAACGCGGTGGACGCACTGGTGGACAGCACCAGGTCCAGATCGGCGCTCCAGTCCACCGAAGCGCCGTACGCCCGGATGATGCCTTTGTCCTGCAGCCGTTGCAGCACCTCGTAGTGGTCGCTGCGGCTGCCGTCGAGGATCTCCGGCGGCGGATTGTGCAGCACCACGATGTCGACGTGGTCGACGTTCATCCGGCGGGCGCTGCGCTGCACCGACGCCTCGATCTCGCTGGCCGACCAGTTCTCGGTGCCGTCGGGCAGATAGCCGAATTTGGTGCATATCACCGCCTCGTCCCGCCGTCGGCCGGCCAGGGCCCGGCCGATGTTGAGTTCACTGTGGCCGTCCGCGTACCCGGGTGCGGTGTCGATGAAGGTGACGCCGTTGTCGAGCGCGGTGTGCACGATGCGTACCGCCTCGGCCTCGTCCGGCCCGTCCGGCCAGTGCGGCGAGCGGCCCAGCTGCCAGGCGCCGAGACCGATGGCGCTGACCCGCATCCCGGTGGAACCAAACGGTCGTGTCTGCACTGCGAACCTCTCCGGTCGGGTCACTGTTGACTGTTCGACAGCGTATCGACATCGATGCGTTCGCGCGGCCCCGGCGCAGCTGCCTCGGCCGGCCCCACCGCTGCCGCCGCCCGCCGCCGGGGTCCGGTCCGGCCCGGCCGTACCCGCCAGCCGAGCAGCCCGAGCCCACCGAGCGCCAGCAGCACGTACAGGTTGCTGTAGATCAGCCCGAGCCCGGAGAAGTGCAGGTCCCACCCGCCCGGACTGGCCAGTACCCAGCTCGTGCTGCCCACCAGGACCAGCCAGCCGGCGGCGGCCGTGAGAATCGTCGACCTGCGGCCGTACCACCGTTGGTCACCGACGAGGACCAGCAGCGCCGGCACCCACCACACCCAGTGGTGGTGCCAGGAGACAGGGGAGACCAGCAGCCCGGTGGCCGCGCAGGCGAGCACCGCCAGCAGTTCGTCGCCGGCCCGCGCGCAGCGGACCGCGACGGTCATCCCGGCCGCGCCGACCAGCACCGCGACCACCAGCCACGGCAGACCAGGCCGCGGTTCGTCCAGCACCCGGGTCACCGCGCCGGACAACGACTGGTTCAGGATGGTCCGGGGATCCCCGGTGACCCGGTCGGTGTCCAGCAGCCCGCCGGTCCAGAACCAGTTCGAGTCGGTCGGCCGCCAGGCGAAGCCGACGCCGATCGTGGCGGCGAACGCGACGGTCGCGGTGGCGGCGGCCCGCAGCCGCCCGGTCAGCACCAGGTAGCCGATGAAGATCAGCGGCGTGAGCTTGATCCCGGCGGCGACACCTATCCCGAGCCCGTGCCATCGGCCGCGCCGGCCGGCGACCAGGTCGACCAGCACCAGCCAGGTTAGTAGCAGACCTACCTGGCCGACCTGCAGGTGACCGGTCACCGCGAAGATCGGCAACGCGCCGACCAGCGCACCAGCCGTCCACAGCGGCCCCAGCCGGGCGGGCGGCCCGATCCACCGCAGGGTCAGCCGGATGATCGCGACCAGCACCACCACGCTCGCCGACGTCCACCCCGCGACGGCGACCGGCATCGCGACCACGGCCAGCGGCTGCATCAGCAACGCGGCGAACGGCGGGTAGGTGAAGCCGAGCGCGATGCCGTCCGGGGTGCGGTGGACCGCCTGGTACAGCTGCCCGTCACCGCTGGCGGCGGCGACCGCACCCGCCCGGTACGCGGCCAGGTCCCCCCAGAACAGGCCGGTGGTGTGGTGCAGCACGCCGGCGGCGACGCCCAGCGCGGCGGCGAACGCGCCGGCGAACAGCCAACTGCGTACCGCCGGTCGTCGGTCGCCCACCGGCGCGGCCCCTGCGCGGGACACGTCCGTCGGTAGGGCGTCGCGGGCGGTCACGACCGGCCACTGCGCGCCGGATCGGCGGCACCCAGCACCAGCACGCTGCCCGCGCCGGCCGCCCCACCGACAAGCTCATCGTGCACCGGCAGCCCGCAGCTACGGGCCCGGGACAGCAGTTCGCGGCCGGCGTCGGTGGTCCCGTCGTACACCCAGACCAGCACCCGCCCGCCCGGTCGCAGCAGGTCGGCCGCGCGGTGCAGTAGACCGACCGCGTCGTCGACGCTGAAGTAGTAGAGCACCTCGCGGAACAGGACCACGTCGTAGCGCTCGTCGGTGCGGTACGTCAACAGGTCTGCGGCCTCGAACGACGTGTCCGGCCGGCGCAGCGCGCGGGCCCGGCGGATCGCCGCCCGGCTGATGTCGACACCGTGGTAGTGCCGGTACCCGCCGGGCGGCAGCGCCAGATTGACGGTCGTACCGCAGCCCAGGTCCAGGATGCGTGGTCGCGGCGTGACCCGTTGAGCGAGTTCCAGCGGGGCGCGGTCACGCCCCTGGTCGAGATACCGCCACAACCCCAGCGCGTACTGCAGGTCCCACATCACGGCGTTCACCCGGGGGTACGGGCGGACCAGGACGGTCAGCGGCCAGTTGAGCGCCCGGGCGGCGAGCCGGAACAACGGGTGAGCCATCACGCCTCCTCGGCGGCGGTAGGGCGGTCGGGGACCGGGACGAACCGCAGCCCGCGGTCCAGCAGCCGGGGGATCACGGTGCCCAGCGCGGTGACCGTCTGCGAGCGGTCACCACCGCCGTCGTGGCAGAGCAGCACGTGACCGGAGCCGGCGCGCGACAGGGTACGGGTGATGTGGCCGACGCCGGGTTCCTTCCAGTCGCTGGAGTTGACCGTCCAGTCGACCGGGGTCAGCCCGGCGTCGACGGTGGCCGCCAACACCTGCGCCGACCAGCCGCCGCTCGGTGCCCTGAACAGCCGGGTGGCGACCCCGGTGGCGTCGTGGATCCGCTGCTGGGCATGGTGGATCTCGCGGTGTAACCGGTCGGCGTCGAGCGCCGCGAACGGCATCGGGTGGCGCAGCGAGTGGTTGCCGATCCGGTGACCGGCGGCCACAATCCGGCGGGCCAGCTCCGGATGCTCGGCGACCCGGTCGCCGATCAGGAAGAACGTCGCCGGCACCCGGTGCCGGGCGAGGAGATCCAGCAGCGCGGGAGTCCATCGGGGGTCTGGACCGTCGTCGACAGTGAGTGCGACCGTGCCGGCCCCGACCCGGAACACCGGCCAGCTGCGCCGCGCCGACGGGGACACCGGCCGGAGCCGGTGGAAGGTCCGTACGCCGAGGAAGCCGGCCTCCAGCGCTTTCGCCCGCAGTATCGGCAGCTGGTTCACCGGCTCGTCCCCGGGGCCAGTCGATGGGTCGGTCCGAAGTCCGAGTCCAGCAGGAAGCGCACCCCGCCGACTGTGCCGCCGCAGACGATGGCCAGGTGGACCAGGAAGTGCAGGCCGAGGAACAGGGCGAGGAATGCGGTGCCCCGTTCCCGGCGGACGAAGCCGGCCAGCCCGGGGTCGGCGACGACGAACCAGGTCAGGGCGAGCCCTGGCAGGACCAGCAGCACCGGAGTCAGCACGGCCAACGGCAGGGTGCCGAGCACCGCGGCGGCGGCCAGTACCCCGCCCGGCCGGTTGGCCCGCAGCCCGGCCGGGCCCCGTTCCCGTACTGCCACCGGCACCAGCATCTGCGAGCGGCCGAACTGCTTGCGCAGCATCGGCCAGAGCCGGCTGTCGTCGTCGTGCCGGCAGGTCACGTCGGCGGACAACCAGATGCCGTGCCGGTCGGCCATCCGATCGCTCAACTCGACGTCCTCGGAGGCGCGGAGCCGTTCGTCGAAGAACCCGATGTCGTCGAAGACCGAGCGACGGACCGCGCACAGCGCGAAGATCGCGGTGCGTACCCGGCCGGTGTTGCGCACCCGCCAGTAGTGGGCGTGCAGCAACCGGTACGCCTCGACCGGGCCGTCGTCGTACAACGGCTCGGTGAGGTACACGCCGTGGACGCAGTCGATGTCCGGCTCGTCAGCCATGATCCGCAGCGCGGTGGCGACCGCGGTCGGCGTCGGCGCGCAGTCGGCGTCGACGAAGAAGACCACGTCGCCGGTGCTCGCCTTGATCCCGCGGTTGCGGGCGGCGGCCGGCCCGCTGTTGACCGGAGTCTGCAGCAGCCGTACCGGGAACCGCCGGGCGATCTCCCGGGTCCGGTCGGTGCTCGCGTCGTCGATCACGATCACCTCCACCGGCGGGTGGGTCTGTCCATACACCGCACTCAGGCAGGCGTACAGGGTCCGTTCACTGTTGTAGGCGGGGATGACGACCGATACGTGCGGGGGCACGGACACCACCTTTGTCGAATGTCGGGACCGCCGGGAAGTGTGTCACCGTGACTGCCGAGACGATAGTCGTAGTCACGATGGTGGTCAATTGGCTGTAGCTCGTCGTCCAGTGCGGCTCCAGTCACCTTACAGTCGTCGTTCAGTGCCGGTCGGCACAATTGCAAGGGCTCCCGGCGGTGCTCCGTGTCCGATGCGGTGTCACCCGTGAGTTCTGGAGAAAGGGTCGATAGGTGTCTGATCTGTTCACCGTCGATGATTGTGACGAGCTCTCCGTCAAGCAGGTGCACGATCTGTACCGGCGGTACGTCAACCGGAGCCAGGTCGGGCTGATGACGTCCTTTGGTTTCGGTCGGGAGTTGGTCGACCGGGCCGAAGGCGCCTACCTGTACCTACGGGACGGCCGTCGCATCCTCGACTTCACCGGCGGGGTCGGAGTTCTCAACCACGGACACAACCATCCCCGCATCCTGGCGGCGCGCCAGCGGTTCGCCGAGCGGCAGCGGATGGAGGTGCACAAGACCTACTTCTCGCCGTACGTCGCCGCGCTGGCCCACAATCTGGCCGAGGTGCTGCCCGGTGACCTGAACATGTCCTTCCTGCCGAACTCGGGCGCCGAGGCCGTCGAGGGCGCGGTCAAGCTGGCCTACAAGCACCACGGTGGGCGACGCAACACCATCCTGCGCGCGGACATCAGTTTCCACGGAAAACTCCTCGGCTCCGGCAGTCTGACCGGCGGAGCGCAGAACCATTTCAAGTTTCCCGGCATTTCCGGTGTCGTGACCTTCGGCTATGACGATCTCGAATCGGTACGCGCTGCGGTCGCCGCGCATCCCGATGACGTCTACGCCATCCTGATCGAGCCGTTCAGCGCGTCCACCATGCGCTGGTGCTCGGAGGAGTTTCTACGCGGTCTGCGTGACCTGTGCACCGAGCACAAGATCGTGCTCATCTTCGACGAGATCTACACCGGCTGGGGAAAGACCGGCAGCCTGTTCTACTTTATGCGCTATCCGGGACTCCTGCCGGACGTGCTGACCACATCGAAGTCGTTCGGCGGCGGCAAGTCGTCGATCTCGGCGTACGTCGCCCGGGAAGGAATTTTCCGCAAGGCGTACGACAACCCGATGGACGCGCTGATGCATTCCACCTCGACCACCTACTACGGGTTCGGCGAGGAATGCGCCACCGCGATCGAAGCGGTCAACATCGCCGTCGAGGACGACTACCCGGGCCGGGCCCGCCGGATCGAGCAGCTGCTGGCACCCGGCCTGCGCCGGATCGCCAAACAGCACCCCGACGCGGTCTCCGACGTCGCCGGCTCGGGTGCGCTCTGGGGGGTGTTCATCGACGGCGGTCCGCGGGTACTGGACCTGGCCGCGAAGCTGGCACCCGCCGGCCTGGCCCGGGATCCTCAGCTGCGGACCAAGGTGGTCACCTGCGCGGTGATCAACGCGCTCTACCGCGACCACGACATCTACTCCTACTACACCCTCAACGGTGCCAGCCCACTGGTGGTCGGCCCGCCGCTGGTCGCCTCCGACGACGACGTCGAGTACTTCCTGGACAGCCTGGACAAGGTCCTCGATCAGGGCCTCACCCGGCTGCTGACCCGGTTCGTCGCGCAGAAGGTCGGCTCGCTGTGGTGATCGCCGTGACCGGAGCGGCCGGCATGCTCGGCTCGTCGGTGGTGGCAAGGCTGGTCGCTGACGGCGTCGACGTGGTCGGACTCGACCTGCGGGAACCCGCACCGGGCACCGCCCCGCCCGGCTACCGGCACCTGACCGGCGACGTGCGGGACTCGGCCGCGCTGCGGCAGGCGCTGACCGGCGCCGACGCGGTCGTGCACTGCGCCGCCGCGCTGCCCAGCTACCCGGCGGCACAGATTCGCTCCATCGTGGTCGACGGCAGCCGGGCGGTGCTCGACGCGGTGCGTGCCGCACGGGTGCCCCGGTTGGTCTACATCTCCTCCACCGCGGTCTACGGGCTGCCCCGGCAGGTGCCGACACCGGAGGAGCACCCGTACGCGCCGGTCGACCCCTACAGCACCGCCAAGGCGGACGCCGAACGGCTGGCGGTCGGCTACCGTGACGCCGACCTGGTGCTGCCGGTGCTGCGGCCGAAGACGTTCCTCGGCCCCGGCCGGATGGGGCTGTTCTCGATGCTGTTCCAGTGGGCCCAGGAGGGACGTAACTTCCCGGTGCTCGGCGACGGCCAGGTCCGGATCCAGATGCTGCACGTCGCCGACCTGGTCGAGGCGGTGGTCACCGTGCTGCAGGCACCGGCCGAGGTCGCCAATGACACGTACAACATCGGCGCCGCCGAGTTCGGCACGCTGCGGGAGGACTTTCAGGCGGTGCTGGACGCCGCCGGGCACGGCAAGCGGGTGGTCGCACTGCCGGCCCGGCCCGCCCTCGCCGCCCTCGGCCTGCTGGAACGCACCAAGTTGTCCCCGGTGTACGGCCGGCTGCTACACAAGCTGATGGACGACTCCTACGTCGATATCGGTCGGGCCCGGCGACGACTCGGGTTCAGCCCTCGATACAGCAACCGCGACGCGGTGCTCGAGACGTTCCGGTGGTGGCAGGGGCAGCAGGCGAGTGGTCCGCCGGCCGGTGCCAGCGGCCGTACCAGCCGAGACCCGTGGCGGCAGGGTGTGCTCGCCGCCGCCAAGGTCTTCTTCTAGCCAGGAGGTGCCGATGCCCGCTGTCGAGGTCGCGGCCGAGCCGACATCGGTGTCCCCGACACCGGTGGCGCCGCCGGGCGCCCACCCGCCCCGGACCGGGCGGTCCGGGTGGACGGCGCGCGGCGCGGCCGCCCGAATGGTGCGGACCACCGCCGACCTTGCCGCGCTGACCCGGCCGCAGCAGTGGCCGAAGAACCTGCTCGCCGTTCCGATCGCGCTGCTGGACGCCCCGGTCTGGACCGCCGCCGCGCTGGGCCGGGTCGGTTGGGCGGTGCTGCTGTTCACCCTGGCGTCGTCGTTGGTGTACGTGGTCAACGACGTCGCCGACCGGCGGTTGGACGCCGGCCACCCGTCGAAACGGTCCCGACCGGTGGCCAGTGGCCGGGTCTCTGCGGCCACCGCCTGGGTGTTCGCCGCCACGCTCACCGCCGCCCTGGCGGCCGGCGTCGTCGCCGGGCCCGCCCTGGCCTGGTGGCCGGTCGCCGGCTACCTCGTGCTCAACCTGGCGTACAGCCGGTGGCTCAAGCACGTCCCGTTGGTCGACATCTGCGTGGTCGCCGCCGGCTTCGTGCTGCGGGTGCTGCTCGGCTACGCGGCGACCGCCGGCCCGGTTTCGGCCTGGCTGCTGACCACCGTCTTCGCCACCTGTCTGCTGCTGATTCTCGGCAAACGCCGGCAGGAACTCGCCGTCGACGGTGCCGCGCACCGCCCGGCGCTGCGCGGCTACAACCTCAACCTCGCCGACCAACTGCTCACCGTGAACGCCACCGTCGCGGTCATCGGCTTCCTGCTCTACCTGCACTCGGACGCGCCGGTCGGCGTGTACCGCAACGCCCTGTTGCTGAGCGCCGTACCGCTCGTCCTGTTCGGGATCTCCCGCTACCTGCAGGCGGTGCTGGTCCGTCGGGGCGGCGGCGACCCGGTCCGGACCGTACTGCGGGACCGCCTGATCGTCGTCGCCGCCGCGCTGCTCGCCGCCAGCGTCGGTATCGCCCTGCTCGCCGCCCAGTACCCGTCGTCCTAGCGAATCCTTCTCGAAAGTGGTCTCTTCCTATGCCTGACCCGCTCGTGTCGGTCATCGTGCCGAACTACAACTACGCCCGGGCGCTGGGGCTGTGTCTGTCCGCGTTGCGCGCCCAGACGTACCCCCACCTGGAGATCATCGTTGTCGACGACCGCAGCACCGACGACTCGGTGGCGGTGGCCGAGTCGTACGGCGTGCGGGTCGTGCAGACCCCGGTCAACGGCGGTCCCTCGGTGGCCCGCAACCTCGGCGCTGCCAACGCCAACGGGGAGATCCTGTTCTTCGTCGACTCGGACGTGGCCGCCAAACCCGACGCGGTGGCCAACGCGGTGGCGCTGCTCACCGAACGGCCGGAGATCGGTGCGGTGTGCGGCAACTACGACCCGGTGCCGCTGATCCGCGACAGCCTGGTCGAGGAGTACCGCTGCATGCAGCAGTCCTACTGGCTGATCGCCGACGAGGGGCGGATCTACACCATGTACACCGCGCTGCTGGCGATGCGGGCCGAGGTGTTCGCCGAGATCGGGCCGTTCAACCCGCGGCTGCGCGAGACCGAGAACGCCGACTACGGGTTCCGACTGGCCAGCCGGTACGAGATCTGGTTGACCCCGGCGGTGCGCGGCGTGCACGACCACGACCACGAACTGCGGGTGATGATCCGCAAGGTCTTCACCCGCACCATGCTGCACATTCCGATGTACGCCCAGAACCCCACCTTCCCCGGTGGGCTGCGCAGCGGCCCACGGGCGTGGAGCAGCGTCGCCGCACTGCTCACCGTGCTGACCGCCGTACTGCCGCTGCTGTTCGGTCCCTGGTGGAGCGTTCTGCCGGTGGCCGCGTTGGCCGGCTTCGTCGCCTGCGACTGGCCGATGTACCGGTTCGTCGCGGCCCGCCGCAACCCGCTGTTCGTCGGCTACTTCGTCGCCATGCACTTCCTGCTGAACGTGGTGATGGGCGTCGCCGCGGCCGTCGGCTTCGCCAGCTACCTCACGTCGCGGGCGTTCCGGCGGCTCTACGACAAGCCGGCCGAGGCGGTGTGACATGTCGACTCCACTGGTCTCGGTGATCGTGCCGAGTTACAACTACGCCGACTCACTGGCGGTGTGCCTGCAGGCGATCGCCGACCAGACCTACCCGGCGATCGAGGTGCTGGTCGTCGACGACCGCAGCACCGATGACTCGGTGGCGGTCGCCGAGGCCCAGGGCGTACGGGTGATCGCGCTGGCCGACAACGGCGGCTGCGGTCGGGCCCGCAACATCGGCGTCGCCAGCACCAGCGGCGAGATCCTGTTCTTCGTCGACGCCGACGTGGCGATGGCCCCCGACGCGGTCGCCGAGGCGGTGGCCATTCTGCAGGCCGAGCCGGGGGTCGGCGCGGTCTGCGGCATCGAGGACCCGGAGCCGCTGCTGCACGACACCGCCGTCGCCCGCTACCGAGGGCTGCAGTACCACCACTGGTCGGCCAGCGGTGAAGGCAACGTCACCTTCCTGTTCCCGGCGATGTGCGCCATCCGGCGCCGCGTCTATCAGGAGGTGGGGCCGTTCAATCCGGCGCTGAAGCAGACCGAGGAGGTCGACTATGGTTACCGGCTGTCTCGTCGCCACCAGCTCCGGCTGACCTCCCGGGTCCGTGGCCGGCACGACCACGACCACCAGCTGGTGCCGTTGCTGCGCAAACTCTTTCACCGGGCCCGGCTGCGAATCCCGCTGTACGCCCGGGCCCGCCGGTTCGCCACCGGCTTCGAGACGGCGTCGCGGGCCTGGGGCAGCCTGGCGGCGGCCGCCGCGGTGCCGGCGGTGGCGCTGCCGGTGCTGCTCGGTCCGCTGTGGTCGGTGGTGCCCGTCGGGCTGTTCGCCGCGTCGCTCGCCGCCGACTGGTCGATGTACGCTCTGGCGCACCGGCTGCGCGGAGTCCGGTTCCTGGCCTTCTTCGTCGCGGTGCACTTCCTGGTCAATGTGACCATCACGGCGGGAGTGGCGGTCGGTACGCTGCAGTGGCTGGTGTCCCGGCCGTTCCGGCAGCTCTACGACAGCACCTTCCCCGCGGAGGCCACCGTATGACCGCTCAGGCTGCCGCAGCCGAGGCGACGGCGGCCACCGGCGGCGGCGCAGCAGAGCCAGGGCCGGGCCCGTGGGGACGCTGGTGGCGCCGCTGGCTCGGCCGGGTGTTCCTGACCGGCTCGGCGGCGTGGCTGGCGTACGTGCTGGCCCACCGGCTGCTCAGCGGCCGAGTCTGGTGGTGGGTGCTCGCCGAGCTGATGCCGCCGGTGATGTTCGTCGCCGTACCACTGCTGTTCGCCACGGCCGCGGCCGGCTGCCGGCGGACCCGCCGCCCGGCGGCGCTGATGTGCGCCGTGTCGCTGCTGGCCGGCGTCGGACTGGCCGGAATCAACCTGCCCGGACCGCTGCGGTCGGCGCCGCAGGTGCCGCCGGACGCGCTGCGGGTGGTCTCCTGGAACACCGGATACTGGCACACCACCGACCGGGCCGACGATTTCTACCAGCTGCTGCGGGACCAGCGGGCCGACGTCTACCTGCTGCAGGAGTACATCGCCGAGGTCGACGGCGTGATCGTGCCGATCGACGACCTCGACCGGCTGCGCCGGGAGATGCCGGGTTTTCAGGTGGCGGTCATCGGCGAGCTCGTCACCCTGTCCCGGTACCCGATCGTCGACCAGACGCCGCTGGTGGCCGACGGGCTTCCCCCAGCCCCGGACGGCTTCACCGACTTCTGGCGTTACCAGGTGCTCCGTACCGATCTGCGGGTCGGCGACCGGGTACTGTCCACCTACAACGCGCACCTGCCGGTACCGTTGTGGGCCGGCGGCCCCGGCCTGTTCGCCCGGGAGTTCCACCGGACGATCCGGGAACAGCATCAGCGTCGGGTACCGCAGTTCCGGGCGTTGGCCGCCGACGTGGCGGGCAACGACAACCCGGTGGTGCTGGCCGGGGACCTGAACACCAGTCCGGCAATGGGTGACCTGCGCCGCCTGCCGTCCGGGTTGCGCGACGCCGAGTCGGTCAGCCGGTCCGTCTACCTCGCGTCGTGGCCCACCGAACAGGTGTCGTCCTGGCGACTGGACTGGGCACTGGTCTCCGCCGGAGTCACCGTGCACCGGTACGAGTTCGGCGACGCCCGCGGCATGTCCGACCACCGGCCGCAGTCGCTGTGGGTGTCGTGGTGACCGGGTACCCGACGGTGTCGGTGGTGATTCCGACGTACAACAAGGCAAAGACCCTGGCCGACTGTGTGCGCGCGGTGTACCGCCAGACCCGCCAGCCGGTCGAGGTGATCGTGGTCGACGACGCCAGCACCGACGGATCCCGGGAGATCGCCGCCGGACTGCCCTGCCGGTTGATCTGCCTGCCCACCAACCAGGGGGTGTCCGCCGCTCGCAACGCCGGTGCGGCGGCTGCCATCGGTGAAGTGCTGTTCTTCGTCGACTCCGACATCGCGCTGGCGCCGGACGCGATCGGCAACGCGCTGCGGGTCCTTCGGGAGCATCCCGGGTGCGCGGTCGTGCAGGGCATCTACGACGCGGAGCCGTTGGCCGCCGACGGCCCGGTGGAGGTCTACAAGACCCTGTTCGAGCACTACTGGCGGCGGCAGCGTGACGGTGTCGCGGACGCGACCTTGTTCGCGTTGACCGCGATCCGGCGGCAGGCGTTCGACGACGTGGGCGGCTTCGACGAGCGGCTGCGGGACGCGGAGGACATCGAGTTCGGCACCCGACTGCCCGCCCGGTACGAGATCCGGATGAGCGCCGACGTGGTGGGCCGGCACGACGACGTCGACCGGCTGCGGCCGTTCCTGGCCGAACACGTCCGCCGTGCGGTCAGCTACGGGGCGTTGCTGGTCGGCGTGCTCGCCGCTGACGACCGGCGTCGGGTGCACCGCACCGGTGGGCACCGGCCCGAGTCCGCGCGCCCCGCTTCGGGCGTCGACGTCGGTGCGGTGGCCGCGATGCTGTGCTGCGCGGCGACGGCCGTGACCCTGCCACTGGCCGCCGTCGCCGGCTGGCTGTTGGCGGTCCCGGCAGCCACCTTCACCGCCTTCACCCTGGTGGACGGGGCCCTGTTCCGCTTCGTCCGGCGCCGGAAGGGAAACCGGTTCCTGGTGTACTTCGTCGCGATGCACTTCCTGATGCACACCACCCAACTCGCGGGGATGACGGTCGGATTCGCCGCCGGCCTGGTGCGCTCGACCCGCCGCCGACCGGCCCGGTCGACGACGGCACCGGAGACGGGCCGGTGACCGGCCGTACCGACGAGGCCGGTGCAACGGTGCCGGGCCGTCCACAGAGCGCCGTGCCGTCATCCGGCCGGTGGGGTCGTTGGTTGCGGGTGGCGAACCGGGTGTTCGTCGTCGGGTTCATCGCCCTGCTGGTGGTCGGACTGATCACCGTGCTGCGGACCCAGGACTGGGCACCGGTTCGCGAGCTGGCCGGGTCTCTCGACCCGGTCGCCGTCTACCTCACCGTCGGCGGTGCCTTCGCGGTCAACTGCGTCGGACTGGTCCTCGGGGTGCTGTCCTGGCGGGCGCTCTTCGCCGACCTGGGCGCCCGGGTCGACACCTGGACGGCGGCCCGGATCTTCTTCGTCGGCTTCCTCGTCAAGTTCGTGCCCGGGCGCTTCGTCGCGTTGCCGGTGCTGGTTCGGATGGGCAAGGCTGTCGACGTCGGTCCGGTCCGGCTGGCCTCGGTGTTCCTGCTCAGCTGGAGCATCGTCGCGCTCACCGGGCTTACCGTGGGGATCGCCGCCGGCCCCTCGGTCGCTGGCGGCGGGATGTGGTGGATAGCCGCCGCCGCGCTGCCGGTTACCGTCCTGCTGATCCGGCCCGACCTGCTCGATCGCGGTATCCGGCTGGCCGCCCGGGTGCTGCGCCGGCCAGAGCCGCAGGTCCGAGCCTCGGCCGGTGGGGTGCGTCGGTCCATCCTGGCGCAGGCACTGTCGTGGATCATCTCCGGTCATCACCTGTGGCTGCTGGCAGTCGTCGCCGGGGCACCGGCCGGCCGGTCGTACCTGATCTGCGTCGCCGGGTTCGCGCTGGCAACCGTCACCGGGTTGCTGGTGATGGTCGCGCCGGACGGTATCGGGGTGCGTGAAGCGGTGCTCGCGTTGGCTCTCGCGTCGGTGATGCCGTTGCCGCTGGCCGGCACCGTGGTGCTGGCCAGCCGGTTGGTCTGTGTGTGCAGCGACATCGCGGTCGGAGCCGGCGGGCTGCTCCTCGCCCAGTACCTGCACCGGCGGCGAAGGGCGACCGGCGCCGTGCTCACCGACCCGGTACCGGTGCGCTGACCGTGACCGGGGTGTCCGGACCACTGACCGTGACCGGGGTGTCCGGACCACTGACCGCGATCAGGGTGTCCGGACCACTGACCGCGATCGGGGCGGTGCCGGGCCCGGTGTCGGTCCGCTCGCGGTCTGCCGCATCCAGCCGGGCGCGGATCTGTTCGGCCTCGGGAGCGCCGATCGCGCTGAAGTGGGCCAGCGCGTGGCACCAGTGGTCCCATACGTCGTCGGGGGTGTTGCCCGGGCCGGTGACCGGTCGTCTGCGGTCGGTGTCGGCCAACCGCTGCCCGGCACGGGCCAGGCCGGCGTGCGCCCGGGCCTGCTGCGTCCGGTCGCCGATCTGCGCGGAGATCGACAGCGCCTGCCGGTAGTGGTCCCGGGCCGCGGTGGCGTGACCGACCGCCATCAGCGCGTCCGCCAGTCCGACCAGCGCGGACGCCGCACCCATCGGCTGACTGGTGTCCCGGTAGATCTCCAGGGCCTGCCCGTGATGGTCGGCGGCGGCCCGGAAGCTGCCCAGCCGGGCATGCAACTGGCCCAGCGAGTCCAGCGCGAACGCCAACCCCACCCGGTGCCCGATCCGCTGGCACAGGGCGATTGCGTCGGACAGGTGCTCGGCCGCCTCGGAGTAACGGCCCTGGAGTACGGCAATCCAGCCGAGGTTGCCCAGCGCCATCGCCTCGCCGTGCGCCTCACCAGCCTCCCGCAGCAGACCGAGTGCCTCCCGCAGATGGGCGGTGGCCTGGTCGTACTGGCCCTGCTGGCCGTGGAAGACGCCGAGGTTGCCCAGTGCGCGGGCCTTTCCGGCACGTTCGCCGGTCTGCCGGTAGAGCACCAGCGCGCGCTGGAGATGGTCGGCCACCAGCTGCCGGTGCCCCTGCATCCCGTACACCACGGCGATGTTCGTCATCATGTGCGCCTGCGAGTCCCGGTCACCGATGATCTCGGCCGCGAGCAGACCGTGGTGGTGCACGGTGACCGCGTCCGGATAGTGGCCGGCACCCTCCAGGTAGCGGAAGATGGTGAGCACCAGACGCCGGGCATGTTCCGGCCAGCCGTTCCCGGCGGTGTGCACGACGGCGCCGACCAGGTTGGCCCGCTCCTGCTCCAGCCAGGTCCGGGCCGCGGCGGCGTCGGGCAGCGGCCGCGCCGCGACGCTCGGGCCGGTCACCGCCGGCCGCCGGTGTCGCTCGGCGGGGAAGAGCAGATCCATGGCGGCTGCGGCGGTGTGCAGGTAGTGGTCGAACAGGACGGTCATCGCCCGGTGCCGGTCGACCGGTGAATCCTGCTGGCCGGCGAGGTCCACGGCGTACGCCCGGAGCAGGTCGTGCATCCCGTAGCGGTGGCCGGGCCCACGTTCGATCAGGTGGGCGCGGGCGAGCAGCTCGAGTAACCGTCGGGCGTCGGGCACCGAGGTGGCGGTGATCGCGGCGGCGGCGTGCGGCTCCAGATCAGGCCCGGGATGCAGCCCCAGCAGCCGGAACGCGCGGGCGGCGTCGGCCGGCAGATGCAGGTAGGACCAGGAGAACACCGCGCGTACGCCGGTGCGCCGGTCGCCACCGGCGTCGAGCAGATCGAGGCGCCGGTGCTGATCGGCGAGTTCGCGGACCAGTTCGACCAGTGGCGCGGTGGGGCGGGTGGCCGCCAGTTCCGCGGCTACCCGCAGGGCCAGCGGGAGACGGGCGCAGTGCGCGGCGAGGACCGCTGCGGCGGTGTGTTCGACGGTGGCCCGGGCACCGATCAGCCGGTGGATGAGCGCCACCGCCTCGGCCAGCGGCAGCGGATCGAGGCCGACCCGGCGGGCGCCGTGCCGGGCGACCAGCCCGGCCAGCGAGTCCCGGCTGGTGACCAGGACGAGACAGGACGGCGAGCCGGGCAGCAGCGGCCGGACCTGCTCCGCCGACGCCGCGTTGTCGAGCACCACCAGCAGCCGCCGTCCGTCGGCCAGGCTGCGGTAGCAGGCCGCCCGTTCGTCGAGGTCCAGCGGCAGGTCCGGACCGGCGACGCCGAGGGCCCGCAGGAAGCCGGCGAGCGCCTGGCCCGGGGAGACGGGCTGCTCGGCGTCGTAGCCCTGCAGATCGACGTAGAGCTGGCCGTCGGGGAACCGGTGCCGGACCCGGTGCGCCCAGCGGACGGCGAGCGCGGTCTTGCCGACGCCGGCGGTGCCGGACACCGCGGCGACGGTCACCACCGGCGACCGGTCCACGTCGTCGGTCCACCCGTGGGCGTCGTCGAGCAGTTGGTCGAGCTCGGCCAGCTCGGTGACCCGGCCGGTGAAGTCGGGGATGTCGGCCGGCAGCTGGGCCGGTGCCGGTTCGGGCGTTGCCCGGACGGTTTCGCCGCCCGGGGGTCGGGCATCTGGGGCGGCGGTCAGCTCCTCGTCGTGCAGCAGCGCGGTGTGTGCGGCGGTCAGCTCCGGCCCGGGATCGACGCCGAGCTCGTCGGTCAGGTGCCGGCGCACCCGGTGGTACGCGTGGAACGCCCGGGCACGGTGTCCTGCGGCGTGGTACGCCCGGATCAGTCGGGCCTGTGCCGCCTCGTCCAGCGGCTGTGCGGCGGCGGCCTCCTCCAGAGCGGTCACCGCCTCGGCGGCCCGCCCGGCGGCGATCATGATGTCGCCGTACCGTGCCAGGGCGGTGTGCCGCTCCTCGAGCAACGCGACGACCCGGGGATGCTCGGCCAACGTCGGTATGTCGGCCATCGGCGGGCCGAGCCACAGCCGGAGGGCCTGTTCGAGCTCGTCAGCCGCACGACTCAGTTCGCCGTTGCGCTGCAGACCGGCCGCTGCGGCGAGCCGGTGGCGGAAGACCTCCGCGTCGATCTCCGGAGCGGGTAGCCGCAGCGCGTAGCCGTCCCCGACCTGGGGGAGCACCGTGCTCGGAGCGCGGGGCGGCCGGTCGGGTTCGAGCCGTCGCCGCAGGTGTTTGATGTGGGTCTGGATCACGTTCCGGGCGGTCGGTGGCGGCTGCCGGTCGGCCCAGACCGCGGCCGAGATCTCTGCCGCCCGCACCGGCTGTCCGGCCGCGATCGCGAGCAGTCCCAGGATGGCTCGTTGAGCCGTTGGTCCGAGATCCAGTTGTTCACCGTCGCGCCAGGCGCAGACCTGACCGAGGACCCGGATACGCAAAGTCGTCACCCTCGCCGGTCGTACCGAATGCCGCCGCTCGGAACGGGTTGGCCGTGTACGTCGGTCGGCTGACCTCAACCTACGTCTATGTCGCTCAGCATTGCAACGTCAGCTGTCGAATGACCCAGTCGAATTGCCGAACCATCGGTGGTGGGTGTCCGCAGTGGATAATTTGGGCGCGGGTCGGATCTCTCTCGATTGTGTGCCGGGTACCGCGGTGACCTGGTGGCATCGCCGCGTCGCCGGGCGTTGGTGCCCCGACCGGAGCACCAACGCCCGGCTGATGGTCACTCCTCCTCGAACTCCTCACCCGAGTCGTCGTCCCCGCCGAACGAGTCGAAGACCTCGCCGGCGATCATCCCGCCGGCGAAGCCGAGCGCGGCGCCGCCGACCGCGCCGGCGACGACCCCACCCATTCCCGACCCGCCGTGGTGCCCGCCGTAATGCCCACCGGGCGCGCCGTATCCGCCGATCAGCGACTGGCGCTGGGAGAGTGCCTGGCGGACCCAGGTGTCGACCTGGGCGGTCCAGTCCACCTGGTCGGCGTCGGTGTGACTGACCCGGTAGCGGCCGTACGAGTCGTGCCCCGGCCGGAAAAGACCGCCGCGCTTGTCGAACTCCAGCACGACGTCGATGCCGTACTCGCTGGCCACGAAGGTCAGCTCGACCTCGTTGATGCCGCCGGCGTACTGGGGTGCGGCGTAGTACTCGATCTCCTGGTAGAACGGCAGGGTCTGGGGCACGCCGTGCAGCCGCCCGTACTCCAGGTCGGCGCCCTTGAAGGCGAAGCCGAGCCGGGCGAACGCCTCCAGGATGCGCTCCTGCAACGGCAGCGGGTAGATGTGCACCGCATCGAGGTCGCCTCGGTCGATCGCCCCCGGGATGGCGACCTCGGTCCGCAGACCCATGGTCATGCCGTGCAGGCGCTGCCCGTAGAGGTCGGTCACCGGGGTCTCCCACGGCACCGGGAACTGGAAGGGCAACGACAACTGCTGGCCTTCGCGCAGGTGGATGCCGCCGGACACGGGGAACCGGTGGAACTCGGCCAGGGCGTTGTGGTCCTCGCCGCCGGCCTCCACCTCAACCCGGGTGACCAAGCTGACTGTGATCTGGTCCAGCTGCACGTCGTGGCTGCCACCAGTGATGTTCACCTGCCCGGTGAGGGCAAGGCCCGGCCGGGCGTTGGGGTTCTGTAGCACCGTGTCGACGCTGGGAGCGCCGATTCCCAGAGCGCCCAGCATCTTCTTGAATACCACGTACATTCCTCTCGGTTCTCGGACCGTGCCCTGCCGGTACCGGCATTTAGGGCATCCAGTGTGGATATCATGGCAGGTGTTCAGTTTATCCTGATCGATCATGACGGGGTGTCGTGGGCGGTTGTCGGCGTGGTCCGGTGATATCGCATGTGACTGCCGGACAATGTGAAAAAATGCGCCTATGCCGGATTTCCTGGTGACGGCGGGCTGGCCTGTCTCCTGGTCGATAGCCGCGTTCGCGATCGCCGGAGTGGTGACGGTGGCGGGTGGGATCCGGCTCGTCGCCGTGGGTGACGCGCTCGCCGACCGGACCGGCTGGGGAGAAGCGGTCTTCGGTGCGGTCTTCTTTGGTCTGGCGACGTCGCTGTCCGGGATCGTGATGACTGCGGTGACCGCAGTTAGTGACGCTCCGCAACTGGCCTACAGCAACGCCGTCGGCGGCATCGCCGCGCAGACCACCGCAATCGCGGTGGCCGACCTGTTCTACCGGCGGGTCAACCTCGAACACGCCGCCGCTTCGCTGTCCAACCTGCTCTTCGGCTGCCTGCTGCTGGCGCTGCTGGCCCTGGCGCTGCTGGCCACCTACACCCCGGACGGCGCGGTGGCGGGCGTCCACCCGGTCTCGATGATCATGGTCGGCTGCTACCTCGGCGGCGTCATGATCGTCCACTCCACCGACGTTACGCCCTACTGGCAAGCCGTCGACACCAACGAGACCCGCCGGGATCTGCCGCAGAGCCACGGTCTCCTCGATGACCGTCCACTGCGTCGGCTGTGGGTGCGGTTCGCTCTCGTCGGGCTGGCCGTCGCCGCCAGCGGCTGGCTGACCGCACTCGCCGCCGAGAGTCTGGTGCAGGCGACCGGGCTGCGGGCCGGATTCGTCGGCGGGGTGCTCATGGGCCTGGTCAACGCGTTGCCGGAGACGATCACCGCGATCGCGGCGGTACGGCGCGGCGCGGTGACCCTCGCGGTCGCCGCCGTCCTCGGCGGCAACTGCCTCGACGCGCTCAACCTGGTGGTCGCTGACGTCTTCTACCGCCCCGGGTCGATCTACCACGCGGCCGGTCCGGACGAACTGTTCCTCACCTCTGCCGCGCTACTGATGACCACGGTGCTGCTCGGTGGGCTGCTGGCCCGGCAGGTCCGCGGCTGGGGCCGGTTGGGCTTCGAAGGCACCCTGTTGTTCGGCGGCTACCTCGCCGTGGTCGCGGTCCTGGCCCTCTGACACCAGCATCAGCGCCCCCGGACCGTCGGTCACCGGCTGGCCGGCCGGGCCAGGCTGATCACCGCGGTGACCACCGCCCCCGGCCCCGGTTCGGCACGATCGATGATCAACTCGGTGCAGAGTTGCCGGCAGATCCAGATCCCCCGACCACCGGCCCGCGCCTGGTCCGGCGGAACGGTTCCCACCTGCGGGTCACGCATCCCCGGCCCGTCGTCGCTGACCTGGCAGTACAGGATGTCCTCGCGACGCCACAACCGGAGCCGGCCACTGCCGCCGCCGTGGCGTATCGCGTTGGTGGCGAGCTCCCCGGCGACGATGAGCAGATGCTCGGTCTGCTCGGCCGAGATGTCCAGCCCGGGAGCGTGTGCGCTGAGCGTAGCCCGCAGGCCGTACAGACCGTCCCGGTCGAACGGCTGGTCGACGGCACCGGCCGGGGACGGAGTGTCCGTCGGCCGTCCCCCGATGCCGAGCGAGGTGGGATCAGGGCTGCTCATGGCGTCTCTGTACCCGGAGTTGAGCCACGTCATCCGCGCCGACCAGGGACAGCACGGTACCGACCAGCCGTCGGCAGGACACCGTCATCCGGCGCGATCTCGGCAACGCCCGTGCGGCAGCCAGGATGATCCCGGCGCAGGCGCCGTCGATGTAGTCCAGCCCGGTCAGGTTGATGTGCAGGTGGCGGTCGATCCGTACCGACTCGGCCAGCGCCAGCTCGAGCACATCCTTGTGCCGGTAGTCCAGCTCACCGGCGATGCGCAGGCCGGCCGGGCTGTACTGCCGGCAGACCCGCAGCAGCGGATGCTCCAGGTAGACCTGAGCGGCGACGGTCCGGGGATGGGCCCGGGCGGCGAACGCCAGCGTGACGGCGTCAAACCGCTCCCGGTCGTACTGGCAGATCAGACAGAGCTGGCCGTGTGCGAACAGGTCGGCGACCAGCGTCTCGAACTCGACCAGTTGATCGGCTGCGGCGGCCGGGCGGGTCGCCCAGCACATGTCGGCGGTCACCCGCAGGCCGGCGTACCCCTCGTCGCTGGCCTGGCGCGCCTCCCGCGCAAGCGTCCGCACCATCGCCCCGGCGTCGGCCGGTGCCCCGCCGAGCAGCGACTCGGTGGCCGAGGCGATGCGCAGCTGGCCCCGGCGCAGGGCCGATCCAGGCCGTACCGCGCGGTCGTGCAGCTCACCGGCGAGCTCGTCCGGGCTCACCGAGTCGGTCCAGCAGACCACCTTCTGCCCGGCCCGCAGCCCGCCACGCACGAAGGCCGCCACCAGGTCCAGTCGCTCCTCCTGGTCGGAGAAGGTGAGACAGGCATGGTCGCCAGCGCCGAGCGTGCCAACCGCAGCCGTGTCCGCCATCGTCGATCCGCCTTGTCCGTCATCGGGAGGATGCCCGCCACCTTATGCGTTGCACCCGGTCGCACCCGGACACGCCCCCCGTTGAGCCGTCGATTTGAACGACCGCCGTGCGATGCCCGTACCACCGGCGGCAGAGCGGACAGCACCGGATCTGGGGGCGTACGTGATCATCGGAGAAGGCCCGGCCAGTGGTCGCCTCGCGGGTCGGTCCGGCCGGTCCGGGAACTCCCGGCACCCTGCCCGGCGAACCGCGACGGACGCCCGGCACCCCGGCCGGCGTACCGCGACGTCCGGCCGACGCGCCGACTCCCGTGGCGGGACATCTCGTCGGTCACTGCTCGGCTTCGGCCTGTTCGGCCTGCTCGTCGCAGGTGGCCTCGGCTATGGGTGGCGGGCTGCCGCCGGTTTGCCGGTGACCGGCGGTCGGGTGGCCGCTGGCGGGCCGGGTACGGTGGTGGCCGTGCCGACCGCTGCGGTGCCGACCCCGGACATCGTGGCGGAGCAGCGCCGCCGGGCGGCGCTGGCGGCCCGACAGGTACGCGGGTACGCCGCCGGCCTGCCCGGCCAGTTCAGCTTCGCGGCTGTCGAGCGCGGCACCGGGGCCGGGTTCCGTACCGGTGACGAGCTCCAGTTCCAGACGGCGAGCATCGTCAAGGTGGAGATTCTCACTGCCCTGCTGCTGGACCGGGACGGGATCCCGTTGACCGCCGTGCAACGCGACCGGGCCGAGGCCATGATCACAGCCAGTGACAACGCGGCGGCCAGTGAACTCTTCGCCGCCATCGGCGGCGTCTCCGGACTGGACCGGGTCAACACCGAGCTCGGCCTGACCCGGACCCGACCGAGGTCGGCCTGGGGAACCACCGTCACCACCGCAGCCGACCAGGTCCGGCTGCTCCGAGTGCTGGTCGACGAGGAGAGCCCGCTGCGATCGGCGGACCGGGGCCTGGTGCTGGACCTGATGGGCCGGGTGGTCGACGGACAGCGGTGGGGGGTGCCGGCCGGTGCCGGTACGACCGGCTCCCGTACCTGGGTGAAGAACGGCTGGGACACCGTCGACGATCATGACGGACGCTGGCTGGTCAACAGCATCGGGCGGATCGTCGAGGACGACCACGACTGGCTGGTGGCGGTGCTGTCCGACCACCACGACTCGCTGGATGCCGGCATCGCGGCGGTGGAACAGGCGGTGCGAATCGCCTTCGACACGTGGCGCCGGCCGGCCCCGGCCGGCTAGCCCTCGGCCGGCCGGCACCGTGTCCGCGGGGTCAGGCCGGGCCGAACGCCCGGTCGCAGGCCTCGCGCAGGTCGACCTGCGCGGCCGAGACCGTCAGGTTCCCCTCGATCGGCTCCTGGTCGGCGGCGGCCCGGGCGGCGTCCACCAGGTCTTTTCCACGAGCGGCCAGCGTGGCGTCGGTCGACGCCTGTGCCTGCCGGCCGATCTCCCGATTGACGTCGTGGTCGAGCTCGGCTGCGCTGATCTCACGCAGGTCCTGGCATGCCTGCCAGCCTTCGGTGTCGGCCGGTGGGGTCTGCGATGTGCTCTCGTCGACTGTCGGCGTCGGCGTCGCCTGCGACTGCTCGCCCCTGGTCAGCGCGCCGATCCCGATGACCAGGACGGCCAGCACGACCGGTGCGGTGATCCACAGCCAGACGGGCCGGCGGCGGGAGCGGCGGGAGGGGGAGAATCCGGAGTGGTCAGCAGCGGTGCGGTAGGGGTGGCTCACGGTAGTGCCTCTCAGGTCCGACTGGGCGGGCGGAGCTCCGACTGGCGAGGGAAGCGGTGGCCTACGGCATAGCGGACATCAACGCCTGTGCCGTCATATATTCATACACGTCGCCTTCATGTGCTGCCCCATAGTAGGCTTTTCGCTGCGGAAGGCAACCCGTCCATCGCCCCAGGTCGTCCGGACGGACAGGGGTGGTCGTAAGCATCCGGAAACCCGGGCCTGTCAGACTGGGCCGGTGTATGACGTCGACGTGCTCGTGATCGGATCCGGCCCCAGTGGACAGAAGGCGGCGATCGCCGCGGCGAAGCTCGACCGGAGCGTCATGGTCGTCGAGCGCGCGCACATGCTGGGCGGCGTGTGCATCAACACCGGCACCATCCCCTCCAAGACCCTGCGCGAGGCCGTCCTCTACCTGACCGGCCTCAACCAGCGCGAGGTCTACGGTCAGAGCTATCGGGTCAAGGATCACATCACGGTCAGTGACCTGGCCGCCCGGACCCAGCACGTGATCGGGCGCGAGATCGACGTGACCCGCAGCCAGTTGACCCGCAACCGGGTACGGATCATGACCGGCACGGCGCGGTTCGATGACGCGCACACCGTGGTGGTGACCGATGCGACCGGCCACGGAAACAAGGTCACCGCCGAGAAGATCGTGATCGCGGCCGGCACCCGCCCGGCCCGCCCGGCCAGCGTCGATTTCGATGAGCGGACCATCATCGACTCGGACGGCATCATCAACCTCGAACAGGTGCCGCAGTCGATGCTGGTGATCGGCGCCGGGGTGATCGGCATCGAGTACGCCTCGATGTTCGCCGCGCTCGGCACCGAGGTCACCGTGGTGGAGCGGCGGGACCGGATGCTCGAGTTCTGCGACCTGGAGATCGTTGAAGCGCTCAAGTATCATCTGCGCGACCTCGCGGTCACCTTCCGTTTCGGTGAGGAGGTGGCGTCGGTGCAGCGCCACCAGCGCGGGGCGGTCGCGGTGCTGGAGAGCGGCAAGCGGATCGCCGCCGACACGGTGATGTACTCCGCCGGGCGCCAGGGCGTCGCCGGTGACCTCGATCTGGAGCGGGCCGGCCTGACCGCCGACACCCGGGGCCGGATCCAGGTCAACGAGAACTTCCAGACCACGGCCGGGCACATCTACGCGGTGGGGGACATCATCGGTTTTCCCGCCCTGGCCTCCACCTCGATGGAGCAGGGCCGGCTCGCCGCCCACCACGCCTGCGGTGAACCAGCCCGTGGCATGCCGCAGCTACAACCGATCGGCATCTACACGATCCCGGAGATCAGCTTCATCGGCAGCACCGAGGACCAGCTCACCGACAACCGGGTGCCCTTCGAGGTGGGGGTCGCCCGCTACCGGGAGCTCGCCCGCGGGCAGATCGTCGGCGACTCGTACGGGATGCTCAAGCTGCTGGTCGCCCCGGACAGCCGGCAACTGCTCGGCGTGCACATCTTCGGCACCGGCGCCACCGAACTGGTGCACATCGGGCAGGCGGTGATGGGCTGCAACGGCACCGTCGACTACTTCGTCGACGCCGTGTTCAACTATCCGACCCTCGCCGAGGCGTACAAGGTCGCCGCGCTGGACGCGATGAACAAGATGCGGCACCTCGCCCAGCTGCACGACTGACCGTCGGCTGTCCATCCGACGACCAGTCAGTCAGCCGCGCTCGGCCGGTGCCGCCCGACGGCGGTGCACCGCGACCGCGGCGAGCAGTACACAGCCGGTCATCGGCACCACCAGCGGGACCAGCTGCCAGGTGACCAGGACCAGACCGGTGAGGGCGAGCGTCAGCAGCACCGTACCGCCGGGGTCGGACCGCAGCGTGTGCACCGCGGCGCGCAGCAGCGCCGGCCAGGCCGCGCCCGGGTGCCAGCCAGCGGCGGCCCGCAACAGTACGGCGCCCAGGCCGACCGCGGTGAGCAGGCAGGCCGCCGCGACCAGCTCACCGACGGGCAACTGGCCGGTGCGTACCACCGCCGCGTCGAAGTACAGCAGCAGCCCGGCCCCGACCGCCGCGAGCGACCACGGCCAGCTGCCGGGCAGCGCGGCCCGCAACCGTACGCCGAAGGCACCGAGCCGGGTGCTGCCGGTGTCGTCGACGTACGCCCGCAGCTGCGCGCACCCGGCGGCCAGCGCTGCCAGCAGCGTGACCAGCGGCAGCAAGCTGACCAGCACCAGCACTCCGACCAGCAGGGTCTCACCGAACAACGCGAAGCGGGCGCCACGCACACCGGCTCCGGCGGTGGTGGCGAGGTCGTCGCGGCCGGTGCCGCTCATCCCTTCAACCCCGAGGTGGCGACCCCGTCCACCAGCAGACGCTGGAAGAACAGGAAGAACCCGATGACCGGCAGCAGCGCGAGCATCGACATGGCCATCAACGCACCGTAGTCGGACAGCGTGGTCTGATCGATGTAGAGCTGCAGCGCCAACGGCAACGGGTACTTGTCCGGGGTGCTGAGGTAGATGAGCGGGGCGAGGAAGTCGTTCCAGGTCCAGATGAAGGTGAAGATGGCCGTGGTGACCATTGCCGGCCGGGACAACGGCAGCACCACGTGCCAGAAGATGCCCCACGGCCCAGCGCCGTCGATCCGGGCCGACTCGTCCAGCTCATGCGGGATGCCGCGCATGAACTGGACCATCAGGAAGACGAAGAACGCCTCGGCGGCGAGGAACTTGCCGGCCAGCAGCGGCACGTAGGTGTCGACCAGACCGAGTTTCTGGAAGACCGCGTACTGCGGGACGATCAGCACGTGGAACGGCAGCAGCAGGGTCGAGATCATCAGTACGAACAGGACGGTACGGCCACGGAACCGTAGCCGGGCGAAGGCGTAGCCGGCCAGGGCCGACGACGCCACCGTCCCGACCACGGCGAGCACCGCCAGCACCGCCGAGTTCCAGAAGAACCGCAGCACGCTGATACCGGCCATGCCCTCGGCCGCCCGCTGGTAGTTGCCCAGCGTCGGGTCCTGGGGAAACAGTTCCAGGCTGCCGACGATCGACCCGGACGGTTTGAACGAGGCGGAGACGACCCAGACCACCGGGTAGAGGATCACCGCCAGCAGCGCCACCGCCGCCAGATGCCAGCCGACGCTGCCGAGGCGACGCCGCCGGGTGGCGGCACCCGCCGCCCGAGACGCGGGGGTCATCGGTCGTCTCCCGAGTAGTGGACCCAGCCACGGGCGGTCCGGAACAGCATCGCGGTCACCAGCCCCACGCCGAGCAGTAGCATCCAGGCCATCGCCGAGGCGTAGCCCATCCGGAAGTCGGTGAAGCCCCGGTCATAGAGGTAGACCGTGTAGAACAGGGTCGAGCCGGCAGGGCTGCCGTTGCGGCCGCCGATGACGTACGCCGAGGTGAAGATCTGGAACGAGTTGATCGTCTCCAGCAGCAGGTTGAAGAACAGCACCGGTGAGATCATCGGCAGGGTCACCGACCAGAACCGACGCGCCCGGCCGGCGCCGTCCACCTCGGCTGCCTCGTACAGCTCGGCCGGCACCTGCTTGAGCCCGGCGAGGAAGATCACCATAGGTGCGCCGAACTGCCAGGCCGCCAGCAGCACCAGCATGAGCAGCGAGAAGTCGGGATTGCCGACCCACCCGCCGCTGTCCAGGCCGACCGAGCTCAGCAGTCGGTCGACCACCGCGTCGTCGCTGAACAGCGCCTTCCAGACGATGGCGACGCTGACGCTGGCGCCGATCAACGACGGCCCGTAGAACGCTGCCCGGTAGAAACCCTGGCCGCGGCGGCGCTGGTTGAGCAGCATCGCCACCGCCAGCGCCGCGGCGAGCTTCAACGGTACGGCGAGCAGCACGTAACCGGCGGTGACCCGGACCGACTGCAGCCACCGGTCGTCATCGAAGAGCCGGCGGTAGTTGTCCAGCCCGACCCATCCCGGCGTGGTGAACAGGTTGTAGTCGGTGAACGACAGGTACAGCGAGGCCGCCATCGGGCCGACCGTCAGCAGCAGCATGCCGACGATCCAGGGGGACAGGAACAGGTAACCGGCCATCGGGTCGCCGTTGCGGCGACCCGATGGCGGCGTCGCCGGTCTACGGCGGCCGGCTGCCGCGGGCCGGGCGGAGTCGACGGTGGAGCTTGTCATCGGATTCCTCGGGCTGGTCACCGCGTACGGATCAGGGCTCGAGGATTTCCTCGGCTTCGGCGAAGAGCTGGTCGACCGCCTCTGCTACGCCGATCCGCCCGTAGTGCAGCTCCTCGCTGATCCGGATGAACGCTGCCTCGATGCTGCCGGCACCGCGCGGAGGCGCCGGTGGTGCCTGGGTGAGCTGGTCGGCGATGGTCTCCTCGTAGGCGGCCACGGCGGCCAGCGGCCCGTCGAGTTCGGCCGCGTCCCGCTGGGCGTTGGTGGCCGGCAGGCCACGGTTGCCGCCGAAGATCCGACCCACCTCCGGGTCGTTGATCATGAAGGAGATCAGTCTGGCAGCCGCCTCCGGGTGCTCGGTGCCGGCCGACGTGCTCAGCAGCATCGCCGGTTTGAGGTACTGCCCGAGCTGTCCCGGGTTGTTGCTGGGCACCGGGCCCAGCCTGATCTCGGTGTCGGTCTCGCCCGCGTACCGAGTGAGGAAGTTGTCCCAGCTGAGGTCGGAGGCGGCCAGGTCGTCGACCCACAGGGAGGCCGGTTTGATCTGGACGGCGGTCTCCACCGGCAGGACCACGTCCTGCTCGATCAGGTCCATGCCCTGCTGCCAGAACCGCGCCAGCCGTTCCTTGCTGAAGCCGAGGCGGCCGTCCTCGGTGAACAACGCCCCGCCCTCCTGACGCAGCTGCGCCTCAAGGTTGTAGATCACCCCGGTGTAGTTGCCGCCGCCGTAGGTGCCGGTCTCGGCCTTGATGGTGGCCATCGCGGTGTGGTAGTCCTCCCAGGTCCAGCCGATCGCCGGCGCGGGCACCCCGGCCTGCTCGAACAGCGCCGGGTTGTAGAACATGCTCCAGGTGTTGCCGCCGACCGGGACCGCGTACAGCGTGCCGTCGACCGCGCCGGCGCCGTCGAACCCGGCCAGCAGGTCGTCGAGGACGAGGTCGGTGCCGACGTGCTCGTCGAGACCGCCGAGTACTCCCCGGTCGGCGTACTCGCGCAGGTAGGAGAAGTCCATCTGCAGGACGTCCGGCATGTTGCCGCCGGCGGTCTCGGTGGTCAGCTTCTGCCAGTACGCCTCGTATTCCTGGAAGCTCGGCGTCACGGTGATGCCCGGGTTCTGCTCCTCGAACAGGTCGATCGCCTGCTGCATCAGGTCGGCCCGATCGGCGTTGCCCCACCAGGAGTAGCGCAGCGCGACCTCGCCCGACTCGGTGTCGTCGCCGCAGGCGACGGTGCCGGTGGCGACCAGCGAGAGGGCGGCAGCGATGGCCAGCGACCTGGTGAATCGTTTCAATATTGCCATCAGAAACCTCCGGATCCGAGCCGACCAGCAGGTGCGTAACCATGTGTTAGGGGCCACAGGAAGCGCTTGTCAACGTAGGTTAGGAGTCAGTTACATGTGCGTCAATGGCTGACTTGAACGTTACAACTCCGCGACATGCCCACCGACCCGGGCCGGGTCGGGGCAGCGCACCGGCCGCCCTGGTCGTACCATCGCGACATGGCAGAGATGGTCACCCTGCGGCTGAGCCCGCAGACCCTGGCCAGGGCGCGGGCCGCTGCCGAACGGGACGGGATGACGCTCTCCGACTGGATCGACCGGGCCGCCCGCCGGGAAGCGCGCCGCGACGCCGCCCGGGCACACGAGGAGTGGCTGGCCGCCAACCCGGAGGTCCGCGACGAACTGGACGGCTTCGACGAACTCGCCGACACGCTGGAGTCCGGCTGGTCCGACCTGTCTGACGCGGCGTGAACCGCGGCGAGATCTGGACCGTCGGCGAGCGCTCCGACCTGCGCTACCGGGTGGTGGTGCTGTCCGGCGACACACACAACGAGCGACCCAGGGCCGCCCCGTACTGCGCGCCGATCGTCCGCCAGCGCGGCGCCACCAGCCTGCCGCCGTTCGTAGTGCCGCTGGCCGAGACCGACCCGCTGTCCGGAGTCGTCGTGGTCAACCGGATGCGCCGTATCTCCGGCCGCTCCGGGGCGGAACGGGTCGGCATGGTGACCGGTGCCAGCATGGCCCGCCTGGAAGAGGCGATGCGGGACCTGTTCGACCTCTGACAGGTGCGCGCGGCCCGGCACCTCGGACGGGTGCAATCCCCGCCGACGCTGGCGGAAGCGCCCGGCCAGGTGGTACGACGGTCCGATGGGTATCGTGTCGCCCGGGTTCCAGGGCCGTCCACGTTCTCCCGGCGCTGTCACTCTGCCGCCGGGACAGTATCTGACCGAGGACTTCCCGGTGCTGTCCGCCGGCCCGACCCCGCGCATCGACGTCGCCGGCTGGCAGTTCGTGGTCACCACCGAGGACGGCACCGAGCAGCGGTGGAGCTGGCCGGAGCTGCTCGACCTGCCCAGTGAGGACGTCACCGTCGACCTGCACTGCGTGACCAAGTGGTCCAAGCTCGGTACCCGCTGGCACGGCGTCTCCCTCGACACCCTGCTGGCCGACACCGACACCAGCGCCGACTACGCCCTCGCCCACTCGTACGGCGGTTACACCACCAACCTGCCACTGGCCGACCTGCTCGACGGGCAGGCATGGATCGCCTACCGCTACGACGACGCCGACCTGAGCCCGGAGCACGGCGGCCCGGCCCGGCTGCTGGTGCCGCACCTCTATTTGTGGAAGTCGGCCAAATGGGTGCACGGCATCCGGCTGCTGACCGACGATGAACCCGGCTTCTGGGAGACCGCCGGCTACCACGATTACGGTGACCCATGGCGCGAGCAGCGGTACCAGGGCGACTGAGCTGGCGGGTGGCCCGCCTCGCCGCCGTTCGCGACGAGACGACGACCGCCCGTACCCTGCTGCTCGACGTGCCGGACTGGCCCGGACACCTGCCCGGCCAGCACGTCGACGTGCGGCTCACCGCCGCCGACGGTTACCAGGCCCAGCGCAGCTACTCGGTCGCCAACGCGGCCGACGGCGACCAGGTCGAGCTGACCGTGCAGCGGGTGCCCGACGGCGAGGTCTCCGGCTACCTGGCCGGCCCGTACGCCGTCGGTGACCCGGTGGAGATCCGCGGACCGGTCGGCGGCTGGTTCGTGTGGCGACCCGACACGACCGATCCGGTGCTGTTGATCGCCGGCGGCTCCGGCATCGTGCCGCTGATGGCGATGATCCGCGCCCGACGGGCCGCCGGCAGCCGGGTCCCGTTCCGGCTCATCTACTCGGTGCGTACCCCGGCCGACGTCTACTACGCCGACGAGCTGCGCCGCCGCGCCCGCGACGACGCCGGTCTCGACGTCAGCTACGTCTACACCCGGGAGGCACCCGAGGGCTGGCCCGGCCAGGTCGGCCGGATCGGAGTCTCCCGGGTCAACACCGACGGCTGGCCGGCGATGCTCGAACCGGCCTGCTACGTCTGCGGGCCGACCGGCTTCGTGGAGACGGTCGCCGACATCCTGATCGCCCTCGGGCACGACCCCCGCCGCGTCCGCACCGAACGATTCGGACCCACCGGAGGTTGACATGACCGACCAGCCCGTGACGTCGGTGCTGCCCGACGGACGTCACCTGACGGACGAGCAGCACCTGCCCGACGAGCACCACCTGGACGGTAACGCGCTGGCCGGTCCGCTGGCCGAGATCTTCGCGGTGGACGTCACCACCGCGACCGGCCGTTGCGCCAGCTGTGGGCGGGCCGGCCCGCTCGCCGCCCTGATGGTCTACTCCGACGCGCCCGGCCTGGTCGCCCGCTGCCCGCACTGCACCGGGGTGCTGCTGCGACTGGTACGCGGCCCGGCCGACGTCTGGCTCGACCTGCACGGCGCGCTGAGCCTGCGGATCGCCGTACCGACGGGTTGAGCATCTCCGACTCCGCCGGGCGGACCGGCCCGGCGGAGTCGGATCAACTCAGCCGGTGAACGGCGCGGGACCGAACCGGCCCCAGGCGACGAAGGCGGCCATCGCGGCATAGACCAGGTCGGGCAGGACCGTCAGGCGTTCGCCGCGTCGTAGCCGCATGGTCGCCGCACCGGTGAACAGCACCGCGACGCAGACCGCGGTCACCGGCACCAGGACCGGGGCGATGCCGAGCACCGCCGGCAGGATCAGCCCTGCCGCCGCCAACAGCTCCAGGATCGTGATGACCCACAGCGCGCGAGGGCTGAAGTCCATCACCCACTCCCCGGCCCGACCCATCGAGGCCAGCTTCTCCCGGGGCACCAGCACCTTCCCGGTGCTGACCAGCATGACGACGGCCAGCCAGCCGGTGACGATCCACAGTACGAGATTCATGGTTGTCCTTTCGATCGGTCGCGAGCGGCACGTACCACGGTGGTGGGGTCGCCGACCGGGCCCAGGTGCCGCAACCGCCGGGCCAGCTCGTCGCGTTGCCGCCGGGTGGTGTGGTAGCGCGGTCGGCGCGCGCGAATCTTCTCGCAGCGCACTCTGGTGCATCCGCAGGAACGTCTCCTGCGTGACGTCCTCGGCCTCGCTGACGCTGCCGAGCATCCGGTAGGCGATGGTGAACGCCCACGGGCGCAGTTCGTCGTAGACGTCGGTGGGCGACATGGCCGGCTACCGCCGCCGTTCGGTACGGGTCGTCATCGGGTGGTCTCCACTCGTCGTCCTCACCACCACAGACGAGACACCACGACCCGGCATGACAGGGTGTTACCCGGGTCACAGTGCGGCGCCGGCAGATCGCAACATGGAGGATGCGGCAGCGCCGCACTGCCCGGGGGCAGGTGTATGTACCGACGTGCAGCGCGTCAGAGCGGTTCGCCGGGGATGGCGCTGTAGTCCTTGCGAATCTGCTCGACCAGCGGAGTCATATCGGACCATCGGGTGGTGTCGATCGCGGTGACAGCCCGGACGCCAACCGCGGCGTTGGTGGTGAACGCTGCGGTGTAGCGATTCAGCTCCGACACGTCGACGCGGCGCTCGAGCCCTGCGCGTACCTGCTGGATCAATGCCATCGTGATTCCCGGCAGCACCGGTGCCTGTGGCCAGACGATCTCGTCGCCTTCGATCAGGCCGACGTTCCAGGTCGCCCCCTCGGAGATGAAACCCTCCCTGTCCACGAACAGCACGTCATCGAACCCAGCGAGTTGAGCCTGTCGGCGGTGGAACATCGTCGCGAACAGGCCGAGGTGCTTGACGGCTGGTACGTCCCGCTCGTAGCAGCGAGTGGCGAGCACCAGCGGTCGCGGTGGGACCGACGACACCGCTCGCGTGGTGACGAGCACCTGAGGGCGTGATGCGCTGGCGGGATACCCCAGGTCGAGGTCCGGGTCGAACACCGTCACCCTGGCGACGGTCGACTCGGCGGAACCCACAACCTGACGGACATAGCTGCGAACCTCGTGCTGATCGAGTTCCGCGCCGAAGAGCGCGCGGCAGTCCCTTGTCAGCCGGTCGAGGTGAAGTGCGAGTCCGCGCACCCGGCCGGCGTCCACTCGCATGGACGTGAAGTGACCGTAGTTGGTGAGACCCAGGATCCTCAGGTGATCCAGATCGACGGGCTTCCCGTTCAGCAGCATGATGCCAGTCTCCAATCCGGGCATGGCCGCCGCGATCAGCAGACCGGTAGGGCGGATGCGCGCAGCGCCTCGGCCAGCCACTCGAACGGGAACCGTTCCGGCTCCACGCCGTTGACGGCAGTGACCAGCGCCATGTACCGGTCGAATGGTCCCTGCGGATCCGGCGGTGTACGGTCCCACTCCGCGCCGGCGAGCATGTGGTCGGCCGTCTGGATCCGGAACTCGGGGGTGTCCGGCAGACCCGGGCTGTCCGGTGTCGCGAATACGCCGGTCAGCCAGCCCATCCACCGGTCGGCGATCTTCCGCCCCTGCGGCGAGTCCGGTGGTACCCGGTCCCGCGCCGCGTCCATCACCGCCTGGCCGATCGGCATAGCCGCCTCCATCCGGTCCAGCATCGGCGATGAGGTCATCAGCGGCCCGGCCCCGGTGGTGCACACCTGGTGCAACTCGCGGCGCACGGCCTGTCGGACCTCGCCGTCCCGGAGCAGATCGGCCAACTCGATCCATGCCTCCAGCTGGGCCGCGGTGGGATGCTCGGGCAGTTCCGGCCGGGCCGCCCGCCACCAGCGCATCATCTGCTCCGGTGGTTCCCAGCCGGTGGAGACCTCGGCCCAGAACTCGTCGATCAGCCGATCGCGTTCCTCGTCCGACATACCGACCAGCTTGTGCATCAGCGTCACCTGCTCGGCGGTGGAGTCCTGTCGCAGGATGGTCGACAGCACCGCGCGGCGGCTGCGCAGCCGGGTCTCCTGCTCGGTCAGCAGAGCCAGGTGGGTGGCGGCCAGTTCGCGCAGCGTCGCCTCGCCGGCCAGCACCCGCCGGATCTCGTCCAGCCCGGCGTCGAGTTCCCGAAGCGTTCGGACCAGTTCCAGCCGGGCGATCGCCGACACGTCGTACAGCCGGTGGCCGGCCGGGGAAATGGCTGCCGGCGTGACGACACCGGCGTCGGCGTAGTACCGGACGGCGCTGACGCTCAGACCGGTACGTCGGGCGACATCCCCGATGGGGTACAGCTCGTTCATCTCCACGGCGTCCACTATGCGATCTCAAGCGGCTCGAGATACAAGCTTCGTGAAGTCGTGCCGGCAGCGGTACGCCGGATTCGTTACGCCGGATTCGTTACGCCGACTCCTGCGGCGCGGAACCGATCGGTTTGACCATCTGCTGAGCGGTGACCGTGAATCCGGTCGACTCGTACAGCCGGCGGGCCACCAGGTTGTCTCCGAAGACGTTCAACCCGAGCCGGGTGACTCCGCGCGCCGCCAGCACCGGCTCGACGGCGGCCAGGATGGCCCGCCCGTACCCGGTGCCGCGGTGGGCGGTGTCCACCTCGATGTTGTAGATCCAGGCCGGCCGCTCCGGCTCTGCCGGATCCGGCAGCCCGACCCAGATCCAGCCGACCGGCCGCGCGTCGTCGGTGCCCGTCTCCCGCGCGACGAGGAACAGCATCCGCTCGGTGGCCAGCCCGTCGGGCAGCAACTCGGCGTGCTGGCGGCGGGACTCGATCAGTGCCGTCTCGGTGGTGGCCCGACCGGACCGCAGCAGGTCACCGGCATAACCCGCCACCAGTGCGGGAATCCGTACGTCGTACTCGCTCTGGGTCATCGGGTGCAGCGATACGGTACGCGCGTCTGACATCGTCACCGGCACATCGTGGCGTACCTGGTCGTGTGCCGTCACGTCAATTGCGCGACGGTCGTCGGCCGGCGGCACACGATCGTGAGCGGGACCAGGCGGCACCGCCGCCAGTACACTGCCGCTGTGGCGACCGAGGCGGACCGTGGTGGCGGTCAGAACCTGCCGCACCACCTCAACGACCTGCCGAAGGCCCAGTTCGCGTTCCCCGGGCCGCTGCGCGACCGGCTGGTCGCGGCGATCCTTACCGGTGCGAAGACTTCCACGTCCGGGCTGCTGTGCGAGTACGAGCACGACAACGGCCCGCTGCCGGTCGCGGGGGACCGGTCCGTTCTGGTGGACTCGGCGGACCGGCCCTGCGCGGTGCTGGAGACCACCGAGGTACGGGTGGTCCCACTTGCCGAGGTGGACCTCACCCACGCCGTCGACGAAGGTGAAGGGTTCACCGACGTCGCCGGCTGGCGCCGCGCGCACATCGACTTCTGGCAGTCGGCGCCGATGCGGGCCGCTCTCGGTGACGAGACGTTCACCGTCGACGACCGGACGATGGTGGTGGCCGAACGGTTCCGGGTCGTGCAGCGGATCTGGCGGTCCGGCGAGGTGGCCCTCGCCTACGCCGCCGAGAGTCGAGCGGCGGTCGACGCGCTACGGGCCGTACCGGAGGCGGACTTCGACCGGCCGACCAGATGCGCGCCGTGGACAGTCAAGGAACTGCTTGCGCACACCGTGATCGCGCTGTCCCGCACCGTCGAGATGCTCGACGACGGCGCACCCGCCGCCGGCCCCGACGGCCCGGTGGACGCGGTCGGCTACTACGCGCCCGACGCACGGTTCCGTCCCGATGCGGACGGTGGGCGGATCGCCGACGCTCAGCGGTGGGCGGCGGCTCGGACGGTTACCGCCGCTGTCGACGAGCTGGCGGCGCGGGCAGCGACCGCCGCCGCTCGGGTCGCGGCGCAGCCGCCGGACCGCCTGGTCGTCACCCGGCACGGTGACCTGATGACGCTGACCGACTTCCAGGCCACCCGGGTCGTCGAGCTCGCCGTTCACGGTGTCGACCTGGCCGACGGCCTCGGCATGGCGTCGTGGCTGACCGCCCCGGCGGCGGACCTGGTGGTGGCGCTGTCGGCGGGCACCACCCTGGCGCCGCTGCGGGCGGCGCGCCGATGGGACCGGCCGACATTGGTACGCGCGGTCACCGGGCGGGTCGATTCAGGTGACGTGAACCCGGCGGAACTGCACCCGCAGGGGGTGCGCTCTCCGTTCTTCGGCGGCACGCACCGTCCCACTGTGGTTGGCGAAGAGTAGCGGGACCGACCTGCCCTCGAAGCGCCTTGCGACTGCCCGTAGGTTGACAGCGACAAGGCCACAACGAGACCCTTTCGCGATTCTGACTTTTGGTGCTGGAGGTTTGCCGTGGACTGGTCCCTCGGGAACATACTGATTCTGCTGGTCGTGGTGTTGCTCGGTGCAGTCGCCGGGTGGCTCGTGATGAGCCGCCGGTCCGCCGCCGGCAAGGACGCCTCGGTGAAGCCCGAGGCAACTGCCGCGGCCGAGCCGCCGACTGCTACCTCGGAGGAGCCGTCGCCGGCCGAACCGGCCCGGCCGGAACCCGCATCGCCGGCCGATCCGGTCAAGACCGAGCCCGCCACCGAGGTTCCCGCCGAGCCCGCCGCGATCGCCACGGCCGAGTCGGTCAGTGTCGAGCCCACCGCCGACAAGCCGGTCGACCCCGAGCCGGTGGACCCCGAGCCGGCCGACCCCGAGCCGGTCGACCCCGAGCCGGCGCCGGCCGCTGATCCTGCTCCCGCGACGTCGGCCGCTGCCGTTGAGCCCGCTGCCGCCGCCGTCGAGCCTGCCGCTGCTGGACCCGCTGCCGACCCGCCCGCTGCCGATCCGTCCACTGCTGCCGAGCCGCTCGCCGACCCGGGGCCGGCGGACGACTTCCGACGCATCGAGGGCATCGGGCCGAAGATGGCCGCCGCCCTGCAGTCCGCCGGGATCCGCACGTACGAGCAGTTGGGCGCGACCGACGAGGCGGCGCTGCGCGCGGCGGTACGCGCCGCCGGCGTACGGGCCACCGCCAGCCTGCCGACCTGGCCGGCCAAGGCCCGGGAGCTGGCGGCGGCCCGCTCCGCAACCTGACCGGGTACGGCCCGACAGCCAGAGTGGACCGACGTGGGGTGACCTAGGTCCCGGCGATCGGGGACGTACGGCGGCAGTGTTCGATCACCGTACCGAGTGACGATGAGGTCGAGCACCGGCGGCAGGGTGCCGCCGGTGCCGACCGAACGAGGTGATCGGCATGACCGCAGTCGTCCAGGTGCACACCAAGCCGGCCGCGCCGGCCGAGACAGAGGTCGCGATCGACGCTCTCGTCTCGGCCGCGTCCAAGGCACTCGACGACTACGCCGAGTTCGACCAGCAGCGGATCGACACGATCGTCGGCAAGGCGTCGGTCGCCGCGCTCGGCCGGCACAGCGACCTGGCCCGGCTGGCGGTGCAGGAGACCGGCCGCGGCGTCTTCGAGGACAAAGCGGTGAAGAACATCTTCGCCTGCGAACACGTCACACACAGCATGGCGGCGCTGAAGACGGTCGGCGTGGTCGGCCGTGACGACATCAGCGGCATCGTCGAGATCGCCGAACCCGTCGGCGTGATCTGCGGCGTCACCCCGGTCACCAACCCGACGTCGACGACCATCTTCAAGGCGCTACTGGCGTTGAAGACCCGCAACCCGATCATCTTCGCCTTCCATCCGGCCGCCCAGCGGTGCAGCGCCGAAGCGGCCCGGGTGGTCCGCGACGCGGCGGTCGCCGCCGGCGCGCCGGCGCACTGCATCCAGTGGATCGAGCATCCGTCGGTCGAAGCGACCGGGGCGCTGATGCGCCACGACGGGGTCGCGCTGATCCTCGCCACCGGTGGCAACGGCATGGTGCGGGCCGCGTACTCGGCGGGCAAGCCGGCGCTGGGCGTCGGCGCCGGGAACGTCCCCGCCTACCTGGAGCGGACCGCGAAGTTGGCCCGGGCGGTCAACGACGTGGTGCTGTCCAAGGCGTTCGACAACGGCATGGTCTGCGCCTCGGAGCAGGCGGTCATCGTCGACGACGACATCTACGAACCGGCGATGGCCGAGTTCGCGAAGCTGCACGCGCACCGGGCGACAGCGCAGCAGAAACGCCAATTGGAGGAGCTGCTGTTCGGCGCCGCCGCCGGCTCAACCGGTTGCGCCGGAGCCAAACTCAACCCGGTGGTCGTCGGGCAGTCCCCGGTGTGGATCGCGCAGCAGGCCGGGTTCACCGTGCCGGCCGACACGTCGATCATCCTGGTCGAGGTCGACCAGGTCGGCCCGGCCGAACCGTTGACCAGGGAGAAGCTCTGCCCGGTGCTGGCGGTGTTGCGCGCCGACGGGCACGCCGACGGCATCCGGTACGCCGAGCAGATGGTCGAGTTCCACGGCCTCGGCCACAGCGCGGTCATCCACACCAGCGACGCGGCGCTCGCCGAGGAGTTCGGCCGGCGGGTCAAGGCGGTACGGATCATCTGGAACGCGCCGGCCTCGCAGGGCGCGATCGGTGACATGTACAACGCGATCGCGCCGTCGTTGACGCTGGGTTGCGGCAGCTACGGGCGCAACTCGGTGTCGAGCAATGTGACCGCCGTCCACCTGCTCAACATCAAACGGGTGGCGAGGCGTACCAACAACCTGCAGTGGTTCAAGGTGCCGCCGAAGATCTACTTCGAGCCGCACGCGATCCGCTACCTGGCCGACATGCCGGACGTGCACCGGGTCACCGTGGTCACCGACGCGACGATGACCCGGCTCGGGTTCGTCGACCGGATCCTTACCGTGCTGCAGGGCCGGTCCGAACGCGTCGCGCTGCAGATCATCGACACCGTCGAACCGGAGCCGAGCATCCGTACCGTGGACGCTGGTGCCGAACAGATGCGCCACTTCCGGCCGGACACCATCATCGCCCTCGGCGGCGGCTCGGTGATGGACGCGGCCAAGGTGATGTGGCTGCGCTACGAACACCCCGGCGTGGTCTTCGCCGACATGCGGGAGAAGTTCTTCGACATCCGCAAGCGGGCGTTCACCTTCCCGGCCCCGGGAGAACTGGCGAAACTGGTCTGCATCCCGACCACGTCGGGCACCGGGGCGGAGGTCACCCCGTTCGCGGTGATCACCGACACGGTGACCGGCAAGAAGTACCCGCTGGCCGACTACGCGCTGACCCCGAACGTGGCGATCATCGACCCGGTGCTCGCCGCCGACCTGCCGGCGGTGGTGACCGCCGACAGCGGCTTCGACGCGTTGACCCACGCCACCGAGTCGTACGTGTCGGTGTACGCCAACGACTACACCGACGGGCTCGCCCTGCAGGCGATCCGGCTGATCTTCGCCTATTTGGAGCGGGCGGTGCGTGACGGTGCCGCCGACCCCGAGGCCCGGGAGAAGATGCACAACGCCGGCACCATAGCCGGGATGGCGTTCGGCAACGCCTTCCTCGGCATCGTGCACGCCATGTCGCACACCCTAGGCGCGACGTTCCACATCGCCCACGGTCGGACCAACGCGATCCTGATGCCGCACGTGATCCGCTACAACGGGGCGCGGCCCGGAAAGCTGTCCGGCTGGCCGAAGTACGAGAACTACCGGGCACCGGAGCGCTTCCAGGAGATCGCCCGGATGCTCGGCCTGCCGGCGGCCACCCCCGCCGAAGGCGTCGAGTCGTACGCCGCTGCCGTGGAACGGCTACGCGACGCGGTCGGCATTGAGCCGTCGTTCCAGGCGGTCGGGGTGGACGAGGAATCGTTCCTGGCCAGCCTGCCGCAGCAGGCGGTCAACGCGTACGAGGACCAGTGCGCACCGGCCAACCCGCGGATGCCGATGCTCGACGACATGCAGGAGATCATGCGTACCGCGTACTACGGCGCGGCCGGTCGTTGATCGTCCCCGGTCCGGCTGCGGCACGCTGCCGCAGCCGGACGTGTCGCGCCTGCCCATCGGCCCCGGCGGTCACTGTTGCTCGGGGAACGCCACACAGTTTGCGCAGCCCGGACTTGGCACGGGCAACTCGGTCTGCTCATCGAGGGTGATCGCTCTGTCGACCAGCGGGTGGTCGACCGGGATCGGTCGGGCGGCCACCGTGCCGTCCGGCTCACCGACGAGTTCGACGCAGGCCAGGCGGACCTGCTCCGAGCGCATCAGACAGACGCCCCGGTTCGCCGGTGGCACCCCACCTGGAAACACGATCCGTACCGGCGAGGCGTCGGTCGGGTGGTACGGCATCAACTGGGTGCGGTAGACGAAGGCCGGGCCGTCGTCGGGGTGGAACACCGCGACCCCGAACCGGTATTTGTCCTTGTAGGTGGTGCAGAGCGTCGCCTCGCCCGGCAGCACCGGACCGAGGTCCGGGTCCGCGACGAGGCCGCTCAACTGGCCGGCGGCGCAGCCAGCCGGAGTCCACCAGTCCGTGATGGCCGGCTCGCTGGTGGGGATCGGCGAAGCCGTCCATGACGGCGTCGGCGTACCTGTGGGCACGGGCGTGGCGGACACGTTGGCGGCCGACAGCCACGCCAGGGTAGCTGCCATCAGGATCGTCGCGGCCGCCATCACGGCGGTCCGGTGAGGTGTGGGGGTCAATGGGATTCCTCCTCCGGCGCGGACGTTTCCGCGTGGGACGACGAGCGGGGTGCCGCGGTACGGGTGGGCGGAGCCAGGGCGACCACACCCGTGGCGCCGAGCAGGATCGCCAGCTGGAAGCGGTTCTCCACGCCGAGGCGGTCCATCAGGTTGCGCATCGTGTACGCGACGGTGCGCAGGCTCAGTCGCAGCTCCTCGGCGGCGGAGGCGTCGGTGTGCCCGGCGGCGAGGAGTGCGACCAGCGCCTGCTCACGGGGGGTCAGTGTGATCGCAGGTCTCCCTCCTGGACCGGACCGGCGCGCCCGCGCCCACAGCCGGTCGAACAGGTCGCACAGTTGGCGGACCGCGACCGGGTCTACCAGTTCGACGTATCCGGCCTCGAAGTCGAGCGGATCGACGGGGAACAGCGCGACGCGTCGGTCGTAGACCAGCAGTTTGATCGGCGGGTCGGGCAGCTCCCGGACCCGTTCGGGGTCGGCCGCGTCGAGCTGGGCGAGATGCTCGACGCTGTGGTCGTCGACGGTGGGCGGCCGCTGCAGCACCCGTACCCGGATGCCCCGGTCCAGTTGGCTGCGGTCCAGTGGGATCGCCTCCGCCGAGGCCGCCGCGCTGATCACCTCGGTGTTGATGGCCAGGTGTTCGTGTCGTTCGGCGGCGACCAGCCGCCGCACCCGGTCGCGGGCGGCGGTCCGGCTGCCCAGGCTGCGTACCGCCGGGTCGTCCGGGCCGGGCAGGTCGATGCCGTGCACGGTACGGAAATGCTGGCGCCAGACGTCCTGCCGCCGTACCGGCCGAGCGGGCCGGCGTAGCCGCGCGATGACCGGACCCGCTGGCAGCGGCCGCCAGCCGGCAGCGGTCGGCACCGCCGCCGCCAGGCCGTTCAGTTCGTCGAGCGCGACCTTGACGCGTTTGCGGGTCAGCCCCAGCTCATGGGCGAGCTGGCCGCTGCTGCGGGCACCGAACATGGTCAGCGCCCGGTAGACCAGATCGGCATCGGGTGAGGCGCCCCACCGGGTCAGTTGTGCAACCGCGGTCGGGCCGTGCGTCCTGATGGTCCCCGTTCCCCGTGTCACGCCGGTCAGCTCAGCACAGAAACGCCGTAGGGGAGAAGGCCACGGCACCGGACGGTTGCACGATTGTGCAATCGGTTTGCGCCGTCCTTGTCGAACCGGGCGCCGATAGGTGACCGTGATCCGGGCAGGGCACGTTCGGGGGCGTCGCTTGTCGGCCGCCGGATCGCGGCGGCCGGCAAGCGACGGCACCACGGCGGTCAGGACGTCGGGGCTGACTTTCCCCAGCGGGGGGCGGCGAACCACAGCCCGGCGAGCCGGTCCGGGGGCGCGGCCAGGCCCGGCCCGCCGGCCGCGATCCACTCGACGACAATCGACAGTGACGTCTCGTCGAGCACACCGCCGAGCCACACCGGGCGGGCGCCCAGTGGGCGGGCCAGCGTCGCCGGCTGCACGACTACCACGTTGGACCGGTCACAGGCGTTGAGGCAGTCGGACACCCGTACCGACCCGGCGGCGCGCAGGATGTCGAGCTGCCGGTCATGGTCGACGTCCGGGTGTTTGCGACGGGTGCCGCAACAGCAGCCCCGGCAGACGGTCACCCGGACGGGGCGCCCGTGCGCCGGGCCCGCCGGGCCGTGCTCCGGGCCCGCCGCGCCGTCGTCAGCCGTCACGCGACGTCGGCGAGCGTGGACCGCCGACCACCGGTCCGGGCCGGGGTGAGCAGCAGTCCGAACACCACCCCGAGGACCGTCCACATCGTGGCGAGCTGTGCCAGCGAGGCGAGTCGGAATTCCCACAGCAGCGCCGCCGGGATGTCGGCGGGCACGTCGACCCCGGTGGCCGGCCAGAGCGCCAGCAGCAGGGCGTACCCGACGACGGCCAGCGCCGCCGCGACCACCGTCCGGTAGGGTGCCGGCCGCGCCCAGCCGGTCAGCCGCCGGTGGGTCAGCAGCGCCAGCCAGGTCACGGCGGCCGCGGCGATGATGAACGACAGATACTGTCCGGTGCGCTGGTTGACGGTGTCCGGGTCACCGACGCCCGGCGGGTTGGCCGGGAAGTGGATCGCCGGTAGCAGCGCCACCACGACGAAGCCGAGCCCGGCGAGCAGCCCCACCCGGCGGAAGTCGTCGCGGCCGGGCAGCAGGTGCCGGGTCGCCGCGAAGACCACGGCGACGATCAACGCCAGGCACAGCGCCACCGCGACGGTGGCGACCAGCCCGCCGAAGACCTGCATGGCTCGACCGACCAACTCCTCGTCGTGGCTGTGTCCGGCCGTCCCGGTCGCCGCGCGGGCCTCCTCGACGACCAGCGCCGACTCGATCCGTGGTTCGACGATCAGCAGGGCCGCCACCGCTCCCGCCGCGCCGGCGGCCGCACCGGCGAGCAGGCCGCGGCCCAGCACCGCGCCGAACGGGTAGGTGCTCATCGGAGCTGGCCGCCGCTCAGTGGCACGGTACGCCGAGGGCGTGCCGGCCGTCGTGGGTGAACTCGTGCACGAACTCGGCGGCACCGGCCAGCACCAGCCCGTTGTCCTGCGCGACCAGGTAGATGACGACCGCCGCGACGGCGGCCAGCAACCAACCGGCGAGCGGTACGCGGATGGCGGTGGTGGTGACCTCGCCGCCGACAGAAGGTGCAGTCATGCCAGGAAATCCTCTCGTCCATGCCTCGTGGCGATGCGGTGCATGCCACGGCCGGTCTCCTGGCTCCCGGATCGTCGCGGCCGTCCCGCCTTCCCGGACCGTCGTCGGCCCAGTGGCGTGGTGGAACGGACACTTCCCGGTCACAGTGGCGAGGACCACGCCGGACTCACACCGGCTTCCCGAACACCGTGGCCTGCGCAGCGTACCGCCGTGGTGACCGCTCGGGCAATGGCTGCGGCCGTGGCCGGCACCGGGACCGGCGCCACATTGACGGTGGACCGTCGGTGGGGGAGCATGACCGGCACGAGCGGTGCGCGGAGGAACCCGGTGCGAATCCGGGGCGGTCCCGCCACTGTGACCGGTGAGTCGCGTCCCCGTGAGACAGCCACTGCCCCAACGGCGGGAAGGCTCGGGACGCGACGTCGATCCGGCAGCCAGGAGACTCCGGCCGCTCGCTGGTCCACCGGTACGCGGGCGTGGACACCCGCGGGAGGGATTCACCATGCACACCTGTCGGCCCCTGCCATGACGCCGTACCCGTTCACCGCCGTCGTCGGCCTGCCCGACCTGCGGCAGGCCCTGCTGCTCGCCGCGGTGCACCCCGGCATCGGCGGCGTGCTCATCCGGGGTGAGAAGGGCACCGCGAAGTCGACGATCGTCCGCGCGCTGGCCGGGCTGCTACCGGAGGTCGACCGGGTGCTCGGTTGCCGGTTCGGCTGCGACCCGGCGGCCCCGGACCCAACCTGCCCCGATGGGCCGCACACCGCGCCGGTGACCGCACGCCGCGGCCCGGCCGCCCTGGTCGAGTTGCCGGTCGGCGCCACTGAGGACCGGGTGGTCGGCACGCTCGACATCCAGCGGGTGCTCAGCGCCGGCGTGAAGGCCTACGAGCCAGGGCTGCTCGCCGCCGCGCACCGGGGCCTGCTCTACGTCGACGAGGTCAACCTGTTGCCGGACCATCTGGTGGACCTGCTGCTGGACGCGGCGGCGATGGGCCGGGCCCACGTCGAACGCGACGGGGTGTCGGTCAGTCACGCCGCCCGGTTCCTGCTGGTCGGCACGATGAACCCGGAGGAGGGCGAGCCGCGTCCACAGTTGCTGGACCGCTTCGGGCTGATGGTGTCGGTGGCCGCACCTTCCGAGGTGGCCGACCGGGCCGAGGTGGTGCGCCGGCGGCTGGCGTACGAGACCGACCCGGTGGCGTTCGCGGACCGCTGGCGGTCCACCGACAACCAGCTCGCGCTGCGGGTACGCGACGCGCGGGCGGCCCTGCCTGCGGTCACGCTGCCCGATGCCGAGATCGACCGGATCGCCCGGATCTGCCTGGCGTACCAGGTGGACGGTATGCGGGCCGACATTGTGATGGCCCGCGCCGCCGTCGCGCTGGCCGCCTGGCGCGGTCAGACGGCGGTCACCGCCGCTGAAGTCGCCGACGCAGCCCGGCTGGCGCTGCCGCACCGGCGGCGCCGTGACCCGCTCGACCCGCCCGGCGCCGACGAGCAGCGCCTCGACGAGGTGCTGCGGGACGAGTGCGGCGACGACGATCCCGGTCCTGCGCCGCCGCCGGATCCGCCACCACCGGACGCCGGTCCGTCGCAGGGTCCGCCCGACTCGGATGGCGGCCCGTCACCCGGTCCGCCACCACCGGACGGCGGCCCGCCGCCCGAGCCAGCTACGCCGGACGCCGGTGGGCCGGCGGACGGTGCCGAGCAGCCGGACGGCGTACCGCCGGGCGGTCCGGCTCCGGCGGCGGCCGGGCCCGCGTACCGGCCCCGGACACTGCGGCTACCCGGGCTCGGTGCCGGCGCGACGCCCGGCCGACGTTCGGCGGCCCACGCCGACCGGGGCCGGGTGGTCGGTTCCGGATCACCGACCGGACGACCGTCGACGGTGCATCTACCGGCCACGGTGCGCGCTGCGGCATCCCGGGGCGCCCGCCGGATCACCCCCGCCGACCTGCGCCAGGCCCGCTACGTCGGCCAGGAGGCGAACCTGATCCTGTTCGTGGTCGACGCCTCCGGGTCGATGGCGGCCCGGCAGCGAATGGCCGTGGTCAAGACCGCCGTGCTGTCGCTGCTGCGCGACGCCTACCACCGGCGGGACCGGATCGGGATGATCACCTTCCGGGGTGCCGCCGCCGACGTGGTGCTGCCGCCGACCAGCAGCCACGAGGTGGCCGTCGCCAAGCTGGCGCAGCTGCGCACCGGTGGCCGTACCCCGATCGCCGCCGGGCTGCGGGCCGCCGCCGCCACCGTCGCCGCCGAGCGCCGCCGCGAGCCACGCCGTCGGCCACTGGTCCTGTTGGTCACCGACGGGCGGTCGACCAGCGGGCCGAATCCGATAGCCCTGGCGCCGCTGCTCGCCGGCACCGCGATGGTGGTACTCGACTGCGAGTCCGGTCCGGTGCGACTGGGCCTGGCTCGGCGGCTCGCTACCGGCTTCGATGCCGAATGGCTGCCGCTGGAGGCGCTGTCGGCGGTGGTGCCGCACCCGGGGGCCGTCAACCGGTCGACCGCTACGAACCAGCCTGGCGCCGCACTTCGGGTCGGCCTCGCCGGCGGGAGGGCTGCCTGATGCCACAGGGTAAACCGGAACATGTCCCCGACGACGGGCTGACCACCCGGGCCCGGCGGCGTCAGCCGGTGCTCGCGGTGCACACCGGGCCCGGTAAGGGCAAGTCGACAGCGGCCTTCGGCATGGCTTTGCGGGCCTGGGCGGCCGGCTGGCCGGTGGTCGTCTACCAGTTCGTCAAATCTCCGAAGTGGAAGGTGGGCGAGGAGGCGGCCCTGCGTACCCTCGGCGAGTCCGGCCGGGGAGCGCCGGTGACCTGGCACAAGATGGGGGAGGGCTGGTCCTGGATCCAGCGCCCCGGCACAGAGCGTGACCACGCCGCCGAGGCCGCCGAGGGCTGGGCCCAGATCCGCCGCGACCTGGCCGCCGAGGCGTACCGGTTCTACGTGCTGGACGAGTTCACCTACCCGATCAAGTGGGGCTGGATCGACGTCGCCGAGGTGGTGTCGGTGCTGCGGGACCGGCCGGGCAGCCAGCACGTGGTGGTCACCGGCCGGGACGCCGCCCCGGAGCTGATCGATCTCGCCGACCTGGTGACCGAGATGACCAAGGTCAAGCATCCGATGGACGCCGGACGCAAGGGCCAGCAGGGCATCGAGTGGTAGCCGTACCCCGGGTGGTGATCGCCGCACCCGGATCCGGGCACGGCAAGACCACGGTGGCTACCGGCCTGCTCGCCGCCTACGCGGCCCGGGGTGTCCGGGTCGCCGGCTTCAAGGTCGGCCCGGACTACATCGATCCGGGCTACCACGCGCTCGCCGCCGGCCGGCCGGGCCGCAACCTGGACCCGGTGCTGGTCGGTGAGGAGCGCGTCGCGCCGCTGTTCGCCCACGGCGCCGCTGGGGCTGACCTCGCGGTCATCGAGGGCGTGATGGGACTCTACGACGGCCGGGTCGGCGGCGCCGACGTCGGCTCCACCGCCCAGGTCGCGGCGCTGCTGGCCGCCCCGGTGCTGTTGGTCGTCGACGCGGCCGGGCAGAGCCGGTCGATCGCCGCACTGGTGCACGGGTTCCGGTCGTTCGGTCAGGTCCACATCGCCGGGGTGATCCTCAACCGGGTCGGCTCCGACCGGCACGAGCAGGTGCTGCGGGACGCCTGTGCGGAGGTCGGCGCCCCGGTGCTCGGGGTGCTGCGTCGGCATCCGTCGGTCGACACCCCGTCGCGGCATCTGGGTCTGGTGCCGGCGGTGGAACGCGCCGTCGAGGCGCGTACGGCGGTCGGGGCGCTGGCGGAGCTCGTCGCCGCGTCGGTGGATCTCGCTGCGGTGGCGGCGGTGGCGGGTGCCGCGCCCCCGCTGGCGGTCGAACCCTGGTCGTCGGCGGCTGCCGTACGGGATGCGGACGCCGGTTCCGGCGAGGACGCGCCAGCAGCGGCGAGCGGTGACCGGCCGGTGGTCGCCGTCGCCGGTGGACCGGCGTTCAGCTTCGGTTATCCGGAGACCGTCGAGCTGCTGACGGCCGCCGGTGCCGAGGTGCGTACCGTCGATCCGGTCCGCGACGAGCGGCTGCCCGCGGCGACTGCGGCGTTGGTCGTCGGCGGCGGCTTTCCCGAGGTGTACGCCGCTGAGCTGGCCGCGAACGCCGGGTTGCGGCGGCAGGTGGCGGCGTTGGCGGCCGCCGGTGCGCCGATCGTCGCCGAGTGCGCCGGCCTGCTGTGGCTGTGCCGCACCCTCGACGAGGCGCCGATGTGCGGGGTGCTGCCGGCGGACGCGCGGATGACGTCCCGGTTGACGCTCGGCTACCGCGATGCGGTGGCGCTGTCCGACAGCGTGCTGGCACCGGAGGGGGCCCGGCTGACCGGCCACGAGTTCCACCGTACCGAGGTGACGCCGCGGGCCGGTGCGGCACCGGCCTGGGGGTGGCGTGGCGCGGCGCCGGAGGGTTTCGTCGTCGGTGGCGTGCACGCGTCGTACCTGCACCTGCACTGGGCGGCGCGGCCGCAGATCGCGACCCGCCTGGTCGCGGCCGCGCGGCGGACGGTGTCAGTCCCGCGGCAAGCTGGCGGTGAACATGGCGATCAGCCGTTCGTAGCTCTCCGTCACGTCCTCGGGCAGGCCGAAGCCGCCGTCGATTTCCAGGCAGACGAAGCCGTGCATCATCGCCCGTAGGCAGCGGGCGGCGTGCACCGCCGCCGATCGCTGCAGTCCGTAGCCGCGCAGCACGGCCAGGAACACCTCCAGCAGCCTGGTTCCTTCGGCGACGGTCACCGGGTCGCGGATCGGGTCGGCGGGCATCGCCGCCCACCGGGCGGGATGTCGGCGGACGTAGTCCCGGCTGGCGTGCATCAAGGCGGCGACGGCGGCGTCCCGGCTGAGGCCGAGGGTGTGGCGGGTGAGTTCGTCGGCGAACTCACCGATGAGCCGGGCAGCGATGAGCGCCCGCAGTTCGGTGAGGCCGCCGGTGACGTGCTTGTAGAGCGACGGTGTGGCGACCCCGACCCGGCCGGCCACCGCGTTGAGCGACAGCGCGTCGAGGCCTTGCTCGTCGATGAGGGCGATCGCGGCGTCGACCAGGCCGCCCCGGGTGAGCCCTGCCCTAGGCACGTCGGCTGCCGGACCGCGTCGGCTGGCTACATGTCATAACGCTTAAGCTAATGACGTTAGCTTGGCTCGTCAAGCTGGCCTGGGTCGTCCGGTCGGGCTCGGGCTGCCTGCCATCGTGAGCTGCGGCAGTATGGAGCGCATGTGCCGAAGCATCAAGACGCTCCGTGAGCCGTACACCGCCGATGTGACCGACGCCGACATTGAGGCCGCCGCGCTGCAGTATGTCCGGAAGATCTCTGGTTTCCGGCAACCAGCCGCCCACAACGCGGAGGCGTTCGACGCCGCCGTGGCGGCGGTCGCCGCCGCCAGCCGCGAACTGCTGGATCGTCTGGTGGTCCGTGCCCCAGCGGTCCGGTAGGCCACGGCGCCGCCGGGGAAAGTGTGCGACGGAGCCGGCGGCGCCGTGTCGTCGGACGGCCTCGCGATGTGACTGTCCGTGAATTCTGTGAAGATCCTTAATAGAAACTTGAGGTTCCGGACAGATCCGTCGACCATCCACCCGCGTATGGCCAGGTAGCTGCGTTTCGGGCAGCGGCTACCGAGAGGAGCGGTGGATGTACAGGTGGGATATCAGGAGTGGGCGGGCGCGTAAGGTCTTCGTCGGGGTGGCGGCGGCAGCCCTGCTCGGCGGCGGACTGGCGGTCGGCACCGGGCTCGGCAACGCGGGGGAGAACTGCGACGGCCTGGACACCGCGCTGCGGAACAACCTGACCTTCATCGCCGAGCAGCGGGCCAACCCGGACGCCCTGTCCAACGACCGGATCGCCAACCGGCAGGCAGTGGTCGACCTGATCGAGCAGCGGCGGGCCGCCGCCGGCTGCACGGCCGACGTCGGCGTCGGCGCGCCGGTCGCGACGCCCGCGCCGGAGCAGCCCGACGGTACGGGCGACGCCGCCGCACCGGACACCGGGGCACCCGGCGAGGTCGTCTGCGCGGGATCGACGGTCACCCTGTTCAACGAGGACGCCGCCCCGGCCGCCTCCAGCGGCACCTTTCCCATCGGCACCGTGCTCAAGGTGACCAACCTCGACAACGACCGGAGCATCACCGTCACGGTGACCAGCCCGTCGGGCAGCTGCGTCCTGCTCAACAACGCCGCGTTCGAACAGGTCCGGGAGCCGGGCAAGTTCGTCATCCGGCGGGTCGTGGTCGAGCGGATCAGCTGACCCGTACCGCGTCGTGCCGCCGGCGCCCGCCGACGGCACGACGCCGGATCACCCATTCCGCCACCACCATGTTGATCAGCCAACCGGCGGCCATGGTGCCGGTCCGTCCCGACGCCGACACCGGGCCGACCACGGCCAGCCAGGCCATCTGGGTGAAGAACTGGGTGCCCGCACCCATCCCGATCGCGTAACCCCGGACCATCCAGGCCCGGTGCGCGGCGAAGTCCCGGCGCCGGACCGCGAGGAAGCCGACCCCGACGCACGCCGCCATCGCCACACTCACCACCACCCGGATGGCGACCAGCAGCTCGCTGTCGACCGCCGCCGGCGGTAGGAACAGGGTCAGCCACAGGCCGGTCCCGGCGGTGAGCAACCCACCGACCACCAGTACCCGTCCGGCTGCCCGGTGCCAGGCCGGGTGGCGTCGCCGCAGGCCCGGCGCGAACTGGAACGCGCCGACGAGGCTGAAAACGGTGACGCTGACGATGTGTGTCACCAGCGCCACCGGGGCAGCGGTGACCCGGTCACCGTCGGGCACGATGGGCGGCCCGCCAGCCAGCTCGGCCAGGCGCAGGCTACCGGCGACCACCGGTACCAGGCTGAGCAGCACCAACCCGGTGGGAATCAGCCAGTTGGCGGCGGGAGAGCGGCTGGTGACGGTGCGGACGGTGGACTGCGGCGTCGATCGTGGATTCGGTACGGGTGTGAGCATGGCTCGATCGTCGCGGCGGCACGGCCAATGGTCATCGCCACGCAGGCCGGCGTCGTCCCGGCCGTTGGACGGGGCCGCTCGTCGTACTTCTGGCCGGTACGCCGTCGCTGGCCGCTGCGTACGATCGCGGTGTGCGTGCGCTGCTGCGGTCGCTGTGGGCCGAGCCCGCCGTCGCCGACCCGCCGACACGGGTCTGGCGGGACTGGGTGCTGCTCGGCGTGGTCTGGGTCGCGGCGACCCTCGAAGGGCTGCTGCGCACCGACCTGGTGTCACCCGCGTACTCGTTGATCGTCGCCCTGGTGCTGGCGCCGACGCTGTGGTGGCGCCGGACCAGGCCGCTGCTGATGGTCGCCGTCGCCTTCCCTGCCACGGCCGTCGCCGCGCTGCTGGCCGGCCACGAACCGGAGCTGGTCACCGGTGTCTACCTGCTGATCCTGCCGTACGCGCTGTACCGCTGGGGTTCCGGCCGGCAGATCGTGGCCGGCACGGCGATCATCCTGGCCAAGATGGGCCTGTCGGCGGCGGTCGGCCACCTCGACCTCGCCGACCTGGTCGGCGGGACGGTGGTGGTGTCCGCCGCGATGGCCGTGGCCACCGCCCTGCGGTACCGGGCGACGCTGTGGGCCCGCGAACTCGACCAGGCCAAGCTGGCCGAACGGGAACGCCTCGCCCGCGACCTGCACGACACGGTGGCCCACCACGTGTCGGCGATGGCGATCCGCGCCCAGGCGGGCATCGCGGTGGCACCGACCCGACCGGCGGCGGCCCTCGACGCGCTGGCGGTGATCGAGGCCGAGGCGACCCGCGCCCTGGCCGAGATGCGGCTGATGGTGCGCGGCCTGCGCCGCGGCGAACCCGCCGGACACCTGGCTCCGGCGGACCTCACCCCGAACCCCGGAATCGGCGATGTCGCCCGACTCGCCAGCCGGGCGCAGCCCGGACCGGTTGTCGACGTCACCCTGCACGGCGACGTCGACGACATCCCGTCGACCGTCGCCACCGCGGTCTACCGGCTGGCCCAGGAGTCGGTGACCAACGCCCGCCGGCACGCCCGGCACGCCACCCGGATCGAGGTCCGGGTCGACGTCGACGCCGACGCGGTGCGGCTGCGGGTCAGCGACGACGGCGACACCGGCACGGCGCGGCCCGCCGCCACCGGCGGCTTCGGCATCGTCGGCATGACCGAGCGGGCGGCCCTGCTCGGCGGCACCTGCGACGCCGGACCGCGCCCCGATCGGGGCTGGACCGTCGCCGTGGCCCTGCCCCGCCAGGCCCCGGCCGGCCGGGCCGGGACGTGACCATCCGGGTGGTCGTCGCCGACGATCAGGAGATCGTGCGGACCGGGCTGACGATGATTCTCGACGCCCAGCCGGGCATGGAGGTCGTCGGCGAGGCGGCCGACGGCCGCCGGGCGGTCGACCTCGCCCACCGGTTGCGTCCCGACGTGTGCCTGTTCGACATCCGGATGCCCGATGTCGACGGCATCGAGGCCACCCGTCGCCTCGCCGGCCCCGGTGTCGCCGACCCGCTCGCCGTGGTCGTCATCACCACCTTCGACCTCGACGAGTACGTCTACGCGGCGCTGCGCGCGGGTGCCCGGGGATTTCTGCTCAAGGACGCCGGCACGGCGCTGCTCACCCAGGCCGTCCGGGCCGCCGCCGCCGGTGACGCGCTCATCGCGCCGGCCGTCACCACCCGGCTGCTCAGCGCCTTCGCCGCCGCCGGTCCGGTGGCACCGGCCCGCCAACCGCTCGACCCGTTGACCGACCGCGAGGAGCAGGTGCTCGTCGCCGTCGCCCGTGGCCGCACCAACACCGAGATCGCCGGCGAGCTCTACATCAGCCTCAGCACGGTCAAGAGCCACCTCGCCGCCCTGATGACCAAGCTCGGCGTCCGCAACCGGGTCGAGGTCGCGATCTGGGCGTACGAGACCGGCCGGGTCCGCGCCGGCCTCGACCGGCCGACGTAGCGTGCGACGCGCGGGCGGACCGCCGGGCCTACCGTGGTCGGGTGAGGCTTCTCGTGGTGGGTGGCAGTGGGTTCCTCGGCCGGGAGATCGTTCGTCAGACGCGGTGTGCCGGGCACCGGGTGGCCGCGACCTTCCACCGCCGTCCGCCCAGCGGTGATCTCGGCGCCGGAGTCGACTGGCACGCGTTCGACATCCGCATCCGTGACGATGTCGCCCGTGTCGCCGCCACGGCCCGGCCCGACGACGCCGTACGGTGCGGCCAAGGCCGCTGCGGAGACGGCGGTCGCGGCGATCACACCCGACGCCGTCATCGCCCGGACGTCACTGATCATCGGGTACGGCGAGTCCGTCCACGAGCGACACGTACACGCGTTGGCTGCCGGCGTCGGCACCGGTGTGCTGTTCACCGACGACGTACGGTGCCCGGTGCACGTCGCCGACCTCGCCGCTGCACTGCGCGAACTCGCCGGGTCGCCGTACCCCGGGATCCACCACGTCGCCGGCCCGGACGCGATCAGCCGGCACCACCTGGGGGTGCTCATCGCCCGCCGAGACGGCCTCGACCCCACGGCGTTGCCCACCGGCCGACGTGCCGCCAGCGGTGTACCCGGACCGGCCGAGCTGCGGCTGGACTGCGCGCGGACCCGTGCCCGGCTGACCACCCGGCTACGCGGTACCCACGAATTCCTCACCGCCGTGCGGACCTGACCGCTGCGCGAGCAGGTCCGCCTCGGTCAGCCGGCCGGACAACCGACCGGCCTCGTGGACGTCGTCCACACTCATCTGCGCCACGAAACCGTGGGCCTCGTGGATGCCGTCACCGCTGCCGACATCGAGCATCGCCAGGCACCAGCGCAGCGCCTGCACCAGGTCGACCGGACCGCCGAAGCCGTCGCGGTACCAGCAGGCCGCCGCCAGCATGCTGCCCTTGTCGCCAGCGTCGGCACCACGGACGTACCAGCGCAGGGCCTCCTCGTCGAGGTCCTGCTCGCTGAGCCGGTCACCGAGCCGTGGGTACGCCTCGACGACGCCGTTCGTCGCGGCGCGGCGCAGCCACGTCACCGCCTCGGGGGAGTCGGGGTGCAGCACCGCGAGGTTGAACGCGGCCGGGCCGTCACCCGCGTCCGCCGCCGACCGGTACAGCTCGGCGGCCCGGTGTGCGTCCCGGTCGGCGCCGATGCCGCGTTCGACCAGGAACCCGAGGGTCCGTTGCGCGACCGGGTCGCCCTGGCCCGCCGAAGCGGTCAGCAGCGGCACCGCGGCGGTGGGATCGTCGAGATGGAAGGCCAGGATCACCCCGAGCAGGGTCCGCGCCCGCTGATCGGCCGCCGTCCGTTCGCGTAGCCGGGGCACGAGTCGTGCCAGCTCCTGGCCGACCGTGGTGTCGCCGGACTTCGCGGCCTCCAGGTACCAGAACGCCGCCTCGGCCGGATCGTCCCGGCGCTGCGCGTACAGCGCACCCAGATCACGCATCGCCGGTGCCTGGCCGTCGACGGCCGCCGCCCGCCAGTGCCGCTCGGCCTCGGTGTCGTCGGCGGGCACACCCTGACCGTGGGCGTACATCAGGCCGACCATCCGGCGGGCGTCGGCGCTGCCCAGCTCGGCCGAGCGCAGGTACCAGGTCAGCGCGGCCGCGTCGTCGCGATCGCCACCACGCCCGGTGGCGTACAGCGCCGCCAGCTGGTACGCGGCGTCGGCGCTGCCGAGTGCCGCGGCCCGCGCGTACAGCCGACGCGCCCGCGAGGGATCGGCCGGCTCGCCGTCACCGGCGTTGGCCAACTGCCCCAACAACAGCAGCGCCCGCGGGTCCGCCCCGGCCGATTCGAGGTGGGCCCGGGCGGCGGCGACATCGCGACGCCCGAGGCAGATCAGTCCCTGTTCATACGCCTGCCATGCCACGGCGGGCAGTGTACGACCGCGCGTCAGCCCACCCGGGTCAGGCGTACCGCGTCGGCGACGATGTGGCCGCCGGCCGGTGCCCACCGGCTCACCCCGACCACCGGCCGCCGCCCCGCCGTCAGCGCGAAGACACCCAGCTCCCGCCAGCGGCCGCCGCCGGTGCGCTGATCCACCGGCCGGCTGACCAACCCGGTGGTGGTCTGCACCAGGTGCGGCGCGGCCGGGTGGTAGCCGGACGCCGCCGGATGCCACACCTCGACCCGGTAGCTGCCGGCCGTCGGCACGGTGACGGTGAACCAGGCCGGGTCGCTGACCGGCTGCGGGCTGGTGAACCGGTAGTCGGTGCCGTACCGTCCGGCCGACCAGCTCGACGTGCCCCAGGCGGCGCTGGCGGTGAACCCGTCCGGCGTGCGGTTGTCGACGATCACGCTGAACGCGTCGCTGCCGGCGGCCAGCACCCGCGCCGGCCCGGTCGGGCTCTCCCGGTGCTGGCGGTCCAGTGCGGTGACCAGATAGGTGTACGCCGACCCGGGCGCCGCCGTCGTGTCGGTGAAGGAGCCACCAGCGCCGGTGGACCGTACCGTCACCAGCAGGTGGCGGGCGTCGTCGAACGCGGTCGGGTCGGCCGCGTCGGTGCCGGGGCAGCGGTAGAGCGCGTACGCCGTCGGGACGGTGCTGCCGGTGGCGGCGAGCCAGTCCAGCCGTACCCCGGTCGGGGTGCGGGTCGCGGCGGTGATCGCCGGCGGTGGCGGTGTGCTGCCCGGGGCCGGCTCGCCGCCGCGCCCGGCCGCGACCGGCACCAGCGCGGGCCGGGCGTAGTGGTCGGCGACCAGCCGGCTGACCGCGCCGAGCCGGTCGGCGCGCACGTCCTTGCCGCTGAACTGCAGGTCGCCGCGGACCTGCGGGTAGCTGTGGTGCAGCGTCAGGTGCCGGCTCAGCTCGGCCGGGTCCTGCCAGGCCGGGTCCTGCCCGGCGACGCCGACCCGGTAGGTCGACTGCCCGACGAGCAACTCCACACTGGTGCCCGACACCGTCGCCGACCACCAGCGGACCAGCTCGGCGTAGTCGGCGGCCGGGTGCCCGATGTGCCAGTACAGCTGCGGCGCGATGTAGTCGATCCACTGTTCGCGCACCCAGCGGCGGCTGTCGGCGTGAATCGCGTCGTAGGACTGCAACCCGCTGGTACCGGAGCCGAGCGGGTCGGTGGCGGCGTTGCGCCAGATGCCGAACGGGCTGATCCCGAAGCGTACCCACGGCTTGACCGCCCGCAACCGGTCGCTCATCTGCGCGACGAGCAGGTCGACATTGTGCCGGCGCCACCCGGCGAGGCTGTCGAACCCCGCCCCGTACGCGGCGAAGCTGGCCTGGTCGGCGAAGGTCTGTCCGTTGACCGGGTACGGGTAGAAGTAGTCGTCCCAGTGCAGCGCGTCGACGTCGTAGCGGGCGACCGCGTCGAGCATCGCGTCCTGGACGAAGGACCGCACCGCCGGCTGGCCCGGGTCGTAGTAGAGCCGGCCGGCGTACGTGATGACCCATTCCGGGTGGCGGCGGGCCGGGTGGTCGGCGACCAGCCGCGTCGGGTCGGCGTGGTTGGCGACCCGGTACGGGTTGCACCAGGCGTGCAGCTCCAGGTTGCGGGCGTGTGCCTCGTCGACCAGCACACCCAGCGGGTCGTAGCCGGGGTGGGTGCCCTGCTGGCCGGCGAGCACCGCCGACCATGGCTCGTACGGCGACGGCCAGAGCGCGTCGGCGCTCGGGCGTACCTGCACGACGACGGCGTTGCACCGCAACTGCCGGGCCAGGTCGAGCCAGCCACGCAGCTCCGCCTGCTGAGCGTCCGGCGGCAGTCCGGGCCGGCTCGGCCAGTCCAGGTTGGCGACCGTGGCCAGCCACAGGCCCCGGAACTGCCGCTTCGGCACCGAACCTGCTGCTGACATGGCCGCAATGGTGGCCCCTGCACCGTTACCGCGCCGTCGCGCCTGCGGCACCGCCCGGTCAACGACCGCCCTCGGACATCGTGTCCAGGACCGGTACGGGCCGCCGTCGGCAGCCGCCCGAGCCGGCGCTCAGGCGGGACGGGCGGACGGTGCGTCGTCCTGGGTCGCCAGCCACCAGCCGGCGGTGGCGACCACGGCGACCAGCGCGGAGAAGCCGAACGGGGCGGCCAATCCGACCCCGGCGGCCAGTGCGCCGCCGAGCAGTGCGCCGCCGCCGGCGGCACCGTAGATCAGCGTCCTGGACGCCGCCGTCACCCGCCCCAGCAATCCGTCCGGTACGGTGCGCTGCCGTAGTGCCGCCGCGCAGATGTTCAGCACCGCGAACGCGCCGCTGGACACCACGGTCACTAACACCGCCACCCAGATCTGCGGTACGGCGATGAGCAGCGCCGGCACCCCGGCGGTCACCGCCAGGGAGACCGCCAACACCAGTCGGTGCCGGCGGCCGGCGACCAGCCGGTCGGCCAGGAACGCCCCGGCCAGCCCGCCACCTGCTCCAGCGGACAGCAGCAGTCCGTAGCCGAGCGCGCCGACACCGAGCACGTCCCGGGCGTACAGCAGGAAGATCGCGAACCAGGCCGCGTCGGCGGCGGCCACCGCCGCGACCACCACGGCCAGGGCGCGCAGCGTCCGGTGGTGGGCGAGCCAGCGCAGCCCGGCCCGGATGCTCGGGCCGACCGTCGCGGCGGCGGTCGCGGCGGCAGCCGTGGCCGTGGGGGTACGGGCCAGGCTGAGCGGCAGCGACAGCACCAGCATCACGGCGAGCGCCAGGCTGGCCCCGTTGGCCGCGAACGGTACGGCCGCGCCGACGACGAACAGCGCGGCACCGACCGGTGGGCCGACGAACTCGTTGCCGACGATGGTGCCGGCGGTGAGCCGGCCGTTGGCCCGCTCCAGCGCGGCCGGCGGCACCAGTTTCGGCACCGCCACCTGACCGGCCGTGTCCCGTACCGCCTCGCCGACGCCGAGACCGAACGCGCAGACGGCGACCAGGGCGATGGTGGCGGTGCCGGTGGCCACCGTCGCCACCAGGGCCACCAGCAGCAGGGCGCGTACCGTGTCGGCGGCGGCGAGCAGCGTACGCGGCGCGACCCGGTCGGCGAGCGCGCCGACGGCCAGCCCGGCGACGAGCCACGGCAGGGTCTGCGCGGTGGCGACGACGGCCAGCCCGAGCGGGTCGCCGGTCAGCGACAGGGCCAGCAGCGGGAGGGCGGCGAGGCGGATCCCGTCACCGATGTTGGCGAGGGTGGCGGCGCTCCAGAACCGCCAGAACGGCCGACCGAGCGGTTGCGACATGTGTACATCATGCACCGACCGGTCAGAGTCGTTGCCACAGTGCCGGTACGTTCGGCGGTTCCCAGCCGGCGAGCGCGGTGTGTGCCTGCCGGCACCGGTAGTCGACGCCGGCGTAGCTGACGACGGCACCGACCTGGTACGCAGTGCCGGCGGCCCAGGTGCCACCGGGCTGGCCGGGCGGCGCGGTGGTCGGTGGCGCGGTGGTCGGCGGCGGTGGCGTCGGAGTGGGTGACGGCGGTGGCGGGGTCGGCGACGGGCCGGGCCCGGCCCCGATCTGGACGTCCACGCAGGAGTAGAAGGCGTTCGTGGTGTCGGCGACATTCCAGATCGCCAGCACTTTCTGTCGGCCGGTGCGGCTGCCGAGGTGCACGGTGTGCGACACGGTGGCGGCGGGCTGTCGGCCACCGTCGTCGAACACGGCGATCCGGTTGTCGCCGACGTAGTACTCCCAGGTGCTGGTGGCGTGTCGGGCGGTCAGCGTCCAGGTGAAGGTGACCGCCCCGCCGACTGCGGTGGCCGGCCAGTTGACGCTGTCGTCGTTGAGGATTGCGAAGCGGCTCACCCCGCCGTGGCAGGTGCGCTGTCCTTTGGGGCCTTCGACGCTCTGCGGCTCCCACACGATCGGGCCACAGTTGGCGACTCGGCCCTGCGCGCACATCGCCTGCCGGCTGGGCGGATAGGAGATGTAGCCGTGCGCGTTGGCCGGGGTGGCGACCAGCAGGGTGCCGAGGATGGTGCCGGTGGCGAGCAGGGGCAGGAGAATTCGTCGTCGCATGGGGGCGCTCCGCACGTCGTGGGTGGCGGTGGGGCGGCCGGCCGTTGCCGACGAAGTTAGCGTAAAGATAGTTAACAGTAAAGATTGTGAACGAAGAATTTCGATACATCGACGAAGTCGACCGATCGTGCGACGGTCAGCCGACGGTACGGCCGTGCCGGTCGCGGGCCTTGATCCGGGTGATCGGCATTTCCGGCGCCGGCAGCGGGGCGTCGACGCAGCCGGTCACCGTGCCGAACCGCCTGCCGGCCGCCCAGCCGTCGCGGGCGGCGACCAGCTCCTCGTGGCTGCGGGCGACGAAGTTCCACCACATCACGAGCGGCTCGTCGAACGGCTCCCCGCCGAGCAGGAACAGCCGGGCCGGGCCGTCGGTGGTCACCGTCGTGGCCGACCGGCCCTCGCCCAGGTAGAGCAGCCCGCCCGGGGCCAGCTCCATCCCGTCGACCCGGGCCGTGCCGGACATCGTCAGCAGGGCATATTCGAAATCGTCGCGCAGCGTCAGCGCGACGGGCGCATCGGTGTCGATGTCGACCTGTGCTCCGACGATCGGGCTCGCCATCTCGGCCGGGGACCGGACGCCAGCGTACTCGCCGACCACCACGGTGATCTGCGCGTCACCGGCACCCACCTGCGGCAACGCGGCATGATGCTCGAACCGAGGCTCGCCGTGCCTGGCCGACTCGGGCAACGCCACCCACAGTTGCAGGCCGTGCATCACCGGCGGATGGGCCGGCGGCGACTGCTCCGAGTGGGCGATGCCGTGCCCGGCGGTCATCAGGTTGAGCTGTCCCGGCACGATCGACTGCACGCTGCCCAGGCTGTCCCGGTGCAGAATCTCACCGTCGACCAGCCAGGTCACCGTCTGCAGCCCGGTGTGCGGGTGCGGCGGAATCTGCATGCCGGGCCGCCCGGCCACATCGTCGGGCCCGAAGTGGTCGACGAAACACCAGGCACCGACCATGCGCCGGGGTCGCTGCGGCAGCAGCCGCCGGACCGTCGTGTAGCGGCCCAGCGGCACGTCGTGGCCGGGTAGCAGCACGCTCTCCGGCTGCGCGCCGGCGACCGTCGTCCCGTCGTATCGGATGCTCCCCGACGCCGCCGCACTCATGCCTCGACCTTACGCGCGGCACCGCCGGCGCGCCCGGCCGACCGCACCGCACCGCACTGTCCAGGTCAACCGGCGCGGTCCTCCAGGTCGCCCTCGGTACGCAGGAACACCTCCCGCAGCCCGTCGAGCACCGCCGGGTCGGGATATTCCCAGAGCTTGCGGTCGGCCGCCTCCAGCAGCCGCTCGGTGATTCCGTGCAGCGCCCACGGGTTCGACTCGGTCAGGAACCGCTGGTTGACCTCGTCGAGCACGTACGTCTCGGCCAGCTTGTCGTACATCCAGTCGGCCACCACCCCGGCCGTGGCGTCGTAGCCGAACAGGTAGTCGACCGTGGCGGCCAGCTCGAACGCCCCCTTGTAGCCGTGCCGGCGCATCGCCGCCAGCCAGCGCGGGTTCACCACCCGGGCCCGGAAGATCCGGGCGGTCTCCTCGTGCAGCGCGCGGGTGCGCACCGCCTCCGGCCGGGTGCTGTCACCGAGGTAGGCCGCCGGGGCCGACCCGGTCAACGCCCGCACCGTGGCGATCATCCCGCCGTGGTACTGGAAGTAGTCGTCGGAGTCAGCGATGTCATGTTCTCGGGTGTCGATGTTCTTCGCCGCGACCGCGATCCGCCGGTACGCCGACTCCATCTGGTCGCGGGCCGGCGCGCCGTCGAGGCCACGGCCGTAGGCGTAGCCGCCCCACACCGCGTACACCTCGGCCAGGTCGGCGTCGTCGCGCCAGTTGCGGCTGTCGATCAGCTGCAGCAGCCCGGCACCGTACGTCCCCGGCTTGGAGCCGAAGATCCGCATGGTGGCCCGCCGGGTGTCGCCGTGGGCGGCCAGGTCGGCGCGGGCGTGCGCGGCGACGAAGTTCACCTCGTCGGGCTCGTCGAGCGCGGCGACCAGCTGGACCGCGTCGTCCAACATGGCCACCACATGCGGGAACGCGTCGCGGAAGAAACCCGAGATCCGTACCGTCACGTCGATGCGGGGCCGACCCAGCTCCTCGGTCGGGACCACCGTGACGCCGGTCACCCGCCGCGACGCCTCGTCCCACACCGGCCGTACGCCGAGCAGCGCCAGCACCTCGGCGATGTCGTCTCCGGCGGTACGCATCGCCGACGTGCCCCACACCGACAGTCCCACCGAACGGGGCCAGTCGCCGGTGTCGGCCCGGTAGCGGGCCAGCAGCGACTCCGCCATCGCCTGCCCGGTCTCCCAGGCCAGCCGGCTCGGCACCGCCTTCGGGTCCACCGAGTAGAAGTTGCGCCCGGTCGGCAGCACATTGATCAGCCCGCGCAACGGTGACCCGCTCGGCCCGGCCGGCACATACCCGCCGGCCAGGGCGTGCACGACGTGGGCCAGCTCGTCGGTGGTGCGGGCCAGCCGGGGCACCACCTCGGTCGCCGCGAACTCCAGAATCCGGGTGACCAGCGTGGCCCGCCCGTCGTCGCCACCGCCGAGCACGCGCGTGGTGACCTCGGCGGCGGCGTCCGGTCGCCAACCGTGCTCCTCCATCGCGACCACCAGTTCCCGGGCGACCGCCTCGGCCGCGTCGGTGCCATCGCGGTCGGTGCCGGACTCGTCCAGGCCCAGCGCCTCCCGCAGGCCGGGCAGCGCGGCCACCTGCCCGGCCCACATCTGGCGGGCCCGCAGCATCGCCAGCACCAGGTCGACCCGGGCCGCGCCGACCGGTGCCGAGCCGAGCACGTGCAGCCCGTCGCGGATCTGCACGTCCTTGACCTCGCAGAGCCAGCCGTCGACGTGCAGCAGGAAGTCGTCGAACTCGGCGTCGTGCGGCCGGTCGTCCAGACCGAGGTCGTGGTCGAGCCGGGCGGCCTGGATCAGGGTCCAGATCTGCGCCCGGATCGCCGGCAGTTTCGCCGGGTCCAGGGCGGCGATGTTCGCATGCTCGTCGAGCAGTTGCTCCAGCCGGGCGATGTCGCCGTAGCTCTCCGCCCGGGCCATCGGCGGCACCAGGTGGTCGATCAGGGTGGCGTGCGCCCGGCGTTTGGCCTGGGTGCCCTCACCGGGGTCGTTGACCAGGAACGGGTAGATCAGCGGCAGGTCGCCGAGGGCGGCGTCCGGCCCGCAGCCGGCGCTGAGCCCGACCGTCTTGCCCGGTAGCCACTCCAGGTTGCCGTGCTTGCCGACGTGCACCACGGCGTGCGCGCCGAAGCCGTGCTCCAGCCACCGGTACGCGGCCAAATAGTGGTGACTCGGCGGCAGGTCCGGGTCGTGGTAGATGGCCACCGGGTTGGCCCCGAAGCCGCGCGGCGGCTGCACCAGCAGCACGATGTTGCCGGCGCGCAGCGCGGCGAGCACGATCTCGCCGTCGGGGTCGCGGGAGGTGTCCACGTACAGCTCGCCCGGTGGCGGACCCCAGTGCCGTTCGACCTGTTCGCGCAGCTCGGCCGGGAACTCGGCGTACCAGCGGCGGTAGTCGGCGGCCGGGATCCGCACCGGGTTGCCGGCCAGCTGATCCTCGGTCAGCCAGTCCGGATCCTGCCCGCCGGCGGCGATCAGCGCGTGCATCAACGCGTCGCCGTCGCCGTCGGCCAGGCCGGGGACCGCGTCCGGACCGTCCGGCGGCCCGACGTCGTAGCCGGCCTCGCGCAACGTCCGCAGCAGCGCCAGCACGCTGGCGGGGGTGTCGAGGCCGACCGCGTTGCCGATCCGGGCGTGCTTGGTCGGGTACGCCGACAGCAGCACCGCGATCCGCTTGTCGCCCGCCGCGATGTGCCGCAGCGCGCCGTGGCGGACCGCGATCCCGGCGACCCGGGCGGCCCGCTCGGGGTCGGCGACGTAGACCGACAGCCCGTCGGCGTCGATCTCCTTGAACGAGAACGGCACGGTGATCAGCCGGCCGTCGAACTCGGGGATGGCCACCTGGGTGGCCGCGTCCAACGGGGACAGTCCGTCGTCGCTGGCCGCCCAGGTCTGCCGGGAGCTGGTCAGGCAGAGCCCCTGCAGGATCGGCACGTCCAGCTCGGCGAGCGCACCGACGTCCCAGGAGTCGTCGTCGCCCCCGGCGCCGACGGTCGCCGGTCGGGTCCCGCCGGCGGCCAGCACGGTCACCACCAGGGCATCGGCCTGACCCAGGGTGGCCAGCAGTTGCGGGTCGGCCGAGCGTAGCGACGAGCAGTAGACCGGCAGCGCCCGACCGCCGGCGGCGTCGACCGCGTCGCACAGCGCGTGCACGAAGCCGGTGTTGCCGGCCAGGTGGTGGGCCCGGTAGTAGAGCACCGCCACGGTCGGCCGCCCCGGTGCCGCCGGCACGCTCGTGCGCTCCAGTACGCCCCACTCCGGAGCCGGCTGCGGCGCGGCGAAGCCGTGCCCGGTGAGCAGCACCGTGTCGGACAGGAACCGGTGCAGCTCGGCGAGGTTCGGTGGGCCGCCGTGGGCCAGGTAGGCGTGCGCCTCGGCGGCCACCCCGGCGGGTACGGTGGAGAGCTCCATCAGGGCGGCGTCCGGGGCCTGCTCACCGCTGAGCACCACCACCGGACGGGGTCCGGCCAGCAGTGCGTCCATCCCGTCCGGCCAGGCCCGGCGGCCGCCGAGCAGCCGGACCACCACGAGGTCGACGCCGGACAGCAGCTGCGGAAGGTCGTCGACCGACAGCCGGGTCGGGTTTGCCAGGCGCCAGTCGGCACCGCTGGCCCGTCCACTCAACAGATCAGTATCTGAAGTGGACAAAAGTAGCATCATCGGACGCCCGGTCCTCCCTCGGGGTCCGCGCCCCGGGTCGTCGGTCGCGGCGACCGGAGTCTCCTGGCTCCCGGATCAACGCTCGCCCCGGCCTTCCGGCACCCGACTGAGGGGACCGTGGCCGTCGGTGGGGTCTGCTCCCCGGTGACAGTGGCGGGACCGCACCGGATTCACACCGGACTTCCTCCGCTTGTCGCCGCGTCTGGCTACCGAACACTGTCACGACCGGCGGACGTTTCGTCAAGGTGTGATGTATTCGCTGTGCGCCGGCCGCCGTCCGGGGACGACCCGTAGTATCCGCCGGGTGCCCGCCTTGCCATCGCCGCCCGCCCGGGGCGCACCCGATGCCTGCCCCGGTGCCGTGCAACTGCACCCGGCCGCCGACGGCCTGCTGGCCAGGATCCGCTGCCCCGGAGGGCTGCTCAGCGCCGTCCAGCTGCGGCTGCTGGCCGCCGTCGCCCGCGACCACGGTGATGGACATCTCGAACTGACCAGCCGGGCAAACGTCCAGGTGCGCGCGGTCGCGGCCGCCGCCACCGGACCGCTCGCCGCCCGGCTGCGTACGGCCGGGCTGCTACCGTCGACCGCGCACGAACGGGTCCGCAATATCCTCGGCTCCGCCCTCGCCGACATCGACACCCCGGCGGCCTGGGACGTCGGGGCGCAGGTCCGCGCCCTCGACGCGGCGATCTGCGCGGAGCCGGACCTGGCCCGGCTCTCCGGGCGGTTCCTCTTCGCCATCGACGATGGCCGGGGCGACACCGTCGCGGCCCGAGCCGACGTCGGTCTGCTGCCCGGACCGGACGACGAGGTGACCGTGCTGCTCGCCGGTGCCGACCACGGGCTGCGGGCCCGGCCCGCCGACGCGGTACGGGTCGCGGTCGCCGCCGCCCGTGCCTTCCTGGACGATCCGGACGCAGCGGCCGGCAGCGCGTGGCGCCTCGATGACCTGACTCCGGCAGCGCTGGACCGCGTCGTGATCCGGGCCGGCACCGCACCCGGGGTACGGCGTACCGCGCGGCGGTGGCAACCACTGACGCCGGCCGGCGGCCCCGTCGCACAGGTCGGGGTGCGGCACCGTCCCGACGGCGACTTCGCCCTCGTCGTGGCGGTCCCGTTGGGACGCTTGACAGTCGACCAGGTCGACCTGCTCGCGGCCGCGTCGCCGCAGCTGAGGATCACGCCGTGGCGGGGGGTGGTGCTGCCCCGGGTCACCGACCCCGCCGGTTGGGCGGACCGGCTCACCCGCGCCGGGCTGGTTACCGACCCCGACTCGCCGTGGCTCGGAGTGACCGCCTGCGCCGGGCTGCCGGGCTGTGCCCGGTCCCGGGCCGACGTGCGCGCCGACGCGGCAGCGACGCACACCGGGCGGCCGGCCCCGACCGGCGGTGTGCCAGCACCGGGGCGTCGTCACCGCCTTCCGGTGCACTGGATCGGCTGTGAGCGTGGCTGCGGCAGTCCGGCCGGTCCGATGGTCCGGGTGACCGCCACCGGTGACGGGTACCAGATCGACGCCCCCGACCGGACCAGCATCCGCCTCCCGGCCGGTGCCGCCCTCGGTGCGGCCGTCCAGACCGCACGTGAGGAGCAATGATGGACCATGTCCGCGACGCGGCAGAGATCTACCGGCAGTCGTTCGCCACCATCCGTGCCGAGGCCGACCTGAGCCGACTCACCGCCGAGCAGGCCCGGGTCGCGGTGCGGATGATCCACTCCTGCGGGATGGTCGACCTGGTCGACGACCTGGTCTTCTCGCCGCAGGTGGTGGCTGCCGCCCAGGGCGCGTTGCGGGCCGGCGCGCCGATCCTCTGCGACGCCACGATGGTCGCCGCCGGCATCACCCGGCGCCGGCTGCCGGCCGACAACCCGGTGCTGTGCACCTTGTCCGACCCCCGGGTGCCCGAGCTGGCCGACCGGCTGGGCACCACTCGCAGCGCCGCGGCCGTCGAGCTGTGGGTCGACCGCCTTGACGGCGCGGTGGTCGCCGTCGGCAACGCACCGACCGCGCTGTTCCGGCTGTTGGAGCTGGTCGACGCCGGTGCCGGCCGGCCGTCGGCGGTGCTCGGCGTACCGGTCGGTTTCATCGGCGCCGCCGAGTCCAAGCAGGCTTTGATCGACCATGGTGGACTGGAACACCTGGTGGTCCGGGGACGACGCGGTGGCAGCGCGATGGCCGCCGCCGCACTCAACGCGATCGCCAACGACGACGAGGGACAGGTGGGGCGTTGAACGCGCGTCGCGGCGGACCGGGTCAGCTCTACGGCGTCGGGCTCGGCCCGGGTGACCCGGAACTGGTTACCGTGAAGGCGGCCCGGCTGATCGCTGCGGCTGACGTGATCGTGCACCATAGTGCCCGGCACGGTCGCAGCGTCGCCCGGTCCATCGCCGAGCCGTACCTGCGCGCGGGACAGATCGAGGAGGCGTTGGTCTACCCGGTGACCACCGAGCGCAGCACCCATCCCGGCGGCTACCGGGCGGCGATGGACGAGTTCTACGCCGACTGCGCGCGGCGGCTCGCCGCCCATCTCGACGCTGGTCGGACCGTGGTCGTGCTCGCCGAGGGCGACCCGCTGTTCTACGGCTCCTACATGCACCTGCACAAGCGGCTGGCCGACCGGTACCCGACCGAGGTGGTGCCCGGCGTCACCTCGATGAGCGGTGCCGCCGCCGCACTCGGCCGGCCGTTGGTCGAGGCCGACGAGGTGCTCACCGTCCTGCCCGGCACCCTGTCCGGGGCGGAGCTGACTAGACGGCTGGCCGAGACCGACGCCGCTGCCGTGCTCAAGCTGGGCCGGACCTTCCCGGCGGTACGCGACGCGCTGACCGCCGCCGGCCGGCTCGACGACGCGTGGTACGTCGAACGGGCCAGCACCGGGGGGGAACGCGTCGAGCCGCTGGCCGACGTCGACCCGGCGACGGTGCCGTACTTCTCCCTGGCGTTGCTGGCCAGCCGTCGCGGTGGCACCGTCGCGGCGAGCGCCGCCGACAACGCCCGGTCCGGCCGGGGAGAGGTGGTGGTGGTCGGCCTCGGACCGGCCGGCCGGGACTGGATCACCCCGCAGGCCCAGGCCGCTCTCGCGGCCGCCGACGACCTGGTCGGGTACGGACCGTACCTGGACCGGGTGCCGGCCAACCCCCGGCAACGCCGGCATCCGTCGGACAACCAGGTGGAGGCGCAGCGGGCCGCGCACGCGCTTCGGCTGGCGGCCGACGGAGCCCGGGTCGCGGTGGTCTCCTCCGGCGACCCCGGGGTGTTCGCGATGGCCACGGCGGTGCTGGAGGTCGCCGCCGAGCCCCGCTGGAAGGACGTGCCGGTCCGGGTGCTGCCCGGGGTGACCGCCGCCCAGGCGGTGGCCAGCCGGGTGGGGGCACCGCTCGGGCACGACTACTGCGTGCTGTCGTTGTCGGATCGGCTCAAACCCTGGCCGGTGATCGAGCGGAGGCTGCTCGCCGCCGCCCGCGCCGACCTGGTTATCGCGATCTACAACCCCGCGTCGCGCAGCCGGACCTGGCAGTTGGCCCGGGCGCGGGATCTGCTGCTGGAGCACCGGTCGGCGCAGACCCCGGTGGTGGCGGGCCGCGACATCGGCGGCCCCGGCGAACGCGTCGACGTGGTGGCGCTGGCCGATCTGGACCCGGCCACGGTGGACATGCGGACCCTGTTGATCGTCGGTTCGTCAGCGACCCAGGTCAACCACGGCCGGGACGCGGCGCCGGTGGTCTTCACGCCACGGCACTACCCGGGCTGAGCACCTGCCGCCGCGCCGAGCCCGGCCAGCCAGGTCACGGCGGCGTTGACATCGCTGACCGTCGGTGCGGGTGGCGCGGCGGCCCGGTCGACCATCAGCACCGGCAGTCCGAGCTCGCGGGCGGCGACGAGCTTGGCGTACGTCTCGTCGCCGCCGCTGTCCTTGGTGACCAGCACGTCGATGGCGTGCGTGCGCATCAGCGTCCGTTCGCCGTCCACGGTGTACGGCCCACGATCGAGCAGCAGCACCCGGTCGGCGGGCAGCGGCGGCTGCGGCGGGTCCACCGTCCGGATCAGGAAGAAGACGCCACTCAGCGGCGCGAATGCGGCCAGGCTCTGCCGGCCGGTGGTCAGCATCGCCCGGCTGCCCAGTGCGGGCAGCGTGGCGGCGGCAGCGGTCAGGTCCGGCACCCGGTGCCAGACGTCGCCCGGTCCGGCCGTCCAGCCCGGCCGGCGCAGCACCAGCAGCGGTGTGCCGGTCTGGGCACAGGCGGTCACCGCCGAGGTGGAGATCCGGTTCGCGAACGGGTGGGTGGCGTCCACCACCGCGCCGATGCGTTCGTCCCGTAGCCAGCGGGCCAGCCCGTCCGGTCCACCGAAGCCACCGATGCGGGTCTCGCCGTGCGGCAGCCGAGGCCGGGCCACCCGGCCGGCCAGCGAGGTCACCACCCGCGCCGGCGGATCGGTCGACAGCGCGGCGGCGAGCTGACGGGCCTGGGTGGTGCCGCCGAGAATGAGCACCCGTGGCCCGCCGCCCGGGCTGGAGCCGGTGCGGTCACCGGTCATTGCCGGCACCGGTCGGCGCTGTACAGATGGCTGTCGGGGAAACCTGCCGCGCCGAGCACCGCGCCGACGACGATCACGGCGGTACGGACGATGCCGGCGGCGTGTACGGCGCCGGCGATGTCGGCCAGCGTGCCCCGCAGCGCCACCTCGTCGGGCCGGCTGGCCCGAGCCACCACCGCCACCGGACAGTCCGCGCCGTAGTGCGGCAGCAGGTCGGCCACCACCTCGTCGATGCGCTGCACGGCCAGGTGCAGCACCAGGGTGGCCCGGCTGGCACCGAGGGTGGCCAGGTCCTCGCCCGGCGGCATGGCGGTGGAGCTGGCGGACACCCGGGTCAGGATCACCGTCTGGCCGACCTCCGGCACGGTCAGTTCCCGGCCGAGCGCGGCGGCGGCCGCGGCGAACGCGGGCACGCCGGGCACGATCTGGTACGGCACCCGGGCGGCGTCCAACCGACGGATCTGCTCGGCGACGGCGCTGAACAGCGAGGGGTCGCCGGAGTGCAGCCGGGCGACGTCGTGCCCGGCGGCGTGCGCGTCGACCATCTCTGCGACGATCTCGTCCAGGGTCAGCCGGGCGGTGTCGACCAGCCGGGCCCCGGGCGGGCAGTGGGCGAGCAGCTCGATCGGGACCAGACTGCCGGCGTACAGACAGACCGGGCTGGTCGCGATGACCTCGCGGCCACGGATGGTGATCAGGTCGGCGGCACCGGGGCCGGCCCCGACGAAGTGGACGGTCACCGGCGGTGCACCACCCACTGGGTGACCGGCATCGCCGGCCGCCAGCCGGTGAAGCCGCCGACCGGCGCTGCCCGACTGATCGCGATCCGGGTCAGGTCGCCGCCGTGGCGGGCATACCAGTCCGCGAGGAGCACCTCGGACTCCATGGTCACCGCGTTGGCCACCAGCCGGCCGCCGGGCCGAAGCGCCGACCAGGCGGCGTCCAGCAGCCCGGTGGTGGTGACCCCGCCGCCGACGAAGACCGCGTCCGGAGGGTCGAGACCGACCAGTGCCTGCGGGGCGGCCGCGGCGACCACCGTGATGCCCGGTACGCCGAGTGTCGCCGCGTTCGCCGCGATCCGTTCAGCCCGCCGTGGGTCGTGCTCCACGGCGACGGCCCGGCACTGCGGATGGGCACGGGACCACTCGATGGCGATGCTGCCCGATCCGGCCCCGATGTCCCAGAGCAGCTGCCCGGGCAGGGGACCCAGCCGGGCCAGCGTGACCGCCCGGATCTCCCGTTTGGTCAGCTGGCCGTCGTGCTGGTAGACGTCGTCGGGCAGCCCTGGCACCCGGGGCAGCGGCGGGGTGCCCGGCTCGGCCCGGCAGTCCACCGCGACGACGTTGAGCGGGTCGACATCGAGGCCGCCCCAGTCCTGGGCGTTGGCCGTCCGCAGCTGTTCCCGGGCGCCGCCGAGTTGTTCCAGTACGGTCAGCGGGCTGGGTCCGTAGCCCCGGGCGGTGAGCAGGCCGGCCACCTCACCTGGGGTGGTCGTGCCGGCGCTGAGCACCAGCAGCCGACGCCCGGGGTGGATCAGCGGGTGCAGCAGCTGTACCGGGCGGCCGACGGCGCTGACCACGTCGACCTCCTCGACCGGCCAGCCGAGCCGGGCGCAGGCCAACGAGACCACCGACGGGTGGGGCACCGCCCGTACCCGGTCGGGGCCGAGTAGCCGGACCAGGGTGCCGCCGATGCCGTAGTGCATCGGGTCGCCACTGGCCAGCACCGCGAGGTGCTGCCCGCGGTGTTCGTCGAGCAGCCGGGGCAGGTGGGCGAGCAGCGGGGTGGGCCAGGTGCCGGTGGCCGCCGGCCGTTCGGGCGGTGGGATCAGCTCGATCTGCCGGCGGCTGCCCAGCAGCGCGGTCGCGGCGCGCAGCGCCGACCGGCCGGCGCCGGACAGCCCCTCCCATCCGTCGGCGCCGATACCGACGACGGTGACCACAGCCGGTCCGGATCTGGGGGGCATCGTCCGACGGTATCGGTTCGCCGCGTTGCTCGACATGGCCACCCCGTCGGCGGTGATCCGCGTGACGTCGCCCGGATCAGACGTTGCCGAGCCGGCGGGTGACCGTGATGACCAGCACCACCCGCTCCGGGTTGGGGCGCGGTACCCGGTACCGCAGGGCGTAGCGCTGTTCCGCGTCACGGACCGTCGGCGGATCGTCGTGGAGCCGGGCCAGGCCTTCCAGCGTCGACCATCGCTTGCCGTCGACCTGGCAGACGGCCACCCGGGCCCCGGTCGCGCCGGCGGCCCGCACGTGTGCGGCCTTGCGGGACCGGGTGGAGGTGATCACCCGGGCGACGCCGCTGTCCGGATCGAAGGTCACTCCGACCGGAACCACGTGCGGGCTTGCGTCCGGGCGCAGCGTGGTCAGCGTGCACAGGTGCCGTTCGCGCCAGAAGTCGCGCAGCGCGTCGCTGATCTCCGGCCCGGCAGCAGATGTCGTCACCCGTCGTATTCTGGCACCGTGGGCGCCGGTCGGCGGTCCCGACGCGCCCGTGCCGGCGCTGGCAGGTCCGGTGTCGGTGCGGTTGGTGCCGGATCGGCTGCGCTGAGTCGCGACTCAGCAACGGGGTGCCGTACCGACTGTCGAACCAAGCAATTGCTAGTCCGCTACAGCGCGTCCAGTAATCCTTTTCGCAGGGTGCGCGAGTAGTGTGTGTCGGCGGGGCGGCGCGCCTTAACGTCGGTCTCCCGCAAGAGTCGGCTGCGTCGCCCCACCTTCGAAACCGGCCGTCGGCGACGGACCCGGTGGTCCGCCCCGGTCGCGGTCCGGTCGCCCCGGGTTCCATTGACCCGGTCCGTTGCCCCGGCGCCCGTCGATCGGATGATCTGTCGACCGGGTTGAACCGTCCCCGTCGGACCGCCGTATGCATGGTCGAGACAGCGGCGGAAACCGTCGACGCCTCACCGAACATCCTCCGACAGTGTCTGGTGGCCTCACGCTCGGGGCGCCGCCGGACACGGGCCGCACGGCCCACCGGGACGCCGTCGATCGAGCGGCGCGGCTACCGGCAACTGTCCCCAGAAGGGTTGGGTTGTCAGTCCCATGTACTCGCGTTCTCCCCGGCGGAGGGTCGACCACCCGGTCGGTCCCTCGCCGTTGAACTCCCGGCGGTGGAAGGTGGCCGGCACGGTCGGCCTGGCGGCTGTGATCATGGGGGCCGGCCTCGGCCTCGCGGCGGCCGACACCTCTGCCGCAGACGACGTGGGAGTGATCGTCTGTCCGAGCGTGGTGGACCGGTTGCCGGCGGTGCCGGCGGCGGCGCGGGCCGAGGTGGACCGGAATCTGCGGGCGCTGGAGACGCAGCTTGCGGAGGCCAACGCGCGGTTGGTGAGCAGTCAGGGTCAGGGTGGTCCGAACTTCGTGGACAACGCGATTCTTGGTCCGTTGGCGAGTAAGCGGACGGCGGCGATCGAGCGGATCGCGATTTCGATCGGTCGGCAGGGGCAGCGTCCGGCTGGCCTCGACCAGCTCGCCACCTGCGAACTGCGGGAGGACTGACGGCCGACACAGACAGGTTCCCGCCGCTCACCCGGGAACCAGCCCCTCCGGCGCCGCCCTCCTCGCGGTCGCCGGAGGGGCATCTTAATTTCGGCTTAGAATCTTTTGTGACCACGCGGTGACTTTGTGTGGATGCGAGCGCGTTTCTGCACGTGGATTGAGTGGTAGGTAGCGGGATGATTCCGGCAGACCAGTGACCTCACAATCAAATCCCGGCGCCGTTCATCCGTCGACGCCTCAACTACGTAGATGCAGAGGGACGGCACTGGAGCGGGCGAAACGACCGGGAAGCGGTACGGTTTCTCCGGCGCCAAGCCAAGGGCAGGGCACTCGCGGTGGACCGGGCGGATGAGTCCGGCCGGTGCGGGTGTGCGGATGGCACCGAGTGGAGATCGAGGAGCAGATGGCGCGGACGAACCAGAACCAGCGACCCGCCGGCCCCAGGACCGAACTCTCCGGCGGGCGACAGCCGTCCCGCCTTTCGGTCCTGATTCTCTCGGCGTCGGTGCTGGCGGCCTTCTGGGCACTGGCGATGCTCACGTCGGCAGGCCGGGTCGCGTACGTCTACGCGTTCTTCTTCCTGGATTTCTTCGGTGGCGTCTTCGCCCTGGTGGCGCTCAGCATCACGGTGATGGTCGGGCTGCTGGCGACCGACCGGATCGTGCTGCTGCCCCGGCACCGGGTGCTGCTGCAGTCGGCGCACCGCACCACCGGGATCATGGCGATCACCTTCCTGGTGCTGCACGTCATCACGCAGATCACCACCGGTGCGGTCTCCGCCGTCGGGGCGTTCATCCCGTTCCTGGGCGGCGGTCAGGCGATCTACGTGGGCATGGGTACCCTCGCGGCGTACCTCATGTTCGCCATCATGTGGACCGGTCTGGCGCGGGCCCGGTGGGTCGGTGTGGGCCCGCCGTGGCTGTGGCGGGCGCTGCACAGCGGCGCCTATGTCGCCTGGCCGATCGGGATCATGCACGGACTCGGCACCGGCCGACCCCCGGCGACCTGGGTGACGCTCAGCTACGTGATCTGCCTTGTGCTGGTGGTCATCGCCCTGCTGGTCCGGTTCGCCACCGGCGTGGGCAAGAAGAAGCCGTTCGTGTCGCAGGCCACCGGCACCTCGATGAAACCGGTCGGCAAGATGGCCGACGACTCCCGGTCCGGGTCCGGATCGTCACGCCGTCGGAGCGGCCGGGACGACGGAATCAGCCTGGAACCGGCGACCGCCCGCTTCGCGTCGTTCGGCGACCGTGGTGCGGACATGATCGATTCGTGGGCGCCGGCCGGTGCCGGGCGCGGCGCCTCCACCCGGTCCGCCGACCGGTACCGGGTACCCGAGGTGGGACGACCCGCACCGCGGTCGCGTCCGGCCGCCGCCGAGGACTCCCGGGAGTACCGCCGGTCCGACTCCGGCCGCGGTCGCTACGCCGAGGAGGAGACCGGCCGGGGCCGGTACGCCGAGGACGACGCCGGCACCCGCCGGCGCTACGCGGAGGAGCCGGACCAGCGGCGCTACGCCGAGCCGGACGGCGGTCGGCGGCGCCAGGCCGCCGACGACGGTGGCTACGAGCCCCGGCGTTCGGTGGCGGAGACCATCGGCTCCCGGGGCCGCTACGCCGACGACCGGCCGGTCTCCGGCGCCGGTGCCCGCAGCCGGTTCGCCGACGACCGGCCGGTCTCCGGCGCCGGTCCACGTGGCCGGTTCGACGACCGCCCGGTCTCCGCCGAGCCGGCCCGTGGTCGGGCGGCGCGCTACCGGGCCGAGCCCGATCCGGCTCCGGTGGACCGGGAGATGGATGACTACCTGCCGGCAGACGACACCCCGACGCTGGTCGATCTGGCCTCCCGGCGGGCCCAGCGGGCGGCTGCGGCAGAGTCCGCGGGCAGCCGGCGGTCCCGGCGACGTCGGGACGCGGAGGACTCCGACGACGAGTACTGGACGCAGCTTCGAGGAGAGGCGAATTGAGCACGGCATCGGTCCCGCCGGTCGCCACCGTCGGCCCGCCCCGGTTGACCGCCGGGTTCGAGGAGTTCGGTCGGCTCGATCTGCGGGCGCACGAACAGGTGCACGGCGGGGTCGGACCACTGTCGGTCGACGACCTGATGCGGCTGGCCGAAGCGATCGACCTACGGGGACGGGGCGGTGCCGGTTTCCCGTTCCACCGCAAGGTCAAGGCGGTGCTCGAGTCAGCCGACAAGCAGGACAAGCCGGTTGTCGTCGTGGTCAACGCCACCGAGGGGGAGCCGGCGAGCTGGAAGGACAAGGTGCTGCTCACCCGGGCCCCGCATCTGATCCTGGACGGTGCCGCGCTGGCCGCGTACGCGCTGGAGGCCGACGAGATCGTCATCGGGGTCGCGGACGACGGCGTCGGCGGCGCGTCGCTGTCGGCGGCGCTGGCCGAACGGCGGATGCCGGTGCCGGCCAGCATCGTCACCGTCCCGCACCGGTTCATCTCCGGCGAGGGCGGGGCGCTGGTCCGGGGCATCAACGGTCTGCCGCACATCCCGCCCGGCGTCAAGGTCCGGGCCAGCGACTCCGGGGTGTCCGGTCTGCCGACGCTGCTGTCCAACGCGGAGACGTACTCCCAGCTCGCCATCGCCGCCCGGCTCGGCCCCTACGAGTACGGCGCGGTCGGCCTGGCCGACGAACCGGGGACGGTGCTGCTGACCATCGGCGGGTCCGCCGCCCGTCCGGCCGTGGTGGAGTGCCCCACCGGGACCCCGCTGCGGGACATCCTGGAACTGTGCGAGGCGCCGGTCGGCCCGGGGCTGCTGATCGGTGGGTTCCACGGCAAGTGGATCACCCCCGAGGCGGTGTCCGTGGTCGACGTGTCCCGGCAAGGTTTCACCAAGGTCGGTGGCACGATCGGCGCCGGCATCACCATCCCGCTCGGCGACAGCACCTGTCCGATGGGCGAGGTCGCCCGGGTGGTGCACTACCTCGCCGGTGAGTCGGCCGGGCAGTGCGGGCCCTGTCGGCTCGGCCTGCCGGACCTGGCCCGCACCGTCGACTCCCTGGTCATCGGCAGCGCGGCGGTCGACATGGTCCGGGCGGCGGCGAGTGTGGTGAAGGGCCGAGGCGCCTGCAGCCATCCGGACGGCACGTCCCGGTTCGCCATCTCGGCCCTGGAGGTGTTCACCGAGGATCTGGCCGCGCATGCCCAGGGCGACGGCTGCGGCAAGCCGGTCAAGGGTGTCCTCCCGCTGCCGGCTGACGCGCCGTCCGGCGGCACCAAGCGACTGAGTGTGGACTGGACCCGGTGCGACGGGCACGGCCTGTGCGCACACGTGGTTCCGGAGTTCATCCGGCTCGACGCGAACGGCTATCCGGCCTTCCCGCCGTCCCCGGTGCCGGTGTGGTTGGAACCGGGTGCCCGCAAGGCGGTCAACATGTGTCCGGCGCTGGCGTTGCGGCTCGGCGAGGGCAAGGGCGGCCACTGACCGCAGCCGCCGGCCGTGCCGCGTCGCCACCGGCGCAGCCGGTGGCTTCCCTTCCCGGCCGGCTGCTGAGACACTGCTGTGGTGTTGAAAGATGTCGATTCGCCTCGGGTGTCGCGGCGACGCGTCGCGGCGTGGTGGCTGGTACCGGAGCTGCTGGTGCTGATGCTGCTCGCGGGAGGCTTCCACTACTCGACCGCAGCTGCGGCGCCGGTGTTGACCGAGGCACAACTGCGCGACGACGCCGCGCTGCGGATCGCGACCACCATCGAGCAGTCCACCGCGGACGAGCACGCGGCGCACGGTCACGAGGTCAACCCGGACGAACGGATGCTGTGCACCGCGGAGGTCTGGCGGCTGGACCCGGCCACCGCCCGATCCGACGAGGTGGGCACGGCCTACGGCTACTACCTGTGCGCGACAGGTACGCCGGGCACGCCGTACCTGCTGTCCCGGATGAACGCCGGCCCGATCGTGGCCCGGCTCACCGATCCGCCTGAGCTGACCGTCACCCAGCTCGATCAGGACTTTCGGACCCAGGTCGAGGCGATGATCCCGGCGGAGTTCGTCGACCAGGCGTTCAAGGGTTTCGCCGACCCGCAACGCGCGGACGGGCTGCGGCAGCGCTTCGAACGCCAGATCAGCGCGGCGGCGTAGGTCGACGAATCCGGGTGTCAGACCGGGGCCGGGGCGTCGGGGCCGGTCGGGCGCAGCCGGCGCACCGGGCGGACGGCCCGGCGTACCCGGTGACCGGCACCCCGGTGGGCGACGTCCGTTGTCAACCGGCCCAGTCGGGTCCGGCGGAGCCGTTCGATCCGTTCCAGCGGCAGCAGCCCGAGCCCGGCCGCGGCGACCGCCGAACCGCCGACGATCGTCCAGCCGACCGGTCCCAGCGGACGGCAGCCGAAGAACTGACTGACCACCGGCGTCTGCACCACCCCGAACAACGCCCCGAGTGACACCCCGGCCGCCGCCAGCACCGTCGGATCACCCTTCGCGGCGACCGCGGTCTGCGCCAACTGGGCGGCCACCAGCGCGGCGAGTGCCACGCTGCCGGCGCGGGCGGGGGTGCCGGTGAACCGGGCGGCCAGCCAACCTCCGGTGGTGGCCAGCGCGGTCGCCGCTGCCCGCCGGGCGACCTGTTGGTTGAGGCTGGCGCCGAGCGACGACTCCGGTCCCTCACGGGCGAGTTCGTCGGCGCTGATCCTCCGTGGTGGGCGGGACGCCACGGCGATCGCCGGCAGCAGGTCGGTCATCAGGTTGACGAACAGGATCTGCCGGGGGTTGAGTGCCTGCTGGCCGGAGATGAGCGAGCTGCCGACCGAGAAGAGGATCTCCCCGAGGTTGCCGCCGAGCAGCAGGGCGAGAGCCTCGCGCACCGACACCCACATCGCCCGCCCCTCGGCCACGCCCTCGGCGATGCTCTCGATCCGGCCGTCGACCACGATCATGTCCGCCGCCTGGCGGGCGGCGCTGGTGCCGTGATCGCCGAGGGCGATTCCGACGTCGGCGAGTTGGATCGCCGGCGCGTCGTTGGCGCCGTCACCGGTCACCGCGACGACCCGGCCGGCCTGGCGCAGCGCCCTGACCACGGCGACCTTGTGGGCCGGACTGACCCGGGCGAAGACCGCTGTCCGGGACACCAGTTCGGGCAGCTGGTCCGGTCCGGCGGCGTCGAGGTCCGCCCCGGTGACCACCGCGCTGCCGTCGAGCAGGCCGAGTTGCGAGCCGATCGACTCGGCGGTGCTCGGATGGTCACCGGTCAGCATCACCACGGTGATCCCGGCGCGGCGCAACCGCCGGACGGCGTCGGCGGCGGTGTCGCGTGGCGGGTCGGCCAGGCCGAGCAACCCGTGCAGCTCCAACCGGTCGATCCGGTCGTCGTCGAGATCCCGGCGACCGGATGCGACCCGACCGGCGACGGCGAGTACCCGCAAACCGCTGCGGGCCAGCCCGTCGATGGCCAGCTCGATCTCGCGGCGGCCGGCGTCGTCCAGCGGCACCACTCCGTCGGCGCGGCGCCAGGTCGCGCACCGCGGCAGCACCGTCTCCGGGGCGCCCTTGACGCTGATGACGGCACCACCCGGGCAGGTACCGAGCACCGCGTGAAAGCCCCGGCCCGGCTCGAACGGCAACTCGGCGAGTGGCTCCCACCCGTCGGCGCCTTCCCGGATGCCCACCCCGGCCGAGTACGCGCCGTCGACCACCGCCTGGTCGGTCGGGTGGGGCAGTTTCTGATCGCCGTCCGGAACCGGAGTGGCCCGCAGCGCCGCCGACAGAATCCGTCGCAGGTCGGAGCCCAGCGCGTCGACCGGCTCGGTTCGGCGGCCGTCGCAGACACTCTGCAGCCGGATCGATCCCTGGGTGAGGGTGCCGGTCTTGTCGAAGCAGATCACGTCGACCCGGCCGAGCGCCTCCATCGCCCGGGGATCCCGGATCAGCACGTTGTGCCGGGACAACCGCCGGCTCGCACTGAGCTGGGCGGCGGTGGCGACGAACGGCAGTCCTTCGGGGATGGCGGCGACGGCGAGGGCCACCGAGGACCCGACCGATTCGGCCAGCCGGCCCCGCAGCAGCCCGCTGCCAAGGGTCGCCGCAGCGGCAGCGAGCGCGGTCGGCACCGACGCCGAGGTGATCTGCCGCAGCCGGGCCTGCACCCCGCCGCGTGGGGATTCGTCCTGCACCTGGTCGATGGAGCTGCCCGCCTCGGTCGACCGGCCGGTCGCCACCACGACGGCGGTGGCCGTGCCGGCGGCCACGGTGCTGCCCGCGTACACCATGCTGGTCCGGTCGGCGACCGCGTCGGCTCCGGTGCCGTCGACGGTCTTCGCCACGGGGACCGATTCACCGGTGAGGCTCGACTCGTCCATCTCCAGGCCGTTGGCGGTGACCAGTCGGCAGTCGGCGGGCACCGAGTCGCCCGCTTCCAGACAGATGAGGTCACCGGCCACCAGGTCCTCCGCCGGGCGGACGTGCTGTTCGCCGTCGCGCTGCAACCGCACCCGCAGGGCCCCGGCGCTGAGCAGCCGGCGCAGCGCCCGCCCGGCCGCCATCTCCTGGGCCCCGGCGAGCAGCGCGTTGGCCATGATCACCGAGAGGACCATGACGGCGTCCACGGTCGATCCGGTCATCGCCGACACCCCGGCGCCTGCGGCCAACGGACCGGTCAGTGGCGTGTCCAGCTCGGCTGCGGTGGCCTGCCACAGGCCCCGTCCTGGCCCGTCGTCGGGTTGGCCACCTGACTGTTCGGCCTGCCGCTGCCGGGCCTGCACGTCGCTGAGCCCCTCGGTCGAGGAGCCGAGCCGGGTGAGCACCTCATCGACCGGCATGGCGTGCCAGGGTGCCCGGCTGCGCGGCGCGGGTGTCGCCCGCCCGCGCAGCCCGTGGGCCGCCCGGTGCCCGATCGCCAGGTTGACCAGCCCAGCCACGTTGTCGATCAGTAGCGACCGCGAGCCGCCACGAGGGCTACCGTCGAGCACGCCGAGCGCGGCGGCGGCGACGGAGCCGAGCATGGCCCGCCGGGCGCTGTCGGTGCTCACCGAACGGGCCAGCGCCGTCGCCTCCAGCACCAGCCAGGCGGTCTCCAACCCGGGCGCGCAGATCAGGTGGGCACCCCACGGCGGGCGGCGGGCGGCGGCCTGGACCACCCCGATTCCGCAGTCCGCGGCGGCCAGGGCGACGTCGTTGCGGGCGGCGATCAGGGCGACCCCGTGGCCGGCCTGCTGCAACGTCCGTAATGAGGCGGCCAGTTTCGATCCCCCGGCCACCGTCCCCGCCGCCTGGCAGCGGCTGGCGAGCATGCTGCCGGTCGGGCCGGTCGCCGGACTGCGGCCGGCCCGGCTGCGGCCCGCGATGAGCAACTGTCCGACCCGGCGGGCTGCCGTGGTGAGCGCCTCCGCCAGCGGGTCCAGCTCGGCCTCGGCGCGTACCAGGGCCATCGGCTCCCCGTGCCGCGTCAGCACCAGCAGGTCGCCGCCGGAAGTCCCGGCCCGGTCGCCGTCCGGCGGGTCACCGCGGCCGAGCCGGTCCAGCAGGTCGGCTGGCAACGCATGGGTGAGCCGGTGCGGAGCGGTCAACGCCCATCCGTCGGTGGCCTCGCCGCCGTCCGGTCCGCCGGTGGTCGGTCGGGGCTGGTCACGGCCGTCCCCCAGGTCGGTGGCGGGATCGAGCAGCCGGGCAGCGATCCGGCGGGCCTGCTCCTCGGTACCCCTGATCGGAACCACCGCGGTGACCAGGGTGCGGCCGGTGAGCAGCACCGAGGCGTCGATGATCACGGTGTCGACGCGGTCCAGCCGGCGCAGCGCGGCGGCTTCCCGCACCACCACGCCCCGCCGGGCGAGGATCCGGCCGAGCTCACCGCAGTAGGCGTCACGGCCGGTCCGGGCGCTGCGCGGGGACGCGACCGCGGTGACCCGGGCGGCACGCTGCCGGCCGCCCGGCAGCATGGTGAGCATTCCGGCGGTGACCAGGGTCAGCGTGCTCATCCGTTGGGCGTACCGCTCGATCGGGCCGTCCGGCAACGGTCGAGGGCGGGCCGGCGCCGGCAGCGCCGGTGCGCGACTGCTGTCCGGGTCGGGATGCAGTTCGTGGGCCCGGGCGGCCCACACCTTGTGGTAGGCGGAATCCTCGGCGATCAGCGCGACCCGCAGTACGGCATCGGTGAGGCTGGTCAGCGGGCGTTGCGAGGCCGCTGCCACGGCGGTGCTGAACAGCGCCTGGCCCAGGTCGGCGCCGACCGGGCCGAGGGTACGGCGCAACCAGGAACGCAGCTGCGGTACGTGTTCGAAGGCAGCGGGCAGCGCGGCGAGTTCGTTGGGTAGTGCGGGCAGCCGGAGCACCTTGCCGACGGCTCCGACGCCGGCGCCGATCAGATCACCGGCCAGTGACACGGCGTTGCCGAGGCCGGCATCAACGTGCGTGGTGCCGGTCGCTTGCGGGGCGACGCGCCGCTCCGCGTCGGCGAGCGCGGCGACGAGCCGGGAGTTGCCGATCACCTCGGGGTCGAACCGGACCACCATCCGGCCCAGCGCGCCGTTCCAGGCCGCCCAGTGCACTCCGTCGACCTCGTGCAGGGCCTGTTCCAGTCGCTGCACGTCGGCGATCGCCCGACCATGGTCGTCCGTGCTGACCTCGAGATGGGCGTGGCCGTCGTAGGCCCAGGCATGCCGGGCGTGGGCCATCCGGCGGTGCCGTACCGAGCTGATGGTGGCTGCCGGACGCTCCAGCACGGGCGTCACCTCCCTGGCGTCGGTCCGCCCCGGGGGGATGACGGTCAGCGCTGGCTCTCGTCTTCTCACCGTAGGGCCGGGCGATGCGTAGCTGAGTGGGTTTCCTGTTTTCGGGGCCGGTGGCCGGTCCGGAAGGGGGCTGATCTGTCACTTTGAGTAGTTGTTTCGTCGCTCTATGCTTGAGATGGCCGCTGTGGTCGTCGATCGGCCGTCAGCGGTGCTGGTGGGAGGGGACCGCCGTGACGCAGCCGGATGACTGGGACAGCCGTACGCTGATCGCGCTCGCCGGCCGCCCCCGGGCCGCTCCCGGTCTCGTCACGGTGCTGCGCGAGGTGGCCTTCCGGTACGGTGACCGGCTCGGCGACGCCGAGCGTGCCGACCGCGACGGCGAACCGCAGTGGCACCACCGGGTCCGGCAGGCGTTGGACCGGCTGCGCGTCGCCAATCTGGTCACCGGTGGCCGGACCTGGTCGTTGACCGACGCCGGTCGGGCGCGGGCTACGCTGCTGGCCGGCCACGGGCCGTCGGCCGTGCCGGCCTCCGACGGGCCGGCCGCCACCGGCGGCAATGACACCACCGGTGCGCCCGGTCCGGACCGTCCAGCGCCGCTCGCCGCGCCCGGGGTGATCACCGATCCGTTGCGGGCGGTCACCGGGCGGCAGCGCCTCGGCTTCCCAGTCGGTCCGGACGAGCCGGTGCCGGTGCTGGTCGCGGTCAACCTGCACTTCGCCGGTGGGCCGCAGCGCGCCACCGAGCAGTTGGCCGGACTCTGGTTCCGGGTCACCGCGGGTCGGCACCCCCGGCCACTGGCCGGCGAGTACGTCGTCGGGGAACTCAGCGTCAACCAGATGAAGCGGCTGGTAGCGGCGGACACCGTCGTCGGCGATCCGCATCAACGCAGCGTGCACCGGATCTGGCCGGACTTCCCGGTCCGGCCGCAGATCGACGTCTCGGCGGCCACCATCAAGGCGGACGCCGCCCGGCGGACCTTCAACGCCACCGGCGAACGGATCGTCTGGGCGGTGGTCGACTCGGGCATCGACGCCCGGCACCCGCACTTCGCCAGCTACGCGACGCTCAGCGCACCCGAGGTCCGCGACCTGCACCGCAGCTTCCCGCCCGGGGCGCGACCCCGGGCGGGCGACGCGCTGACCGATGACAGCGGCCACGGTACCCACGTCGCGGGGATCATCGCCGGCGGCGTGGACGACTGGGTGCGCCGACATCCGCAGCGGACGGTACGGGTGATCGAGCACCGCTACGACATCGACGATCCGGCCGTGCCGGTCCCGGTGTCCCGCCCGGTGGTCGACCCGGCCTCGATGGTCGGTGTCGCGCCGCTGACCAGGTTGGTCAGCCTGAAGGTGCTGCACGGTGGAGGTGATCTCACCGAACGGGTGTCCCGGGTGATCGCCGCGCTGGCCTACGTACGCGAGGTCAACGCGCGCAGCGACCGGGTGATGCGCATCCACGGGGTCAACCTCAGCGTCGGGTACGAGTTCGATCCGGAGTGGTTCGCATGTGGTCAGTCCCCGCTCTGCCGGGAAGTGGACAAACTGGTCCGGTCCGGGGTGGTCGTGGTGACCGCCGCCGGGAACTCCGGGTACGGCGCGGTTGGCGCGCCGTTCGGCGTACCGTCGCGGTTCGCGCTGGGTGCGACGATCAACGATCCGGGCAACGCCGAACGCGCGATCACGGTCGGGTCGACACACCGCGACATGCCGCACACCTACGGGGTGTCCTATTTCTCCTCGAAGGGGCCGACCGGCGACGGCCGCCGTAAGCCGGACCTGGTCGCTCCCGGCGAACGGATCGTTTCCTGCGCGGCGGGTGCCCGGCTGACCACGACCGAGGACGGCGGCCCGGACCCGCACATGGCGGTCTACCTGGAGGAGTCCGGTACGAGCGTGGCGGCGCCACATGTTTCCGGTGCGGTCGCTGCGTTCCTGTCGGTGCGTCGGGAGTTCATCGGCCAGCCGGAGCGGGTCAAGCAGATCCTGCTCGACACCGCCGTGCCGCTCGGCCGCGACCGGCACTTCCAGGGCCACGGGCTGGTGGACCTGATGCGGGCACTGCAGTCGGTGTGACCACCGGTGGCGGCGGAAAGGGGACCGATGACGGACCGACGGATCGGCGGTCTCCCGTGGTGGGAGCTGTGCTTCGACGCCGCAGGGGATCCGGACCCGGTGTCGGTGACCGGTCTGCTGTCCGGTGCCCGTGCCCGTGGTGTCACCGATCTGGTGGTGCTCGCGCACGGCTGGAACAACGATCGGGATGTCGCTGACGCGCTCTACGCCGCCTTCTTCAATCTGCTCGCCGGCCAGGCGCGGCGGGCGGGACCATGGGCGGAGAGTCTCGGGCTGGTCGGCGTGCACTGGCCGGCACGCCGGTGGCCCGACGAGCCGGCACCGGACTTCGAGCCAGCCGGCGCGGCATCGCCCGGTCCCGGTCCGGCCGGGCTCGGCGGCGCAGCTGCCGGGGCAGGTCCGGCCGGCCGGCGTCGCGGCCCGGACCGTCCCCGATCGGCGGGTCTTGACGACGAGACGCTGAACGTGCTGCGGGCCACCTTCCCCGCTGGCGCGCCGGCCCTGGACCGGATGGCACACCTGCTCCGCACCTCGCCCACCCGGCCCCGGGTGCGGGCCTTCGCCAACGAGCTCCGCCAGTTCGCGATGGTGACCGCCGACGGTTGCGGCGACGAGGGCGACTCAGTACCGACCCGCCCGGAGCTGGCTGGGGCCGGCAGAGCTGCGGACAATCCGGCTCCGGTCGGGCCCGCACCGGCGCTGCCCGCGATGCTCGATGTGGACCCGGTCACGTTGTACGCCCGCTTCCTCGACGAGCTGCGGCGCTGCCACACCCCACTGGACGCGGCGGCGGTCGGCGGCGCGGCCGGGCTGGCGGACCCGCTGCGCGGGATCTGGTACGGGGCCAAGGAGGCGTTGCGGCAACTGACCTACTGGCAGATGAAGGGCCGGGCCGGCCGGGTCGGGCGGGTCGGCCTGGGGCCGCTGCTGACCCGGCTCGCCACGGTGGCGCCGTCCGTGCGGATCCACCTGGTCGGGCACAGCTTCGGGGCCCGGCTGGTCAGCTTCGCCGCCGACGCGGCGCAGCCGGCGGTCGGCGGCGCGGTTCGCCCGGTGCGGTCGTTGACCCTGCTGCAAGGGGCGTTCTCCCGGTTCGCCTTCGCCCCGGCGCTGCCGTTCGATCCGGTCCGGTCCGGTGCCCTGGCCGGCCTGCCGGCCCGGATCGACGGGCCGGTCTCGGTCTGCTTCTCGGCCAACGATTCAGCCCTGGGCGTGTTCTATCCGCTCGCCTCGCTGGCCGCCGGGGATGACGCCGCAGCGGCCCCGGCGCTCGCCGAGCGGTGGGGGGCACTCGGCTTCCACGGTGCCACCGGCGTCGGTGCCCGGTCGTTGCCGCTGGCGGCGGCAGGCCACGGCGGCAACCGACTTGAGCACCGGCGGGTTCACAACGTGGACGCCACCGCCGTCGTGCGTCGCGGTGGGCCACCGGCCGGCGCGCACAGTGACATCGTCCATCCGGAACTCACCTGGCTGGTCCTGGCGGCCGGCGGGCTGGTGCCGCCACCGGGCTGAGTGAATGAGTGTCACGTACGCGGGTCATCGGCAACTACATTAAGTGTCGGTTGTGATTCCGCTTCTACATAGCTATCCAGCTGGGTGGTGTCTATCAGCTGTGGGACTGACTCCAGGTAGTCATGCGGACGCGTTCCGGTGCTGACTTTGTCCCGTACGTGTTACATGCTGTGGGGGTATCGCATCGACTCAGATGCACCCACCGACGAAAGGCCACCGCATGTCCTCACCACACCTGCGCCGGTCCGGGGTCGTCGCGCTCGCGACGCTGCTCGCCACGGTGGCGCTGGTCGTACCGCGACCAGCCGCCGCGGCACCACACAGTGGTCTCGGTGCGGTCACCACCGCCGAGGCTCCGGTGTTCGACGGACGGCACAGCGGCAGCGCCGCCGATCCGCAGCGGGTCCGGGACTACTGGACCCCGCAGCGGATGCGCGACGCCCGGCCCGCCGACCAACTGCTCCGTGACCTGTCGCCGCCGGCGCGCCGGGGCACCGCGCCGCAACCCGGGCGGCAACCGGCCGGCACCGTCGCTCCCGTAGCCCCGCACCGGCCGGTCCCGGCGGCACCGGCCGCCGCGGGCCAGTCCACCGGCGCGGGCGAGTCCGCCAGCGACAGCGCGGCATCCGACGGCGCGCTGGCCGTCAACGCCTCGGCCAGCGTCGGCAAGGTCTTCTTCCGCAACCCGGTGAACGGCTACGACTACGTGTGCTCCGCGGCGACGGTCAACAGCGCCTCCCGGCTGCTGGTGATGACCGCCGGGCACTGCGTACACGGCGGCAGCGGCGGCACCTGGATGCAGAACTGGACCTTCGTCCCGCGCTACAACTACGGGGCCCGGCCGTACGGCACCTGGTCGGCGAAGTACCTGACCACCTTCACCGCCTGGGCGAACAACAGCAACCTGGACCGTGACGTGGGCTTTGTGACCGTCCGGCCCAGCGCCGCCGGCCAACGGGTCGTCAACGTCGTCGGCGGCAACGGCCTGTCCTGGAACTACAACTACCAGCAGTACGTCACGATCCTGGCCTACCCGGCGGCGGCGCCGTACGACGGTGGCTGGCAGCAGTACTGCCGGGGCACCACCAGCCGGCCCGGATTCTGGCCGTTGCTGGAGAACCGCATCCAGTTGCGGTGCGGCTTCACCGGCGGGTCCAGCGGCGCGCCGTGGCTGCGCAACTACGACGGCAGCCTCGGTTATGTCAACGGCGTGATGAGTACGCTGAACCCGAGCACTGGGTGGAACAAGAGCCCGTACTTCGACACCGCCGTCTACAACGCCTACGCGTCGGTCGCCGACCGGGTCTGACCCGGCCGCCGACGGCGTCTCCCAGCGGTCCGTCCGACGCGGCGGCCCTTCCAGTTCGACGCGTCGGCCTTCCCGGCTGGAACGGGCACAGCCTGTTCCAGCCGGGATCGAACGCGCCCCGTCGGCGACTAGTCGAAGAACCGGGCGAGATGACCGGGTGACGGGTCGGGATCGTTCGCACGGGCGGCGACCAGATCGGCGAAGACCGTGGCCCCGTCGCAGGAGGCGTGCTGGGGATACCAGCGTCCAGCAGTCCCCGGCTGCTGGCAGACGCCCTTGATCGTCTGCAGGTCGAAGAACCGCAGGTGGGTCGGATCCGCGACCGCGTTGACATGCCGCCACCACGGCGAGAGCACATGCAGCACACCGCCGGGACGCAGTACCCGGTGGCACTCGTCGATCAGGCGCAGGTAGTCGGGCAGGTGCTCCAGCACGTGCACCGCGAAGATCTGATCCGCCGCGTTGTCGCGCACCGGCAGGCCGTCACGTAGATCGGCGACGACCGCTACCGCCTTGCCCGGTCGCTGGTCCAGGCCGATGTTGCCGGGGTACTGCGGGCCGTCGCCGCAGCCGATGTCCAGGATCACCGGCTCGGCGCCGGCGACCCGGACGCGATCCCAGACCCCGTGCACCCCCGCCAACCGTCCGATCGCCTCGCGGACCCGACGCAGCGCCGCCTCGTCGGCGACGTCGCCGGTCAGATGCGCGACGCCACCGTCGAACCGGACCTCGACGTCGAGGTCACGCAGTCGGGGATCGGCGGCCAGCAGATCGATGGCGGTGGTGGTCAGGTAGCCGTCGTGCAACCGGTGCCGGGCGCTGGAGAATTCCGCGTAGAACACCCGACGCCGGTACCCGGCGTCGACCGGACGAAACGCGGTACGTCCGCACCGCCCGTCGTGCGTCGGAGGTTCAACCAGGTCGGCCGAGCTCGGCCAGCAACTGCTCGGCGTCGACGAACCGCTCGGCGGGCAGCGCCCGTAACGCCTGCAGCAACGCGGTGTCCGCGCCGAGTTCCTGGGCCCGCCGGAGCAGGTCCTCGCGGGAGAGCGGGAAGTCCAGGCCGTCGACGTAGTCGGGGAGCCGTGGTGCGTCGGTCATGGCGGCAGCGGTACCCGGCCCCGGGCCGGTCCACGCCTGCCCGCCGGACATCAGGTGACCGGAGCCCGGTCGCGCGCCCGGCTGTCACCGGGCCGAGCTCACTCCACCCGGGTGACGCGGCGTCATCCGGGCGGCTGCCACGATCACTAACAGCTCAACCGGCCCGCGCCGGACGCCGGTACGAGGGGGGACGGTCATGCCGCGCGCAGTGGGAATCGACCTGGGCACCACCAACTCGGTCATCGCCGCGGTCTCGGGGGGCCGGCCCACGGTCGTACCGAACGCGACCGGGTCGCGGACCACTCCGTCGGTGGTGGCGTTCACCGAGGCCGGCGCCCTGCTGGTCGGTGACGCCGCCTGCCGGCAGGCGGTGCTCAACCCGCACGGTACCGTCCACTCCGCCAAACGTTTCGCCGGACGGCGCTACGACGAGGTCGGCCGGGAGGCCGCCGAGGTGGTGTTCGACGTGGTCGGTGACGGCGGTCTGGCCCGGTTCGACGTCAAGGGCCGCCGGTACGCCCCGGAGGAGATCAGTGCGCTGGTGCTGCGCAGCCTCATCGACGAGGCGGCCAGGACGCTCGGTGAACGGATCGACCGGGCGGTGGTCACCGTACCAGCGCATTTCGACGATGCCCAGCGCACCGCGACCCGGGAGGCCGGCCGACTCGCCGGCCTGGAGATCCTGCGGCTGATCAACGAGCCGACGGCTGCCGCGCTGGCCTACGGGCTGCACCTGCGTCAGCGGCAGACGATCCTGGTGGTCGATCTCGGCGGCGGGACCTTCGACGTCAGCGTGCTGACCGCGGGTGACGGCACGGTCGAGGTCCGCGCCGCCGCTGGCGATACCCACCTGGGCGGTGACGACTTCGACCACCGCCTGGTGGAGCACCTGGTCGCCGAGTTTCACCGGGACCACGGCATCGACCTGGCGGCGGATCCGCAGACCCGGCGGCGGGTGATCGAGGCGGCACGGCGGGCCAAGGAGGAACTGTCCGCGGTCACCGAAGCGGAGGTCAACCTGCCGTTCGTCGCGTCCGACGCCGCGGGTCCCAAACACCTGCGGACCCTGATCGACCGGCCGTCGTTCGACGAACTCACCGGTGACCTGGTGGAACGCTGTCGCAATCCGGTGGAGCAGGCGATGCGGGACGCGCGGGTCGCCCCGGCGGACCTCGACCAGGTGCTGATGGTCGGTGGTGCGACCCGGATTCCGGCGGTGCGCGACCTGCTGCGCCGGCTGGCCGACGGTCAGGAGCCGCAGTTGCTGATCAACGCCGACGAGGTGGTGGCGCTCGGCGCCGCAGTGCAGGCCGGGCTGCTCATCGGTACGGGCGGACCCGCCCGGTTGCGTGACGTCACGCCGCTCGCCCTCGGACTGCAGGCATACGACGGGACGATGGCGACGATCATCGAGCGCAACACCGCCATCCCGGTCCGCCGGACCCAGGTCTTCTCCACCGCGGAGGACGGCCAGACCAGCGTCGACGTCGTCGTCCGGCAGGGCCAGCGCCGACGGGCGGCGGACAACCGGGTTCTCGGGCGGTTCCGGTTGTCCGGAATCCGGCCGGCGCCGCGCGGGGTGCCCCGGATCGAGGTCACCATCGACACGGACGCCGACGGAATGGTGACGATCTCAGCGCGCGACGCCGACGGCGGTAGCCGTCAGTCGATCGTGGTGACCGAGATCGTCGAGCCACGGTCGCCGGCGGGCGACGCCGGGCCGGTGGCCGCCGCCACCGACCCCGCCGGGGATCTGGAGTCACTGATCGAGCTGGTCGAGCAGGAACTGACCGGACCGGCCACCGGAGTACCCGCCCACGAGCGCACCCGGGCCCGGATGCTTCTCGACGACGCCGGGGGCGCGTTGCGTGAGCACGCCCCGGTGGAGCGGCTGCGGACGCTCGCCGCGGAGCTGCGACAGGTCGCCGTCGTGTTCGTTCCGGCGATTACCGATGCCGTTGGTCGCACCGAACGTGACTAACTGATCAACCGGCCGGCCGCGTGTTCCGTTGCCGGGCCGTGCGTTCAGTCACCGGGGCGCGGTGAATCAGCCGCCGCCGAGTCGATCGTCCGTTGTCGGCGGTTCGCCGCAGCACTGCCAAACTGCCGGGTGCCGGCGGCGCGGGCCGCCCGTCCGCGCGGTCCGGTGCCACGGCTGCTTCCCGGGTCCGGTCCGCCGGCACCGGGTCGTCCCAATCGGGTCGTGCCCGCCCGGCCGGTCGACGGGCCGGTGGCTGCGTGCCGGGCCGGCGGCAGTGCTTCCTCCTCTTCGACCGGAGCGGCCAGCTCACTGCGGGCCCTGGGCAGCCAGTCGGGATGGTGCCGGCGGAGGAACGTGAAGAGACCCTCGCGTAGCTCGCACCGCAGGTCCCACGAGCTGGGCGCGTCGGCCGCCGAGGCGAGCAGCCGTATGCAGATGGTCGTCTCGGTTGCGTCGACCACCTGCATCACCCACTCCCGACGGTCCCACAGCGCGGAGGCGTCGACGATGCGGTGCGCCTCCGCCCGCAGCACGTCGATGTCGGCGGTGAAGTCCAGGTGCAGGATCACGCTGCCCAGCACCTGCGCCTCGTTGCGGGTCCAGTTCTGGAACGGGGTGGTGGTGAAGTAGGACGTCGGCAGGATCAGCCGGCGCTGGTCCCAGACCCGTACCACGACATAGGTGAGCCGGATCTCCTCGACCCGGCCCCACTCCTCGTCGACCACCACGACGTCGTCGAGGCGCAGTTCGTCGCTGAAGGCGAGCTGCAGCCCGGCGAACACGTGGCCGAGCACCGACTGGGCCGCCAGGCCGGCCACCACCCCGGCCACGCCGGCCGAGGCGAGCAGCGACGCGCCCAACGCCCGGAGCTGGGAGAACGTCATCAGCGTCGCCGCCAGCGCGACGATACTGATGATCACCGCGGTGAGCCGGCGGAGCAGACCGATCTGGGTACGGGCGCGTCGCCGCCGTCGGTTGTCCGCCATGTCCACCGGCAGCCGGCGGAACGCGGTGTCCTCGAAGACGAACAGAACTCGGATCACCAGCCAGGCGCCGGCGTAGATCAGCGCGAGCAGCAGGATGTGCAGTGCTTCGTCACGGACCTCGCCGGTGATCCCGCTGAACGGCACCGCGAGCAGCAATCCGGTGACCAGCAGCGTGGCGCTCCATGGCCGGTGACATTCCCGGTGCAGGGTGTTGAGGAACGGCGCGACCCGGCCGCGCGCCGCGTGCCGGACCACCCTGCCGGATAGCCACGCCAGGGCCAGCGAGCCACCGACCGCGACGACCACCGTCGCCACTGCCCGACCCAACTGCTCGTCCCACACGGCCCGGTGACCTCCGTCCGCCGCCCCGGTCAGCTACCGGGTTCCACGGTGATCCGGTTCTCCACAGCGGTGACTCCCGGCGCCGACCAGGCGATCCGCTCCGCCTCCTCGCGCTCCAGCCAGGAGCGGACCACCCCCTTGACGATGACCCGGCCACCGTCGGTGTCGACGGTGACCTGCCGGGCGTCGGTGGCGGCGCTGCGCACCAGCGCGTCCTCGATGCTGCGTCGCAGTTCCGGTGCCGAAGGGTTGATCCGGGGACGGACGGCGATCAGATTCGTCACCCCGCGTACCCCGGAGAGCCGGCGTACCGCCCGCTCCGCCGCTCGGCGCTGGAACTCCCATTCGACCTCGCCCTTGAGCGTGACCCACCCGTGAGCGACGGTAACCTCGAGCCGTTCGATCGGAACGAACGCGTCCCACTCCAGCGCCCGGGTGGCGGCGCCAGCGACATCGGCGTCGGTCCGCTCCGCTGAGCTGGGCAGTCGTACCTCGATGTCGTTCGCGACCGCGGTCACCCCGCGCACCCGGTGGGTGGTGCGCTCCGCCGCCCACTTCTTGCCGTAGTTGTCGACCCAGCCCAGCAGTGTCACCACGCCCTCCAGCACGGTCACGCCGATCTCGTTGGGCTGGACCCGGGCGTCCCATTTGAGTTCCTCGAGGACGTCACGCTGGATCTCCTCGTCCGTACGCACCGTCGCGGCGGTCAATTTTCCTCCAACGAATGTCGTCGTGCCGGGCTGCCGGTGGACTCAGAGCAGACGTAGTTCACGTGCCCGGCGTACGGCCTCCCGGCGGCGGGGGGCACCGAGCTTCTGGTAGATGTTGCGGACGTGGGTCTTGACTGTGTTCACCGACAGGAACAGCTCGGCGGCGATCTCCCCGTTGGACAGCGTCCCCTGCAGGTACCGCAGTACGGTCAGTTCCCGGTCGGTGAGCGGTTCGGCCAGCGCCGGTGCCGGACGGTGCCGATCGGCGTGTCGCCGACCGGCACCGTCGACGAGATCGTTGACAAGGTTCCGGTGCCGGGTCGGTGAGTCGAGGTGCTCGACCAGCAGCTCCCGCGCGGGGGAGCCGGCGTGGTTGAACACCAGCCGGTGACCGTCCGGGGCGGCCAGGTCGAGCACCTGTTCGAGCAGCTCGCGGGCTTGGCGTTGGTCACCCATCCGATGGGTGGCGACGGCCGCGACCAGCCCGGCGGTCAACCGTTCCAGCAGGGTCACCGGCTGGCGTTCCGGCCGCATCACCAGCGGGTCCGCCGGTGATCCACCGTCCGGCGCCGACCACTGGGGAAGCACCGCCAGCGCGTCGGCCGGTCCGTCGGCGAGCAGTTGCAGCCGGGCCAGTGCGATCGCCACCGCCGGTGCTCGCTCGTCGTGGCTCCCGTCCAGCAGCAGTTCCCGGGCGCCGTCGAGATCACCACAGGCCATCCGGGCCTCGGCTAGGGCCAGCCGGCGCAGCCGGCTGTACTGACCGTCGGGCGGCTCCCGGTCCATCGGTGCCGTCGTCAGCAGGTCGGCGACCGCGGCGAAGTCCCCCTCCGCCTGTCGAAGCGCGGCTTGGACCACCGGGAGCAGCCCGGTGACCGTTCCCGGTGTCCCGGGCACGACCAGCGCTGCGGCCAGATCCAACTGCCGGGTCGCGTCGGGCAGTTCGTCGCGGTACAGGGCGACCAGGGCGAGCGCAAGATGAGCGGCGGCGGCGTGGCCGGCACACCGCCGCCCCGGGCAGGCCGTGGTGGCCAGGGCCTGCTGAGCGGTGCGGTCCGCGGCTGTCAGCTCACCCCGCCAAGCGTGCAGCAGCGCCAGTTGACCGGCGGCGTACCGGGTCGGGCAGCCGTACCCGTCGATTGCCGGGGCGGTGACCAGACCGGTCAGCACCGCCTCGGCGCCTGCCAGGTCGCCGCGACCGAACCGGACGGTTCCGAGCATCGCCGTCGCCACCGCGCCTGCCCGCTCACCCCGGGTCTGCGTGCCCCCGGCCGATGCACCTGCGGTCGTCGCGGCCAGGCCGGTGGCGGCCAGCAACTCGTCGGCGTAGCTCAGCGCCTCGTCGACCCGGCTCCCATCGATCGCGACCACGATCCGGGTGGCGACGCTGGTCGGTTCCTGGCGGCAGACATCGGGCAGCGGCCCGGCCGCCGGCCGGCCAGCGGTCTCCAACCGGTCGACGGCGGCAGCCAACGCCAGGCCCGAATGGCCGGGGTCCAGGCCGGTGGGCAACGGGGTGTGCCGGGCGTCCTCGTGACCGCAGAGCAGTAGTTCGGGCCAGTGCTCGTCGACCAGTCGGCCGGCACCGGACAGGTCACCGCAGGCCAGCCCGTGCCGGACCGCCGCCAGTGGCCGGCCGTGAGCGCGATGCCACCGGTACGCCCGCTCGTGCAGCCGCGGGATCTCGTCAGGGAACCGGCTGCTCAACTCGGCGTACAGCACGTCGCTGAGCATCCGGTGACAGCGGTACCAGGTCGGGTCGCCGCCTGCGGCGACGATGAAGCCGGCGGCATCGCGGGCGGCTGCGGCCAGTTGCTCCTCGCCGTCGTCCCGCCCGGTCAGCTCGTCGGCCAGGGACCCGCAGACCCGGTCCAGCACCGAGGTACGGACCAGCGTCTGACGCGTCAGCGCGGCCTGCCCGGCGAGCACCTCGGCGGACAGGTAGTCGGCGGCCGGATCGGGATCGGCACCGACGTACTCCCGTACCGTCGTGGGTCCTTCGCCGGCCTGCAACACCAGACCGGCCAACCGGACCCCGGCCGGCCACCCCTCGGCCCGGTGGTGCAGTTCGCGGATCTGGTCGGTGGCCGGGCCGAGACCCTGCGCGTCGACTAGACGGGCACTCTCGGTCAAGGTCAGCGCAAGCTCGGCGGCCCGGATCTCGGTCAGCTCACCGGTCAACCGGTACCGGTGCAGCGCGAGCGCCGGTTCGGTGCGGCCGGCCACCACCAGACGCAGTCGCCCACGGCAGTGCCGCAGCAGGAATTCGATTCCCCGGACCACCTCGGTATCCGTGATGGTGTGCGCGTCGTCCAGCACCAGCAGGACCGGCTCCGGCTGGGCGGAGATCACCGACGCGAACCGGGGCAGGAAGAGTTCGGGATCGGCACGGCCGGGAGCGGGCGGTGCGGGCCGGTCCGGGTCCCGGCGGGCCGTCTCGGCGGCGAGCGCCGCGTGCAGGTACGACCAGAACCGGTCGCCGCGGTCGGTGGACTCCAAGGTCAGCCAGATCGCACTGCCCTTGGCCCGTCGGCCGACGAACCAGCCGGCCAGCAGCGCGGTCTTGCCCCACCCGGCCGGTGCGACCAGCAGCGTCAACGGGCCACGCGTACCGACCTCCAACCGGGCGGTCAGTCGTGGCCGGTCCAGCAGACCAGCCGGTGGATCCGGCGGGGCGGTCTTCGATCCGAGCAGTGGCACCGGATCGAGGTTCGTCGGAGCGGTCGGCCGGAGCGCGCGATGCTGTCCCGCTACGGTTTCCTGTCCGGCTGTGCGCATCCGCCACTCCCGTCGCTGTGCCGCCGGAGCTGCCTGCGCGCCCCGCCGGCCCTGACTGTGTTTCGCGGGTGGCGTTCCCCGACCTGTCCGGTTCTAACGCGCCATCGTCGCAGCGGACCATTCCGGTCGAGTGACCTCGGCTCATCCGGGTCGGCACCGGCGTCGGGCCACGGACCGGGGAGAAACATGCTCGGTTGTCCGACTTCGTCGGCGAGGGACTCTGCCCGTTGGCGGACTCCGGCCGGCAGGCCCGCTCCGCGCTGACATATCAGTTTTTGTCCCTCCCTACCGGGTACCCGGTGCACATCCGGCCGTAGTGTCGGCTCAGCGCAGGGGGTGCGCCGTGAACGACGTTCCGTCCACGCACACCGAGCAGCACAAGCCGCTGCGGATTGCCATGATCGTGCCGCCCTACTACGAGCTACCTCCGCCCGGCTACGGCGGCGTCGAACAGGTCTGCGCCGCTCTGGTCGACGCGTTGGTCGCCCGGGGCAACGAGGTGACGCTGTTCGGAGCCGGCAGCCGGACCGGGACCGCCGCGAACTTCGTCAGTACCGTCCGCGAGTTGCAGGCCGACCGGCTCGGTCACTCACTGCCGGAACTCGTGCACCTGGCCCGGGTGGACCGGCTCATTGAGGACGACACCTTCGACGTGGTGCACGACCACACCACCGTCGGTCCGCTCGCCGCCGCCCGTCGGCGGGTACCGACGGTGGTCACCGTGCACAACTCGCCGGACGGCGAGCTGGGCGAGTATCTGCGCGGTATCGACCGGGCCGTCGCGTTGGTGGCGATCTCCTACGCGCAGCGCCGAGTGGGCAGCGGCCTGCCGTGGGCGGCGACCGTGCACAACGGGCTGGCCGCCGACGTTCGGCCCAAGCCGGTGCCGGCCGATGGCCCGGTGTTGTGGCTCGGGCGGTTCGCGGCGGACAAGGGCCCGGACCTGGCGATCGAGGCCTGCCGTACGGCCGGTGCGCCGCTTGTTCTTGCCGGCAAGGCGACCGAGCCGTCCGAGCGACGCTATCTCGAGGACGTCGTCCAGCCGATGCTCGGCCCCGACGTCGAGCTGCTGGTCAACCCCGACCGGCAGCGGTGCTGGCAACTGCTCACCGAGGCCCGGTGTCTGCTCATGCCGATCCGCTGGGAGGAACCGTTCGGGATGGTGATGCTGGAGGCGATGGCCTGCGGCACCCCGGTCGTCGCCCTCAACCGGGGTGCGGTGCCGGAGGTGGTGCGACACGGCGAGACGGGGATGGTCTGCACCGACCCGGCCGAGCTGCCGGAGGCCATCGAGCGGGTCGGGCAACTGGACCCGCAGGTGTGCGCTGAGCACGTACGGTTGTCGTTCTCGCCGGATCTGATGGCGTCCCGGTACGAGCGGATCTACCACCGGTGGAAGTACGCGATGTCGCTCGCGGTGCCGACCGAGGGCGAACCGGAGCCGGCGCAGCGACTGGAGCACGACCTGTTGCCGCTGGTGGTCGACGGCTGATCCGGCCGGTGCGGGCGGCTGGGCCGCTGCCCGCACCAACCCCGACGTCGGGCGGTCCACGGCCGGCGACTGCACAACCGCCCGGGTGGCGGTTCGTGACCAGCCGCGTAGGGTGGAGCACGAGTAACGGTCCCGGTGCGCCTGTCCGGGCCGGTCGACCGGAACAAGGGAGTGAGGCCTGGCTGGTGAGCACCGCCGAAGTCACGGACTGGGAACCGGGCGACGGGCGGGTCTGCACACCCGAGTCGACGGTGACGGCGGCTTCCGGAGCTGTCCCGTTCGGTGCCACGGCTGATCCCCGACTGCGGCACGGGGAGCCGACCACGCCGTCCACCGCGGCCCCCGGCGGACCGCCCGGTCAGGCCACCGTCGACAACTTCCGCGAGGGGCTGCTGATCTGCGACGGTGCCGGGGTGGTCCGGCAGCTGGACGCCACCGCCCGACGGCTGCTTCCGGAGCTGGTTCTCGGACAGGTGGCCGCCGCCAGCGGCATCGCCGGGCTGGACCTGGCTACCTTCGACAGCTCCGCTACCGCTGAGCTGACCCACCACGGGCATCGGCTGCGGTTGCGCCGGGTTCCCCTGGCGCACGACCGGATCGCCTGGTATGTCGACGATACGACCGAGCCCACCGCACGCGCCGACGCCCTGCTCGCCGAGCGGGCCCGCTGGATGTTCCTGGCCAACGCCAGCCAGCAACTCGGCAACCCACTGCATGAGGACCGGGCGGCTCGGGCCGCCGTGCGGCTCGCGGTGCCGACGCTGGGACAGTTCGCGGTGCTGGTGGTCGCACCCCGCCGTGGTCGCGCCCACTGGTGGCGGGCCAGCGACCCGGGTACCGGTGGGAAACCACCGGTCGACGGCGGCACGATCGCGGTGGACGAGTTGCCGCCGGCGTTCACCGAGGCGTTGCGTGGCGTCGAGGCGACGTCCCTGGACTGGCTTGCCGAGCAACTCGTCGACCTGGGTTGGCTGTTCCCGCCGCCGGGCCGGGACTTCGCCGTACGGGTCGCCGCCCTGCCGGGCAGCACGCATCCGACCGGTGTGCTGCTGGTCGCCCGACCCGGTCCGGTCGGGTACGACGACGCCGATCTGCACCTGTTGCGGGGGTTCTCCGCCCGCGCCGGCTCCGCGCTCGACGCCGCGGTGCTGTACCGCCACCAGTCGGAAATCGCGGAGACCCTGCAGGCTAGCCTGTTGCCGGCGGTGCCCCGACCGGTGCCGGGTGTGCAGTGGGGCACCGCGTACCGGCCGGCCCCGTCGTCGCTGCGTATCGGCGGCGACTTCTACGGCGCATTCGACCTGCCCGAGCGCGAGGTGCTGTTCTTTCTCGGCGACGTCTCCGGTAAAGGCGTTGAAGCGGCGGTGTTCACCGGCCAGGTACGCCAGGCGCTGCAGGCGCTGCGTAGTGTCGAGACCGATCCGAGACGACTGCTCCGGCTGCTCAACGAGTCGGTCCTGGAGACGACTCAGGCCCAGGGGCAGGGCCGGTTCGCGACGATGGTGCTCGGGTCGGCCCGTCCGGCCCGCGACGGTGGTCTGACGCTCACCCTGGCCGGTGGTGGTCACCTTCCGCCGTTGGTGCTGCGCGGCGACGCGACGGTGCAGACGGTGCCGCTCAGCGGCATGCTGATCGGCGTGGTCCCGCAACCGCGGATCGGTCAGTTGACCGTCGACCTCGCGCCCGGTGAGACGTGCCTGCTCTACAGCGACGGGGTCACCGAGGCCCGTGGCGGGCGGTACGGCATCGAGCAGTACGGTCTCGACCGGCTCACCCAGGCGCTGCAGGGGTGTCATCAGATGCCGGCGCCGGCACTCGCCGAACGGGTGGAGCAGTTGGCGGGGGACTGGCTGGCCGGCCGCGAGCACGACGACATCGCCGTGCTCGCGATTCGCGCTGAGCCGGCCGGCCACCAGCAGCGGGACCGGCGTCTGCCCGTCGTGCCCGACCCGGGACCGGAGAACCGACGGTAGTGGTCGCCCCGTCAGCGGTCGAGGTAGGTGGCGCGTACCCGGCCCTGCTGGCCTGCCTGGCGGCCGCAGACGAGGTCGCGGCGCTGGCGTTGGCCGACGAGTTGCTGGAGGCCGGGGTCCCGGCCGAGTCGGTACTGCTGGATCTGATCGCGCCGGCCCAGGTCCAGGTCGGCCGATGGTGGCAGCGCAACGAGTGGTCGGTGGCCCAGGAGCACGCGGCGACGCACATCAGTGAGTTGATGGTCGCAGCGGTCACTACCCGGGCCGCACCCCGGCCACACCGCGGCAGGGTGATCGTGGCCTGCATGGACGGGGAGTGGCACGCGCTGCCTCCCCGACTGGTCGCCGAGGTCCTGCGGCTGCGTGGCTGGCAGGTCACCTTTCTGGGCGCCAGTGTGCCGGCCGTGCACCTGATGACCTATCTGCACCGGCACGACCCGGTGGCGGTGGCACTGGCCTGCGCGCTGCCGATGCGTCTGCCGCAGGCGCATCGCACCGTCCAGGCCTGCCAGCGGGCCGACGTGCCGGTCCTGGTCGGTGGCCGGGGCTTCGGACCCGACGGCCGGTGGGCCCGGGCGATGGGGGTGGCGTGGGCTCCGGACGCTCGGACCGCGGCGGATCTGCTCGCCGACTCCGGCGGTGACCTGGCCCGGACGGTCGGGGTGACCAGCCGGCTCGGCGGCGAGGAGTACGCCGCGCTGGTGAGCAGGCGCGCGGAGATCATCGACGTCGCGCTGGACGATCTGCGGCACCGGGAACCGTCGACGGCCGGCTACACCACCGGGCAGTGGGACGCGACGGTCGTCGATCTCGGTCACCTGGTGGATTTCCTTTCCGCTGCGGTCTACGTGGACGACTCCACGTTGTTCGTCGAGGCCGTCGACTGGACGGCGGAGGTACTCGGGTCCCGCGGCGTCCCGGTGACGGGTATGCGACGTACTCTGAGTGCATTTGCGGGCACATTGCGTGACTTTCCTCAGGCCTATCAATTTCTGCTCGACGGCCGGCGAGCCCTTGACCCCTGCGATCGAAGGTGATTTCACTGGCGGGGCCGACGGATTCGATGGCTGGCGGTTGATCGATCTGTCCCTTGTGTGGCACTAGTCGCGAACGTGTTCACCGACTGTTCCCAAAAACGGGCGCAAAGTAATTAACGCAATAATAATCGCGTACTGGCGCAAAAGACATTTAGCTATACCAAGCGCAACTTATCTTCCCTATCCTTCGGATGTATCCCAGGGATTGAGGAGGTGGCGACATGCGTGACAACGATTGGCTGTGATCCCGGACCTGTTCGATGGACGGTGAGTTATGAGACGCTAACGCGAGGCTCATGTGGATGAAGCTGTCCAGACGAGAAGTGAGGCGACGACGACGGTGCGTGGCGACGGGGTGAGTCGGCGACTGACGCCGCTCGTCGGGCTCATCGTCTGCTGTGGCCTGGTGGCGATGGCATGGGCGGTGTCCGGGATCGGCGCACCGCCCAGCCTCCCCGCCCTCTACTACCCCCTGGTGCTCACCAGCCTCGTCGCCGTGGCGAGCGGCTGCACCGTACCGATCCGGATCCGAACCCCACAGGGCATCTCGCCGACCAGTGCCGCGGTGCTGGTGTCGGTCGCGGTGCTGCCGGTGCACTGGGTCGTCGTGTGCACGGCCGTAGGCGTGGCCGTCGGGCGTTCCGTCGCCCGGTCGGCGCCGGTCAAGGTGGCGTTTGCCACGGCCAAGGAATCGATCGGCGCCCTGGCTGCGGCGGCGGCCGCGACGTGGGCCGGTCTCGCGCCGGTGCTGGGCGGCACCAGCCACCTGTCCCGGTCCTGGACCGTCACCGTCGTCTCGCTCTGCGTCGCGGCGCTGGCCTACGCGGCGGTCGACGAGACGTTGCCGGTGCCGGTGGTCGCGCTGGCGGATCGGACGTCCTGGCAGCGGGTTGTGCGCCGGGGCGCTCGGATGCGGGCCGGCGTGAAGGTCGCCACGTTGCTGCTCGCCCTGGCCACGGTGGTCGTGGTGGCGGTCGACGCCCGCCTGCTGGTGGCCACCCCGTTGGCGGTCCTGCTGTTGCACTCCAGCTTTCGACGGCGGCTGCATCTGGCCGAGGAACGGTCGGCCTGGCGGCAGCTGGCCGAGACCACCGACGCCCTCAACAACGTGGACCTCGATGCGGTACTGCGCACCGCCTCGTCCGGAGCCGCGCGGCTCTTCTCGGCCCGAATCGTCGAGATCGAGTTCCAGCACGGCCCGCAGCGACGCCTGGTGCGGGGCGATGAGCACGGCCTACGGTACGACGGTCCGGTGGATCATGCGGGGCCCGGTGTCGACGGTGACCTGGTGACGGTACCGCTCGGTGCCACCGGTGACGCCGTGCAGGCCGCCGGTGCGCTGCGGCTCGCCCTCGCCGGCGCGGGTCTGTCCGACCGCGAGCGCTACACGTTGCGTACCTTCGGTGCGGCGCTGACCACCGCGATCCGCAACGCCATCGCCTACGCGCAGGTGATCGACCTCGCGTCCCGGCACGAGCACGACGCCACCCACGATCCGCTGACCGGCCTGGCGAACCGTCGACACCTGCGGGAACGACTCACCGCGGCGTTGGCCGACCGGCGCAGCCTGCCGCGTACCGCCCTGGTATTGATCGATCTTGATCACTTCAAAGAGGTCAACGACACGCTCGGGCACTCCGCCGGTGACCAGGTTCTGGTGGAGGTCGCCCGGCGGCTGGACCGGGCCGCCGCCGGTGACCTCGTCGCCCGACTGGGTGGCGACGAGTTCGCCATTGTGCTCACCGGACACGCGGCACCGGCCCGCGCCGAGCACCAGGCGGCACGGATCCTGCAGGTGCTGCGTGACCCGATGGACCTCGACGGGATCCGGATCAGCCTGCGGGCCAGTGCCGGACTGGCCACGGCGAACGGCAACGCCAGCACCGAGGAGCTGCTGCGGCGGGCGGACGTGGCGATGTACCAGGCCAAGGAGAGCGGCCGCGGGCTGACCAGGTACGACCGTAGCCGGGACACCGCCGACCCGGACCGGCTGGCCCTGCGCGGTGAGCTTCCCGCCGCCCTGGCCGGTCACCACTACGCGGTCGGCTTCGACCCGATCGTCGATCTCGGCAGCGGATCGGCGGTCGCCGCCGAGGCGGTGGTGCGATGGGGCAACACCGACCTGGGTGACCAGCCGGCGGCCGGAATGCTCGCGCTGGTCGAGCGCTCCGGCTGGCTCGCCGAGTTCACCCGGGGGATGTTCGACCGGACACTCGCCGCCACCCGGCTGCTGCGGGACGCCGGCTTCGTGCTTCCCGTGTCCATCGGCATTTCCGCGCGGAGCCTGCTGGATCCCGGATTCCCCGCCGACGTGCGAAACCGGCTGGACATGCACCGCGTGCCAGCCGACCAGTTGATCGTCGAACTCACCGAGACGACCGGGATCAGCTGCCCGGACATGGCGCTGAGCGCCCTGCACCAGTTGCACGACGACGGTGTGCGGATCGCGTTCGCCGGATTCGGCACCTCCGACGCGCCGCTGTCCGCGCTGCTACGCATTCCGGTGCACCTGGTGAAGGTCGACCATCGGCTGCTCGCGGTGCCGGAGAACTCGCCGGCGGCGCTGCGGTCGCTGGTCGGCCTGGGTCGCGACCTCGCACATACCGTGGTCGCCAACGGCGTGTCCACCCCCGGGCAGCGACGGACGCTGTGGGAACTGGGCTGCGCCGCCGGTCAGGGCAGTTTGTTCGGTCCGGCCGCCGCCGACGTTGACGAGTTGGTCTCGATGCTGCGTCGCGGCCGCGACGGGGTCGTCGGCGCGCTCGCCCCGAGCCTGCATCCGGGGGCGAACATCGTCCGGATGCCGCGGCTGCGTCGGGCCGGATCAGGGTGACAGCGAGTCAAACCGGGTCATCGCGGCGGCATCCGGACCGGGGCACCGTCGCTACCGACCGGATGGCGGTGCTCCGTCGCGGTGCGGTCGTCGTCCGCTCTGGCGGCGACGACGTCGACGGTGTGCCGCGCACTGTCCTGTCCGGAGAACGGCCAGAGCAGGTCGGCCCGTCGGGCCAACGCGGAAAGCTGCTCGACGGTCAGCCCGCAGGAGGCGACGCTGGCCCGCACGTCGGCGCGGTACCGGCCGTCGGGGTCGCGCCGTAGCCGGGTCTCGGCGTGCACCTCGACGGTGTGCGACTCGTCGGTGATCTCGGAGGCCGCCTCGACCGCCGCATGGTGCAGGCAGGACGCGAACGCTGCGGCCAGCAACTGCTCCGGGGTGAGGCCGCCGCCGTGCGGGGCCAACGGGGAGGCGAGCCGGCTGGAGAACTCACCGTCGTCGGTACGGACCCGACCCGCTTCGGCGGTTGCCGAAGCCTGGTGGACCCAGGGTTCCGAAGCACCCATCACGCCTCCTCCGCGTCCTGCCCGGCGGCTGCGTACCCGTGGGTGACCCGGCGAAACGCGGGGTGACCTGGCTGGTCGGTCGGCGACACCGAGATCGGGCCGGTGGCGAGGCGGGGCCGGGCAAGCGAGGAAGGCGGTGGCGACCACCAGCGGCTATCGTTGACGTTTCGTCAACGGATCACCACAAGAAGAAAGACGCCTTTGCGGCGTCTGATTCTGACAGCTAACAGCAAGGGGGCACACTTGTCAAGTGCGGTGCAGGCACCTGGGCGTGACAACATCAACGGTGTGGACCAGACCGTCACGGACACCGACCGGCCCGAGGACCTGGACCGGGCCGCCGACCTCGCCGCGGAGCAGCAGTACGTCACCATGCTGCACGAACAACTGGACGCCCTGCGGGGGATGGCGCAGCAGCGGCTCGTGGCCGCGCTGCGGCAGACCGGTGGCACGCCGCAGGCGCGCTCCGAACGCGAGGCCACGGTGGCGCTGCACACCGAACGGATAGCGCAGTACAGCGCGGTGGAGAACGGACTGTGTTTCGGTCGGCTCGATCTGACCGACGAGGGACACCGCTACATCGGCCGGATCGGACTCTTCGACGAACAGGGCGACTACGAGCCGTTGCTGATCGACTGGCGGGCCCCGGCCGCCCGTCCCTTCTACCTGGCGACCGCAGCGGCGCCGGACGGCGTCCGCCGCCGCCGGCACATCCGTAGCCGGCTGCGGACCGTCACCGCGATCGACGACGAGCTGCTCGATCTGGAACTCGCCCGGGACCACCGGACGAGCACGCTGACCGGTGAGGCGGCGCTGTTCGCCGCGATCACCGCCGGTCGTACCGGGCGGATGAAGGACATCGTCCAGACCATCCAGGCCGAACAGGATGAGATCATCCGGGCACCGGTGGACGGGGCGCTGGTGGTCCAGGGCGGCCCGGGTACCGGTAAGACCGCCGTCGCGCTGCACCGTGCCGCCTACCTTCTCTATACCCACCGCCGGGAGCTGTCCAGCCGAGGCGTGCTGGTGGTCGGGCCGAACGCGACCTTCCTGCGGTACATCGCTCAGGTGTTGCCGTCGTTGGCTGAGACCGGGGTGCTGTTACGTACCCCTGGGGAGCTGTATCCCGGGGTGCGCGCGACCCGGACCGAACCGGACCGGGTCGCGGAGATCAAGGGTCGGGCGGCGATGGCCGAGGTGGTGGCGGCCGCGATCCGGGACCGGCAGGAGGTGCCGGACGAGCCGGTGCTGGTCGAGGTGGACGGCCACCAGTTGCGGATCACCGCGCAGATCTGCGCCGAGGCCCGCGAACGTACCCGCCGGTCGGGACGGCTGCACAACCTGGCCCGCCCATTGTTCGACACCGAGATCGTGCACGCGTTGGCCGACCAGATCGCCGACGAGATCGGCATCGACCCGTACGCGGACGATCCGCTCGGCGGCGACGACGCCCCCGGTGACCCGCAGGTGCTGGCCGAGGCCGACCTCGCGGAGATCCGACGGGAGTTGCGCGCCGATGCGGCGCTGCGGTCGGTCCTGGACCGGTTCTGGCCGGTGCTGACTCCGCAGCGGCTGCTCACCGAACTCTTCGCTTCGCCCGAGCGGCTCGCGGCCGCCGCCCCCGACCTCGATCCCGCCGAACGCGACGCGCTGCGCCGCGCCCCAGGCGGTGGCTGGTCCTCGGCGGACGTACCGTTGCTCGACGAGGCGGCCGAGTTGCTCGGTGTCGACGACAGCGCGCAGCAGGCACTCGCCGAGGCTCAGCGCCGCCAGCGGCTCGAGTACGCCGAGGGAGCGTTGGACGTGCTGCGCGGGTCGGAGTCCATCGATGTGGAGGACGAGGCGGAGCCGGAGATTCTCGGCGCGACCGACCTGCTCGACGCCGAGGCGCTGGCGACCCGGCAGGTGGCCGGTGACCACCGGACGGCTGCCGAACGGGCGGCGGCGGACCGTACCTGGACCTTCGGTCACGTCGTCGTCGACGAGGCCCAGGAACTGTCCGCGATGGCGTGGCGCCTGCTGATGCGCCGCTGCCCGAACCGGTCGATGACGATCGTCGGGGATGTGGCCCAGACCGGGGCGTTGGCCGGCGCGGCCTCCTGGGCGCAACTGCTGCGACCGTACGTGGCGGACCGCTGGAGGCTGGCCGAGCTGACGGTGAGCTACCGCACTCCGGCCGAGATCCTGGCGGTGGCTGGTCGGGTGCTCGGCGCCATCGATCCCGCCGCCTCGGTACCCCGGGCGGTCCGTGAGTCGGGCGTGCCGGTTCGGTGGGAGCGGGTGCCCCGGGCCGGCCAGCTCGTCGACCGGCTGGTCGAGCTGATCCGGGCGGAACTGCCCGCGGTCGGCGACGGCCGGCTCGGGGTGATCGTCCCGGTTGGCCGGCACGACGGGTTGGTGGAGCCGGTACGGTCGGCGGTCGACCGGGTCGCGTCCGGCGAGCAGCCCGATCTCGAGTCGCCGGTGGTGGTGCTGACGGTCGCGCAGGTCAAGGGGTTGGAGTTCGACTCGGTCGTGGTGGTGGACCCCGCCGCGATCCTCGCTGACTCGCCACGGGGCCGTAACGATCTGTACGTGGCGCTGACCCGGGCCACCGCGCGGCTGGCGGTGCTGTACCCCGGGGACCTCCCGTCGATTCTCGGCTCGGCCGGCTCTGACGATGCTGGCCGGCGGGTCGGCTAGCAGGTCGGGGTGGGGTGGCGGTCCGGCTCCGGGCGGCGGAGCGGGGGAGCCTTCGTGCCGTTGCCGAACCGTTATCTGACCCGGTCGGTGCACCTGGTTCATCCACCAGTTGTGACGAGCCGGGCGCACCGCTGGCGGAAAAGGTGACAAATGCCACCAAAACCGCGCAAGCTTGGGTCCGTTTCCGATCGTCGGGATACGCCGGTGCCGGTGGGGCTGGCGGTGTCCAGAGGGTCGGCCGCGTAGGGTGGTGTACGGCAGCTGTCCGTAAGATGGCGGGCCGGACAACCCTCGGTGGCGTCGGCCCTCCCGCGGGCCGCAGTTGACGGACGTACCGCACGAACTCGACACAGTTGGGAGGTGGCCGGCGTGGAGAACCTGGCCTACCTGGATGCCGGATCTGGCAGCCTGATCGTCCAAGCGGTGGTCGCTGGCGCCGCCGGCATGGTCGTCGCGACCAAGCTCTACTGGCGCCGGCTGGTCAGCCGGTTCCGTAAGCAGCCCACCAAGAAGGACTGAGCGGCCCGGCCCCGATGATCTCCGAATCGACCACCTCGACCCCCCGTGACGAGCCCGGCTCGTTCCGGGACCCGGACAACCAGATCTTCTACGCCGACGGCGCGGTGCTCCGCGGCCTGGGACCCCAGGCCGCGAGGGACTGGGCGGCGGTCCGGGACAGCGCCTTCCTGGCGCCGCTGATGGCCGCCGGTAAGGTCGTCGCCACCGAGACCGTCGAGCCGGGGGACCTGCCCGCGGTGGTCGCCGACCGGTGGACGACGGTGCTGCGACACGAGCGGGTGCCGTTCGTGTCGTACCCCTACGAGTGGTCCTTCGCCCAACTGTGCGACGCCGCCCGCCTGCACCTGGAGGTGCTGGAGGCGGCGCTCGCCGACGGGGTCACCATGACCGACGGCTCGGCGTACAACCTGCAGTGGCGCGGGGTCGACCCGGTCTTCATCGACGTGGGCTCGTTCCAGCCGGCCGCTGCCGGTGAACCATGGGCCGGCTACCGGCAGTTCTGTCAGACCATGCTCTATCCGTTGATGCTGCAGGCGCATCTGGGCCTGGACTTCCAGCCGTTGCTGCGGGCGCGCATCGACGGCATCGAATCGGGCCAGATGCGGCGGCTGTTCCGCGGTGCCCGGCGGTGGCGGGCCGGTGTGTTCAAGCACATCCACCTGCACGACGCGATGCAGACCCGGCACGCCTCGGCCAGTACCGGATCGGTGCGGGCGGAGATCCGCGACGCCGGCTTCTCCACCGAACTCGTCCGGGCCACGGTTCGGGCCGTCGCCAAGCTGGTGGACCGCCTGGACTGGGCTCCGCCGGGCAGCCACTGGGTCGACTACCAGCAGACCTGTACGTACTCCGACGCTGACCGGACAGCGAAGACCGCCTTCGTCGACGCCGAACTCGCCGCACACCGCCCGGGGACGGTGTTCGACCTCGGTGCCAACGACGGCACGTACTCCCGGATCGCCGCCGCCCACGCCGAGCAGGTGGTGGCCGTGGAGAGCGACCCGGCGGTTGTCGACCACCTGTACCGGCGGCTGCGCGCTGACGGGCAGCGGCGGATCCTGCCGATCCTGATGGACCTCGCCGACCCGTCGCCCGGCGGTGGCTGGGCCGGTGACGAGCGTACGTCGTTCACCGCCCGGGCCCAGGCGGACACGGTGCTGGCCCTGGCGGTCATCCACCACCTGGCGATCGGGCGCAACGTGCCGCTGCCACGGGTCCTGGACTGGCTGACCGGCCTGCTTCCGGCCGGCGGCGGCACCGGTCAGATGATCATCGAGTTCGTCCACCCGGACGATCCGATGGCCCGGCAACTGCTCGCCAACAAACCCGCCGGGCTCTTCCCCGACTACCACCGGGCGGAGTTCGAGCGGTTGCTCGCCGAACGGTACGAGATCACCCGACGGGAGGAACTCCCGTCCGGCACCCGGACGTTGTACGCCGGGGTTCCGCGTGGCTGACGCGGAATCCGGTACCGCCGCGGCGGCACCGGCCCCGCCTACCCGCCGGGCGACGGAGCTGCGTCGGCTGCTGGAGATCGTCGCACTGTGCGGCCTGGTCGTTGCGCAGCCGTTGCTGGACGTCGTCGGGCGCAGCCCGGACTTCTTCCTCTTCCACGGTGCCGGGACGGCCGAGATCCTGCTGCTGGTGGCGTTCTACGTGGTCGTACCGCCCCTGGTCTGCTGGCTGCCCGGCGCGCTGATCGGACTGGCCGGTCCGCCGGTCCGCCGGTCCGCCCACCTGGTGACGGTCGGGCTGCTGCTGGTCGCCTTGGCGGTACAGGTCGGCAAGCATCTGCTGCCGATCCGAGGTGTGTCGCTGCTGGCCGCCGCGCTGCTGGCCGGCGCCGCCGTGACCTGGGCCTACCGGCGCTGGGGTGGGCTGGGGCAGCTGCTGCGGCTGGCCGCCGTCGGACCAGCGGTCTTCGTGACGCTGTTCGTGTTCACCTCGCCGGCCTCGGCGGTGGTGCTCGGCAGCGAGCGGACCAGCGCCGGGCCCGGCACGGCTACCGGCGACGGCGAGCATCCACCGGTGGTGGTGCTGATCCTCGACGAGCTGCCGCTGTTGTCGCTGCTTGGCCCGGACGGGCGGATCGACGCCGAACGCTACCCCAACTTCGCCGAGCTGGCCGCCGGCTCGACCTGGTACCGCAACGCCACCGCGGTCAGCGGCTGGACCCCGTACGCGTTGCCGGCGATGCTGTCCGGCCGGTATCCCGAACGCGAGGTGGCACCCCACTACTCCCAGCACCCGGACAACCTGTTCAGCGCGCTCGGCGGCACCTACCAGATCCGGGCGCAGGAGAGCATCACCGAGCTCTGCGCGCCGAGTCGCTGCGAGACGGAGTCCGCCACGGCGGCCCTGCCGGTGCTGTTCCAGGAAACGGCCGCCCTGCTCGGCCAGATCCTGTCGCCGGTGGAAAGTCACGACGACCCGACGGCGAGTTTCCGCGAGCCGACCCGTCGCGACGCCGGCCTCACCGGCGCGGCCCCGGCCGGTGGCGACGCTCCGACCGACCCCAGGTTCCGGTTCGACGCACTCGACGACAACCAGCCAGCCCGGTTCACCACGTTCATCGACGGGCTGGCAACCCCGGATCAGGGGCCAACGCTGCATTTTCTCCACCTGCTGATGCCGCACGCGCCGTGGAGCTACCTGCCGTCCGGTGTCCGCTACGAGGCTCCCGAGGACTTCCCGAACGAAGGTGCCGGCTGGGTGGAGCTGGCCCGTCAGCGGCACCTGGCCCAGCTCGGCTACACCGACGGACTGATCGGACAGACCCTGGCGGCGCTGCGGTCCAGCGGCCGCTACGACGACGCGCTGCTCGTCGTCACCGCCGACCACGGGGTGAGCTTCACCCTCGGGGAGCAGGGGCGGGGCATGGGTGCGGTGCGGGCCGCGCCGGCCGAGGTGCTGTGGGTGCCGACCTTCGTCAAGGAGCCGGGCCAGCAGACCGGTCGGGTCGACGACCGTAACTGGGAGCATGTCGACCTGCTGCCGACCATCGCGGCGCACGCGGGCATCGACCTGCCGTTCGAGGTCGACGGCCGATGTGGCAGCTGCCCGCCCCGGGAACGGGCGGACAAGCAGTTCCGGGACGTTCCGGGTCAGCCGGTGACGGTGCCGGGCCCGGCGACGTTCACCGCCCTGACCACCGGCCAGGCCGGTCCGCCGTTACCCGCGCCGCTGGTGCCGGAGCTGGTCGGTCGCCCGGTCGCCGAGCTGCCGGTCACCGACGACGGTGTTCGCGCCACCATCAGCAACGCCGACAGCTACACCGACGTCGACCCGGCAAGCGGTAACCTGCCCGCGCTGGCGTACGGCGAACTGCCCGACCGGGTGACGACCGGTGCTCCGCTCGCGGTGGCGGTGAACGGGCGGATCGCCACCGTGGTGCCGGCGCTGGCCCCGGACGCCGAGGGGCGGCGGTTCGCCGCACTGATCACCGACGAGTCGCTGTGGCGCTCCGGTGACAACCGGGTGGAGATCTTCGAGGTGGTCGGTGACGGTACCGAGCTGCGGCGGCGCACCGACTGACTGGTGCTTTCATCCGTTTCTGGGGTGTTTCGTGGTGTCCGGCCACCGGATCGGGTGACGCATCCCTCACCCTCACCTGCTCGCTGCGGCAGCGCACCACCGCAGGATTACGGTAAGAAATGAGGCACTCGACGAAGATCTGCCGGCGAAGTGAGGGACCATATGACGGATGTGAAGCTGGACCATCCCGGTGGCCAACTGTCGATGCCGGTGCAGCCGGCTATCGAAGGTCCGCCCGGGATCGAGGTCGGGGCGCTGCTGAAGGAGACCGGTCACGTCACGTTCGACCCGGGCTACGTCAACACCGCCTCCTGCGCGTCGGCGATCACCTACATCGACGGCGATGCCGGAATCCTGCGTTATCGGGGCTACCCCATCGACCAACTGGCCGGCAAGGCGTCCTTCCTTGAGGTCAGCTACCTGCTCATCTATGGCGAGCTGCCGACCAGTGACGAGTTGGCCGCTTTCAGTGAGCGGATTCGGCTGCACACGTTGCTGCACGAGGAGATGCGCCGGTTCTTCGACGGCTTTCCCCGGGACGCGCACCCGATGGCGGTGCTCTCCTCCGCAGTGAGTGCCCTGTCGACCTTCTACCAGGACAGCCTGGATCCGTTCGACACCGACCACGTCGAAATCTCCACCGTGCGGCTGATGGCCAAGGTGCCGACCATCGCCTCGTACGCGTACAAGAAGTCGATCGGCCAGCCGCTGCTCTATCCGGACAACGCGCTCGGCTACGTGGAGAACTTCCTGCGGATGACGTTCGGTGTGCCGGCCACCGAGTACCAGGCCGACCCGGTCATCGCGCAGGTGCTGGACATGCTGTTCGTGCTGCACGCCGATCACGAGCAGAACTGCTCGACGTCGACGGTACGGCTGGTCGGCTCCAGCAACGCCAACCTGTTCGCCTCGGTCTCGGCCGGGGTCAACGCGTTGTTCGGGCCACTGCACGGCGGTGCCAACCAGGCGGTGCTGGAGATGCTGCAGGAGATCCACGCTTCCGGCGGCGACGTCCAGAACTTCGTCCGGCGGGTGAAGAACAAGGAGGCCGGGGTCAAGCTGATGGGCTTCGGCCATCGGGTCTACAAGAATTACGACCCGCGGGCGGCCATCGTCAAGCAGGCGGCGCAGGACGTGCTGGGCCGGCTGGACAAGCCGGACCCGTTGCTGGACATCGCGATGCAGCTGGAGGAGATCGCGCTCGCCGACGACTTCTTCGTCTCCCGCAAGCTCTACCCGAACGTGGACTTCTACACCGGGCTGATCTACAAGGCGATGGGCTTCCCGCCGAAAATGTTCACCGTGCTGTTCGCCCTGGGCCGACTGCCCGGTTGGATCGCGCAGTGGCGGGAGATGATCGCCGACCCGACCAACAAGATCGGCCGGCCCCGGCAGCTCTACGTCGGTCCGCAGGAGCGTCAGTTCGTCCCGGTCGACCAGCGCTGAACCACGTCGGCGGGGTCGCCTGCGACCGCAGGCGACCCCGCCGATGGCGTCGGACGGGTCAGTCGGTGCGCGGGTCGGACGCGTGGTCGGCCGCCGGTCGGCCACCAGCGTCGTTGGTCCGCCTCACCGGGTCCGGGCGCAGCCAGACCGCAGCGAAGGGCCCGACCTGCACGACGGCGGACGCCGGCTGACCGTGCAGTGGCGCACCGTCCGCCGTGACGGCCCCGAGGTTGCCGACGTTCGACCCGCCGTACCACTCGGCGTCGGTGTTGATCGTCTCCTGCCAGCGGCCGGGCTGCGGCAGTCCGATCCGGTATCCGTGCCGGGGCACCCCGGAAAAGTTGACCACGCAGGCCAGGACGCTACCGTCGCGGGCGTGCCGGAGGAACGAAATGACGTTGGCCGCCCGGTCGGTGTGGTCGATCCACCCGAACCCGTCCGGTGTCACGTCCAGCTCCCACAACGCCGGGCACTGCCGGTAGACCGCGTTCAGGTCCCGGAGCAGGTTGCGTACCCCGCCGACCGCCGGATCGGCGGCCAGCGACCAGTCGAGCCCGCGCTGTTCGCTCCATTCCTGCTCGTCGGCGAGTTCACTGCCCATGAACAGCAGTTGCTTGCCGGGGAACGCCCACATGTAGGCCAGCAGCCCGCGCAGTCCGGCCAGCCGCTGCCACCGGTCGCCGGGCAGCTTCGCGGTCAGCGAGCCCTTGCCGTGCACCACCTCGTCGTGGCTGATCGGCAGCAGGAACTGCTCGGTGTGCGCGTACGCCGCCGGCCAGGTCATCTCGTCGTGGTGGTGGCTGCGGTGCACCGGATCGCGGGCCAGGTAGCTCAGCGTGTCGTGCATCCAGCCCATGTTCCACTTGAGCCCGAAGCCGAGCCCGCCCCAGTCGGTGGGTCTGGTGACCCCCGGCCAGGCGGTGGACTCCTCAGCGATCATCACGACGCCCGGATTGAGCCGGTACGCGGTCGCGTTGAGCTCCTTGAGCAACTCGATCGCCTCGGTGTGGGCGTTGCCGCCGGAGTCGTTGGGCAGCCACTGACCCGGCCCTCGCGAGTAGTCCAGGTAGAGCATCGAGGCGACCGCGTCGACCCGTAGCCCGTCGACGTGGAACTCCTCCAGCCAGTACAGGGCGTTGGCGACGAGGAAGTTGCGTACCTCCCGCCGGCCGTAGTCGAAGATCAGGCTGCCCCAGTCGGGGTGCTCGCCACGGCGCGGATCCGGGTGTTCGTACAGCGCGGTGCCGTCGAACCGGGCCAGGGCCCAGGCGTCGCGGGGGAAGTGCGCCGGGACCCAGTCCAACAGGACCCCGATACCGGCGCCGTGTAGTCGGTCGACCAGATGCCGGAAGTCGTCCGGAGTGCCGAACCGGGAGGTCGGCGCGTAGTAGCCGGTCACCTGGTACCCCCAGGAGCCGCCGAACGGATGCTCCATCACCGGCATGAACTCCACGTGGGTGAAGCCCAGGTCCGACACGTAGGAGACCAGTTGGTCGGCCAGCTCCCGGTAGCTGAGCCCGGGTCGCCACGAGCCGAGGTGCACCTCGTAGACGGACATCGGCCGGGCGTGGTGGTCACCGCGCCGGTTGCGCAACCAGTCCGCGTCCTGCCAGACGTACCCGGACTGGTACACCACCGAGGCCGTCCGGGGCGGCACCTCGGTGGCCTGCGCCATCGGGTCGGCCCGGTCCGCCCAGGAGCCGTCGGCCCCCTGGACACGGTACTTGTACCGCTGCCCGGCGACGACGCCCGGCACGAAGCCGGCCCACAGGCCACCGGATCCGAGCCGGTCCAACTCCTGGCCTTCGTACGGGCCCCAGCCGGGGCCGTCGCCGATCACCCGGACCCGGCGGGCGTTCGGCGCCCACACCGCGAACCGGCAGCCGCCGGGCAGCGGGTGGGCACCGAGCATCCGCCACAGTTGTTCGTGGCGTCCTTCGGCGAACAGGTGCAGGTCGATGTCGCCGATCGTCTCGGTCAGGGCAGCCTCCCGGGTAGCGGTCATCTGCTCCCCGCGCCGGCGAGGAGGTTTCCGTCCGGGATGACGATAGTGGCCTTTCCGTGCGCCATTCGGGCGGCCGCCCGTTCGGTGGCGAACGCCGAGGAGTGGACGATCGCGGCGGAGTAGGTCGCCGCGGTGCGGTGCGCGATCGCCGCCCAGCCGTACTGGTCGTGGACCATTCGGCGGGCCTGTCGGGCCACCTGCCGGGCCAGCGTGGTGTCGGCCAGCAGGGTACCGACCGCGTCGGCCAGTCCGTCCGGATCCTTGGGTTGGAAGGTCATTCCGGTGACCCCGGGTTCGACGATCTCGGCGAGTCCGCCGGTGGCCGACACGGCCAGCGGCGCGCCGGCCGCGGCGCCCTCCAACGCCACCATGCCGAACGGCTCGTAGACGCTGGGCACCGCGAAGCAGTCCGACGCCGCCATCAACGCCGGCAGGTCGGTGCCGCCGAGGAAGCCGGGCAGCGTGACCGCGTCGCGTAGCCCGAGCCGGTCGATGTCGGCCTCCAGTTCGGCGCGGTACGGACCGTCGCCAGCGATCACCAGCCGGACGTTGGGGTGCTGGCGGCGCAGCCGGGGCAGCGCGGCGATCAGGTGCTGGACGCCCTTCTCGTAGACCAGCCGGCCGACGAACGACACCAGCGGCCCGTCGCCGGCGAACCGTGCCCGGGCGGCGGTGACGGCGTCCGTCGGCACCTGCCAGCGGCGGGCGTCCACCCCGTTGGCCACCACGTCGACCCGGTCCGGGCGCACCCCGAACAGGCTCAGCACCTCGTCGCGCATGTACGCCGAGCAGGTGATCACCCGGCCGGACTCGTGGCCGAGCCAGTGTTCGATGGAGTGGATGGACTTGTTCATCTCGTCGGGGAGCCAGCCCTGGTGGCGGCCGGCTTCGGTGGCGTGGATGGTGGCGACGAGGGGGATGTCGAGGTGTTCCTTGAGGGTGATGGCGGTGTGGGTGACGAGCCAGTCGTGGGCGTGGATGACGTCGTATTCGGCGGTCTGGGTGGCGCGCAGGGCGGCGCGGGTGAGGGTGTGGTTGAAGGCCATGGTCCAGGCGAGGAGGCTGGGGGTGGCGAGGGGGAACAGGGGTGGGTCTTCGGCGGCGCGGATGATGCGGACGCCGTCGGCGTATTCCTCGAGGGGGGCGCCGGGGGCGTGGCGGGTGACGACGGTGACCTCGTGGCCGGCGTTGGCCAGGGCGACGGAGAGGGCGTGTACGTGTCGGCCCAGTCCGCCCACCAGCACCGGTGGGTACTCCCAGGACAGCATCAGGATCCGGCGGCGTCCGTCGGCGGCGTCGCCGGCGGCCGGCAGCGGCGGGTGCGGTCGGGACGTCGGGACCGGACGGCACAGGCCGTCCTGAGTGACCAGTGCGTTGGCGAACTGGTCGCCGACCCGCAGGGGCATCGCGATCTTCTCCATCCATTCGAACAGGTGCGGGTGCGCCGGCGCCGGTGACGGCAGGACAGGCGGTGAGAGGGTGTTGCGGCGGTGATCTGGTGCTGCGCGACGAGGTCGAGCGGTGGCCGATGGCCGTGGCGCGAGTGAGAAGAGGTGGCCGACGGCCGGTGGCGGGCGGGCTGCCACGCTGCGGTGCGTGGTGCCGCCGTACTCAAGGAAACGACATCCGGACCGGATCCGCATCCCGTAGGTACCGGAGGTGACCGAAGACACTCGGCCCCGGGTCGCCGGTGCCCCTGATGCCCGGCCGGCCGGCGGTCAGCGGCGGCAGAGTGCCAGCGGTCCCGGCCGGTCGGGGGCCGGGTCCGCCGGGTCCACCGGGTCGGCGGTGTCGGTCACCGCCGCCGGCGGTGCCAGCAGCAGGATCCCGACACCGGCGGTGCCGCAGGCGCACACCAGCAGCACCATCGCGAGCGGTCCGTCGGCGAAGCGTTCCCCGAACAGGGCCACCCCGATCACCGCCGACGCGACCGGATTGGCCAGCGTGACCGTGGCCAGCGGCGCGCCGAGGCCGCCGCCGCGGTAGGCGAGCTGTGACAGCAGCACCCCGGCGATGGCCATCGCGGCGATGGCCGGCACGGTCGGGCCGATCAGGGCGGCCGCTGCGCGTTCGGCGTACTCGCGGGTCACCGCGTGGGTCAGCGCGGATGCGACGGCGAACGCGATGCCGGCGCCGGTGGCGTACAGCAGGCTCCGGGGCACCGGGCGGCGCAGTGCCGCGGTGCCGGCGATCATCGCGGTGAGGACGACGGCGCTGGCCACGATCAGGACAGTGCCGTCCGCTGCGGTCATCCCGTCGCCGCTGCCCGGCACCGTCAGGCTGAGCAGCAGGAGCAGACCGAGTACGGTCGCCGCGGCACCGACCCACTGCCGGGCGGCGACCCGCCGGGCGGTGAATGCGGCGCCGATCGGCAGGGCCAGCACGAGCGTCAGGACGCCGAGCGGCTGTACCACCGACAGGGGGCCGTACGCGAGCGCCGCCACGTGCAGCAGGGCGCCGGCGGCGTTCAACGCCACCGACAGCCACCAGCGCCGGGCCCTTAGCAGCGCCCGGACGATCGCCCGCCAGGGGGTCTGGGCCCCGAGCCGAACGGCGAGCCGTTCCTGGACCACGGCGCCGAGGGCGTACGCGAGGGCCGAGGCGACAGCGAAGGCCACGGAGATCAGTAAGTCGGTCACGACCGGGCCCGTCGGCACCCTTGGCGCGTCATCGTCCCATGATCCCTCACCCGACGCCGGTCACCCTCACCCCGTCGGGGGGCAGTTGTCTCCGTCTCACGAAGTACCTCGCTGTCGGGGTTCCTCCGTCTGACGGAGGACGGAAACCGGAGCGGATCTCCGGGTGGTGGCCAGAACGCTCAGGCCAGAACCTCAGGCCAGAACGACGATCAGCCCGGCGAGTGCGACCAGGAAGAGGAGTCCGAGGACCGCCTGGAACAGCAGCGCCGGACCGAGGTGCGACCAGACGGTCGGGGTCCGTGGGGTGAGGAACTGGCCGGTGGTGAGGTTGACGATGCGTTCCACCCGGGGCGGCAGCTCGGGATCCTTCTGCCGGCGTACCGTCACCTGCACGTGGTCGGCCGGGTCGAGGGCGCTCTGCGGCACATGTCCGTGGATCTCCATCTCGCACAGCACCCCGGCGGTGTCCCGGATGTGCAGGGGGGTCACCAGGAACTCGGGCCCATTGCGCAGCTCCTTCCACTTGCGGCGAGCGGCGGTGGAGCCGCTTCCGGCCAGGCGGATCGAAGCGAGCACCGCGCCGAGCGCTCGGATCACCCCGGCCGCCGCGAGGACCCCGATCAGGATGGGCTGACCGACTTTGATCGGCCGGGAGTAGCCGCCGACCAGCCGGACCACGTGTCCGGTGATGATCGGCCCGGGCCGGTGGACGGCTCGCTCGGGGAAAAGTTCGGGATCCATCCATCACCACCCAATGTTTGCGTTTGTTCACGCATTGTATCGAGGTGGTCGAGTGAATGCCGTGAATGAATGGGTTCATGGGGGAGGTGGTGGTTGATTTGAGGTGATTAGTCGAGCTGTCCGGGTATGCCGGCGGAGAGAGGAGGGGGTACGTCATGGATCTGTCCTTCCTGCGGCCGCTCTACGCCCGGCCCGGACCGTGGGCGTCGGTTTACCTGGACGCCTCACACGACACCGAGGACGCGGTGGACGCGCTCGAACTGCGCTGGCGGGCGCTGCGTGATCAGCTGAACCAGCAGGGCGCCGATCCGGCGACGGTCGCGGCGCTCGGCGCGGCGGTGACCCGGCATGTGCCCCGCGCCGGTGAGTACGGCCTCGCGCTCAGCGCCGCCAGCGGCGACGTGGTGCTGCACAATTACCTGCCGGCACCGCCCCCGCATGACCTCGCCACGGTCGGCCCGCTGCCGCACGCGATGCCGCTGGTCGCCCAGCGGGGCGAGGAGATCAGCTGGCTGCGGGTCCTGGTCAGTCGCACCGGGGCCGAGATCGACGCGGTCAGCGCCGGCGGGTTGCCCCGGCAGGCCGGCGTCGACGGTCCGGCCGCCCACCCGATCCGCAAGGTCAAACCGGGGGCCTGGTCCCAGGCCCGGTTCCAGCGGGCGGCCGAGGTGTCGTGGCGGCGCAACGCCGGTGCCAGCGCCGCGGCGACGGCGGCATTGGCCGACCAGATCGGGGCCGAGGTGCTGGTGGTCGCCGGCGACCCGGACGCACGCCAGCTCCTGGTCGGCCAGCTGTCGAGGCGCTGGCAGTCGCGTACGGTGCAGACCGATGCCGGGTCGCGGGCGGTGGGTGCCGACCCCGAGCCGTTGACCGAGGCCACCATCCAGGCCATCGCCGCGGTGGCCGCCGAGCACACCGACCGGGCACTTGACCGCTACGGCGCGCAACAGGGTCGGGGCGATGGGCTGCCCGCCGTGGTCGACGCGCTGCAGCGGGCTCAGGTCGACACGCTGCTGCTGGTCGACGACCCCTCCTCGACCCAGCGGGTCTGGATCGGTCCGGAGCCCACCCAGATCGCCCTGGATCCGGCCGACCTGGCCGTCATGGCGGTGGACGAGCCCTGCGAGGTCCGCGCCGACGCGGCGCTGCTGCGCGCGCTGGCGGCCACCGACGCCGATCTAGTGCTGGTCGGTCCCGGTGACGCGGATCTGGCCGGCGGGGTCGGCGCCGTGCTGCGGTATTCCGATCCGGTCACCAGCTGAGCGCACTGCCGGTGCGTCGGCCGCCGTCCTCGGCGTGGAATTTTCATGGCATTCGGATCGGGTGGCGTCGTCACTGCCAGTAGGGTCCGGCTTAGTGAGGGCGTCCGTCCGGTGCTGGACCGGACTCGCGACCCGAGCAATGTGCCGGAATGCGGAGCTCAGGGCCGGATCACCGGGGAGGGGCGAAATGTCCGGACAAAGGCGTACGGTAACTCGTTCGGAACACGCGCTGGAGGACCTCGACGGAGCAGCTCTGTCCTACGCGGCCCGATTCGCCGATCAGGCTGAGAATCGGCGCCGGGATCTGCGGGAGGAGCTCGTCCAGCTGGCCCTGCCGTTCGCCGGTCGGCTGGCCCGGCGCTACCGCGGTCGCGGCGAGCCGCTGGAGGATCTCGAGCAGGTCGCCCGGCTCGGGCTGGTCAAGGCGGTGGACCGCTACGACCCAGACCGTGGCTCGTTCACCGCCTACGCGGCGGTGACCATCACTGGAGAGATCAAACGCCACTTCCGGGACCGGACCTGGGGCGTGCACGTGCCCCGCCGGCTGCAGGATCTCACCATCGAGGTGAGCCAGGCGACCGCGGTGCTGACCAGCGAGCTGTCCCGGTCGCCGACCGTCGCCGAACTCGCCGAGCGACTGGACACCTCCGAAGAGGACATCCTCGCGGCCCTGGAATCCGCCGCCGGCTACACACCCGCGTCGCTGAACGGGCCGGTCGGCGACGACGGACCCGCCGAGCTGGGCGACATGTTCGGCGCGCTCGACGCCGACCTGGAGTCCGTCGACGACCGGCTCACGGTCAGCGGGCTGCTCTACCGGCTGCCGGCCCGGGAACGCCGGATTCTCGCCATGCGCTTCTACGGCAACTACACCCAGTCGGACATCGCCGCCGAGTTCGGCATCTCCCAGATGCACGTCTCCCGGCTGCTGTCCCGGACCCTGACCTGGCTGCGCCAGGCGATGCTGACCGACGCCCCGCCCCGGTGGGAGTCCGGGATCGCCCAGCCGGAGCCGGCCGACGTCGCGCTGACCGTCTCCGTGCGGCGCGTCGACGGCCGGACCGAGATCGGCCTGACCGGCGAACTCGACCGGGAGGCGGCCGAACGGGTCCGCGCCGGACTGGTCAACGCGGTCCGGGCCGCCGGCCCCGACGCCGAGGTCCTGGTCGACCTGGACGGCGTCGGCTTCGTCGACGCAGCCGGCATCGCCGCGTTGCTGGCCAGCCACGAGGCCGCCCGCCGGGCGGCGGTACGGCTACGGTTCGCCCGGCCCCAGCCCTATGTGCGACGCAGCCTGACCGTGGCCGGCCTGGCACCGCTGTTCGCCGTGGTCTGAGCCGGCCCCGCCCCGCTACCCCGATCGGGGGAACCGGTGCCGGCTGGCGCTGACGGCGTCACCGGCGCCGATAGCGTGCCGACCGTGAAACAACGTGGAAACCGCCTGGTCGCGGCAATCGTCGCAGGCGCGGGCACGTTCGCCTTCGGCATCTCCGGAGCGGGGGACGACACGTCGAACTCCGGTGCCATCGCACTGGTCGGGTTGGTGGTCGGTCTGATCGTGTTCCACGCCACCAAGCCGAGTGCGGGAAGCAAGTAGCCCGGTCGGCGGTTCCGGCCGGGCTCGGCGTCAGCCGGCGGCTGCGGTGGTCGCCAGCGCCCGCCGGTGCTGGCCCAGCGGGGGCCGTTCCTGGACCGACACGTCGCTGACGACGATCTCGCGTTCCAGGTTGCTCAGTGCCTCGGCCTCGCCGCGCCGGAACTGGGTGAGCAGGCCGCCGGGCGGACGCTCCGAGATCACCCAGCCCTTTCGGTAGAGCCGCGACCAGGCGGTCAACAGGATCTGGGCGGACATCCGCCCCAACGCCTCAGTGCTCTGGTGCCGGTGCCGCCGCTCGCCGAGATCGACCTGAGCCAGGGAGTCCAGCCCACAGACGTCGAGCAGGTCGATCAGCATCGCGGTCTCCACCCCGTAGCCGGAGACGAACGGGATCTGTTCCAGCACATCGCGTCGGCCGGCGTACTCGCCGGCCAACGGCTGGACGAATCCCGACAGGTCCGGCCAGAAGAGGTTGAACAGCGGTCGAGCCATGATCTCCGTGACCCGGCCACCGGCATCCGCCTCGACATCACTTGACCGCACCAGCGGCCGGTGGTAGAAGCCCTTGACAAAGCTGACCGACTCGTCGGTGAGCAGCGGGCCGAGCAGCCCGGTCACGAAGGCCGGCTGGAATTCCCGCAGGTCGGCGTCGACGAAGGCGATCAGATCCCCGTCGGTGGCGGCCAGCCCGGCCCAGAGCGCGTCACCCTTGCCCTCCAGCCGCGGCAGCCCCCGGGTCATCTCGTCCTGGCCGACGACCCGGGCGCCGGCGGCGGCGGCCACGGCCGCCGTGCTGTCGTCGGACCGGGAGTCGACCACCACCACGTCGTCAACCAGCGGCACCCGGTCCACCAGGTTCCCGACGATCGACTCGACGATGGCGCCGACGGTGGCCTCCTCGTTGCGGGCCGGCAGTACGACGCTCACCCGCCGGCCGGTCCTGGCCTTGGCCATGGCCAGTTCCCAGGGCGTCCACCGGCCCGCCGTCCCGGTGCGACGGGCGGTCCAGTCCGCAACCGTGGGAGCGACGGCCGTTCGCGCGTACCCCATGATCCACCCCCGTGACGACACTCGATCAGCTGCTGGCTACCCCACCCGGCGGGCGGTATGCGTCGTCCGATCGGGGTTCGGCCGCCATCGCTGAGTGTCCTGGGGCGGGTGGGGCACCGCGAGCCGGACGCGTCGCGTAGCGTTGACGGTCATGGGTGTGTCGCAGCGTCTGAAGAGTCGGTTCCGGCGTTTCCTCCAGCGGCCGGGCAGCACGGTCGACCTCGCTCCGTTGGCGAAACTGCTCCCCGACATCGCCGACCGGGAGGACGACCTGCGGGCGCTCGACGACGCCGAGTTGACCGCCGCAGCCGGCCGGGCCAACGAGTTCGTCGGCCTCTGCGCGGTCGGCCGGGAGGCTGCCCGGCGGGCGATCGGCGAGCGGCCGTTCGACGAGCAACTGCTCGGCGCGATGTCCCTGCTGGCCGGCAAGGTCGCGGAGATGGCCACCGGTGAGGGCAAGACCCTGACCGCCACGATCGCCGCCTACGGGCACGTGCGGCGGGGCAACGGCCCGGTGCACGTGCTGACGGTCAACGACTACCTTGCCCGCCGCGACGCCGAGTGGATGGCGCCGGTCTACCAGTTGCTCGGGCTGACCGTCGGCTGGGTCACCGAGGCCAGCAGCCCCGAGCAGCGGCGCACCGCGTACCAACGGGACGTCACCTACGTGTCGGTGAGCGAGGCCGGCTTCGACTTCCTGCGTGACCAGCTGGTCACCGACATCGCCGACCGGGTCCAGCCACCGCTGTCCACGGCGATCGTCGACGAGGCCGACTCGATCCTCATCGACGAGGCCCGGGTGCCGATGGTGCTGGCCGGGGCAGTCGTCGGTGAGCAGGACCCGGTGCACGCCGCCGCCACACTGGTACGCGGGCTGCGCGCCGGCCGGGACTACGAGGTGGCCGACGACGGCCGCAGCGTCGCGTTCACCTCCGCCGGGCTGGCCGCGGTCGAGGCCAAGCTGGACGGCGTCGACCTGTACGCCGACGACAACGTCGGGCAGCTGTCCGCGATCCACGTCGCCCTGCACGCCCACGCGTTGCTGCACCGCGACGTCGACTACATCGTCCGCGACGGCGCCGTGGAGCTGGTGGACGAGATGCGCGGCCGGGTGGCGCAGCGCCGCCGATGGCCGGACGGGCTGCAGGCGGCGGTCGAGGCCAAGGAGGGTCTGAACGCCACGGCCGAGGGCGAGGTGCTCGGCACCATCACCGTGCAGGCGTTCGTCGCGGCGTACCGCACCCTGTGCGGGATGACCGCGACGGCGGTCCTCGTCGGCGACCAGCTCCGCGAGTTCTTCAAGCTGGAGGTGGCGGTGATCCCGCCACACACCCCGTGCGTACGGACCGACGAGCCGGACCGGATCTACGCCACCCGCGCCGAGAAGGACGAGGCGCTGGTCGCCGAGATCAGCTCGGCCCACGCCACCGGGCGTCCGGTTCTGATCGGCACCCTCGACGTCAAGGAGTCGGAGAGCCTGGCGGCGTCGCTGGGCGAGGCCGGCGTTGCCTGCGTGGTGCTCAACGCCAAGAACGACGACGAGGAAGCCGCGATCATCGCCGAAGCCGGTGCGCTGGGGGCGGTGACGGTCTCCACCCAGATGGCCGGGCGCGGCGTGGACATCCGCCTCGGCGGCAGCGACCAGTCCGACCGGGACCAGGTCGCCGAGCTGGGCGGGCTGTACGTGATCGGCAGCGGCCGGCACGACAGTCGGCGGGTGGACAACCAGTTGCGCGGCCGGGCCGGTCGCCAGGGCGACCCGGGTGGCTCGGTGTTCTTCGTCAGCCTGGAGGACGACCTGGTCGTCCGGCACGCCCCGGACGCGATCCCACCCTCGCCGCGGATGACGCCCGACGGCATCGTCCAGGACGAGCAGGTGGACTTCGCCATCGAACACGCCCAGCGGATCGCTGAGGGTGTCGACTACGAGATCCACCGGAACACCTGGCGCTACAGCGTGGTGATCGAACAGCAGCGCAAGGCGCTCGCGGAGCGGCGTGAGCGGCTGCTGACCACCGAGGTGGCCGCGCTGATGCTGATGGACCGGTTCCCGCAGCGGTGCGCCGAGATGGACGAGGATCTGCTGTCGCGGGCCGCCCGTTCGATCGCCCTCTACCACCTGGACCGGCTCTGGACCGAACACCTCGCCGAACTGTCCGAGGTGCGCGAGGGTGTGCATCTGCGGGCACTCGGCCGGCTCGATCCACTCGACGAGTTCCACCGGGCGGCCGTGCCCGCGTTCAACCAGCTGATCCCGGAGATCGAGGCCCGCACCGTCGCGACTTTCGAACAGACCGAGTTCGACGAGGACTGGCAGCCCGACGAGGCCCAACTGGTGCGGCCCAGTGCGACCTGGACCTACCTGGTGCACGACAACCCGTTCGGCTCCGAGCTGGACCGGCTGATCTCGTCCGTTGGCCGCCGGCTCAGTGGCAGCGGCCGCCGCTGAGCGCGGCCGGGGTGCGATCGCGTTGACACCTGCCGACCCGGCGGACAGCAGGCTGGCCGTACTGGAGACCGCCGCCCTGCTACGGGAGTTGACCGCCGGCATGATCCGGTGCACCGATTTCGATCAGGCGGTGGAGCATCTCGCCCGCACCACCCGGTCCGCGCTGCCCGGGGTGACGTACGCGAGCGTCTGTTTTCTCCGGGCCGGGCGGGCGGCCTCGGTGGCGGCGTCCGATCCACTGGTCAAGGACCTGGATGAGCTTCAGTACGCCTCCGACGGGCCGGCGATGACCGCGATCCGGGACCGCGAGATCGTGCTGGCCGCTCCGGGCGCCGACTCGTCGCGCTGGCCGCAGTGGAGCCGGGCAGCGGTCGACCGGGGGATCCGTACCGTGCTCAGCGCGTCGGTGGACGTCGACGACGAGTCGATCGGTGCGGTCAACCTGTACGCGGACCGGGATGGAGCGCTCGGTGCTGGCGAGCAGCTGACCGCCCTGCTCCTCGCCGAGCACGCCGGACTGCTCCTCGCGGCGGTCCGGGACCGGCGTCGCGACACGGCGGCGGGCGGGGCCGACGGCGATCGGCCGGAGTACGGCGACGTGATCGGCCCGGCGATCGGCATTGTGATGACCCAGCGGCGGTGCCCGGCCGGGGAGGCGCTCGCGGTGCTGCGCGAAGCGGCCGAGGCGACCGCGATGCCGTTGCCGGAGGTCGCCGAGCGGTTGGTGGCGTCGGTGCTGCGGACCGACAGCCAGCAGCGGTGATGGCGGGTGGGTTCGCGGCGGGAGATAATCGGGTAGCACGGGTGGTGTGACCGGTGTGACCGGTGTGACCAGTGGGAAGGGCGTGAGGGCGATGCAGGCGCAACTCCGCGTGCCCGGCCAGCCGATCCAGCCGATGCTGGTGACCCTGCCGTTCGGACTCTTCGTCTGTGCGGCCCTGTTCGACATCTCGGTGCTGGCCGGGGCACCCGACCTGTTCGGTGAGGTCGGCTACTGGACGTTGGTCGCCGGGCTGGCCGCGATGGCGCTGACCGTGGCGGTGGGTCTGGTCGATCTCTGGGACGAGCCGTCCGGTCCGGTCCGCTCCTCGCTGGTCCGGTTCAACCTGATCAGTACGGCGATGGGCGGGCTGTTCCTGCTCGCCGGCCTGATCCGTACCTCCGGTCCGACGTCGTTGGCCGGCGTCCCGTTGTTGATCGTGGAGCTGGTCGGCCTCGGCGTGGGGGTGGCGGGGCTGCGCCACGGTACGGCTCTGCTGCGCCACGTCGGGGAGGTAGCGGCCGCCGACGAGCGCGGCCGCCGGTCGGACGGGTTGGACGCGTTGGCCCGCCGGTAGCTGACTCCTCGTGCGCGACCGGGTCGCGCACGACCGTTGGGTGCCGGCTCAGCTGTCCAGCAGGTCCCGCATCCGGTTGATCTCGACGGCCTGCTCGGCGGCGATCGAGGTGGCGAGTTCCTCGATGGTCACGTCGCTGCCGCCGGTGAGCACCCGGTCGGACATTTCGACGGCGCCTTGGTGGTGGTCGGTCATCATCGCCACGAAGAGCCGGTCGAACTCGGCCCCCCGGGCAGCCGCTAGCTCCCGGACGGCCTGCTCGGTCTGCATCCCGGGCATCGTGTCGTGGTCGTGTCCACCGGCCGGTAACCGCCGGTCCCGCAGCCACTGCCGGAGTACGGCGATCTCGGCGCTCTGTCCTGCCCGGATGCGGTCGGCGAAGGCCCGTACCCCTGGGTCGGCACTGCGGTCGGCGGCGAGCGCTGCCATCTGCACGGCCTGGGTGTGATGCGGGATCATCATCTGGACGTACCAGGTGTCCAGCGCGTTGTACTGCGGTGGATCGATGGTCACGTCCGTTGCGGGGCGCAGCTCGGCCGGCTCGCCGGGCCGGCCGGGCAGGATCACCGGCGGTGCGTTCGTGGTCCCGTCTGCGCCGGTGGATGTTCCCGCCGGCTCGGTCGCTGCGTCGCCGGTGGTGGTCGTGGCCGAGGTCGTTGCGGTGGTCCGCAGCACGACCACCGCGACGACGACCACGGCCGGTATCAGGGCGAGTGCCAGTAGCCGTCGGTGCCGGCCGAGTGACAGTCGGGACATCGGGCCTCCCGAGGTGGACGGTCGCGATGCTATCCGGCTAACTCCATGTATCGATGTGATCACTGTCACATCGATGTCGGCAACTCGGCGGTATCGTCGTAGCATCATCAATCCCTTTCGAAGGGTGCCGCACATGATCAGACGTTCCCCACGAGGGCCGCGGCAGCTCCGGACCGTGGCAGTGGCGGCGATCGCCGTCCTGTTCGGCAGCACCGCGTTGGCGACACCTAGTCATGCAGGGACCCCGTTCGACGTCGACTGCGCCGACGCCACCGACGCGCTGGCGGTCGAGTTGTGCCTGGCCCAGGCATCGGCGGCGGGGACCGACGACCCCGGACTCGGCGTCGACGAGATCGACAGCAGTCGGAACCTGCGTCAGATCGCCAGCCTGCCCAAGCCCGCGCCGTTTGACACCGAGTCCTCGTTGAACTCGGATCTCGCCTTCCAGGGCAGGTACGCCTTCGTCGGCAACTACAACGGCTTCGTGATCTACGACATCGCCAACCCGCGACGGCCGCGGCTGGTGTCGCAGGTGGTCTGCCCGGGTGGGCAGAACGACGTGTCGGTCCACGGTGACCTGCTGTTCCTGTCCACAGACTCGTCGCGCAGTGACGACTCCTGTGCCAGCACCTCCCAGTCCGCGTCGGTGAAGGAGTCCTGGGAGGGCATCAAGATCTTCGACATCCGGGACAAGAGCAACCCTCGCTACGTCAAGTCCGTCGAGACGAACTGCGGCTCACACACCCACACCCTGGTGCCGGCGAAGAGCCGCAATTTCGTCTATCTCTACGTCTCGTCGTACAACCCGTCGACGAACTTCCCGGACTGCCAGCCACCGCACGACCTGATCTCGATCGTCAAGGTGCCGTTGAAGAAGCCGACCGACGCGGCCGTGGTGGCCACTCCGGCGATCTTCCCGGACGGCGGCAACCCGGGCGGCAACGGCAGCGCCACCACCACCGGCTGCCACGACATCACCGCGTACCCGCAGAAGGATCTCGCGGCGGGCGCCTGCATGGGCGACGGCGTGCTGTTGGACATCTCCGACCGGGAGGCACCCCGGGTCGTCCACCAGGTCCGGGACACCACCAACTTCGCCTTCTGGCACTCGGCGACGTTCAACAACTCGGGCACCAAGGTGGTCTTCACCGACGAACTCGGCGGCGGCGGGGCGGCGACCTGCAACCCGACCATCGGTCCCGAGCGGGGGGCGAGCGCGGTCTACGACATCACCGGTACGGGTGACGCGCGGACGCTGGTGTTTCGCAGCTACTTCAAGATTCCACGGACCAACGGGTCGACCGAGAACTGTGTGGCCCACAACGGTTCGCTGATTCCGGTGCTGGGCCGTGACATCATGGTCCAGGCCTGGTACCAGGGCGGTATCTCGGTCTGGGACTTCACCAACTCGGCTAGGCCGCAGGAGATCGCCTACTGGGAGCGGGGACCGTACTCGGACACCCGGATGGTCACCGGTGGACCATGGTCGGCGTACTACTACAACGGCTACATCTACTCCAGCGACATCCAGAAGGGTCTGGATGTGCTGGACCTCAAGGACTGGCGTACGGCGAGCGCGAAGCTGGTCCGGTTCCCGGAGTTGAACGTGCAGACCCAGCCCTGGTACCTCAGCTGGTGACGCCGCGCTGGTGAGACGGAGGCAGCTGGCGGGTGGTCGGACCGCAGTCCGACCACCCGCCGCGTCTGGCTAGTTCGCCGGACGTTCATCCATAGGTCGCTGAACGTTCGGCTTCGGCGCGTTGTGCTCGGTGGCGGTGCCGCCGGCAGGACCGTAGTGGTTGGAACGCAACTGCGGTCCCGTCGTCGAGGTCGACGCGTCGGAGGGTGACGGTGACGGGACGAGCCGTGGTGTTCGGCGCTGGCGGGGACGGTTGGGCCGGCTGGCAGTTGGGGATGCTCGCCGGACTCGACCGGGCGGGCGCCGGACTGCGCACCCCGGATCTGGTGGTGGGGACGTCGACCGGTGCCCTGGTGGCGGCGCTGGTCTACGGCGCCGCTGGCCCTGCTGCGGCCGTGCGCACCGTACGGCGGGCCGGGACCTGGCCGGTGGTTGCCCGGCAGACCGACTACGAACTGGTTGACCAGACCCGCCGGAGCCTGCGCGCCGGCGGTGCCACGTCGTCGCAGGCCCGGGTACAGCTCGGTCGGCTGGCGCTCGCCGCCGACCCGCCGGACGCCACCGTCTGCGCCACGGCGGACCTGCTGCGCGACCACCGCTGGCCCAGCGCACCCCGGCTGCTGGTCACCGCAGTCGACGCGGACAGCGGTCAGCTGGTGGCGTGGGATTCGACGGCCGGCATCGCCCTGCCGCGGGCGGTGGCGGCGAGTTGCGCGCTGCCGGGGGTGACCGGGCCGGTGGCGGTGGACGGCCGCCGGTACATCAGCGGCGCGGTCCGTTCGACGAGCAACCCGGACCTGGCGGCCAGCGCGGCGGCGGTGATGGTTCTGGCCGACGGCGGGCAGGCAAAGGTCGAGGCGGCGGCCTGGCGGGGTCGTCCCGGCGGCAGTTGTCCCGCCACGCTCGTGTTCCTGACGCCGGACGCGACAGCGCGAGCGGCGCTCACCGGCGACCCGGGTGATCCGGTCGTGTTCGCGGCGGCGCTCGCCGCAGGTGAGCGTCAGTCGTCGGGGTACGCCGGCCAGGTTCGCGCCCGCTGGGGTACGTCAGCCGAGCACGGCGGCGATCAGCAGCAGCGTGACGGCGGTGGCGACCGTGGAGAGCACCACCGAGTCCCGGGCGAGGCGTTGACCGCGCTGGTACCGGGTGGCGAAGATGAAGACGTTCTGCGCCGTCGGTAGCGCGGCGGTGACCACTGCGGCGAGCAACGCGGTGCCGCTGAGGCCGAAACCGTGTCGGGCGATCAGGTAGGCCACCGCTGGCTGGCCGAGCACCTTGAGGGCGACAGCGGTGTAGCGTTCCCGGGCCTGCGGGTCGGCTGCCAGCGGCCGGCTTCCGGGCAGGGACATTCCGAGGGCCAGCAGGGCCAGCGGTACGGCGGCCGCACCGAGCAGCTCGAAGGGCCGCAGCAGCTCGGCGGGTGGCTGCCAGCGGCTGACCGCCAGCGCCAGGCCCGCCGCCGAGGCGATCATGATCGGGTTGCGGGCCGGCAGGGACAGCAGCCGACGGGCGGACGGGCGGCGGTCGCCGGCGGTGAGATCCAGGACGGCGAAGGCCACCGGTGCCGCGACGAGTACCTGGAACAGCAGCACCGGCGCGACGACCGAGACGTCGTCGAGCACGTACGCCGCTACCGGGATGCCGAGGTTGGCTGCGTTCACATAGGACGCGCCGAGCGTGCCGATGGTGACGTCGCCGGCCGGCCGGTGCCACAGCCAACCGGCTAGTGCCAGGTAGCCGGCCGCCACCACCACGGTGCTCGCCAGGTAGGCGAGGAACGCGGGGGTGAACACCTCGGTCGGGGACGTGCCGGCCAGGGTGGTGAACAACAGCGCCGGTGTCGCGATGAAGAAGGTCAGCCGGGCCAGGACGGCGGTGCCGTCCGGGCCGAGCAGCTCGAAACGGCCGATCAGGTACCCGATCAGGGTGACCGACCAGATCGCGGCGAATCCGGCGACGATGGCGCGCATGTGATCATCCTGCCGGTTCGCCACTAGCACCGAGGTCGGGTATCCAGAGCGAGCAATCGATTACGGTGCGCTTGTCAATCATCACATTCCTGCAACGCAGTCCGGTATTGACCCGGGAGCGTGTGAACGGCAGCATCGGTTCGTGCGCAGCCGCCGGCACACCGGGTCGTCCCCTGTGTCCGGTGCCGGCTGCCGCGTCCCACCCGGCTACCGTTGCGTACGGACACCGGCCGGCGGCCGGGGATGCACGCTTCCGGCCGGAACTGTCTAGGAGGACCATGTCGGTCAGCCCTGCCTCGCCGCGCGCCGGCTGGTCCGGTTTGCCACCGTCTGGTGCGGCCCGTCCGCCCGCCGCGCCCCGGCGGGGGACCGGCCCGGCGATGGCGACCGTGACCGTCACGGTGTCGATTCCGCTCACCGCCGGCGAGGAGGCGCTCTCGTCGTCCGCCCGCCGGTTGTTGGAGGCCGCCCGGGAGCTGGTGGAACGGGGTGAGGCGACGGTGGAGATGCCGGCGGCCGACGCGGCCCGGGCGCAGCCCGGCGCGGTGCTCGACCAGATCGTCGCCGGCCGCGACGCGCCGGGTCCGACGTCGGCGGCCGGCGGGGTGTTCGCCGACCCCGCCACCCGGTCAGGGCGGACCACCACGGTCGCCGTGCCGGCACTGCACGTCATGGTCGCGTCGCGGACCGTCCTGTTGGACGGCGAGCCACTGCTGCTGACCCGACTCGAGTTCGATCTCCTGCTGCACCTGGTGGAGAACCCTCGCCGGGTCTTCACCCGGCTGCAGCTGCTCGCTGCGGTGTGGGGCTACGAGCACACCGGGGTGCGTACCGTGGATGTGCACATCCGCCGGCTCCGCGGCAAGGTGGGCAACTCGCCCCTGATCACCACCGTGTACGGCGTCGGCTACCGGCTCGCCGACGACGTCCGGATCAGCATCGACACCGCCGGCTGACCGCACTGCCGGGACCGCACCGCCGGCTGACCGCACTGCCGGGACCGCACTGCCGGGACCGCACTGCCGGGACCGCACTGCCGGTGGCCCCCGGCCGGCGTCGGCGAGGCCCGAAGGCGCGTGGCTGGCCAGGGGTCGGACGGGGTTTGCCGGCCGTCGGCGACGGGTAAGTGGCGGATCTCGCGGCGACCCGGTGTGCCGGAGTCCAAGCCGGTCGTGGCTCGCCGTACTCGATCTGAAGGGGGATGGGCGCATGCTGACGCATGACGTGAACCGGCGACCGGGACTCGGAGCGCCGGGAACCGTAGGTGCACCGGGAACCATCGACAGTGATCGGATCCGCACCGCGCTGACCAGCCGGTACCAGGAGTTGACGGCTGAGTACGAGCAGGCGATGACGCAGAGCCAGGTGCTGCGGCTGGTCGAAGGGGGCGACACCGCCGGTGACGACCAGGCCGACAGCGGCACGAAGACCGCCGAGCGGGACGCAGCCCAGTCTTTGATCCGTACCATCCTGGAGCGTCGCACCCAGTTCGAGCATGCCCTGGCCCGTCTCGCCGCCGGCGACTACGGGCGTTGCGAGGGCTGCGCCGTAGCCATTCCGGTGGAGCGGCTGGAGATCTATCCCTCGGCCACCACCTGCGTCACCTGCAAGCAGTCCCGTGAGCGGCGGGCGGCCTGACCGAGGCCGGGTGGAATCACCAGCGCCCCCCGGATCACCGGCACCACGAACCGACGAGGGAGCACGAAGATGACGACTGCCCAGCTGACTGCCATTGACGCTACAGTGGACAAGACCAACCGGTTGCTCAGCGAGATCGAGCACGAACTTGGCTGGCCGGCGCAGCGCCGCCAGCAGTCCTACTCGGCGCTCGCCGCCGTGCTGCACACGTTGCGCGACCGGCTACCACTGGCCGAGGTGGTGCAGCTCGCGGCGCAACTGCCGCTGCTGGTCCGCGGGTTGTACTACGAGAGCTGGGACGCCACCTCGGCCCCGATGAAGCTGGACCGTGCCGAGTTCGTCGCCCGGGTGCGCCGGGACTTCCCGTTCGACGTCGAGGGCGGCCCCGAACAGGTGATCCGGACGGTCAGCCGGGTGCTTCGACGGCACGTCAGCTCCGGCGAGTGGGACGACGTGCTGGCCACCGTACCGGTCGAACTGCGTGATCTGCTGAGCGACTGACGCCGCTGCCCGCACCGCAGCGGGCAGCGGCACCCCCGTCACCGTACGGTCACCTCGGTGGCCAGCCGGCGTCGGTGGTCGACCTGCCGCTGGGCGCCGACCAGCCGGACCGCGACCCGGTGGCGGACGTCGGTGCTCGACGCGGCCAGCCGCAGTTCCAGATCGCCGGGCTCGACGACCCGGCGCCCGTCCCGCCCGGTGAAACACGACAGGTCGGCGGAGAAGTCGAACTCGACCCAGCGCGCCTGGCCAGCCTGCAACGGCACCCGGGCGTACCCGACCAGCCGGATCACCGGTCGGGTGACCTGCGCCACCGGGTCGTGCAGGTACAGCTGGACGATCTCGCTGCCCGCGCGGTCACCGGTGTTGCGTACCCGCAGCCGAATTCGCAGCGTGCCGTCGGTGCCGATCTGCGCCGGAGCCGCACCCCGGCCGTGCTCGACCCCGTCGACCAGCGGTGTCGACCACTCGAACGAGGTGTACGACAGGCCATGGCCGAACGGGTACAGCGGACCGGGATCGACATTGCTCACTTCGGTCCGGTGTCCCAGCAGCGGGCTGAGATAGCTGGTCGGCTGACCGCCGGCCTGCCGAGGAACCCCGATCGGCAACCTGCCGGACGGGCAGACCCGGCCGCTGAGCACACCCGCGACCGCTCCGCCCCCCTCGGCGCCGGGGAAGAACGCCTGCACCACCCCGGCCAGCCGGTCGGCGTACCGGCCGAGCGCGTACGGGCGTCCGGTCAGCAGTACCAGCACCACCGGAGTGCCGGTGGCCACCAACGCCTCGATCAACTCACCCTGCCGTCCGGGCAGTTCCAGGTCGGTAGCGTCGCAGCCCTCGCCGGAGGTCCCGGCGCCGAACAGCCCGGCCCGGTCGCCAACCACCGCGACGCAGACGTCGGCCCGCGCCGCGGCGTCCGCGGCCACCACGATGCCCGGGGTGTCCTGCCCGTCCACCGGGCCGGTGACGACGTGCTCGATGGCCGCTGCGGGCAGCTCGGCCCGCAGCGCGGCCAGGACGGTCCCCATCTGGGGTTGGTCCCCGACATCGGCCGGAACGGTGCCGACGTGACTGGGGAACGTGTAGCAGCCCAACAGCCCGGTGACCGAGTCGGCCAGCGGCCCGACCACCGCGATACGGCCCCGCTCAGGCAGCGGAAGGACGGCGTCGTTGGCCAGCAGCACCACCGATTCCTCGGCCAGCCGCCGGGCCAGGTCCCGGTTCGCCGGCGAATCCAGGTCGATCCCCGGACCAGCGGACGGCCCGCCCGCCTCGCCTGTGCGGTACGCACCGGCCAGCGCCGGTGGCACCGGATCCCAGTCCGGGTCGAGCAACCCCAACTCACACTTCTGCCGCAGCACGCGGGTGACGGCCCGGTCGACCACCGACTCCGGTACGGTGCCCTGCCGGACCGCCTCGACGAGCGGGGGACCGTAGCACCGTACCGCCGGCAGTTCGACATCGACCCCGGCGTTGAGCGCCAGGGCGGCGGCGGTGGTGGGACCGTCGGCCACCCGGTGCAGCAGCTCCAGGAACGACACGCCGAAGTAGTCCGCGACCACGGTGCCGGTGAACCCCCAGCGGCCACGGAGCAGATCGGTGAGCAGACCGCCGTCTGCCGCCGCCGGGACGCCGTCCACCTCCGCGTACGAGTGCATCACCGACCGGGCGCCGCCGTTCCGGACGGCCATCTCGAACGGTGGGAGCAGGACGTCGGCGAACTCTCGCGGGCCGACCGACACCGGCCCGAAGTTGCGCCCCGCCCGGGAGGCCGAGTAACCGGCGAAGTGCTTGAGGGTGGCCACCACCCCGGCCGATTCCAGCCCGCGTACGTACGCCGTGCCGATCGTGGCGACCAGGTACGGATCCTCGCCGATGGTCTCCTCGGTGCGACCCCAACGGGGGTCCCTGGCCACGTCGAGCACCGGGGCGAGTCCCTGGTGCACCCCGACCGACCGCATGTCCTGCCCGATCCGTCCGGCCATCTGCGCCACCAGGTCGGGGTCGAAGCTGGCACCCCAGGCCAGTGGGGTCGGGTACACGGTCGCGCCCCAGGTCATGAACCCGGTCAGACACTCCTCGTGGATCAGCGCGGGAATACCGAACCGGTTACCGGCGACGATCTCGGTCTGCAGCCGGAGCAGCGCCCCGGCGCCGTCGGCTGGAGTCACCGCCGTGGTGCCGAACGGCCGGGTCAACTGCCCCAGGCCGGTGTGCAGCAGGCCGGCCCAGTCGACCGACTCGTCGACCAGGTCATGCTGCAACGGGGCCATGTCGTCGATCGAAGCATTGGCGCCCCGCCAATAGCTGTACAGCTGTGCGACCTTCTCCGTCAGCGACATCCGACTGAGCAGGTCGAACACCCGTTCCTCCACCGCCAGGGTGGGATCGCGCCACGGCGCTGACCGGTCGGGGGTGTCGTCGGCGGGCGGCCCGGCCGCCCGCCCGGTGGCCGCGGCGGCGGCGTGGACGTCCGGTTGCCCGGCCGGACCGGGCTGGGCCGGCCCTTCGTTCAGGGCGTAGTCCTTGCCGCTCACCGGCAGCCTCCTGTCGATCGTCGCCGCGCCAGTCTGATCCCGGCGTCGCCGGACCGTCGCGCCCTGTTTTCCGACATGTTTCCGGAAACTTGCAGCCCCGTCGAGATCCGGCGCCCCACAGTTTGCTGGCAGTGTCCGGGTATGCTCCCGCATCGTGGGGGCCGCAAGCGCCCCGTCCGGCTGCCGTTTGGGCCACCGCCGCCCGATTTTCCTGAAAGTTCCGGCCGGTGGTGTAGTCGACCCGGTCGTCGGCATCGGCGACACACTGCCGGCCGGGTCGATGCCAAGCGTTTTCCAACTGCGGCAAGATAGGGCCCGGACTCGGCGTACGGAGCCGGACCGGCTGGCGGAAGGTTCGGCCGTACGCTGAAGCCTCGACGAAGGAGCTGCTGCCGTGACGGTCGATGAAGGACGCAGGATCACGATCACCGCGATCGCCCAGGAAGCCGGTGTTTCCGTGCCGACCGTGTCCCGGGTGCTGAACGGTCGCAACGACGTCGCCCCGCAGACCCGTGAACGGGTCGAGGAGCTGCTGCGTCGGCACGGCTACCGGCGGCGGGCGACCCGGTCCCGCGCCGGTGCCAGCCTGATCGACCTGGTCTTCAACGACCTGGACAGCCCGTGGGCGGTGGAGATAATCCGCGGCGTGGAGGATGTCGCGCACGCCGCCGGGGTCGGTACCGTCGTCTCCGCCATCCACCGCCGGTCCGCGTCGACCCGGCAGTGGCTGCAGAACCTGCGTACCCGGGCCACCGATGGTGTCATCCTGGTCACCAGCGAACTTGCTCCGCCGTTGCACACCGAACTGCGACGGCTCAACGTTCCGATGGTGCTGGTCGACCCGGCCGGCGTCCCGAGCCTGGACATTCCCACCATCGGGGCGACCAACTGGGCCGGCGGACTGCGGGCGACGGAACACCTCATCTCCCTGGGACACCGCAGGATCGGCTTCATCGCCGGTCCGCCCCGGCTGCTGTGCAGCCGGGCCCGGCTCGACGGCTACCGGGCCGCGCTGGAGGCGGCCGAAATACCGCTGCGCCCCGAGTACGTCGTCCCCGGCGACTTCTACCATGAGTCCGGCTTCGCCGGCGCGGCCGCGCTGTTCGACCTCGACGAACCGCCCAGTGCGATCTTCGCGTCCAGCGACCAGATGGCCCTCGGCGCCTACGAGGCCCTGCGGCAACGCGGTTTGCGGGTCCCGGACGACGTCAGCGTGGTCGGCTTTGACGACCTGCCCGAGGTGCAGTGGTCGTCGCCGCCGCTGACCACGGTGCGCCAGCCGCTGGCCGAGATGGGGCTGCTCGCAGCGCGGACGGTGCTGCGTCTGGCGCAGGGGGAACCGCTGGAGACACCGCGGGTGGAGCTCGCCACCGAGCTGGTCGTGCGGGACAGCTGCGCGCCGTACCAGGAGCTGTGATCCGAAGCCGGTCCGGGTGCCCGCGAGGTTAGTGACGATTCGCCCCGGGTACCACCCGCAGGCAGGACCGTGCCGGCGCGGAACCGGCGCGTGTCGACCGACCCGCAGGGGGCAGCCATGACACTCGACGACGACGACATCCGTAGCACCGGGCCCGCAGCGGGTCACGGCCCCGCCGATGGTGGGGCGAATCCGGCTGGGCGGGACGGTGGTGCCGATGGTGGCGCTGGTCCGAAGGCGCAGGAGGGCCCGGCTGATGGTGGGGCGAATCCGGCTGGGCGGGACGGTGGTGCCGATGGTGGCGCTGGTCCGAAGGCGCAGGAGGGCCCGGCTGATGGTGGGGCGAATCCGGCCGGCCGGGACGGTGGTGCCGACGGCGCGGCGAACCGGCGTTGACCCAGTTGCCTACCGTGTCACGCGGTGCCGGCACCGGCGGACCTGGACTCCCCGACCGGCTGCGGATCGCCGCGACGTCACCGGGCCCGCCGGGCGGTGCGGACCCGTCCCGCCGCCCGGCGGCGCTGACCCGGTGTGTTGCCGTGGACCCGGCGACCTTCGCGGATGTCTACTGGGGGCGTAGACCGCTGCTGTCCCGCGCCGTCGACCTGGCCGGCCCCGCCGGATTCACCGATCTGCTCGATCGCCCCGCGGCCGACCAACTGCTGAGCCGGCACGGTCTGCGTACCCCGTTCCTCCGGGTGGCCCGGGACGGCGAGGTGTTCGCGGAACCGACCTACACCGGCGGTGCCGGCGCCGGTGCCGAGATTGACGACCAGGTGCTCGACGAGCGGGTGTTGGGTCTGTACGCGGACGGCGCCACCCTGGTTCTGCAGGGCCTGCACCGGCTCTGGCCACCGATCATCTCGTTCGTCGGCGAGTTGTCCACCACGCTGGGCCAGCCGTTGCAGGCGAACGCCTACCTCACCCCGGCCGGCAGCCGTGGGTTCGCCACCCACTACGACACCCACGACGTGTTCGTCCTGCAGACCGAGGGCCGCAAGCGGTGGCGGGTGCACGATCCGGTACTGATCGATCCGCTGCCCCAGCAGACCTGGTCGGGCCGGGCCGACGAGGTAGCCGCCCGGTCCGAGGCCGCACCTGCGCTGGACGTCGTGCTCGGCCCTGGCGACGCCCTCTACCTGCCCCGAGGCTGGCTGCACAGCGCCACCGCGCAGCAGGAGAGCTCGATCCACCTCACCGTCGGGGTCCGCGCGTTCACCCGCTATTCGCTGGTCGAGGCGCTGCTCGAGCTCGCCGTCACCGAGCCTCGGCTGCGCACCTCGCTGCCGTTCGGCGCCGACCCGGGCGAACCGGCCGGGGTCACCTCGGAGCTGACCGCAACGGTGGCGGTACTGCGTGACTGGTTGGCCTCCGTCGAGCCCGGCCAGGTCGCGGTGCGGATGCGCCGTCGGGCCTGGTCGGCGGTCCGCCCGGCCCCACTGCCCCCACTGCAGCAGGCGGACCGGATCCGGACGCTGACCGTCGACGACGTCATCCGCCACCGACCCGGGTTGCGCTGGCGGCTCACCTCGCAGTCGGACGACCGGGTCACCCTGCAGATCTTCGACCGTACGGTGGAGTTTCCGGGTAGGTGCGTTCCGGCCCTGCGGACGGTGCTGGACACCGCCGGTGTCCGGGTTGGTGATCTGCCCGGGCTGGACACCACCGCCGACCAGCTGGTGCTGGCCCGCCGTCTGCTGCGCGAAGCGGTCGCGGTCGCCGACTGACCCACCGGGGCCGGGCGTCGTTCCGCCGGCTGATCCACCGGGGCCGGGCGTCGGCGGGTCAGCCCAGCCCGGTCAGCAGGGCGGCGGTCGCAGCCAGGCCGGCGACCAGGACGATCGACACGGTACGCAGGTCGAGCACCGCGTGCCGGCGGTCGGCCAGCGCCTTCGCCGGACCCAGCCCGAGTAGCGGACCGACCAAGGTGACCACGAGCGCGATCACCGGCATCCCGACCGCCAGGTCGCCGCCGTAGCGCTGGCCAGCCCACCGCGCGGCGGTGGACAGCCCGAACGCGGCGGCGGCTCCGGCGGCGCCGAACACCGCCAGCACCGGATACGCCGACCGGGGCAGGGGGCCCACGTCGTTGGACCGCTCGACCAAAGCACGGGCGGCCGCGAGCCAGTGCTCCGGATCGTCGTCGACGGCGGTACCCGGGGGCGTCGGCAGTGGCGGCGGGAGGCCGCCGAGCCGTCCGGCCACCGGCCCGAACCGGTGACCGACCTCGGTCCAGATGTCGGCGGCCGCCCGGTCGACGTCCGCCAGCTCCCGGCTTGCCTGATCGTGGAGCTGGTGCAGCTCCGCTAGGTCGGCCTCCACCTCGGCCACCGCGGTCTGCGCGCCGTCGCACCGTTGCGCGTACCAGTGCTGCGCTTCGTCCCGGCGGTTCTGCAGCGCGGCGGCGAGTTCGGCGAGCCGGCGCATCAGCTCGGGGTAGGAGGCGTCCATCAGGTCAGCCCGTACGGGATGATGACCTCGGCGCTGCGGTGCACCGTCCGGTCAAAGAACAGTGCCCGCCACGGCCGGGGATACCAGGCCGGGCCGCCGGCCCGGGGGTACAGCGGCGGTCCGAGGTCGGAGCCGTGCACGTCCAACGCCACCCAGGCGCCAATCTGGTCGGTCCGTGAGCCGACCCCGCCGAGATCGTCGCGCATCCGGGCCACCCCGCGCCACCAGCCCAGCACGTGGGTGTGCCGCTCCGGCCCGAGGTGCAGCACCCGGCGGAGCCGGTCCAGGCCGGAGCGGCCGGCGAACTTCGCCGCCAGCCGTCCGGCGGCGGCGTCGACCGCGTACAGCACCAGGAAGTGTGGGCGGACCGGACCGTCCAGCACGTCACCGGAGAGCCGGTCGGCGGTGTCCGCGAGCAGCCCGCCGACGGTATCCAGGTCGTACAGTCCGGTGCCGGCCGGCAACGCCGCGTGTAGCCGGTGGGCGGCTGCCTCCGCGTCCGGGTCCAGACAGGCGACGTCGAACCGCGCCGCGCCGGGCGGGTACTGCCGGGCCAGCGACCGGGCACCGGCGTCGAGCAGGGCGCACGCCTCGTCCACCCGAGTGCCCAGTACCGCGAGATTGCGTCCGGGTGCCCGGGCCAGGCTGAGCCGGGCGGAGCGGGCCAGTACGTCGATCGTCTCGCCGAGCAACGCCACCGGTACGCGCGGTCCGTCGTCGTCGGCGACCAGCGCCTGGTAGTCCGGTGCCTCGGCCAGCCGGGGCACCACGTCGCCGTCGAACAGCCGCGGCGTGGGCAGGTCGACGGGCCGCCGTCGCCACAGCCGGTGTTGCAGCTCCTGCCAGGTGTCCCGGTCGCTGGCCGGCGGAACCCGGACGATCTGGTTGGCCTCCGTTGCCCCGGACTCGGCGTTGACCACGGCGTGATGGCGGGGCAGTGACTCCGCTGCGGTGTTGGTCTCCGGCAGGACGCGGCGCGCCTTTGGTAGCGCGATCCGTAGTGCGAACTGGGCGATCAGCGCGGTACGCCCCCACAGCGCCTGGATACCGGAGACGTCCTGGGACGCCAGGATCAGGTGGATACCCTGTGACCGGCCCCGCCGGGCCAGGTCCTCCAGCAACGTCGCGGCCTCGGTGGCCAGCGCGTCGTTGCCGGCGAGCAGCACCTGGAACTCGTCGATCACCGCCACGATGCGCGGCCACCGGCCCTGTGGGTCCTCGGCGCGCAGCTCCGCCAGCTTCGTCACCTCGTGGCGTTTGGCGGCGTCGGCCCGCTGCCGCAGTTGCGCACCGAGGAAGTGCAGCATCGCCAGGCCGAACTCCCGGTCGGTGTTGACGTTCACCCCGACCAGCCGGACATGCGGCAGGAAGCTGGGGTCCCGCCGGCCCGGCGCGAACCGGGCAAAGGACACCCCCTCCTTGAAGTCCAGCAGATAGAACTCCAGCTCGGTGGGGGAGTAGCGGGCGGCCAGGGCACCGATCCAGGCGTAGATCAGGTTGGTCTTTCCGGTGCCGGACGGCCCACCGATCAGCGCGTGTGGCGGATAGTCGCTCAACGTCACCGTCACCGGCCGGCCCTGTGGGCTGTCGCCGACCGGCGCGGTCAGCCCGGCGGTGGCGTCCTCGGTCCATTCCTGTTCGGGCAGCAGATCGCTGAATACCGCCGGAACCGGGCCGGCGGCGACTGCGGCTGCGATCTCCCGGCAGGTACGAGTGACCAGCTCGGCCGGCGGCGGCGGGTCGATCCGCACCGGTAGCTGCGGATAGCCGCTGACCCGAGCAGTGCCGCCGGAGACCGACACGGTGGTCACGGTGGGCGCGGCGCTGAGCCCGACACCGCGGACGATCAGATGGACGCCGCAGGCGGCACCGGCGCGGGTGATCCGGTCCAGCTGAGCCCGTTCGTGCCGGGAGAGCTCCTCCCCGGGCCCGCCGAGCAGGACGGCGATCCGCCACGGCTCGGGCCGTCGGCCGGTGGCTGTCGCCAGTTCGCTCAGCGATCGGAACTCCCCGGCCAGCACCGTCTCGTTGATCCGGCGGATGTGGTCGACCAGCTCGTCCAGGTGCCGGCTCAACCCACCGGGGCCGGCGAAGGTGAGCAGGCCGGGTCCGGCCAGCGGGGCGAAACCGGCGAGGCCGCCACCGAGCTGTTCCGGGTCGTAGCCGGTCAGCCGGACGGTGCCGGGCGCGGTACGGCCGAGGATCCGCAGCAGCAGCGCGGACAGCACGGCGTCACACCCCGCTCGGTCGGCGCCGTCCAGCGCCACGTGGCCGTGGTCCAGGACCGCGACGAGCGCGGGTACGGCGGGACCTCCGGCCAGCCCGGTCAGGCCGATCCGGGCAGCTCCTGGCGCTTCCGTGCGCGTCGCCGGAGCAGGATGCCACCGGGCCCAGTCAGCGGCGGCGGCTCCCGGTGCCGCCCGGTCAACCGCCGCGACGGCTCGCCGGGCGGTCACCGCTATCTGATCGCGGTACTGCTCGGCGAGGTCGGCGAACCGGCGGTCGCGGTGCACCGCGGCTCGGTGCGGCACCTGCTCGGCTGCCATGCGTACCCGTTTGAGCTGCTGTTCCGCTGCGGCGATGTCCTGTTCGACGTCGTCGAGTCGGTTGCGGGCCGCCGCCCGGGCATGACCGAGCGCCCGGCGGACCGCGGCTACCAGCTCGGCCCGCGCGTCAGGCATCGCGCCCCCGCAGCGGTCGGGGCTGCTCCGGGCGCAGCGTCTGCGGCTCGCGGTCGAGTAGCCGTAGCAGTACGCCGGTGAGTACCGCGCCGGCGACCGCCGAGTCGGCCGGGTGCGGCGGAGCCGGGGGCTGCCCGGCCTGTTCACCGTCGGCCCGGTGAACCTCGCCGCGCCGCTCGTCGGCCGGCACCCGGCAGATCCGGGCGAGCAGGGTCGATAGCACCGAATCCGGCATGCCGGGTAGCAGCTCGCGTACCTGTCGGGTGGTGGCGGAGGCGAGCCGACGCAGGTCCTCGGCCTGCGGCTCGTGGTCCAGCAGGTCCCCGGCGAGGCGGTGCAGCAGCGGTGGGGTGACTGCGGCGAGGTTCAGCCCGGTCGGCGCGGCCGCCGCGGCGAGGTCGCGGTGCAGTCCGGCCCGGTCCTCCCGACGGACCGCCGTCGCGACCCTGCGCAGCAGTTCGGCGGTGTCTGTCGCGGCTTCCGGCCCGGGCGTGTCGGTCGCGGCGTCCGGCCCTGGCCCGACCCCGGACTCCCGGTCGGTCAGCTCCGCGACCCGGGCGGCCCACCAGTTGCCGAGCTCGGGCGCGGCAGGCGCGCTCGCCCGTCCGGTGCTGCCCGGTGCCGCCGTCGGGTCCCGGTCGCTGTCCAGCGCCGCCCGCCACCCGCCGTCGCTCCCCGACGCCGGGCCGGCGCCGAAGCCGATCGCCGCCAGGTAGTCGTCCACTGACTGCGCAGCGACCCGCATCGCGTGTCCGGCCTGCTCCGCGTGTTCGGTGGCGCCGGCGAGCTGCGGCACCGCCAGCGGGTCCGCCGACTCCTGGCGGACCCAGATGAGCAGCTCGGTCGCGGCGCGCAGCCGCTGCACCGCGACCGCGAGCTGGCCCACCGGCAGGTCGTCGGTGGCCGCTCGGACCCGGGCGGCGAGATTCTCGGCGAGGGACATTGGTGACTACAGCGTCGCGGAGTACGTCTGCGCCTGTTCGACGGCGGCGAGCGTGGCGGCGAGGCACTCCTCGAGCTCGGAGCTGGCCTGGAACAGGGCGGCCTGGGCCGCTCCGACCGCCTCGTGGCCGCTGCCCTCGAAGGCGGCAGCCAGGCTCTGCTGCGCCTCGGCGATCTTCTCGCTGGCGGCCTGGACGGCAGCCTGGCCCTCCGACACCTGCATGATCGCGGCTTCGATGGCGGACTTGACCTCGGCGACACTCGCCACGGGCGAAACCTCCTCAAGGGGCTGGAAGGCTCTATTAGAGCTTACCGCTGGTGGGTGATTGCTGCCCGGCTGTCTGGTCCCGCGGATAGGCTGGTCCGCAGCGACCGTCCGGCCGTCGGCGCTTGGCCTGCGTGAGCTGGGCAACTGTCGGCGGCGGATCAGGTATTCAGGCTGAATACCGGTCAGAAGTCCGACACCGGACCGGTCAGCTGCCTGGTCAGCCATCGGGGTCCGTGGATCTGTGCGCCCACTTCGGTGACCCGGTCCCGCAACCGGCGGTCGGCCGTGACGACTACCACCCGCCGGTCCGGTCCGCCCTCGGCGGCGATCTCGACGATCAGATCGTCTCCCGACCCGGGAGCCACGCCGATCCGTACCCCGTCGGTCGGCGGCAGACCACGGGCCGCCCCTTCGACCACCAGGACCACCTCCAGCGGGCCGGTCAGCTCGGGGAGTCCCCGGTCGGCGACGCCGACCAGTTGATCACGCAGCCGGGCGGCCGCCGCCATCCGGTCGCGCCACCAACCGTCGGGTCGGGAGCCGACCACGTTCGCGCCGTCCACGATCAGCAGAGTCCGCATCTGGCAAGCCTGCCAGCATGCGCGGCCGTGGACCCGGCGCCCCGGCCGGCCGCACCAATCCCGACCCACGTGCCGGTACCTCGACGGCATGCGGGGTGGTTTCGGACGTCGCTCGTCGACCGGGACGTTTGGCCCGGGGCGGCCCGGGTAGCCACAGTCCGGTTCACAGCCGGCGGGGGCGAAACGGCGAGGGGGCGCGTAGATGAGTGACGGACCGTACGGCCCAGGAGGGCTCGGCACCGATCCCTGGGAGGACCTGCTGGCCCGGTTTCTCACCGGCGGCGAACCCCGGTTGCCGGTTCACCGGGTCGACATCACCCGGCTGATGAGCGGCGACGCCCGTGACCTGCTCACCGCCGCCGCCCGCCGGGCGGCCCAGGCCGGCACCAGCGACCTGGACACCGATCACCTGCTCTGGGCGGCGCTGCAGCGTCAACCGCTGCGGGAGTTGGTCCGCCGGGCCGGGGCCGACCCGAACGGGCTGCTCGCCGAGTTGGGCGGACCGGCGGCCGGCCGGGGCGAGGTACCGGCCAACCTCTCGCTGACCCCGGCGGCGAAACGTGCACTACTGGACGCGCACCAGCTCTCCCGGGCCACCGGCGCGACCTACATCGGACCCGAACACGTGCTGATGGCGCTGGCGGTCAACCCGGAGTCGGCGGCCGGGCGGATGCTCGCGGCCGGCCACGTCGAACCCCGGTCGCTGCAGAACGCCAGCGCGGAACGCGGCGGTGCGGCCAAGCCGCGGACGGCCCGCGGGACCCCGACCCTCGACCAGTACGGGCAGGATCTGACCGAACTCGCCGCTCAGGGTGCGATCGACCCGGTCGTCGGCCGGGGTGAGGAGATCGAGCAGGCGGTGGAGATCCTGTCCCGGCGGACCAAGAACAACCCGGTGCTGATCGGGGAGGCCGGGGTCGGCAAGACCGCGATCGTGGAAGGACTGGCGCAGCGCATCGTAGACGGGGACGTACCCCAGACGTTGATCGGCAAGCGGGTGGTGCAGCTGGATCTCGCCGGGCTGGTCGCCGGTACCCGGTACCGTGGCGACTTCGAGGAACGACTGAAGAAGGTCATCGACGAGATCCGTAGCCACGGCGACGACCTCATCGTCTTCCTCGACGAGCTGCACACCCTGGTCGGGGCGGGCGGCGGCGGCGCCGAAGGGTCGATGGACGCCAGCAACATGCTGAAACCTGCGTTGTCCCGAGGCCAACTGCGGGTGGTCGGCGCGACCACTCTGGACGAGTACCGGCGCAACATCGAAAAGGACGCCGCGTTGGCCCGGCGGTTCCAGCCGGTCCTGGTGCCCGAGCCCACCGTGGCGGACACCATCGCGATCCTGCACGGTCTGCGGGACCGCTACGAGGCGCATCACCAGGTGCGGTTCACAGACGACGCGCTGCTGGCGGCGGCGGAACTCGCCGACCGCTACATCAGCGACCGGTTCCTGCCGGACAAGGCGATCGACCTGATCGACCAGGCCGGGGCCCGGGTCCGGCTGCGCACCCGCACACCGGCCGCCGACGTACGGGACCTGGAACGGCAGCTCGAGCAGTTGCACCGGGACAAGGCCCAGGCAGTCGCCGACGAACAGTACGAACGGGCGTCCGGCCTGCGGGACCAGTTGACGCAGGTGCAACGACGGATCGAGACGGCCCGTAGCCCGGACAGCGCCGGGGTGCCCCAGGTCAGCATCGAGGAGATCGCCGAGGTGGTTTCCCGGGCCACCGGCATTCCGGTCAGCCAGCTCACCGAGGAGGAGCGGGACCGGTTGCTGCGGCTGGAGGGCGAACTGCACCAACGGGTGGTCGGCCAGGACGACGCGGTCACCGCGGTCGCCGAGGCGGTCCGGCGCTCGCGGGCCGGGCTGGGAGACCCGGACCGGCCGGTCGGCAGTTTCCTGTTCCTCGGACCCACCGGCGTCGGCAAGACGGAGCTGGCCCGGGCCCTCGCGGCGGCCCTGTTCGGTGACGCCGACCGGATGGTCCGACTCGACATGAGCGAGTTCCAGGAACGGCACACGGTAAGTCGGCTGGTCGGGGCACCGCCCGGGTACGTCGGCTACGAGGAGGCGGGCCAGCTGACCGAGGCGGTTCGCCGACGACCGTACGCGGTGGTGCTGCTCGACGAGATCGAGAAGGCGCACGTCGACGTGTTCAACGTATTGCTGCAGCTGATCGACGACGGCCGGCTGACCGACAGCCAGGGCCGGACGGTCAACTTCCGTAACGTGGTTCTGATCATGACGAGCAACCTCGGCTCGGAGCTGATCACCGGCGGCGGCCGCAGTGTCGGCTTTGGTGGGACGGACGGCGACAGCCCTGACGACGACCTGCGCGAGCGCCTGCTGCGCCGGCTGCAGGAGGACTTCCGGCCGGAGTTCCTCAACCGGATCGACGAGATCATCATCTTCCGGCAACTGGCCCAGCAGCAGCTGCGCCAGATCACCGACCTGCTGCTGGAGGAGACCCGCCGGCGGCTGCACGCCCAGGACATCGCCGTGGAGGTCACCGATGCGGCGGCCGACTGGATAGCCGAAGCCGGATACCAGCCGGAGTTCGGCGCGCGGCCGATGCGTCGGACGATCCAGCGGGAGGTAGACAACCAACTGTCCCGGTTGCTGCTCGACGGCACGTTGGCGGCGGGTCAACGGGTCACCGTCGACGCGCGGGACGGTGGTCTGCGGTTCGACGTCGACAGCCCGGCCGAAGGGAGGAGACGACCATGAGTCAACCTGAGGAACAACGTGAGAAGTCCGCGAAGACCGACGAGGTGCTGGCCCGAAACAGCCCGCTGGACACCGGGACCGGACCCGGCGCCGTCCTGGCGGACACCGATGTGCGCCCGGAACCGGCCGGTACCCAGACCCGGGCCGACTCCGACGACCCGGTGAGCAGCACCGAGCCCCCCGACTGACCGTCAAAGTGAGGAGGTTGTCGATGGCGGCGCACCGGCGTACCGACACCGACACTGACCAGTTGTGGAACGAGTTCCACGCGTACGTGAACATCAGTTCGGAACAGCTGCGTGACTGGCTGCTGACCGAGGCGTCCGGCGAACAAGCGTTCGTCGGACCCGGCGTCGACCTGCCGCAGCCGGGTGGTGCCGTACTGGCGGTGCTGGGCAAACGGCGGGTGGATCTGACCGAACCGGACCGGCAGGTGATGGCGCGGGTCGTCGAGGAGATCCGGGACCTGCTCGCCCGCCGCCCGGCGGCGGGCGCGGCGGACGACCGGTGGCGGCGGGCGCTGCTGGACCTGGGGCACGATCCGCTGCGCGTCGACGCGGACACGGCGGGCTGACCAGTCACTTCCACCTGGCGCACGCCGACGGCGGGTCCCGTTCCCGGTACCCGCCGTCGGGGCGTGGCTCTGCCGGTTCGTCTCCCGGCCCGACCGGCTCGGCCGGGAGACGAACGGCTACGGCCGGGTGATGCCGAGCGAGTAGCTGCCCGAACCGCTGTACGCGTGGACCACGTACCGGTAGTAGCCGGAGGAACCGCTGTAGGTCAGCGTCTCGTCCGGACCGGGGCTGGTGCCGCTGGCCACGCTGACCCAGCTGCTGCCGCTCCACCGCTGCAGGTACAGGTCGAAGTCGCGGCTGGTCGGCCCGTCCAGGCAGGCCCGGTGGGTGCCGGAGCCGGCGCTGAAGTAGCTGCCGTTGGGTTGGATCTGGGTGCCGCCGGAGGAGAGCGAACCGGTGTAGGTGTTCTGGTAGCCGCTGCAGGTTCCGCCGCCCGGCGGCGGGGTGGTCGGCGGCGGGTTGCCGCCACCGCCGGTCCGCAGCGTGAGGCCGTACACCGAGAGGATCTCGTTGACCGGCTGGAAGTAGGTGGTGCCGCCGGTCGAGCAGTTGCCCGAACCGCCGGAGGTGACGCCCTGGGCCTGCTGGCCGGAGAGCCACGACCCACCGGAGTCACCGGGCTCGGCGCAGGCGTTGGTCCGGGTCAGGCCGGACACTCGGCCCTGCGGGTAGTTCACCGTCGAGTTCTTGGCCTGGATGGTGCCGCAGCGCCAACCGGTGGTGGATCCGGACCGGCAAACCGACGCGCCGACCGCCGCCTCGGCCGAGCCGGCGACCGTGACGTTGCCGCCGCTGTAGTTGTTCACCCACGGCTGCGGCGTCCAGTTCGAGTTGGTCTGTACCCAGGCGTAGTCGTTGCCGGGGAACGACGACCCACGGAAGGTGCCCTGCGACACCTGGTTGTAGCCCTGGGTGGCGGTGCCCACGCTGCCGCAGTGCCCGGCGGTGACGAACCCGCCGGTCACCGAGAAGCCGACCGAGCAGCGCCCGCCCATGTAGTAGGCGTCGCCTCCCCGGACGTCGTACAGGGTGGTCGGCGTCTCATCGGTGCGCACGACCCGTACCGCGTCCGCAGCGGCACCGCTGCCGGCGACGAAGCTCTCGGCCACCGAGACGTCGTCGCGGGCCAGCACCACCACGGCGTTGGTGGCCACGTCGACGTACCAGCCGGCGACGGCGGTCGCCGGCGCCTTCGCCGCGGTGCGGTCGAGCTTGGCCTTGACCCGGTCGAGTTCGGCCGCGCTGCGGTCGACCACCTTGACCTTCGCGCCGGCGGCGGTCACCGCGGCGGCCTGGGCCGAGTCGGTGACCGCCACGGTCAGCGTGCCGCCGTCGGGGGACAGCCACGCCCCGCCGAAGTCGGTGCCGAGGGTCGCGCGCAACATCGCTTCCTTCTTGTTGGCGCTGGCCTCCTTGGCGATCCGGACCCGCGCCTGGTCTGCGGTAAGGCCCAGGTCACGCTGCATCGCCGCGAGCATTCCGGGTGCGGCGGCGTCGGCGGCCGGCTGGGCGACCGGCCCGGCGCTGGGTGCTGCCATGGCGGGCATCGCGGCCAGACCGGCCGCGCCCAGTGGCAGGACGGCGGCTGCGGTGGCCGCGATCAGTGCTCGTCTCATCTGCTCCCCTGACGATTGAACGGGAAGTGACTCCGGCGGGGGCCAGGGATCGCCTGGCGGGGCCGGCCGGAGGCACGTGGCACCCCGACGTCTCCGATACCGACGGGGGCCGGAGCCCGAACGGTCCGCCGGTCGTGGTGCGCCGTCGGGCCCGGATGTCGGTGTTCGGGGTAACGTCGAGTTGCTGTCAACTTAATGGCGGTCTATGTCAGCAGGCAGATACCAGCTGGCTCATACCGTCACAGCGATCGGTCGGGGCGGAGCGGGGCCGGTCGGGGCGAGGCAGGACCGGTCAGCCCGGTCAGCCGTCCGAAACCGGGATCCCGGCCAGGCTCTGCGCCCCGAATCCGGGGTTGTCGGCGAGCCAGCCGAGATACTGCGGGTTGCGCCCCAGCGAGTCGGTGTACGCCGTGGTGGCGTGGGTGAACACCCGGTCGGCGAGGGCGGCGGCGGTCGCGTCCGGGTGCCAGCCCAGCAGCAGCCGCCAGCGCAGCGGCGCGCCGGCCAACGGTCGGGTCACCAGCCCGCTGATCGGCCGGAACGTCGCCTGGCACAGGGCGATGGCCTCGCCGGACTCGACCAGGTCGACACAGCCGCGGATGTCGGTCTCGTACATCTTGCGGGGGGTGAACCCGGACCGTGCGCAGGCGGCGGCGAAGCAGTCGCCGAAGCATCCGTCGCCGGGCGCGGCGACCCACTGCTCGTCGGCGAGCATGCCGAGCTCGATCTCCGGGCGGTGCGCCAGCGGGTGGGTCTCGGGCAACAGGACGAAGATCGCGTCAACGGCGACCGCCCGCCACGCCAGGCCGAACTCAGCCGACGGGGTGGCATCGCCGCACACCCCGGTGAGCGCGTAGTCCAGTCGGCCGCTGAGCACCATCTGGGCGAGCTCGTCGACGTACCAGGAGGCGTAGGTGCTGATCTGCGCCTGCGGCTGGTCGGCGGCGAGCCGGTGTACCAGGCCACCCAGGATCGGGCTGTTGACCCCGCCGAGCCGGAACCTGCTCATCACGCTGCCCGTGCCGGCCAGCCGGGCCGCTTCGTCCTGCAGCCCCTTCATCGCCGGCAGCAGCACCCGGGCCCGGGCCAGGACCAGTTCGCCCAGTGCGGTCGGCCGGGCACCCCGCCGGTCGCGCTCGAACAAGGGCCCACCGAGGGTCCGTTCGATCCGTTGCAGTTGCGCGGTGAGTGCGGGCTGCGCCAACCCCAACATGGAGGCCGCCTTGGTGACGCTTCCCGTCTCCGCGATGGCGCAGACAACCCGCAGGTGCCGCAGCTCCAGGTTCATAACGTGACGGTAGGACCAGAACGGGATCGACGGGAAGACCTTCGATGCGGGAAACGTTCTCCGACATCAATATGGAACAGAACTGATCGGATATTCCGGACTAGCCGTCGCGGTCGACCGGCGTCGCCGTCAGATCCTCGGGATAGGTGGTACGGCCGGACAGCAGATCCCGGGTCTTGTCCAGCACGCCCAGCGCCGGGTCCACCACCCGGTTCCACGGCGGCCGCAGCGGGGCGTCGCGATGCGGCCGGGTCGGGGCGGCCTCCTCGGCTGTCTCCGCGCGGTTGCCCAGCCGGACGAGCTCCTCGTCGGTCGCCACCGCCCGTAGCCCTGGCAGCAGCTGCTGCTCGACGACCGTACGGTGGTGCCGCCAGGCGGTGGCGACCCTGGCCGGTGTCCCGGCCGCCGCCACGTCGGATGAGCTGAGCACGTCGCGCAACGGGCGGTCCGTCGCGATGCCCCGGTCGGCCAGCGCGCCTCCGTCGGGCAGGGCCGCCCGGACGGCCGGGTAGAGGTACTGCTCCTCGGCCGACAGGTGTCGGCTCACCACGGCGACCAGCACGTCCGCGATCTGACGCCGCCGGTCCGGGTCGGCCGCCGCGTCGAGCTGCTCGCAGAGCTGCTCGACGCGGCGGTGCTCCTCGACGAGCAGTGTGGTCAGCCGCGGTCCGCCCGGATCGTGCGGCAGGTCGTCGTCGCCGAGTTCGGGGATGGGGGGAAGGCCTACCGACACGATCGTCTCCTTCGGTGCGGACCGGGGCTCTCGTACGGCCCGGCCGTTGTGGCCGGCAACCGTGCGGGTGCCGGCCCGGCGAATGCGGCGGTACCCACCACGCCGACGTCGCAAACCGTGGGGCGTGCCGCGGCGGGGCTGGGGCAGCGGCCGGACGGCTGGTAAGAAGAACCGCATGACTGCACCCTCCCCGCCGCCGGCGCCGACCGACGAGGTCGTGCGGATCTGCCGCGACCTGCTGCGGATCGACACCACCAACACCGGTGACCCGCTGACCAGCGTCGGTGAACGGGTCGCCGCGGAGTACGTCGCCGACCAGCTCGCCGAGGTCGGCGTCACCAGCACCATCGTCGAGTCCGCACCCGGCCGGGCCAGCCTGGTCGCCCGCATCTCCGGTACCGACCCGTCCCGCGGGGCGCTGCTCGTGCACGGCCACCTCGACGTGGTCCCGGCCGACGCCTCCGAATGGTCGGTCCCGCCGTTCGCCGGCGAGTTGCGCGACGGCTACCTGTGGGGTCGTGGGGCGATCGACATGAAGGACTTCGACGCGATGGTGCTCGCCGTGGTCCGTGACTGGCAGCGCAGCGGGACCCGGCCACCGCGCGACATCGTGCTGGCCTTCACCGCCGACGAGGAGGCCGGCGGCCGGTACGGCGCCCACCACCTGGTGCAGCGGCACCCCGGGCTGTTCGACGGCTGCACCGAGGCGATCGGCGAGGTCGGCGGCTTCTCCTACACGGTGAGTGACGACCTGCGGCTGTATCTGATCGAGACGGCGGAGAAGGGCATCAACTGGCTGCGGCTGCACACCCGGGGCCGTCCCGGACACGGCTCGATGATGCACGACGACAACGCGGTGACGGCGTTGTGCGAGGCGGTGGCGAGCCTTGGCCGACACCGTTTCCCGATCGTCGTCACCCCGACCGTGCGGGACTTCCTGGCCGAGGTCTCCGACCTGCTCGGCATCGAGTTCGACCCGGACGACCCGGAGTCGACGATCGCCAAGCTGGGGCCGATCGCGAACATCATCGGTGCCACGGTCCGTAACACCGCCAATCCGACCCGGCTGGACGCCGGATACAAGGAGAACGTCATCCCCGGTCGAGCCAGTGCCACCATCGACTGCCGGGTGCTGCCTGGCCAGGAGACCCAGTTCCTGGCCGAGCTCCGCCAGCTGATCGGCCCGGACGTGGAGATCGAACACGTGGAGCGGCAGCCGGCGATCGAGACGACCTTCGACGGTGCGCTGGTTGACGCGATGGCCGCCGCGCTGCGCCACGCCGACCCGGGTGCCCGGACGGTGCCGTACATGCTCTCCGGTGGCACCGACGCCAAGGCGTTTCGCCAACTCGGCATCCGATGCTTCGGGTTCACCCCGCTACGGCTGCCGGCGGAGTTGAACTTCTCTGCGCTGTTCCATGGCATCGACGAGCGGGTCCCGGTCGAGGGGCTACAGTTCGGCGTGCATGTGCTCGACCGCTTCTTGCGCCAGAGCTGACCGCCGGCGCCCCCATCGACGGTGAAAGGAATTTCATCCGCATGACCGACCAGCACACCGATCTCGACGCCGCGCTGGAGCAGGTGTTCCAGGCTGCCCGGGCACATCTGGCCACGGTCAAGGCCGCCGACGGCCGGATCGACGACGACGCCGTCTGGCAGGCGTACGTGACGCTCAACAACGCGTCGTACGCGTACGACGAGCAGTTGCTGGACGCCTTCGGCGAGGTGACACCCTGGGACGTCGAATCGATCGATCCGCAGGAGGCGGACGAACGGTTCGGCGTCGGTGCCGGCGGCGTCGACGGCGACGAGCCGGCCGACCCGCACCCGCAGGTCGTCTCGGTACGCCAGCGTCGTGACTACCGGGTGCCGTCGGTCGCCGCGCTGGTCCGCATCGCCGACGCGGCCCGCCGCCAGGGCAGCCCGTCCGCCGAGGAGGCCGAGCCGGTCGGTGGTGTCGGAGAGGCGGTGCTCGAACTGCTGCAGGCCGGCGACGGCTCACTCGGCGCGCTGGACATCCCGGAGCTGGAACCGCTCGACGGCGTGGTCATGGTGCACGAGGTCACCACGCCGCTGGATCCGGAGGCGTTCAGCGACGGCGATGTCGACGGACCGTTCCGGTCGGTTCCCGGTGACGAGATCGTCGGCCGACTCGACGAGCACGCCTACCTGCCGGACGACGACGGCGACGACTCACCGGCCAGCGGCGCCCCGGCCGGCGGTGGCCTGCGCTGAGTACACCACCTACGTACTGAGCCCGGGCTGCGGCTGCCGGGCGATCCTGCGCCGGAGCACTACCTGGCGCGTCCCGTCACGGAACAGCCGCACCCGGGCAAGCTCCCAGCCAGAGAACTCGGCCTGAATCGCCAACTGCGCGGCTGCGGTCAACCGGTCGACATTCGGCGGCAACCGCAGCGGCGCGTACTCGTAGTCCATGACCACCATCCTGCCGCCGGCCCCCGGGCCGTGTCACCCGCCGGCCACCTCCGGAGGCTGTGTCACCTGCCGGCCCCAGGGCCGTGTCACCCGTCGCGTTCCGGGTAGCCGACCGCTGGCGCCGATACGTCGTCGAGTGCCCGGGTGATCTCCGTGGGCAGCGTCATCCGTTCGACCTGCAGCGCCCCGACCAGTTGCCCCGCCGTGCGTGCCCCGAGGATCGGCGCGGTGACCCCGGGGCGGTCCCGGACCCAGGCGAGCGCGACCTCCAGCGGTGCCACCCCCAGGCCAGCGGCGGCCGTCGAGACCGCCTCGACGATGCTGGAGCAGCGCGGCTCCAGGTAGGTCGCGACGAACAGTTCCAGATGCGGCGACGCGGCCCGGGAGTCGACCGGGCGGCCGTGCCGGTACTTGCCCGTGAGTACCCCGCGGCCGAGCGGTGACCAGGGCAGTACGCCCAGCCCCAGCGCGGCGCAGGCGGGCAGCACCTCCCGTTCGATCCCACGTTGCAGCAACGAGTACTCGACCTGTGCGGCGACCACGGCGGCCCGGCCGGGCACCGCGGCCTGCCAGGCCGCTGCCCGGGCGGTCTGCCAGCCGCTGAAGTTCGACACCCCGACGTACCGGACCCGCCCGCTGGTCACCGCCGTGTCCAACGCGCCGAGGGTCTCCTCCATCGGGGTGTCCGGGTCGTACCCGTGTACCTGCCACAGGTCGATGTAGTCGGTGCCGAGCCGCCGCAACGAGGCGTCGAGGGTACGCAACAGATGCCAACGGGACGTGTCACGCCGCCGTGGCCCGCCCGGCCGCAACCCGGCCTTGGTAGCGATGACCAGATCCTCACGGGGCACCATGCTGTCCAGCAGCGAACCGATCACCGCCTCGGCGTCGCCGTCGCCGTACACGTCGGCGGTGTCGATCAGATTGCCCCCGGCGTCCAGGTAACTCTTCAGTTGCGCCGCGGCATCGTCGGCGTCGGTGTCCCGGCCCCAGGTCATGGTGCCGAGCGCGAGCCGGGAGACCGCCAGCCCGCTGCGGCCGAGCGGTCGCTGCTGCATGGATGCACCTTAAGCAGATCCTGGCGGTACGGACATCCTCACTCCCGCCGACGTCTGCTGCCGACCGGCACCGGCCGGTCGGCGAGTCGACCGGCCGGTTGTCCAATGGTGGCGGACGATTGCGTACCCTGGTGCGGCTTGGCCACGGCCGCTGCCCGGCAGCGCCGTCGACGCCCCGCCTGGCGGGGGATGGGGGATGACTGGGAGTGCGACTCGGACTCAATCTCGGCTACCTCACGGGCGCTGGCTCACCGGCCGACCAACTGGCGCTCGTCCAGGAGGCGGAGCGGCTCGGCTACACGGTGGTCTGGGCCGCCGAGGCGTACGGGTCCGACTCGCCGAGCCTGCTCGCCTGGCTGGCCGGCCAGACCAGCCGGATCGACGTGGGCTCGGCGGTGATGCAGATCCCGGCCCGCACCCCGGCGTCGACCGCGATGACCGCCGCCACCATCGACACGTTGTCCGGTGGCCGGTTCCGCCTCGGCCTGGGGGTCTCCGGTCCGCAGGTCTCCGAGGGCTGGCACGGCGTGCGGTTCGGTCAACCGTTGGCCAGGACCCGCGAGTACGTGGAGATCGTCCGGCTCGCGGTCGGACGCCAGCGGGTCGAGTACCCGGGCACGCACTACACCCTGCCGCTGCCCGACGGCCCGGGTAAGGCGTTGAAGCTCAACTTCCGGCCGCCCCGGTCGCGGATCCCCGTGTACCTGGCCGCGGTCGGCCCCCGCAACCTCGAACTGGCCGGCGAGATCGCCGACGGCTGGCTGGCGGTGTTCTTCTCGCCCCGCACCGCCGCCGACCAACTGGCGTTGATCGCCGCCGGGCGGGCCCGCACCGGTCAGGACCTCACCGGCTTCGACGTGGTGCCGGCCGTGCCGGTGGTGGTCGGCGACGACGTCGCCGCCTGCGCCGACCTGCTGCGCGGGTACGCCGCGTTGTACGTCGGCGGGATGGGCAGCCGGACCCAGAACTTCTACCACCAGCTGGCCACCCGGATGGGCTTCGGTGCCGCCGCCGACGAGGTGCAGGACCACTATCTGGCCGGCCGGCTGCGGGACGCCGCAGCGGCCGTACCGCTGGAGTTCATCGACCAGACCGCGCTGCTGGGCCCGCCGGACCGGATCGCGCAGCGGATCGGCGAGTACGCCGCGGCAGGCGTGACCACCCTGTCGGTCAGCCTGTTCGACGCCGACACCGAGGCGCGGTTGGCGACGCTGCGGACCGTGGCGCGGGCCCTCGACGTGGCCGGGGTGGGGCGGTGAGCTGGATCGAGGTCATCGTGCTCGGCGTGGTGCAGGGGCTCACCGAGTTCCTGCCGATCAGCTCGTCGGCACATCTGCGGATCACCTCGGCGCTGTTCTTCGAGGCGGACGCGGGCGCCTCGTTCACCGCCGTGACCCAGTTGGGCACCGAGGCCGCGGTGCTGCTCTACTTCGCCAAGGACATCTGGCGGATCACCCGGACCTGGGTCGTCGGCATCTGGAATCCCTCGGTACGCGGCGAGCCGGACTACCGGATGGGCTGGTACGTCATCGTCGGGTCGATCCCGATCGGGGTGATCGGCCTGCTGTTCAAGGATCAGATCCGCGACGGTCTGCGTAACCTGTGGATCACCGCGACCGTGCTGATCGTGTTCGCGCTGATCCTCGCCGTCGCGGAGTACCTCGGCCGGCAGACCCGTACCCTGCAGCGGTTGACTCTGCGTGATGGCGTGATCATGGGTTTCGCCCAGGCGATGGCGCTCATCCCGGGCGTCTCCCGGTCCGGTGGCACGCTGACCGCTGGACTGCTGTTGAACCTCACCCGGGAGGCGGCCGCGCGGTTCTCTTTCCTGCTGGCCATCCCTGCGGTGGTGATGTCCGGGCTGTTCAGCCTGCCCGACGTGTTCGACCCGCAGGGCCGGGCGCCCACGGCGGCCCAGATGGTGGTGGCGACCGCCATCGCGTTCGTGGTCGGCTACGCGGCGATCGCCTGGTTGCTGCGCTATGTCGCGCATCACACCCTGTACGCCTTCGTGCTCTACCGGGTGGCGCTCGGTTCCCTGGTGATGGCGCTGCTGGTCACCGGAACCATCTCGGCCACCTGACCGGACCCGACCGCTGTGACCGGGTCGGCCGCCGGCCGGCGCGCGGCCGCCCCCCGTAGGCTGGTCCGGTGGCGACGTTGGTACTCCTGCGACATGGTCGGACGACCGCCAACGCTGAGGGCGGCCTGGCCGGCCGGCAGCCGGTCGAGCTCGACGAGACCGGCCAGGCGCAGGCCCGGGCGGTCGGTGCCCGGCTGGCCGGGGTGCCGTGGGCACAGGTGGTCAGCAGCCCGCTGATCCGGTGCCGGCAGACCGTGGAGCTGGCCGTCCCCGGGGCGACCCCGGTGATCGACGACGGGTTGATCGAGTGTGGGTACGGCGAGTGGGAGGGTCAGTCGCTGCGGTCACTGGTGAAACAGCCGCTGTGGCGGGTCGTGCAGGAGCATCCGAGCGCCGCGGTGTTCCCCGGTGGGGAGGCGCTGGCCGCCGTGGCGGCCCGCGCGGTGGCCGCGGTGCGGCACTGGAACGGTGTGGTCGACGCCGAACGCGGGCCCGACGCTCTCTGGCTGGCCTGCACCCACGGCGATGTGATCAAGGCCATCGTGGCCGACGCGCTCGGCCTGCACCTGGACCTGTTCCAGCGGATCGTGGCCGATCCGGCCTCGTTGACGGTGATCCGGTACACGACGACCCGGCCGTTCCTGGTACGGCTCAACGACACCGGCGGTGACTTGGCCGGGCTGGTGCCGGCGAAGCGGCGTCGGCCACGGCGTCGGGGCGGGTCGGCCGATTCCGATGCCGCCGTCGGCGGCGGCGCCGGTGCCGGCGGACGTGACCGGCAGTGAGCGTACCGGTCAATCGGGTCGGTGCGTTACCGGATCGACCCGGCCGCCCGATAGGGTCGATGACATGACCCACCAGGTGCATGCCTTCGAGCCGCCGGAGCGGTTCGTCGCGGGGACCGTCGGGCCGCCGGGGGAGCGGATGTTCTTCCTGCAGGCCCGGGGTGGCGGTCGCGTGGTCAGCGTCGCCTTGGAGAAGGTCCAGGTGTCGCTGCTGGCCGAGAAGCTCGAGGAGCTGCTGGCCGAGGCGCAGCGACGGTTCGGTGTCGATGTGCCGGAACTACCGACCGGGCAGTCGGACAACGAACCGCTGGAAACGCCGGTCGACGAGGAGTTCCGGGTCGGCACGCTCGGCTTGGCCTTCGACGTGGACACCACCACCGTTGTCATCGAGGCGATCGCCGCCGGTGAGCCGGAGACCGGGCTCGAAGCCGGCGACGACGACGGCCTGCTCGACGACGATGACGACGACGATGACGACGAGGTCGACGCCAGTCTGGACCGGCTCCGGGTCCGGCTGACCCCGGCGGCGGCCCGCGGCTTCATCGACCGGGCACGCCGGGTGGTGGCCGCCGGGCGTCCACCCTGTCCGCTCTGTGGTCAACCGCTGGACCCGCGCGGCCACCTCTGCCCGCGGCACAACGGCTACCACCGCTGAGGTGACGGAGACCGGCCGGCAGCCGGCGGTGGACCGGGACGCCACTGTGCTGCGACTGCTCCGTACCGGCGCGATGCGGCTCGAAGGCCAGTTGATCGACGCATCGAACACGACGTTGCGGGCCGTCATCGAGGCCGACGGGACGGCGATCCGGTGCGTGTACAAACCAGTTCGCGGGGAACGCCCACTGTGGGACTTCCCGGACGGCACCTTGGCCGGCCGGGAGGTCGCCGCCCATTTGGTGGCGCAGGCGCTCGGGTGGCCGTTGGTGCCGCCTACGGTGTTGCGTGACGGTCCGATCGGTCCGGGCGCCTGCCAGCTGTGGATCGACGAGCCGGACGGATCCGTGCCGCTGGTCGACTTCGTCGCGGCCGACCAGGTGCCGACCGACTGGCTGCCGGTGGCGGCGGCCCGGGACACCGACGGGAAGCCGTACGCCCTGGCGCATGCCGACGATCCGCGGCTGGCCCGGCTCGCGGTGTTCGACATCGTGGTCAACAACGCCGACCGCAAGGGCGGGCACGTACTGGCCGGACCGGACAACCAGGTGTACGGCGTCGACCACGGCTTGTGCTTCCACGTCGACGACAAGCTGCGTACGGTCTTGTGGGGCTGGTCCGGGCGCCCGTTGCCGCCGGAGGCCGGGTCGGCGTTGCGTCAGCTGCGTACGGCAGTCGACGCGACGCTGGGCGGGCAGTTGGCGTCGCTGCTCACCCAGGCCGAGATCACCCAACTGGCCGGGCGGGTCGACGGGCTGATCGAGGCCGGGTGCTTTCCGTCGCCGCCGGCGACACGTAGCGCTATCCCTTGGCCGCCGATGTGATTCATCTGCCATTCTCCGGTGCCGCCGGCACCGCTGGATAGGGTGGCGCCATGGACTCCTGGACCGGTCACGAGGTGCCCCGGCTGCCCGGCGCCGGTGTGCCGTTGGCGTTGTTCGACTCCGCTCGGCGGTCGGTGGCACCGACCCGGCCGGTCGACCCGGCGACGATGTACGTCTGCGGGATCACCCCGTACGACGCCACCCATCTCGGGCACGCCGCGACCATGCTCGCGTTCGATCTGGTGCAGCGGATGTGGCGGGACGCGGGGCACCGGGTGCGGTACGTGCAGAACGTCACCGATGTCGATGACCCGCTGCTGGAGCGGGCGGCCCGCGACGGGGAGGACTGGGTGGTCCTCGCGATGCGGGAGACCGCGCTGTTTCGGGAGGACATGGAGGCGTTGCGGATCATCCCGCCGGACCACTACGTGGGCGCGGTGGAGTCGATTCCGGCCATCGCCGAGCGGGTCGGCGTCCTGCTCGACCGCGGCGCCGGCTATCGGCTTGCCGATGGCACCGGTGACGTGTACTTCGACGTGGCCGCCGCGCCGCGGTTCGGCTACGAGTCGAACCTGTCCCGGGAGCAGATGCTGGTCTTCGCCGCCGAGCGGGGTGGTGATCCGCAGCGTCCGGGTAAACGTGACCCGCTGGATCCGCTGCTGTGGCGCGGCGCCCGCGACGGTGAGCCGGCCTGGGACGGCGGTCCGCTGGGCCCCGGCCGACCGGGCTGGCACATCGAGTGCGCGGTGATCGCGCTGGGTCTGCTGGGTGACCGGATCGACGTCCAGGGCGGCGGCAACGACCTGCTGTTCCCCCATCACGAGTGTTCCGCCGCGCACGCGGAGGTGCTCACCGGCACCGGCCCGTTCGCCGCCCACTACGCGCACGCCGGCATGATCGGCCTCAACGGGGAGAAGATGTCCAAGTCCCGGGGCAACCTGGTCTTCGTCTCCCGGCTGCGGGGCGACGGGGTACCGCCGATGGCTCTGCGGCTGGCGCTGATCTCCGGGCACTACCGGGCTGATCGCCAGTGGACCGATGACACGCTCAAAACCGGTCAGCAACGGTGGCACCGGTGGCGCGAGGCCGCCCGGTCCGCTGCCGGGCCGTCCGGCGCGGAGCTGCTCGCCGGGGTCCGGGGCCGGCTGGCCGACGATCTCGACACCCCGGGTGCGTTGGCCCTGATCGACGAGTGGGCCGACCACGCGCTCGCCGGTACCGGCGCGGACCCGCAGGCCCCGACGTTGATGGCCGAGACCTGCGATGCCCTGCTCGGGGTGCGCCTGCGCGACTGACCCGGCCGACCGCACCTGCGTCGCGGGGCCGGTCGGGTCCGGCGTCGCCGTCGGACCCGACCGGTGCACGGGTCAGTTCGGTGTGCAGGTCAGGGTCGGTGCGACGGGGGTTCCGGCGGCCGAACCGATCAGACCGAAGCTGGTGGATGCCCCGGATCCGATGCTGCCGTTGTAGGCGACGTTGGTGGCGGTCACGGTCGAACCGTCGCTGTCGATCGTGGCGTTCCAGGCCTGGGTCACCTGCTGCCCGCTGGGGTTCGTCCAGCTCACCGTCCAGCGGCTGATCGGCGTTCCGCCGGCAGTCACCCGCACCTCGGCCTGGAAGCCGCCCTGCCAGCTGGCGACGACGGAGAAGGTCGCGGTGCAGCCGCCCGGCGCCGGGGTGGTGGGCGGTGCGGTGGTCGGTGGTGCGGTCGTGGGTGCCGGGGTAGTCGGTGCGGTGGTCGGGGCAGGCGTGGTCGGTGGCGGGGGCGCGCCGGTGCCGCCGAAGTTCACGTCGCTGCAGAAGTAGTAGGTCTGGTCGGCGTGGCTGGCCTTCCAGATCAGGTAGACGATGTGCCGTCCGGTCCGGCCGGGTGCGCTGACCGGGATGTCGACCGACACGCCGTTGAGGTTGGGGTTGCTGGTCCGGGTGCCCTCACCGGGGTCCGCGCCGTCGGTGGTCCGGACCAGCTCGAGGTCGCTCCAGCGCAGCCGCTGGGTGAGCGGGTTGAATCCCTGCCGGGTCACGTACACCAGGTGGTAGTCGGCGCCGTGCAGCGCCTGGTCGTGGTAGGTGACGGTGAAGTTCGTGCCGACGTTGGCGGCTCGCCAGTTGCCGGGTTCGTCCAGTGCGGCGTACCGGACCCCGCCGGTGTTGCCAGCGCTGCACAGTTGGCCGTCGGGGATGTGGGCCTGATGCTGGCCGTTGACCCCGTCGATGTAGAGGCTGTTCCAGTTCCACATGGCGGTGGAGTCCGCCTGCCAGGCCTGCCAGCACATCGGGTCCTCGGTGGCCATCGCGGGGTTCTGGAAGTCACTGGCCCAGCGCTCGTAGCACCCGTAGTTGCGCGACGGCGGATCGATCGACGATCCGTGTGCGGTGGCCACGTCGGCGAGCGCGGTGGTGCACAGCAGTGCGGCGGCTGCCGCGACGGTGAGCACCCGGCGCAGCGGTGCCCATGAAGTGGCGGTGAGGGAAGGCATGTCTGCTCCCGGACAGAGGTTGGACGGCGGTGGCGGGGTCGCCGGGACAGGCGTTCCCGCCGGATCGGATGGCGGGTAGCCCGGTCCCGCCATGCCGCGCGACCCTCGCGACAGTCCCGTCCCGAGATTCACATGCCTCGATTTTTTCTGTCAATAGTTTGAATGGAAAACAAAGTAAGGCGAAAGAAACACCGGGTCAGCCGAGTACGAGACCGGGATCCGGGTCCGGATCAGGCATGGGTTCCGGGACCCGGTACTCCTCGGTCAAGGTGGTCACCGGGCCGGGCCAGGTCGCCTGGGCCACCTCGATCGGTCGCCGGTCGCCGTCGTAGGCCACGTGCAGCAGATGCAGCACCGGGGTGTCCGGACGGATCCGGAGCAGCTGCGCCTCCTGCCGGCTGGGCTGGCGGGCGCTGAGTACGTCGCGCGCCCAGACGTACCGTCGACCGGTCACCTCCTCGGCCTCCTGGTAGGTGGGCCGGCCGAACGGCTCGGCCCGCTCCAGACTGGTGCCGGCGGCGTCGGTCACCCGGAACCAGGACGCTCCCACCTCGACCGGTGAGTCCTCGGCGCGGACCAGGTGGCGGCGGACGATCAGTTCGGTACCGTCGGTGACGCCGAACGCGTCGGCCACCTCGGGCACCGCCGGAGCCCGGCCGACCTCGGTCAGTTGCTGGCGGTAGCGCGCCGCCAGGTCGGCGTGGTATCCACGGTGTCCGCCGTACCGGCCACGGGCGAGTCGGTTGAGCCGGCGTCGGGTGCCCCGGACGAACGTGCCGGAGCCCGGCTTGGTGATCAGCAGTCCTTCGACGCGGAGCTGATCGACGGTGCGCTGCGCGGTCTGCTTGGCCACGCCGTACATCTCGGCGAGCGCGGGGATGGCGGGCAGCCGTTCGCCGGGCGCCCACTCGCCGCGCCGGATCCGCTCCCGGATCAGATCGGCGATCTGGCGGTGTGGAACCTCGGCGGCTCCAGGATTGACCTGCATCTGCGAACTGACCGTCCTTTCCGAGAAAGATACCTAGCATCCTAGGACAACAAAGAAGGTGTGTCCAGCCCGACTACCGACGAGTCCACACCATCGGAACAGTCAGTGACGGGCAGCCGACCCGGCCGTCCCGCGCGATCAGCGCCCGGCGGCGGTCACCGCTTGCGGGCGATCAGCGCACCGTTCGCACCGGGGGCGTCGAAGACGACGGTACGGATGGAGCCGAAGCCGGCATCGGCCAGCCAGTCGGCGTACTCGGTCTCCGAGTAGTTGCGCCCGCCCTCCGTCTCCACCAGCATGTTCATCCCCATCAGGGCGGCCTCGGGCGGACCGGTGCGTTCGGGGTTGAGCAGCAACTCGCAGACGACGATCGTGCCGCCGGACGGCAGCGCGTCGTGGCAGCGGGCCAGCAGCGCCCGGTTGGTCGCTTCGTCCCAGTCGTGCAGGATCATGCTGAGCAGGATGGTGTCATGTCCCTGCGGCAGCTTCTCGTCGGTGAAGAAGTCACCGGCGACGGTGTCGATCCGGTCGGCCAGACCGGCGGCGGCGGCCTTCTCTGCGGCGACCGGCACGACGTGTGGCAGGTCGTAGACGCTCGCCCGCAGATGCGGATAGCGCCGGCACAACTCGATGGGATACGCGCCCGACCCGCCGCCCAAATCGAGTAGCCGGTGGTGGGCGCTGAAGTCGTAGGCGTCGCCCAGCGCGCGGGCCGTGAAGATCGACGCGGCGTACATCGCCTCCAGGAACAGGTTCCGGATCCGCGGGTCCACGTCGGCGAAGATCGACTCCTGGGTGTCCGGATCCCAGGTCAGTGGCCGGTCGGTACGCAGCGCCTCACCGATGCGGTGCCACGGTAGGTAGGTGCGTTCGTCGCAGTAGCGAACCTGACCGCCGAAGTAGTAGGGACGGTCGGCTACCAGGAACTCCTCGGCGATCGGTGCGTTGCGGTAGCTGTTGGAGCCGGGTTGCTTGGTGAGCAGTCCGAGCGAGGCGCAGGCGGCGAGCAGGGTATCCGCCGGGCGCTCAGCCAGCCCGTACTCGTCGCACAGTTGCCCGACGGTGATGGTCCGGCCGCCGGCGAGCCTGGTGAACAGGTTCAGCTCGACGGCGGCGGCCAGGGTCTTGAAGCTCCAGAAACCGGTCACCAGACGCATAAGAGGGGTGGGGGTTAGCATCCGGACATTTTCCGGTAAAGGGCCGTCCGACTGACGGAGCTGTCAGTTAGCCGATAGATCCGGGTCGGGTATCCGTCCGGCCGGTCACCACGAGCCGGCTGTCGGGCCGGCCGACCCGCCCCTGCGGCGCAGGTACTTCTCGAACTCCTGGGCGATCTCGTCACCGGTCAGCGGCTGGATACCAGCGTCGCCGACCCGTTCCTCCAACTCGCGAACGTACTCGCCCAGCTCGGCGTCCTGCTCGGCGGTGGCCCGCACCCGGGCCTCCCACTTCGCCGCCTCCTCAGCCATGTCGGCCATTGGCACCGGCAGGTCGAGCACGTCCTCCACCCGGTGCAGCAGCGCCAGTGTCGCCTTCGGGCAGGGTGGGTTGTTGGCGTAGTGCGGCACGTGCACCCAGAACGAGACCGCGTCCACCTCCGCGCGGGCGCAGGCGTCCTGCAGCACCCCGACGATCCCGGTGGGACCGTCGTACCGGGTCGGGACGAGCTGAAGCCGCTGCGCCGCCTCCTTCTCCGAGGCGGTCCCGCTGATCGGCAGCGGCCGGGTGTACGGCACGTCGGCGAGCAGAGCGCCGAGCAGCACCACCCGGTTGACCTCCAGGCTGTGGCACAGCTCCAGGACCTGTTCACAGAAGGTGCGCCAGCGCATGCTCGGTTCGATCCCGTGGATCAGCACCACGTCCCGGTCGGTGCCTTCCGGGCTGGCCACCATGAACCGGGTCGTCGGCCACTCGATGCGGCGCGCGTCGCCGCTGGAGCCGGTGATGGTCGGCCGGCTGACCTGGAAGTCGTAGAAGTCCTCCGGATCCAGCGCGGCGATCTCTCGGGCCTGCCAGACCTCCTGCAGGTGCTCGACGGCTGCGGTGGAGGCGTCCGCGGCGTCGTTCCAGCCTTCGAACGCGGCGATTGCCACCGGTGACCGCAGCACCGGCAGACCGTCGAACTCGGTCACCGGGCCTCCTCGCCGTCATTGCGACCTGGCAGCGCGCTCGCGGTCGTTGCGACTACTCGTCGACGTCTGGGTGCGGGGTAGTTGTCGTGCCTCACCCTGTCAGCCTACGTGCCGGTCGACGACCCGGCCCGGTGGCCGCGCCGGCTCCGCCGGCGGCCTGATCCGCGCACCGCCGCCGTACGTATTGCGCAACTGGGGCAGCATGGACCGCAGACGGCCACGCGTCGCCGTCCGACAACTGAGCGAGGAGGCCGGTATGCGCCAGCCCGGCGACCGTGTCCGCAGCCGGTTTCAGCTGGTGGCGTTGTGTGCCGCCGTCGTCGCGGCGGCGGCCTGCGCCGCGGTGCCGCTGCCCGACGACGGGCCGGGTGAACCCAACCAGCCGGCGGTGCCTGGAGGCGGTGCCACCGGAGCGGGCGCCGACGGGTCACTCGACGGCACCGACACGGTCGAAGAGTTCGAGCAGGACATCGCGGGAGCCGAAGCTCTCGCCGACCAGTACTGGTCGCAGCGGTTCGCCGGGTTCGGCGCGTCGTTCGAGCCGATCGGGCAGGCCATCGCCTACCAGCGCGACGGCGAATTGAGCTGCGGCGACCAGCTCATTCCGCGCAACAACGCGGTCTACTGCCTGACCAGTGGGTCCGAGTTCATCGCCTACGACGCGAACTGGGCATTCGACGTGTTCCAGACGGTCGGCGACTCGTTCCTGTTCTACCTCATCGGCCATGAGTACGCGCACGGAATCCAGGTTCGCCTGGACCTGGAGTACCGGTTCAGCATCCAGCGGGAGCTGGCCGCCGACTGTCTGGCCGGGGCCTACCTCGGCGACTCGGTACGCGACGGCACGCTGCAGCTCGACGACGGTGACCTGGAGGAGTTCCAACGCGGTCTGGCGACCGTGGCAGACGATCCCGACCAGCCGTGGTTCGAGGAGGGGTCGCACGGCACCGCCGACCAGCGGATCGCGGCCTTCTTCAACGGGTACGACCGGTCGCTGGCCGGGTGTGACCTGACCTGACCGACGCCGGCCGGCAGCCTGCGCTGCGCCGTCGCCGTCGCCGGCTGGGCGACAGCGCTGTGATCAGGCAGGATCGTGGGACGCACGTCGTGCCCGGACCAGGGAGGTTCCGCTGAATACCCCGCCACCCGCCGCCGTCCTGTTCGACATGGACGGAACGTTGATCGACAGCGAGAAGCTCTGGGACGTGGCCCTGCGGGAGTTGGCCGTGCACTACGGCGGGCAACTGTCCGCCGAGGCGCGGTTGGCGATGGTGGGTTCGGACATGGCCACCACGATGGGGCTGCTGCATGAGGACCTGGGCCAGCCGTGGCGGGACCCGGCGACCGGCGCCGCCTGGCTGACCCGTCGGGTCACCGCCCTGTTCAACGCCGGCGTCCCGGCCCGGCCGGGCGCGTTCGAGCTGGTCCGGGCGGTACGGACGGCCGGCCTCCGCACCGCGCTGGTCACCTCGACCGAGCGCGCCCTGGTGGACGTGGCGCTGCACAGCATCGGGCGGCACAACTTCGACGTGGTGTGCTGCGGAGACGAGGTGCCGGCGACCAAACCCGATCCCGCCCCGTACCTGGCCGCTGCGGCCGCCCTCGGCGTGTCGGCGGTGGACTGCGTGGCGGTCGAGGATTCCCCGGCCGGGGTGGCCAGCGCGCACGCCGCCGGGGCGGCGGTGCTCGCGGTGCCGGCCGAGGCGGTGTTTCCGGTGCCGGACCGGGTCCAGGTACGGGCGAGCCTGTGCGACGTGACCGTGGCCGATCTGACCGCGCTGCTCGCCGCGTACCGGGCCGATCTGCCCGTCGCCGCCGGTTGACGGGTAGCCCCGGTTCGGGCTGCCCGTCAACCGGCCTGGCCGGTCACTCGTGCGAGATGGCCTGCAGTACGTTCAGCCGGGACGCCCGCCAGGCCGGCCACCAGGCGGCGACCACGCCGGCCAGCGCGGCGGCGACGACGAACCCGACGAGTTGGCCGACCGGCACGCTGACCACAGACAGCACGTCCTGGCTGCGCATCGCGAACGACGCGGCCAGTCCGAGCGCCACGCCCAACGCCACGCCGAGTAGACAACCGAAGACCGCCATCAGCAGTGACTCGACGCGGACCATCCGGCGGACCTGGCGTCGGCTCATCCCCACCGCGCGTAGCAGCCCGAGTTCCCGGGTGCGTTCGTAGATGCTCAGCACCAGCGTGTTGACGATCCCGATGAAGGCCACCAGCACGGCGAGGGCCAGCAGTACGTAGAAGATGCTGAGCAGGATGTCGACCAGCTGGTTCTGCTGCTCGACGAAGCTGCTGCGGTCGCCGACCGTCACCAACGGGTAGTCGGCCATCAGCGCCTCGGTCTCGGCGACGATCCGCTGCACGTCGGCGTCCGGGGTGGTGGCGACGAACCCCTGGTAGGCCAGCGGCCCGGCGAGGTACTGCACCTGGGACTCGGGCAGGATCAGCCCGGCGGTGAGCGCGGTGCGGTAGACGCCGACGAGTTCGTAGGTCCGCTCGCCGCCACGTGGCATGTCGATGACGATGTCGTCGCCGACCGTCCATCCGTTGGACTCCGCGGTGTTCACGTCCACCACCGTCTCGCCGTCGCCGGCGTCGAGGCGGCCCTGTACGGTCTCGAAGGCGAACATCGGGCCGGCCTGTGACAGGTCCGTGGCAGAGATGAGCTGGTTGGGGCGGCCGTCGGCGGTCAGCACCGCGATGTGGTACGCGACAGTGCCGGTCACGCCGTCGATCTCGGCTACCTGGTCGAGGCGTGCGGGGTCGAAGCCCTCCCGCCCGGTCGGCAGTTGCTGGCCGTTGGTCAAGATGATGATCTCGGCCCCGAGGCCGTTCTCCACCAGGTCGGTGGTGGTCGCCTTCAACGACGACCCGATCACCGCGATGGTGCTGACCAGGGTCACCCCGATCATCAGGGCGGCGGCGGTGACGGCGGTACGCCGCGGGTTGCGCAGCGTGTTGCGTCGGCCGAGACCGGTCGCCGTACCCCAGCTGACCAGGCGCCCGACGGTGCCGGCCACCGGACGGGTGAGGGCGGGCGACAGCAGCGCCACGCCGATGATCGACAGCAGCACGCCACCGCCGAGCGCGACGGCGGTCAGCCCGGAGACACCGATCAGACCCACGGCCAGCAGCCCCGCGCCGAGCGCGGTGACCACCCCGCCGGTGATGGTGAGCCCGGTCAGCGACCGGTCCGGGCGGACCACGTCGCGCATCGCGGCCACCGGCGGGACCGCCGAGGCGCGGATCGCCGGAATCAACGCCGCGACCATGGTCATCAGTACACCGACCAGGTAGGACGCCAGGATCGCGACCGGTGAGACGATCAGCCCGCCAGCGGGCAGCGACAGCGCGTCGACTGCCAGGAACTGCAGGCCGGCGGCGACGCCGATGCCGGCCGCCAGGCCGAGGGTGGCCGCGATCACGCCGACGACCAGCGCCTCGATCAGCACCGCCGAGGTGACCTGGGCCCAGCTGGCGCCCAGTGCCCGGAGCAGGGCCAGCTCGCGGGACCGCTGCGCGACCAGGATGTTGAACGTGTTGAAGATCAGGAACATGCCGACCAGCAACGCGATCAGCGCGAACCCGAGGAAGAACCAGTTGACGAAGGTCAGCAGCTGGGTGAACTGGGACGCCTGCTCGTCGGCGAGCTCCGCGCCGGTCACCGCCTCGAACCCGGTCGGCAGCCCGTCGGCCACCAGCCGCTTGAGCTCGTCGTCGGTGACGCCAGGGTCGGCGGTCAACTGTGCCGCGCCGAACACCCCGGTCTCGCCGTAGAACAACTGCTGTGCCTGTGGCACGGTGAAGGCGACCAGTGTCTCGCCGCCGAGGGTGGACCTGCCCCCGCTGTACTCCAGCAGGCCCACCACGTCGTACTCGCTGGCCTGGTAGGCGCTGGAGACGTACACCCGGAGCCGGTCGCCGACCGTGACGCCGGCCTGCTCGGCGGTCAACCGGGTCACCGCGACCTCGTCGTCGGCGCTGGGCGTGCGTCCCTCGGCGACCTGGAGCAGCGCGTCGTCGTCGCCGGCGGCGGTCAGGCCGATGCCCAGCTGCGGTGCCTGGCTCGGCACCGCCTTGCCGTCGGCGGCCCGGAACGGGATCACCCCGGTCGAACTGGCGTCACCGGTGACCGACGCCACCCCGTTGATAGCGGCGATGCGATCCAGGTCAGCGTCGGTCAGCAGCGGCGGCTCCGCCTGCTGACCGGCCGTATCGGCCGCCTGCACCTGAACGGCGACGTCCGCGTTGACGGTCTGGAAGAGCCGTTCGAAGCGGCTGCTCAAGCTGTCGGTGAGCACCGTGGCGCTGGAAACGAACAGCACCCCGAGGATGATCGCCACCCCGGACAGCACCAGCCGCAGCTTGCGGGAGAGCAGACTCTTCAACGTGGCGCGCAGCATCAGGCCTGCTCCTGCTCGATCGCCGCGACGTCGAGGCCCTTCAGCCGGTCGAGGACCGCCTCGGCGGTCGGCTGCTGTAGCTCGTCGACGATCCGGCCGTCGGCGAGGAAGACGACGCGGTCGGAGTAGGAGGCGGCGACCGGGTCGTGGGTGACCATGACGATGGTCTGCTGGTGGTCGCGTACCGAGTTGCGCAGGAACCCGAGGACGTCGGCGCCGGCGCGGGAGTCGAGGTTGCCGGTCGGCTCGTCGGCGAAGACGACGTCGGGGCGGGCGACGAGGGCGCGGGCGCAGGCGACCCGCTGCTGCTGGCCGCCGGACAGCTGGGTGGGTCGGTGGTGCAGGCGGTCGCGCAGGCCGACGGTGTCGATCACGGTGTCGAACCAGGCCGGGTCGGGTTTGCGGCCGGCGATGGCCATGGGCAGCAGAATGTTCTCCTCGGCGGTGAGCGTGGGGAGGAGGTTGAACTGCTGGAAGATGAAGCCGAGTTTGTCCCGGCGGAGTCTGGTCAGCCCGGTGTCGTTGAGTCCGGTGACTGTGGTGTCGCCGATGGTGATGGTGCCGCGGGTGACGGTGTCGAGCCCGGCGAGGCAGTGCATCAGGGTGGACTTGCCGGAGCCGGACGGCCCCATGATGGCGGTGAAGCGGGCGGGTTCCAGGTCGAGGGTGACGCCGTGCAGGGCGATCACCTGGGCTTCGCCGGTGCCGTACACCTTCCACACGTCGGCTGCCCGGGCAGCCGGTCCGGTCGCTGTCGTCGTTGTCACGTCGGAGGCTCCTACCGTTGTTGTCTGTCGCCAACGGTATGTTCCGGGCGCTGTGACTGGGTCCTGCCCGGGAACGGTTCACCACTCCGTCCACGACGGGGGCGCTACTCCGACCTGAGGATGATCCCAACGGGTCGGACTCATCCGCCAGGGCAGGCTCAGGTCGGACTCATCCGCCAGGGCGGACCAGGCCGGACTCGTACGCCAGCACCACGGCCTGGACCCGGTCCCGCAGCCGGAGTTTGGTCAGCACGTGTCCGACGTGGGTCTTGATGGTGGTTTCGCTGACCGACAGGGTGGTGGCGATCTCGGCGTTGGACAGCCCTCGGGCCATCTGGATGAGCACTTCACGTTCCCGTTCGGTGAGCACGTCCAGCGCCTTCGGCGGTGCCGCGTCCGGGTCGGGCAGGGTGAGCGCGAACTTGTCCAACAGCCGGCGCAGGATCCGGGGGGCCACCACGGCCTCACCGACCGCCACTGTCCGGATGGCGGCCACCAGGTCCTCGGCGGGCACGTCCTTGGCCAGGAAGCCGCTGGCACCGGCGCGCAGCGCCCCCACCACGTACTCGTCGAGGTCGAAAGTGGTGAGGATGAGGACCCGGACCGGCAGCCGGGCGTCGACGATCGCCCGGGTCGCCGCCACCCCGTCCATCCGGGGCATCCGGATGTCCATCAGCACGACGTCGGGCAGGAGCCGGCGGGCCAGGTCGACGGCTTCCGCTCCGTCCGCCGCCTCGCCGACGATGTCCAGGTCGTCCTCGGCGCCGAGGACCATCCGGAATCCGGTGCGCAGCAGCGGTTGGTCGTCGGCGAGCAGGATCCGCACCGGACGGGTGGTGGACGGCGCGGCGATGCCGGGTTCGCTCACGGTGCTCCTTGTCGGGTAGCCGCCCCCAGCTGCTCCATCGGCAGCTTGGCGTAGATGCGGAAGCCACCGCCCGGGCGCGGGCCGGTCCGCAGCGTGCCACCGTACAGGGCGACCCGCTCCCGCATCCCGACCAGACCGTGCCCGACCCGGCCGCGGTCCGGACCGGGACCGCGGCCGGTGTCGAAGACCTCGACGATCAGCCAGTAGACGCCGAAGCTGAGCCGCACCTCGGCGGTTGCCGCTCCGGCGTGCTTGAGCGCGTTGGTGAGCGCCTCCTGGACGATCCGGTAGAGGGTCAGCGTCACACCGGGATCCAGGTCCCCGGGTACCCCGTCGATTCGCAGGGTCACCGGCAGACCGGCCTCGCGGATCTGCTCGACCAGGGACTCGATGCCGCCGAGCCCTGGCTGCGGGGTGAGCTCGGCGGCGGCCGGTTCGGCGTCGGTGCGCAGGACGTCGAGCAGCCGACGCATCTCCCGTAACGTGCTGCGGCTGGTGTCGGCGATGGTGCCGAGCGCCTCGTCGGCGGCGGCCGGGTCGCGGTGCAGTACCCGTCGGGCACCGGTGGCCAGCACCCCCATCACGCTGACGTGGTGGGCGACGACGTCGTGCAGCTCCCGGGCGATCCGTCGCCGTTCGTCGGCGACCGCCTGGTCCGCAGCGGCCCGCTGGTTCTCCTCGGCTACCCGGGCGCGTTCGGCCAGCGTCCGCGTCGCCGACCGGCGGGCGTGCACGGTCCGCCCGATGAAGAAGGCGACCAGCATGGTCAGCCCGTTGACGAACAGCAGGTACATCCGGGAGATTCCCGGCAGTTCGGTGCCCTGTGGCAGCACCGCGTTGACGGTCAGCACCGGCAGCCACAGTACGGCGGCGGCGGCGACCGCCGGGCGCAGCGCCAGCCAGCAGGCCGCGGTGTAGGTCAGGATCACCAGTGCTAGCGCCATGCTCACCGGCTCGTGGCCGGTCAGCAGCGGGACGGCCACCAGCGCGGCGCTGGCCAGCACGGCCGGCCAGACGACGACCCGGCGTACCGCGATCGGCGCCGCCGCGATCAGGCTCCAGCCGACGACGGCCGGCCAGCCGAGGTCCGGCCCGGGACTCGGCTGGCCGGCCGGGCCGAGCCCGTGCAGGGCCAGATCGACCAGGATGACCGCGGCGGCGAGCAGACCGTCGCGGGCCAGCACCGACGGTACCGGCCCGGTCGTGCCGGTGCTCCGGGCCCTACGCCACCACCGCCACCACCACCGGGACCGGTGTGGTCCGGTGGACCGGTCCGGCTCGGTGGTCTCCATGCCGCGACGGTATCCGGTACGGCGGTGGCGTCGCGCCCACCACGGTGCGAACCTGTTCTCCTCCCTCAGGAGGAGACCGGGTCCTGCGCCAGGTCGGGAAAGGGCGGCGGGGTCCCGCCGTACACCGGGCAGTACGTCTGGTAGCTGCACCAGTCGCAGAGCCGGCTCTGTTTGGGGCGGAAGTCCCGGCTCTCGGTGGCCTGCAGGATCGCCCGCCACAGCGCCAGGACGGTGCGTTCGAACCGCTGCAGCTCCTCGGCGTCCGGGGTGTAGTCGCAGATCTCGGCGTCGCGCAGGTACAGCAGCCGGAGCACCCGGGGGACGACGCCGCGGGTGCGCCACAGCACCAGGGCGTAGAACTTCAGCTGGAACAGCGCCCGGGACTCGAACGCCTCGCGCGGGGCACCGCCGGTCTTGTAGTCGACCACCCGCAGGTCCCCGCCGGGGGAGACGTCCAGCCGGTCGATGTAGCCGCGGATCAGCAGCTGTCCGTCGACCACCGCGTTTACCAGGCTCTCCCGTTCGGCCGGTTCCAGCCGGCGGGGATCCTCGACGGTGAAGTAGCCGTCGAGCAGGTGTCGGGCGGCGGCCAGGAACTCGTCCAGTTCCGGGCGGGGCGCCGGCTCGTCGGACGCCGGTTCCGCCGGCCCGGTGGTGACGACGTCGGCCAGCGTCGGGTCGGTGTCCAGCAGCCGTTGCCACTGCGGGGCGACCAGGGCGGCGGCCGCGGCCGGGGTGCGCTGGTCGGCCGGCAGATCGAACAACCGTTCCAGGACGGCGTGGACCAGGGTGCCCCGGGCCTGGTCGACGGTGGTCCGCTCGGGTAGCCGGTCGATGCTGCGGAACCGGTACAGCAGCGGGCAGGTCTTGAAATCGGCCGCCCGAGACGGCGACAAGGTGGCCAGCCGGGGTGGTTCGACCTCGGGTGCGCCGTCCGGACCGATCGTCGTGCCGTGCACCGTTTCCGCCGTCATGGCACGCAGGGTATGGCACCGGTGTGACAATCCGGCCGGCGGCTCGGCGACAAACCGTGCGCGCCGGGCGGTACGGCGTTCCGTAGCATCAACCCGATGGAGGACACCGCGAAACGCCCCGACCGGCGCCCCGACCGGCGGCCGGGGATCAGCCTCGGCCGGGTGCTCGGCTTCCCGGTGCACCTCCACACCTCGGTGCTGTTCCTGGCGATCCTGGTCACCGTGCTGTACGGCGAGTTCGTCCGTACCCAGTTGGACGTGCCGCAGCCGGCCCGGTACGCGGTCGGCCTGGGCTTCGTGGTCTGTCTGCTCGGTTCGGTGCTGCTGCACGAGCTGGGTCACGCGTTGACCGCCCGCCGCTACGGCATCGGCGTTCGCGGGATCACCCTGGAGATGCTCGGCGGCTACACCGAAATGGACCGGGACGCCCCGACCCCCAAGGTCGACCTGCTGGTGTCGCTGGCCGGTCCGGCGGTGTCGCTGGTCCTGGGCCTGGTCGCGGTGGTGGCCACCGTGCTGCTGCCGGACCGTACGTTGATCGACCAGTTGGCGTTCCAGTTGGCGGCGGCGAACCTGCTGGTGGCGGTGTTCAACGCGTTGCCGGGGCTGCCCCTCGACGGCGGGCGCGCGCTGCGTGCCGCGGTCTGGGCGGTGACCAGGGACCGCCACGTCGGCACCGAGGCCGCCGGTTGGGTCGGTCGGGCCGTGGCGGCGGGCACCGCCGGCCTGGTGGTGCTGCTCACGGTGGCCGGTATCCTGTCCCCGTTCGGGCTGATCTTCATGCTGCTGGTGGCGTTCACCCTCTGGCAGGGTGCCGGCCAGTCGATCCGGGTCGCGCGCATCGGCCGCCGGTTCCCGTTGGTCAACCTGGCGATGCTCGCCCAGCCGGTCTTTCCGGTGCCGAGCGGCACGCCGTTGGCCGAGGCGCAGCGTCGGGTCGCCGGCCCCCACCCGGCGCAGCCGGGTGGCCGGGAGCCGGCCTTGGCGGTGACGGACTCGGTCGGCCGGTTGGTCGCGCTGGTGGACCGGGCCGCGGCCGCGGCGGTCCCGCCGGAGCGCCGCCCGTGGGTGGCGGTCGACACCGTCGCGCGCGGTATCGACGGGGTACGCCGGATCCCGGTCGACCTCACCGGCGAGCAGGTGGTCCGTACCGTGCAGGAACATCCGGGCGCGCAGTACCTGGTGACCCGGGGCGAGGACGTGATCGGCGTGCTGCACGTCGCCGATCTGGCGCAGTTGTTGGAACCGAACCGAAAGATGAGCCCGTGACCCCTCCGCCGACCGCCGTGGCATCCGGCGACGTCAGTACCACGCCGATCTCCACCCGGCGCGGCCCCTTCCAGCCGGGCGACCGGGTGCAGTTGACCGACCCGAAGGGGCGGATGCACACCGTCACGCTCGCTGCCGGCCGGTCGTTCCACACCCATCGCGGTGCCCTGGCGCACGACGAGCTGATCGGCCTGCCCGAAGGCAGCGTGGTGACGTCGGCCGGCGGTACCGCGTACCTCGCGCTGCGTCCGCTGCTGGCCGACTATGTGCTGAGCATGCCGCGCGGGGCCCAGGTGATCTATCCGAAGGACGCCGCGCAGATCGTGGCGATGGGTGACGTGTTCCCGGGGGCCCGGGTGCTGGAGGCCGGTGCCGGGTCGGGCGCGCTGACCTGTTCGCTGCTGCGCGCCGTCGGCACCGACGGTGAGGTGCACTCGTACGAGGCCCGGGCGGACTTCGCCGAGGTGGCTCGGGCCAACGTGCAGGCGTTCTTCGGTGGCCCGCACCCGGCGTGGCGGCTGCACGTCGGTGATGTCGCATCCTGCCCGGATGTCGGCTTCGACCGGATCATCCTGGACATGTTGACGCCGTGGGAGGTGCTGGACCTGGTGGCTCGGGCGTTGCTGCCCGGCGGGGTTTTCGTCGGTTACGTCGCCACCACGCCGCAGCTGAGCGAACTGGTCGAGGCGTTGCGCGCCGACGGCGGGTTCACCGAGCCCCGGGCGTGGGAGTCGCTGGTGCGGGACTGGCATGTCGACGGGCTGGCGGTGCGGCCCGACCACCGGATGATCGGGCATACCGCGTTCCTGGTGTCGGCCCGCCGGTTGGCGCCGGGGGTGAGCGCGCCGCCGCGGCGGCGCAAGCCGAGCAAGGGAGCGGAGGCGTACGCGGCGCGCCGCCGGGACCACGCCGGTGCACCAGTGCCGTCCGACGCCGCCGGCCCGGCGTCACCCAACGGGGCCGAAGGGCCGGCGGCGTCGCTGGGCACGGTGGCCGGGACGGGTTCGGCATGAGCCGGCCCGCGTTCGGTGGTGGCGAGTTGCCGGCGGTCTTCCCCGACTGGTCGCCCTATCCGGAGCTGGACGCGGCCAGCCGGGCGTACCTGCGGGATCCGGACGTCGCGCTGGAGGCGCTCGGTGGCGTGCTGGCGGGTGCCGAGGTTCTCGCCTTCACCCTCGAGCGGTTCGTCAACGAGGTCAACGGGGTCTGGCAGGAGGTGGCGATCTGCGACGGCAGCCGGATGGTCCTGTGGCACGGTGAGGACGTCCCGCCGGGGGACGGGCCGGTCGGGTCGATGACGTCGTCGCTGCGGGTGGTGCCGTTGTCCACGGTCACCGAGGTCGGCTGCCGCCGCCGGCTGACCCGTACGCCGACCGGGCAGATCCGGGTGGACAGCGTCGACGTCTACCTGCTGCTCAGTTCGCAGGACGAGACGCAACCGGAAGAGCATCTCGGCCCCCGGCACGACGCGCTGCGGTTCGGCAAGACGCTCGACGACGGTGGTTCGGGGCAGATCGCGCGGCTCGAGGAGTTCGCCCGGGTGGTCGCCTCGGTGGTGGGTCGTCCGCTATTGTGACGTGGGTCACACATCCGTGGGGCAGGTTGGCCGTACCGGCGGGCAGCAAGCCGTACCGGTAGACCGGGTGGCTAACCGGCGTCCGGTCCGCTGACCTCGGTCTGGTCGTCCGCGCGGACCACGTGGATGCACTCGCCGGGACAGTCCTTGGCCGCGTCGATCACGTCGAGCCGCAGCCGTTCGGGGACGGCGACCCGGGCGCCCTCGGCGACCTGTAGTTCGCCGGAGGCGTCCTTGACGTAGGCGAGTCCGTCGATGTCGAACTCGAAGACGTCCCGGGCGTACTGCACGCACAGCCCGTCCCCGGTGCAGAGGTCCTGGTCGACCCAGACCTGCAGCTCCGTGTCGGTTGATGCCGTTTCGCCCGGCTCTCCGGGGGACCGGGTCTCGGTCGGGGTCGTCACCGCGCACCTCCCTGGGTCGTGCCCGTCCTCGCGTCCCGACGGTACCCGACACGCCGTGGGACCGGCCGGCCAGGCGTCCGTCGGCCGCTTGTGACGTGCCCGGGCGATCAAGGTTGTGGGACGACTGTGTTGCGTGGGTTCGAAACGTCCGGCAAACGGCTAGTGTTAGGGCAGTACGTTTTAGCCCCCGGGGAGGTGGGACGTGGCACGCAGCGACGACGCGGATTCGCGCGCCGCACGGTGGGAGAAGGAGGCCCACGATCTCTCCACCCAGGTCGCGTTTCTTCAAGAGGAACTCGCTCTGGTGCGGCGCAAGTTGACCGAAAGCCCCCGACACGTCCGGCAGCTCGAGGAACGGCTGGCGGCAGCGCAGGCGCAGCTGGCCCGACTGACCGAGAACAACGAACGGCTCGTGGCGACCCTCAAGGAAGCCCGGGCCCAGATCGTCACGCTCAAGGAGGAGATCGACCGGCTGGCGCAACCGCCCAGCGGGTACGGCGTCTTCCTGGCCCGACACGCGGATGGCACGGTGGATGTCTTCACCGGCGGCCGGAAGCTGCGGGTGGCGCTCTCCCCCTCGTTGGACGCCGACGAGCTCCAACGCGGCCAGGAGGTCCTGCTCAACGACGCGCTCAACGTGGTCGACGCGTTCGGGTACGAGCGGGTCGGTGAGGTGGTGATGCTCAAGGAACTCCTCGACAACCCGACCGGCGAGCCGAGTGACCGCGCTCTGGTCATCTCGCACGCCGACGAGGAGCGGGTGGTGCACCTGGCGCAGACGCTGGTCGGCAGCGCGCTGCGGGCCGGCGACTCGCTGATGATCGAGCCGCGGTCGGCGTACGCCTACGAGCGGATCCCGAAGAGCGAGGTCGAGGAGCTGGTGCTGGAGGAGGTGCCGGACGTCGACTACACCGACATCGGCGGCCTGCACGCCCAGATCGAGCAGATCAGGGACGCGGTCGAGCTGCCGTTCCTGCATGCGGAGCTGTTCCGTGAGCACCACCTGCGTCCACCGAAGGGCATCCTGCTCTACGGTCCGCCCGGGTGCGGCAAGACGCTGATCGCCAAGGCGGTGGCCAACTCCCTGGCCAAGAAGATCGCCGAGCGGCGGGGTGAGGAGAAGCACACCAGCTACTTCCTCAACATCAAGGGCCCTGAGCTGCTCAACAAGTACGTCGGTGAGACCGAGCGGCACATCCGGCTGATCTTCCAGCGGGCCCGGGAGAAGGCCGGCGAGGGTACTCCGGTGATCGTGTTCTTCGATGAGATGGACTCGGTCTTCCGGACCCGCGGTTCCGGTGTCTCCTCGGACGTGGAGAACACCATCGTTCCGCAGTTGCTGAGCGAGATCGACGGGGTCGAGGGCCTGGAGAACGTGATCGTGATCGGTGCCTCCAACCGGGAGGACATGATCGATCCGGCGATCCTGCGGCCCGGCCGGCTGGACGTCAAGATCAAGATCGAGCGTCCGGACGCCGAGGCGGCCAAGGACATCTTCTCCAAGTACATCCTCACCGGGCTGCCGCTGCACCCGGACGACCTCACCGAGCACGGCGACGATCCGCAGGCCACCGTGGCAGCCATGATCGACGCCGTGGTGCTGCGGATGTACTCGGAGACCGACGAGAACCGGTTCCTCGAGGTGACCTACGCCAACGGGGACAAGGAGGTCCTGTACTTCAAGGACTTCAACTCCGGCGCGATGATCCAGAACATCGTCGACCGGGGCAAGAAGATGGCGATCAAGGAGTTCCTCACCTCCGGGCGCAAGGGTCTGCGGTTGCAGCACCTGCTCGACGCGTGCGTCGACGAGTTCCGGGAGAACGAGGATCTGCCCAACACCACCAACCCGGACGACTGGGCCCGGATCTCCGGCAAGAAGGGGGAGCGGATCGTCTACATCCGTACCCTCGTCTCCGGCGGCAAGGGCGCGGAGGCCGGCCGCTCGATCGAGACGGCCAGCAACACCGGGCAGTACCTCTGACCACGGTCCGGTGTCCCGCACCCCGCCTCGGGGTGCGGGACACCGGTCCCGCGGCGCGGTCCATGCGCGCCACGGGACCGGTGTCCGACGCGCCCCCGCGTGACCACGCGGACACGCCAACGTCCGGTTCCGTCGGTGCGCGGACTACGCTCGACATGACGGGCGCCGACGGAAGCGATGAGGTAACGGCATGAGTGTGCGGCGGATCATGGGCACCGAGGTGGAGTACGGGATCTCCGTGCCCGGCCAGCCCGGAGCCAACCCGATGGTCACCTCCTCCCAGGTGGTCAACGCCTACGGCGCCCGACCCGAGCTGAACCGGGGCGGTCGGGCCCGGTGGGACTACGAGGAGGAGTCGCCGCTTCGTGACGCCCGGGGCTTCACCTACTCGGGGGCGGCCTACGATCCGGCGGAGGCCCTCGCCGACGAGGATCTCGGCCTGGCCAACGTGATCCTCACCAACGGCGCCCGGCTCTACGTCGACCACGCCCACCCCGAGTACTCCACCCCCGAGGTCACCAACCCGCTGGACCTGGTCCGGTGGGACAAGGCGGGGGAGCGGGTGATGGCGGAGGCGGCCCGCCGCGCGGCGACCATCCCCGGTTCGCACCCCATTCAGCTGTACAAGAACAACACCGACAACAAGGGCGCCAGCTACGGCGCCCACGAGAACTACCTGATGCGTCGGCAGACGCCGTTCGCCGACATCGTGGCGTACCTGACGCCGTTCTTCGTCACCCGGCAGATCGTCTGCGGTGCGGGCCGGGTCGGTATCGGCCAGGACGGCTCCCAGGCCGGGTTCCAGATCTCCCAGCGGGCCGACTTCTTCGAGGTCGAGGTGGGCCTGGAGACCACTCTGAAGCGGCCGATCATCAACACCCGGGACGAACCGCACGCCGACGCCGACAAGTACCGCCGGCTGCACGTGATCATCGGCGACGCCAACCTCTCGGAGATCTCCACCTACCTGAAGGTCGGCACCACCTCGTTGATCCTGACCATGATCGAGGAGAAGGCGCTCGGCGCCGATCTGGGCATCGCAGACCCGGTGGCCGAGCTCAAGGCGGTGAGCCACGATCCGTCCCTGGCGCATTTGATGCGGCTGCGCGACGGCCGTCGGCTCACCGCGCTCGACCTGCAGTGGGCGTTCTACGAACGGGCCAGGGCGTTCGTCGACGACCGGTACGGCACCGACCTCGACGAGGCCACGGCTGACGTGCTGGACCGCTGGGAGGACGTGCTCGACCGGCTGGGACGGGATGTGCTGTCCTGCGCGCAGGAGTTGGACTGGGTCGCGAAACTGCGGCTGCTTGACGGCTACCGGGAGCGGGAAGGGCTCACCTGGGCCTCGCCGAAACTGCAGCTGGTCGACCTGCAGTACGCCGACGTCAGGCCGGAGAAGGGCCTCTACCACCGCCTGGTGGGTCGGGGAGCGATGCGTACCCTGCTCGATGACGGCGCCACCCGCGCCGCGATGGTCGAGCCGCCACCGGACACCCGGGCCTACTTCCGCGGCCGGTGCCTGGCGCAGTACGCCTCCGAGGTGGTCGCCGCCAGCTGGGACTCGGTCATCTTCGACGTAGGCCGGGAGTCGCTGGTCCGGGTGCCGATGATGGAGCCGGAGCGGGGAACCCAGGCCCACGTGGGCGACCTGTTCGACCGGTGCGCCAGCGCCAAGGACCTGCTGGAGGTGCTCACCGGCGGTTGAGCCGGCCAGGTTCGCTTGGCGCGAACGTGGCCGACGCCGGCCGGTTCCGTCGCCACCGCGAGGTAAGTTTCACCTAGGCGATCGTGTGGAGGAGGCACCTGATGGCTACCCGTGACAGCGGCGGTCAGTCCCAGTCCGGCAAGTCCCGCCGGGCCGAGGAAGTCGACGAGACGGTCACCGAGACGGATCCGGAGGCCGCGCAGCGGCACGCTGAGATCACCGAGGACGTCGATGACCTGCTCGACGAGATCGACTCGGTGCTGGAAGAGAACGCCGAGGAGTTCGTCCGCGGCTACGTACAGAAGGGCGGCGAGTAGCTCGCCGGCGGTGAAGATCGCACCCAGCGGGTGCGCACGCTAGTCTGCTCCAACACACCGGTGGCCTCGACCGGCGCCGTGCCGGCACGGCGGCCCGGTCAGGCGATCACGTTCTGCAGAGAGGGACCACGTGGCAGCGGGATTCGATCCATCCGGACGCCTTCCGGACGTGTTCACCAACGCGGGAACGTCCTCCTTCACCCAGTTCCTGGCGTCGGCCGCACCGGATCTGCTGCCGGGGCGCCGCCCACTGCCGCCCGGGCTGTCCGCGGACGTCGGTCCGCACGCCACGACGATCGTCACGCTCGTCACCGCCGAAGGCGTGGTGATGGCTGGTGACCGCCGGGCGACGATGGGCAACCTGATCGCCAACCGGGACATCGAGAAGGTGCATCCCGCTGACGCCTACTCGTTGATTGGCATCGCCGGCACCGCCGGCATCGGCATCGAGCTGATGCGGTTGTTCCAGGTCGAGCTGGAACACTACGAGAAGATGGAGGGCGCCGTCCTCTCCCTGGACGGCAAGGCGAACCGCCTCGCGTCGATGATCCGCAACAACCTCGGTGCCGCGCTGCAAGGGCTGGCCGTGGTACCGCTGTTCGCCGGGTTCGACCTGGCCGCTACCGATCCGGCCGAGGCCGGCCGGATCTTCAGCTTCGACGTCACCGGCGGTCCGTACGAGACCACCGGTTTCGACGCGATCGGCTCCGGGTCGCTGTTCGCGAAAGCGGCTCTGAAGAAGCGGTACCGTTCCGGGCTGAGTAGCGCCGACGCGGTCCGCCTCGCTGTGGAGGCTCTGTACGACGCCGCCGACGACGACACCGCCACCGGCGGCCCCGACCTGACCCGCCGGATCTTCCCGGTGGTGATGACCGCGACGGCGGCCGGCACCCACCGGCTCACCGATGCCGAGTCGGCCCAGATCGCCGAGGCGGTCGTCGCCGCGCGTACCGAGAATCCGGGCGGCTGAACCCGCGAGTGCCGACTTGTCTCGTCCGCTGTAGTCGTTACCACCTGGTCGAAGGAGAGCCGCCGCCGTGGCAATGCAGTTCTACGCCTCGCCCGAGCAGATCATGCGGGACCGTTCCGAGCTTGCCCGCAAGGGCATCGCCCGGGGCCGTAGCGCGCTGGTGCTGAGCTTCGAGGGCGGTGTGCTGTTCGTCGCCGAGAACCTGTCCAGCGCCCTGCACAAGGTGAGCGAGATCTACGACCGGATCGGGTTCGCCGCCGTCGGCAAGTACAACGAGTTTGAGAATCTGCGCCGGGCGGGGGTGCGGATGGCCGACCTGAACGGCCTCAGCTACGACCGTCGCGACGTGACCGGGCGGGCGTTGGCCAACGCGTACGCGCAGACCCTTGGGTCGATCTTCACCGAGCAGTCGAAGCCGTTCGAGGTGGAGATCTGCGTCGCTGAGGTCGGGCTGGAGCCGGCCGCTGACGAGATCTACCGGTTGACCTACGACGGCTCGGTCACCGACGAGCCGGGGTGGATGGCGATGGGCGGTCACGCCGAGACGATCGCCGGTGTGCTGCGTACCGACCATCGGGCCGACATGTCGCTGTCCGACGCCGTCGGGCTCGCGGTGCGGGCCCTGGCCGAAGTGGGCGGTGAGAACGGTGCGACCCGCAGCATCGCCGCCGACCAGTTGGAGGTGGCGGTGCTCGACCGTCGCCGCCGTGGCCGGACCTTCCGTCGAATCACCGGTGCCGCGTTGACCGCGCTGCTCGACGGGGGTGCCGCCGCCTCGGCGGACGAGCCCTCGTCGGCAGAAGCGGGCCGGTCCGGCGGTCCCCGGGTGCCAGAGTCGACGCCGGAGAAACCGACCTCCTCGGCCGCCTCCGCCGACTTGGAGGACGCCGCCGGCGACTCCGGCACCACCGAACAGGACTGACCGGGCGCGGTGTGACGCACCAGGGCGACGTTTCGGCCCGGCTGCGTCACACCCAGCGCCGCACCGTCCGCCAGTACGCGGACAGCACGGCGTTGAACACCGTCCTGCCCGGCGGGTCGATCAGCGGGGTGTCCAGCCGGTCGGTGAGGACCCGCATCCAGACCCGGTCCGGGACGGTCCGCTCGGCCTGCAGCCGTGCCCGGCGTCGCCGCAGGTGACTGCGGTGCTGCCACAGCCACCGGTAGCCGCGGACCTTGTCGGCCAGCCAGCCCTGCCGGGCCGCCAGCACCAGCATCGCCAACTCCAGGGCCAGCAGCGGCGGACCGAGCAGCACCAGCGACCGGGCGCCCCACGTCGTGGCCACGAACATCACCCGATTGCGTTCGACAAGGTAGAACTTGAAGCTGTTGCGGCTGAACTCGTAGCGGTGCAGCGCCACCGCGTCCGGCACGTTGACCACTCGCAGACCGACTCGCCAGGTTCTGATCGACAGGTCCGCGTCCTCGTGGTAGGCGAAGTAGTGCGGGTCGAAACCCTCCAGCCGCTCCCAGTGCGCCCGCCGCGTCACCAGGCAGGCGCCCATGGCACCGGCGGTCTCGGTCGGCTCGGTGCGGGTCTCCCGCTCGCGGAACCCGCCGATCCAACTCAGCCCGAGCACGTGTACCTCGTTGCCGCGGGAGTTGAGCAGGTCCGGCTCGTCGGCCAGCCGCACCGCGCCGGCGGCGATGCCGATGCCCGGGTCGGCGAGCTCGCCCACCAGCCGGGCGAGGGTGGTCGGCTCGACCACCGCGTCGCCGTTGACCAACGCCACGTACTCGCCGTCGGCGGCGGCCACGCCGACGTTGCAGCCGGCGGAGAAGCCGATGTTGCTGCCGTCGCCGACCACCGTGACGCCGGGAACCTCCCGCAGCACGGTGACATCGTCGGTGGTGCATCCGTTGTCGACCAACACCACGTCGACGTCGACCTTCACCGAGGCGAGCAGGGCTTCCACCGATCGGCGCAGCAGCGGTTCCGCGCCCCAGGCCAACACGACGGCACTGACCCGGGGCAGGCCGGACGACGTACTGGGTTCAGGGTTTATTTCCGACATTTCGGTTTCTCTCCTGGGCCTGGGAAATCCGGGCCGCCTCTGGCGCGGCGTGCCTGTCCTGCCGGCTGGTCCGGTGGCCCGTGGAGGTCAGCCGCCGAACGCCGGGTCGCGCAACGCGGTGGAGAGCATGCTCCGCCAGTCTGCCATGACCGGTAGCCCGGCGAGCGCCCAACGCCGATGTCCGAGCACCGAGTACGCCGGCCGGGCGGCGGGCCGGTGGAAGTTGGCACTGGTGGTGGGGCGGATCCGCGCCGGGTCGAGGCCGCGCAGTGCGAACGCCTCCCGGGCCAGCCCGCACCAGGTCGTCTGCCCGCTCGCCGTCGCGTGGTAGATCCCGGCCGGGGCGGTGCCGGCGACCGCCGCCCCGGCCAGCATGACCATCTGGTCGGCGAGGGCGTACGACCAGGTCGGCTGACCATGCTGGTCGTCGACGACGTCGAGGTGTTCGCGCTCACCGGCCAGCCGCAGCATGGTCGCGACGAAGTTCGGTCCGTGCGCTCCGTAGAGCCACGCGGTCCGCACCACGTAGCCGCGCTCCGGCAGCAGTCGGGCGACGGCCTGCTCGCCGACGAGCTTGCTGCGGCCGTACCCGTTGACCGGCGAGGTCGGGGCGTCCTCCGGGTACGGGGAGGTGCCGTCGCCGGCGAACACGTAGTCGGTGGAGACGTGCACCAGGCGCGCACCGCTGTCGGCACAGGCCCGGGCCAGATGCGCCACGGCGGTGCCGTTGACGGCGGTGGCGGCGTCTTCAGCCTCCTCCGCGCCGTCCACGTCGGTCCACGCTGCGGCGTTGATCACTACCTGGTGCCCGCCGACTGCGGCAGCGACCGCCGCCGGGTCGGTGATGTCCAGATCGGTACGGGTCAGCGCGGTCACCGACCGGGTATCCCGGTGGTCGGCCAATGCGGCCAGCAGGTCCTGCCCCAGCATCCCACCGGCACCGGTGACCAGCCACCGGTCGGCCGCGGTCACGACGACGCCACGGGCTTCTTCAGCGGCTCCCACCAGGACCGGTTCTCCCGGTACCAGCGGACCGTGTCGGCCAGTCCTTCGTCCAGCGTGACACTCGGGGCGTAGCCCAGCTCGCGGGAGATCTTGCTGATGTCCAGCGAGTAGCGCCGGTCGTGCCCCTTGCGGTCGGTGACCGGGACGACCCGTTCCCACCCCACCCCACAGGCGTCCAGTAGCCGGGCGGTGAGCTCCTTGTTGGTCAGTTCGGTCCCGCCGCCGATGTGGTACACCTCGCCGGCGCGCCCGCCGGCGGCGACCAGCCCGATGCCCACGCAGTGGTCCCGCACGTGCAGCCAGTCCCGGATGTTGCCGCCGTCGCCGTACAGCGGCACCGTACCGCCGTCCAGCAGGTTGGTGACGAACAGCGGGACCACCTTCTCGGGGAACTGGTACGGCCCGTAGTTGTTGGAGCAGCGGGTCACCACCACGTCCATGCCGTGTGTTCGGTGGTAGGCCAGGGCCAGCAGGTCGGAGCCGGCCTTGGAAGCGGAGTACGGCGAGTTCGGCGCCAACGGCCAGTCCTCGGTCCACGACCCTTCGTCGATCGACCCGTACACCTCGTCGGTCGAGACGTGCACGAACCGGTTCGTCCCGTGGCGCAGCGCCGCGTCGAGCAGGGTCTGGGTGCCCACCACGTTGGTGGTCACGAACTCCGCGGCACCGGTGATCGACCGGTCGACGTGCGACTCGGCGGCGAAGTGCACCACCATGTCGTGTCCGGCGAGTGCCCGGTCGACGGCGGCGGCGTCGCAGATGTCCGCTTGGACGAAGGTCAGCCGTGGGTCGTCGCGGACCGGGGCCAGGTTGGCGAGATTGCCGGAGTAGGTCAACTTGTCCAGCACGGTCACCGTAGCCGGACTGACCGGGGCGTTCGGATCGGTGAGCAGCATCCGGACGAATTCGGAACCGATGAAGCCGGCACCGCCGGTGACGAGGACTCTCACAGGTCCGGGAGTCTACGGGACACCGGCACCGTCGACCGGGGGATCGCCGGTGACGGCTTTCCGACGATGTCCCCGCCGGGACCGGCAATGGACTGGTGCACGACCGGCCCAGCAGGTGTCGGACGAAGGGTCCGACATCCGTGGCCGGCCCGTACGGGGAGCCCGTTGACGGTTGCTGTGGGTGGTTAGGCCGGTAGGCTCCCGCCGTGCGTGGAATCCTACTCGCCGGCGGTACCGGATCTCGGCTCTGGCCGATCACTCGCGCCGTGTCGAAACAGCTCATGCCGGTCTTCGACAAGCCGATGATCTACTACCCGCTCGCCACCCTGATCATGTCCGGCATCCAGGAGATCCTGGTCGTGACCACACCGGAGGATCAACCACAGTTCCGACGACTGCTCGGCGACGGCGCGCAGTTTGGGCTGCGACTGAGCTACCGGGCGCAGCCCCGGCCGGAAGGCATCGCCCAGGCATTCGTGCTCGGCGCGGACTTCATCGGCGATGAGTCCGTCGCGCTGATCCTGGGCGACAACATCTTCCACGGCATCGGTCTGGGCCGGAAGTTGTCCGACCACGCCGACCTGACCGGCGGCCTGATCTTCGCCTACCCGGTGGCCAACCCCGAGGCGTACGGCGTGGTCGACTTCGACGCCGCAGGCCGGGTCCTGTCGATCGAGGAGAAGCCGAAGCGGCCTCGGTCGCGCTACGCGGTGCCCGGACTGTACTTCTACGACAACCAGGTGGTGGAGATCGCTGCGGGGCTGAAACCGAGCGACCGCGGCGAGCTGGAGATCACTGCGGTCAACGAGGCGTACCGCCGGGCCGGTCAGCTGTCGGTGACCGTGCTGGACCGGGGAACGGCCTGGCTGGACACCGGCACGTTCAATTCGATGATGCAGGCCGCTGAGTTCGTCCGGGTGATCGAGGAGCGCCAGGGCATGAAGATCGGCTGCGTCGAGGAGTCCGCCTGGCGCGCCGGACTGATCGACGACGGCCAGCTGCGCGCACTCGCCGAGCCGCTGACCAAGAGCGGTTACGGCAGCTACCTGCTGAGCCTGCTCGAGGAGCGCCACGACCACCGGTTGTCCGATGCCGGTCCGGCCGAGGAGGCCTGATGAAGATCCGGGAGCTCGAGATCGAGGGCGCCTGGGAGGTCACCCCGCAGCAGCACGGTGACCCGCGTGGGCTGTTCATGGAGTGGTACCGCTTCGACCACCTGGCCGGGGCGGTCGGGCATCCGCTGCGGCTGGCCCAGGGCAACCTGTCGGTCTCGGCGCGCGGCGTGGTCCGGGGCATCCACTTCGCCGATGTGCCGCCCGGTCAGGCCAAGTACATCAGCTGCGTACGGGGCGCGGTGGTCGACGTGATCGTCGACCTGCGGGTCGGTTCACCGACGTTCGGCCGGTGGACAGCGGTGCGGCTGGACGACGTGGACCGCCGCGCGGTCTACCTCAGCGAAGGACTCGGGCACGGGTTCTGCGCGATGTCCGACGACGCCACCCTGAACTATCTCTGCTCGACCACCTACAACCCGCGCGCCGAGCACGGTGTGCATCCCCTTGACGCCGACCTGGCCATCGACTGGCCGGTCGCCGCGCCACAGCTGTCCGCCCGCGACGACGCGGCCCCGACACTGGCCCAGGCCCGCGCCGACGGCCTGCTGCCGGACTACGGCCGCTGTCGGGAGTTCACTGCCCGGCTCTCCGCCGCCGAGTCGCCATACGCATCTGGCCAATAACTCTGCGCGAAAGCGACCTGTCGGGCGTAGTTCGTCCGACAGGTCGCCCGAGACTGACCACGGAGCCCTCGGGGCGGCTAATGTCTGGTCATGGAACGGCGAATCTTCGGGCTCGAAACCGAGTACGGTGTCACCTGCACCTACCGCGGCCAGCGGCGGCTGTCGCCGGACGAGGTGGCGCGCTACCTGTTCCGCCGGGTGGTCTCCTGGGGGCGGTCCAGCAACGTCTTTCTCCGCAACGGGGCCCGGCTCTACCTCGACGTCGGATCCCACCCGGAGTACGCCACGCCGGAGTGTGACTCGGTTACCGACCTGGTGGCGCACGACCGGGCCGGCGAGCGGATCCTCGAAGGGCTGCTGGTGGACGCTGAGAAGCGGCTGCACGACGAGGGCATCGCCGGCGAGATCTACCTGTTCAAGAACAACACCGACTCGGCCGGCAACTCGTACGGCTGCCACGAGAACTACCTCGTGTCCAGGCACGGCGAGTTCGGCCGGCTGGCCGACGTGCTCATCCCGTTCCTGGTCACCCGGCAGCTCATCTGCGGCGCCGGCAAGGTGCTGCAGACGCCGCGCGGGGCGGTCTACTGTCTGTCCCAGCGGGCCGAGCACATCTGGGAGGGCGTCTCCTCGGCGACCACCCGGTCCCGGCCGATCATCAACACCCGCGACGAACCGCACGCCGACGCCGAGCGGTACCGCCGGCTGCACGTCATCGTCGGCGACTCCAACATGAACGAGGTGACCACGCTACTCAAGGTCGGCAGCGCGGACATCGTGCTGCGGATGATCGAAGCCGGCGTCGTCATGCGGGACCTGTCGTTGGAGAACCCGATCCGGGCGATCCGCGAGGTCTCCCACGACATCACCGGCCGGCGCAAGATCCGCCTCGCCTCCAACAAGGAGGTCAGCGCGCTGGAGATCCAGCAGGAGTACCTGGCCCGGGCGACCGAGTTCGTCGAACGCCGGGGCGGCGACCAGACCGCCAAACGGGTCGTCGAGCTGTGGGGCCGGGCACTGCGGGCGGTCGAGACCGGTGACCTGGATCCGGTCGCCCGGGAGATCGACTGGGTGACCAAGTTGAAGCTGATCGAGCGCTACCAGCGCAAGCACGATCTGCCGCTGTCCCACCCGCGGGTCGCCCAGATGGATCTGGCGTACCACGACCTGCGCCGTGGCCGCGGGCTGTACGCGCTGCTGGAGCGGCGCGGCCAGGTCGACCGGGTGGCCACCGATCCGGAGATCTTCGAGGCGAAGGAGACACCGCCGCAGACCACCCGGGCCCGGCTGCGCGGGGAGTTCATCCGGCACGCCCAGGAGAAGCGGCGGGACTTCACCGTCGACTGGGTCCACCTCAAGCTGAACGACCAGGCCCAGCGGACCGTGCTGTGCAAGGACCCGTTCCGGGCCTACGACGAGCGGGTGGAGCGGCTGATCGCGAGCATGTGACGGTAGGCTCCCAGACGATGGCTGACCCCACCCGCGACGATCCCGCGCCGCCGCCGCCGCCGTCCGCCGCTGGCCGGCCGAGTCCGTTTCCCCGGACCGAGACCTGGCTCGAGCGGCGGCGCAACAAGATCGCTGCGGAGATCGCCCGCAACCGGCGCGGCGAGTACACCGTGCCCACCTGGGTGCTCGCCACGGCGTTGGCGCTCATCCTGGGTGTCTGGGCGGTTCTGATCATCGTCAGCTGAGCCGGTGCCGCCGGGTCAGCCGTCGCCGTCGCCGCCGGCCAGCGCTGTCGGGTCACTGGTCGCCGCCGGCCAGCGCCGCCGCGTGCCGGCCGGCGGCCGCGCAGGCCAGGAAGTACGCGTGGTCGCCGGCCAGGTCCCGGCCCATGGTGCGCAGCGGCACCGGGCTGGCCCGCAACGCCGCGTCGAGACCGTCGGTGGCGACCCGTACCGCACGGTGCCGGCCGATAGGGGAGACCAGCTGACGCAGCGCGGCCGTGACCTCGTCGGCGATCTCCGCCGGCAGGTCCGCCGGGACCACCAGGTCCGCCGAAGCAAGCGCCACCCAGCCGTACGCGGTGCCGCTGTGGTGCGACAGGCCGCGATGGCGCGGCCGCGGGTCGTCGGCGGAGATGCGCAGCGCACCGACCGGTCGCCCGCCGAGTACGGCGGCGGCGTTGACCGCCTCGCCCACCCCGACGCCGGAGAAGCCCCACCTGGTGCCGGTGCCGAGGTTGCCCGGACCCTGGCAGACCACCGTCACGTCGGCGGCCAGCACGTGCCGGGCCGCCAGCAGCCCGCTGTGCACGGTGGTGGCCTCCAGATCGCCGCCGAAGCACTGGCCCACGGTGACCGTGCCGGCCAGCGTTGCGGACAGCCCGTCGAGGGTCCGGGAGAAGCCGGCGGGCAGCGCCCCGCCGTCGGTCATCACGTACCCGACGCGCAGCCGGGGCCGGTCGGCGAGGACGCCGGCGACGATCGCCGGCAGCGCCGAGTGCAGGTCGGCGGTGACCACCGGCATCCCGGCCAGGTCCTCGGCGTCGGCCAGCACCTGCCGGTGCGGTGACGCCTCCTCGTCGACCCCGCACACGATCGCCTGCAGCGGGGTGTAGCGGGCCTTCACCAGGTGCCCGTCGGAGCGGTCCCGCCCGCCTGGCGGGTCCGGCGGCAGCCGGTCCGGCACCGCCACCACCAGGGCGTATCCGCCGGTGCCGAGCCCCATCAGCAGTGCCGAGACGTTCAGCAGCACCCGGTCGCCGGGTTCGGGTTCGCCGACCAGCGCCGGATAGGCCACCGCGCGTACCGGCTCCCCGTCGACCACGACGTCCAGTTCGACCGCCCCGCGCCACCGCCGCCGGACCGCGGTGACCCTGCCGTCACGCCATCGCACCATGCCGGGCACGCTAACCTGCACCCCCGTACAGCGGCCGGGCGGGGCGGTCGCTGCCCTGCCGACACTGCTAGCGTCGTGCCGTGTCCCGCAACCGGACCGAACGCCTGGTCAATCTCGTGATCTGCCTGTTGTCGACGCGGCGCTTCCTGACCGCCGCGCAGATCGCCGCGACCGTACCCGGCTACGAACACGATCCGTCCGACGTCCGTGACCACGAGGCCTTCCAGCGCAAGTTCGAGCGGGACAAGGCGGAGCTGCGGGACCTCGGCGTGCCGCTGGAAACCGGCGCGGCCAGCGCCTTCGACAGCGAACCGGGCTACCGGATCGCCCACCGCGAGTACGCGCTGCCGGAGATCCCGCTGGAGCCGGAGGAGGCCGCCGCCGTCGGCATCGCCGCCCGGCTGTGGCAGCACGCCGGGCTGGCCGCCGCCGCCTCGTCCGGGCTGGCCAAGTTGCGGGCCGCCGGCATCGACGTGGATCCGCAGGCCACCCTCGGGGTGGAACCGGTGGTCACGGTCGACCCGGCATTCGCCGCGTTGACCGCCGCGGCCCGCGACCGGCGTCCGGTGACCTTCGACTACCGGGTGCCCAGCGGCGACACCCCCACCCGGCGGCGGCTGCAGCCCTGGGGAGTGGTCTGCTGGCGGGGCCGCTGGTACGTGGTCGGCCACGACCAGGACCGCGAGGCTACCCGCTGCTTCCGGTTGTCCCGGGTGGTGGGCGCGGTGCGGCTCACCGGTCGGGCCGGCAGTTTTTCCCCGCCGACCGGCGTCGACCTGATCAGTCACGTCGCCCGTTGGTCGGACCCGGTCGAACGTACCGGGGTGGCCACCGTGCTGGCCGGGCCGGGCCGGGCCGCCGGCCTGCGGCGCGGCGCGGAGTCCTGCGTCCCGGGCCCGGACGGGGACCGGCTGACCCTGCGCTACGCCGAGCCGGAGGCGCTCGCTGGCCAGCTGGCCAGGTACGGCGCCGACGTGCGGGTGGTCGATCCACCGGAGCTGCGCGAGCTGGTGATCCAGCGGCTGAAGGAGATCGTGGTGGCGCACCAGCCGGCCGGTGCGGAGGTGCGAGGGTGACCACGTCCCGACCGACCGGCTCGCGGGCCTCCGCCGACCGGCTCGCCCGGCTGCTCAACCTGGTGCCCTACCTGCTGGCCCGGCCGGGCGTGGAGATCGCCCAGGCCGCCGCCGACCTGGGCACCACCGCGCGTCAACTGCGGGAGGACCTGGAGCTGCTGTGGGTGTGCGGGCTGCCCGGCTACGGCCCCGGCGACCTGATCGACATGGCGTTCGACGGCGACCGGGTGACGATCACCTACGACGCCGGCATCGACCGACCGTTGCGGCTGACGCCGGACGAGGCCCTGGCCCTGGTGGTGGCGCTGCGGATGCTGGCCGAGACACCGGGGCTGGCCAACCGGGACGCCGTCGAGCGGGCACTGGCCAAGATCGAGGACGCGGCGGGCGAGTCGGCCGGCGCCCCGGTCGCGGTACGCCTGCCCGGAGACACGGCCCGGCTGGACCGGCTGCGGTCGGCGGCACAGAGCGGCCGGGCGGTACGGATCACCTACTACACGGCGGCCCGCGACGAGACCACCGACCGGATCGTCGACCCGATCCGGGTGCTCATGATCGGCGGTCGGGGCTATCTGGAGGCCTGGTGCCGGCGGGCCGAGGCGGTCCGGCTGTTCCGGGCCGACCGGGTCGACGCCCTGGTCGAGCTCGACCAGCCGGCCGCCGTACCGCCGCAGGCCGGTCGGCACGAACCCCGGGAGGCCGCGTTCCAACCGACGCCGGGCCTACCGTCGGTGGTCCTGCGGGTCGGCCGCTGCGGCCGGTGGATCACCGAGTACTACCCGTGCGAGGACGTCCGGGTCGAACCGAACGGCGAGTGGCTGGTCACCATGCGGGTCACCGACCTGGCCTGGGCCCGCCGGTTCGTGCTCGGGCTCGGCCCGGACGTCACGGTGGTCGCCCCGGCACAGTTGGTCGCGCAGGTGCACGCGGCCGCGTCCGCCGCGCTTGCCGCGTACGCCGTACCCGGCGCTGCGCCGGCTGCGGACCTGTCCGCTAGCGGCTAGTCTGCTCGGGTGCTGACCTGGATCGTTCTCGCCGTGCTGGGATGCGCGCTGTTGGTGCTCGTCGGGGCGGTCCGTCCGGTGCTGACCCGGTTGCCGGCGCTACGCCGTGCCGCGCTCGCCCTGCAGCGCCGCCAGGGCGAAGCGGAGGCGTTGGCTGCGCAGGCCGAGCAGTTGCAGCTGCGGCTGGCGCAGCTGGAGCAGAGCCTGGCGGCCACGGGTCCACGGCCGGAACGGCCGGACAGGTCCGGCTGACCAGCCGGACACGCCAATCTGGCCTGTTCGGCCACTGCCCGCGCGGTGCCGGCGAGCGTTGTGCCCGCTGTGGTTGACGGGTCAGTTGATCGTGGTTGAGACTTCACCGACCAGGCCAGATTGACCCGGTCTGGCAGGTGGCGGACCCCGCGAACGCACGTACGATGGGCTCATCACCACCCGACGCACCGACTGGAGCTATGCCATGCAAGCCCTGAAGCCGTGGCACATCGCCGTACTTGTGGTCGTGCTGATCCTGCTCTTCGGCGCCAAACGACTGCCGGACGCGGCGCGGTCGCTTGGCCGCTCCCTGCGGATCATCAAGGCTGAGACCAAGAGCCTCGCCGACGACGACAAGGACCTCGCGGAGAAGGCCGACGCCCAGCACGGCCGTGCGCCGTACCAGGCCGAGCCGGTGATCGAGCCGACCAGCGTGCATCAGCCGGGCTACCAGCCGCCGCCGGCGCCGGCAGCCCCGGCGGCCGATCAGCCGCAGCGCGTCCGCGACGCCAACTGACCGGAAAGGTCTCCTGCCGTGGGCTTCGCCCTGCGTCGGCGCGGTCCGAGCAAGTTCGACCGTGCCTCCGACGGCTCGATGACCCTGATCGAGCACTTCCGTGAGCTGCGTACCCGGCTGTTCTGGGCCTCGCTGGCCGTCGTCGCCGGCCTGATCGTCGGCTACTTCCTCGCGGATCCGGCGTTCCAGCTGCTCAAGCAGCCGTACTGCCAGCTGCCCGACACCGGAGAGGTGACCGCCGACGGCTCCTGCCGGGACTTCCTGCAGCTGTCCCCGGTCGACGGCTTCGTTCTGAAGCTGAAGCTGGCGCTCTGGATCGGGCTGATCGTCGGCGGACCGGTCTGGCTCTACCAGCTCTGGGCCTTCATCGCCCCTGGTCTGCACCGGCACGAACGCAAGTGGGCGTACGTCTTCGTCTCGATCGCGGCACCGCTGTTCCTGGCCGGTGCGATGCTCGCCTACTTCGTCGTCGACAAGGGCCTGGCGTTCCTGCTGGAAGCCGGCGTCACCGGGCTGTCCACCCAGCTCGAGGTGACCCGGTACATCTCGTTCGTGACCACGATGATCCTGCTGTTCGGGGTCGCGTTCGAGTTCCCGCTGGTGCTGCTGATGCTCAACTTCACCGGGGTGGTCAGTGCGCGACGCCTGCTCAGTTGGTGGCGAGCGGTGGTCTTCGTCTGCTTCGCGTTCGCGGCGGTCGCCACCCCGGACCCCGGCCCGTTCGGGATGACCCTGCTGGCGTTGTGCCTGGCGCTGTTGTACTTCGTCGCGGTCGGGGTGGCGTTCCTCAACGACAAGCGTCGCGGTCGCGGCAAGGAGGTGTACGCCGGGTTGGACGACGACGAGGCGTCGCCGCTGGACGACGACCCGCAGCCGGTCGCGGTCGCGGAGCGGACCGAGACGGTCACCCCGGTCGTGCCGACCCAGCCGGTGCCGAAACCGTTGCCGATCGAGCGTCGCTACGACGACATGACGTGACCGGTCCGTCCGGCGGTCCGTCCGCCGAGGTGCCCGGCGCGGTCGCGGTGCTGGCGAACCCGGCGGCCGGTCACGGCCGGCAGGCGGCAGTCCTGCCGGTGGTCCGCAACCTGCTGGCGGCGACCGGCCGGCCGGTGCGGCTGCTGACCGCCGGCACCGCCGACCAGGCGGCGAGCGCCTGCCGGGCCGCGGTGGACGGTGGTGCGGCCGCGGTGGTGACCGTCGGCGGCGACGGCACCGTGCACCTCGCCCTGCAGGCGCTCGCCGGCACCGGTGTCCCGCTGGGGCCGGTGCCGACCGGCACCGGCAACGACTTCGCCGCCGGCACCGGATTTCCCGCCGATCCGGCCCGGGCGGCGGCGGTGATCGCCGCCGCCCTGCGCGCCGGCCGGAGCCGGCCCGTCGACCTGGCCCGGGTGTCCGTGCCCGGCCGGCCGGACCGGTGGTTCGGCGCGGTGCTGGCCGCCGGGTTCGACGCGGTCGTCAACGAGCGGGCCAACCGGATGCGCTGGCCGTCCGGGCCGCGCCGCTACGACCTGGCGGTCCTGGTCGAGCTGGCGCGGCTACGGCCGCGCCGTTACCGGATGGTGTGCGACGGCGAGCCGGACGAGTTCGACGCGGTGCTGGTCGCGGTCGGCAACTGCGCCAGCTACGGCGGCGGGATGCGGATCTGCCCGGCGGCCGACCCGACCGACGGCCTGCTCGACGTGGTGGTGGCCGGGCCGGTCTCCCGCCGTACGTTGATCCGGATCAAACCGCAGGTCCGTCGGGGCAGCCACATCGACCATCCGATGGTGCGCAGCCTCCGGGCCCGCCAGGTGACGATCGACGCGCCGGATCTGGTCTGCTACGCCGACGGTGAACGGCTCGGGCCGCTGCCGGTGACCGTCACCGCCGTACCGGGAGCGGTGCGGCTGCTGCGGTGATCACCGGTCCGGTTCGCCGGTGGCCAGGTCGAGCACGGCGGCGAGTCCGTTGGCCCGACCCGGGTCTGCCGCCGGCAGCACCAGCGCCGCGCAGCCGGCCCGTACGGCGCCGGCGTCGGCCGGGGTGTCGCCCACCATCAGCGTCCGCTCCGGATCGACCCGCAGCATCCCACAGGCCCGCAGGAAGATCGCCGGGTCGGGTTTGCAGCGGCCCACCTCGTAGGACAACGCCCAGGCGCCGATCAGGTCGGCCAGGCCCCAGGCGGCGAAGTGCGGGCGGATGTCGAAGCCGATGTTGCTGACCACAGCGACCGGCACCCCGGCGGCGTGCAGGGCCCGTAACGTCGCGGCGGTGTCCGCGTACGGCAGCCACCCGTCCGGGCCGAGTAGCCGCTGATAGAGGGCGTCGGCCAGCCCGTCCACCCCGCTGTCGACCGTCGCGGCCAGCCCGGTGTACGCGGCCCGGTGCGCCTGCGGGTACAGGTCGCGGTCGGCCCACACCTCGGCCAGTTGCGCGGGCACCCGGGTGGGCAGTGGCCCACCGGCCCGGCCGGCGGTCAGCAGCCGGTCGGCGAGGACGGTAGCCCGTCCCCGGTCCAGGGCCACCCCGCACGCCTCGGCACCCTGGGTGACCCAGCGGACCGGGTCCTCGACCTGGGCCAGTGTGCCGTGGAAGTCGAACAGGACCGCCTCGACCGGGCGGCGTCGTGGCCGGTCGGCCGGTTCGTACCCGGGACCGGCGGATACGTCGGGGCGGGGGCGTTCGGGATGATCCGGCACGCCTGCACCTTATCGAGCCGGCTCGGCGGCCCGGTAGGTTGCCCTAACCCGCGTGGACGCAGCCGCTGCTCGACCCTCGGCGCTCAGGAGTGACGAGACCCCTGACCGGGACGCCACCGGCCGGCTGCGATTAATCTTGCGGTATGTCGAGCCCCGCCGAGCGGTACGCCGCAGCGCGCCGCCGGGCCGCGCAGGCCGCCGCCTTTCCCGCGCTCGGGGAGTTCACCCTCGATCTCGGCTTCGACCTGGACGACTTCCAACGGGCCGCCTGCCAGGCCCTGGAACGGGGCAGCGGGGTGCTGGTCTGCGCGCCGACCGGGGCGGGCAAGACGGTGGTCGGCGAGTTCGCGGTCCACCTGGCGCTGCGCGCCGGTGCCGCGCCGGCCGGCGGCCCGCCGCGCAAGTGCTTCTACACCACCCCGATCAAGGCACTGTCCAACCAGAAGTACCACGACCTGGTCGACCGGTACGGTGCCGCCCAGGTGGGGCTGCTGACCGGGGACAACGCGATCAACGGCGACGCGCCCGTGGTGGTGATGACCACCGAGGTGCTGCGCAACATGCTGTACGCCAATTCGGCCACTCTGGACGGCCTGGCCTACGTGGTGATGGACGAGGTGCACTACCTGGCCGACCGGTTCCGGGGCGCGGTCTGGGAGGAGGTGATCATTCACCTGCCGTCGTCGGTCGTCCTGGTGTCGTTGTCCGCGACGGTGTCCAACGCCGAGGAGTTCGCCGACTGGCTGGTCACCGTCCGCGGTGAGACCGAGGTGGTGGTCAGCGAGCACCGTCCTGTCCCGCTGTGGCAGCACATGCTGGTGGGGCGGCGGATGTTCGACCTGTTCCACGACGCCGACGCGGCCCGCAAACACGACGTGCATCCGGAGTTGCTGCGCTACAGCCGGGAGATGCTGCGCCGGCTGGAACTCGGTGACGGCCGTACCCACGGGCCGGGCTGGGGCCGGTCCGGTGGTCGCGGCCCGCGTTGGCGTCCGCCGCTGCGGGCGGACGTGATCGAACGCCTGGAGCGGGAGGGCCTGCTGCCGGCGATCCTGTTCGTGTTCAGCCGGGCCGGGTGCGATGCCGCCGTCGCCCAGTGTCTGGCCGCCGGGCTCCGGCTGACCACCCCGGACGAGCGCGCTGAGATCCGTCGGCTGGTGGAGTCGCGGCTGTCCAGCCTGCCGGCCGAGGACCTGTCGGTGCTCGGCTACTGGGGCTGGCTGGACGGGCTGGAACGCGGTCTCGCCGCGCACCACGCCGGCATGCTGCCGGCCTTCAAGGAGGTCGTCGAGGAGCTGTTCGTCCGAGGCCTGATCAAAGCCGTGTTCGCCACCGAGACGCTGGCGTTGGGAATCAACATGCCGGCCCGCTGCGTGGTGCTGGAACGGCTGGTCAAGTTCAACGGTGAGGCGCACGTCGACCTGACCCCGGGCGAGTACACCCAGCTGACCGGTCGGGCCGGCCGGCGCGGTATCGACGTGGAGGGCCACGCGGTGGTGGTCTGGTCGCCGGAGGTCGATCCACGGCACGTCGCCGGGCTCGCCTCGACCCGGACCTACCCGCTGCGGTCGAGTTTCCGACCGTCCTACAACATGGCGGTCAACCTGGTCGGCACCGTCGGTTTCGACGCTGCCCGGGAACTGCTCGAGTCGTCCTTCGCCCAGTTCCAGGCGGACCGATCGGTGGTCGGCCTGGCCCGGCAGGCGCAGCGCAACACCGAGACCATCGAGGCGTACGGCGTCGAGGCGCGCTGCGACCTCGGCGACTTCGACGCGTACTTCGATCTGCGGGTGGCGATCGCCGACCGGGAGCGGGAGCTGGCCCGGCAGGGTCAGCAGCAGCGGCGCACCGCGGCGGTCGACTCGCTGGAGCGGCTGCGGGTCGGTGACGTCATCCGGGTGCCGTCGGGTCGGCGGGCCGGGTTGGCTGTGGTGCTGGATCCTGGGGCGGGTGGGTTCGGCGAGCCCCGCCCGCTGGTGCTGACCCAGGACCGGTGGGCGGGCCGGGTGTCGGTCGGCGACTTCACCGTCCCCGCGGAGGTGCTGACCCGGATCCGGGTGCCGAAGCATTTCAACCACCGGTCACCGGCGGCCCGGCGGGATCTGGCGGCGGCGGTGGCCGGGACGGGCCTGGGCCGCCACGGCGCTCGCCGCCGGGGGCGTGCGCGCGGTGACCGGGACGACGACCGGATCACCCAGTTGCGCGCCGAGTTGCGTCGGCACCCCTGCCACAGCTGTCCGGACCGGGAGGAGCATGCCCGCTGGGCGGAACGACGGCACCGGCTGGCCCGCGACACCGACGAGCTGCGGGCCCGGGTGGCCGGCCGGACCGGATCGTTGACCCGGACTTTCGACCGGGTCTGCGGTCTGCTGACCGACCGCGGCTACCTGACATCCGACGGTACGGTGACCGACGCCGGGCGGATGCTGGCCCGGATCTGGACGGAGACCGACCTGCTGGTCGCCGAGTGCCTGCGCCGAGGTGTCTGGGACGGTCTGGCGCCGGCGGAGCTGGCCGCCGCGGTGTCGGTGGTGGTGTACGAGGCCCGCCGCGACGTCGACGAGCGGGCGGCGCTGCCGCGGGGGGCGGTCGCCGCGGCGGTGGACGCCACCACCGCGATCTGGGCCAGACTGGAGGCCGACGAGGCGGCCGCCGGCCTGGAGTCGACCCGGGAGCCGGATCTCGGCTTTGTCTGGCCGATCTACCGGTGGGCCCGGGGCGAGCCGCTGGCCAAGGTGCTGGCCAGCGGGGACAGCCTGGACGGGGAGATGCCGGCCGGGGACTTCGTCCGGTGGGCCCGGCAGGTCGCCGACATGCTCGGGCAGCTGGCCCAGGCCCGGGGTGCGTCGCCGCAGCTGGCGCGGACGGCCGCGCAGGCGGTGTCCGCGCTGCAGCGCGGAGTACTGGCCTACCAGGCGACGGGGTGACTGCCGGTCGATGGTCGGGGTGCGTGACGTAGTCGCTGGTACCGGTGGTGTGTCACGATGTCGACACGGCCTGGCAAAACAACCGAACGATCGCTTGCGAAGACCCTTTTGGCTGCTCACCATCGGTCCGGGGAGTACCAGCCTGTGGCTTGGGCCTGAGGGGGCGGACGTGGCAGAGATCAATCATTTTGAGTACGGCTTCATCACACCCACACTGAGTTACGCACTGTCGGTGCTCGGTTCGTTTCTCGGACTGATCTGCGCCGTGCGGGTCCGTGAGTCGAACACCCCGGGCCGGCGCGCCTGGTGGCTGTCGCTGTCGGCCTTCGCGATCGGTGGCACCGCCATCTGGACCATGCACTTCATGGCGATGCTCGGCTTCAGCGTGGCCGGCACCCAGATCCGCTACGACATCGCGATCACCATCGCCAGCGCGGTGATCGCGATCGCCGCGGTCGCTTTCGGGCTGTTCCTGGTCGGCTTCGGGCGGCCGTCGCTGGCGAAGATCCTGCTCGGCGGGGTCATCACCGGCCTGGGCGTGGCCGCGATGCACTACACCGGGATGGCCGCCATGCGGCTCAACGGCGACATCGGCTACGCCTCGGGCCGGGTGACGCTTTCCGTGGTGATCGCGGTGATCGCGGCGACGGTGGCGCTGTGGTTGGCGGTCACGGTCCGCCGGCCGCTGGCGATGACCGGGTCCGCGCTGCTGATGGGTGTCGCGGTCAACGGTATGCACTTCACCGGCATGACGGCGATGTCGGTGCATCTGCACGAACCGACCGGCGTGCTCAACGGGGCGACCGCGGCCACCCTGCTGGTGCCGATCGGCGTGGCGGTGCTGCTGGTGGTGATCGGCCTGGTGTACGCGGTGCTGTCGGCCCCGACGGAGGAGGACCGGGCCGCGGCGGCGTACCTCGACGCGCGGATCGCCGAGCGGCGCAGCACCCCACCGCCGCCCCCGCCCCGACCGAACGGGTTCACCCCGCTGCGCAGTGGCTCGAACACCAGCGGCCCGAACACCGGCGGTGAGCAGAACGCGTCGAGTGGGTCAGGCGGGTTCAACGGGTTCAACGCCTGACCCGCTAGCGTCCGCGCCGCCGGACCCACCGTCGCCCAGCGCCATCGCGTCGACCAGGCGTCGGCAGGAGCCCGCGAGGTTCCACCGGGCGGCCAGACCCATCAACCGGTCGGAATCGGCCGGTGCGGCCGGCAGCCGCACCGGTTCGACCGCCAGATCGAGGTCCCTGGCCACCCGCACAACGGTCGGCGCGACCGCCAGGTAGTCGCGGGCGGCGGCCAGCCGGGCCCGCAGACCGGGAGCGAACCCGGACCGTGGGTCGTCCAGTGCCGTGACCAGCCCGGCAAGATCGCCGTACCGCTGCAGCAGCCGCGCGGCGGTCTTGGCGCCGACGCCCGGCACTCCCGGCAGGCCGTCGCTCGGGTCGCCGCGCAGCGCGGCGAAGTCGGCGTACCCGGCGGGTGGCACCCCGAAGCGCTGCTCGACGGCCGCGCCGTCGCAGTCCTCCAGCTTGGCCACGCCCCGACCGACGTAGAGCAGCCGGACCGGGTGGTCGTCGTCGACCAGCTGGAACAGGTCCCGGTCGCCGGAGACCACCTCGACCGGGCCGGCCTGGCGGGTGGCGAGCGTACCGAGCACGTCGTCGGCCTCGTAGCCGGCCGCGCCGATGGCCGGCACCCCCAGCGCGGACAGCACGTCCAGCAGTACCGGCAGCTGCGGCACCAGGGTGTCCGGGACGATCTCCCCGCCGCTGGGTGCCACCCGGTGTGCCTTGTATGACGGCAGCAACCGCACCCGCCAGGCGGGCCGCCAGTCGTGGTCGAGGGCGCAGATCAGTCGCCCCGGCCGTCGCCGGGTGATCAGTGCGGCGAGCATGTCGAGGAAGCCGCGTACGGCGTTGACCGGTTCGCCGTCGGCGGTGCGGGCGGCGGACTCGGGCACCCCGAAGTACGCCCGGAAGTACAGGCTCGGGGCGTCGACGGCCAGTAGGGGGTCGGATCGGTTCACGCGCTACAGCCTCGCACAGCCCGGTGACACCGCCGGTTGTCCGGCACGGCCGGCGGGGCGGTGCGGCAGGCTGCCGACATGAGCTTCCTGCCCGGCCTGGAGCTGAGCCGCCGGTATCACCACGCGGTGGTGGCGCCGGCGATCGCCGCCCGGTTCCCCCGGCTGCGCTACGCCGCAGCCCGGATGGACACCGGTTCGGAGCTGTTCGGGTTCGACACGGAACGCTCCCGCGACCACGACTGGGGCCCACGGGTACAGGTGTTCCTCGACCGCGCCGACGCCGGCCTGGCCGACCAGGTGTGCGCCGCCGTCGCCGAGGAGATGCCGGCGACCTTTCTGGGTTTCCCGACCAGGTTCGCGCCGGACGCCGACCGCAGTCTGGGGGTGCCGGCGCTCGACGGTGCCCGGCACGGGGTGACGGTGACGGACGTGGCTGCCTGGTGCCACCGGGTGCTGGGCTTCGATCCGGCCGACGGGCCGGGCCGGCTGGACTGGCTCGCCACCCCGACTCAGCGGCTCGCCGAGTTCACCGCCGGGGACGTGTTCCACGACGCTCTGCCGGACGTGGTGGCCCGGTCGGCCGGGCCGGTCGGTGGGCTGACCGGTCGTCGTGCGGTTCTCGCCTGGTACCCACCGGACATCTGGCGGTACGTGCTGGCTGCGGCCTGGGCCCGGGTGGCCGGCGAGGAGCCGTTCGTCGGCCGGTGCGGGGAGGTCGGCGACGAGATCGGCGGCGCGGTGGTGACCGCCCGGATCGTGCGGGACCTGATGCGGCTGGCGTTGCTGGTCGGCCGCTGCTATCCGCCGTACCACAAGTGGCTGGGCAGCGCGTTCGCCCGGCTGCCGGACGACGACGGGCTGTGCGCGACGTTGGCCGCGGCGTTGTCGGCGACCGGGTGGAGCGTGCGGCAGCGGCGGCTGTGTCAGGCGTACGAGTTGCTGGCGGTGCGGACCAACCAGCTCGCGCTGGCCGCACCGGTGGAGCCGACGGTACGGCCGTTCCGGGACCGGCCGTTCCTGGTACTCGACGCGGCCAGGTTCGCTCGGGCCCTGTGGTCGGCGATCGGTGACCGCGAGCTGCGGGCGCTGCCGGTGCTGGGGGCGGTGGATCAGGTCGTTGACCATACCGCGCTGCTCACCGATGTCGCGCGGACCCGCACGGTGATGGGTTGCGTCCTGGGGCTGGACCACGACGGGACGCGGCCAAACGAACGTTAAGCTTGCTGGGTGTCGATCGGCACCGCCGGCCCGCCACCGCGGGCCGGCGCCGGCCCGCTCACCACCCTGGAGCGCACCACCATGACCGTCGAACGCGTCCTGCCCACGCCCGAGGCATACGACCTGATCGAGTTGGCCACCGAACTCGCCGACCGGGAGCTGGCCGGCCGGGCCGCCGATTTCGAGGCGCGGGCCGAGTTCCCCCGGGAGGTGGTCCGCACCCTCGGCCGGGCCGGTCTGCTCGGCCTGCCGTTCGCGGAGTCCGACGGCGGTGCGGGCCAGCCCTACGAGGTGTATCTGCAGGTGCTGGAGGTGCTGGCCAGCCGTTGGTTGGCGGTCGCCGAGGCGGTCAGCGTGCACACGTTGTCCTGCTATCCGGTGGCCGAGTACGGCACCGACCGGCAACGGAAGCTGTTGCCGGAGATGCTCGGCGGTGAGTTGCTGGGTGCGTACTGCCTCAGCGAGCCGCAGGGCGGGTCGGACGCGGCGGCGCTGACCACCCGGGCGGTTCGCGACGGGGACGACTACGTGGTGACCGGGACGAAGGCGTGGATCACCCATGCGGCGGTGGCCGACTTCTACAACGTCTTCTGCCGCACCGGCGGACCTGGAACGCAGGGCATCTCGTGTCTGTTCGTCCCGGCCGGCACCACCGGCGTGCTGCCGCAGCCGGCGGAGCGCACCATGGGCCTGCGCTCCTCCCCGGTCGCCCAACTGGTGTTCGACCAGGCCCGGGTGCCGGCGGAGCACCTGGTCGGTGCCGCGGGCTCCGGCTTCGGTGTGGCGATGTCCGCGCTGGCCGCCGGCCGGCTGGGGATCGCCGCCTGTGCGGTCGGGCTGGCCCAGGCAGCGCTCGACCACGCCGTCGGTTACGCCCGGGAGCGGGAGCAGTTCGGCCGGCCGATCATCGATCTGCAGGGGCTGGGGTTCCTGTTGGCGGACATGGCCACCCAGGTGTCGGCCGCTCGGGCGGTGACCCTGGCCGCGGCCCGGTTGCGCGACGCCGGTCGGGCGTACGCCGTCGAGGCGGCCAAGGCGAAACTGTTCGCCACCGACGTCGCGATGAAGGTCACCGTCGACGCGGTTCAGGTACTCGGTGGGTACGGCTATGCGGCCGACCATCCGGTGGAGCGGTACCTGCGGGAGGCGAAGGTGCTGCAGATCGTGGAGGGGACGAACCAGATCCAGCGGGTGGTGATCTCCCGGGCACTGGCCCGGTGACGGTAGGTTTCTCGCCGTGGAAGAGACCGATCGCGCTATCGTCGCCGCGCTGACCACCGACGGCCGGGTGTCGTACACCGAGCTGGCCGAGCTGGTGGGCCTGTCGGTGTCGGCGGTTCATCAGCGGGTGCGCCGGCTGGAGCAGCGCGGGGTGGTCAACGGCTACACCGCCCGGGTGTCGTACGAGGCGGTGGGGCTGCCGTTGAGCGCGTTCGTCGCGATCCGGCCGCTGGACCCGTCCCAGCCGGACGACGCCCCGGAACGGCTGTCGCATCTGGCCGAGATCGATTCCTGTTATTCGGTGGCGGGGGAGGACTTCTACCTGTTGCTGGTCCGGGTGGCGAGCCCGGCGGATCTGGAACGGCTGCTGCAGGAAATCCGCACGGCGGCGAACGTCACCACTCGGACGACGGTGGTGCTGTCCACCCCGTACGAGTCGCGTCCGCCGAAACTCGTCTGAGTCTGTCGCCCGGCGTCCTCTCGGCACGCGTGTCGGGATGCCACTTCCTATCGTCCTAGGACGAATTAGGCATTGTAATCAACACCATCCCGCACCTCAACGGCCCAGCGACCACTCTGACTGCCGCACCGTTTGAAGCCCACGACGCCGGGCATGCAGGAAGCACGAACGGAAACCGTCCGGTCAGTAGTGCGATAGGAGTGATCGACCATGGGCATGACCGACAAGGCGCGCAACAAGGCCGAGGAGCTCAAGGGCCAGGCGAAGGAGCGCTACGGCGCGGCGACCGACAACGAGCAGATGCGGGCCGAGGGCGCCGCCGAGGCGAGCAAGGCCCGGACCAAGGACGCGGGGGAGCACGCGAAGGACGCCGGCCGCAACGTACGGGACGCGTTCAGCGGCTGACGAGCAGCGGGCCGGATCAGCCGGTGGTGGTCGTCCGTTGCCGGGACCACCACCGCTGTCCGGACTCCGGAAGCGTGTCGATCGGGTCGTAGTACGGGTACCGCCGCCCCAGGTCGTCGTCGGTGCCGTCGAGCGAGGTGCGGTAGTTCTTGGTCCAGTACGAGATGCCGTGCTCCCGGTCGTACTCGGTCAGCATGTGCACCCAGCGCTTGCCGACCAGTGGCACGTCGCACACGATCCGGGGGGTGGCGTAGCCGGGCAGGTAGCCCATCAGGTCGTGCTGCAGCTGCTGCGCGGTCCAGACCGGGACCCGCCAGTGCTCGGCGTTGGGGATCATGTCACAGAGATAGAAGTAGTACGGAAGGATGCCGGCTTCGCCCTGGAGCGCGAAGCAGAGGTCGAGCAGACTGTGCAGGTCGGCGTTGACCCCGCGCATCAGCACACCCTGGTTGCGCACGTCGCGGATGCCCACGTCGAGCGCGGTCTGGGCGGCTCGGGCGACCAGCGGGGTGAGTGACTGCACGTGGTTGACGTGGGTGTGGATGGCGAGGTTGACGCCGCGGCTGGCGGCGGTGCGGGCAACGCGTTCCAGGCCGGTCACGACATCGGGCTGCAGCCAGTGCTGGGGTAGGCCCATGAGTGCCTTGGTGGCCAGCCGGATGTCGCGGATGCTGTCGATGTCCAGCAGGCTCTGCAGGTAGCTTTCGAGATGCCGCCAGGGGAGGTTCGCCACGTCGCCGCCAGAGACGACGACGTCGCGGACTCCGGGGTGCCCGCGCAGGTAGTCGAGATGTGCCTGGTAGCGGTTGGTGGGCTTGAGGGTCAGACGGAGTTTGTCGATGGTCGGGGTGGAGTTGCCGACCAGGTCCATCCGGGTGCAGTGCCCGCAGTACTGCGGGCAGGTGGCGAGGAGTTCGGCGAGGACCTTGGTCGGGTAGCGGTGGGTCAGTCCTTCCGCCACCCACATGTCGTGTTCGTGCAGGGAGTCGCGGCTGGCGTACGGGTGGGACGGCCAGTCGGTCCGGCGGTCGCTGGCCAGCGGCAGCATGTAGCGCCGGATCGGGTCGGCCCGCAGGGAGTCGGTGTCGGGTGCGCTGGCTGGCACCATCGTGTTGATCATCTGCGGGGTGACCAGCATGGACATGGTGGCGTGTCGGCTCTGGTCGGCGTCGAGTTCGGCGTAGAAGTCGTCGCCGACGAGGTCGCCCAGGACGGCGTGCAGTTGGGCGACGGTCTTGACGCAGTGGGCCCGTTGCCACTGGGCGGACTGCCACTGGTCGGGGGTGACGTCGCGCCAGCCGGGTAGTCGGGTCCAGTCGGGTTCGACGAGTTCGCGGCGTTGGTATTCGTACGGCTGGGGCAGCGTCGGGGTGGTCCCTGGGCTGTCCGCCGAGGTGGGTTGCGGCATCGGTCCTCCTGGCTCGGTGCGTCCGGTGGGGCGTACCGCACTCCTGGATAATTTCCTGTGTGTTGACTAGTCTGCCGTAAGTCTTCCGGTCTTGCTAGGTGCGAGGTGGTGATTCGGTTGCCGATCGGCGGCTCCGGTGGGCAGCTGTCGTCTCCCGCGCAGGTGGGGAGCAGACTGAGCAGATGACGACTCGTACGGTGGGTTCGGAGGCCGGGACGCCCGCGGTGCTGTACCGGGGCGGCAGGTTGTACTGCCCGGCGGTGCCGGGAGCGACGGCGTTGCTGGTGCGTGACGGCCGGATCGGCTGGTTGGGTACGGACGCGGACGCGCCCCGGGCGGATGTCGTGGTCGACCTGGCCGGCGCGCTGGTGACCCCGGCCTTCGTCGACGCGCACGTGCACGCGACCGACACCGGTCTGGTGCTTTCCGGCCTGGATCTGTCGTCGGTGCGTTCGCCGGCCGAGCTGGTCGACCGGGTGGCCGGCTTCGCGGCGGGGCTGCCGCCGGACGCGGTGGTGCTGGGGCACGGGTGGGACGAGTCGACGTGGCAGCGGCCGGTGCCGCCGGACGCGCGGCAGTTGTCGGCGGCGTCGGGCGGACGGCGGGTGTACCTGTCTCAGGCGTCGATCCATTCGGCGCTGGTGTCGTCGGAGATGTTGGCGGCGGTGCCGGGTCTGGCGGAACGCTCCGATCCGCCAGGGTGGGTGCGGGAGGACGACCATCACGCGGTGCGGGCGTTGGCGTTCGGGTCGTTGACGCCGGCGCAGCGCACCTCGGCGCAGCGGGCTGCGTTGGCTGCGGCGGCCGGGGTGGGTATCGCGGCGGTGCACGAGTGCGGCGGTCCGCAGACGTCGTCGGAGTCCGACTTCGTCGGTGTGTTGGCGATGTCGGGCGACGGCTTGCCGGAGGTGTACGGGTACTGGGGGGAGTTTCTGGGGGCGGCCCGGGCACGGGAGTTGGGCGCGGTGGCCGCCGGTGGTGACCTGTACGCCGACGGCGCGTTGGGGTCGCGGACGGCGTACCTGTCGCAGCCGTACGTCGACGGCGGCGGCTGCGGCAGTTGTTTCCTGGCCGCCGATCAGGTCGCGGCGCATCTGGTGGACTGTGTCCGGTCGGGGGTGCAGGGTGGGTTCCACGCGATCGGTGACGCGGCGGTGGCGGCGGTCGTGGACGGCTTCGCGGTGGCGGCCGGCGAGGTCGGGGTGGAGCGGTTGCGGGCCGGCCGGCACCGGGTGGAGCACGTCGAGTTGGTCGACAAGCGGGTGATCGGGGCGTTCGTCGAGTTCGGGGTGGTGGCTAGCGTGCAGCCGGCGTTCGACCGGTTGTGGGGTGGTGAGAGTCAGATGTACGCGGCCCGGCTGGGCGTGGACCGGGCGTTGGCGTCGAATCCGTTCGGTGCGTTGCACGGGGTGGGCGTCACGTTGGCGTTCGGTTCGGACTCGCCGGTGACGCCGCTGGATCCGTGGGGTGCTGTGCGGGCCGCGGTTTCGCATTTCAATCCGGCGTCGCGGTTGGCGGTTCGGTCGGCGTTCGCCGCGCACACCAGGGGCGGTTGGCGGGCGTTGCCGCCGGGTGTGGTGCAGACCGCGCAGGAGGGGGCGTTGGCGCTGGGGGCGGCGGCGACGTTCGCGGTGTGGGAGACGCCGGCGGGTGTGTCGGTGGACGGCCTGCCGGTCCTGGTGGCGGAGGATCCGGCGCTGCGCGGGCCGGCGGATCCGACGCCGCTGCCGCGGTGTCTGCGGACGGTGCTGCGGGGTCGGGAGATCTTCGTGGCGGCGGATCGGGCGGCGGCCGGTGTGGGGTGAGCGGGGGCGGCCGGTGACACGCCGGTGGTGACACGCCGGTGGCGGTGGTCGATGTCCCTGGGCCGGGTTGACAGCACCGGGGGTGGCCCGCGTACCGTCTTTGAGTCCTACCACGGGAAGCGGCTGTTGTTCGCTTCGTTTCTTCGTCCGCTGGCCGAGCGACTGTTGTCGCAGTGTGGTTGTGCCGCTCGTGGATCGCCACGGGTGGTGTCCGCATCGGCCAGGTCCAGTGGGCGAGGGTCGGCGAGGCGGCGCGAACCGGCCGCGACTTTCCGGTGTACGGGCAGGTGGTCGTGCGGGGCCAGTAGACAACGGTCCGTCGGGGGCAGCCAGTTCCCGGTTGGCCGGTCCGAAGGTCACCGTACGGTCGTCCTGCCGCATCGGCGGGGGAGGGGCCTGGGAGCGCGGGGCGCGGCCGGATCGGCCGCGCCCCGATTTCTCGTTTGGCGGCCGGTGCGTCGCCGGCTGTGGCTGTCGTCGTCGGATGGGCGGGATTGCCGGTAGCCTTCGTCGGACGGTTCGGTGGCTGCCGCGGGTGGTGGCCTGGCGGGTGGGGCTCGACGTGGCGATGGTGGATGCGGCGGTGGTGCCGGAGCGCTCGCGGCCGGTGGCGCTCGCGGCGGTGGACGGCCCGTTGGGGCTGCCGTGGGCGATCGGTCTGGCGGTGTTGTCGGGTGCGGCGCTGTTGGTGGCTTTTCCGCCGTACGGCTGGTGGTGGGCGGCCCCGGTGGGGGTGGCGGCGTTGTCGGTGGCGGTGCATCGGCGTCGGTTGCGGGCAGGTGCGGGTCTGGGGTTCGTGGCCGGGGTGGTGTTCTTCGCCCCGTTGCTGAGTTGGACGAATCTGCACACGGGCAGTTTGCCGTGGGTGTTGTTGTCGGGCTTGCAGGCCGGTTACCTGGCGTTGCTGGGTGCGGTGGCGGCGTTCGTGTCTCCGGTGGTGGATCGTCGCCGGGGCGTGCTGTGGCCGGTGGTGACCGGGTTGTTGTGGGTGGGGCAGGAGGCGTTGCGGGGTCGGACGCCGTTTGGTGGGTTCCCGTGGGGGCGGTTGGCGTTCGGTCAGGGTGATTCGCCGGTGTTGTCGTGGGCGGCGGTGGGTGGGGCGCCGTTGGTGACGTTCGTGGTGGCGGTGGCCGGTGGGGCGGTGGCGGTGGGGGTGTGGCGTTCCTGGCGTTCGTGGCGGGGTTTGGCGCTGGTGGCCGGGGGTTTCGGGGTGGCGGTGCTGGTGCTGCTGGTGGGTGGGTTGGTGCCGGTGGGGGGCGGGTCGTCGGGTTCGGTGGTGGTGGCGGTCGTGCAGGGCAACGTGCCGCGGATGGGGTTGGATTTCAACGCTCAGCGGCGGGCTGTGTTGGACAACCATGTGCAGGGCACGGTCGGGTTGGCGCGGCGGGTGGCGGCCGGTGAGGTGCCGGCGCCGGATCTGGTGGTGTGGCCGGAGAACGCCAGCGACGTGGATCCGATGCGTGACGCGCGGGCGGCGGCGAGTATCGATGAGGCGGCGGCGGCTGTCGGGGTGCCGATCCTGGTGGGTGCGTTGGCGTACGGGCCCGGTGCCGGGGAGGTGCGCAACGTGAGTCTGGTGTGGGAGCCGGGTTCCGGTGGCGACGTCGAGCAGGTGTACGTGAAGCGGCATCCGGTGCCGTTCGCGGAGTATGTGCCGTTTCGGCGGTTGGCGCGGATGGTCACCGATCAGGTGGATCTGGTCCGGGCGGATTTCGTGGCCGGTTCGCAGCCGGGTGTGCTGCGGGTGGGTCCGGTGGCGGTCAGCGGCATCATCTGTTTCGAGGTGGCCTACGACGGGTTAGTTCGCGACACGGTGACCGGTGGTGCGCAGGTGTTGGCGGTGCAGACGAACAACGCGACGTTCAATGAGGCCGAGGCGGCGCAGCAGTTGGCGATGGTGCGGTTGCGGGCGGTGGAGCATGGTCGGGCCGGGTTGATGGCGTCGACCGTTGGCATATCAGCGTTTGTCGATCAGAATGGGCGGGTGTCGCAGCCGACCCGGTTCAACACGGCGGCCGCCGTGGTGAGTGAGCTCGAGCTCGGGGCGACGCGTACTCTTGCGACTCGGATGGGTTTCTGGCCCGAAGCGGTGCTGGTGGTGTTCGCCGGCGCGGTGCTGGTCGCCGCGGTGTGGCTGCGGCGGCGGGTGGTCAGTTCGGATACGGAGGTACGGTGAGCGAGGCGGTGTCGGCGGGCGGTGGCCCGGAGGGCTACCCGGGTGTCGGTCGGGTGCTGGTGGTCGTCCCCACCTACAACGAGGCGGAGAACGTACGCCTGATCACCGCCCGGATCCGCGACGCCGTGCCCCAGGTCGACGTGCTGATCGCCGACGACAACTCGCCGGACGGTACCGGGGCGGTCGCCGATGAGCTGGCTGCGGCCGACGGCCAGGTGTATGTGCTGCACCGGCCGGGTAAGCAGGGTCTCGGCGCGGCCTACGTCGCCGGGTTCGGCTGGGCGCGGGAGCGTGGCTACGACGCGGTGGTCGAGATGGACGCTGACGGGTCGCATGCTCCGGAGCAGTTGCCGCAGCTGCTGGACGCGGCGCGGGACGCCGACGTGGTGATCGGTTCCCGGTGGGTGCCGGGCGGTGAGGTGGTGAACTGGCCCCGGCACCGGTGGGTGCTGTCGCAGGGGGCGAACCTGTACACGCGGTTGGCGCTGGGTATGCCGGTGCGGGACGCGACCGGTGGTTACCGGGTGTACCGGACCGCGGTGCTCGACAAGATCGACTACGCGAGTGTGTCGTCGCAGGGCTATTCGTTCCAGGTGGAGCTGACCTGGCGGGCACACCGTGAGGGGTTCCGGATCGTCGAGGTGCCGATCACGTTCGCGGAGCGGGAGCAGGGCGCGAGCAAGATGAGCGCGTCGATCGTGCGGGAGGCGTTGTGGCGGGTGACCGTCTGGGGGGTTCGGGCCCGCCGGGACGGGTTGACCGGCCGGCGTCGCGACACGGCTTCGGCGCGCTGGCCGTGACGACGGCGCGTGTCATGCTGGACAGGTGACGTGACGCCACGTTCGCAGGAGGTGACATGCGCCGGGGAGTGCGGTTGATCCCGTTGGCGTTGGCGGCTGGTCTGGTTCTGGAGGTCGTCGTTTTCCTGCTGATCGCCCATCAGATCGGCTACGGGTGGGCGTTGCTGCTGGTGCTGGCCGCTTCCCTGGCGGGTATGGCGCTGCTGCGTCGGGAAGGAATGCGTGCGTGGCGGAGTTTCCGGGCGGCGGCGCAGTCCGGTCGTCCGCCGGGCGAGCAGGTCAGTGACGGTCTGCTCGGGTTGGTCGCTGGTGTGTTGTTGGCGACGCCGGGGCTGGTCAGTGGCGTGTTCGGGGGTGTGTTGGCGGTGCCGCAGGTGCGGCGGGTGGTGCGGCGGCGGGTGCAGGTCGCTGCGGAGCGGCGGATGTCGTCGGCGGCGGCCGGGGAGATGTTCGGGCCGCGCCGGGTGCGGGTGTATCCGCCGCCGGCGGCGGACCGGCCACCGGCGGGGTCTGCGGACGGTTCCGCGCAGCAGGCTGCCGCGGCCGGTCCGACGATCGAAGGGGAGATCGTCGACCCGCCGCGGTGAGTGGGCACGCCGGGCCGGGAGCGCGACGACGCCCCTGACGCCGGGGTGCGGCGTCAGGGGCGTCGGTGTCTGGTCTGCCCACCGGTCGGGCGGGGCGGGTGGTCAGACGCCGCCGCGCCGGTTGCGGACCTCCTGCAGACGTTCGGCCAGGATGTCTTCCAGTTCGGCGATCGACCGCCGTTCCAGGAGCATGTCCCAGTGGGTGCGTGGCGGCTTGGCCTTCTTCTGCTCCGGTTCGCTGCCGTCGACCAGCCGGGCGACGCTGCCGTCGAACTTGCATTCCCAGGTCACCGGCACCTCTGCGTCGACGGCGAACGGGACCTCGAACTGGTGGCCTTTGGCGCAGAGGTACTCGCGGGTCTGGCGCGGCGCGAGTTCCGTGTTGCGGTCGGACTCGTAGCTGACTGCTCCCAGACGGCTTCCGCGCAGCATGCGCTCGCCCATGATCGGCTATCCCCTCGGTCGTGGTGCTGGTCTTCAGGTGTAACGATGTGTACGGGGCGGGCGATTCCCGCTGTCGACGGGCGCTGCCTGGTAGCGGCAGGCCCGCGCCCGGACGTGTGCGAGCGTATCCGGCCGATGCTCGCTGTTGCCGTGTCACCGGTGCGCGGACGCCGTCGCCGCCGGGGTGAAACATGGCGTTAACGAAGTCTGGCACATCGGTGACGATGTGGATGCGATGTAGGTCACTGTGCGGGTGCCGCCGGGTGGTTGTCGACCGGCCGGTGGGCGGTGCTGAGCGCTGCCAGCGCCGTGGCGAGGTCGCTGACTTGGCGGGACAGTTCCGTGACCCGGGCCTGGGCGTTGTCACGTTCGGCTCGGGCGGTGTCGAGCGCGGCGGCGAGTTCTGTCGCGGTGTGTCGGGCTTGGTCGGCGCGGGCGACGGCGGCGGTGGTCTCCGCGCGGGCGGTGTCGGCGTCGGCGCGGGCGGTGTGGGTATCGTGCTGCGCCGCATCGGCCCGCCGCTGCCACTGGTCGATGTCGGCGCGCGCCTGGTGTAGCGCCTCGCGCGCGGCGGCGGTTTCTGCGTGCGCCTGGGCGGCGTCTGCCCGGGCGGCGTCGGCTTGCGCGTCGGCCCGGTCGGCGCGGATGTCGGCCTGCTGGCGGTGGTCGTCGGCGGTGCGCGCGGCTTCGCTGGCGTCGGCTGCTGCGGCGGTGGCCGCTGCGGCCTCCCGGGTGAGTTCGTCGATGACGCGTCGGTCGTCGTCGCGTTGCCGGGTCAGTTGGTCCAGTTGTTCGCGGACGGTGTCGCGGTCGTGTTCGGCCTGCCGCAGCAGTGCGTCGGCGGCGGCGGCCCGTTGCTGCGCGGCGGCCTGTTCCGTTCGTGCGTGCGCGGCCTGCTGGCGGGCCGCCGCGGCTTCGGCGGTCGCGGTTTCGGCGCGCGTCTCGGCGGTTTCGGCTCGGGCGGCGGCCTGCGCGGCAATCTGTTGTGCCTGGGTTGCGGCTGTCGTGGCGGCTTCGGCTGTCTGCCGCGCGTCGTCGCGTTCGGCCTGGGCGGCGGCGAGGGTGGCGGCGGCTTCGGCCCGGACTTCGGCGACGCGTCGGTCGACGCCGGCCGGGGAGAGTTCGGCGTGCAGTGTCTCGGTGAGGGTGCCGACCATCTGGTCGAGGCGGTCGACGAGTTCCCAGCTGCGGGCGATCTGGCCGGCGAGGCCGGGGGCGTCGCGGCGGCGCATCCGGTTGGCGCGGGAGGCGCGTTGGCAGGCTCCGTCGTTGTCGCGGCAGTACCGGAAGGGGCGGCCGGCGGCTGCCCGTTGCGGTACGGGTGCGCCGCAGTGTGCGCAGGGCCGGGTCGTGGTCTCGGTGTCCGGCGGCGGGGTGTCCATCGCCGCCGAAGTGTAGTTGCCGGCCTGACGCGTACCGCCGTGGTGGTGGCCGCAGGTGTGCCTTCGGCTGCTTCGCCGGGTGTGTTCCGGCTGTGCGGCGTACGGTCGGCTGGTGGGCTCTGGCGGTGACGGGCGGTCGATGCGGGAACGGATGGTCGCTGGTGCCCTGTACCGTGCTGACGATCCGGAGCTGGTCGAGATGTCGCTGCGGGCGATGGATCTGACCGAGGCGTACAACCGCACGTCGGCGCGTGACGGTGGGCGGCGCCGAGCGCTGCTCGTCGAGCTGTTCGCCGAGGTGGGGGAGGGCACCGAGGTACGGCCTCCGCTGCGGGTCGACTACGGCGCTCATATCAGCGTCGGGTCGCGTACCTTCGTCAACTTCGGTCTGGTGGCGTTGGATGCGGCGGCTATCACCGTCGGTGACGATGTGCAGATCGGCTGCAACGTGCAGTTGTTGACGCCGTCACATCCGCTCGCGGCCGGGTCACGCCGGGACAAGTGGGAGTCCGCGGAGCCGGTCCGGATCGGCGACAACGTGTGGCTGGGCAGCGGGGTTATCGTGCTGCCTGGGGTGGAGATCGGCAGGGACACGGTGGTCGGTGCGGGGTCGGTGGTGACCCGGAGCCTGCCGGCCGGGGTGCTCGCGGTCGGCAACCCGGCGCGGGTGGTGCGGGATCTGCCGGGCGACCGGACCGGCGGAGGGTGATGCGGGCGTCAGTCGGCCTGCAGGGCCGCGACGAGACGCTCGAGCGCGGCCGGTGTGGTCTGGGGCAGGAACAGGGAGGGCTCCACCAGTTCCAGTTCCAGCACGCATGGTCGGCCGTGGTCGTCGCGGACGAGGTCGACCCGGGCGTAGAGCGGGACGCCGAACGAGTCGGTGACGGCGTCGACGGCCTTACGCGCTACGGCGATCTGTTCCGGGTCGGCGACATGCGGCGTGCTGGTTTCCGGCGCGAACAGGTCGTCGACCGGGTCGGTGTGCGGCAGCACGACCCGTTTGTTCGCGGCGTGGCTGTACCTGCCGGTGAAGAAGACGAGGGGCCATTCTCCGTCGTCGGCCACCGAGGTGAGTCGTGGTTGGACCAGCACGCTGGTGCCGGTGGCGTGCAGTCGGCGCACGTGGGCGTACGCCTCGTCGTGCTGTGCCGGCCGGTACGAGGCGACGTGCCGGCTTCCCGCGCCGACGGCCGGTTTCACCACGAAGTCGCCGGCGGGCAAGTGTGGACGGTGTCCCGGCTCCACGAACGTGGTCGGTGTGACGGGTACGCCGGCCCGGTCGAGGTCGGCGAGGTAGTGCTTGTCCAGGTTCCACCGCAGCATCGGTAGCGGGTTACGCAGATCCGTCACCTGTTCGACGGTTTCCAGCCAGGTGAGGAACTGTCCGAGCCGTTGCGGGTAGTCCCAGGTCGAGCGCAGGACAACCCGGTCGTAGTCGGCCCACCGCACCGCGGGGTCGTTCCACACCACCACGTCGACGGCGACGCCGGCCTGCCGTAGCGCCGGCAGGGCCAGCGGTTCGTCCTCGTCGTGTCCGCGTGCCTCGTGGGCGGAGACCCACGCCAGCCGGGTGACCATGAGCTGATCGTACGGCCTGGGCGCGGGCCGTACGGTGGACGGGCCGGGTCAGCGGTTGTCGCCGCTGCCACCGAGTACGCCACGGTTCTGGCGGCTGGCCAGCTTGGCCAGGTTGTCGGTCGCGATGTCGTTCAGTGAGAGGTCGAGGTAGGCGGCGAGGGTCGCCAAGTACCACAGGACGTCGCCGAGTTCCTTGGTGATGTCGGCCCGGTCGAGCCTGGACTCGTCGCTGTCGTGGTCTCGGACCCATTTCTTGAACTTTTCGGCGACTTCGCCGGACTCGCCGACGAGTCCCAGTACCAGGTGGAGCAGTTCGTTCTTCTTGTCGCGCGGCGCGGCGGTGCGCAGGGCGCCGCGTTGGTAGTCGTCCAGGTCCATGGCGGACCAGTATGGCGGTTCACGCTCACCGGGCTCCCCAGCACCCCGCAGCCGGATTATTGGATTACCGGTAACAGCTATTCAATAATCCGAGCCGAAGCTCGGGCGCCGGAAGTCGGCACACCATAATGACAGTTATGCGGCAACAACACACTACCTGTATGGTGTAGTGGTGGGTGATGACATGGTGTTCTGCCGGAAATGTGGCCAGACGAAGCCACGCACCGCCTTCTACGACCAGCTGCACTCGACTCTGCCCCGCAGGCCATGCAAGGCCTGCATTCTGGCGGACAAACGTGCCCGCTACGCGACCAAGGACGGCGACCGCGTCTCGCACGCGCAGGTCCTGCGTGAGAAGTACAACCTCACCGCGACGCAGTACGAGCAGATGCTGGCCGACCAGGCAGGACGGTGCGCGATCTGCGGTCAGTGCGAGACAGCGCGCGGCCGTGGCGGTGCGCCACGGCGCCTGGCGGTCGACCACGACCACCGCAGCGGAGTCGTCCGGCAGTTGCTCTGCCACCGCTGCAATCTGGTGACAAGGGCGGTCGAGGAGAACCCCGCCCTGCTGAACAAGGTGCGGGCGTACCTGGAAACGCATACGGAAGCGTCAGCCGGTGCCGACCTTTGATGAGTACGTCGCAGCAAGCGGTAGCCGACAGTGCTGACACCATCCCAGACACGATTGACGGCGAGACCACCGTAAAGGTCTTGCGCATCCGGGACGGTGCCGTGGATCTGCTACCCCGCAACCTGCGCTGACCCGTCACCCCTGGTGACCGCGCGGTGCTCCTCGGCAAGGTGGTCTGCGGGTTGCGTCGAAGCTGAGCGTGTCCGCCCGTAGCGAGGGCAGGAGCGCGGGCCACCAGGTCGCGGTGTCGCCGGGGTGAACGGATCGAAGGCGCCTGGATCAGCCGCCAACGAAACGCGCACGGGTGCCACTCAGGTGAGGACGAGCAGGTCCAGGACGTCAACCACGGGTCTGGTCTCACGTTGCGCTGCCTTGCGCAGTCGGGCCAGGCCTGCCGCGTACTCGTCGTCGCTTATCAGTTGTAGAGGGGTGTGTGCCTCACGGCGCAGTGCCGTCGCGGCCTCGCGTAGTGAGGCCGCTGTTACCTGCGGGACCTGTTCGCGGCCGACGGTGACGAACCCGGCGGCGGTGAAGGCTGCTTCGACGTCGGCCACGCTGGGGTAGGTGTCGAGCACACGGATGGCTTCGGGGAAGTAACGGAACAGGGTGATCGCTTGGTGTCGGCCGGCGAACGCGGAGCGGATCAGCACCGGGCCGCCGGGGCGGACGACGCGGCGCAGTTCTCGGGCTGCACGGTGCAGGTCTGGCACGTGGTGGATGACCGTGGAGATCCAGGCGGCGTCGACGCTGCCGTCGTCGAGCGGGATGCGCTCGGCGTCGCCATGCACGACAGGCTGGTACATCGAGCGGGCGCGCATCGCCTCGGAGGGCTCGACCGCCGTGACCTCGATACGGTCGTACCAGGCGGTGAAGGCTCGCGCCCACATTCCGGTGCCCGAGCCGAGGTCGAGTATTCGCATGCCTGCCTGGGGGTCAAGGTGTCGGGTCACGGCTTCCCGCCAGGCTGAGAGTCCGTCGTCGGTGAGGTGACGGGTCGCCTCGAACGCCGCGGCGTCCGCGTTGTCGTACGTGATCCGAGCCATGCCTTGACCCAACTGCCTGGGCATCCGAGGAAGCAAGGGTGCAGAGGTGTGACGAACCGCCCAGGCTGACGGGCTGCCGGCCAGGTGCGGTTTACGTAAGTCGGTCCATCGGCGCGGACTCTGACGTGCAGCGCTGGCTACGGCAGGGTGGAGCTGGGTCAATTCAGCACCCCGGCGGCACTCTCTACGCCCACCTGTGCCGGGTGCATGACCGTCTCGCTGAGCTGGAGTGCGGCGTTGACACGCCACTGGCCGGTCTCGTGCATGCCGTCTACGGCACGGACGGCTTCGATGTGACGCTGCTCGACTGGAACGATCGAGCCACGCTGCGAAACCTCATCGGCGACGACGCTGAGGCATTGGTCTATCTGTCTGGTGATCTGCGACCCGGAGCCCTGAATCTGATCAGCGGCTGCGACACAGGCGGATCGGCGAGGCATGTAGGTGGGTGGTCGCGGTGGCCAATCTACGGTCCGTGTCAGGTGGTCGCCTGACCGATGCGGTGGAGTTCGAGGTCGGCTTTGTCGTTGAGGGCGGGGGCGAGGTGCGTCGGCACCTGGTCGATGTGGCAGATGTCGCGTTCGAGCAGGTGCCGGCGGTCGCTCGTTCCCGTCGTACTCGTACGGCAGCCGCCATTTCCCACCCCTCACAGAGTGGATCATGGAAGAAATCGCCGCCCTCCGGGATCCGTATCACTTCCGGCTCCGGTCACGCCTCCTGTCGCCTGAGCGGTTCGAGGACAGGTAGTCGATGTCCGTCACCGAAGCGCTTGACGGTGGATATGGTCCCCGGATGCCCGATGCGATCTTTGCCCACCCTCTCCTCGCAAGTGTCTACGACGCTTTCGACGGAGACCGCGACGACCTGGCCGCCTACCTCGCGATCGCCGGCGAGTTGACCGCGAACCTCGTGCTTGACATCGGTTGCGGGACAGGATCCCTGGCGATCCTGCTCGCTGGAAGCGGCTACAACGTCGTGGGCGTCGACCCGGCCGAAGCGTCACTCAAGGTCGCGAAACTGAAAGATCGGGCAGGGAGGGTCCGCTGGATTCATGGCGACGTCACGGCACTGCCGGCGCTCGATGCCGATCTGGCGACGATGACCGGGAACGTGGCCCAAGTCTTCCTTACCGACAACGACTGGGCGCAGACCCTCCAGGGAATCCACGCCGCCCTTCGCCCGAACGGCTGTCTCGTCTTCGAAACCCGACGCCCCGAACATCGCGCTTGGCGGGAGTGGGCGGCGGACGTCGATCCGGTCTCCCTCGATATCCCGGGCATCGGACCGGTGGAACGGCGCCTTGAGGTCACGGACATCAGCCTTCCATTCATCTCCTTCCGATACGCCTACCGGTTCCTGGCCGGCGGCGAGGTCATCACATCTGACTCGACCCTCCGGTTCCGCAGCCGCGACGAGGTCGAATCGAGCCTGGCCGCCAACGGCTACCGAGTCCTCGACGTGCGAGAGGCACCCGATCGCCCAGGTCGAGAGTTCGTGTTCATCGCCGAACGTTCGACCTGAAGCAAGCCGACCCGAACAACCTAAACCTCCTGTCAGCTTTGTTGGCAGGCGACAGCGACAGCAGGACGGCTTGGCGCGGCCGAGCCAGTCCGCCAGCCGCCACCAGACGTCCCGCTTAGCTTGGCGCTGGCGACGACCTGGGCCGTGGAGCCGCTGGGGTGCCGACATCTGATGTGTCGATCCGTAGGCTTGTCCGGAATCGGCACGTCGGCGACGGTCTCGGCGAGGATGGTGCGGTGGCAGGCGCGGATCGACATGGCCTCGGTCAGGTGTTCAACGAGGTGCCGGAGCTGTACGACAGGGTCCGGCCAGGGTACCCCGACGCGTTGTTCGCCGACCTCGTCACCATCACCGGCCTAGGTGAGAGGTCGCCTGTGCTTGAGGTGGGCTGCGGTACCGGTCAGGCGACCCGTTCGCTGGCGGCACTCGGGTGTTCGGTGACCGCCATCGAGCCGGGCGCGGGTATGGTCGCGCTTGCCCGCCGACGGCTCGCCGCCTTCGGCAACGTCACCGTCGAGTCGTCGACGTTCGAAGAGTGGGACGACCGCAATCGACGCTTCGACCTCCTCGTGGCAGCTTCAGCGTGGCACTGGGTCGATCCTGCGATCGGCTGGCGGCGAGCACGCGAGGTGCTCCACCCCGGGGGCTGGATGGCGCTGCTCGGCCACGTCGTCATCCGCCGGCCCGGCGAGCCGGAGATGTACGCGGAGACCGCCGATCTCCACGAACTGTTCTCCCCCGGGAATCCCGACTGGGGCCGTCCGCCGATTGAGGGCGACGTGCGCAGCACCGACGAGGGCTGGGGACTGGTCGACGATCCTGGCGGCCGGTTCGGCCCCACGATCGTGCGCTGGTACCCCACCGTTCAGTGGTTCGACGGCGACGGGTTTGCCGACCTCCTGCGCTCGCAGTCGCCGTACCGCAGGCTCGATCACGACGTCCGTGAGCCGCTGCTCGACGCCATCGCCGAGCGCATCCGCACCAGCATGGGCGACCGAGCGGCACGCCGGTACCTGAGTGTCCTGCGTATCGGTCAGCGCGCGGAGTGAGCTCAGCGGTAATCCGGTCACGTTCTTCCATGGCGTCCGTTAGCTGGTGCTCCTACCCGGACGCCAGCAGCTGCGTCAGCCGGTCCAGGCCGGCTCTGATCAGCCGGGCGTACTCGTCGTCGCCGAGGGCGTCGACGCCCGCCTGCGCGTGCCGCAGGTGTTCCCGGGCCCGGTCGAGGTCACCGAGTCTGCGGTGGCACTCGCCGAGGTTGAGGTGCAGCGACGGGTACAGGCCGGCAACCGGCAGGGTCACCCCGGCCTGCGCCACCCGGGCGTCGGTGAGCAGGTCGGCAGCGGCCAGGGCCCGCTGGTCCCAGAGCAGCTCCTGGTGCAGGTCGTCCTGCACGTCGGCCATCGCGTGGGCGAGAACGCAGACGTGCAGCGGATCCCCGTCCTGCCCGCCGATCTCGTCCCAGATCCGCGCGAACCGGTCACGGGCGGCGTCCCGTTGGCCACGCTGGTGGTGCAGCTGCACCCCGTCGTTGATGCGGGCGAGCGTGGCGTCGACGGTCATCGGTCGCTCCCGGCAAGAGGTACGTGTCGCGGCGACACCGATCGTAGTCGGTCGGCCGGAACCGACCGGTCGGCCGTCGCGCCGTGGTCCGGGGCGGCGGCGAGCGTAAGCACCGTGGCCAGTGCGGCGGCGGCGTCGAGCAGGGCCCGGGACCGGGTGGTGAGGTCGGCGTCGCGGACCGCCAACGCGGCGGTGATGTCGGCCGACCGGCCGGCGGAGCGCAGTCGCGGCATCAGGGCCCGCAGCGGCGCGACCCGGTAGCCGGCCTGGCGTAGTTGGTGCACGACGCGGGCGTCGCGGACCTGGGCCGGGGTGTAGCGGCGGGGTCCGCCCGGTCGGTCGCGGTCGGGCACGACGAGTCCTTCGGCGTGCCAGTGCCGCAGCGTCGACGGGCGTACGCCGAGGGCCGCGGCCAGCTCGGAGATACTCATCGCGTCGTAGTCGCGTACGTCGTCGATGGGTTCGGCGGTGATGGCCCGGGCGGCCAGCTGGGCCTGTCGCAGGTCGGCCCGTTCGGTGTGCAGCCGGGCGTGGGCGGCGTCGAGCAGGGCGAGCATCCCGTCGGCTGGGCGGCGGTGGACGGCCTGGACGATCCTGCGGGCCTCGGCCGGTCCGGTCGCCGCGGCCAGGGCCCGGTAGGCCAGCGCCGACCGCAGGTGCAGTTCCCCGAACACCCGGTGGCCGGTGGCGGTACGGGCCGCCGGCGGCAGGACGCCGTCGCGTTCCAGGTTGCGGATCTGCTGAACGCCGTACCCGGCCCGCCGGGCGACGTCGACGGTGCGCATTCGAGGCGAGTGGAGACTTTCCGCTTCGGATACCTGCTCTCGGGATCGTGAAGTCTCCATAAGCACTGCAATGTAACGCTTCAGGTATGACCCAGGACGAGATCATCGCGTTCGTCGCCGGCCTCGGCGACGTACTGACCCTCAGACCGGCGTCCGGCGACGGCACGCCGCCGATCAGCTGGGGCGACACGTTCTTCTACGTCTCGCCCGACGGCACGGTCCCGACCAGGCGGCAGCCGTTCGCCACGATCGTGACCAAGGACTACCCGGGCGACGCGATGTCGCGCCTGGACCGGCCGGGTGTGTTCCGGCTCAACATCGCCGCCGGACGCGACGATTTCCTGCGGCACGCCGGGCACGAGCCTCGCGGGGCCGCCCCGGCCGGGGTCGATCCCGCCGCCGCCGACACCCTGTTCGCCCATCCCGTGTACGGTGCCGGCGGCTGGCTGGCGGTGGTCGACCCCGGCCCCCGCACCGACGCGGTGGTGCGTGATCTGCTGCGCGCGGCACACCGTCGCGCTGGCGCACACCACCGACGACGGGACGGCAGGAGTTAACGGGTGGGCGTGCGCCTACCCGCTGTCACCGCGGTGTGCCCGGTCGCGGGACGTGGTTGACGAACACGACGCTGTCGACCGTGTCGAGCTGCGCCGGGTCGAGCGGGAAGTAGGCGAAGTCGGTGCTGACCCGTGGGACGGCTGCGGTGAGGGTCCGGGCCAGTCGGCGGGCGTCGACGAGGCAGGTGTCCCACGGCAGCGTGGCGAGGGCACCTTCGACGGTGTCCGGCGGTGGGGTGTCGTCGCCGAGGGTACCGAGGGCGGAGGCCAGGTAGGCGTAGCGGTCACCGAGGCGGGCCGCGAGGATCGCGCCCGCGCCCCACATCCGCAGCTGCTGGTCGCCGAACGACATGACGCTGCGGTTGCGCTGCAGGTGCAGGTTGTGGGCGAAGACCAGGGCGGGGCCGTGGTCGGCGACGGCCCGTAGGTTGGCGGCCATCATCGCGTCCCGCAGCGCCGACAGCCGGGCGATCCTGGCGGGGGACGGGTCGGCCATCGCGTGGTGGTAGCGGAGCAGGCCGACGGCGGTACGCCCGTACAGTTCCGCCCGTTCGCGGTCGGCGGCGTCCAGCTGCGGCGTCTGGGTGTCGAGCAGGGCCAGCATGTCGTCGGTGATCAGCCGGAGCTGCTGGGCGTCGGCGGACCGGCCGATCGACCGGGACGGGTCGGTGACGGTGGCCGGGTCGGACCAGCGGTCGTCCGGGCCGAGCAGCGAGTCGAGAGTGTCCCGGGTGCCGGGCGGCGGGTCGTCGAGCAGGTCGTGGAGGCCGGTGAGTGCCGGGCGTGGGCTGGCCGCCCAGTACTCCAGGGGGCCGTCGAAGCCGTGGAACCGTAGTTTTTCGTCGTGGTCGTCGTTGTAGGCCCGCATCCAGCTCACCAGGTCGCGGTTGGCCGGTGAGGTGCCGAACTGGTGGCTGAAGCTGTGGCGCATGACGTCGTCGAGGGTGCCGGTGCCGGTCGTGACGTACTCGTCGACGACGAGGCCCATCAGGCAGTCGCTTTCGACGGCGATCGACCGGTAGCCCTCGTGTGCGACGAGGTGTCGGAAGATCTCGTTGCGTAGCTGGCCGAGTTCCTCCACGAAGTGCCGGGCCTCGCCGAGGCCGAGCAGCAGGGGCCGGGTGGGCAGCGACCGCAGCAACACCGAGATGCCTGTGCCGTCAACGGGTCGGGCGGTGTCCGTGATATCCATTCCTTCAACGGTATCGTTGAAACGTCGGTGTAAGGTTTGTGCGCGACTGACGCTGTCACATCGGGGTGAACCCTCAAAGGTTGTGGTATCTGTGCGGCCGGTGGACCTGGCGCGGGAACATGGCCTGTCCCCTCAGGCGGTGCGCAACTACGAGCAGGCCGGTGTCCTGCCGGCGGCCGCGCGGACCGCCGCGGGCTACCGGGTCTACACGCCGGTGCATGCGCGGGCACTGCGGGCGTTCGTCGCGCTGGTGGCCGGGCACGGTCACGCCACGGCGACGTCGATCATGCGGGCGGTGAACCGGGGTGCGGTCGACGACGCGCTGCGGCTCGTCGACGACAGTCACGGCCAGTTGGTCGACGACCGGCGTACCGTGCAGGCGGTCGAGGTAGCGCTGCGTGATCTGGCGCCGGTCGCGCCCGAGCGTGGCGGGATGTTCATCGGCCCGTTGGCGGCCCGGCTCGGTCTGCGCCCGGCCACCCTGCGCGCCTGGGAGGCCGCCGGTCTGGTCCGGCCGGGCCGGGACCGGCGGACCGGGTACCGGGTCTACGACGCCGCCGACGTGCGGGACGTGATGCTGATCCACCAGCTGCGCCGGGGTGGCCATCTGCTGGCGCAGATCGCGCCGTTGATCACCCAGGTCCGTGCGGCCGGTGGCGTCGCCCCGCTGGAGTCGACGCTGCGTGTCTGGCGGGACCGGTTGTCCGCGCGGGGTCGGGCGATGCTGGCCGGTGCCGCCGAACTGGACGGCTATCTGCGTGACGGGGCGGCGTCAGCCGGGTCGGCTGCGGGTGGGCCGGACTGATTTTCGGTGGCCCGGGTCGCCCGGTGCGGGTCAGACTCGTCCGGTGTCGACGTTCGACGATCTGATCGCCGAGGCTTCGGCGGTGCCGGTGGCGGGCTGGGATTTCTCCTGGTTCGCCGGCCGGGCCACCGAGCAGCGGCCGTCCTGGGGGTACGCGCGGCTGCTGGGCCGTCAGATGGCCGGTGCCCGGCGGGCGGTGGATTTGCAGACCGGTGGCGGCGAGGTGTTGGCCGGCGTCGAGTCGGTGCCGCCGCTGCTGGTGGCGACGGAGGGCTGGCCGCCGAACGTGGCCGTGGCGCGGCGGCGGCTGGCGCCGCTGGGTGCGCATGTCGTGCGCGCCGCGCAGGACGGCGGGCTGCCGTTGCGGTCCGGTTGTTTCGACCTGGTGGTGAGCCGGCACCCGACGGTGGTGGACTGGTCCGAGGTGGCGCGGGTGCTGGTGCCGGGCGGGGCGTACCTGTCCCAGCAGATCGGCCCGGACTCGGTCGGTGAGCTGCGGGCGGCGTTGGGGGTGTCGGTGCCGCCGCGTGCCGATCAGCGTCCGGACCGGGTGCGGGACGCGGCGACGGCGGCCGGCCTGGACGTGGTGGACCTGCGGATGGAGTCACTGCGGGTGGAGTTCTTCGACATCGCCGCGGTGGTCGTGTTCCTGCGGAAGGTGGTGTGGACGGTGCCGGGTTTCACGGTGGACCGCTACCGGGCCCGGTTGGCGGCGCTGCACCGCAGGATCTGCGCCGAGGGGGTGTTCGTGGCGTACTCGCGGCGGGTGCTGGTGCGGGCGTACCGGCGGTGACTGCGATGTGTCAGCCTGCACTGGATCAGCCGAGCAGGGCACGGGTCCATTGACGTTCGCGGGCCCGGATGTACGCGGCGTCGCGACGCCAGGTCTCGCCGTGGCCTTCGTTCCAGAGCCGGGTCCACGGCATGGCGCCGGAGGCGGCCTGTGCGGCGAGGAAGTCGTGCATCGACCGGGCCCGGTGGGCGAGCAGCGGCACCAGCGTACGGCGCTGGCGTTCGTCGAGGCCGTACGCGTCGACGAGGGTCCGTAGCCGGCGGGCGGCGTCGGGGCGCTGCCAGGCGGGGTCGGCGGTCAGCGGCACGAACGCCTTGGCCGCGTAGGCGAGGTCCCACAGCCGGGTGCCCGGCGCGGCGGTGTCCCAGTCGATGAAGGCCCACCGGTCGCCGACGACGAGGTTCCAGGGTGCGAGGTCGTGGTGGACGACGAGGTCGGTGCCGTCGGGTGGGATGAGCCGTCGCCAGACGGCGCCCGGCGGCGGGGTGAAGCCGGCGGCTGCGTCGTGCAGGTCGCGGACGAGCCGGCCGACCCGACGCAGGGCCGCGTCCGGTCCGAGCAGGTCGAACCGGTCCGGCCAGGGGACCGTACCGGGCAGGTAGGTCAGCACCTCGCGGCCGGTGGTGTCGATGCCGAGCGGTCGGGGCGCGCCGTCGAAGCCGACGTCGTGCAGGTGGGTGAGGAAGGCGTGCACGGCGGGGGTCCACGCGCCGGCGGGCCGGCGGACGGTGTCGCCGACCCGGACGACGGCGGCGGCGACGTTGCCGCCGGTCAACGGCTGCTCGGGTGGGGTGTCGGCGGGGGTGGGCACGGCGGGTGATCCTGCCGTCCGGCGTCGACCCGGTCCACCGGTTTGTCCCGTGTACGGGACAACTTGACGGGCGCCAGAGTTGCGCGCTATAGCTGTAAGTAAGTTGAGTCTGCGGGGCTCAACTTGAGGTAGCGAGTTGCGAGAAGCCCGCACCCGTGAGGAGGTCCGACCATGTTGATGCGCACCGACCCGTTCCGGGAGATCGACCGGATCGCCGAGCAGTTCTTCGGCACCACCACCCGTCCGGCCGTCATGCACCTGGACGCCTACCGCGACGGCGACTGGTTCTACGCCGCGTTCGACCTGCCCGGCGTCGACCCGGACAGCATCGAGTGCACCGTGGAACGTAACGTGCTGACGGTGCGCGCCCAGCGCCACCGCCCCTCCGGCGACAAGGTCGAACTCGTCGCCGCCGAACGACCGATGGGCACGTTCACCCGGCAGCTGTTCCTCGGTGACACCCTCGACACCGACAAGTTGGAGGCCGGCTACGAGGCCGGCGTGCTGACCCTGCGGATCCCGGTGGCGGAGCGCGCCAAGCCGCGCCGGGTCTCGATCAGCGTCGGCGACGACGGCAGCCGGCAGCTCAGCAACTGAAACCCATTTGACCGAGTCCCCGCCCGGCGCCGGGCGGGGACTCGTCGTGCCCGGCGGGGGACAAGCCGGGAAACGCCTCGCGCCGGTGTCGCCGGCCGGGCATCCTGGGAAGATGATCGACCCCCGGTTGACCGGGCACGTCGCGATCGTGACCGGCGCGAACCAGGGCATCGGCGCGGCGATCGCGCTCGCCCTGGCCACCCAGGGCGCCGCGGTGCTCGCCGCGTACCTGCGGATGGACCCGTCCCCCTACGCCGACGATCCGTCTTTTCCCGCCCAGTACGGGCGGGTCCGTGCCCAGGACGCCCGCAGCGTCGTCGACCGGATCGTCGCCGCCGGTGGCAAGGCGGTGGCCGTGGAGGCGGACCTGGCGGACCCGGCCACCCCGGCCCGGCTGTTCGACGAGGCGGCGGCCTCGTTCGGCCCGGTCGACATCCTGGTCAACAACGCCAGTGGCTGGCTCAGCGACACGTTCCGGCCGGACAGCCGGGACCGGTTCGGCCGGCCGTTGACCCACGTCGACGCCGGCACCTTCGACCGCCAGTTCGCCGTCGACGCCCGCGCCCCGGCGCTGCTGATCGCCGAGTTCGCCCGCCGGCACCTGGCCCGCAAGGCCAGCTGGGGGCGGATCGTCGGGTTGACCTCCGGCGGCCCGCACGGCTTCCCCGAGGAGGTGTCGTACGGGGCGGCCAAGGCCGCGCAGGAGAACTACACCATGTCGGCCGCCGCCGAACTCGCCCCGTACGGGGTGACCGCCAACATGGTGCAGCCGCCGGTCACCGACACCGGCTGGGTGACGCCGGAGGTGGAGAAGCAGATCACCGGTTCGAGTCCGCTGAGCCGCATCGCCCGCCCGGAGGACGTCGCCGAGGTCGTCACCCTGCTGGCCTCGCACCAGGCCCGTTACGTGACCGGCCAGATCGTTCGGATGGCCTGACCGCGCCGCACCGCAGGTCGCGGCCGCCGCAGGCCGGCCGGCCGAGGTCACCTACAGCGCGGAAAGATCACGTACGGCGTTTCGGCGTCGTCGGCGACGCCGGCTTTGGCATCCTGCTGCGATGCGTCGCCCCACCACCCCCGGTCTCGTCCCCCGACCGGTCGACCGCGGCCTGACCGCCGCCACCGCCCCGGTCGACTTCACCGAGGCGTGGCTGCGTAACCGTCGGCTGTCCGAGCACACCCGGGCCGCCTACCGCCGGGACGTGACCGGCTGGTTGTCGTGGTGTACCGCCACCGGGCTCGACCCGCTGCAGGCGTCGTTCCTGGACGTCAACGCCTACGCCCGGACGTTGGAGGCCACCGTCGATCCGCGCAGCGGCCGGCTGCTGACCCCGGCGACGGTGGCCCGGAAACTGTCCGCCATGTCCAGCTGGTACGCGTTCCTGGTGCGGCTGCGGGCGGTGCCGGCCAACCCGGTCACCGACGCGGACCGGCCGCGGATCGACCGGGACCATTCGGCGACCGTCGGGTTGAGCCCCGACCAGGTCGACGCGTTGTTCGCGGCGGCCCGCGCCGACACCGGGGCGAGCGGTCCGCGCAACCTCGCCGTGCTGGCGTTGCTGGCCGACCTGGGGCTGCGGGTCGGTGAACTGGTCAGCCTGGACGTCGCCGACGTCGGCGACGAGCGGGGGCACCGCAGCGTCCGGTTCGTCGGCAAGGGCGGCCGGGCCCGCCGCCGGGCGCTGGCGCCGGACACCGCGGCGGCGCTCGACGCGTACCTGGCGGTCCGGGCCCGGGCCGCCGGTGTCGCGGCCGACGCCCTCGACGGCCCGCTGCTGGCCACCGCCAGCGGCGCGCGGCTGGACCGGCACGCCGTGTTCCGGCTGGTCCGGCGGCTGGCCCGGGCCGCCGGTCTGCCGGCGTGGGACCGGCTGTCGCCGCACTCGCTGCGGCACGCGTTCGCCACCACCGCCCGCGCCGAAGGGGTGCCGCTGGAGGACGTGCAGGACGCGATGGGTCACGCCGATCCGCGGACCACCCGCCGGTACGACCGGGACCGGTACAACCTGGACCGGGATCCGGCGTACCGGATCGTGGCGGCGCGGACCGCCCGCGCCGCCACGTCCGGCTGAGCGTCTCACCCGATCCGGCAGGTCACCGTTGCCGCTGCTGGTCGTCGTGGCCGCGCAGCGAACCGGCGTGGGCGCGGGCGGTCGGGTCCCGGTGGACCTTGACCAGGCTGGCGACGACGGTGACGGTGAGGATCACCAGGATCAGTCCCAGCGACACCGGCGTCTGCACCTCGGGGACCCGGTCGTCGAGGGTGTGGCCCCAGTGCAGCACCAGTTTGACGCCGATCAGCGCGAGCACCAGAGCCAGCCCGGTGGACAGGTAGACCAGCCGGTCCAGCAGGCCTTTCACCAGGAAGAACAGGGCCCGCAGCCCGATCAGGGCGAAGGCGTTGGCGACGAAGACGATGTACGGCTGCTGGGTGACGCCGAACACGGCGGGGATCGAGTCGAGGGCGAACAGCAGGTCGGTGCTGCCGATCGCGATCAGCACGATGAACAGTGGGGTGACGACGCGGCGACCGTCGAGGCGGGTGACGAGCCGCCCGTCGACGTAGTCAGGTGTCACCGGCAGCACCCGGCGGGTGGCGCGGACCAGCACGTTGTCGTCGACCTGCGGGTCCTCGTTGCGGTGCCGGAACAGCTGCACGGCGGTGAAGATCAGCAGCAGGCCGAAGACCAGGAACATGAAGGAGAACAGGTTCAGCAGGGTGGCGCCGGCGGCGATGAAGATCGCCCGCATGATCAGCGCGGCGATGATGCCGAAGGTGAGCACCTTGTGCTGGTGTTCCTCGGGAACGGCGAAGGTGCTGATGATGATGACGAAGACGAACAGGTTGTCGACGGACAGGCTCTTCTCCACCAGGTAGCCGGCGAAGTACTCGGTGCCGTAGTCGCCGCCGGCCCAGGCCATGAACACCAGGCCGAACACGACGGCGACCGCGACGTAGAACACCGACCAGGCGACCGCCTCACCGAAGCCGACGGCGTGCGGTCGGATCGCCGCGACCGCCAGGTCGAGGGCGAGCAGCGCGATGATGACGACGATCGTGACGGCCCACACGCCCGGACCGATCTCCAGCGAACCCATGTCACAGATCGTGCACCCGTCGGCGGCGCCGCGCGCGCCGACACACGGCATTGGTGGACAATTCGGGACGTTGCGCTACGATGCCCGGTCGCCGGGACTCAACCCCGGCTGAGCAGTTCCAAGTGCCGGTGGGCGTCGGCGGCGATGTCGGCGCCGACCAGCCAGCGTCGGGTCCACAGCCGGGCCGCCACCCGGGCGGCGTCGGCATCGTCGCGACCCGCCGCTCCGCCGTCGGCGTCCGTCGCGTCGGCGTCGCGGCCGGATCTGTCGGCGCTGGGCCCGTCGGCCAGGTCGACGAGCAGTGCGGCGGCCAGCGTGTACGCCGTCCGCAACGCCAGCGGGCGCGCGCCGGCCGCCGTGTCGGCCCCGCGCGGGTCGGCGGCGACCCGGGCCAGGTCCATGCGCAGCCGCCCGGCGGCGTCGGTGAGCGCCGCGGCAACCTCGGGGTCGGCGGCGGTGGCGGCCGCCCGGTCGACCCGGGCCAGCAGCGGCCCGGCGGCCTTTTCGCGGGTCACCGCCCGCAGCGCGTCCAACGCCAGCACCGTGGTGGTGCCCTCCCAGATCGGCAGCACCTGGGCGTCACGCAGCAGCCGGGGCACCCCGGTGTCCTCGACGTAGCCGGCGCCGCCGAAACATTCGACGTACTCGCTGGCGGCGGCGACCGCGAGCCGGCCGGTGGCGAGCTTCGCCAGCGGCGCGGCCAGCCGCAGCTCGGCCGCCGGGTCCGCCCCGGTGGCATTCGGTCCGTCGGGTGTTCTCCGCCCGTCGGCGCCAGCTTCGACCTGTCCGAGCAGGTCGAAGACGTGGCCGGCGAGGACGAACGCGCCGGCGGCGTCGACGGCGAGGGCGCCGAGCAGGCCACGGTGCGCCGGGGAGTCGACCAGCCGGCCGCCGGCGACCCGGCGGGCGGTGGCGTAGGCGTGCGCGTACGCCAGACCGCGGCGCATCCCGCTGGCCGCGGCGGAGGCGTTGTGCAGCCGGGTCACCACCACCAGGGTCATCGCCCGGGCCAGGCCGGGCCGGGTGGGGTCGCCCAGGGGCAGCGCGTACGCGTCGCGCAGGCCGACCTCGGCGGTGGGCAGCGCCCGGGTGCCGAGCTTGTCCTTGAGCCGGTGCACCCGAACGCCGGGGGCGGGCGCGTACGGGTCGGTGCCGGTGGCGGCAAGCGGCGAGTCGGCGGCGTAGCGGGGCACCAGGAACGGCACGAGCGTACGGCTGCCGTCGGCGGCGCCGACCGGGCGGGCCAGGGCGACCGCGACCGCCGAGTCGACCGCGGAGCAGAACCACTTCTCGCCGGTGAGCCGCCAACCGTCGCCGTCGGCGGCGGGGCGCGCCACGGTGGTCGACCCGGACAGGTCGGAACCGCCCTGGGCTTCGGTCATCCACTGCCCGCTGGTGATCGCGGCGGCGGGGTCGGTGGTGGTGATGCGGGGCAGCCAGGTGTCGCGGACCGCCGGGTCGACGTCGGGGTGGCGCAGCAGCGCGGCGGCCCCGTCGGCCATCGCCACCGGGCAGGAGAACGTCGCCGACTCCGGCGCGTACAGGTGCAGCAGGGCGTGCTGCACCACCCGGACGTCCGGGCCGAACGCGGCGCGGGTGTCGGCGCGGTACGGCAGCGCGACCAGGCCGTGCCGGGCGGCGGCGGCCCGTAGCCGCTGCCAGCCGGCGCAGGTGTCGACCCGGTCGACGCGCCGACCCCACGGGTCGTAGCGGACCAGCCGGGGCGGGTGCTGCTCGGCGTCGGTGTGCGCGGCCCGCAGCGGGCCGGTGACGTCGGCGGCGAGGGCGGCCAGCCGGGGCCGGGAGGCGGTGTGCGTGGCCGGGTCGAGCCGGTGGCGCAGCCACCGGTCGAGCAGCCAGTCGGTGCGGTACGGGTCGCCGGGGGCGGGCACAGGTTGGACGTACCGGTCCACGATGATCGATCCTCCTCGCCACGCACAGCCGTTACTACCCGACAGTAACCTGTGGTGGGTTTCGCTGGCAGCGTGACGGTCTTCCGCGTCGTCGGGCCGGGCGGCACAGTGGTGGTATGCGACTGCTGATGCTGGGCGGCACCGGGTTCGTCGGCCGGTGCGTCGTCGAGGACGCGCTAGCCCGCGGCTGGGCGGTCACCCTGCTGCACCGCGGCCACCGGCCGGCGCCGGCCGGCGCGCAGGTGGTCGTCGGCGACCGGACGGCCGTCGCCGGCCTCGCCGCGCTGGGCACCGGTGACTGGGACCTGGCCGTCGACACCTGGGCCGGCGCGCCGTCGGTGGTCCGCGACGCGGCCCGGCTGCTACGCGACCGGGTCGGGCACTACACGTACGTGTCGAGCCGCTCGGTGTACGCGTACCCGCCGCCGGCCGGGCTCGACGAAACCGGGCCGGTGGTCGACGGGTCCGCCGACGACGGCGACGTCCCCTACGCCCGCGCCAAACGCGGCGGTGAACTCGCCGCGGTCGCCGCCTTCGGCGACCGGGCGCTGCTGGCCCGTGCCGGGCTGATCCTCGGCCCGTACGAGGACGTCGGCCGGCTGCCGTGGTGGCTGCACCGCGTTGCCCGAGGCGGCGACGTGCCCGCACCCGGGCCGCCCGACCTGCCGCTGCAGTACGTCGACGCCCGGGACCTGGCGGCCTGGCTGCTCGACGCGGCCGCAGCCGGGCTGTCCGGGCCGTACAACGTGGTCAGCCGGCCCGGCCACACCACGATCGGGGAGCTGCTGGCGGCCTGTGTACGGGTAACCAGCTCGGCCGCCCGGCTGCGCTGGGTCGACCCGGCGGCGGTCGCCGCCGCCGGGGTCGCGCCCTGGACCGAGCTGCCGGTCTGGCTGCCCCCGGGCGAGCTGCACGACGCGCTGCACCGTGGCGACGTGTCCCGGGCACTGTCCGCCGGGCTGCGCTGCCGGCCGGTGGCCGAGACCGTCGCCGACACCTGGGCCTGGCTGGCCAGCGTGGATCACCGTCCGGCGCTGCGTACCGACCTGCCGCCGCTGGGGCTCGGCGCGGATCAGGAGGCCGCGCTGCTCGCCGCCGCCGACCCGGACCCGCCGCCGGCTGGCGCGGTCGGCTAGCCAGGGCCGAGGTCGCCGGTGCGGTGATGCCGCCGGCACAGCACCTGGTACCGCACGTCGGAGTGGTCGACGGTGTCACCGATCACCACCTGCTCGCCGTGGCGGGCCACCACACCGTCGACCACACGGGCGTTGAGTAGGCCCTGCCGGCCGCACCAGCAGAGCACCTCGACCTGGATACGGCACACCTCGTCGGCGATCTCGAACAGCCGCTGCGCGGCCGGGAACAGCACCGACCGGAAGTCGCTGGCCAGCCCGAACGCGAACACGTCGACGTCATAGCCGTCGACCAGGTCGGCCATCTGCCCGACCTGGTCGACCGTGTAGAAACACGCCTCGTCGCAGATCAGGTAGTCGACCCGGGTGCCGTCCGCCCAGCGGCCGCGCACCAGCGCCACCAGGTCCAGGTCGTCGGTGACCTCGATCGCCGAGTGGGCCAGCCCGATCCGGGTGGTCACCTGCGGCCCCATCGACCGGTCGTTGCGGGTCAGCACCAGACCCCGGCGGCCCTGCCGGGCGTGGTTGTGGTCCATCTGCAGGGCCAGCGTCGACTTGCCGCAGTCCATCGGACCCCAGAAGAACTTCAACGCCGCCCCGTGCCGCAGCCGCCCGTCACCGGCGGCCAGGCAGGCGGTCGCCAACGCGGACTGGTCGCCGCCACCCGGCCCGGCTGTCCTCGGCTGACTGTCGTCGGTCACGACCGGGCAGCTTACTAGCCGTTACCGCCGGCACCGGCGGCCCGGGTCGCGATGGCGGGTCAGGCGGCGATGTCGGGTCGGGCCCGGGCCGGGCGGCGATGTCGGACCACTGTGGCAGGATCTGCCGCCATGTTCCCCCGCACCTGGACCCTCACCCACATCGAACGTGTCATCCGTACCGCCTGGTCCGCCGACACCTGCGATCCGGCCGACCTGGCCGACTGGCACACCGGCAACCCGGCCCGCGGCCAGTGCGGGGTCACCGCGCTGGTGCTGCACGACCTGCTCGGCGGTGAGCTGCTGGTCGGGGAGGTCAGCGCCGGCGGGCGGCGGACCGGCCGGCACTGGTGGAACCGGCTCGGCGTGGTCGAGATCGACCTGACCCGCGACCAGTTCGGCCCGCACGAGCGGATCAGCGGCGGGACGGTCGTCGACCGGCCGGACGGTCCGCCGCGCCGCTGCCGCGAACAGTACGAGACGCTGCGTACCCGGGTGTTGAAGCAGCTCGGTGCCGACACCTCGGTGGCGGCCGGCCGATAGCATCCCCGCCGGCGGCGTACGCACGTCGGCGCCATCCCGGGAGAGGACATCAGGACTGTGAACGGACCGGTACGGCTCGCCGTCGACCTGGGCACCACGCACACCGTCGCGGTGGTCCGCCGCGGCGACGAGCCACCTCGGCCGCTGCTGTTCGACGGTACTCCGCTGCTGGCCTCCGGGGTCTGTATCGACGCCGCCGGTGGTGTCCACAGCGGACGTGACGCGCAGCGGTTGGCCGCCGGGGAGCCGCACCGGTTCGAGCCGCACCCGAAACGGCGCGTCGACGACGGCTCGGTGCTGCTGGGTGACCGGGAGCTGCCGGTCGCCCAGCTGCTGGCGGTGACCCTGCGCCGGGTCGCCGCCGAGGCCGCGACCGCCGGCGTGCATCCGGCCGGCGGCACCGTGCTGACCTGCCCCGCCGACTGGGGCACCCCGCGTCGGGATCTGCTGCGCGCGGCCGCCACGGCGGCCGGACTGGGCCCGGTGCGGCTGCTCGACGAGCCGATCGCGGCCGCCACCTACTGTGTCCGGGTGCTGGGCCGCCAAGTACCGCCGGGCGGCACGCTGGCCGTGTTCGACTTCGGCGGCGGCACCCTGGACGTGGCGGTGGTCCGCAACGAATCTGCGGTTGGTGGCGCCGGTGGGCTGCGGGTGCTGGCCACCGGAGGGCTCGACGACCTCGGCGGGCTCGACGTCGACGAGGCGCTGGTCGCCCACCTCGGTCACCTGGTCGCGGTCCGCGACCCGCAGCTGTGGCAGCGGCTCAGCCGGCCGGTGACCGCCGCCGACCGCCGTGACCGGCTCGCTTTCTGGTCCGAGGTACGGGCCGCCAAGGAGATGCTGTCGCGGGCCTCGGCGGCACCGGTGACGGTGCCCGGGCGCGACGACCCGATGCATCTGACCCGGGAGGAGCTGGACCGCATCGCCGGGCCGCTGGTCGACCGGGCGGTCGACGAGACCCGCCGGGTGCTGCAGCTGGCCGGGGTCGACCCGGCGCGGCTGGCCGGGCTGCTGCTGGTCGGCGGGGCGAGCCGGATGCCGCTGGTCGCCAGCCGGTTGCACGCCCGGCTCGGGGTCGCCCCGTCGGTGCCGGAGCAGCCGGAGCTGCCGGTGGCGTTCGGTGCGCTGCACCACACGCCGTCGGCGGATGGCGCGGCACCGTCGACCGCCGCCCCGGCGGGGCCGGGCCCGACCGCGCCGCACCTCGTGCAGCCGGGCCCACCGGTGCCCGGCCCCACCACACCGGCGGCTGGCGGCGATCTGCCGCCAGCGCGTCGGCGCCGTCGCGGCCGGGTGGCCACGGCGGTCGCCGCCGCCGTGGCGGTGACGCTTGCCGTCGGGATCGGCCTGACCAACGGCTGGCTGCTCGACCAGTTCACCGGCGACGGCGGCGGGCCCCGTGACACCAACCTGTTCGGCGGCCTGCTCAGCGACGGTGACGGGACCGGTGACACCACCGGCGACCTGACCGAGGTCCACCAGGTGACGTTGCCCGCCGGCACCGGCGGGTCGACGGTCACCGTCGCCGGTGACCTCGCCGTGTACGCGGCGGTCGCCGTCGGCGGCACCACCGTCACCGCGGTACCGGCCGGCGGCGGCGACCCGGCCTGGACCACCACCGTGGACGTCGAACCGACCGAGGTGCGGCTCACCGCCGCCGGTGGGCTGCTCGTCGTCGACGCCGCCGACTCGGCGACCGACGGCGGCAACGACATGCGGGTCGTGCTCGACGCCGCCGACGGCACGGTGCGGTGGAAACGCAGCTGGCAGGACCGTACCGACGTGGTCCGGCTGGGCACCGACGTGATCGTCGAGATCAAGGACGGCATCTTCGACAACGCGGTCGCCCGGATCGACCTGACCACCGGCGAGCAGCGGTGGCGGCGCGAGGCCCCCGACGACGACCTGCTGGTCCTCGACGCGTCCCGGATCCGGGCGGCGACCCGGTGGACCGGCACGGAAGGTGCCGAGGACGCCGGGGTGCTGCCGACCGCAGGGTACGGGCTGCGGGACAACCGGCACGCCGAGCCGGGTCGCGTCGTCGAGCTGAGTGAGGGCAGCGGCCGGGGGTTCGTGCTGGACACCGGCGACGGCGACCCGATCGCCAGCGGTGACCTGCCGCTGGACCACGACGCGTGGACCGTCTACGAAGGGCTCGCGATCGGCAAACTCTCCGACGAGGCGTCGCCGGGCCGGGCTGCGCTGGCCGCGTACGACCTCGACGGGTTCACCCGCGCGTGGGAGGTGCCGCTACCGGCCGGCGACACGATCGAACTGGTCAAGCCGTGCGGGGCGCGACTGGTGTGCGCGGCGGTCGACGGCGGCACGTACCGCACGATCGCGGTCGACATCGGCACCGGCGATGAGAAATGGAACCGCCCGACCGAGTTCGGCGACGACGACAACTGGTACGCGGTGCCGGGTGGGCTCGTCTTCGGTGACCAGTCGTTCGGTACGGTCGACGGTTTCTGCCTGCTCGACGAGGCCGGTGGGGAGATCACCGCCGCCGACGACGCTCGGTCGGTGGCGGCGGTGGCCGGCGGCCAGGTGGTGGTGCTGAGCCACCGGGTCGACACGGCGTCGAGCACGGCGGTGCCGCAGGTGTCCGTGTGGGACGCGGCGACCGGTCGACGGACCGCGCCGGTCGACGTCGGCGTCGACCTGGCGGCCAGCCGGGTGACGCACGCGGTGGTCGGCGGCGACACCGTCGCGGTGGTCACCGCCGACCATCAGGTGCGGGTGCTGTCCGTGACCGGGCCCGGCTGAGTGGGCGGCCGTCGGGCCGCCCACTCAGGCCACGGTCAGTAGACGTTGACCCCGTACGCCGACAGCGCCTCGGCCACCGGCTGGTGGTAGGCCCGGCACTCGGCCCGGTTGCTTCCCGAGTGCAGACCCAGCGCCGTGCTGCCGGCGAACACCGCGCCCCCGCTGTCGCCCTTGTCCGCGCACAGGCTGGTCTGGAACAGCCCGGTCACCGGACCCGCCGAGTAGTTGACGGTGACGTTGACCGCGACGACCGGGCCGGTGGTGACCCCGGTGGTGCTGCCGCTCTTGCTGACCGTCTGCCCCACGTACGGGTTGCCGGCGCCGGTGATGTCCCGCAGCGTCCCGTCGTGCAGGTTGACCGCCCCGGGCCGGTTGACCGTGGTGTCGACCCAGCGGACCAGGCCGAAGTCGTCACCGGGGAAGTTGCTGGCCACCGTGGTGCCGGCGTCGGCGACCCCGTCGACCATCCACTGCGTCCGCGATTCGGTGCAGTGCCCGGCGGTGAGGAAACCCGGCCGGCCGGCGGTGTCGTACACGTTGAACCCGAGCGAGCAGCGGCCGTTGGAGTAGATCGGGTCGCCGCCGGCGGCGGTGGTCTCCACCGTGCCGGCGACGCGTTCGACGCGGACCGCGTCGCCGAAGCGGGCCGCGACCGCCTCCACCAACGCCAGCCGCGTCCCGGTGACAGTCGCGTCGACCGAGACCACCACCTGGTTGCTGACCGGGTCGGCGTACCAACTGGTTCCCGGCACAGCCGCCGACCGTGACAGGGCACCAGTGACCCGGGCCAGGTCGTCGGCACCACGTTCGACGGTGCGGGCCACCCCGCCGGCGGCCCGGACCACCCGGGCGGCCGTCTCATCGGTCACGGTCACGACCAGGTCACCGGTGGCTTGGTCCTGGTACGCCCCGGCGGACCGGTCACCGAGCCGGTCGGCCAGGGCCAGCGCCGCCTCACCGTCGAGTTCGGGAGCGGGCCCGGCGGCAGCGGCCGCCGGACTCGCCAGCAGACCACCGACCAGTACGGCGGTGGCGGCCAGCACGGAGCCGATCTGTCTGATCGGCGTGGATATATCCCTCACACAGTCCTCCTGCGATCTGGTGAACGTGAGATGTCCGGTCAGGACGGCGATCATCATCGCCGCTGGCGGCGGCGCTGCACACCGTGCCATTGCCCATTTGTGGGCGACTTCCGGCCACGTGCCCGACGCTGACCGGTGCCGCCTCCCCGGGCCGTGGCGAGTGGACCTGCCACAATGGCGACATGGTGCCCCGCCGTCCCGGCCCCGTGCCGATCGCCGTGGGCGGTGTTCTGGCTGCTGTTCTGGTCGGTCTCGTGGCGTTCCTGGCCGCGCAGGGCCTCGACCGGGCCGACCAGTGGGCCGGCGTGCTGGCCATGTTCCTCGGTGTGGCGGCGCTGACGGTGCAGGTCTGGGGGCTGTGGTCGTCGACGCGGTGGCCGGCCGGTGAGGCCGTCGACGCAGCAGCGCCGACCGACTCACCGGCACCGGTGGCCGAGCCGGCTGCCCGTAGGTCCGTCCGGCTGCCGGTGATCCTGTCGGCGCTGCTGGTCGCCGCAGCGGTAGGGGTGACCGCGTCGGCGTTACGCGACACGAACTCGACGGTGATCGGCGAGCACACCGTACGCCGTTGCCTGGACGCCGCAGCGCAGACCTGGGACGACATGATCAACGGCTTGTACGGGCTGCCGGTCGGCACCGACATCTGCTTCACCGACGGCCGGACGACCGCCGCGATGATCACCGTCGAGCATCCGCCGGACGTCCTGGCTCGCACCCTGCACTTCAGCTACACCCGCTGGGAGCTGCGTGACCCGGACGCCGGGGCGGCACCGGCGGGCTGATCGCACCGATTCCGGTCTGGCGGGGCCGTGTCGGCGCGGCCGGGCATACTGGGGCGTTGTCGACGGACGCTGCGGGGAGGACCGAATGATCATCGACGTTGCGCAGATCGAGGCGGCGGCGCGGCGGATCGCCGACCATGTGGTGCGGACACCGACGGTGCCCAGCCCTGGCCTGTCCGGGCTGCTCGGCGTACCGGTGACGGCGAAGCTGGAGCTGCTGCAGCGGACCGGGTCGTTCAAGGCGCGGGGCGCGGCGGCGAAGCTGCTGACCCTCGACGACGGGCAGCGGGCGGCCGGCGTGGTGGCGGTCAGCGGCGGCAACCACGGCATCGCGGTGGCGGTGATGGCGCAGGCCCTGGACGTGAAGGCGACGGTGGTGATGCCGCGTTCCGCGCCGCAGCGGGCGGTGGAGGTCGCTTCCGCGGCAGGGGCGACGGTGCGGGTGGTCGACACGATGGCGGAGGCGTTCGACCTGACGGCGCGGTTGCAGGCCGACGGGCTGGCGATGGTGCATCCGTTCGACGACCCGGTGGTGGTCGCCGGGCAGGGCACCGTCGGGCTGGAGTTGGCCGCCGACGCGTTCGGCGACGAGCGGACGGCGCCGACGGACGTGCTGGTCAGCGTCGGTGGCGGCGCGTTGATCTCCGGGGTGGCCGCCGCGCTGCGCGCCCACCGGCCCGGTGTCCGGGTCTGGGGGGTGGAGACCGACGGCGCGTCGGCGATGGCGCAGGCCTGCGGGCACGGCGGTCCGGTGCCGGTGAAACTGTCGTCGATCGTGTCGACGTTGAGCGCGCCGACGGTGTCGCAGCTGACCTACGACCACGTCACCGAACTGGTCACCGACGTGCTGGTGGTGTCGGACACGGAGGCGGTGCGCGGCAGCCTGGACCTGGCCGAGCACGCCAAGGTGTGGGCGGAACCGGCGGCCGGGTGTCTGCTGCCGGCCGCCGGCCGGGTGATCGAGCGGGTCGGCCCGGACGTCCGGCTCGGCCTGGTGGTCTGCGGCGGCAACGTCACCGTCGCCGACCTGACCGGTTGGGCCCGCCGGTTCAACCTGGTCTGACCGCGGCTGAGCAACTGGCATCGGCCGGGCCGGCGTGGTCAGTCGGCCGGCCAGTGGCGCAGCGACGCGTCGAGGGCGTCCAGGACGCGGGGCCAGCTGTCCTGCGGGTCGGGGTCGCTGTGGCTGAACCCGCCGGCGGCCGCCAGGTCGAGGTAGCCGTGAATGGTGGCGCCGATCAGCCGTACCGCGTGGGTCTGTTCCTGTTCGGGCAGCCGGTAGCCGTGCAGCACCGCGCGCAGCAGCCGGGTGTGCCGGCCACCGGCACTGGCGGCGGCGGTGGCCGGGTCGAGCCGCAGCCGGGCGGCGGCGTAGCGGCCCGGGTGCTCGCGGGCGTAGTCGCGGTAGGCGCCGGCGAGCCCGGCCAGCGCGTCCCTGCCGGACCGGCCGGCGACGGCGTCGGCGGCCCGGTCGGCGAGCTCGGCCAGGGCGAGCAGGGCGATCCGGGTCCGCAGGTCGTCGGAGCCCCGGACGTGCGCGTACAGGCTGGCCACGGCGACGCCGACGCGGCGGGCCAGCGCGGAGACGGTCACCTGGTCGAAGCCGATCTCGTCGGCCAGCTCCGCGCCGACCGTGGTCAGCCGCTGCGCGTTCAGTCCGGCCCGTGCCACCCGTACCCGCCTCCTCCGTCGAACCGACACCGATTATGCGTTTGCCTAATACCTTTAGGCAAAACTAGCCTGGCCGGTATGACACCACTGACCGAGCAGGAGATCCGCGCCGCGTTCGTCAACTGCACCAAGGGGGAGACGAAACGCCTGTACGTGCCGCGTGACCTCGCCGGCCGGCCGTGGGACGACCTGGACTTCCTCGGCTGGCGTGATCCGCAGTCGCCGGCCCGCGCCTACCTGGTCACCGAGCTGGCGGGCCGGCCCGCGGCGGTCGCGTTGCGCTGCCCCGACGCGGGCGCCCGCCACCTGCGGCGCAACATGTGCTCGATCTGCCTGACCGCGCCGCAGGCCGGGGTGTCGTTGATGGTCGCCCCGAAGGCGGGCCGGGCCGGCCAGCAGGGCAACTCGGTCGGCACCTACCTGTGCAGCGACCTCGCCTGCTCGCTGTACGTGCGTGGCAAGAAGGACCCGGGCCCGGGGGCCAGACTGCAGGAGTCACTGACCCTGCAGGAGAAGACCGCCCGGACCCTGGCCGCCGTCGCCGCGTTCGTCGCCAAGGTGACCGGCTGACAGCTTCTACCGCAGCGTCGCGGCCCGGCGGCGGTGCGACAACGTGACGTGGTGGTGCGCACCGGCGTGTCCGGCCGGGTCGGTGTGCACGGTCGCCGACACCAGCCGGGGCACGGCATGGGTGAGCTGGTGTTCGGCGTCGGCGGCCACCTCGTGCGCGGCGAGCAGACTCAGGTCGGCGTCGACGACGAGGTCGGCTTCGGCGTGCAGCCGGTGGCCGATCCAGCGCAGCCGTACCGCTGTCACGTCGCGGACGCCGGGCACCGCGCGCAGGGTCGTTTCGGCGGTGTCGACCAGGGCCGGGTCGACGGCGTCCATCAGCCGCCGGTACACCTCGCGGGCTGCGTCGCGCAGCACGTACAGGATCGCGACGGTGATGGTGAGGCCGACCAGCGGGTCGGCCCACTGCCAGCCGACCGCCGCGCCCCCGGCGGCGGCGACGACCGCCAGCGAGGTGAACCCGTCGGTACGGGCGTGCAGCCCGTCGGCGACCAGCGCGGCCGAACCGATGCGCCGACCGACCCGGATCCGGTAGCGGGCGACGATCTCGTTGCCGGCGAACCCGACGACCCCGGCGGCGGCCACCCACGGCACGTGGCTCATCGGCGCCGGGTGGATCAGCCGGTCGACGGCGGCCCAGCCCGCGGCGATCGCCGAGCCGGCGATGACGACCACGATGACGATGCCGGCGAGGTCCTCGGCGCGGCCGAACCCGTACGTGTAGGCGCGGGTCGCGGCGCGCCGGCCGATCAGGAACGCGATGGCCAGGGGTACGGCGGTGAGCGCGTCGGTGACGTTGTGCAGGGTGTCGCCGAGCAGCGCCACCGAGCCGGAGGCGGCGACGATGACGGCCTGGGCGGCGGCGGTGGCGGCGAGGACCGCCAGGGAGATCCACAGGGCGCGGAGTCCGTCGCGGGACGCTTCGAGGGAGTCGTCGACCTTGGCGGCGGTGTCGTGGGTGTGCGGGGTGAGCCGGTGCAGCGCCCGCCGCCACCAGGCCCGCCGCACCGGATGCCGGTGACCGTGCGGGTGGTGGTCGTGACGGTGGTGGTCGTGGTCCATGGCGATGGCAGAATACGTGCTCATGTACGCACGCGACAACGCTGCAGGTGCCACCGATGGGCAGCAGCCACCGACCGGCGCGCAGGTCGACACGGCGGTGACCGCGTTGAAGATGCTGGCCGACCCGACCCGGCTGCGCCTGCTGTGGCAGCTACGCGACGGTGAACACGACGTCGGCACCCTCGCGGCGGCGGTCGGCGCCGCCCGCCCCGCCGTGTCGCAGCACCTGGCGAAACTGCTGCTCGCCGGCCTGGTCGCCAGCCGCCGCGACGGACGCCGGGTGCTCTACCGGGCGCGCGGCGGCCACGTTCGCCGCCTGGTCACCGAGGCCCTGTGCGCCGCAGACCACCACCTGACCGGCGCCCCCGACCACAACTGATCCCACATTGCCGGCTGGCCCGGCCGGCCAAAACGAGTGTCGGCCGGCGTCGACGGCTGACTAGCATCACCGGCTGTGGACGACAGACGGTGGCGGGATCCGCAGTGGCTGGCCCGGGTGCGGGACTGGATCGACGGCCGGCTCGACGAGCTCGGGACGGCCCGGACCGGCCCGGTCCTGCAACCGCACGTCTACCCGTGGTCGACGGTGCTGCGCGTGCCGACCGCCGCCGGTGACGTCTGGTTCAAGGCCAACGCCGACTCGCTGCGCCACGAAGCGGCCGTCGTGACACGGATCGCCGCCCGCCGCCCCGACGCGGTGCCGCCGCCGCTGGCCGCCGACCTCGACACCGGGTGGATGCTGATGGCCGACGCCGGGCAGACGCTGCGGGTGGTGAGTCAGCGCGAGCAGAGCCTGGACCGGTGGTACGACGTGCTGCCGCTGTACGCCGCGGTGCAGCTCGACCTGGCCGACGACGTCGACGACCTGCTCGCCCTCGGCGTGCCCGACCGGCGGCTGGCCACCCTGCCGCAGGCGTACGCACGGATCGTCGACGAGGTCGGCGCGGGCCGACGATTCCGCGACGCGGCGCCGATGGTGGCCGACCTGTGCGCCGAGCTGGCGCAGTACGGGCTGCCGGAGCTGCTGCAGCACGACGACCTGCACGACGCGCAGGTCTTCGTCCGCGACGGCCGCCACCTCATCATGGACTGGGGTGACGCCTGCGTGTCGCACCCGTTCTTCACCCTGTCGGTCGCCCTCGAAGGCGGGCTGGCGTGGGGACTTGACGACGTGCGGGACTCGGTCGACACCGCGCCGTTCCGGGACGCCTACCTGGCGCCGTACGCCGAACGGTTCACCGGCGACCTGGTGGCCGCGACCCGGGTGGCGCTGCGCCTGGGCTGGGTGTGCCGTGCGGTCAACGGGCACGTGCCCGGCGACGACAAGCAGACCCTGACCCGGCTGCGGATGTTCCTCGACGGCCGACCGTAGTCGACCTCCGGCAGACCGGCACCTGAGTGGACCGGGACTGGGAGAATACCAGGATGTCGCACCCTCGGCCTCGGCTCCGGTCCGGTGTGGAGCAGTTGCCCGTCTGGTACGTCGCGACCGGGGTCGCCGCAGTACTGGTCGGCGCCGTCACCGGCGGCGTCGGACTGCTGGTGCTGTCCGCGCTGCGGATCGGGTGCCGCCCGGCCGGTGGGGACGTGTCGCCCGGCGTGCCGCTGCAGTGCCCCGACGGCACCGGCAAGGTCCTTCCCGCGCTGGTGTTCGCGGGCCTCGGCGGTGTTGCCGTCGTGGCGGTCGCGTCGGTGCTGATCAGTCGGCGGGCCGACGCGTCCACGGTTGCCCGTGTCGCCCGGCATACGTTGTGGCTGGCCGTCGCGGTGGTGGCGCTGCCCGCGCTGGCATGGGTCAGCGCGGCGTTCACCGCTTCGGCGACGCGACAGACCTTCTGGGGTGTCGCGGCAGTCGTCTGCGCGGTGCTCGTCTTCGTCGCGATTCCGCTGGTCACGTCCTACGTCCGGCCGGCGTCCACGACGGTGGTGCTGGCGGTCTGTCTGGTGGTGCCCGTCGCGGCCGTCCTGGTCGGCTGGTGGCTGCCGCTGCTCCTACCGATCGCCCTGCCGGTGACCGCCGTCTGGCTGGCGGCGCTGCATCTGACGAGGGTCGCCACCGGATCTCGACCTGGCTGAGAGCAACCGTTCCTCGCCGTATTCAACGTATATCGCATCGGGGGTCTTGCGGCAAGACCCGGGTCGCGGCGCAGAATGTGCGACCGAAGCCATCAGCTGCGAAAACTCGGATTCACGTACGTGTGTCCGCTGATCGACGCTGCCCGGATGGCTGATCGCAGAAATGGGGGAACCGAATGTTCGACGTCATCATTGCCGGCGGCGGGCCGACCGGTGTGATGCTGGCCAGCGAGTTACGGCTGCACGGCGTATCCGTACTCGTCGTGGAATAGGACACGGAGCCGACCAGCCACGTCCGCGCGGGCGGCCTGCATGTCCGCAGCATCGAGATCATGGACCAGCGCGGCCTGCTGGACCGGTTCCTCGCGTACGGCCAGCGGTATCCGTTCGGCGGCTTCGCCGGCATCGACAAACCCGCGCCGGACCGGCTGGACACCGCGCACGGGTACGTGCTCGCCATCCCGCAACCCGTCACCGACCGCCTGCTGACCGAACGCGCCACCGAACTCGGTGCCGAGATCCGGCGCGGCTGCGAACTGGTCGGCCTGCGCCAGGACGACGGTCAGGTGACCGCGGAACTGGCCGACGGGACGCGGCTGCGTTCGCGCTACCTGGTCGGCTGCGACGGCGGCCGCAGCACGGTGCGCAACCTGCTCGGCGTCGCCTTTCCCGGCGAACCGACCCGGGTCGACACCCTGCTGGGCGAGATGAGGGTGGCCGCACCGGCGGAGACCGTCGCCGCCGTGGTCGCCGAGGTCCGCGCCACCGAGAAGCGGTTCGGGGCCGCGCCGCTGGGCGACGGTGTGTACCGGCTGGTGGTGCCCGCCGCAGGGGTGGCCGCCGACCGTAGCGTCGCACCGACCATCGAGGAGTTCGCCCGGCAGCTGCGGGTGACCGCCGGCACCGACTTCGGCGTGCACTCACCGCGCTGGCTGTCCCGGTTCGGCGACGCCACCCGGCTGGCGCAGCGTTACCGGGTCGGCCGGGTGCTGCTGGCCGGCGACGCCGCGCACATCCACCCGCCGCTCGGCGGCCAGGGCCTCAACCTCGGCATCCAGGACGCGGTCAACCTCGGCTGGAAACTCGCGGCGGAGGTCGCCGGCTGGGCACCCGACGGGCTGCTCGACAGCTACCACACCGAACGGCATCCGGTGGCGGCCGCCGTGCTGGACAACACCCGGGCGCAGATGGAGCTGCTGTCCACCGAGCCGGGTCCGCAGGCGGTACGCCGGCTGCTCGCGGAGCTGATGGACATCGAGGAGGTCAACCGCCGCCTGATCGAGAAGGTCACCGCCATCGGGATCCGCTACGACGTCGGCGGCGAGGACGGCGACGGCGGTGGCGGTGGCGGCTCAGCCCATGACCTGCTCGGCCGGCGGCTGCGCGACGTAGCGCTGACCGGCGGCCGCCGCCTGTACGAGCTGACGCGTGGCGGCCGTGGGCTGCTGCTCGACCAGACCGGCCGGTTGTCGGTCACCGGCTGGGTGGACCGAGTGGACCACGTGGTCGACGCCAGCGACGACCTGGACGTAGCCGCCGTCCTGCTGCGCCCCGACGGCCACGTGGCGTGGGTCGGCGACGACCAGCAGGATCTGCTCCACCACCTGCCCCGCTGGTTCGGCACCGCCGACAACCGGCCCAGGTCCGCCGCGTCGACACCGTAAGGCCGGCTCGCGGCGGGATCGCCCGCTACCCTGGATGACGTGAGACGCAGCGAAGCCGAGGGTGGCATCGTGCCGTACCTGGCTCGGCCGGGTCGACGCGCGGCAGTCGTTGCTGACCTCGCGCAGCTGCGCGGACCAGTCAGTGGCGTCGTCGAGTTGCCGCATCGGCTGCACTGGCAGCCCGACCGCCGGGTCAATCTCGACAACCCCGCACTGCTGCGGTGGATGTACGAAACCGTTCTGGTCGAGGCGGTCACCCCGGTCGAGCTGGTCACCTGGCTGCACGGCCCGACGCTGGTCCGGCTCTGGCTGGACCTGTGGGTTCCACGTGGCGTCAGACAGGCCTGGGAGCAACGGCACCCGCAGCTGCGCAGCGCCCACCAGCCCGCCGCCGCGTGACATCAGAGGAGTTCCAGGCCGAGGTGGCACGGCTGGCGCTCGCCGTGGCCCAGCGACACGGCTTCGCGTTAGCGGGCGGACACGCGCTGATCGCATACGGCGTGGTGGACCGGCCAACCGAAGACGTCGACCTGTTCACGGACCAGTCCGGTGGGGTCACCGCAGCTGCCGACCTGGTGATGTCGACCCTGAGTCGTGCTGGACTGCACGTCGAGGCGGTCACGGATTCAGCCGACCTCGGCGACGTCTTCGACGGTTTCGAGCACGATCTCGTCGAGTGCGAGGTGCGGCGCGGGGACCAGACGGTGCGGCTGCAAATGGTGCGGTTTGACCGGCATCACCAGCCGGTCATGATGCAGATCGGGCCGGTGCTGCACCTTGATGACGTGGTTGCCACAAAGGTGGTGGCACTCGCTACCCGGGCTGCCCCTCGCGATTACATCGATACTGCCGCCGCCCTCGCCCGCTACTCCAGGGACCGGCTGATCGAGCTCGCCCGGCAGGCGGATTCTGGTCTGACCGAGGAGGACTTCACCGATGCCATGCAGCGGCTGGACCGGATGGACGACGCCGTCTTCCGCGAGATCTATGGGCTGACCGCGACACAGGTCAACGAGATTCGCCACTGCTTCTCCACCTGGCCGAGGTTTGCGCCCTGACCCGCGCGGCCAGGCGGCCCGGTAGGTTGGGGCTGTCTCGGTGAGCGGCCACGTACGCATGGTCAGGCGGCCGGTCCACCGTGGCGCTGAGCGGACAGGGGAGGCCCCTCGGGTGAAGATCATCGCGTTGTCCTGCACACAGAAGCGTCTGCCGTCGCTGACCGACGCGTTGCTCGAAGCGGCGATCAGCGGTGTCGTCCGGGAGGTCGGCGACGCGCAGATCGAGCGGATCCGGTTGATCGACCATCGCATCGCGATGTGCGAGGGCGAGGACACCTGCCTGGACCCCGAGGTGGGGCGGTGCACACTCGACGACGACTTCGCGCAGGTCGTCGACCTGGCCGAGGGCGCGCAGGCGATGCTGCTCGCCATGCCGGTGTACGCGGGCAACGTACCGGCGGTGTTGAAGATCTTCCAGGAGCGGTTGAAGAGTTTCATGAACGCCGGGCAGCGCCCGTTCGGCAACCTGCTGGTGGGGACGATCGTGCATTCGCGCACGATGCTGACCGAGCCCGCGCTGGGTTCGTTGTTCCCGTGGTACCTGCGGCTACGGAACAGGAACGTGGCGTCGGCGTGCGTCACCCAGGGCGAGCATCAGGACCTGACCCGTACGGCCGCGGTCGACCTGTGTGTGGCGGTGGGCCGGCAGCTCGGCATGACGCTCGACGTCAGCCGGTCACCGGCGGACGCGCGTACGGCGTTGCCGGTAATTCAGTCGCCGGTCCGGCCCCGCTGCGGTGACCCGGCCGCGTCGTCGTCTTCCGGTGGGTGAGCGGACTCCGCGCGCCAGGTGCACCCGTCGCCGGCCTGGTCGCACGACACTGTGACGTCCGGTTCCACGTAGCGGGCGGCGATCGCCGTGTTGAGTTCCTGGCAGTACGGGCACGGTGACGAGAAGGTCAGCACCACGCCGGCGCGGGCGGCCCGTCTGCGGTAGCGGAGGATCCCGCAGTCGGCGTTGCGCAGCACGGTGCCGGACGGCTGGGGCTCACTGGTCACCGCCGAGTCGTACAGCAGCAGTTGACGTTGCAGCCGGGTCATGAAGTGGTCGGTGGCGGACACCCCGGCCGGCCGTTGCGCCCGCAGCAGGTCGGCGGTGATGCGCGAGTTCGCCTGGATCCACGCGGCCAGGCCTTCTTCGCCGTGTTCTCCGAGGATGAACTCCTCAGCGGCGGCCTGGGCTTCGAAGAACCGCTGCCGCCACAGGTCGACCTTCTCGGCCGGGTCGAGGGGCGACGGTTCACCGGTCAACGTCGGTGTCCCTGCCGGTGGCGGCGTCAAGTTCGGCGAAGACCTCCTGAGCGACCCGCAGCCCGTTGTTGGCGACCGGCCAGCCGCCGTAGTAGGCCAGTTGGATGATGACTTCGATGATCTTCTCCCGCGACATTCCGAGGTGCAGGGCGGCGCCGATGTGGCCGCGCAGCTCCCAGTCGGTGCGTGCCAGGGTGACCGCGCTCAACGCGACCAGTTCACGTTCCTCGACGCTCAGGTGCGGGCGGGTCCAGATCTCACCGAACAGGTGGTCGACGGTGAGCTGCAGGAACTCCGGGTAGGAACCGGGGCGTGGTTCGCGCCCGAAGACCTGCTGGAACATGGCTTCACCTCGGTCACGTCGGGCAGCCGGCTGATCCATCGGTCAACTCCTTCGGGTCGGTGGGACAGTGGTCATCGGTCGAACCGTGGTCAACGTCCACGCCGCCGCGAAGGCGACGACCAGCAGCGCCGCGCCGCTGCCGAAGGCGGCCGCGACGCCTGCCTGCTCGGCGACGAGCCCGACGACGACCGGTCCGACGACGGCACCGATGTCGGTGCACATCGAGAAGACGGCGACGCCGCTGCCGGCCCGGCCGGCGACGACGTCCCCGATCAGCGCCGCCGGTGCGGCGTTGAGCAGCGCCGATCCCGCCGCATACCCGCAGAGTCCGACGACGAGCCAGGCGTAGGTGTCCACGAACACCAGGGCGGTGATCGCCGTGGCGGCCAGCCCGGTGCCGGCGATCATGGCGGGTCGCCGGCCGGCCCGGTCGACGACCCGACCGGCCGGCATGATCAGCAGCGCCTGGACGACGGCGGAGATGGTGAACGCCCACCCGACCCAGGTCACGTCGTGTCCCCACCCGACGACCACGGTGGGGACCAGCGCGCTGCGTAGTCCGAACAGGACCCAGCCCTGCGCCAGTGCCGCCGTACAGGCCACCAGGTAGCGCCGGTCCCGCAGCAGGACCGGCAGCCGGACCACGGTACGGCCCGGTTGGGCGCCGGCGCGTGGACCGGTACGCAGCACCGCCAGGGTCAGCACCGTGGCGGCCAGCAGCAGCACGGCGTACGCCAGGAACGGCGCGGACAGGGTGATGAGGGCGAACAGCCCGCCGAGTGCCGGCCCGCAGATCCCGCCGAGCAGGAAGCCGGCCTCGAACACGGCGCTGGCCCGGCCCCGCTGGTCGGCGGGGGCGACCGCCAGCAGCGTCGCCAGCGCGGACACCGAGAACAGCACCGAGCCGACGCCGCCGAGGCCGCGGAACACGAGTAGCTGCCCGTACGACCCGGCGAACGCCGTCAGGGCCGACGAGACCGCGCACAGCAGCAGGCCGGCGACGAGCACCCGCCGTTCCCCGAACCGGGCTGCGAGACGGCCGCAGAACGGACTGGTGGCCAGCCGCAGCAACGCGAACAGGGCGACGAGCACGCCGATCTGGGCCGGGCCGGCGCCGAACGTCGCCGCGTACACCGGCAGCACCGGCAGCACCAGTCCCAGGCCCAGCATGACGCAGCCACCGACGACACTGAGGACGTAGACCTCGCGGGGCAGACCCGGCGGCCGGAAGGCGGCGACGGGCGGGGCGGCCGCCGTCACTGGCCGGTCACAGGATGATGCTGAGCTTGCCGTGCTCGTACAACGTCTCGTGGTCGAGCACGACGAGTCGGCGGCGGACCCGGAACGTCTCGCCGTCGACGACGAGCTCGAACCGGTACTTGCCGACGTACGCGTCGGAGCGCCCGTGCCCGAACCGGTGCACGACGACGTTCGCCGCCACGTCGAGGTGGGTGCCCCGGTCGGCCAGGATTTCCACGTTGCTGATCATCCGGTTGGTCCGCGACCGGGGGTTCTCGCACCACACCTCGCCGTTGAGTAGCTGTTCGATGCGCTGGCGCAGCCGGGCGGCGTCGTCGTCGATGAGCCCGAGCGCGTCGGCCGGCTCGCCGCGCACGTCGGTGGCCGGCACCGAGTAGCGGATGTCGTCGGTCAGCATCTCGTCGTACCACTGGCGTAGTCGCCACTCGTCGAGCAGCCGCGCTTCCCGGAAGAGGAACTGGCTCACCCGGTGCCACAGTCGCACCTGGGCCGCGTCGTCGACCGCCAGCTCGGTGATCATCGTGGTCACGCCCCTTGCATCAGCCGGTCCCACTGCCGCCAGAACTCGCGGGCGGGAAGCTCGTCGGTGGTCTCCGGGACCGCTTTGTTCATGCCCCGTGACAGGTCCGAGTAGCGGACCGCGCGGTTGAGGTACCCCCGCTGGCACGACTCGATGATCTCGATGTCGTCGGGGGTGGCGAAGCCGGCGGGACCGAGGAACGTCAGGTAGTGGCTCTTGCGCAGTTCCCGGATGTCGGGGTCCTCGTCTCGGGGGGCCAGGGCGACCGAGGTGATGGCCATCTGGTCCGCGCCGACCGGGTCGATCTTGCGGATGGTGATCGCGATCGCGTCGATGATCATCAGGTTGGGGAAGATCAGCACCGCGCGGTTGGTGCCGGTGATCCGTTCGGCGCGCTCGGCACCGAACCGGTCGACGAACCGGGCGGCCGTCGCCTCGATCCGGGGCCGCACGTCGGCGCCGAACATCGGCGTCCAGTAGGCGAGCGGGCGGGCCGCCGCCGGTGGCAGCTCGTTGGCGCCGTGCCCCAGCCCGAGGGCGCGGCCGAAGCCGCCCCGGCGTCGCGGTGGCACCGACCCCAGCGACTCCATGTAGCTGACGTACCGCTTGTGCAGGGCCCGGAAGTGGTAGATGTCGACGCTGTTCTCCATCATCAGCTTCCAGTTGGCCCGGGCGCCGTGCAGCTGCGCACCCTGGATCACCTCCATCCCGACCTCGGACTGGTCGTCGATCAGGTCGAGGTACTCTGTCGCACCCGCCAGGTACTCGGTCAGGGTGCGCGGCTGCTCCGGGTCGAAGGTGACGAACACGAAACCCCGGTAGCTGTCGCTGCGGTGCCGCGCCAGGCCGAAGTCCGCCTTGCGGAAACCGGGCCCGTATCCGTCCGGGATCGGGACGCCGACCAGGTCGCCCTGGTTGGAGAACGTCCAGTCGTGGTACGGGCAGCGGAACGACCGGGCCTGCCCGGCCGGCTGCGAACAGACCAGCGCGCCACGGTGCGGGCAGCTGTTGGCGAACACCCGGAGCACCCCGTCGGAGCCGCGCGCCATCACCACCGGCCGTCCGCCGACGTCACGCGCCACATAGGAGCCCGGCGCGGGCACCTCCGACTCGTGCCCGACGTACAGCCAGCAGCGGTCGAAGATCCTGGTCATCTCCTGCGCGGCCAGGTCGTTGTCGGTGTAGGCGCGGCGGTCCACCCGGAACGAGAGGCGTTCGGGGTCGTCGACCACGATCGGGGCGCCCACCGGCCGTTGCAGTTCGATCGTCACCGTTCGCCCTCGCGCCGCAGCGTTTCGACGGTGTCGACGACCAGGTCGGCGGTGCGTGCGGCGGAGTCGCCGCACTGCGGCTGCGCGGCGCGCAGCCGGGCCCGGTAGTCCCGGGCGGGGTCGAGCAGATCGGTGACGGCGTCGTCGACCGCCTGCCGGGTGACGCCGGCCGGTTCCAGCGCTGTTCCGAAGCCGGCGCTGCCGACGAAGGACGCCTGGATGGGCTGATCGACGGCCAGCGGGATCACCAGCATCGGGGTCTGCGCCCGGATCGACTCGGCGACCGAGTTGTAGCCGCCGTGGGTGATGAACACGTCGGCGCGGGCGAGCACCTCACGTTGCGGCAGGTACGGGGCGGTGAGCACGTCGTCGGGCAGCGCCAGCTCCGCGGCGAGGTCCCCGACCGACGCGATCACCTGCGCACCGGTCGCCGCCGCCCCGGTGATCACCGTACGCAGCAGGTCCGGCCGCCGGTAGAAGATCGTTCCGAAGGAGACGTACACCAGCGGCCGGTCGGGGTCGATCCGGTCCAGGCCGGGGAAGGTGACCTCGTCGCCGCGGGCCCCCGCCGCACCGGGCAGCCCGACCAGCTGCACCCCGTCGTCGGTGACCGCGTCGTCCCCGACCAGGGCGGGAATCGTCGGCATCAGATTGAGAATCGGCGAACGCGCCGAATGGGTACGCGTCGACCACATCACCCCGTGCCTGGTCAGATAGTTGCCGACCTGTTCGTCGTACAGCCAGCGACCGCGCCGATGTTCGGCCGGGCACACCCCACCGAGATTGGCCCAGATCATCCCGTACGGCACGCCGGACGCATGTGCGCCGACCATGGCAGACGCGGTGACCGGCAGCGAATCGACGAGCACGAAATCCGGTGCCGTCGCGCGCAGCACGTCGGCTGTCTGCCCGGCGACCGGCGAAGACTGCAGCATCGGGCCGATTTTCGCCGGTTCGTCGCTCCACGGTGCCATCTCGACCTGCCCGACCGCGTGCACCTCCGCCTTACCCAGGGCCTGGCTACGCTGCTCGTCGAGCACGCCACCGTCGGCCGACAACAGCAGCAGCGCGACGTCACAGCCGGCAGCCTGAAGCGCATTGACCACCGGAATGTACGGGTTCAGGTGGCCGTGCTGAGTGGTGGTGAGCAGGGCGACACGCATCAGATCTCCGATCTATCGAGAGAAGACGGCCAGGCCGAATCAGAATCTGTACGCATCCACCACCATCGCTGAGGGGTGCAAATCGACTGACGCTACTCGGAACAGCCTCGAAACAACCGGGTCCGCCGCCCGCCCCGAGGAGGTTTCACAAAAGCCTGCCGGGATGTGTCATCGATGTCAATGCCCTGCGGCCGTCGGTCCACCGCGCGACTTCTCCGCCTGGCCGACCATATTTCTCGATAGCGATCGAGCCGTTCGGTGCCTCAGCCCTGCTGCCGGCCGGCGATCGACCGACAGCGGGGCCCGCCGCAGGCTCAGGCGGGACGGGCTGGACCGGCATAGTCTTCATATGTAGAGTTTCGGTCATGCCGCGTCGACCGAACAGCTCGCAGCAGACACTGCGGATCTTCGCCTGCTTCCTGGCCGCGCCCGACGACTGGCGTTACGGCTACCAGCTCAGCAAGGAAACCGGCCTGGCCAGCGGGTCGCTCTATCCGATCCTGATGCGCCTGACCGAGCAGCACCTGCTGGAGGCGCAGTGGCGGGAACCAGCCAGCCCTGGCCGGCCACCCCGGCACGTGTACCGGCTCACCACCGGCGGGGCCGCTCTCGCGCGGACCCGGCTGGCTGAAGCCCAGCACAACGAAGCCGCCCACACCCAGTCCCGCCGCCGCGCCACCGGCCACACCGCGCCCGCGCCCCGGCCGACCATCCAGGAGGCTTGACGATGCCCAGCTCCAAGCCGGCCCCGCCGCTGACCCCGCCGGCCGCCGGCCACAACCCCGTTCGACGGGCCGCGCGGGCGGTTCTCCGCTGGGCGGTACGCCGCGGCGGCGACCGGGGCGGACCGTGGGGCGAAGCCGTCCTCGCCGAGTTCGACGAGGTCACCTCGGACGCGGAAGCGGTGCGCTGGGCGGCCGGCGGCGTGTGGGTGTCACTGCGGGAGCGGTCCACCGGCGCTGGCCGGTGGGTGGTGACGGCCGCGAGCTGGGTCGCGGCCACCTGGGTACGGCGGGCCACGGCCGGCGTACTCGTCGTGGCATTGCTCGCCGCCGTGGCACAACAGTGGGTGCTGACCGTCGTGTACGTACCGTCGTGGTCGATGTCGCCGACGATCGACGCCAGCCAGCGGATGCTGGTCGACCGGGTGGCGTACCGGGTCACCGGCCTGGACGTCGGCGACGTCGTCGTGCTCGACCCGGTCGACCGGGGTCGGACGATGCGGGTGATCGGCCTACCCGGCGACGAGCTGACCTGCCGCGACGGCCTGGTGTACCGCAACGGTACCGCGCTGGACGAGCCGTACCTGGCGGCCGGCACCTACACCGAATGCACGCCGGTGACCGTGCCCGCCGGCCAGGTGTTCCTGCTCGGCGACCACCGAGACGGCGCGGCGGATTCGCGGCACGACGGACCGTGGCGCCTCGACGACATCACCGGACGGATGGTGGCCCGGCTACCGGGTTGAGAGCATCGTGTCGGCGGCGTCGGCCAGGACACGGCGCATCGCGGCGGTGCCGGTGTGGCCGGCGTCGCCGATGACGTGCAGCCGCGCGTCGGGCCAGGCCTGCGCGATCTCCCACGGGGTGATCGCCGGCCCGCTGACGTCGGTACGCCCGTGGATCAGCACCCCCGGGATCCCGGCCAGCTTCGGCACGTTACGCAGGATCTCGCCGTCGGAGAGGAACGCGCCGTTGCCGAAGTAGTGCGCGCAGATCCGGGTCATCGTGAGCCGCTGCGGCAGCGCACCGGCGGAGTACGCGCCCGGGTTGCCGTTGTGCTCCTCGGAGATCAGCGCGTCCTCCCAGGCGCACCACTCGTCGGCGGCCCGCTGACGTACCGCCGGGTCGGGGTCGGCGAGCAGTTGGCCGTAGCGCAGCAGAACCGGTTCGATCGGCGGCTCGCTGTCGGTCGGCAGCCGGTAGCCGGGCAGGCCGGCGTGGGCGATGAACCGCTGCCACGCTTCGGGGAAGAACCGGCCGGCACCCCGGTACAGCCAGTCGACCTCGCAGCGGCGGGTCATGGTGACCGCGACGAGGATCATGCCGCGTACCCGTTCGGGGTGGTTCGTCGCGTACGCCAGGGCGAGCGTCGCGCCCCAGGATCCGCCGTACACGACCCAGCGGTCGATGCCGAGGTGCGCGCGGAGCCGTTCGATGTCGGCGACGAGGTGGGCGGTGGTGTTGGCGCTCAGGTCCGTGGCCGGGTCGGCGGCCGACGGGGTGCTGCGTCCGCAGTTGCGCTGGTCGAACAGGACGACCCGGAAACGCTCGGGGTCGAGCGTCCGGCGGTGCCGGGGCGTGCATCCGCTGCCCGGCCCGCCGTGCAACACGACGACGGGTACGCCGTCGGGGTTGCCGCAGACCTCCCAGTAGACCTGGTGGCCGTCGCCGACGTCGAGCATCCCGGTGTCGTACGGCTCGGTCACGGCGTACTCCTCCTCGGGTGCCGGGGTGTCGGCGATGCTGTGGGCAGGGAGTACACGTCCAGAGTGCCGCGACCGCCGCTGGCCGGGCCGATCGACGACCTCTACTACCTGGAGGGTACGCCGCCGTACCCTGACGTGACGATTCCGGGCAACCGGGTCCTTCACCTGCGCTATCAGGTGCGCCGTCCGTCGGCCTGAGCGGCAGTAGAAGTCACGGCGGCAGGTGGGCGGTGGTGGCGAACTCGACCAGTTCGAGGCCATCGCCGGTGTCGGCGTAGCGGGTGATCGACGCGTTGGCGACCGGCGTGGTCGCGATGATCGCGTCAAGTTCGGTGAACGGCAGGCCGTCGAGGATGTGCCGGGCCGCGATGACCACCGCGTCGTGGGCGACGATCAGGACGCGCCGGCCAGCGTGGTCGCGGTCCAGGTCGGCCAGGACGGCCTTGACACGCGCGACGACGTCGTCGAACGTCTCACCGCCCGGCGGGCGGTAGGTGTACGGTCCATCGGCGGCGAGCCGGGCGGCTTCGGCCGGGAACCGCTGGGTGATCATCAGCGGGGTGAGCAGTTCGAGGTCGCCCATCAGCCGGTCGCACAACCGCGCGTCGATGACCGCCTCCGGGCACGGCACGCCGAGCGCGGCGGCGGTGCCGGCCACGCGGGTCCAGGTCTGACGGGCCCGCAGGTACGGGGAGCAGACGACCACGTCGGGCCGCTGGTCGGCGGGTCGGGTGGCGAGCCAGTGACCGAGGTGGGTGGCCTGCTGCCAGCCGAGTGCGGTCAGCTCGATGTCGGCGTCGCGGCCGGTGAGGCCGTGGTCGGCCACACCTCGGGCGTGGGCGTCGGCGAAGGCCGCGTTCGCCGTGCTCTGCCCGTGGCGGACGATGGTCAGCTGCGCGACGGTGTCCATCTGTTCATTGTGTCCGGTCGGCGCGTGATTCGCGGCCCCGGCACCGGGCGGCCGGCCCTGACCGCCGGTGATCGGGCCACCGGCGGTCAGGCAGGAACAGGTTCCCCGTCGCGCGGAGAGTTCTCGGTCCCCGTGGGTAGCGACCCTCAGATGCCGCACCTCGACGCGGACCAGGACCGGCCTGCGGTGGCGCCCAGGTGGGTGTGGTCGCTGTGGCCCGGGTAGCCGGGGCCGAGGATGTTGTTGAAGCCGTGGTAGCGGGCCTGCTGGGCGATCCGACAGAACGAGGGGGAGCCGACCAGGTCGACGCCGTCGCCGTACAGGTGCCGGCTGTTGGAGGCGCCGCCGACCGCACTGTTGCAGGAGTAGCTGCGGAAGCCGCTGCTGACATAGAGCGGTACGTTGCCGAGCGCACGCCGCATGGCCTGCAGTTTCCACATTGACACGAGGGCGTTGAACTTGGCGGTGCTGGCGGACACCGCGCCACCGGACCAGCTGCTGTTGCAGTTGTTCAGCTCGGCGTAGCTGAAGTTGGCCGGCGTGCAGTCGTTGTCCTGCAGTTGGTAGATCTTGTTGAAGGTCTGCGGGCCGGCGACGCCGTCGGCGGCGAGGCCGTAGGCCTGCTGGAAGCGGATCACCGCTGACCGGGTGGCCGGGCCGTACGCCCCGTCGAGGGCGAGCACCGCGCCGTAGCCCGGGTAGCCCGAGACGCGGATCTGCAGCTGCTTGACGTCATTACCGGACATCCCCTGGGAGAGGGTGCGCCCCCACGTGTAGCAGCCGTCTGCGTGGGCCGCGCCACCTGTTACAACAACGCCCGTTAGGGCGGTGGCGGCGACGAGGGCGCAGGCAGCGAGCATCCGGCCGAGCCGGCGGATAACAGTCCCCATGGTCTTCCCATCGACATATGGCGATCGGCCGGCATGGGTAGATCATTCCGGCCGATCACCCGATGGTCAAGACTCACAACTCTCTGTCAGCCGTGATGTGGCGTCTGTGCCTTGGCTACGACCGGCGTCTCTGGGGGCCGTTTACGTCGTCGCGGCGACTGCCGCGATCCTCTCGGCCAGAACGGCGGGGGTGATCTCGGTAGCGGGCAGCCAGGCGAAGTCGTGAACCTCCTCGGCCTGCAACGTCACGTCCCGGGCGGTGGTGGTGAAGGCGTAGCACACGTCGAAGTGCTGGTGGTCGGGTTCGCCCTTGGCCCCGTTGGCCGGGATCGGGTGGACGTCGATGTCGATCGGCGTCTCGTCGAGCAGAGTCAGCGCCGTGGTGCTGATGCCGGTTTCCTCGGCGACCTCGCGCAGCGCGGCCCCGACCAGGGTGGTGTCATCGGGTTCGATGTGCCCGCCGGGGCGCAGCCAGGTGTTGAGCACGTTGTGGCGGATGTGCAGCACCCGCCGGTCCGCGTCGAGGACGACCGCCGAGCAGGTGACGTGCCCGGTGAAGGTCGCGCGGGAGGTCAGGTCGCCGGGCTCGCGCAGGGCGGCGGTCAGCGGGGCGAGCCGGCCGACCTCGTCGGGGTGGCGGTCCAGATAGACGGTGACGGTCGCAGCGATGTGGTCGGCGTGGATCATCGGTGTGGCCCCGGAGGGTTGACGTGGGCCAGCCAGGGCTGCGGGCTGCTTGATCTGAACCGCACGAAGCCCTGGTCCGCCACTGCGTGACAGCCGTCGGACCAGGGCTTCGTCGATGGTCGGGAGTGGTGCGGGTCAGTGTGGGGTCTTCACCGTGTCGACGAAGTGCTGCCAGGCGGCGGTGTCGAAGGTGAGGACCGGGCCGGTCTGGTCCTTGCTGTCGCGTACGGCGACAGTGCGCGGGTGGCCGGCCACCTCGACACAGTTGCCGTCGGCGTCGGACCGGGTGGACTTACGCCAGACGCCGTCAGCCTTCATCGTCGAACTCCTTGGCGATCCGGGTGATGAACTCGGTCGATTCTAACGGTGTGAGGCAGTGCTGCTTGAGTGACGACCAGATGCCCTCGTAGGTCTCGATCTCGGTGGGTTTGTCGAGGTAGATGGCACCGCACGGCCCGTCGGAGTAGACGGTGGTCGGCTCGGGTGGGCGGACGCTGACCTTGGGAAAGGTCAGGATGGAGAACGGTCCGACTGCTGGTCTGCTGGGGAGGCCGGCGGCAAAGGTGAGGACCCGGACGGTGACGTTGTGGCGTTGGGTGGCGACGGCGGCCAGGTGCCGCAGTTGGCGCGCCATCGCGGCCCGGTCCTTAAGCGGGCGACGGAGGGCAGCTTCGCCGATCACCACGTCGAGGTCGGGAGCCTGCGGGACGACACGGGCAAGCAGTTTCTGCCGCTTGGACCGTACTTCGATCTTGGCCTGTTGGTCGGAGGGCTTGAGGTCGGGGTTTCCGGTGGTGATGATCTCGGTCATGTATTCCAGGGACTGCAGCAGGCCGGGGATGACGTTCGGCTCGTACTGACGGATAGTCGAGGCGGCGGCTTCGAGACCGACGTACAGCTTGAACCATTCTTTGATGGCGTGGTCGTAGCTGTGGTACCAGCCGCGTGACTTGGTCTCCCGGGCCAGGTCGCGCATCGTCGTGATCGTTTCCGGGGACGCGCCGTAGAGCCGGCACATCGCCTCGGCGTCGTTCGGGTGGATCGGCACCTGGCCGCCCTCGTAGCGCCAGATGCGTGGCGGCGACCATTCGAGTGCCTTGGCCGCAGCGGCGACCGTGACATGAGCGTCTTCGCGAAGCTCTCTCAGGTATCGACCCAGTTGCCTGCGGGGGACAGTGCTGCCGGCGTCGTCCACGAAACCCCGTCCTCTCGTGTCACGTAATGGTGGGTGGATGTTGGGTCCGAACCTACCGGTGCGAGATTGCGCTGAGCCAGTTGGCGAATAAGCATGATGTGAAGGAAGAGTTCAGTGATCATGGGAAATGTGTAGTGAGAAGGGTTGACAGATGGGATTGAGGTCCACACGCGACCGGGTGACGCGGTTCGCGCGACGATACAACGCCTACGCGGACGGAGAACGCTGATGCACGTCGCCAGCCGGCCCGACTGGAAATGTCGCGAGTGCGGTACAGAATGGCCGTGCGAAACCGCGAAGATCGAAATCACCGCGGACTGGTCGGACGACCGGATCGGGATGTGCGTCTACCTCGCCACCCTCATGTACGAGGCGATCGACGACCTGCTGGAATGCGACGCCGAGCAGCTCAGCCCGCCCGACCTGTACCGCCGGTTTCTCCGCTGGCCCGACCAGGTCGCCGAACCCGAGGCGACGGCTCGGCTGTCAGCGAGTCTCGGTAGGCCCTGACCACTGTCGCGGCACCCCGCCGGAGTGACAGCACCGCCCGTCACTCCGGCTCCGCGTCCCCTTCCGACTTCTCCTCCACCGGTACGCGCACCACCTGCCGCGTTTTCGACTCGACCTGCCACCCTGCCGGCCACACGTCACGATCACGGTTGCCGTCTCCGACACTGGCATCATCGAGAACCACGCCGCTCTCGAACGTGGCCCCGTTGAACCAGGCGTCGCTGGTGAACGTGGCCCCGTCGAACCAGGCGTCGCTGGTGAACGTGGCCCCGTTGAACCCGGCGTCGCTGGTGAACGTGGCCCCGTCGAACCAGGCGTCGCTGGTGAACGTGGCCCCGTCGAACCCGGCGTCGCCGGTGAACGTCGCCTCGTTGAACCCGGCGTCGCTGGTGAACGTCGCCTCGTTGAACCGGGCGTCGCTGGTGAACGTCGCCCTGTAGAGCCGGGCGTCGCCGGTGAACGTCGCCCTGTAGAGCCGGGCGTCGCCGGTGAACGTCGCCCCGTTGAACCCGGCGTCGCCGGTGAACGTCGCCCTGTCGAATCGGGCGTCGTTCAGGGCGCACAAGGCGAAGTCGGCGTCGAGGAGGGTGGCCTCGGTCAGGTCGACAGTCACGCCCTTCCAGTAGGTCGGGCTCGGGGTACGGTCCGCTGCTTTCGGCCCTAGCTGGCGGGCGAGGATGCGCTGTGCGGCCAGCCGTACCTGGCGTTCCTCGCGGGGGTCAGGTTGCGTCGGCTGGTCCGGCCCTGCCGCGTCGGCAGCGCTGGGCTGCTCGGCCGGTGGGGTGTAAGGCATGCGCAGGTAGGCGCAGATGACCTCGACGATGCTCTGCCGGTGCGCCGGGTTGTCCTGGGCGAGGCGTTCCAGGGCGGCTAGGCCGGCCAGGCGTACTGGCGCTTTGTCGGAGCCGAGCTGTTCGGCGGCCTTGACATACAGCTCGGTGACCCGTTTCTCGCCCGCGTCGTACTCGGTGGCCTGCTGGGTCCGTTCGGTGACCTGCTGGCGGCGCAACGCCAGCAGCAGCGCGGCGGCGGCACCGGCACCCGCGCCGACCGACAGGCCGGTACGGATCGTCTCCACCCGCAGCTGAGCCCGCTCCAGCGGCGTCCCGACGCCGCCCGGGACGGTGGACTGCAGGCCCCACACCGCAGCCCAGGTGATGCCGGCGACGACCAGCGCGCCGACCGGGATGATCCGGTCGGCAGCGGACGCAGTGGACGCTGCGGCGGTACGGGTGCCGCCGACGACTCGCCCGCCGGCTGCGACCGCCGCCAAAGCACCCCACCGACGGCCAGCCCGGTCACGCCGACCACGACGAGCAGCAGCACCAGCCAGTGGCTGCCGATCAGCCGGCCCAGCGTCGACCACGCCTGACCCGGCAGCAGCACGACAGCGGCGGCGAGCAGGGCCGCCGCACCCGCTGCGGCCGGCGTCGCCGCCTTCCAATGCATGATCACCTGTGTGTCCCGCCGTCCGCTGGATACCATCCGCCGTCGGCCCACCACAGTAGAGCCGTACCGCCAGCGGTAGCGGTCAGTGGTGCGGGGCGCGTACCAGGTGGCGGGTCGCGGGGTCGACGTGCCAGCCGGCCGGCCATTCGTCGCGGTCCCGGCCGCCGACGCCGACGACCGCCCCGTCGAAGCAGGCATCCTTGCCGTACGTCGCCCCGGTGAAACGGGCGATGCCGGCGAACGTGGCCTCGGTGAACCAGGCGTCGACCCCGAACCGGACGTCGGCGAACTGGGCGGTGCCGCTGAACGCCGCCCCGCCGAACAGGGCGTCGCGGGCGAACACGGCACCGGTGAACCGGGCGATGCCGTGGAACGTCGTGTCACCGAAACCGGCCGTACCGTCGAATGTCGCCCCGGCGAACCCGGCGGTGCCGGCGAAGATCGTGTCGCCGAAGCCGACGGGGCCGCTGAACACGGCTCGGTCGAACTCGGCGGGGCCGGTGAACCGGGTGTCGACGAAACCGGCCGTACCGGCGAAGCTGGCCTCGACGAACCCGGCGGTGCCGGTGAAAGTCGTCTCGTCGAACCGGGCGTCGCCGACGAAGTGTGCCCCGCCGAACCGGGCGTCGTGCAGGTGGCAGCCGGTGAAGTCTGCGTCGATGACGGTGGCCCCGGTCAGGTCGACGACGACCCCCGCCCAGTACGCCGGATCCGGAGTGTGTTCGGCCGGCCCTGGCCGCAGATGCCGGGCGAGGATGTGCTGCGCGGCGAGCCGCACCCGGCGTTCCTGTGCGGCGTCCGGCCGCTGCGCCGGCAACGGCAGCTGCAGGTAGGCGCAGAGCACGTCGGTGACCTGTTGCCGGTCGGCCGCGCCGACCTGACCGAGGCGTTCGAGGGCGTGCAGCCCGGCCAGGCGTACCGGTGCGGTGTCGGCGCCGAGCTGGCGCGCGGCCCGCACATACAGCCCGATGGCCCGCAGCTCGTCCGGTGCCGGCACTGTTACAGCGGGGTGGGCAGAACGCGGACGGCGGCGGTGCGGGACCATTCGGCCAGCAGCAGGGTGGCGTCGTCGTCGGGTGGGCCGCCCCGGTGGTCGGCGACGGCGCGAGCGAGTCGCCGTACCGCCTCGGGGGCCGGCAGCCCGGTCGCGGCCTGCCGTTCGGCGAAGTCGACCAGGCGGCGCAGACCGAACGGCTCACCGGTGCGCACCCCGGCCTCCGGCACCCCGTCGGTGAACAGCAGCAGCTGGTCGCCGGGTTCGAGGATCTCCTCGCCGACGCGGGCGGCGGTGTCAGGGATGCCCAGCGGTAGCCGGCGGCCGGCGCGCAGCTCCCGGACCATTTTGCCGCCGCGCAGCAGCAGCGGCCTCGGGTGCCCGGCGTTGACATACCGCAGCAGACCGGTCTCCAGGTCCAGATCGGCGAGGAACGCGGTGACGAACCGGGCGTCGGTGAACTGGTCGGTCAGCGACGCGTCGGCGGTGCGGCCCTGGGTGACCAGGTCGTGGCCGCAGCGGCGGGCCGACCGGACGGCGGCGATCACCGTCGTGCAGGCCAGGCCGGCTTTCAGGCTGTGCCCGACGGCGTCGAAGATCGCCAGGAAGGCGTGGTCGCCGTCGATGGCGTAGTCGAAGCCGTCACCGCCGACGTCGTAGCAGGGTTCGAGGACGGCGCTGACGGTGATCCGTCCCGTGGCGGCGGTCAGCGGCGGCAGCACCTGCGACAACAGTTCCCCGGCGACGGTCGCCGACCGGGACCGGCCGACCAGCCGCAGATGGTCGCCTTTCGGCCGGGTAGCGGTGATCAGGTGCCCGACCAGCCCGGCGACGGTCTCGCAGCGGCGGCGGGTGTGCGGGCCGTCGGCGTCAGCCGCATCGTCGAAGACGTACTCGATGACGCCGAGCCGGTCGGTGCCGTCGACCATCGGAATCCACCACGCCGGCGCGTTCAGCGCCGGGATCGACTCGACCAGGGTGAACGCCCGCCCGGCGACGGACCCTTCGACCGGTTGCGGCTGCGGGTCGGCCCGCCCCGGCACCGGTACGGGCCGCAGCGTGTGCTGTTCCTCGTCGGCCAGGTAGATGGTGGCGTGCACGCCGAGGGTGGCCATCACGTCGGCGAACGCGCCGCCGAGCTCGTCGGGCTGGAACAGGTGGGAGCGCAGCAGCACGTCGCTGAGCGCGTCGAGCCACTGTCGTTCCGGCGTGCGTTCCATGGCCGCCACCCTACGACGTGGCAGGTCCGATAGATTGCGTCCGGTCGGTACACGACTCGTGGGAGCGGGGGGACACCGTGATTGTCGCTGGTCTGGTCCTCGCCGGTGTGGCTGCGCTGATCCACGGCTACATCTTCTATCTGGAGTCGGTGGTGTGGACCGCGCCGCGCACCCGGGCGGTGTTCGGGATCCGCAGCGAACAGGACGCCCTGACCACCCGGGCCCTCGCCTTCAACCAGGGCTTCTACAACCTGTTCCTGGCGGTCGCGGTCGTCGCCGGCATCGTCGTGGTCGCGGCCGGGGCGACCGCCGTCGGCGCGACGCTGGTGTTCACCGGCGCCGGCACCATGGTCGCCGCCAGCCTGGTCCTGGTGGTCTCCCGGCCGGCGATGCTGCGCGCCGCGCTCATCCAGGGGCTGCCGCCGCTGCTGGGCGTGGTCGCCCTGGCGGTCGGGCTCGCCGGCTGACCGGACCCGGCTCGCCGTCTGAACCACTCCGCACGGCAGGCCAGTCGGAGACTGGTGGCCTGCCGTCGATGTCGGGTCACGAACACCAGATGTGTCACAGATCCGACGATTCTTCGGCGCAAATGGCACCGTACCGCTGCATTTTTCAGCCAGACAGGCCCTGCGCGGACGGAAACCTGGTCGGCAAATGGTTCGCGGCGCTGCCGGCGGCCGTGACACGGTGTGCCTCGCCCGACACCGGAGGGCGAACCGCAACCACACCGGAGGAGACACCTCGTGAACACCAGCAGACGTACGGTCCTCGGCCTGCTCGCCACCGCGGCGGTCGCCGGACCCCTGGCGACGCTGCCGGCCACCCCGGCGGCCGCCGCCGACATCTACACCTCGAACACCGACCTGTACTCGGATCCGAACCTGGCCGAAGGGGTCGACTACGCCCGCCGCTACCGCCGGCATCCGCTGCTCGACAACTCCGACGCCACCGCGACGCCGTTTCCACGTACCGCGATCATCGCCCCGCACGGCGGCGGCATCGAAGGCGGCACGTCGGAGCTGTGCCTGGCGATCGCCGGCTACCACCCGGCGAACCTGGCGGCGACCCCACCGGCCGGCCCGACGTACGACTACTGGATGTTCGAAGGCATCCGCTCGTCCGGCAACGCCGAACTGCACGTCACCGCCAGCCACTGCGACGACGTCCCGGCGTTGTCGGTGGCGGCCGGCGCGCTGAACGTCGTCACCCTGCACGGCTGCACCCCGGGCACCGCCGGGCTGCCGTCGGGCGCGCAGGCCGTCGCCGTCGGCGGACGCAACGCGGCGTTTAGGGCCGCGCTGATCACCGCCTACACCACGGCCGGAATCAGCGCGTTCGACGCCACCGGCATCCCGGCGATCGCCGGCACCGCCACCGACAACATCGTCAACCGGACGCTGCTCGGCATGGGCGCCCAGCTGGAGCTGACCACGCCGCTGCGGGCGGCGATGTTCGGCACCAACACCCGCTCCCAGCGCAAGCACACCACCAACACGCTGTTCTGGGACTTCGTGGCGGCCACCCGCACCGCCATCACGCAGATCGAGGCGACGCAGCCGATCCTGTGACGCTCACCGCGACACCCCGCCCCGCTCCCGGGTCACAGCACCCGGGGCGGGGTGTTGCCGGCGGCGACGATCGCCCGGCGCATCGGCACCGCCAGCAGCAGCACGAACCCGACCACAAAGAAGATCAACAACGAGACCAGGCCCACCCGGTACGAGTTCGTCAGCTGGAACACCAGCCCGAACGCCAACGGCCCCAACCAGCTGGTGCCCTTGTCGCTGATCTCGTAGAAGCCGTAGTACTCGCCTTCCTTACCGGCCGGGATCAGCTGGCTGAACAGTGACCGGCTCAACGCCTGCGAGCCGCCGAGCACCAGGCCGATCGCCGCGCCGAGCGCCATGAACTGCGCCGGCGCCTCGGCCGGCAGCCGGAACGCCGCCACGATCACCCCGGTCCACAGCACCAGGCTGCCCAGCACCGTCTTCCACGCGCCGATGCGTTGCGCGACCGCCCCGAGCAGCAGCGCCCCACCGAACGCCAGGAACTGCACCAGCAGGATCGTCACGATCAGCGTCGACTGGCCCAGCCGCAGCTCCTCGGTGCCGTACTGGCTGGCCAACGCGATCACCGTCTGGATGCCGTCGTTGTAGACCAGGAACGCCAGTAGGAAGAACAACGTCAACGGGTACGCCTTCAGCCCGCGCACCGTACGGCCCAGCTGTTTGAACCCGTCGGTGAGCACGTTGCCGCCCGGCCGGGCGTCGACCGCCGGATGCTCCCGCAGCCACGCGAGGGGCACCAGGGTGAACACCGCCCACCACACCCCGGCCGACACGATCGACCAGCGGGCCAGGTCCAGGGTGCGCTGCGTGTCGCCGTCGACGCTGAACGACTGCACCACCACCAGGTTGACGGCCAGCAGCAGCCCACCACCGAGGTAGCCGAGCGCCCAGCCCCGGCTGGAGATCCGGTCGCGGTCGTCGGGGCCGCCCAGCTGCGGCAGGAACGAGTTGTACACCACCACACTGGCGCCGAACGCGATGTTGGCCAGGACGAACAGCCCACCGCCGAGCAGGTAGCGGTCCCCGGTGACGAACACCATCGCGACGGTCGCCCCGGCACCGACGAACGCCGACACCGCCAGCAGCCGCTTCTTGTGCATCGACCGGTCGGCCAGCGCGCCCATCACCGGCAGCACCAGCACCGTCAACGCCACCGACAGCGACACCAGGTACGGGAAGTACGCCCCCGGCGCCACCTCGATACCCAGCGGGTACACGGACCCGGTGCACTCGTCGGCGTCGGCCGCGCAGCCGGCGGCCTGTTTGGTGACGGTGGTCAGGAACGGCCCGAGGAACACGGTGATGACGGTGGTGGAGAACGCCGACATCGCCCAGTCGTAGAAGTACCAGCCGGTGCGTTCCCGCCGGGTGCTCGACGGCGCGGCACCGGGCGACGCCGACGGCGGCGGTACGGGCGCGGGCCCGGTGGGTGGCTCGGTGGGGTCGGCCATCGGATCCTTCACTGTCGGTCAGTGGGCGGCGCGGTCCGCGTCGACCCGCCGGTCGGGCGGCCAGTGGCCACGGGCGAGGTACACGTCACGCAACACCTCGACGTGATCGGTCATGATGCCATCCACCCCGAGGTCCAGTAACTCGTGCATCTGGGCGGGTTCGTCGATCGTCCAGACATGCACCTGCAACCCCAGCCGGTGGCAGTACGCCACGAACCGGGCGTCGACCACCCGTACCCGGTTGAACCGCACCGGCACCTGCGCGGCCACCACCGACGGCGGCAGCCGCAGCCGCCGGCCGGTCAACGACCCGACCCGCAGCCGGGTCACCGCCTGCATGCCCAGCGACGTCGCCACCCGACCGCCGGTCGACGTCCGCAGCCGGTGCAGCCGCCGATCGGAGAACGACGCCAGCAGCACCCGGTCGGCGGCGGCGCACCGGTCGACCGCCGCCAGCGTCGGCTCCACCCCGCCGTCGGCCTTCACGTCGATGTTGAACCGCACCTGCGGCCAGCTGTCGAGCACATCGTCGAGCCGCGGCACCACCGACGCGCCACCGACCCGCACCGTGGCCAGGTCCGCCCAGCGCAGCCGCGCGATGCTGCCCCTGTCGCCGGTCACCCGGTCCAGCGTCGGATCGTGGAACACCACCGCCACACCGTCGGCGGTGCCGTGCACGTCGGTCTCCACGTACCGGTAGCCGAGCCCGACGGCGCGGCCGAACGCCTCGGCGGTGTTCTCGTCACCGCGGGCCGCGCCGCCCCGGTGCGCGAACGCGATCGGAGCCGGCGAGTCCAGGTACGCGAACCGGTGCGACACGCAGCGCAGTATGCCGGCCGCCGGCAACCTGCGGGCGTACGGCAGGTTGCGCGACGCCGACCGGTCACCGGCCGGTGACCGGTGCGGGCCGCCGCGCCGCCGGCAGTAGGGTGCCCCCATGCGGGCACTCGGCATCGACTTCGGCACCTCGAACACGGTGGCGGTGGTACGCGGCGGCGACGGCCGGGTCCGGCCGCTGCTGTTCGACGGCACCCCGCTGCTGCCGTCGGCGGTGTACCGCGACGCCGACGGGCGGCTGCAGGTCGGCGCGGACGCGCACCGCCGCGCCCGCATCGACCCGTCCGGGTTCGAACCCAACCCGAAACGCCGCGTCGACGACGGCACGGTGCTGCTCGGCGACGCCGACGTTGCGGTGCCGCAGCTGGTCGCCGCCCTGCTGCGCCACGTCGCCGCCGAGGCCCGCCGCCAGCTCGGCGGCGTCGACGAGGTCCGGCTGACCCATCCGGTGCGGTGGGGGGAGCGGCGGCGGATGGTCCTCGTCCAGGCCGCGCACGCCGCCGGGCTGCCCCGGCCGACGCTGATCGCCGAACCGGTCGCCGCCGCCTCCTACTACACGTCGGCGCTGGGCGCGGCGCTACCGCCCGGCCGGGCGTTGGCCGTCTACGACCTGGGCGGCGGCACCTTCGACGCCGCCGTGGTCCGGCGTACCGCCACCGGGTTCGACGTGCTCGCCGAACAGGGCCTGGCCGAACTCGGCGGACTCGACTTCGACCAGGCGCTGGTCGAACATCTCGGCGGCGTCTACTCGCCCAGCCGGACGACCGTGTGGAACGGTCTGGTCGCGCCGGCCGACACCGGGTCGCGGCGGGCCCGCGCCCTGCTCTACGACGACGTCCGCGGCGCGAAGGAGATGCTGTCCCGTACGGTCAGCGCCGACGTGCACCTGCCGGCGCTGGACATCGCCGCCCACGTCACCCGCGACGAACTGGAGTCGCTGATCCGCGACCACCTGGCCCGTACCGTGACGTGCCTGGCGCAGACGGTCGCCGCTGCCGGACTGGCCCCGGCCGACCTGGTCGGCGTGTTCCTGGTCGGCGGTTCCAGCCGGATCCCGCTCGCCGCGCAGCTGATCCACACCGAACTGGGGGTGGCACCGACCACCCTGGAGCAGCCGGAGACCGTCGTCGCCGACGGCGCGTTACGGGTCGGCGCCGCCGCTGGCCCGCCCGGCCCGCGTCCCCCGGCGGCGGCCGGGATGCCGCGTGCCGCCGCCGCGCCGCCGCGCATCGCCGGGACACCCGCGGCCGGGCCGACCTCGCCGGCCGCACCGCAGACGCCGCCCCCGGCGTCACCGGCACCGTTCATGACACCGGCGCCGATACCACCGCACCTGATGCCGATGCCGGCGCAGCCGACGACGGCGCCGGGCCGCCCCTGGTACGACGAACACGGCCCGGTCCTGGTGGCCGCACTGGCCACCATGGTCGGCATCGCCGCCGTCGTCATGGTCGTGCTGCTGCTGTGACTCTGACGACACCCACCGGGCAGCGACGCGCGGCCCCACACACCGTACGAGGACACCGTTGACGAACCCGTCCGACGCGCAGCCGGCGCTACGCGCCGACTGCGCACGCTGCGCCGCGCTGTGCTGCACCGCGCCGGCGTTCGCCGCCTCCGCCGATTTCGCCATCGACAAACCCGCCGGCCGGCCATGCCCGAACCTGCACGCCGACTTCCGCTGCGGTATCCACCGTGACCTGCGACGCCGAGGCTTCGCCGGCTGCAGCACGTACGACTGCTTCGGCGCCGGGCAGCAGACCGTGCAGGTCACCTTCGGCGGCCGGGACTGGCGACAGCACCCGGACATCGCCGCCGACATGTTCGCCGTCTTCGCGGTGCAGCGCCAACTCCACGAAGCCCTGTGGCATCTCACCGAGGCAGCCGTCCGCTGCCCGCCCGGACCGCTGCGCGACGACCTGCGCGCCGCCGCCGACCCGGCGACGCTGCGCAGCCTGGACCTGCCCGGACACTGGCGGCAGATGGCTACGCTGCTGCGACGGGCCAGCACCGCACTGCGTCACCGCCACGGCCGAACCGGCCCGGACCACAGCGGTGCCGACCTCGCCGGCCGGGACCTGCGTCAGCGGAACCTGCGGGGCGCGAACCTGCGCGGGGCGATCCTGATCGGCGCCGACCTGCGCGGGGTCGTCCTCACCCACGCCGACCTGGCCGGCGCCGACCTGCGCGGGGCACGGCTCGCCAACGCCGACCTGACCGACGTGCTGTTCCTGACCCAGCCGCAGCTGGATGCCGCCGCCGGTGACCCCCGCACCCGGCTACCGTCGACGCTGACCCGCCCCGGCCACTGGCCAGCCCGGTGACGTCCCCACCGCTTCCCCCCGTACGCGCGGATCCGCTCCGGCCGCCGGACAGACCGACACCCCGCCCGCGCGGCCCCGGCCTCCCCGGCCGGTCCGGTACAGTGCGCCGGTGCAGACCGACACCCTGACGGCGACCGGTCGTCTGGTCCGTGCGTCGGCCACCGTCGTGGTGTTCGCACTGCTGACCGCAGGCACGCTGTGGGGCACCGACGACCATTTCCCATTCGGACCGTTCAGCATGTACGCCGGCGTCAACGGCCCGAACGACCCGGCCCCGGACACCCGGGTCGAAGGCGTCGACGCCAACGGACGGACCCTGGTGCTCAACGAACACAACGCCGGGGTACGCCGCGCCGAGGTCGAAGGACTCGAAGCGGCCTACGTCGACGACCCGGGACGGCTCGAACTGATCGCCGACAGCTACGCGCGGATGAACCCGGACGCGCCGCCGATCGTCCGGGTCACCGTCATCGTGCGGCTGCACGAGATCCGCAACAGTTCCCTCACCGGGCGGTGGCACGACGAGACCCGCGCCGAATGGGAGCGGCCGTGATCAGCCGCTGGTTGTTCGCCGCCGTCCCACTCGGGCGGGTCGCCGCGTTGCGCACCGTCACCTACCTGTTCATCGTGTTCGACCTGCTGGTCTACATGTCGTGGGTGCGTGCCCGCGGTGACGTGCCGGCCGACCTGTACGAGCCGCTGGCGTTCGCCCGTTTCCTGCACCTGCCGGCACCGACCGGCGTCGTCGTCGACCTCATCTGGTGGTCGTTGCTGCTGCTGGCGCCGCTGGCCGCGACCGGCCGGTTCCCGCGGACACTCGGCTGGTCCGTCTTCGCGTTCTACTTCGCGTGGCTGATCGTCGCGATGAGCTACGGCAAGGTCGACCACGACAAGTTCGCGTTCCTGCTCGCGCTCGCCGTACTGCCCACCGTCGGCGCCGCCCGGCACGGCGACGACCGGCCCAGCCCGGCCGCCGGCTGGTCACTGCGGATGATCCAGATCGCCGTGGTGTGCACCTACTTCTTCGCCGCGTACGCGAAGATCCGCTTCGGCGGCTGGGGCTGGCTGACCGGCAGCGTCCTGGCCCGCGCGTTCCTGCGCCGCGGCTCGGAGCTCGCCGACCTGATCGCCGCCGTGCCGTACGCGCTGATCGCCGCCCAGATCGGCATCGTCGTGTTCGAGGCGCTCAGCCCGCTGGTCTTCCTGACCCGGGGCCGACTGCGGTACGCGGTGATCGGCTTCTTCTACTCGTTCCACCTGCTGTCGTTCGCCACCATCTCCATCTCGTTCGCCCCGCACCTGGTGGCGATGGGCGCGTTCCTGCCGCTGGAAAGGGTCCGGCCGATCGTGTGGGCGCGGCGGCTGACCGGCCGCCACCGGGCCCCCGGCCCGGACCGCCCGGACGGTGACGGCGGCCACGATCGCGGGCCGGGCGGCGACCCGGCGCGTCGGGCCGGCCCCGACGCGCCGGCTGTGCGGGATCGGACACATCCGGTGGCACCGGCTGGCGCCGACGCGGGACAATGATCGTATGAGTGACGCCAGCGCACCCTCAGGCACCTTCGTCTACGACGGCGACTGCGCGTTCTGCACCATGTGCGTCCGGTTCATCGAACGTCGGGTGCCCAACGACGCCACCGTCGTGCCCTGGCAGTGGACCGACCTGGCCGCGCTGGGGCTGACCCGTGACCAGGCGGTGACCGCCGTGCAATGGGTGCCGGCCGACGCAGCCGGCCCGTCCGCCGGGCCGGCGGCGATCGCCGCGCTGCTGCGCACCAGCAACCCGCTGTGGCGGGCCGCCGGCGCCGTCCTCGGGCTGCGCCCGGTCACCGCCCTGGCCTGGCCGGTGTACCGGTGGGTCGCCGACAACCGGCACCGGCTGCCCGGCGGCACCGCCGCCTGCGCCGTGCCGCCGGCGGCGGCACCGACCCCGACGCACTGACCACCCGACCCCGCTGCCCGCCCGGTCGGCTCCCCGACCGGGCGGTGTCCTGATCCCGCCCCGTCAGCTCCCGGACCAGAACCGGGCCAGCGCGCCGGTCGCCGGGTCGTCGCTGGCCAGCAGCGCCGCCCACAGGTCACCGCCGGCGGCGGCGTCCACCCCCGCGTAGCCGGCCAGGTCGACCGGGTCGACCGGGTCGACGTGCGGCACCGCAGCGCCGACCGGGCCGCCGTCGCCGAGCAGCTGCGGGTCCGCCCACGGCCAGCCGTCCACCGGCGTCGGCACCCCCGCCGGGTCCAGTAACGGCGGGAACTGCGGGTCCGGCCACTCGTCGGCCCCCGCCGGCACGTCCGGGTCGGCCCCGGGCGGCGGGTCCGCCGCCCCGAAACCCTGCTCGGCCGCCGGCTCCGCGCCGAACCCGGCGTCCACCGGCTCCGCCGGGTCCGCGCCGGACAGGTCGTCGCCGTAGCCCAGCGCCGGCACCGCGTCACCCCCGCCGTACCCGCCGTCGCCGTATTTGCCGTCGTCAGCGATGTCGCCGGTCAGGTCGTCGCCGGCCGGCGGATCGGCCGCCCCGAACCCCTCCACCGGGTCGGCGGCGCCGAACCCTTCCACGGCCGGGCCGCCCGACCCGTCGTCGACCGGACCACCCAGATCGGCGGTGTCGGCGTCGTCACCGGTCGGATCGTCCCCGGTCCAGTCACCGAACTCGCTGGTCATCGCGGCACCGCCTCCGCTGTCGGGGTCAACACCCGGGCCCGGGCCAGCACCTCGTCGACCTGCTTCACCCGCACCCGGACGGCGTCGCGGCGGGCCTGCGCCGCCGACCGCCGCCGCGCCCGGTCCGCCTTGTCCCGCGCCAACGCCGCGTCGATATCGGCGATATGCGCGTCCAACTGCGCCAACCGCCGCTCCACGGCGTCGTCCAACGCCACCGTCAACGCGTACTGCAGGTCGGTGAACCGCTGCGCCAACTCGTCGGTCAACGCCGCCCGCGCCTCGCCGAGCACCTCCCGCAGCCATACCCGGGCCTGCTGCCGGTCGCTGGCGACCCGCCGCCGGAACAGGATGAACGCGCCGGCGGCCAACCCCAGACCGAGCCCGGCGACCGGGATCAGCAGCCCACCACCGACCAGCGCCCCGGCACCCAACGCCGACGCGCCCGCCGCGACCCCCCGACCCGCCATGAACGCCATCCCACCGGCCGACAACGCCACCATCACGTTGTCGCCGCCGCCGCCGTCACGCCGCGGCCGGGTCGCCAACGCGTGCCGCAACGTGCCGTTGATCCGCTGCAGCACGAACTGCAGCTCGGCCGGCGCGAACACCTGCGCCAACGTCCGCTCGGCGACCTTGTGGAACCGGAACCGCAGATCATGCGACAGCTGCAGCGACAACGCGTGCAACGCCCGGTCCACCTCGCCCGGCAGCGCTTTCAACGCGTCCCCGCGGGCCGCGTCGATCCGGGTCAGGAACTGCTCCTGCAACCCACCGACCGCGGTCCGCAGCCGCCCCGTCGCCTCCACCCGGGCCCGCTGCGTCTCCGTGTTCAACGCCAACGACCACTGCCGCGCCTCGGTCCGTTTCCGCGCCGCCAACCCGGCCCGGTCCCGCTTCGCCCGCTCCACCTCCGCCGGATCCGGGTCACAGGCGGCGACCCGCTCACCGGCGGCCAGATCCAGCCGGACCAGTTCGCTGCGCACCGTCCGCAGCACGTTCGCCTGGGCCAGCAGATGCCCGTTGCCGGCCAACCCCACCAACGCGTGCTGCAGCGGCGCCACCCGCGACTCACCGACCAGCTCACCGGCGGCCTCCGCCGGCAGCGTCAACGCCAACTCGGCCAGCCGCGCCGACACCGGGAACCAGGCGGCGGACGCGAACCTCGGCGCGTGCGCCTGCAACTGCGCCCGGTTGTCATCCAGGATCGTCCGCCACCCCGGATAGGCGTCGACCTTCGTCAACGCGAACACCACCACGTCGACCCGTTTGCTCGCCTCGATCAGGAAGTCCAGCTCCGGCCGGGTCAACGGCGTCGACGCGTCCACCACGAACAGCAGGGCCGCCGCCCGCGACACCGCGTCCAACGCGATCTCGGTGTGCGCCGGATCCAACCCGCCGGCACCCGGGGTGTCCACCAGCGTCAGATACTGCAACAGCGGCGCCGGGCAGGTCACCGCGATCCGTCGCGGCGGGCGCATCCCGTCCGGCAGCGCCGCCGACACCGTAGCCCAGTCCGCCAACCGGTCCACCGGCACCGGCACCGGCTCGTCGCGGCCCGGCACGAACGCCTGCGCCGACGTCGTCGCCCCATGACCGAACTCCAGGTACGCCGACGTCGCCACCGCCGCGTCCACCGGCGACAGACCCGTCACCCCGATCAACGCGTTCACCAGCGAACTCTTGCCCCGCTTCGTCTCCCCGACGACCACCACCGACGGCCGGGTCACCTCCCGACGCCGCTGCGCGTCGATCTCCGCCGCCGCCTCCGCGTCGACGGTGCGGACGAACCCGAGACACGTGTCGACCGCCCCGGACAGCAGCGCACCCAACGCCGCCGGGCCGCCGCTCACCGCGACACCGCCCGCACCTGCTGCGACAGCAGATGAAACCCACGGTGGGCGACCAACGCCACCCGCGACTGCGCCGGCGACGCCCCGGCGACCGCGAACACCCGCCACCGGGTCGCCGCCTCCACCGCCGCCGCCGACAACTCCTGCGCCGACGCCGCCGGCAACTCCAGCACCCAGCGCGGATCCGCCGACAACGCCAACCGGGCCAACTCCCGCTCCATCGGCTCCGGCAGCTCCACCGCGCCCGTCGTCACCTGCTGCGCCACCTCCAACAGCCGCAGCCGGTGGTACTCCGGCTGGTGCAGCAGCCGCTCCACCGCGTCCCGCAACAACTCCCGGTCACCCGGATTCGCCGTGTGGCTGGCCACCTTCTCCAGACACGACAACGCCCACCCGGCCTTGATCGCGTCGGTACGCCACCGGAACGCCTCGTCCAACGTGTGCCGCAGCCGCGCGAAACCCGACGCGGCGTACAACGCCCGCACCAGATCCCCCGACGCCAACTGCGGCGACGCCTGCAGCTGCGCCACCGCGAACCCCACCCCGTACAGGTCCAGCAACGCCAGCAGCCGCTCACGCTGCCGCCGCGGCACCGGAGCCTCCCGCGACACGAACAGGTCCACCGACGCCAGCAGCACCGCCCGCTGCGCCGCCGGCAACCCGGCCAACGTCCGCAGCGCCTCACAGTCGGCCGCCGTCAACCGGCCCGCCTCGGTCGTCTCCGCCAACAGCCCCACCGTCGGCACCACGTCGGACACCACCCGCCGCAGCACCCGGGTCTGGTCGGCCGACAGCGGCGCCGCCACCGGCCACGGATCCGCCCCACCGGCCACCAACTTGTCGACCTTGTTGAACAACCCCACCGAGTTGATCGGACTGCTCGACAGCCGCGCCGACACCGACCGGAACGCCTCCAAGGCCCGCACGTCGTCGTCGCGTACCGCCTGGGTGAACACGTACACGATCGCCTCGGCCCCGGACACCGCACCGACCGAGTCGTCGTCGATCCCGGCGTCGAACGGCGCCGTGTCGTCCACCACCGGTCCGCCGCCGCCCCCGGAACCGGCCGGCGCGCCCGCCCCGGCGAACAGGAACCGCCGCGCCGACTCACTCACCCCGGCACTGGTCGACGACAACCCCGGCGTGTCGATCACCGTCAACTCCCGCAGCCGGTCACTGGTCAACGTGACGTCGACGAACGCGACCTGCGCCCGCGGCACCCCCAGCCGCTGCGGAATCACCCCCGAAGGATCCAGCGGCAGACTCACCCGGCTGCCGTCCCGGCGTACCACGTCGACCCGGTCGGCCGTGCCGTACCGGAACTGGGTGACCACCCGGGTGCACTCACCCACCTCGGTCGGCGCCACCCGCCGCCCGATCAACGCGTTCACCAGCGTCGACTTGCCGGCCTTCAACCGGCCGGCGATCGCCACCCGCAGCGGCTCGTCCAACCGTCGCCGCACCCGCAGCACCTCACCGCCGGCGGCCGCGCCCACCCGGGGACCCACTTCGTCGCACAACGCGGCGACCCGGCCACTCAACGGGCCGGCGTTCACAGCCGACCCCCCGCCGCCCGGTCAACGGCGACGACGGGCATCCGACGGCGGCACACACTCATTTCGCTGGTCGTCCTCCCGACAGCACGGCACCCGGTGGTGCGCCCACCACCGGCATCCACCGTACGAATATCCTCACCGGCGCAGGATCCCATGTTCGTGCCAACCTCGCCCGGCGGGGCCACGAGCCGTAGCGGGGGAGGAGGACAAGTGCGGCACCCAGCCGGCGGACACCCCGCCCGCACCCGACCCGACGGCACCACCGCCAGCGGCAGCGTCCCCACCGGGACCGTCGCCGACGCCGTGGCAGCCGCCACGCAACGGCTGACCCGCCCCGGGATCGTCATACTGACCGGACCACCCGGCAGCGGACGCAGCACCCTGCTACGCCGCGTCGCCGCCGCCACCACCGGGCCCGTCCACGCCGGCGGCGGCCTCGCCGCCCTCGGCCACGTCCCGGCGTTCCCCCTCAGCCACGCCCTGCGGGTACGGCTGCCCGGCCACGACACCGCGCTGCTCGCCGAAGCCGTCCGCTCCCGGGTCCGCCACGGCCTGCTCGTCCTCGACGACCTGCAGTGGGCCGATCCGGCGACCGTCGCCGCCCTGCCCGGCATCGCCCGGCACTGCCGGGTCGTCGTCGCCCTGCGCACCCCGCACCAGCTGCCCGACACCGCCCTCGACCCGCTGCGCGGCGACACCGGCCTCTGGCTGACGGTGCCGGCACCCGACCCGGACACCCTCGCCGGCCTGATCCGCCGCGCCGCACCCACGCTCGACCCGGCGACCGTCGCCGCCGTGGCCCGCCACGCCGGCGGCAACCCGCTCGCCGCCACCGCGCTGGCCCGCCACGCCGCCCGCACCGGCACCCCACCCACCACCGCCGGCGTCCCCGGCGGCGGCGACCTCGACCAGGTCGGCTACGCCGTCGCCGCCGCACTGGCCACCCTCACCCGCCCCGCCCGCACCGCACTCGCGGCCCTCGGCCTGCTCGGCCACGGCGCCCCGGCGGCCCTGCTCGGCGACGGCGTCACCGAACTCACCGCCGCCGCCCTGGTCCACACCGGCGACGACGACATCGTCACCCCGACCTCGCCGTACCAGGCCGCCGTCGCCGCCGGCCTGCTCGACGACCCGGCCCGCCGCGCCCTGCACCGCCGCCTCGCCGACCTCGTCACCGACCCGCTGGCCGCCGCCCGGCACCTCGCCGCCGCCGGCGACACCAGCGCCGCCTACCAGCGGGCGGTCACCGCCGCCGACACGGCCGCCACCGGCGGCGCCCGCGCCGAGTTGCTGCTGTTCGCCAGCACGCAACCCGACGCCACCGAACCGGTCCGCCTCGCCGCCGCCCGCGCCGCGCTGACCGCCGGGCGGCCCCGCCGCGCCGCCGACCTGCTCACCGGCACCGCCCTGCCCACCCCCGACACCGCCGTGCTACGCGCCGAGGCGCTGCTGCAGGCCGGCGACCCCACCGCCGCCCGCACCGCCGCCGCACCGGTGCCCGACGACGCGCCACCACCGGTGGTCGCCGCCCGCGACCGGGTCCTGCTGCTCGCCGACCTGGCCACCGACCCCACCTCCGCCGCAGTCCGCGCCACCACGATCGCCCGCCGGCACGGACCCGAACCGGCCCACCTGGGGCTGCGCGCCGCCCTCGCCGCCACCGCCACCGCCGCCGGCCGCCGACCCGGCTGGGAGTACGCCCTCGCCGGCACCGCAGCGGCCGCCGGCGCCGCCGGTGACCTGCTCACCGCCCGGTGGACCGCCTGGCACCTGGTGCAGACCCTCGCCGGCGACGGACGGCTCACCGAGGCCGCGCAGGCCGCAGCGGCGGCCGCCACCGCCTGCGCCGCCGACCTCGCCTACAGCTGGCAGGTCCGGTTCACCGCCGCCCGGCTGTGGTGCCTGGCCCTGCGCGGCGACCCGACCGGCCCGGCCACGGCCGGCACCGGCGCGCAGACCGCCGACCAGAGCGACCCGCTGCCCGCCGCCGGGGACGCCCTGCTGCGCGCCGCCGCCGACCTGACCGACCGCACCCTGCCGGCCGCCGCCCACGACTACGCCGTCGCCGCCGCCGGCCTGCTCGAAGCCGACAGCGGCCTGCTCGCCCCGGCCCGTGCCCGGCTCACCGGTGCCCCCGGCACCCCGAACACCGCCACCGCCGTACTGGACTGGGTGGCCCGGGAAGCCGCCTGGCTCGACGGCCAACCGGACCAGGCCACCGCCGGGGCACCCCACCTCCCCGTACCGCCGCTGGTCGACGGACTTCGGCGGATCACCGCCCACTGGGCCGCCCACGACGGCGCCCACCCCGCCACACCGCCGGCCGCCACACCGGTCACGCTGCCGGCGCCGGCCGCCGCCACCGTCACCGCCTGGACCGCCGGCGATCCACGACAGTTCGCCCACGCCGCCGACACCTGGCGCGACGTCGCCGTCCGCGAACAGGTCCGCTGCCTGCTCGCCCACGGCCTGCACGAACCCGACCCCGCTCGGGCCGTACCCGCCCTGCTCGCCGCCGAGTCCCTCGCCGAGCACGCCGGACTGGTCGTCCTGCTCGGCCGGGTCCGCCGCGCCCTGCGCCGGCACGCGGTACGCCGCGACGAACGCGGCCCCCGCAGCGGCGACCTGCTCACCGTGCGGGAACGCGACGTGCTGCGGCTGGTCGCCCGCGGCGAACCCACCCGCCGGATCGCCAACCAGCTCGGCATCTCCACCGAGACCGTGGAAACCCACGTCCGCGCCGGGATGCGTAAACTCGGTGCCCGTACCCGCACCGAGGCTGCGGCCCTGGCGATGGAGCCCGACCGATGAGCGACCCGCCGCGCTACGTCCTCGACAGCGCCGCCGACGCCACCACGGTGCTGCGCCGGCTGGCCCGCGACGGCTGGACCACCCGGGAAGGGTTCGCCGTCACCGACCCCACCTGGGACCTCACCACCGCCCGGCTCGCCCTGTACGGGCGGGTCCCGGACACCGACACCGTCGCCCTGGTGGTCCTCGCCGCCGCCCGGGGTGCCGCCGTCGTCGCCATCTGCGACCCGGCCGGTGATCTCGGCCGCGCCCTGCTCGACGACCTGTCCCGCCTCGGGCCGGTGCTGCGCCACGCCGAGGCCGAACCACCGGCCGCGGCGGCCACCGACACCGTCACCCTCATACCCGAGCAGCGGGCCCTGCTGGAACGGCTCGCCAACGGCGAGACCATCGCCGCCGCCGCGGCGGCCGAGTTCCTGTCGCTGCGTACCGCGAACCGGCGCATCGCCCAGGCCCGCGCCGCCCTCGGGGTCCGCACCACCCGCGAAGCCGTCCTCGCCTACCTGCGGCAACGACCCGCACGCTGAACCACCACCGACACCGCCGCCACCAACTCGTGGCCGGTCGCGTCCGGCGTCAGGTCGCGTCCGGCGCCGGATCGGCCTGGTCGGCGTCGTCGTCGGCCAGCACGTCGGCGGTCGCCCCGTCCGGCACCACGTCACCCCGGCCGCGCCGGTGCCGCCGGCTCAGGTCCACCGGCCGGGTCGGGTCGACATGCCGGGGCATCGCCGGCTCGTCGGGCCGCAACCCGGCCAGGGTGTCGGTGATCGCGTCCACGATCCGCACCGTCGCCCGCTGCGCGGCACCCGGGCGGGCCGGGTCGATCCCGGACAGGTCCACCGGCGGCCCGAACCGGACAGTGACCACCGGACGGCGCAGCATCGACCGCAGCACCGCCCGGACCAGGCCACGGGGCGCCGCCCACGGCAGCACCGCGTGCGCCCCCCACTGCGCCACCGGCACCACTACCGCGCCGCTGGCCAACGCGAGCCGGGCAGTGCCGGTCTTGCCGCGCTCCGGCCACATCTGCGGGTCCAGCCCGATCCGCCCCTCCGGGTACACCAGGACCACCGAACCGTCGGCCACCGCACGCGCGGCCGACCCCAACGCCTCGGCGACCGTGCTGGTCCGCCGGTCCACCCGGATGTGCCCGGCCCGGCGCATCATCGCGCCGACCAGCGGCGCCCGGAACAACCCACCGGTGGCCAGCACCCGGGGCGCGACCCGCCGCACCTGGCAGGCGGCGGCCAGCACGACCGGGTCGAACGGGCTGATGTGGTTGGCGGCCAGGATCAGCGGGCCGTCGCGTACCTCGTCGGGCACGTCGCCGCTGACCCGTAGCCGGGCGACCAGCGCGACGACCAGCCGGGCGGTGACCTGCAGCGCCCGCCACAGCAGCGGGGCCCGCCAGCGGGGCGGCGGGGCGGCGGTGTCGTCCATCGACCGTCGATCGTCGCACAGCCGGGCCGGTCGGTGGATCCCACCGTCGGGACGCCTGCCGGGTCGGACGTCCCGGGGGAGAGGGGACCTCCGACCCTGGCCGCCAGAACGACAGGTTGTAGTATGTACTACGCTTCGTAGTATCTAGATGGGGGAGCCGTGGACGCGCTCGACATAGCCCGCTGGCAGTTCGGTGTCACCACCGTCTACCACTTCCTGTTCGTCCCACTCACCATCGGGCTCAGCCTCCTCGTCGCCATCCTGCAGACCGCCTGGCACCGCACCGGCGACGACCGCTACCTCAAACTCACCAACTTCTACGGAAAACTCTTCCTCATCAACTTCGCCATGGGCATCGTCACCGGCATCGTGCAGGAATTCCAGTTCGGCATGAACTGGAGCGACTACTCCCGCTTCGTCGGCGACATCTTCGGCGTCCCACTCGCCATCGAAGCCCTCCTCGCCTTCTTCCTCGAATCCACCTTCCTCGGACTCTGGATATTCGGCTGGGGGAGACTCCCCAAGGCACTGCACCTCGCCACCATCTGGCTCGCCTCGTTCGGCAGCATCATCAGCGCCTGGTTCATCCTCGCCGCCAACTCCTGGATGCAGAACCCCGTCGGCTACCGCATCAACCCCGACACCGGCCGCGCCGAACTCACCGACTTCATCGCCGTACTCACCAACAAGGTCACCCTCATCACCTTCCCGCACACCCTCGCCGGCTGCTTCATGGTCGCCGGCGCCCTCGTCCTCGCCGTCGCCATCTGGCACCTCGTCCGCCACCCCGACGGCCCCGACACCCCCGCCTTCCGCACCGCCACCAAACTCGGCGCCTGGACCACCCTGCTCGCCACCGCCGCCGTCATCGGCACCGGCGACATCCAAGGCAAGATCATGACCCAGGTCCAGCCCATGAAAATGGCCGCCGCCGAAGCCCTCTACACCACCGAAAGCCCCGCGTCCTTCTCCATCGTCACCGTCGGCACCCTCGACGGCAGCCGCGAAATCTGGACCCTCAAGATCCCGTACCTGCTGTCCTGGCTGTCCACCGGCGACCCCACCGGCGAAGTCCAGGGCATCAACGACCTGCAGGCCCAGTACGCCGCCCAGTACGGCCCCGGCAGCTACACCCCGATCATCCCCGTCACCTACTGGAGCTTCCGCTTCATGATCGGATTCGGCCTCGCCACCGCCGCCATCGCCCTCTGGGCACTCTGGGCCACCCGCCGCGGCCGCACCCCCACCGGCCGCTGGCTGCTCCGCGCCAGCCTCACCCTGCCCGTCCTACCCCTGCTCGCCAACACCTTCGGCTGGATCTTCACCGAAATGGGCCGCCAACCCTGGATCGTCTTCGGTGAAATGCTCACCCGCGACGGCGTCAGCCGCAGCGTCTCCCTCACCGAAGTCCTCACCTCCTTCACCGCCTTCACCCTCATCTACGCCACCCTCGCCGTCATCGAAGTCAAACTCCTCATCCGCTACGCCCGAAACGGCCTACCCGACCTCACCGACCCGCCACCACCGGACGACACCGACGACACCACCACTGACCGGCCCCTCGCCGCCACCCACTGACCACCCACCGGAGACCCCTCGTGGAACTCACCACCGTCTGGTTCGGGCTCATCGCCATCCTGTTCACCGGATACTTCATCCTCGAAGGATTCGACTTCGGCGTCGGCGTCCTCGCCCGCCTCATCGGCCGCACCGAACCCGAACGACGCGCCGCGCTGAGCACCATCGGACCCGTCTGGGACGGCAACGAGGTCTGGCTCATCACCGCCGGCGGCGCCATGTTCGCCGCCTTCCCCGAGTGGTACGCCACCCTCTTCTCCGGCTTCTACCTACCGCTGCTGCTCATCCTCATCGCCCTCATCCTGCGCGGCGTCGCCCTCGAATACCGCGACAAACGCCCCGAAACCCAGTGGCGCACCCGCTGGGACAACGCCATCCTCGCCGGCTCCGTCATCCCCGCCGCACTCTGGGGCGTCGCCTTCGCCAACATCGTCGCCGGCGTACCGCTGGACGCCGACCACGAATACACCGGCACCCTGCTCACCCTGCTCAACCCGTACGCCCTGCTCGGCGGCGCCACCACCACCGCCCTGTTCATCACCCACGGCGCCGTCTTCCTCGCCCTCAAGACCACCGACGACCTGCGCCACCGCGCCCGCCGCGTCGCCGGCTGGACCGGGCTGGCCGCCGTCGCCCTCGCCGGCGCCTTCCTCGCCTGGACCCTCACCATCCGCGCCAACCCCACCGCCGTCGCGCTCGCCGTCACCGCGGCGCTCGCCCTCGCCGCCGGGCTGGCCGCCAACCAGGTACGCCGCGAAGGCTGGGCCTTCACCGGCACCGCCGCCGCCATCGGCCTCGCCGTCGCCGCCCTGTTCGCCACCCTGTTCCCGACCGTCCTACCCTCCACCACCGACCCCGCCGGCACCCTCACCGCCACCAACGCCGCATCCACCCCCTACACCCTGACCATCATGACCTGGGTCGCCGCCGCGCTCACCCCCGTCGTCCTGCTCTACCAGGGTTGGACCTACTGGATCTTCCGCCGCCGCGTCAGCGTCACCGACCAACCCAGCCACTGACCCCACCACCCAGCAGCCGGCCGGCGAGGCCACCGCCGCACCGCCGACACCCGTGAACCACCCCGCGCCGGGCGCCGACGGTGCGCGGCGACGTCAACCGACCTCCGGCAACTCCGCCAACCGTGCCTCCACCTCAGCCAGCTCCGCCCGCAACTTCTCCGCCTGCCGCTGCGCCTCGGCCCGCTCCGCCGCCAGGATCTGCTCCACCGCCTCATGGACACCCGGCACGTCCACCAACGCCACCATCTTCAACGCCTCGGCCGGCCGCACCACGTACGGCTTCGCCAACGCCTTCGCCCCCTGCGTCGCCGCCACCGTCCACTCACCGTCGGTGTACGCCAACGTCACCGTCAACCCGGCCGGCGCCTTCGGCTTGGCCGCCTTCGCCGCCCGCCGCACCGGCTTCTCCGTACCAGCATCCACCGTGGACCCCTCCGTATCCTCCCGACGCGCCACCGGCACCACCGGCGGCTCACCCAACTTGAACTCCGGCTCCGCCACCGGCTCCACCGGCTCCGGCTCCGGTTTCGGCTCCGCCCGCCGACCCGCCGCGCCCCGCGGCGCCACCACCAGATCACCGGGGGAGAACGGCAACTCGTCACGGCCGAACCGCACCACCACCCACTCGTCGGACACCGCCGGGTCACCCAGACCCACCACCTGGCCGACCTGACCGGCGATCTGCCCCGCCGACTCGGTGAACATCACCTTCGGCTTACGGCCGGCGGACACCGCCTCCCGGATCACCCCCAGCTCCTCATCCGACAACCCACCAGCGACAGCACCTGCGGCAGCCATGGCACCCTTTCCGTACACCTGTTTGAGTGCTGACCTTCCTACCAGCCGCCGCCGACACCGTCGACCGCGACCCCACCACCCACGATCACCCCGACCCGACAGCACCACCCCACACCCCACGCACCCGGCCAGCCGCCAACAGACCCTGCCGGTACCCGGCCCGCGCCGCCCCCGGCCGCCGTGCCGGATCCAGCAGCCGCCGCCCGATCGCCCGCCGCGCCCACCGGTCCGGCGACACCACCACCGACGAGAACCCGGCGGCCAGATCCGCGTTCGTCGCCGACCGCATCCCACCGTCGACGAACCGCCGACCACCGATACGCACCGGCGGCCACACCCCCGGCACCGCACAACTCGCCGACACCGCATCCACCAGATCCGCCCCGCACCCGGGACCGCCGAACACCACGAATTCCCCCGAGTCCGCGTCCACCGCCGTCACCCACAACCGCCGCCGCGGCCACGACTACGCCGGCACCAGTTGCCCCGCGTACAGCCGCGCCAGATCCGCGCCGGAACACAGCTGCGCGCCCACCACCGCACCGGCCGACGTCCCGATCACCAGATCGGCCCCGCCCAGCTCGACCCCGACACGCGCCAGCCCGGACAACACCCCGAGCTGCCAGGCCACCCCGGTCACCCCGCCGCTGCCCAGCACCAACGCCCGCGTACCCGCCACACCGTGTCTATTGCCCGCCACCGCCGCCGGTAACGTCACCGGCGGGCCCAGACCCGACACGGACAGCAGGGGAGAGGAGTGCCGGGATGACACCGGTCACCGTGGTCACCGGCGGCAGCCGAGGAATCGGGGCCGCGACCGTACGCCGCCTCGCCGCCGCCGGACACGACCTCGTCGTCGGCTACCGGACCGACGTCGCCGCCGCCGAAGCGGTACGCGACCATGTCGAAGCGCTCGGCCGCCGCGCCGTTACCGTCGCCGTCGACACCACCGACCCCGACTCCGTCACCGCCCTGTTCGACACGGCCGCCGAACTCGGACCGGTCACCGGGCTGGTCAACAACGCCGGCGTCACCAGCCGGATCGGACCCTTCGTCGACCTCACCGTCGACGACCTTCGCCGGGTCGTCGACGTCAACCTGGTCGGCTACGTCCTGTGTGCCCAGCAGGCCGCCCGCCGGATGACCAGCGGCGGTGCCATCGTCAACGTGTCGTCCGCCGCCGCCACCCTCGGCAGCCCCGGCGAGTACGTGCACTACGCCGCGGTCAAGGCCGCCACCGACACGTTGACCGTCGGCCTGGCCAAGGAACTCGGCCCGCGTGGCATCCGGGTCAACGGCGTCGCGCCGGGCACGGTCTGGACCGACATCCACGCCCTGTCCGGCGAACCGGACCGGCCGGCCCGGATCGCGCCGGCGGTGCCGTTGCGCCGGGCGGGGCGGCCGGAGGAGATAGCCGGCGCCGTCGCCTGGCTGTTCAGCGACGAGGCGTCGTACACCACCGGGACGGTGATCCGCGTCGCCGGCGGACTGTGAGTCGACGCGCCGTCGGGCGCCGGCACGGGGGGCAGGCGTGCGGGACGAACTCTGGGTCTCCGTCGCAGGACACAGGACTACAGAACCTCTCCCTGGCCGGGTCGATAATATACATTATGTCAACTAGAGGCTTGGACGAAGGCGACCGGCCGGCTCGGTTCGGCCTGAAGTGACCTCGCCGGGGTCGGGCGCATCCTTCCCGCACCCCCCGTCACCGGACGTCCGTCACTCCCTGCGGGCGGCGACGCCACCGGCGCGCCGTCGGTGACACGTCCGCTTTCCGCCTCGCATCCGAGGTGTCATCGGACCGGTACGGGCGCCGGTGGACGCTGGGACGCCGATCCGCTCCTTTGGCCGACCCCCCTTGCCGGCCGCAGCCCCCCTCGAACAGCTCTGGCGGCAATCCGAAAAACATGCATAATATCCCTTATGCACCAATTTGTGGATCTGGTGGCGGTACGGCTCGTCGAGGACTTCCTCGCCGACCGCGCCTCCCGCAAACCCTCCCCGCACACCCTGGACGCCTACCGCCGCGACCTCGTCGCCGTCCTACGCCTGATCGGCGACTCCACCGAACCGACTCCCCTGCCCTGGACCGACGTACCGCTGGACGCGCTCGACCAACGACGGCTCCGCGCCGCGTTCGCCCGGTTCGCGGCCCCCCGCTCCCCCGCGTCGGTGCACCGGGCCTGGTCGACGTGGAACTCGTGGTTCAACTTCCTGGTCGCCGACGGCGTCGCCCCCGGAAACCCGATGCCCGCCGTGGGCCGCCCCCGGGCCCCGGTGCCACTACCGAAGCCACTGCGGGGCGAGGAGACCCCGGAGACGCTGCTGGCCGCCGCCGCGCGGACCGACCCCCGCCAGCGCGACCCGTGGCCGGAGCGTGACCTGCTGGTGGTCGCCCTGGCGCTGTGCGCCGGTCTGCGGCTCGGCGAGCTGCTGGGGCTGCGGGTCGGCTCGGTCGCGGGACGTCCCGGTGAACGCCGGATCGAGGTGGCCGGCAAGGGCGGTCGGCTGCGGACCGTCCCGGTGGAAGCGGCCGTCGACGTCGTCGTCGACGGCTACCTGGCCAGCCGGCGGCGACGGTTCGGCCCCCGGTCGGTACGCCCCGGAGGCCCGCTGCTGGTCGACCGGCGAGGTGCCGCCCTGCGACGCGGCGGCCTGCAGTACCTGGTGCGGTCATGTTTCCGGCGGGCCGGGATCACCGAGCGGGTGCCGCGGGGTGCGCAGCTGCACGCGCTGCGACACACGTTCGCCACCCGGTTGGCCGAGGACGGGGCGAACGCCGCCGAGATCATGCGGCTGCTGGGCCATGCGAGCCTCACGGCCAGCCAGAACTACATCGAGGTGACGGCCGACCAGCAGCGGGCGGCGGCGCGGGCCAACCGGTCGAACCGGTCGCTGCGCCAAGTCGTCGGGCCGGCCTGAACCGGCGGTAGCCGCGCTGGCCCCGAACCGGTCGGGGCCAGCGCGGCTACCGGGTGGCGGTCGAGACGGTGACGGTCAGTGGGCGGTGGTCGGAGACGGGGACGTCCGGTGCGGCGACGGCGGTCACGGCGGTCAGCACGGGCGGCGCGTCACGCGGGTCGAGCAGGATGTGGTCGAGTTGGATCCGGGGCCGGGCGGCCGGGTAGGTGGGCAGCCGGCCCAGCGGCCGCCAGCCGGTGGCCGCGGCGGCCACCCCGGCCGGCATGTTGAGGTCGCCGAGGAGGAGCCGCGGTGGCGGCATGGCCCGCAGGGCACGGGTGACGATCCGCAGCTGACGCAGGTTCCAGCCGGGGACGAACGACAGATGGGTGGCGGCGACGGTGACCGGGCCGTGCGGGGTGTCGAGGACGGCGGCGAGCAACACCCGTGGTTCGTCGCGTAGGAGCAGCAGCCGGGGGCCGGGGCCGCCGACGGCGACCGGTGCGGGTACGGGGGCCGGGCCGAGCCGGATGGTCCGCCAGTGCCGGGCCGGATACCGGCTGATCAGGCTGACCCCGTAGCGGGGTTCGCCGTGTCCGTCGTGGTCGTGACGGGGCACCCGGTAGGTGCTGCCGGGGGTGCCGACGAGGGCGGCGGCGAACCGGTGGGTGCCGGCGGTGAGCGCGGCGGCGGCCAGCGCGGTCAGGTCCAGGTGACCGCTGCGGGGTTGGGCGTGGTCGACTTCCTGCAGGGCGCAGATGTCGGCGTCGAGGTCGGCGATGGTGGCGGTGATCCGGTCGGGGTCGATGTGCCCGTCGTGGGGTGACCGCCCGTGCAGCAGGTTGTAGGTGGCCATGCGCACACGGGCACCTTACGGGGTGCGGGTGGTGTGGCAGGGTGGCGGGATGGTGGTGAAGGCGTTGTGCTGCAGCGCGCTGGTGTTCGTGGCGGTGGGCTGGTGCGGGGTGTGGCTGCGGCGGCGTCGGGGGCGGTGAGGCGTGCCGGCCGTGCCGGTGGTGTGCCGGTTGGCTGTGGGCGGTGCAGGCCGAGGTCCGTGGGAGGTGCGGTGTCGTCGGTGGAGTGTCCGGACGTGGCGGCGACGGTGGCGGCGGTGCGGCGGTGCCGGCCGGAGTTGGTGGATGCGGTGTCGGCGGCGGTGCCGGGGGCACGGGCGGCGGTGCTGGCCCGGTTGTGGGGTGCGTTGGGCCGTGAACCGGTGCCGGAGGTGACGGACCGTCGGGTGGTTGACGGACGGCTGGTGCTGGGGTTGGTCGACGGGCGGCGGGTGGTGGGGCCGGCGGAGGCGGCGGAGTTGTTCGCGGCGCCGGGCCCGGGGCTGGGGGTGTCGGTGGTGGGGCCGGCCGGTGACCGGGCGGTGGCGGATCCGGCGGAGTTGTTGTCGGTGCTGGGGTGGCCCGGTGGTGGGGCGGTCGCCGCTGAGCTGGCGAACAGTGTGGCGAATCTGGCGTTGGCGCGGGGTGCGCGGGTGGTGGCGGGTGGTGGCGGGGGTCTGGTCCGGTCGGCGCTCGGCTGGGAGCAGGCGGTCGTGGATGGGCATCCGGTGCATCCGGGGTGCCGGACCCGGGTGGGTATGTCGACGGAGGAGGTGCTGGCGTACGCGCCGGAGCATCGGCCGGTGGTGGAGGTTGAGTTGGTGGCGGTGCCGGGTGACCGGTGGGTGAGTTCGGGTTCGGGGTTGCCGCCGCTGCTGCCGGTGCATCCGTGGCAGCGGGATCATGTGCTGGGCGGGTACGGGTGGTTGCGGCGTACCGGCCGGGTGGTGCGGGTGCGGCCGTTGTTGTCGTTGCGGACGGTGGAGCCGGTGTCGTCGGGCGGGGGCTGGCAGTGGAAGACGGCGGTGGATGTGCAGATGACCAGTGCGGTGCGGACGGTGTCGGAGGCGGCGGTGCGTAACGGTCCGGTGGTGACGGCGTTGGTGGCGCGGTTGGCGCGGCGGGTGCCGGGGTTGTGGGTGTTACCGGAGGTGGCTGCGGGGGCGGTGGTGGTCGACGGGGGGTTGTGTCGGTCGTTGGCGGTGGTACGGCGGCGGGTGCCGCGGGTGGGCCCGGGGGTGCAGGTGATGCCGGTGGCGGCGTTGGCGGCGCCGGTGGGGGTGCCGGGTGGTCCGTCGGTGGTGGCGGGTCTGGTGCGGGCGGGGTACGGCGGTGATCCGGTGGCGTTCGTGTCGCGGTTGGCGCGGGTGGTGCTGGGGCCGGTGGTGGAGTTGCTGGGTCGGGGGGTGGGGCTGGAGGCGCACGGGCAGAACGTTCTGCTGGTGTGGCGCGGCGGTCGGCTGGTGCGGGTGTGGTACCGGGACGTGGGTGGGGTGCGGTTGGATGTGCGGCGGCTGGCTGCGGCGGGGGTGCCGGTGCCGGCGGTGTACGGCGATGTGGTGGCCGAGGATCCGGCGGAGGTGGCGGTGACGGCGGTGGCGGCGGTGGGGACGGCGTTGGGTGAGCCGGTGGCGGTGCTGGCCCGGGAGTTCGGGGTGGAGCCGCAGGTGTTGTGGCGGGCGGTGGCGGTGGTGGCGCGGGACGTGGTGGCGGGGTTGCCGGCGGCGGTGCGGGGGTCGGTGGCGTCGGCGGTGCTGGGTGGGCGGTGGCCGGTGAAGGCGACGTTGTCGATGCGGTTGGCGTCGGATCCGTTGACGCCGCGGTGGGCGTGGGTGGCGAGTCCGTTGGCGGGTGCGTGGTGAGCGGGGCCGGGTCGGCGGTGGGGGTGCTGTCCGGTGGCCGGTCGTGTGGTTGCGGGTTGGGTGTGGTCGGGGTGGACGCGGCGGTGGCGTCGGCGGTGGCCGGGTTGGGGCGGGTGGCGCCGGAGCTGGTGGCGGGGTTCCGGGAGGCGGTGCCGTGGGCGGCGGGGGTGGTCGGTGGGCGGCTGGTGGACGCGTTGTGCCGCGAGGATGTGGGTGGGGTGCGCCGGGCGTGGCGGGGCGCGGGCCGGTGGCACGGGTTCGACCGGTTCGTGGCCGACGCGGGGTCGGTGCCGGATCCGTTGGCGGTGTTGCCGGTGTCGGTGTTGGCGCGGCGGCCGGGGTGGGCGTTGGCGGCGGAGTTGACCGACGCGGTGGTGAATCTGGCGGTGGCGGCGGCGCGGCCGGCTCCGGCGCGGGGTCCGGATGATCCGGACGGGTGGGGGGTGTGGGCCGAGCGGCTGGCGGTGACGGGGCACAACCTGCATCCGTGCGGGCGTACCCGGTTGGGGTGGTCGGTGGCGGATGTGGTGGCGCACGATGTGGAGTCGCCTGCGACGGGGGTCGGGTTCGTGGCGGTGCGCCGGGATCTGCATGTGGGTGAGGATGTGGCGGCGGAGTTGGCGCGCTGGTATCCGCAGGTGCCGGTGGCGCAGCCGGGTTGGGTGGTGCAGCCGGTGCATGTGTGGCAGCGGTCGGTGGTGTCGTCGCGGTACGCGGATCTGGTGGACCGGGGGCTGGTGCGGTTGTTGCCGGGGGTGGTGCCGGCGGTGCCGACGGCGGCGGTGCGTACGGTGCTGCTGCCGGCGGGGCGGGACGGTGCGCGGCGGTATCTGAAGGTGTCGGTGGACATTCAGGTGACGTCGACGCGGCGGACGATCTCGGTGGCGAGTGTGCGCAACGGTCCGGCGTTGTCGACGGTGTTGGCGTCGTTGGTGGCGGCCGACGAGGTGGCGGCGCGGCGGCTGGTGTTGTTGCCGGAGGTGGCGGGGTCGGCGGTGCGGGTGGGGTCGGGGCGGGACATGTCGGTGATCGTGCGGGGCGGGTTGGCGGGGCGGCTGGTGCCGGGTGAGGTGGCGGTGCCGGGGGTGGCGTTGGTGACGGCGGCGCAGTTGGGGCGGCGGGTGGCGGATTTCGGTGGGGTGCGGGGGCTGGTGGGGGCGGCGGCCGGGTTGGGGTTCCTGGGGGCGTACGCGCGGGTGGTGTTGCCGCCGTTGTTGCGGTTGGCGAGCCGGTTCGGGGTGGCGTTGGAGGCGCATCTGCAGAATTGTCTGCCGACGTTCCGGGGCGGGGTGCCGTTCCGGTTGGTGGTGCGGGACTTCGCGGGTCTGCGGTTGTTGTTGCCGCGGTTGGCGCGGGCGGGGGTCGAGGTGGGGTTGGCGGCGGGTTCGGTGGTGGGTACCGACGACGCGGCGGTGATGCGGGCGAAGTTGGGGTACACGGCGTTGCAGGCGCATCTGGGTGAGGTGGTGCTGGGGCTGGTGTCCGGGTGGGGGGTCGACGAGGCGGCGGCGTGGCGGGTGGTGCGGGAGGTGGTGGACGAGGTGTACGACGGGTTGCGGTCGGCTGGTGGGGTCGCCGCGGGGTGGGCGGCCGACGATCATCGGGCGTGGACGGCGCCGATGGTGGCGCACAAGGCGTTGGTGCGGATGCGGTTGACCGGTGCCGGGGACGTGTACGTGCCGGTGCGGAACCCGGTCGGTGACGCCGGGTTCGATGGTGGTCCGCCGGTGGGGGTTCGGTGACGGTGCCGGCGGTGGTGGTGCCGCCGCGGGTGGCGGCGGTGGTGGCGGAGTTGGCCGCCGGTGACGAGCCGGTGTGTGCGTACGTGTACGACCAGGCGGTGTTGCGGTCGGTGGCGGCGCGGGTGCGGGCGGCGTTGCCGGCGGGGTCGGTGCTGTTGTACGCGATGAAGGCGAACGGGCATCCGGCGGTGGTGGCGGAGCTGGCGGCGGCGGTGGACGGGGTCGAGGTGGCGTCGGGTGGCGAGTTGGCGGCGGCGGTGGCGGCGGGTGCCGGTCAGCTGGTGTTCGGTGGGCCGGCGAAGACGGACGGGCAGTTGGCGGCGGCGGTGGCGGCGGGTGCGGTGGTGAACGTGGAGAGTGTGTTGGAGTTGCGGCGGCTGGATCTGGTGGCGCGGGCGGCGGGAGTGCCGGCGGTGGCGGCGCTGCGGGTGAACCGGCCGGGTGGCGGGTTGGCGGGTAGTCACCGGATGGCGGGTGCGGCGACGCAGTTCGGGGTGGACGAGGCCGATCTGGGTGCGGTGGTGCAGGTGGCGGCGGAGCTGCCGGGGGTGCGGCTGGTGGGGTTCAGTCTGCACGCGGTGTCGAACAACGTGGATGCGGTGGCGCATGCGGGGTTCGTGGTGGATGCGGTGGGCTGGGCGGTGGCGGCGGCGCGGCGGTGGGGGGTGGGGTTGGAGTATGTGAACGTGGGCGGCGGGTTCGGGGTGGACTACCGGGGTGTGCGGCGGTTCGATGTGGCGGCGTTTCGGGCCGGGTTGGCGGGGTTGGCGGTGCCGTCGGGGGTGCGGCTGGTGTTCGAGCCGGGCCGGCTGCTGGTGGCGGACGCCGGCTGGTACGTGGCGCAGGTGGTGGATCTGAAGCGGACGCAGGGCCGGTGGTTCGCGGTGGTGCGGGGCGGTACGCACCATTTCCGGTTGCCGGCGGCGTGGGGGTACGACCATCCGTTCGGGGTGGTGCCGGTGGACCGGTGGCCGTATCCGTTCGCCCGGCCGCAGGTGGCGGCGGTGGCGGTGGATGTGGCGGGTGAGTTGTGTACGCCGCGCGACGTGCTGTGCCGGGGGCAGGTGGTGGGGCGGCTGCGGGTGGGTGACGTGGTGGTGTTCGGCCGGGCCGGCGCGTACGGGTGGGACATTTCGCATCATGATTTTCTGCGGCATCCGTACCCGCGGATGGTGGTGGTGTGACGGTGCCGGCCGGTTGTGACGGTGACGGGGTCGGGCTGAAGGTCAGCGCCGGGCCCAGCGGGCGGCGCGGATCTCACGTAGCGCCCGGCGGCGGGTGTCGCCGCGCAGGGTGTCGACGTAGAGGCGGCCGTCGAGGTGGTCGGTTTCGTGTTGCAGGGCGCGGGCGAGGAATCCGCTGCCGGTGACGGTGACGGGTTGGCCGTGCTGGTCGACGCCGTGGACGGTGGCGCGGCGGGCCCGGGTGGTCGGGAAGTACAGGCCGGGGATGGACAGGCAGCCTTCGTCGTCGGTGTCGGTGTCGTCGGGTGACAGGTCGCCGGTGGGTTCGAGTCGGGGGTTGACGACGTGGCCGCGGTGGCCGCCGGCGTCGTAGACGAACACGCGGGCGCTGACGCCGATCTGCGGGGCGGCGACGCCGGCGCGGCCGGGGGCGCCGAGCAGGGTGTCCATCAGGTCGGTGACCAGTGCGCGCAGGGTGTCGTCGAAGTCGGTGACCGGTTCGGCGGGGGTGCGCAGCGCGGCGTCGCCGATGATCCGGATCGGGCGCATGGTCATGGCGGTCAGGCTACCCGGGGAGCTGGTGCGGGTCGCGGGTGGCGGGCCGGGTGTGCGGGTGGTGGGATTCGTCGGAGCCGGCGGCGGGTGGCGGCCGGGGCCTAGGATGTGTGGGAGCGTTTCCACGCCAACCGGTCGGACATGCCTCGGCCGAAGGGAGGATTCTTGGTCCCGCAGGCCGTCACCTGCCCGGAACGGTGTCGTTCGGCTTGGTAACGTTCATCACTGGTCATGTGAACCATGACACAGCACCCCCCACAGTTCCCGGAGATCCCGATGTGCCAGCACCAACCGATCTGTCCCACGGCTGACGCCGTCGACCGGGAAGCGGCCCGCGTCGTCGCCTGCTTCCGCGAACAGGGCTGGAGCCTGCTCTGCAACGGTGTCATCGTGTTCGAGGACACCGGCGAGCTGCTTCCCGACGGCAGCAGCATCGCCCCGCACCGCGGCCCCGCCCGGCACGCCCTCGCCGCCTGACCGGCCGCGGCCACCGCAGGCTCACCGGCGAGCCGACCCGACCCGTACTCCGCCGGCGGCGAACGCCTCCGGCGGAGGACACGCGCACAGCAGATTCCGGTCCCCGTAGGCGCTGTCGACCCGCCGTACCGGCGGCCAGTACTTCCCGGTCCGCTGCCCCGGCCCCGCCGGGTACGCCGCCACCGACCGCGGATACGGCAGCGCCCACTCGTCGGCGGTGACCAGCGCCGCCGGGTGCGGCGCCTGCCGCAGCGGGCTGTCCGCCACCGGCCACCGGCCGGCCGCGACGTCGTCGATCTCCGACCGGATCGCGATCATCGCGTCGCAGAACCGGTCCAGTTCGGCCAGGTCCTCACTCTCGGTCGGCTCCACCATCAGCGTGCCGGACACCGGAAACGACATCGTCGGCGCGTGGAACCCGTAGTCGATCAGCCGTTTCGCCACGTCCTCGACGGTCACCCCGGTCGCCCGGGTCAACGCCCGCAGGTCCAGCACACACTCGTGCGCCACCAGGCCCTTGTTGCCGGCGTACAGCACCGGAAAATACGGCCGCAGCCGCGCCGCCACATAGTTGGCCGCCAGCACCGCCGCCCCGGTCGCCCGCACCAGCCCGTCGGCACCCATCAGCCGCAGATACGCCCACGGGATCGGCAGAATCCCGGCCGAACCGTACCGGGCGCCCGACACCACCGGCCGGGCGTCGTCGACGCCGACCGGATCACCCGGCAGGAACGGTGCCAGATGCGCCCGCACCGCGACCGGACCCACCCCCGGCCCGCCACCGCCGTGCGGAATGCAGAACGTCTTGTGCAGGTTCAGGTGCGACACGTCGGCCCCGAACCGGCCCGGCCGGGCGAATCCCAGCAACGCGTTCAGGTTCGCCCCGTCGACGTACACCTGCCCGCCGGCGTCGTGCACCCGGGCACACAACTCGGCGATGCCGTCCTCGTACACGCCGTGCGTCGACGGATACGTCACCATCATCGCCGCCAGGTCGTCACCGTGTACGGCGATCAGCCGCGCCGCGTCGTCGACGTCGACGTTGCCGTCGGCGTCGCAGCCGACCACCACCACCCGCATGCCCGCCATCACCGCGCTCGCCGCGTTCGTGCCGTGCGCCGACGACGGGATCAGACACACGTCCCGCCGCGCCTGCCCCCGGGACCGGTGGAAGCCGCGGATCGCCAGCAAACCGGCCAACTCCCCCTGCGACCCGGCGTTGGGCTGCACACTGACCGCGTCGTAGCCGGTCACCTCCGCCAGCCAACGCTCCAACTCGCCGATCAGCTGCCGGTAGCCGGCCGCCTGCCCGGCCGGCGCCAGCGGGTGCACGTCGGCGAACCCCGGCCAGCTGACCGGCTCCATCTGCACCGCCGCGTTCAACTTCATCGTGCACGACCCCAACGGGATCATCCCCCGGTCCAGGGCGTAGTCGACGTCGGCGAGCCGCCGCAGGTAACGCAGCATCGCCGTCTCGCTGCGGTACGCGTGGAACACCTCGTGGGTGAGGAACTCCCCGGTACGCCGCCACCCGGCCGGAATCAGCGCCGGCGTCTCCCCCGCGTACGCGGCCACCCCGAACGCCGCCCACACCACCGCCAGATGCTCCCCGGTGGTGGTCTCGTCACATGCCACCGCCACCGTGTCGGCGTCCACCAGCCGCAGGTTCACCCCCCGGTCCGCCGCCCGCGCCACCACCGCCGAGGCCCCACCCGGCACCGCCGCGGTCACCGTGTCGAACAACGGCCCGTCCGCCACGGCGACCCCGCCGGCGGCCAGACCCGCCCGCAACCGGGCCGCCATCGCATGGGTACGCTGCGCGATCGCCGTCAACCCCTGCGGGCCGTGGTACACCGCGTACATGGCGGCCATCACCGCCAGCAGCACCTGCGCCGTGCAGATGTTGCTGGTCGCCCGCTCCCGGCGGATGTGCTGCTCCCGGGTCTGCAACGCCAGCCGGTACGCCCGGTCACCGGCCACGTCCCGCGACACCCCGACCAGCCGGCCCGGCAGCATCCGTTCCAGACCGGAACGCACCGCCAGGTAACCGGCGTGCGGACCGCCGAACCCCATCGGCACCCCGAACCGTTGCGTGGTGCCGACCGCCACGTCCGCGCCGTACGCCCCCGGTGGCCGCAGCAGTGTCAACGCCAACAGGTCCGCCGCCACCGTCACCAGCGCCCCGGCCGCGTGCGCCGCCGCCACCAGCGGGGCGTCGTCCCGCAGCCGCCCCGACACGCCCGGGAACTGCAGGTGCAGCCCGAAGAACTCGTCCGGCAGGCCGGCCCGCACGTCACACACCCGCACCTGCACACCCAGCGGCTCCGCCCGGGTCCGCAGCACCGCCACCGTTTGCGGCAACGTGTCGGCGTCCACCACGTACACGTCGCTGCGCGCCTTCGACGCCCGCCGCGTCAACGTCATCGCCTCCGCCGCAGCGGTCGCCTCGTCCAGCATCGACGCGTTCGCCGTGGCCAGACCGGTCAGATCCGACACCATCGTCTGGAACGTCAGCAGCGCCTCCAACCGGCCCTGGCTGATCTCCGGCTGGTACGGGGTGTAAGCGGTGTACCAGGCAGGATTCTCCAGCACGTTGCGGCGGATCACCGCCGGCGTGTGAGTGCCGTGGTAGCCAGCCCCGATCATCGACACCGCCGCCGTGTTCGCGTCGGCCAGCCGCCGCAACGCGGCCGTCACCTCCGGCTCACTGACCGGCTCCGGCAAATCCAGCCGGCCCCGCCAGCGGATCACCTCGGGAATGGCGGCATCCATCAGATCAGCGACGCTGGCGTACCCGACGACATCCAGCATCCGCTGCTGGGCGACCGGATCGACGCCGACGTGACGGTCGACGAACAGGGACGAGGCACTCACCAGGCGGCTCCCGGGACGAGGTCGGCAGGCAACCTCCCCCTCTGTCGGCGCCGCCGCCTCCAGAGTCGCCAACCCGTGTGGTCCTTCTGCCTGAGAGGTTCCGGGGAGGATTTGCCCCTTCGGCGCCGCCCACCGGGTAGCGGACGGTCTCTCCCACACGGGATGTACGGCGGTCTCCACGCTACCGGCAGCACCCGCCCTGCGGGGCGGTGACGTCGATCACGAAGCCAGCTCCGGCCGTGTCGACCCGAGCGCCGCCGTTCAGCCGGCGCGGCGGCGCGCCCGGCGCGCCGCCAATTCGTCGCCTCCGGCCACCGGCGCCACCACCTCCGGCTCGGAAGTCACCGCCGGCTCCGCCGGAAGCTGCGACAACGATCCCTGGATCTCCTTGAACGCCCCGCCGATCGCGATCCCGAACACCCCCTGGCCGCCCTGCAACAGGTCGACGACCTCCTCGGGGGAACGGCACTCGTACACCGTCGTCCCGTCCGAGATCAGGGTGATCCCCGCCAGGTCCCCGACCCCGCGGGACCGCAACGTCTCGATCGCCCTACGGATGTTCTGCAGCGACACACCGGCGTCCAGCAGCCGCTTGACCACCTTCAGCACCACCAGGTCGCGGAACGAGTACAGCCGCTGCGAACCCGAACCTGTCGCGTCACGCACGCTCGGCACCACCAGCGACGTCCGCGCCCAGTAGTCCAACTGCCGGTAACTGATCCCCACCGCGTGGCAGGCGGTCACTCCGCGATAGCCGACGGCGTCGGCTTCCGAACCGGCACCGTCCACATCATCAGACGACCCCGGCTCCGGCTCTCGCTGTGCGGGCATACGGAAACCTCCCCGTCAGGGCGGCCCACACCAGGACGGAACATGAGCCGATCGACAGGACCAGCCTAACGCCGGCAGCGGGCCGTACCAGGCAACCCGGGCCGCGACACGCCGCGTACGGGCTGCCACGCCACGGGATGACACCCGCCGGCAGCGGTCAGCCCGCGAAATCCTCTGGACGCACCTGGTCCAGGAACTCCCGGAACTTCTCGACCTCGTCCTCCTGCTCATCCGGAATCAGGATGCCCGCCTCGGACAGCACCTGCTCAGCACAACGAATCGGAGCACCGACCCGCAACGCCAACGCGATCGAATCGCTCGGCCGCGCCGACACCCGCACACTGTCACCGATGACCAGGTCCGCGTAGAAGACGTTGTCCTTCAACTCGGTGATCTCCACCGCCTGCAGCGGCGCCCGCACCGCGGCCAGCACGTCCCGCAACAGATCATGCGTCAACGGCCGCGCCGGCTTCACGCCCTGCTGCTCGTACGCGATCGCCGTGGCCTCCACCGCACCGATCCAGATCGGCAGGTAACGGTCCCCGTCCACCTCACGCAGCAGCACGATCGGCTGGTTGGTGGGCAACTCCACCCGCACCCCGACCACGCTCAGCTCACGCACCGCCGCCTCCGTGTCGTCGTCACCAAACCCGCTCCGGCCCTCCCTGCACGGTACACGGACCACAGCGCCACCGTCCGGTCCCGCCAGTCACCTCACCGGCCGAGCGCCCCCCGCAGACCTGCCCGCACCAGCGCCGCGTGAAGCTGCTGCGACAACCCGATCAGCTCCCGCGCCGTCTCCGCCGCCCGAGCCCGGGCAGCCGGATCACTCTGCCGCGCCAACGGCGCCACCAACTGGGCGAACAGACCCGACTCGCGGTCCGCCGCCGCCCGTACCGCCCGCAGATGACGCACCTCGAGGCCATGCCGCAGCAGCCCCGCCACCGCCGTGGCGATCACCAGCGCATCGGCGTCGTACCAGCCCGGCGCCACCGCGACCACCAGACCCAGCCGCTCCACCTCGGTCAACGTCACCGACTCGAGACCACTGCGGGACAGCAGCTCCGTACGGCTCAACCGGGACTGCGCCGGCTGCCCCTGCGCCGGCACCGGCGACCGGCCCGGCACCTCACCGGACGGACCGACCGCCACCAACGTCGGACGCGACCGGCCCGCCGCCGACTCGGCGTCCCGCGCCGCCAGCTGCTCACGAATCACCCGCAGCGGAAGATACTGGTCCCGCTGCGCCGTCAGGACGAAACGCAACCGGTCCAGATCGTCCCAGCTGTACTTGCGGTAACCCGACGGCGTCCGCCGCGGCTCCACCAGGCCCTCGGCCTCCAGGAACCGCAACTTCGAAATCGTCGTGTCCGGAAACTCCGGGCGGAGCTGGGCCAGCACCTCGCCGATACTCATCAACGACGAACCGGCCACGTCCTCCCGGGCCGCCGCCTGCTCACTCACCACGACACCCCCGGCTCACCGACCGGCGTCAGCCACACACCGCGCACGAAGCCACCTCCGTCCGCGCCCCGGACGTCAACCGCGGCCGGCCTCCTCGTCCGGCCGCGGACCGGCGATGAAGACCAGCCGGAACTTACCGATCTGGACCTCGTCACCGTTGCTCAGGGTCGCCGCCTCCACCCGCTCACGATTGACATAGGTGCCGTTCAGGCTACCCACATCGCGCACCGTGAAGGTACCGCCGTCACGGTGGAACTCCGCATGCCGCCGCGACACCGTCACGTCATCCAGGAAAATGTCACTGTCCGGATGCCGGCCGCTCGTCGTCACATCATGGTCCAGCAGGAACCGGGCCCCCGCGTTCGGGCCCCGCCGCACCACCAGCAACGCCATCCCCGGCGGCAACGAACCCGACATGCGGCTCGGCACCACGTCGGCGTCCGGCCCCTCCAGCACTTCGTCGAGCGAACCGAGGTTCAACGTCGACGTGACGTCGAGCGGGGGGAACTCGTCGTCTGGGCGCGTCATGGACCACCTCACGGATCTGTTCGGTCGGCGTCGGGTGTGTCGGGTCGGCCACCAGACCTTGAACGATCGCAAGGCGCAAGCTCCCCCGTGCCAGGACGGCAATTTCCGCAACGCTCAACTGTTGTTGGCTTCTCGGTCGACTGGGCGAGCCTAGCCAGCGCCGAAAACAAGGGTCAACAAGACTCGCGGGCACACGATACCTCGCCGCCCCCGCCGGGTCAGCGCTCGGTGAGCTCCCGGTACGCCGCGGCGTCGAGCAACCCGCTCACCGCCTGCGGATCAACCGGCGACAACTGCACCAGCCAACCGGCACCGTACGGGTCGGCATTGACCGTCTCCGGTGCGTCCACCAGCGCCTCGTTACGGGCCACCACCGTGCCGGTCAACGGCGCGTAGATCTCCGACACGCTCTTCGTCGACTCGATCTCACCGCACGGCTCGCCCGCCGTCACCTCGGCGCCGACCGCAGGCAACTCGACGAACACGATGTCGCCCAACGCCTCCTGCGCGAAATGGGTCACACCCACCCGCACAGGACCGGCGGCGTCGCCCGCCACCCACTCATGCTCCGCGGTATACCGCAGATCCTCTGGAATCACGGCCGGTCCTTCGGTCTGTGCACCACTCACCACCACTGACAACCCGCCCACCGACGACAACCCGTCCGATCAGGAGACCGGGCGGGCGTACCGCAGCTGGCTCGGATCGCTCAAGGCCGACACCTCGACCACGTCGCGCTCCTCGACGATCACCGTACCGCCGTCACCGGACACCGAAGCCACCACCCCACCCGGAATGTTCAACGCCGTCCGCATCGTCGACGGCTCCCCGATCGCCAGCACCTCGTACGGGCCGGTCAACCGCACGCCGTCCACCTCCACACCGCCGTCGACGTCCAGCAGGTAGCTGCTCGCCACGATCCGCACCGACCGCCCGTCCCCGCCGCTGATCTGCATCACCTCGGCACCCGCACCCCGCAGCTCCTGCACCGCGTCCAACAGCTCCGACGCCCGGATCGGCTCCCGACCGGCGACGAACCGCACCCGCAGGCCCGGCCCCTGCGCCGGCAGACTGCCGCCCAGCACCCCCAGCTCGTCCGCCCGACGCGACGCCTCCTCCAACGCCGCCGCCCGGCCCTCGGCACCAGAGGTCAACTGCCGCTGACTCGCCTCCAACTCCGCGATGTCCTGCCGCAGCCGCTCCTCCCGGGCCTCCAGATCCGACAGAATCCGCACCAGATCCTCCTGGCGGGCCGCCGCCAACGTCGGATCCGTCGACGTGCTGCGAACCTGAACGGCAAGGGTGAACCCGAGCAGCACCAGCAGACCCACGATCATCAGCCCGGCAGTGGACACCCGCCGGGAACCCCGACCCACGCCGGCACCCGACGACCCGTCCACCCCACCGTCGACCCCAGCGCCCGGACCGTCCGGAGATGGCACCCCGGCGGTCTCCACCGGCTCCCCGGACCCGGCCGGAACCCGCCCACCCGCACCCGGCGACCGCGTCGGCACCGCGTCCGGCCAGCCCGTACCGGTACTCCTACGTTCCACCATCAGCCACGCCTCACGCCCGGAACAGATGCCGTCGGATCGCCGCCACGTTGCCGAAGATCCGCACCCCGAGCACCACGACCACACCGGTGGACAACTGCCCGCCCACCCCCAACTGATCGCCCAGATACACGATCAGACCGGCCACCAGAACATTCGAGATGAACGAGATCACGAACTGCTTGTCGTCGAAGATCCCGTCCAACTTGGCCCGGACCCCGCCGAACACCGCGTCCAACGCCGCCACCACCGCGATCGGCAGGTACGGCTGCAGCACCGCCGGCACCACCGGGTCGAAGTAGATCCCCAGCAGCATTCCGGCGAGCAGCGCCAACACGGCGATCATCGAGGGCCTCCTCCCGAGGCGGTCACGGACGGGTCGGCACCACCCGTCCCGGACGGGCTGGTCGACGCCGACGGCGCGCGGGCGTACCGCAGCTGCGGCTCGCTCGCCGCCGGCAACATCAGATCATCAGCCGAACGGACCCCGAACGACAACCCGTAATCAGCCGAGACCGCCCGCAGCACCGCGGCCGCCTGACTGGTCCTGAACGCGTCGACCATCGACTCCGGGCCGATCGCCGACACCTCGTACGGGCCGGTAACCGGCCGGAAATCGACCAGGATGGCGCTGCCCGCCGCCCGGATCGTCGAGGTCGCGGTCAGCCGTCTGCCGTTGACCGCGACCGCCTCGGCGCCGACGCTCCACAAGGCGTTGGCCACGTCCTGCAGATCCCGGTCCAACACCCGACCCAACTCACTGACCGAGCCCTCACCGGTCACCGGATCCACCACTTCCGGCGCGTCCGCCAACTCGACGACCACCCCGTCCCCGGTGACCCGGGCCAGCCCGGCGGCGGCTTCCAGGTCGCGCAGATCCGCCGCCCGGGCCCCGTCCAGCACCGTGTCGCGCTCCCGGGCCACCTCGTCCCGCAACGCGTCCACGCGGTTCTGCAGCTCGTCGGTCTCCGTCTGGCGCTGGGTCACCTGCTCCACCAGGCCGGCCCGTGCCTGCGACCGGCTCGGTTCGTCCGCCACCGTCTTCTGGTAGGCGAGCACCACCAGGAAGCCGACCGCGGCCATCGACAGGGCCATCGCCGCCCGTGCCGTCCCCCGCCGCCAACCCTGCGGTGGTCCGGTCACCGACCGGCGGGCCGCCGCGTCCGTGTAGCCGGGATCCAGCGGCGCCCGGAACAGTTCGGTCAGAAAGTCCGGCGCGTATCCACGGTGCGGGCCGGAACCGCTGCGGTCCGCCTCGCTCATGCCCGCTCCGTTTCTGCCCCGGCGGCCCGGACCAACGCTGCGGCCTGCCGTACGTACAGCAGGCCCGCGATCCAGTACAGCACCAGACCCCACCAGGCCAGACCCCATCCGACCGCGGCCGCCACCGTCGCCGCCGTGGTGAATTCCAGCACTGCCGACAGCAACAGAATGGGAAACGCCGCCAAAAGTACGAAAGTCGCGGTCTTTCCTACATAGTGCACCTGCGGTGGTCCGTAGCCAAATCGGCGCAACACGACAAGGCAGCCGGCCAGCAGCACCTCGCGACTGAGCAACGCCACCGTGAACTGCCACGGCATCACCTCGCGGGCGGTGAACGCCAGCAACGTCGCCAGGATGTACAGCCGGTCGGCGAGTGGATCCAGCAGTTCACCGAGCCGGGACACCTGACGGATCCGGCGCGCGACGAACCCGTCCACCCAGTCGCTGGTCCCGCCGACGGCTAGGACCAGCAGCGCCGCGATATCAGCACGATGCACCAGAAACAGGTACAGAAACAGAGGTACACCTAGTAAACGGACAAAGCTGATCAGATTAGGAATGGTGAAGACCTGGCTCGCCACATCGGTCCGCGTCGACGCGGACTGCGCGGACGGACGCGACACCGACACTTCCTCTCCCCCGCTCCGACCGGCCTGTCCCACCGGACCGGAAACGAGCGGCGGCGAACGAGCCCGACGGTCCCCCAAGGGGCACTGTCACCTGGCGAGCGCCACTATAACGCGCCCCTCACCCACCACCTGCCGACTCACCGTGGCCGTCCCCGCCGACAGCCACCCGGCGACGCATGAACGACTGCCAGTAACCGACCATCCGCTCCACCCCGTCCACCCCGTCCACCAGTTCAGCCAGCCATCGGGCCCGCTCCGGGCTCCACAGGCCGTCGCTATGGACGATCCAGCCCTGGCCACCCAGTTCGTTGAGCACCTCCAGCCGTCGGCCGGTCAACACCTGACACCGGTGCCCCGCGCCGTCAGCGACCACGGTGACCGTCGGCCCGGCGGCCGGCTGCCTACCCCCTTCGGCAGGTGCCACCGTCTGCACGAAGTACAGGTACCCGTACTCCCAACGTTCGTCGAGCGGTGCCCCGACGCCCGCCGTCGGTGCCACCGCCTGCCGCTGCTCGGCCACCCGGCCCGGCTACCCGCACGGGTCGCCGGCAAACCCCGGCCCACCCGGTCCGACATCCCCGCTACCTGCGACCCCTTGCCATGGGACGGCAGTCGATCATGCTTGGATGGTGGACATGCCGGCCCACCTTGACCCAGACGCCCGGCGTGACCGGTCCACGGCCGACGCCTCACCCGGCGAGATCTCCCGCCGTCGTACGCAGCGGACCCGGTGGTACCCGGTCGACCAGCTCAGCCCGCTCGCCCGAGCGCTGCTCAGCGACGACCTCGGCGGTCGTGACGTGGTGCCACAGCACGTCGCCGACCGGGTCAACGCGGAGGCTGACCAGTGGGCCAGCCACGGATTCACCGAGCAGACCGTCCGCCCCTGGCGGGATCTGCCCCCGGCGGCCGCCGGGCACCTCGCCGGTCGGCAGGTCGACCCGAGGGTGCTCGATCTGCCCGTCGCCGTCGTCGCCGGAACCCCGCCGGTGCCGTTGCGGATCGCGATCGTCACCGGCCGGCTGCCTGCTGAACGGGCCTACGAGCTGCTGGTACTCACCGGCGAACACCAGCCGGCGGAGTCCCGGGCGAGCAACCTCCCGCCGACGACCCCCGAGCCTTCCCGGGCCCGACCGGTGACCCCGGTGCTGTTCTCCCATGCCCAGCCCGACGATGCCGCCGGGCGGAGCTGACCAGGTACTGCTGCGGTCCTTGTGACGTCGTTGGTGCTGTTCGTGTGTGCGGGGTCGGCACACTCCCTAGAGCAGGCTAGGACGCTAGGTTGAGTCGTCCGGAAACGCCGCCGGAGCTGCGATCAATCGAGAGACTTCTCTAGTATCGGAATGTCCCGTGCCGGTCGTCGCCTTCGGCGGGCGCCCGGCTGCCAGGAGGTGAAACCATGTCCGAGCTCCGGGCCGCCGAACCCCGCAGCTACCCCTTCTCCGCGCCCGACCGCCTCCACCTCGACGGTACCTACCGGCAGCTGCAGCAAGACCGGACGCTGGTCCGGGTCCAGCTGCCGTTCGGGGAACCAGCCTGGCTGGCCACCCGGCACGCCGACGTCCGGTTCGTCCTCGGCGACGCCCGGTTCTCCCGCGCCGCCAGCGTCGGCCGCGACGAACCACGGATCACTCCCCGACAGATCGAGGGCGGAATCCTGTCGATGGACCCGCCGGAACACACTCGGCTACGGCGCCTGGTCGCCAAGGCGTTCACCGCCCGGCGGGTCGAACAGCTCCGACCACAGACCCGGCAGTTCGCCGACGAACTGCTGACCGACATGGTCGCCGACGGGCCGCCGGCGGACCTCGTCGAACGGTTCGCCACACCGCTGCCGGTCCGGGTCATCTGCGAGCTCCTCGGTGTGCCCTACGCCGACCGGGAACACTTCCACACCTGGAGCGAAGCCGTCGTCTCCACCACGTCGCTCTCCCCCGACCAGCTACGGGGGTATCTCGAAAACCTGCACGGCTACATCGCCGGACTGGTCGAACAGCGCCGCCGGCACCCGACCGACGACCTGCTCGGCGCCATGGTCCACGCCCGGGACACCGACGCGAGCCGGCTCACCGAGGCCGAACTCGTGCAGCTCGCCGCCGGGCTGCTGGCCGCAGGCCATGAGACCACCGTGACCCAGATCCCCAACTTCGTCTACGTCCTGCTCACCCAGCCGGACCAGTTCGCCACCCTGCGCGCCGACCCGGCCCTGGTACCGGGCGCCGTCGAGGAGCTGACCCGGTACGTCCCGCTCGGCGCCGCCTCCTCGTTCGCTCGGTACGCCACCGTGGACGTCGAGGTCGGCGGAGTACTCGTTCGGGCCGGTGAACCCGTCATCGGGTCGTTGTCGGCGGCCAACCGCGACCCTGAGGTCTTCACCGACCCGGACCGGCTGGACCTGACCCGGACCGGCAACCCGCACGTCGGCTTCGGTCACGGCGTACACCACTGTCTCGGCGCCCAACTGGCCAGGATGGAGCTGCAGGTGGCAGTGGAGGCGGTGGTGCGGCGGCTGCCGCTGCTACGGCTGGCCGTACCCGAGGATCAGCTGGTGTGGAAGACCGGCCTGCTGGTGCGCGGGCTGAGCGCGATGCCGGTGACCTGGGGGTGATCCTCCTCCCCGGGCCCGACGCGGGCCGCGCCGTCCCGACCGTGCCGTCCATCGGAGATGAGCCGTCCCAGTCCCCTGCAGCCCGTGCCGTGGCTGTTCCCCGGAGGTGGCGATGAACCAGCGGTCCTGGCAGGTCAGCGTCGACGGGCAACGGTGCGTCGGGTCCGGCATCTGCGCCGGTACCGCCCCGGGACACTTCAGCCTGGTCGACGGGGTGTCGCGGCCGACCGCGTCCGACATCGACCCGGCTGACACCGTCGTCGACGCTGCTGAATCATGCCCGGTCGAGGCGATTCTGGTCCGCGACGCCGACGGCACCCCGCTGGCACCGCTGCCCTGACCCGGCGGGTCGGGCCCGATCGACGACCATCCGGATCTGGCCGGGGCGGACCGGACGGCCACCGGCGGTCGGCTTGCACACGTCCGGCCCGGTCGACCACGATTCCTCCCGGCACGCACGCGTCCGTTCCTGGCGCTCGGCCCACGAAACGACCGACGTCACCGGCGGTCGGTACGCCCACGACCCGCCCGGAGTCGATCGCGATGAACCGTTGCCCCGTCCGCACCGAACTACCAGGGGTGAGACAACGACGAGCCGCCCGGTGGGCCCGGCACGCCGCAGCCGGTGCCGTGGCACTGCTACTCGGCGGCATGCTGGTAATAGTCGCCCCCGCCGGCCCGGCGGCCGCACACGCGGTGCTGGTCACGGCGGAGCCAGCCCCCGGATCGGTGCTGGGCAACTCGCCCCGGGAAGTGGTGCTGACGTTCAGCGAACCGGTCCGCCCGGTCACCGGGCGTCTGCAGGTGCTGGCGCCGGACGGTAAACGGATCGACGACGGAACGCCACGAACCAACGGGACCACAGTCACCGTCCCGGTCCGGGTCGCCGACCGCCCGCTCGGCACCTACCTGGTCAGCTACCGGGTGATCTCGGCGGACAGTCACCCGGTGGGTAGCGGCTACACGTACTCGGTGGGAGCGCCGTCCGCGACCGTGCCCGAGCCGCGCGACGGCGGACAGCGGCTGCCGGTCGCGATCGCCGTGACCACCGCGAAGTACGTCGGCTACGCCGGGGTGCTGCTCGCCGTCGGGCCCGCGCTGCTGCTGGCGCTGCTGTGGCCGCCCCGGCTGAGCCGCCGGCCCGGCAAGCTCATGGTCGGCACCGGGCTGGGGCTGATCGGCCTGGCCACAGTGGCCGGACTGTACCTGCAGGCACCGTACTCGACCGGCAGTGGTCTGCTGGAGGTCTCCGCCGGGGACCTGGCCGCCGTCGTGGACAGCGGGTACGGGCTCGCGCTGCTCGGCCGGCTGGTGGTCCTGGCCGCGGTGGCGGCACTGGTGTCACCGGCCCTCGCCGGGATCGGCGGCACCCGTCGCGGGCTGGCCCTCGTCGGGCTGGGCCTGGCCGGGCTGGTCACCTGGCCGCTGACCGGTCACGCGGTGGCTGCGCCGGTGCCGCCGGTCAGTATCGCCGCCGACACCGTGCACATCGCCGCAGTCGGGGTGTGGATCGGCGGGCTGGTGACCCTCGGCGCGGTCCTGCTGCGCCGCACCCACCCCCGCGTGCTGGGCCGGATCCTGCCGGTCTGGTCCCGGTGGGCGACGGTGGCGGTCTGCTGGCTGCTGCTGGCCGGTGCCGTCCAGGCGCTGATGGAGACCGGCGGCACGACCGCACTGGCCACCACCGCGTACGGGCGGTTGGTGTTGGTGAAGATCGCGCTGGTGGCGGTTCTGCTACTGACCGCCGGGTACGCGCGACGGCTGGTCGGGCGATGGCGGGCGTCGCACGTGCGGCGACTCACCGGCCTGGTCGGTGTCGAGGTCGCGGTGGCCGTGGTGGCGCTCGGGGCCAGCGCGGTACTGGTGCAGACGACACCGGCCCGTACCGCCGTCGTCGAGGCCCAGGCCCTCGGGCAGGACACCTTCGCCCAGACGCTGACCAGCTCGCTGTACACCCTCCAGTTCGACATCTACCCGGTACAGCTCGGCGAGCACAACACGGTGCATGCCTACGTGTACACGCCGGAGGGCGCGCCGGTACGGGTCGAGGAGTGGACGATGACCACCTCGCTGCCGGCACAGGACGTCGAACCGGTGACCACCCTGCTGCTGGGGGTGGACGACAACCACGCGGTCGGCGCGGTCGCGTTCCCGGTGCCGGGCGAGTGGGAGCTGCGCTTCACCATCCGGCTGTCCGACATCGACCAAGCGACGGTGCGTACCACCGTGCCGGTGCGCTGAGCGGCGGCGGACCGGTCTGCGGTAGGGAGACCGGGGACGGCAGCGGTCACTGTTCGGTGAGCCGCCAGGGGGTCGTGCCGCCGGTGACGACCAGTTCGCCCTCACCCTCGTCGTCGGCGGCGCCGGCCCCGGTCGGGTCCGCCGGGACGCTGCGGTGGTGGCGGCGGCTGCGCCACCAGACGACGGCCGCGCCGATCGCCGCTCCGCCGGCCAGGCCGGCCAGCAGCAGTCCCATCCCAGTGCCGGCGGCGTCGTCCGATCCTGCGGCGGCGACCTGCGCCGGTGAATCCTGGGCGGCGGCCGGTGCCGGGCCGCCGTGCTGGGCTCCGTGACCGGCCGCCGCCGGGTCGGCCGGCCCGAGGGTCAGCACCGGGCCGGGCCGCTGCGCGTCCGAGCCGCCCCAGCGGACCACGGTGCCGTCGGAGTAGGTCTGGGTCACCGCGAAGTCGATCCGGTCCGCGTCCGGCAGCGGTCCGACCGACACGGTCAGCAGCACCGGCGCCGGTTCGGCGGCGGGTGGGGCGACCAACTGCCAGATGATGCTCTCGGTGGCCTCGGTCATCAGGCCACCGTGCAGGCCGGGCAGCGGCTCCGGCAGGGTCCGGTTGATGATCCGGGGTGCCCAGTCGTCGACCGACATCGGGTAGACCTCGGCGATGGGCAGGTCCGCCGGCAGGTCGAGGCGCACCTCGGTGGTGTGTGCGTCCGGCCGTTCCTGCGGCAGTTCGAAGGTGAGTTGGATGCCGGCCCCACGAGGTGCCTGGGTCGGTTCCAGGCCGATGCCGGCCGCGGCCACCGCCGGCCCGGACAGCGCAACCGCCAGCACCGGACCGGACAGCACCGCGCCGATCCGGACGGCGTTCGCGCGCAGACAGTTGACCATGAGCCTCGCCTCCCGTACGTCGGCGGCCGCTGCCGCCGGATCCTGATCCACCGGTAAGGGGTTCGGCGGACGAGGCCGAACGGTTCAATCCGACCACGGACCTTTTTCGCCGGACGGGGCGGGGGCGATCGGCGGCGGTACCGCCGGTGGGCACGGCCACACGTACGGTACGGGGGCGAGGTCGCCGAACCGGGGACGGTAGTGGTCGGGGTCCTTGTGTACCAGTGCGGCGCGGTGCGACAGGTGCAGGTCGGCTCGGCCGAGCCAGGCCGGCAGCGCGGTGGCGGCGCCGAGTTCGGCCTGGTCGCGGACCAGGGTGCGGCCGGTCGCGGCGGTGAATTCGCGGCGCAAGGTGTCGGCGACGGTGTCGGCCCGGCCAGCCCGGGTCCATTCGGCGCAGACCGTCAGTCCGTACCGGACCAGTGCCTCCAGGTGGCCGTGCCACATCCGGACCGCCGGATGGTGACGCCAGCCGTACCCGGGCACGGTCAGGCCGCGCAGCACCTGCAACGCTTCGACGCGCTGTTTGCCGAGTCGTCGGGCGTCGAGCACGGCGGCGCTGGCCGCGAAGTCCGGGTACGGCAGGAACGTCTGCATGGTGCCGGGGCCGACCGGAGTGGTCAGTCCGGCTGGTCGTCGGATTCGCTGTCGTCGTCGGCGACCGGCGGGTGAGGACCGTACGGCGAGACCTGGCCGGCCGGGACGGGCCGGTTGCCGCCGCCACGGCGCCCGGGCCGGCGGTCGGCTCCGTCGGGACCCTTGCTCTCCTGGACCAGCGGGTTGTCCCCGCTGCGACGCATCTCCGGTTGCTGGACGTTGGTCACGATGCCTCCCGGTGATCTGGTCGGTCATCGTCCGGTTACCCGGTACGGGCGGCGGTATGCCGGCGGCGGGTCGGGCTAGCCCGACCGAGGGTGGCGGATCATCCGCCCGTCGGCCGGCGGCGCTCATCCCGGCCGGCGGGCATGGCGTCCGGGGTGCCGGGTATCTCGGTGCCCCGACGAGCGCTGAGCGAGGAGGAACCACGATGAGAAGGACCGTAGTGACCCGGCTGGGTCTGTTGGCGGGGCTGACCGCCGTCGCGTTGATCCCGGCGGCCGCGCACGCGACGGCACCGTCCGAGCAGGACAGCGATTACCTGCGTACGATCCACCAGGTCAATCTGGCCGCTGTGCAGATCGGCCAGTTGGCGCAGGACAAGCAGGATGCCGACCAGGCGGTGAAGGACCTGGGCGGTGACATGGTGGCCGACCACACCCGGCTGGACGAGGAGGTCACCCGGGTGGCCGGTGAGGTCGACGTCGCCCTGCCCGACTCGCCCACCCAGGAGCAGCAGGACGTGGTCACCCGACTGGACGGGTTGTCCGGTGCCGAGTTCGACACGGCGTTCGTGGAGAGCCAGCTGGCGGGGTACGCCCAGGCGATCGAGGTGAACAACGCCGAGATCGCGCAGGGCTCCGACGAACGGGTGGTGAACCTGGCACAGGAGGCCGGACCGGTGCTCGAGGACCTGTACGCGGCGTTGCAGGGCCTCGCGGCGCAGCTCGGGCTGCCGACCTCGCCGAGTCCCGGGGTGAGCCCCACGGTTGACCCGACCACGCCGGGCACCGCCACGCCCGAGCCGACGGTGAACCCGACCCTGCCGTCGCCGACGGTCAGCCCGCAGACGCCCCTGCCGGCGCAGAGCTGACCCGGACCGGGGCCCTACGCCGGTGCGGTCGGACCGGGACGACCGCACCGGCGGGCCCGGACGAGATGATCGCTCACAGTGGTCGACCGGGTTGGTGCACAGTCCGAAACGGGGCTGGCACATCAGCCGCACATACCGTAACGTGACGGCTCACACACCGCGCGCATCAGCGGATATCGGCACATGCCAATGCCTCAGGATCCTCCCTCCCCGGCACCCGTCGCCACCCGACCGGAGGTACGACGTGGATTTCGTCATCACCAGGAGCTACCAGGGCACCACGGTACGACTCGCCTTGCACGGTGAACTCGACCTCGCCACAGCCGGCGAGGTCCGCGACGCGGTCACCGCACTGCTCGCCCGGTCCGCACCCGAGCGGATCGTGCTGGACCTCACGTGCGTCAGCTTCATCGACTCGACCGGGATCGGCAGCCTGGTCGCCTGTCACCAGGCTGCCGGGGTCAGCGGCAGCCGGCTCGAGCTGGAGAACATCAGCAGCTTCACCCGACGGCAACTGTGGGCGACCGGGCTACTCGGGCTGTTCGGCTTCCCCGCCGACCACGCGACGCCGTCCGACCTGCCGGTGGGGCACTGACCGTACGGTCACAGCACCCGGCCCAGTTGGGTGTGCCGGCTGCGTCGCGACTGCCGACTCGCCCACCGGGCCTCCGCGACCCGCAGGTAGCAGGCGGTCAACGGACCCGGGTGGTAGGTGGTGGCGGCGAACCCCCACTGGGAGGCCAGACTCTCCCCCCGACGGAGGAGGTTGTCCACATCGTGCAGGGTGAGCCGCAACCGCCGTACCGCCGTACCGATCACCGCCCGGCGTACCGGCACGGCACGGCGGGCCTCGATGTCGGCGACGTCGACGTGCTCGCCGAACTGGTAGCCGACGATGCGGATCACCTCGTCGGCGGAGACCGGTTCCCGGCCGGCGGCGGTCAGCCGTACCGCGGTGTCGGCGAAGCAGCGCAGCTCGGTCAGTGGGAACCCGCTACGACCCAACTGGTCGACGACCGTCACGAAGGTCCCCTCGACCACCCCGAACAGGGCGATCGGATCCAGGCCGGCGCCCCGGCGCTCCAACTGACGGATGAGCCAGGACTGGCCAAGGACGCAGGCCCGCAGGTGGTGTCCCTCAAGCGTGGTCAGCAACTAGCCCTCCCCGGTCGGCATCCGTCCCGAACCGGGACGGAGCACCCACGCCAGCCGGATGATGGAGCTATCCACCGTCCAGCCATCAAAACCGACCAAACGTTACCGCGAACCGTACGTCGGAACGAACTCCGGGGCCACCACGGCACCCACCAACTATTTGATTGATTAGTCACACAACCGCCCCGTCGCCGGGTCAGCGTAGCGAGACCCGGCACAGGGCACCGAGCGGGATCGTCCGTGCTCCGGGGCACTGGTCGGGACGCGCTCCGGGGCACTGGTCGGGACACCGGATCCGGCCGTCAACTGGGCGATGCCGCAACGGTCTGGCAGGATGGGTACGCATGTGCGGACTTGCGGGTGAGCTGCGCCGCGACGGTTCCCGCGCCGACATTGGTGCGGTGGAGCGGATGGCGGCGACAATGAGTGACCGGGGGCCCGACGACGGGGGTTCCTGGTCACACGGAAGTGTGGCCTTCGGACACCGGCGCCTGAAGATCATCGACCTGTCGGCGGCCAGCAACCAACCGATCGTCGACTCCGCCGCCGGCCTGACCGGCGTCTTCAACGGCTGCATCTACAACTACCGTGAGCTGCGCGAGCAGCTGCAGGCACGGGGTCACACGTTCTTCTCCTCGGGCGACAGCGAGGTCGTCGTCAAGGCCTACGCCGAGTGGGGCGTCGACTTCGTCGACCACCTGGTCGGCATGTTCGCCGTCGCGATCACCGAGCGCGACAGCGGCCGGCTGGTCCTGGCCCGCGACCGGCTGGGCATCAAGCCGCTGTACGTCGACGAACGCCCCGGCGTGGTCCGGTTCGCCAGCACCCTGCCGGCACTACTGGCCGGCGGCGGTGTGGACACCGGCATCGATCCGGTGTCCCTCGCCCACTACCTCAGCTTCCACAGTGTGGTCCCCGCGCCGCGGACGATCCTCAACGGCATCCGTAAGCTGCCCCCGGCCACCGTGCGGGTCTACCAGCCCGACGGCCGGGTGGACGAGCGCCGCTACTGGGATCCGCCGTTCGGCCGGGACCCGCGCCGCGCCGACTGGTCGGAGCAGGACTGGCAGGACGCTCTGCTCGAATCGTTGACCACTGCGGTGCAGCGCCGGATGGTCGCCGACGTGCCGGTCGGCGTCCTGCTCTCCGGTGGGCTCGACTCCTCGCTGGTCGTGGCGCTGCTGGCCGAGCAGGGCCAACGTGGTCTGGCCACCTTCTCGATCGGCTTCGACGCGGTCGGTGGACGGGAGGGCGACGAGTTCGTCTACTCCGACCTGGTGGCGCAGCGGTTCGACACCGACCACCATCAGATCCGGGTGGCCGCCCGTGACCTGGTGCCGCCGCTGGAGGCCGCCGTCGCGGCGATGAGCGAACCCATGGTCAGTCACGACTGCGTCGCGTTCTACCTGCTCAGTCAGGAAGTCGCCAAGCACCTCAAGGTGGTGCAGTCCGGCCAGGGCGCAGACGAGATCCTCGGCGGGTACCACTGGTACCCGCCACTCGCCCGGGTCGGCCGTGACCAGGCACTGGACACCTACGCCACGGCCTTCTTCGACCGCGACGCCGCCGGTCTCGCCCAGGTGCTCAACCCGGAGTACCTCGCCGCCGGTGATCCCGCCCGCGAGTTCACCGCCGCCCACCTGGGCCGCGCCGGCGCGCAGGACGCGGTCGACGCGGGGCTGCGGATCGACACCACGGTGATGCTCGTGGACGACCCGGTGAAACGGGTCGACAACATGACGATGGCGCACGGGCTGGAGGCCCGTGTCCCGTTCCTCGACCACGAGTTCGTCGAACTCGCCGCCACCTGCCCGCCCGAGCTCAAGTTGGCCCAGGGCGGCAAGGGGGTGCTCAAGGAGATCGGCCGTCGGGTGCTGCCCTGGGAGGTGATCGACCGGCCGAAGGGGTACTTCCCCGTACCCGGGCTGACCCACCTGGAGGGCAAGCTGCTCGACCGGGTGCGCGACGCCCTGCACGCGCCGCCGGCCCGTCGGCGCGGGCTGTTCCGCGACGGGTACGTCGACGGGCTGCTGCGCGACCCGAACGCCGAACTCACCCCGCTGCGGGGCAACAAGTTGTGGCAACTCGGACTGCTGGAGATGTGGCTGCAGAACCATGGCATTGACTGACGACGCGAGCTTGCCCCGCCCCGACTCCCCCGCCCCCCGGCGGGAACGGATCGGCCCAGGTGGCGACCCGGTCGTCCCGGGCGATCCGCCGGCCAAACCCACCGACAGCGCCGACGTCATCCTGGAGTGCGGCTGGGGCCGGCTGGTCTTCGGTCAGACGTTCGCCGACCCCTCCGACGTCGCCGACGTGCTGCGTTCGGAAGCCGCTGGCTCCCGCGACATCTGCATCTACCTGCCCGATCCGCACGTGCTGGTGTCGCGGCTGCCGGACGAGTTGTTCATCGACCCGTCGCTGACCTTCCGGCTGGACCTCACCGAGGTACGCGAGCCGCAGCCGCCGGAACCGGGGCTGCGGATCCGGCCGCTGCGCGACGATTCCGACGCCGACGCGGTCAACCGGATATACGCCCACAACGGGATGGTCACCGCCCCGGTCGACATCCTGGTCGACAACGCCGCGACCGAACGTTTCGTGCACCTGGTCGCCGAGTCCGTCACCGGGCAGGTCGTCGGCACCATCACCGGCATCGACCATGTGGCGGTCTTCGACGACCCGGACAACGGCTCCAGCCTGTGGTGCCTGACCGTCGACCCGCTGCACGCACCGCCCGGCACCGGTCAGGCGCTGCTGCTGGAGCTCGCCGGCCGGCTCGCCGACCGCGGCCGGGTCTACGTCGACCTGTCCGTGCTGGCGGAGAACGACGGCGCGATCCGCCTCTACGAACGGCTCGGATTCGAACGCACGCCGACGCTGTGCGTCAAACGCAAGAACCCGATCAACGAACGGCTCTTCCTGGCCAGCATGCCGGACGGCTACGACGAGCTGAACCCGTACGCCCGGATCGTCGCCGACGAGGCGATGCGCCGCGGCATCCGGGTCGAGGTGGTCGACGCGTCCTGGGGCGAGCTACGGCTGACCAACGGTGCCCGCAGCATCGTCACCCGCGAGTCGCTGTCCGAGCTGACCTCGGCGGTGGCGATGAGCCGGTGCGACGACAAGCGGGTGACCCGGCGGGTGCTGCTCGACGCCGGGCTGGCCGTGCCGCACGGCCGAACCGCCACCGGCGACGCCGACGACGAGGCGTTCCTCGCCAAGGTCGGTGAGGTGGTGGTCAAGCCGGCCCGCGGCGAGCAGGGCACCGGGATCACCGTCGGCGTCACCGACCCGACCGCCTTACGGGCCGCCGTCGACCTGGCCCGCAGGCACTGCCCGCAGGTGCTGATCGAACAGCGGCACCAGGGGGAGGACCTGCGGGTCCTGGTGATCGACCACGAGGTGGTGGCTGCTGCGGTCCGCCGCCCGGCGGCGGTGACCGGCGACGGCGTACACACGGTGGCCGAGCTGATCCGGCGGCACAGCCGGCGGCGGGCCGCGGCCACCGGCGGCGAGTCGAAGATCCCGCTGGACGACCTGACCCGGGAGGTGGTCACCGAGGCCGGGCACACGATGGACGACGTGCTGCCGGCCGGCGAGGTGCTGACCGTACGGCGGACCGCGAACCTGCACACCGGCGGGACGATCCACGACGTCACCGACCGGCTGCACGCCGACCTGGCGGCGGCGTGCGTGGCCGCCAGCCGGGCGCTGGCCATCCCGGTGGCCGGAATGGACCTGCTGGTGACCGCTCCTGATCAGCCCGACCATGTCTTCATCGAAGCCAACGAACGGCCCGGACTGGCCAACCACGAGCCGCAGCCGACCGCGGAACGCTTCATCGACCTGCTGTTCCCGGGTACCAGCGCGCAGCAGCGGCGGTGGAGCCCGCCCGGCCCCGGCGGGGCGCCGGCAACGCCGTGATCGGCGACGGTACGGTCTTGGCATGCCGGCCGACCCGAACCCCCCCGCCCCCCTGAAACTGGACCTCGACTACCTGCAGCAGGTGATGCTGGAGCTGCTGGACATCCCCAGTCCGTCCGGTCGCACCGACCATGTGCAGCAGTACGTCGGGGAACGGCTGTCCGCTCTCGGTATCCCGTTCACGGTCACCCGGCGGGGCGCGCTCAGCGCCTCGCTGTGCGGGCCGCGGACCACCGGCGCGGACCGGGCGATCGTGGTGCACACCGACACGATCGGCGGGATGGTCAAACGGTTGAAGGAGAACGGCCGGCTGGAGCTCAAGCAGATCGGCACCCACAGCGCCCGGTTCGCCGAAGGCGCCCACGTGCGGGTCTACACCGACAGCCTGGACCGGGTGATCACCGGCCAGGTGCTGCCGTTGAAGGCCAGCGGCCACCGCTACAACGAGGACGTCGACCTGCAGGGGGTCGGCTGGGAGCAGGTCGAGGTGCGGGTCGACGAGCCGGTCACCGACATCGCCGGGCTCCGCGCGCTCGGCATCGACGTCGGCGACTTCGTGGCGATGCTGCCGGCACCGACGATCACGCCCAGCGGATACGTCAAGTCCCGGCACCTGGACGACAAGGCGGGGGTGGCGGCGGTACTGACCGCCGTGAAGGCGATGGTCGACGCCGGCCGCCAGCCGCCGGTCACCGCCCACCTGCTGATCACCTGCACCGAGGAGGTCGGGCACGGCGCCAGCCACGGGCTCGACCCGGACGTGGCCGAGATCGTCTCGGTCGACGCCGCGGTGGTGGCCCCCGGCCAGCAGTCCCGGGAGGACGCCGCGACCCTGGCGATGGGCGACGGTGTCGGCCCGTTCGACTACCACCTGACCCGTAAGCTCGCCGGGCTTGCCGCCGATCACGGCGTGGACCTGGTCCGCGACGTCTTCGACTACTACCGGTCGGACGTGGCGGCGGCGGTCGAGGCCGGGGCGCACGCCCGGGTGGCACTGCTCGGCTTCGGGGTGGACGCCACCCACGGACACGAACGCACCCACCTGGAGGGGCTGCGGCACCTCACCCAGCTGCTCTGCCTCTATTTGCAGAGTGAGCTGGTGTTCCCGGAGTGGGATGCCGAACCGGACGGCGACCTGGCCGACTTCCCGTCGCTGGCGGTGCAGCCGGCGCAGGAGGAGGGGCCCAGGGAAGGACCGATCGGGGTGGCCTGACGCCCCGGGCGGCGGTCCGCCTCAGCGCCGGTCGCCGAGCAGCGTGGCCAGGACCGCCGGATCGCTGGCCGACGCGGCCTGGGCCCACGCCTCGTACTGCACCGAGGCGTCCAGGCCGGACGAGGCGGCGATCCGGACGCTCTGCTTGACGTGGCGTACCAGATGCGGGTCCAGGTCGGCGTAGCGGTGCGCGGCGGCCAACGCGGCGGCCAGCGGATCGTCGACCACGTCGAGCACCAGGCCCAGCTCGTGGGCCTGGGCGGCGTCGAGCATCGCGCCGTCCAGCAGGATCTGCATGGCCCGCTGCGGGCCGAGCGCGTCGACCAGGAAATAGGTGCAGCCGCCGCCGGGGTGCAGGCCGATCCGGGTGAACGTCGCCCCGAACCGGGCCCGGGGGCCGGCGATCCGCTGGTCGCAGCACATCGCCAGGTTGAGGCCGGCGCCCACGGCAGGTCCCTGCACGGCGGCGATGGTCACCAGGTCCAGGTCGCGCACCGCAAGGAAGCTGCGGTAGATGTCCTCCAGGTCGCGGCGGGTCTGGCTGACCGGCCGGACCGGGCCGCCGAAGATCTCGTCGAGGTGGGCACCGGAGCAGAACGCGGTGCCGGCGCCGGTGACGACCAGGACCCGGGCGTCGCGGTCGGCGGCGACGGTGGACACCGTCTCGGCCAGTTCCCGCTTCATCACGGTGCCGATCGCGTTGCGCCGGTCGGGATCGTCGAGGGTCAGCACCCGCACGCCCGGATGGTCGGCGGTACGCAACGAAAGGGTTTCCACGTCAGCTCCCGATCCGATCGGTCACGGTCCACTGCCACAGGTCGCCGCCGTCGGCGACCACCATGCCCAGGGTATGGGACGCCACGCGGGTGGCGACCGGCTCGTCGCGCCAGGCGAGCAACCGGCCGGTGCTGCGGTGCAGCGGGTGTTCCCGGGTGATGCCCACCGCGCCGTGCAGTTGGTGCGCCAGCTGGGCCACCGTGGTGGCGGCCCGGCCGAGGACCACCCGGGCGGCGGCGACCCGGCTGGCCGCGTGGTCGCCGTCCCAGGCGTCCAGGGCGCCGCGCAGCGCCGCCCGGCTCTGCTCCCGCTCCCCCGCCATGGTCGCCACCGCGTGCGCCACCGCCTGCTGGGCCAGCAACGGCCGACCGAACTGGGTGCGGACCCGGACGTGTTCGATGGTCAACTGGCAGGTCCGTTCGACGGCGCCGAGCAGCGCGGCGGCCCGCAGCAGCGACTCCCGGCACCGCACGTCGGCGACGTGCGGTGCGGTCATCGCCACCCGTAGCGGTACGCAGCCCCGCAGGGCGACCCGGTCCCGGGGTTCGCCGGCGAGGTTGGTACCCGGGGTGACGTGCAGCCCGTCGGCGGCCGGGTCGACCCGGGCCAGCAACGGCCGGCCGTCGTCGGCCGCGACGGCGCCGACCAGCAGCGCGGATGCTGCCTGCGCCCCCGGCACACCGGTGGCCGAGCCGGTCAGCCCGGTGTGCAGGGTGATCGCCTCCGCCGGGTCGGGCAGCGCCACGGCGTACCGCTCGTCGCGGTCCGGGTCGAGCCAGCCGGCCTCGCCGAGCAGCCAGCTGGCCTGCATCGCCTCGACCAGGGTGAGCTCCGGGGCGACGGCGGCAGCCGCCCGCACGATGGCGGCCGCGTCGTGGACGGTGCCGCCGGAACCGCCGGCCTGCTCCGCGACGCCGACGGTCAGCCAGCCGAGGTCCCGCGCGGTGGCCCACAGCGACCCGGCCGCGACACCGGTCAGCGCTTCGGCGACGATCTGGCGCAGCATCACCTCGTCGGTCGGTTCGTCACCGGACATGGTCCGCCTCCCCTCGGGCGATCAGGGTCAGCAGCACCTCGGTGGTGCCGCCGCGGATGGAGAACCCGGGCGCGGCGAGGATCCCCTGGGCGAGCAGCGCGGGCAGGCCGTCGCCGGTGGGATCCGGCCGGACGCCGGTGACCCAACGGGCGGTCTCGGTCACTTCCCGTTCGAAGGTGGTGCCGAGGTGTTTGAGCAGCGCCGCCCGATGCACCGGGGCGGCGCCGGCGTCCAGGTCGGCGGCGATCTCCCAGGCGATCCGGCGCAGCACCGACAACCGGGCGGCGAGTTCGCCGACCGCTTCGACGGCGGCCGGCTCGGCTCCGTCGCTCACCGACCGGGCCAGAGCCTCCAGTAGCGGGTAGGTGCTCATCACCCGTTCCAGTCCGCCGCGTTCGAACGACAGCTGCTCGGTCACCTGCCGCCAGCCCTGGCCGACCTCGCCGATCACCCAGCGGTCCGGGACCGGCACGTCGTCGAAGATCATCTCGTTGAAGTGGTGCTCGCCCTGCAGGTCGATGATCGGCCGGACGGTGACGCCCGGAGCGGCGAGGTCGACGACGAACTCGGTCAGCCCGTCGTGGCGGCGCGCACCGCCGCCGGTGCGGGCCAGGACGTAGGCGTGGCTGCTGCGGTGCGCGTGGCTGGTCCACACCTTGGCGCCGGTGATCCGCCAGCCGGCACCGTCGCGGGTGGCGGTGGTGCGCACCGCCGCCAGATCGGAACCGGCTTCGGTCTCGCTCATCCCCAGGCAGAACGTCACCTCGGCGGCGGCGATCCGGGGCAGGAACTCCCGGCGCAGCTGCGCAGTGCCGTACCGCAGGATCGCCGGGCCGATCTGCCGGTCCGCGATCCAGTGCGCGGCCACCGGGGCACCGGCCCGCAGCAACTCCTCGGTGACCACCAGCCGGGCAAGGTTCGACCGGCCACCGCCGCCGTACTCGCCCGGCCAGGTGATGCCGATCCAGCCGCGGCGGGCCATCTCCTTGCTGAACTCGATGTCGTGCCCACGCAGCCAGGCGTCGCAGACCGGCTGGAAGCGGCCGGCCGCCCGCCATCGGTCGGCGAGGTCGCGCACCTGCCGGCGCAGTTCCTGGAGATCGTCGGTCAACGCTGCCCTCCGTCGTCGGTTACCGGGTGGCCGGGTCCTGTCTGGTCGGTCGACGCCTGCCGGGCCACCCGGTAGCCGCGGCGGGCCGCCTCGGTCAGGGTCCGCCGCGCGGCGCGGCGGGCGGCCGGCGCCACCGGTGCCGCCGGCCGGGCACCGTCGACCGGCACGCCGAGTTCGGTCAACCGGTGCAGGAACTCGGCGGTGCCGGCGGTGTCGACCAGTTCCACCAGCCGGGGTCGGGTGCCGAGGTGCAGGGTTCCCCAGCGGGTGTGCAGCCGCACCGACGTGGCCGGCCCCGGGGCGGCGGTGACGTGCTGCACGCGGTCGGCCAGCCGGGCCGGATCGGCGCCGCCGTGCAGCAGCACCAGTTCGCGGGCGGCAGCGGCGGCGTCGGCCGCGCCGCCCCCGCCGGCCAGCCGGACCTTCGGCGGCCGACCGACGCCGATCATGCTCGCGTTGATCCGGCCCGCGAGGTCCACGTTGGCCGCGTCCAGCACCACCCGGTCGCAGCGGGCGACCAGACAGAGCAGCACGTCGGCGCTGGTGCCGCGCCAGCCCACCGCGTCAGCGTACGCGTGGTAGTCGGTGGTACTGGTCACGACGGTGGTGGCCGGACCGTCGCACACCGCCCCCGCCTCGTACACCTCGGCGAACGGCTCCCCGGGCAGGTGGTGGGCCAGCCGGGCGGCGAGCACCGGCCAGTGGAAGCCGGTGAACACGTAACCGCCACGGCGGAACTCACCGGCCGCCCGGACCAGGAAGTCGACGACGCTCACCGGGGCACCGCCACCTCGTCGGCCAGCCAGCGGGCGAACCCGTCGCTGGTCCGGGCCGCCGCCAGGTACGCCTGGTAGGCGGCCACGTCGCGCGGATAACGGCCCGGTGCGCCGTCCGGGTGTACCGCGCCGGGTGCCGCCACCACCGCCGTCACCAGCAGGCCGGGCAGGGTGGCACCGGCCGCGCGTACCTGCTCGACGCTGGCGGCGGCCTCGGCGACCACGACGACCCGCCGCGCCGCCTGGCAGGCGGCGGGCACCTCACCGAGCGGGGTACGGATCACCGCGTTGCCTCGCTCGTCGACCAGGTCGGCGTGCACGAATGCGACGTCGGGGGTGACCGCCCGCACGACGGTGGCCGGGCCGAAGTCGCCGTCGGCGGTGCCGAGCAGTCCACCCGACCAGCCGCCGTCGGTGTACCCGGTGCCGGGCGTCGACGGCACCGGCATGAACGGCACCCGCCAGGCGGCGGCGGTCAACGCCGCGTTCAGCATGCCGAGGCTGACCTCGCGCAGCGCGACGGACCGGTCACCCGACTCGACCAGCCGGCGGAAGTTCCACGCCGGGTCCGGCCCGACCGGGCTCCAGCAGTGCCCGAACGTCGCGGCGGCCAACGTCCCGGCGCCGATCAGCTGGTCGAGCAGCAGGCCGCCGGAGGCGACGACCGCGTGCAGCCGGCGGCGGCGCTGCCGGATCAGTTCGTGGCCGACGCTGAACAGCTGCGCGCCGAAGTTTCCCAGGTAGACGCAGTCGCCGTCGGCGACGTAGCGGGTGACGGCCTCGGCCAGGGTGAGGGTGGGCCGGCGCAGCCGGTCGGCGGGCCGCGTCATGACCGGCGGCGGGCGGCGCCGGCCGCCTGTCGACGCAGCAGCAGGCCGGGCCGGTACCGGGGGTCGCCGGTGAACCGGGCCAGCGCGACGAGACCGTCGAGCACCCGGTCCGCGCCGACCTGGTCGACGTACTCCGTCGGTCCGACCGGATGGTTCATCCCGAGTCGCAGCGCGGTGTCCACCGCTGCCGCGGTCGCGGTGCCCTCCTCGACCACCGTGACGGCCTCGTTCGCCATGGTGTACATCAGCCGGTCGGCGACCAGACCGGGCAGCGCGGGCAGCCGGACCGAGCAGGCCCCGGTGGCGGCGAGCACGGCGGTGACCGCGGCGGTCTCGGTGACCGCGGCGACGTCGTCGTGGACCACCTCGGCGAAGACCCGGTCGGCGGTGGGGTGCAGCCGCAGCCAGCCCACCCCGGGCGGCGCGACGTCGAGCCAGCCGGCGTCGGAGCTGTCCAGCACGACGGTCCGGCCGGCGGCCACCAGGTCGGTGATCTCGGCGGCGCACCGGCGTGGATCACCGGCGGAGGCGTACAGCAGGACCGCGTCGGCGGGTGCGTCGGCGGTGTCACCGATCAGGCCGGCGACGCCGTGCAGCCGGTCGGCGGCCGGCCCGGTGAGCACGACCGGACCACCGCCGGCCGGTGCCGGCCGGACGACCCGCTTTCGCGCGGCGGCGGGTGGTTCGGCCGCGTAGTCGTAGTAGCCGCGGCCGGCACCCCGGCCGGTGAGCCCGGCGCGGACCAGCGCCCGGGTCAGCGGGATCGGCCGGTAGCGCGGATCGCCGAACTCCCGCAGCGCGGTCTCCGAGGAGGCCAGGTGGGTGTGCAGCCCGGTGAAGTCGAGCAGCTCCAGCGGCCCCATCCGGTGACCGAGCGCGCCCCGGGCCACCGCGTCCACCACCGGGGCCGGCACGCCCTGGGTGACCAGCAGTTGGGCCTCGTAGTACAGCGGCCGGCAGACCCGGTTCACCACGAAGTTGGGGGTGTCGGCGCAGCGCACCGCAGTCTTGCCCAGGCCGGCGACCCACCGCTGTGCCCGGTCGACGACCTGCGGCGCGGTCTGTGGACCGGCGACCACCTCGACCAGCCGCATCCGGGTCGCCGGGTTGAAGAAGTGCAACCCGACCAGGCGGGTCGGGTCGCCGAAGGCCCGGCCGAGTTCGGCGACGCTCAACGAGGACGTGTTGGTGGCCACGACCAGGTCGGCGGACCCGGCCGCAGCGACCCGGGCGAGCAGGTCACGTTTGACCGCCAGGTCCTCCACGACAGCTTCGACGAGCAGGTCGGCACCGTCGAGCGCGGCGATCAGGTCGGCGGTGGCGGTGACCGGCACCGGCCGGTCGTCGCGGTGCGCCTCGCGCCGCAGCAGCTCGGCGTTGTCGCGGGTGCTGGACTCGTCGGCGTCGACCACGCTGACCCGCGCACCCGCCTGGGCGAACACCCGGGCGATGCCGCGGCCCATCGGTCCGAGCCCGACGACCACCACCGACAGTTCGTTCACCGTCGCCATCAGCTGACCCTTTCCAGTACGGCGGCGACCCCCTGGCCGCCGCCGACGCAGAGGCTGGCCACTGCGGTGGTGGCGTCGCGGCGGGCGAGTTCGTGCACCAGCGACACGACGATCCGGGTGCCGCTCTGCCCGGTCGGGTGGCCCAGCGCGATACCGCCGCCGTTGACGTTGACCCGGTCCTCGGCGAGGCCGAGTTCGCGGACGTTGTGCACGATCTGCGCGGCGAACGCCTCGTTGATCTCGAACAGGTCCACGTCGGCCGTCGAGCGGTTGGCCCCGGCCAGCGCGCGGGGCACGGCGTGCACCGGCCCCACCCCCATTTCGGTCGGATCGACGCCGACCGCCGCGAACGACACCAGCCGGGCGGCGGGCGTCAGGCCGTACCGCTCGACGGTGGCCGCGTCGGCGACGATCACGGCGGCGGCGCCGTCGGCCATCTGGCTGGCGTTGCCGGCGGTGACCGTGCCGCCGTCGACGAACGCCGGCCTCAGTCCGGCGAGTCGCTGCGGCGTACTGTCGGTACGGAACGTCTCATCACGCTCGAACGCGCCGTCGGCGGTGGGTACCGGCACCGTCTCGGCGGCGAACCGGCCGTCCGCCCAGGCGGCGGCTGCCCGCTGGTGGCTGCGGGCGGCCCAGGCGTCCTGGTCGACGCGGCCGATGCCGTACCGCTCGGCGATCCGTTCGGCGGTCTGGCCCATGTTGAGCCCGCAGACCGGGTCGGTACCGCCGTCGCGCCAGCCGTCGACCAGGGTGATGTCGCCGCGTCGCACACCGTCCCAGCGCAGCCCGGAGTCGGCCAGGTAGGGCATCGTGCTCATCGACTCGACGGCGACGACCAGGGCGGCCCCGGTGTCGCCGGCGGCGACCGACTGGGCGGCCAACTGGATGGCCTTCAGCCCGGAGGCGCAGGCCATGTTGACGGTCTGCGCCGGGGTGCGCTGCGCCAGGCCGGCCCGCAGGGTGATCTGCCGGCCCGGGTTGGGGCCGTTGCCGGCCTGGCGGCAGTTGGACGCGACCACCTCGCCGACGGCGTCGGCCGGCAGGCCGGCCCGGTCCAGGGCAGCTCTCGCCGCGACGGCGCCCAGGTCCACCGCCCGCACCGCGCGTAGCGAGCCGCCGTAGCGTCCGTGCGGGGTACGCACGGCGCCGATGAGATACACGTGCCGGTTCACGTTCGCTCCGTCCCGCCGCCGCGTCGCACGACGCGGCGGGCCTTGTGGGTGTGGCGCGGCAGGCTGCCGGGCGCGACCGCGACCACCTGGGCGCGGACCCGCAGCACCTGCCGCAGCGCCGCGGTCAGTTCGGCGGTGGCGGTCGCGGTCGCGGTGCCGTCGGGCACCTCGATCTCGACCTTGATCCCGGTCAGATATCCGCTGTGCCGGTCGGTGACGTCGGCGTCCAGCACGATCTGGTACTGGCCCCGGCCGGCCGGGTGTTCCCGCAGGACCTGCTCCACCGCGCTGGGGAAGACGTTGACGCCCCGGACCACCAGCATGTCGTCGGCCCGGCCGAGCACCCCGCCGGCCAACCGGGCGTGGGTGCGGCCGCAGCCGCACCCGGTGCTGTCACGCACCACCAGGTCACCGGTCCAGAACCGGACCAGCGGAGTGGCCTGCTTGTCCAGGTGGGTCAGGACGAGGACGCCGGTCGTGCCGTCGGGCACCGGTTCGCGGGTACGTGGGTGCAGCACCTCGGCGTGGACGAAGTCCTCGGCGAGGTGCCCGCCGGCCTGTTCCTCGCATTCCCAGGCCACCGGCTGGAACTCCAGGCAGCCGTAGCCGTCGAAGCAGCGGGCACCCCAGGCCTGCTCGATCAGGGCCCGGGTGGCGGGCACCGCGCCGCCGGGTTCACCGCCGACCATGACCCGGCGTACCGGGCAGTCACGCAGTGGCCGTCCGCTCTGCTCGGCGACCTCGGCCAGGTGCAGCAGAAACGACGGCGTCCCGCCGACTGCGGTGACGCCGTACCGGAAGATGGTGTCGATCTGCCGGTGCGTGTCGGCGGATCCGCCCGGCACGACCGTCGCGCCGATCCGCTGGTAGCCGGCGGTGGCGCCGAGCCCGCCGACGAACCACGGATAGCTGAACAGGCACAGGTAGACGTCCCGGTCGCGGATGCCCTGCCCGTACGCCATCCGCGCGTAAAGGTCGGCCCAGCGGTCCAGGTCGGGGCCGGTCCACAGCACCGGTACCGGGTCGCCGGTGCTGCCGGAGGAGAAGTGGACTCGCTGGACCGCCTCCGGATCGGCCGCCCGGGTGGTCCCCCACGGCGGGTCCTCGCGCAGCCCGTCCAGGTAGTCGGCCTTGTCGATGATCGGCAGGTTCCGCAACGAGTCCAGGTCGGTGAGGTCGGCCGGGTGCCAGCCGATGTCGAGCATCCGCCGCCGGTGCAGGGTGCTCGCCTGGTAGACGTAGCTGAGCTGGCGGCGCAGCGCGGTGAGCTGCTGCTGGGCGAGCCGGTCGCGGGGGAAGGTCTCGCACTCCGACCACCAGCGGCGTACCGGCCGGTGCCCGATCATGCGGTCCTCCCCGGTCGGGCGGCCGGCGGGGTCAGGGTGAGCAGCTGCCCGGTGAGCAGGGCGGCCGCCGGGCCGGCGAGGTAGCCGATCAGGTCGGCCAGCGGCGGTGCCGTCGGTACTGCCGGGGTGAGCAGGCAGTTCACCCGGATGCGCTGTGGCGCCCATTCGGTGGCCAGGGTCCGGGTCAGCGAGGTCAGGCCCGCGTGCAGCGCCGCGCCGGTCGGGCCGGGTGCGTCGGCGGCGATCAGCAGCAGGCCGCCGCCGGATGCGCCGGTGAGCAGGTCGTATCCGGCGCGGGCGGCGGCGAAGACGGTGGTGAGGGTGGCTGCGGCGTCGCCGGTGGTCGGGGCGACGCCGTCGCGCAGGTCGGCGACGACCAGGTCCGGCGCGGCCTCGTCGGCCTCCGGCGGTCGGGTGCCGAGGCCGGCCAGGGCCGCGGTCAGCGCCGGGGTGGGTGTGCCGGCGACCCAGCCGACGGTACGGTCGGTGAGCGCGCCGGCGGCCAGGCAGCTGGCCCGCGTGGCGGTCACCGGACCGGCTCCGCCTGGTCGGCGCCGATGGCCCGGGCGATGACGATCCGCTGGATCTCCGAGGTGCCCTCGTAGATTTCCAGCACCCGCTGGTCGCGGTAGAGCCGCTCGGCCGGGCATGGCTTGCAGTAGCCTTCCCCGCCGTACACCTGGACGGCGAGGTCGACGGCGCGATGGGCGACCTCGCTGGTGTAGAGCTTGGCCATGGCGCCGATGGTGGACACCGACGCGCCGTCGTCGTAGGTGCGGGCGGCCTGGTAGGTGAGCAGCCGGGCGGCGGTGAGCTCGGTCGCGAGGTCGGCGAGCCGGAAGCCGATCCCCTGGTGTTCCAGCAGGGGGCGGCCGAACCGGCTGCGGCGGGCGGCCTCTGCGGTGGCGAGCTGGTAGGCGGCCGCCGCGATGCCGAGCCCCTGTGCGGCGACGCTGATCCGGCCCAGGTCGAGGGTGCGCAGCGCGAGCCGCAGTCCGCAGCCGCGTTCGCCGAGGATCGCGTCGGCCGGTACCCGGGCGTCGAGTTTCAGGTTGCTGGTCCGGGTGCCCCGGATGCCCATTTTGTCCTCGTAGCGGTCGATGACCGCGCCCGGGGTGTCCTTGTCGATCAGGAACGCGGTGATGCCCCGCGCCCCGGCGTCCGGATCGGTCTTGGCGAAGACCACGTAGTGCTGTGCGGCGCCGCCGTTGCCAATGTAGATCTTCTCGCCACGCAGCCGGAACCCGTCGCCGTCGGGCAGTGCGGTGGTGGTGATCGCGGCGGCGTCGCTGCCGGCGCCGGTCTCGCTGAGGGCGAAGCTGACCGCCCGGCCGCGCAGCAGGTCACCGAGGACCAGTCGGCGTTGCTCGTCGGTGCCGGCCAGCAGCAGCGGCACCGCGCCGAGTTCGTACGCGGCCAGGATGGCGCCGGTGGCGGCGCAGGCCCGGGAGACCTCCTCGGTGATCGCACACACCGCCTGCATGCTCAGCCCGGCGCCGCCGTACTCGGTCGGCACGAAGATGCCGGTCAACCCGGATTCGACGAAGGCGGCGACGTGTTCCCAGGGGTAGCGCTGGTCCCGGTCGAGTTCGGCGGCGAGCGGGGCGAACTTCTCGGCGGCGAGGGTCCGGGCGGTGGCCAGCCAACTGGCCCCGACCTGGTCGAGTTCCGGTTCCCACAGCACGCCCATCCCGGATCCTTTCCGAAGTCTCCGCCGGTACTTCCCGACCACCGGTCGCGTTGATAACGTCAACGTAGATGTCGACCAGCTTGCCGAGCGGGGTCCGACGTGTCAAGGAGGTCGCACAGTGGCAGACCCGACAGGGACAGTGGCAGACCCGACCGGGCCGGCAGCCGAACAACCGCCGCCGGCACCGGCGGTGCTCACCGAGCGGGAGGACGCCGTCGCCGTCGTCCGGCTCAACCGGCCGGACCGGCGCAACGCGCTCACCACCGACACGATGCACGGCCTGGTGGACGCCCTGGCGGCGGCCGACGCCGACCCGCAGGTCCGGGCGATCGTGCTCACCGGCGGCAGCCACACCTTCGCCTCCGGTGCCGACGTGCGGGAACTGCTCGCCCTCGACACCGCCCGGTACCTGGACTCACCCCGGGTCGGTGCGTGGCGGCGGATCATGTCGGTCGGCACCCCGCTGGTCGCCGCCGTCGCCGGACCGGTCCTCGGCGGCGGCTGCGAGCTGGCCCTCGCCTGCGACCTGGTCGTGGCGGCGGACAACGCGGTGTTCGGCCAGCCGGAGATCCGGCTCGGCATCATGCCCGGCGCCGGCGGCACCCAACGCTGGGCCCGGGTCGCCGGCCGGTTCGTCGCCGCCGAGGTCGTCCTGCTCGGTCGCACCGTGGACGCCTGGCGGGCCCGGGACCTGGGCCTGGTCCAACGGGTCGCGCCGCGCGAGCGGGTGGTGCAGGTCGGTGTCGAGGTCGCCCGGGAACTGGCCGGGTTCGGCCCGATCGCCACCCGACAGGCCCGCGCGGCAGTCCGGGCGACCGAGGAGACCCCGCTCAGCGCCGGGCTGGACCTGGAACGCGCGATGCTGGCCGGGCTGCTCGGCACCGCGGACCGCACCGAGGGGATCACCGCGTTCCTGGACAAGCGCCCGCCCCGGTTCCAGGGCCGGTGAGCACCATCCGCGGGGTGCGGAGCATCCGTGACGAAGGGACCGAGATGAACATCGCCACCGTCGCGGTCGGCGCCGGCGCCGACCTGGCCGACCTGGCCACGGCCGTACGCGACGCGGCGCGGCAGACCGGGCTGGCCGCCGTCCTGGTGGAGGTCGCCGGGGAGGCGCTGGACCCGCGGGGCGACCAGGTCGCCGCCGGCGGTGCCGCCGCCCGGTTGCGCGCCGCGCTGCGCCGGGCGGCGGCACCGACCGTCCTGGCGGTGACCGGCCCGGTCGGCGGCGCCGGGCTGGCCGCGCTGCTGCACTTCGACGTCGTGCTTTCCGCCCCGACCAGCACCTTCACCGCCGGCGACCCGGACAGCGGGGCACTGCTCGCCAGCGACCTGGCCGGCTTGCTGACCCGGCGGGTCGGGGCGGGACGGGCCCGGCAGTTGGTGCTCACCGGCCGGTTCCTCGGCGCCGCCACCGCACTGGACTGGGGTCTGGTCGCCGGGGTCGACCCGCAGTGCGCCGACCGGGCCGGTGAGCTGGCCCGGTCCTGGGCCGACTCCCCGGGCGCCGGGCTGGCGCTGCGGGCCCTGGACGCGGCGCAGCGGCTGCCCGCCGCCGACGCCGCTGGCTACGCCCGTGACCTGCTGCCACTGCTCGCACCGGCCCCGGCGGAGGACACCCGGTCAGACCGGTGACGGGAACAGCCCCGCCCGACTGAGCCGGCCCGGGGCGGTGATGCCCAACGCGGCGGCCAGCCAACGGGCGTCGTCCAGCACCGTCGGCAGGTCCAGGCCCACGTCGACGCCCATCCGGCTCAGGGTGTAGGTGAGGTCCTCGGTGGCCACGTTGCCGGTGGCGGCCGGCGCGAACGGGCAGCCGCCGATCCCGGCCAGGCTGGCGTCCAGGGCGGTGACCCCGGACCGCACCGCCGCCACCGCGTTGGCCACCCCGGTGCTGCGGGTGTCGTGGAAGTGCGCCCGCAACGGCAGGCCGGGGGCCAGCGCGGTGGCCAGGCCGAAGCGCTCCTCCACGTCGGTCGGCACCGCCACCCCGATCGTGTCAGCCAGCACCAGCTCGTCCGGTGATTCGGCGAGCACCGCGCGCAACACGGTCGCCAGGCGTGCGACCGGGACCTCGCCCTCGAACGGGCAGCCGAACGCCGCCCCGACCGTCACCGCGACCCGTACCCCGTCGGCGGCGGCCCGGCGGCGGACGGCTGCCATCGCCCGCAGCGCCGCCGTCACCGGCATCCCCTGGTTCCGTTCGCTGAACGTATCGGTGGCGAGCACCACCATGTTGACCTCGGTGAAACCGGCGTCGCGGGCCCGCAGGTAGCCGCGCTCGTTGAGCACCAGGGCGGTGTAGCGCACCCCGGGGCCGGGGTCGGGCAGACCGGCGGCCACCTGCTCGGCGTCGGCCATCTGCGGTACCCGGTCCGGGCGGACGAAGGCGGTGACCTCGATGCGCCGTGCACCGTGGCGGACCGCCCGGCGGACCAGTTCGAGCTTGTCACCGGTCGGCAGCAGGGTGGCCTCGTTCTGCAGCCCGTCCCGGGGCGCCACCTCGACGATCTCGACCATGACCACTCCCTGCTGTTGCGTCAACGTTTACGTGGACTGTATAACATCAGACATGACGCACGCGCCGCCGGACGGCACCCCGGACACCGCACCGCCACTGGCCGGAGTGCGGGTCATCGAGATGGGCTCCCTGATCGCCGGCCCGTTCTGCGGGCAGCTTCTCGCCGACCACGGCGCCGAGGTGATCAAGATCGAGCCGCCGGGCGTCGGCGACCCGATGCGCGAATGGGGACGGGAGAAGTCCGACGGACGGTCGCTGTGGTGGCCGATCATCGCCCGCAACAAGAAGTCGATCACCCTCGACCTGCGCACCGGGGACGGCCAGCAGATCGCCCGCGATCTGCTGGCCGACGCGGACGTGCTGCTGGAAAACTTCCGGCCCGGCACCGTGGAGAAGTGGGGACTCGGCTTCGACCAGCTGACCAGGATCAACCCCGGGTTGGTCATGGTCCGGGTCTCCGGGTTCGGCCAGCACGGACCGTACGCCGAGCGACCCGGCTACGGCGCGATCGCCGAGGCGATGGGCGGCCTGCGGTACGTCGTCGGCGATCCGTCCACCCCGCCCAGCCGGGTCGGCATCAGCCTCGGCGACTCCCTCGCCGCGACATTCGCCACCCTCGGCACCCTGCTGGCGCTGCGCGCTCGGGACCGCACCGGCACCGGCCAGGTCGTCGACGCCGCGATCTACGAAGCGGTCCTCGCGCTGATGGAGTCCCTGGTGCCCGAGTACGGGCTGGCCGGCTTCGTCCGCGAACGCAGCGGACCGATCCTGCCCAACGTGGCACCGTCGAACGTCTACCCCACCAGCGACGGCGCGATGGTGCTGATCGCCGCGAACCAGGACACCGTCTTCCGGCGGCTGGCCGCTGCGATGGGCCGCCCGCAGCTCGGCACCGACGAGCGGTACGCCAGCCACACCGCCCGGGGCCGGCACCAGGCCGAGCTGGACGCCCAGATCGCCGACTGGACCCGGACCCTCAGCGTGGACGCCCTCACCGAGACGCTGATCGCCCATTCGGTACCGGTCGGCAAGATCTACCGGGCGCCGGAGATGCTCACCGACCCGCACTTCCAGGCCCGCCGGACCATCGTCTCGGTCGACGATCCGGCGCTGGGCGCGGTGCCGATGCAGAACGTGTTCCCCCGGCTGGACCGCACCCCCGGCGTGGTCCGGCACACCGGCCCGGCACTCGGCGCCCACAACGACGAGATCTACCGCGGTCTGCTCGCGATGACCGACGAGCGGTACGCACGGCTGCGGGCCGGCGGCGTCATCTGACGGTGGCACCGCCGGGTCGGCGTCAGTCCAGCGGCGCCGGTGGCCCATAGCGCGCTTGACGACACCTCAGCCGTGGTGCAGCAGCGCACCGGCGGCGCCGACGAGCGTGGCGCCGCCGTCCAGGGCGATCAGCTGGCCGGTGATCCACTCCCCCGCCGGCCCGGCCAGGAAGCCGACCAGCTCGGCCACCTCGTCCGGGGTGGTGGCCCGGCCCAGCGGGGTACGACGCAGCACCTCCGCCAACGCGGTGCCGGTGAGTTCGTGGCGTACGCCGTCGGTCAGCACGGTGCCCGGCGCCAGACAGTTGAGCCGGATCCCGTCGGCGGACCAGCGCTCGGCCAGCGACCGGGTCAGGCCCAGCACACCGGCGCGGGCGGCGGCCGAGTGGGCCAGGCCCGGGATGCCGGCCAACGGCGCGGACAGCGAGACGTTCACCACCCGGCCGTGGCCACGCGCGGCGAGCCACGGATGCGCTGACTCGGTCAGCCGGGTGACCGCCGTCAGGTTCAGGTCGGCCACCGCGGCGAAGCCCCGGGGGGAGATCCCGGTGGCCGGGGCGACGAACTGCCCGCCCGCGTTGTTGACCAGGATGTCCAGGCCGTACCGGCGGCCGACCTCGGCGATCAGGTCGGTGACCTGCTCCGGACGACGCACGTCCAGCGGCCGGGCGACGAAACGGCCCGGTGCGGCCAGCCCGGCGGTGCCGGCCAGTGGCTGCGGCCGCCGCCCGACACCGACCACCAGGGCACCGAGGCCGGCCAGCCGCAGCGCGACCGCCCGGCCGATACCGGTGCCGGCACCGGTGACCAGCGCGGTCCGGCCGGCGAGCAGACCGGGGCGCAGCACCTGCGGATCGGCGTCCGTCACGGCCGGGCCAGCCCGGCGACCAGGCCGCCGTCGACCGGCAGCAGCGCCCCGGTGACGTAGCTGGCGGCGTCCGAGGCGAGCCAGCAGACCACCTCGGCGATCTCCTGCGGCTCGGCGGCCCGCCCGATCGGGTGTGTCGCCTCCAGCGCGGTGGTGTCGAACCGGACGATCGGCGTGCGGACCAGGCCGGGACAGACCGCGTTGACCCGGATACCGGCGGCGGCGTACTCGATCGCAGCCGTCCTGGTCAGTCCGGCGATGCCGTGTTTGCTGGCCACGTACGCGGCCGACGCCGGCACCCCGCGCAACGCGGCACCGGACGCGGTGTTGACGATCGACCCGCCGCCGCCCTGGGCCAGCAGCTGGGCGATCTCGACGCGCAGGCAGTGGAAGGTGCCGGTGAGGTTCACCGCCAGCACCCGCTCCCAGACGTGTGCCGGGTAGTCGGCGGTGTCGGCGAACACACCGGTCACCCCGGCGTTGTTGTGCGCGACGTCGAGCCGGCCGAACCGGCGGACCACTGCGGCGACCATCGCCGCGACGGAGTCGGCGTCGGCGATGTCGACCGGATGCGCCACGGCGGCCGGGCCGATCGCCGCCGCGACGGACTCGGCGGCCGTCAGGTCACGGTCGGCGACCAGCACCCGGGCACCGGCCGCCGCCAGCCGGTACGCGGTCGCCGCGCCGATTCCGGACCCGCCGCCGGTGACCAGCGCCACCCGGTCGGTCAGGTCGGGACCGGTCGGACGGGCACCGCCGGTGGCCGGTGCCGGTGCGGCCCGGCTCACCGGCCGGCCCCGGTCGCCCGGGGCGGTCTGCTGCCGGACGCCGCGGCGCGGCACCGGCCGGCGGTCAGGACTTCGGTGCCAGGCTGGACAAGGCCAGCTCGATGAAGATCTCGCCGAAGTCGGCCAGGCTGCGCGGCCCGTCCGGGTCGAACCAGCGGTAGGTCCAGTTGAACATCCCGACGATGCCGAGCACCGCCACATTCGGGTCGACGTCGGAGCGGAACTCGCCGCTGGCCGCACCGTCGGTGATCACCTTCGTCAACAGCCGGCCCCACAGGTCGGCGTTGCGCTGGATGTCGGTCACCTCGTCGCCGGTCATCACCTTGTGGATGTTCTCGCCGACGAAGATGAACAGTTCCGGGCGGCGTTCCATCGCGTGTACGTAGGCCCGTAGCCCTCGGGCGAGCTTCTCCCGGGGCGGCGTCGGCTCGGCGACGATCTGCTCCAGCTCCACGCGCATCTGCTCGATCGGCTGATGCAGCAGCGAAACGAGCAGCTCTTCCTTCGTGCCGACGTAGTAGTAGAGCGTGGCCCGGTTGATGCCGACCTCGGTGGCCACGTCCTCCAGGGTGGTCTGGGCGTAGCCGAGCCGCTGGAACACCCGGGCCGCCCCGTCCAGGACCTCCTGCCAGCGGGCGTCGGACTTGCGGCCGCTGGCCAGCCTGCGCTCCATCCGCCGACGAGCGATGTCGCTGGCTGCCGTCCGGTTGCGTTCCCGGGTCGCCACGGGCGCCACACTCCTCCAGCACGACCGACCAGAGTCGATCTATGAACAGTAGCGTTGATGATAGCGCAGCGCGTCGGACAGTGGTCATCGGGTACGCAGCGTCCGCTTGAGGACCTTGCCGCTGGCGTTGCGGGGCAACGCCTCCTCGACCCGGAACACGGCCGGGATCTTGTACCCGGCGAGCCGGGTCCGGCAGTACTCCCGGACGGCGTCCTCGTCGAAGGCGCCACCGGGGTTGAGCACCAGGTGCGCCCGGACGATCTCGCCCCACCGCTCGTCCGGCACCCCGACCACCGAGACCTCCTGCACCGTCGGAAGCTCCGACAGCACCTGCTCGATCTCGATCGGGTAGATGTTCTCCCCACCTCTGATGATCATGTCCTTCTTGCGGCCGGACAGGTAAAGGTAGCCCTCGTCATCGCGCCAGGCCATGTCACCGCCGCGGAACCAGCCGTCTACCAGCACCCGGTCGGTCTCGTCCGGCATGCCGAGGTAGCCGGCCATCACCGCGTCGGACCGGGTGACGATCTCACCGACCGTGCCGTCCGGGACCTCGTTCAGGTCGTCGTCGCACAGCCGCAGGTCGACACCCATGCCCGGTTTGCCGATCGAGCCGAGCAGATGCTCGTTGCCGGCCACCGCACGGCGGTGGTCCTGCGGGGTCAGCACGGTCTGCAGACCGGCCTCGGTGCCGGCGCCGAACATGTTCATGAAGTCGCACCGGAACGTGTCCATCGCCCGGCGCAGCAGGGTCGGCGACATCGGCGCCGCCCCGTACGCGATGGACAGCAGCCGGTCGTAGCTGGCGTCGCGCACGTCCGGCTGCTGCAGCAGCATGTCGATCATCGTCGGGACCAGGAAGACGCCGTTGAGCACATCGCGGCGCAGCCACTTGAGGACGGTGACCGGGTCGAACGCCGGCAGGATCAGCGACGGGAACCCGCGGGCCACCCCGGCCAGCACGTAGCCCATCCCGGCGACGTGGTACAGCGGCGCCGGCGAGTAGTGGAACGAGTCCGCCGGCAGCCGCCGCTCGAGGATGCACTGAAACACCAGATGCTTGGTCATCCGCTGGTGGTGCATCACGCCCTTGGGCAGGGCGGTGGTGCCGCTGGTGAACGCCAGGCACATGATCTCATCGTCGCCGAACGGGGTGTCGATCTCGACGTCGTCACCGGCGGCCACCAGCTCCTCGTACCCCCGGTCGGCCGCCGCGGTCTTCTCGTACGACACCGTGTAGCGCAGCGTCGGCACGTCGACCGACTCGACCATGGCGGCGTACCGCTCACTGAAGAACAGCACCTTCGCCTCGGCGGTACGCAGCAGCATCTGCAGCTCCGGCTGGGCCAGCCGGAAGTTCAGCGGCACGTAGACCGCGCCGAGCTTCATGCAGGCCAGCAGGGTCTCCATGTAGCAGTGCGAGTCGGTGGCGAACAGCGCCACCCGGTCGCCCTTGCCGACACCCATCCGGCGCAGTTCGTTGGCGACCCGGTTGACCCGGCTGTTGACCTGGGCGAACGAGTACGAGTCGGTGTCAGTGACAAAGCAGGCCCGACCCGGCGTGTTCCGGGCATGCAGCCGGACCCAGTCCGCCGCCCGGCTGGTGCGCTGCGTGGACATCAGCCACCCCCTCGGTACCTAGGAGAACTCGGGCAGCACGTGCTTGCCCAGCAGCTCGATCGACTTCATGACCTTCTCGTGCGGGATGTTGTACGGCTGGACGAGGCAGAGCAGCAGATCGGTCCCCACCGCCTCGTACCGTTTGGCCATCTCGACGCACTGATCGGGGTTGCCGACGATCACCGCGTCGTTGTCGAGCAGGTAGTCGAAGGTCAGCGAGTCCAGGTCGATCCCGCCGAGCAGCTTCCTGGCGTACTCGTAGCTGCCCAACTGCGCGCCGTCCTTCCAGTCGCCGAGCTCGGCGACGGACTTCAGCGACGTCTGCACGTACCAGCCGAAGCAGTCCCGCGCCGCCGCGTACGCCTCCTCGGTGGTCTGGGCGCAGTGCACCTGGGTAAAGGTGGCGATCTGCTCGTTGACGTACGCCCCGACCGGTTTGGCGCGCCGGATTCCGTCCCGGTACCGGTTGAACCGTTTGACCAGGGTCTCCGGTGCGGCGGCCACCGAGAACGACAACAGCCCCAGCCCTTTCTCGCCGATCAGCTCGTGGCTGTCGGCGCTGGACGAGGCACCCCACAGCGGCGGGTGCGGGCGCTGCATCGGCTTGGGCACCACCCCGCGCGGCGGCAGCTTGAAATGCTCGCCGTCCCAGGAGAACTCCTCCTGGGTCCAGCAGCCCATGATGACCTCCAGGGCCTCCTCCCACATCGGCCGGGTGTCGGTCGGGTCGATGCCGAACCCTTCCAGCTCGGTACGGGTACCGGAGCGGCCGGTGCCGAACTCCAGGCGGCCGCCGGAGAGCACGTCGACGGTGGCGGCCGCCTCGGCGGCGCGCACCGGATGGTTGTACGGGAACGGCAGCAGCCGTACGCCGTGCCCGATCCGGATGTTCTTCGTCTTCGCCGCGATCGCGCCGTAGAGCACGCCCGGCGCCGACGAGAACGAGTACTCGTCGAGGAAGTGGTGTTCGACGGTCCAGACGCTGTGGAAGCCGAGCTTGTCGGCGAGCACGATCTGGTCGAGGACGTTCTGGAACGCCACGTAGGCGCTGCGGTCGTCCCACGGGCGGGGCACCGCGATCTCGTACATCAGGGCGAACTTCATCCGATGTCTCCCTCGTGCAACGGGTACGCCGCCACGCCCAGGTCGTACGCGACCAGTTCGCCGGTCATCGAGAAGGTGACGTACAGCTGACCGTCGCCGATGCAGCAGTTGGTGGGCTGGGCGCCGGGTGGGGTGTCGATGGTGTCCCGGACCGAGCCGTCCGGTCCGATGACCACGACGACATGCCCGACGCTGCCGCACACGTACAGGTTGCCGTCGGTGTCGAAGCAGAAGCCGTCCGGTGAGCCGGCCGGCAGCTTGGCGAAGACCTGCGGGTCGCCGAGCCCGGTACCGGGCGTGTGGTCGAACACCAGGATCCGCCGGGTCAGCGACTGGGCCAGGTACAGCCGTCCGTCCGGGCCGAACGCGATGCCGTTGGGCATCGCGGGGACCTCGGCGACCTGCTGCACCGTGCCGTCGGCGGACACCGCGACGATCCGGCCAGGCTTGAGGTCGCGCAGGTTCTCCCAGTTGTGCGAGTCGGTGACGTACAGCCGACCCTCGGGGCCGAAGCACAGGTCGTTGGGCCGGTGCGGGGCCGGACCGGGAAGGTCGGCGACGACCGTGCTGACGGTGCCGTCGGCGGCGACCTTCTGCACGCGGCCGTCGAACGGTTCGGGCGCGTGCCAGTATCCGCCGGTCCGGGTGGCCGACAGGCCACCGTTGTTGGCCACGTACACCGCGCCGCTGGCACCCCGCGCGCTGCCGTTGGGGCCGCCGCCGAGGTCACCGAGGGTGGACCGGCTCCCGTCTGCGCCGACCCGGGTCAGCCGCTGGCCCTGCATCTCGACCACGGCGACCGCGCCGTCGCCGAGGTGGCTGGGGCCCTCCGGGAAGTCGAGGCCGCCGGTGACCACCCGGGGTGTCCAGGAGGTCACGACGTCACCTGCGCCGGCTCGAGCGCCTTGAGCCGGGGCATCACCTCGGCGGCGAACAGCCGCAGGTTGTGCTCGGCGGTCTGCGGCGACATGCCGGCGAACGAGAAGACCCCGTTGAACCCGTCGTTGCCGACCTTGGACCGGATGTCGACGATCCGCTCGTAGCACTGCTCCGGGGTGCCCCAGATCTGCAGTTCGATGAAGTTGTCGACGACCCGGTCGGAGCCGTGCTTCTGGATGGACCGGGCCAGCTTCTGGTAGTACTCGTAGCCCATCGTGGTGTCGAAGTGCCGGCCGCCGAGTTCGTAGTGGTTGAGCACGTACTCGTAGTAGCCGCCGATGTACTCCTGGGCCATGTCGCGGGCCTTGACCGGGTCCTCGTCACAGCAGACCCAGCCGGTGACCAGCGGGGCCGGCGCGTCGACGCCCTTGAGTTCCTTGAAGGTGGCCCGGTAGGCGTCCAGGTCGTCGGCCACCTCCATCCAGTCCTTCTGCGGGTTGATCAGGATGCCGGCGCCGACGTCGGCCATGATCCGTACCGACTCCGGGGAGACGGCGGCGGCGTAGAGCCGGTCCCGGAAGCTGCGCGTCGGGCGGGGCCGCAGCTCACGCCGGGGAATGTTGTAGTACTTGCCCTCGTACTCCAGCACGCCGGTCTCGAGGGCCTGCATGATGATCTGCGCGGCCTCGACGAAGCGCTCCCGCGACTCGCCCATCGGCACCCGCATCCCGTCGAACTCGATGCGGCCCAGGCCACGTCCCATGCCGAAGACGAACCGGCCGTTGGAGATGATGTCGAGCACGGCGACCTGTTCGGCCACCCGCACCGGGTCGTGCCAGGGCAGGATCACCGCGCCGGAACCGAGCTGCACCCGTTCGGTGCGCCCGGCCAGGTAGGTGAGGAACTGCAGGACGTCGGGGCACATGGTGTACGACGTGAAGTGGTGCTCCACGCCCCAGATGGCGTCGAACCCGAGCGGCTCGGCGAGGTCGGCGAGCCGCAGCTCGTTGTGGTAGATCTCCTCGTCGGTCGCGTTCTCGTGACCTTCGAAGATGCAGGTCATCCCTACACGCATCGGGCTTCAGCCTCCAGTGGACGGATCGGGGGCGGCGTCGGGCGCCGCGAGCTGCTGGTACCGGCCGTGGCAGAAGACCAGCGGTCGGCCCTGGGCGCGGACGTCGAGGTTGCGCACCCGGCCCAGTACGAACAGGTGGTCGCCGGCCGGGTGGCAGCGCTCGAAGACGCAGTCGAACCAGGCGAGCGCGCCGTCGATCACCGGGGATCCGGTCTCGGCCGCGGGCCGCCAGTCGACGCCGTCGAACTTGCGACCACCGGATCGGGCGAAGCCGCGGCACAACTGCTCATGCTCCTCACCGAGCACGTTGACGCAGAACGTCCCGACCGGGACCATCAGCGGCCAGGTGCTCGAGGTGCGGGCCGGCAGGAAGCCCACCAGGGGCGGGTCGAGCGACGCGGAGACGAACGAGCCGACGGTCAGACCGACCGGCCCCTGCCTGGTCATCGCGGTGACCACCGTCACGCCGGTGGGCACGTGACCCATCACGTGCCGGAAGCGCTCCGCGGTGAATGGATTGATCCGGGCCGGGCGGATCGGGGTGTCGACCACCATCTACCTCGCCTCCAACATCCTCGGGGTTCCCGGTCAGGCGGACTCGATGACATGCACGTCACCGCTGATGTTGACGGAAGGCTAGCATCGCACCGGACCCTGCGTCAACAGCAGTGCTGACAATCCAATTCGACCCCGGCGGGGCGTTCCGAACGGCGGCCAACTGTGTTAACACTAGTGTTTACGCGATGCCCGGTCCGTACCCGACCTGCGGCGACGCTGCGGTCCGCGACCGCCGACCCAACCCAGAGGAGAGCGAGATGGAGCTGGCAACGCAGCGGGCACCCGACCCGGCGGGCATCCACCCCGGCCCGGTCGACGTGGACCCTGACCCGGCCGACATCCACCCCGACCTGGCGGACATCGATGCCGACCTGGCGGTGGAGATGCTGCGCCGGATGCTGCGGGTGCGGCGGTTCGAGGAAGCCACCATCGACCTGTTCCACGCCGGCGAACTACCCGCCATGGTGCACCTGAGCATCGGCCAGGAAGCCGCGATCGTCGGCGCCTGCCTGGCCACCGGCATCGACGACTACATGACCGGCAACCACCGCTCGCACGGGCACCCGATCGCCAAGGGTGCCCGGCTGGACCGGCTGATGGCCGAACTGCTGGGCCGCGCCGACGGCGTCTGCAAAGGCAAGGGCGGCAGCATGCACCTGGCCGACTTCTCCGTCGGCAGCCTCGGCGAGTCCGGCATCGTCGGCTCCGCCATCCCGGTCGCCACCGGCGCCGGCCTCGCCGCCGATGTCCTCGGCGACGGGCGGGTCTGCCTGTGCTTCTTCGGCGACGGCGCCGCCAACGAAGGCGTCTTCCACGAGTCGCTCAACCTGGCCGCCGTCTGGAAGCTCCCGGTCATCTACCTCTGTGAGAACAACGGGTACGCGGTCAGCGTGCGCGCCGACGATCTCACCTCGGTACCGGACATCGCCACCCGGGCGCTCGCCTACGGCATCCCCGGGGTGGTGGTCGACGGCCAGGACGTCACCGCCACGTACCGGGCGGTCGCCGCCGCGGTCGCCCGGGCCCGCGCCGGCGACGGACCCAGCATCGTGGAGACCAAGACCTACCGGTTCCACGAACACGCGTACGGGCTGAAGCTGCGCGAGGCGTACCGCGACGACGCCGAGGTCGGCACGTGGAGCGCCGACCGCGACCCGATCAGCCTGTTCACCGCCCGGCTGCTCGCCGACGGGCGGACCGACCCGGCCCGGATCGACGCGGTACGCGCCGAGGTCGACGCCGAGATCACCGAAGCGGTCGAGTTCGCCCGGCGCAGCCCCTACCCGGAGCCGGCCGAGGCGTACCGGGACCTGTACCACGAGCCGGAAGGAGCGGGCGCGTGAGCGCGGGCACCGCGTCGGCACCGACCCGACGCCGCAGCGCCGAACTGGGCTTCCTGCAGGCCATCCAGCAGGCCCAGCAGGAGGAGATGGCCCGCGACGAACGGGTCATCCTGATGGGCCAGGACCTGCGGGCCAACGTCTTCGGCGCGGCCGCCGGCTTCCTCGCCGAGTTCGGCCCGGCCCGGGTACGCGACCTGCCGCTGTCCGAGGCGGCCAGCGTCGGGATGGCCGCCGGCGCCGCGATGGCCGGCCTACGGCCGATCGTCGATCTGACCGTGGCCAGCTTCATGTTCGGCGCGATGGACCAGTTCATCAGCCAGGTGGCCAAGAGCCGCTACATGTTCGGCGGGCAGGCCCGGCTCCCGGTGGTGTACCGGCAGGCACTGTATTACCACGGCGGCACCGCGGCACACCACGCTGACCGCCCCTACCCGATGTTCATGAACGTGCCCGGTCTGAAGATCATCGTGCCGAGCAACGGACCGGACCTCAAAGGCCTGCTCAAGACGGCGATCCGGGACGACAACCCGGTGCTGTGCTTCGAGGACGCCAACCTGTGGGGCCGCCGCGGCCGAGGGCCGGCACCGGCCGACGACGAACATCTGGTCCCGTTCGGCGTCGCCGCGGTCCCCCGGGCCGGCACCGACGTGACCGTGATCGGCATCGGCGGCGGGGTGAAACTCGCTCTGGAGGCTGCCGACCAGCTCGCCGCCGACGGCATCTCCGTCGAGGTCGTCGACCCGCGCACCCTGGTCCCGATGGACTGGTCGACGATCGTCGCCTCGGTGTCCAGAACCGGCCGCGCCGTCGTCGTCGACCCGGCCAACCGCACCTGCAGCGCCGCCAGCGAGATCGCCGCCCACCTGGTCGAGGAGGCGTTCGACGTGCTGCGCGCACCGGTGCGGCGGGTCACCACCGACGACATCCACGTGCCGTTCAGCCCGGCGCTGGAAAAGCAGATCTACCCGTCCACAGACAAGATCGTCGCGGCGGTACGCCGCACGCTCGGAGAGAGGTGAACATGGAGACCGAGGTGCGTCTGCCGCAGTTCGGCATGGGCATGTCCGAGGCCGAGGTGATGCAGTGGTACGCCGCCGACGGCGACCGGGTCGAGGAGGGCACCGACCTGGTCGAGGTGGAGGCGGAGAAGGCCCGCGAGGTGCTCGCCGCACCGGCCAGCGGCACACTGCGGATCACCGCCCAGCCCGGCGACGTCGTCGAGGTCCGTACCGTCCTCGGCGTCATCGTCGGCGACACGCCGTGACCAGCCCACCCGGCCGGACCGGCGCCGGGAGCGAAACCAACACCGCGGCCGGGACCGGGACCGGGACCGGGACGACGGTAGCCGCGCCCGCCGACCCCCGCGGGCCCGGCGAACTGGTCCGCCCGGACGGGCTGCGCCGCCGGATCGCCGCTCACATGGTCAGGTCCCTGGCGACCAGCCCGCACGCGGCGATGGCCGTCGAGGTCCGCTTCGACGCCGTCGAAGCCGACCGGGCCACCCGCGGCGACCGACCACCAGGGATGCTCGCCTACCTGGCCCGGGCCACCGCGCAGGCGTTGACCGAGTTCCCGATGGCGAACGCCAGCTGGGAGGAGGCCGGAATCCGGGTCTTCGAGCAGGTCAACCTCGGCATCGCGGTCGACCTGCGACACGAAGGCCTGGTCGTGCCGGTCGTACACCGCGCCAACGAACTCGACCTGACCACCCTGCACGACCGGATCACCGACGTCACCGCCCGCGCCCACCAGCGCCGGCTCGGCGTCACCGACATGACCGGCGGCACCTTCACCCTCTCCAGCCTGGGACGGTCCGGCACCCTGTTCACCGTCCCGGTGATCAACCAGCCGCAGGCCGCCATCCTGTCCTTCGACAGCGTCGCCGACCGGCCGGTCGTCGTCCGCGAGGGCGGCCGGCCCCGACTGGACGTCGGCCGGGTCGCCGTGCTGACCGCCTCGTTCGACCACCGGGTCTTCGACGGCGCGTACTGCGCCGCCTTCCTCGGCCGGGTCCGGCACCTGGTCGAATCGGCCGCCGACCAGCGGTAGTCGTCACCACCAGGGGATACGCCGGGCGGGACGGTTCCGCGCCGGCCCGCCCGGCGGTAGGTTCGGACCGAACCTGTGTGACGACGACGTTTCAGGAGGGTTCCGATGAGCCAACACGTCCGGGGTGTGATCTCCCGGAGCACCGGTACGCCGGTCGAGGTCGCCACGATCGTCGTACCGGACCCCGGCCCGGGCGAGGCGGTGGTGCGGGTGCAGGCCTGCGGTGTCTGCCACACCGACCTGCACTACCGCGACGGCGGCATCAGCGACGACTACCCGTTCCTGCTCGGCCACGAGGCGGCCGGCATCGTCGAACAGGTCGGTGACGGGGTGACCGACGTCGCCCCCGGCGACTTCGTGGTGCTGAACTGGCGCGCCGTCTGCGGCACCTGCCGGGCCTGCGTCCGGGGCCGACCCTGGTACTGCTTCGCCACCCACAACGCCACCCGGAAGATGACACTGACCGACGGCACCGTGCTCTCCCCCGCGCTGGGCATCGGCGCCTTCGCCGAGAAGACCCTGGTGCACGCCGGCCAGTGCACCAAGGTGGACCCGGCGGCCCGGCCGGCCGCCGTCGGCCTGCTCGGCTGCGGAGTGATGGCCGGGCTGGGCGCCGCGATCAACACCGGCGGCGTCGGCCGAGGCGACTCCGTCGCGGTCATCGGCTGCGGCGGCGTCGGCGACGGCGCGATCGCCGGGGCCGCCCTGGCCGGTGCGACGACCATCATCGCCGTCGACACCGACCCTCGGAAACTCGACTGGGCGCGCGGCTTCGGCGCCACCCACACCGTCGACGCCCGGCAGACCGACGTGGTCGAACGGATCCAGGAGCTCACCGGCGGGTTCGGCGCCGATGTCGTCATCGACGCGGTCGGCCGCCCGGAAACCTGGAAACAGGCGTTCTACGCCCGGGACCTGGCCGGCACCGTCGTCCTGGTCGGCGTACCAACCCCGCAGATGCGCGTCGAACTGCCGCTGCTGGACGTGTTCGGTCGCGGCGGCGCGCTCAAATCCAGCTGGTACGGCGACTGCCTGCCGTCGCGCGACTTCCCGATGCTGACCGAACTGTACCGGCAGGGCCGCCTCGACCTCGACGCCTTCGTCACCGAGGAGATCCCGCTCGACCAGGTCGAGCAGGCCTTCGACAAGATGCACCACGGCGACGTGCTCCGCTCGGTCGTGGTGTTCTGATGACCACCCGGATCGACCACACCGTCACGTCCGGGACGTTCTCCCTGGACGGGCAGACCTTCGACGTCGACAACAACGTCTGGGTGGTCGGCGACGACACCGAATGCGTGGTGATCGACGCCCCGCACGACGTCGAGGCGATCCGCGCCGTCGTCGGCGCGCGTACCGTCCGGGCGATCGTCGCCACCCACGCCCACGACGACCACGTACGGGTCGCGGCGCGCCTGGCCGACGAGACCGGCGCACCGGTGCTGCTGCATCCGGCCGACCGGGTGCTCTGGGACCAGGTCCACCCGCACCGGCCCCCGGACGCCGCGCTGGCCGACGGTCAGCAGCTCACCGTCGGCGGCACCACGCTGCGGGTCCTGCACACCCCGGGGCACAGCCCCGGTGCCTGCTGCCTGTCCGCGCCCGAGCTGGGCGTGGTGTTCACCGGCGACACGCTGTTCGCCGGCGGCCCGGGAGCCACCGGCCGCTCCTACAGCGACTTCGGCACGATCGTCGCGTCCATCCGCGACCGGCTGTTCACCCTGCCGGACGACACGATCGTGTACACCGGACACGGCGACAGCACCACGATCGGCACCGAACGGCCGCACCTCGACGAGTGGATCGCCCGCGGCCACTGACCGGCATTTCGCGACCGGTCCGGTCCGCCGACTCTGTCGGCGGACCGGTGCCGCGTCACCCGGCCGCGGTCGCGGGTCCGACGCCGGCCGCCAGCGACGCCGGCAGCGGCCGGCCGCCGAGCGCCGGACCGTCGGTCTGCAGGTGACACGAGACGTGACCGCCGTCGTCCACCGGCACCGCCGCCGGCATCTCGACCCGGCAGCGGTCCAGCACCAGCGGACAGCGGGTATGGAACGGGCAGCCGGACGGCGGCGCGACCGGGCTGGGCAGCTCACCGACCGGCGACGCGGCCCGCACGCCGCGCTGGCGGCGCCGGGCCACGCCCGGCACGGCGGCGAGCAACGCCCGGGTGTACGGGTGGGCCGGTGCGGCGAACACCCGGGCGGTCGGCCCGGTCTCCACCACCCGACCCAGGTACATGACCGCCACCCGGGCCGCGACATGCCGTACGGCGAGCAGGTTGTGGCTGATGAACAGCAGGGCCACCCCCCGTTCCCGCTGCAACGCCCGCAACAGCATGAGGATCTGGTTCTGAGTCGACACGTCCAGCGCGCTGGTCGCCTCGTCGGCGACGATCAGCCGGGGGTCGAGGATCATCGCCCGGGCCAGCGCGAGCCGCTGCCGCTGCCCGCCGGAGAACTCGTGCGGGTAGCGGTACAGGTGCCGCTCGTCCAACCCGACCTGACGCAGCGCCGCGGCCACCCGGGCGGCCCGCTCGGCGTGCCCGTCGCCGGTGTGCACCCGCAGTGGTTCGGCGAGGCTGTCCAGCACACTCATCGACGGATCGAGCGACGAGTACGGGTCCTGGAAGACCATCTGGAACCGGGGCCGCAGCGGGCGCAGCTGACGGCTGGACATCGCCCCGATGTCGCGGCCCTCGAACAGCACCTGACCCCGGGTGGGGCGGATCAGCCGGACTGCGGTACGGCCGAGGGTGGACTTGCCGCAGCCGGACTCGCCGACCAGTCCTACCGTCTCGCCCGGCGCCACGGTCAGGTCCACGCCGCGTACCGCCTGCACCGGCGCGGCCCGGCGGCCGAGCAGCGACCGGCCCGGGAACGTGACGTGCAGGTCGGAAAGGCGCAGCAGGTCACTCATCGGTCATCGCCTCCGGGTCGAGCAGGCAACGGCTCGCGTGGCCGTCGGCCGTACGGCGCAGCACGATCGGTCCGCTGCGGCAGGCGTCGTGGGCGTACCGGCAGCGCGGCTGGAACCGGCAGCCGGACGGCAGTTCGTCCGGGCCGGGCGGGGCACCGGGGATCCAGGTCAGTTCGCCGTCGACGGTGGCGTCCGGCGCGGCGGCCAGCAATGCCCGGCTGTACGGATGGCGGGGACCGGCGAGGAAGGTGTCGATGTCGCACTCCTCGACGACCTGGCCGGCGTACATCACCACCACCCGGTCGCACACCTCGGCGACCACCCCGAGGTCGTGGGTGACCAGCAGGACGGCCAGCCCGAACCGGTCGCGCATCTCGTGCAGCAGATCCAGGATCTGCGCCTGTACGGTGACGTCCAGGGCCGTCGTCGGTTCGTCGGCGACCAGCAGTTTCGGCTCGCAGGCCAGCGCGATGGCGATCAACACCCGCTGCAGCATCCCGCCGGAGAACTCGTGCGGGTAAGCCCGGGCCCGGGCCCGGGCGTCCGGCACACCGACCAGGTCGAGCAGTTCGACCGCCCGGTCGGCGGCCGCCCGGCGGGACAGCCCCCGGTGCCGGCGCACCGACTCGGCGATCTGCTCGCCGATGGTGAACGCCGGGTGCAGGCTGGACATCGGCTCCTGGAAGATCATGGAGATCTGGTCGCCGCGGACGTCCTCCCAGCCCCGACGGGACAACCGGTACAGGTCGGTCCCGTCGAGCCGGACCGTGCCGCCGCCGACCCGCAGGTCCCGGGGCGGCAGCAGCCCCATCAACGCCAGCGCGGTGGTGCTCTTGCCGCAACCCGACTCCCCGACCAGCCCCACCGTCTCACCTGCGGCCACCTCGAACGACACCTCGTGGACGAGGTCGGTCCAGCCACCGACGGCGGTACCCACCGCGACGGTGAGGTCGGTGACCTGCAGCACGGCGTCGGTGGCCGGCACCGGCTGGGTGGTGCTTTTGGCGGGCTCGGTGCTTTTGGCGGGTGTGTTCATCACCGGCTCCTGGATTCGCGGCCGAGCGAGTCACCGACACCGTCGGCGAGCACGTTCGTGGCCAGCACGGTCAGGGTGATCACCGCGCCGGGGGCGACCGCCAGCCACCAGGCGGTGTCGATGTACGGCAGCGCCCGGCCGAGCAGCGCGCCCCAGCTCGCGTCCGGCGGCTGGACACCGAGCCCGAGAAAGCTCAGACCGGCCTCAGCGAGCATGGCGAACCCGCTGGCCACCGCCACCTGCACGACGACCGGGCCGGTGATGTTCGGCAGCACGTGCCAGCGGACCAGCCGGCCCAGCGGGGTGCCGATGACCCGGGAAGCGTCGATGTACGTCTCGTGGTAGACCTGCAGCACGCTGGTGCGGGTCAGCCGGGCGAACCGCGGCACGAACACCACACCGACGGCGATCATCGCCTGGCTGAGCCCTGGGCCGAGCACGCCGATCACGCCGATCGCCAGCAGCAGCGGCGGAAACGCCATCACCCCGTCGACGATCCGCATCAGCAGCCCACCGGGCAACGCCGGCAGCAGCACCGCGAGCAGCCCGATCGGCACTCCGAAGCCAACCCCGACCGCGAGGGACTGCAGCACGGCCAGCAGCGACGGCCGGGCCCCGACGATGAGCCGGCTCAGCAGGTCCCGGCCCAGATCGTCGGTGCCGAGCAGGTGCCCGCCGGTGGGTGGCTGCAGCACCGCGCCAAGATTCTGCGCCAGTGGGTCGTGCGGCGTCAGCCGGCCACCGAACACGGCGAGCAGCGCCACGACGAGCAGGTAGCCGGCGGCCAGCAGCGCACCCGGATGCCCGGCGAACCGGCGCAGGAACCGCCCGCGGTGGCGGCGCTGCAACGGTGTCGACGAGGTGTCCACGGCCGGTGTCGCGGTGGCGGTCACGGTCGCCTCCCTTCCTGTTGGTCCGAAGGATGTGGGTCGGGGCGGGTGCGGATCACCGGGTCTTCGGGGCGAGCCATGCCTGGGCGACGTCGGCGAGCAGGTTGGCCAGCACGATGGCGACGGTGCTGACCACCACGATGCCCTGCACGACGGTGAGGTCGTTGCCGATCACCGAGCTGACCGCGAGCGCCCCCACCCCAGGGATGGTGAACGTCTGCTCGATGATCACGGCGGCGCCGAGCAGCAGCGCCACCTGGGTGGCGAGTACGGTCACCACGGGCGCGGCGGCGTGTTTGAGGGCGTGTTTGCCGAGCACCGCCCGGTAGCGCAGCCCTTTGGCGGTGGCGGTACGGACGAAGTCGCGGTGCAGGGTGTCGAGCATCGACCGGCGCAGTTGCCGGGCCACCTCCGCGCCGGCCGAGGCACCCAACGCGATGGCGGGCAGCGTGATGTGGCGCAGCCAGCCCGCCGGGTCCTCGCTGATCGGCGTGTAGCCGATGGTCGGGAACCAGCCCAGCCGGATCGAGAAGGCCAGCATCAGCAGCAGGCCGAGCCAGTAGCCGGGAAAAGCGATGCCGACGGTGGCGATGGCCCGGACCAGCTTGTCCGGCCAGCGGTTCGGGTGCAGGGCGGCGAGAATGCCGGCCGGTACGCCGAACAGAACCGCGACGACCAGCGCGGCAAGGGTCAACGCCAGGGTCACCGGCATCCGCTCCAGGATCAGCTGGGTCACCGAGTCGTTGTTGAAGATCGAGTTGCCGAGATCGCCCCGGACCGCGTCGGTGAGCCACCGCCAGTACCGCACCGGCCAGGGCTCGTCGAGGTTGAGCCGGTCCCGGGTGAGAGCGATCTGTTCGGGAGTGGCGTTCTCCCCGGCGATCCGGACCGCCGGGTCGCCGGGGACGAAGATCGCGATGCCGTGCACCACGAGCGTGACGAACAGCAGCAGCGGCACCATGGTCAACAGGCGCCGGCCGACGAGTCCGATCATGTCCTCACCATGTCTGGTCCGGGTCGTGCCGGGTGGGCGGCCGCGGCCGCCCACCCGGCACGACGACGATCAGTCGGCGACGCCGACGCCGGGGAACTCCAGCTTGCCGGAGAGCCAGTTCTCCAGGCCCACCACCTTGTCGCTGTACGCGACGTTGCTGTACGGGAAGTAGAGGACGACGTCGAGGGCGTCGGTGGTGATCTGGGCCGACAGTTGCCGGGCCAGTTCCTGCCGCTGCGTCTCGTCCGTGGTGGCCAGCAGGTCCTGGTAGAGGGCGGTCACCTCGGGCGTGGTCACCTTACCCGGGTTGGCGAAGCCGTTCTCGGCGAAGACCAGCCCGACCGTCTGTGACGGATCCGGCCGGCCGGTCCAGTTGATCGCTCCGGCGTCGCCCTGGCCTTCGACGTAGAACGAGTTGGCGAAGTTGACCGTCTGGGTGATCTCGACGTTGAGACCCACCTCCGCCAGCTGTGCCTGCAGTGCCTCGGTCAGCTGGGTGTACGCGGGGGCGTTCTGGTTGATGAACTCCAGGGTGTGGCCCTCGGGTACGCCGGCCTCGTCGAGCAGCTGCCGGGCCCGCTGCGGATCGTAGGGGTACAGGTCGGCGACGGACTCGTCGTGGGCGAAGTACCCGCTCGGGAACGGCTGGACCGCCGGCTCGCCGAGGTCGAACAGCAGGCCGCTGACCAGGTCCTCACGGTTGATCGCATGGTTGATCGCCTGCCGTACCCGCACGTCGTCGAGGTACTCGCGGGACAGGTTGAGCTGCAGGTGGTAGAACTGCAGCACCGGGGCGGAGTCCACCACCAGACCGGCCGACTCGGCCGCGGCGACGTTCGCCGCGTCCAGGATGGTGGCGTCGATCGAGTCGGTCCGCAGCGCGTTGAGCCGCTGCTGGGAGTCGGTGATGCTGGTGAACTCCATCCGGGCGGCGGCGGCCGCGTCCGGGTCCCAGTAGTCGGGGTTGCGCTCGTATGTCGCGCTGGAGCTCGGCTGGTACTCGGTGACCCGGTACATCCCGGTGCCCACCGGGTTGCGGGCCAGGTCGGCGTCGAACGCCGCCGGGCTGGCGATGGCTCCGGCACGGTCGGTCAGGATGTAGGGCAGGGCACTGTTGACGGCGTTGAGTTTGAGGTCGACGTGTGTGTCGTCGACGATCTCGACCGAGTCGATGACGGCGAGTTCGCTGGCGACGGCCGACCCTTCCACCGTCTTCGCCCGGTCGATGTTGGCTTGCACGGCGGCGGCGTCGAACGCGGTGCCGTCGTGGAAGCTGACATTCTCCCGCAGGGTCAGCGACAGGGTGCGGCCGTCATCGGAGAAGGACCATTCGGTCGCCAGGCCGGGGACGAGCTCGGCCGACGAGTTGAGGTGGATGAGCCGGTCATATACGGGAAAGAGCCAGACGTTGTTGCCGGCTCCGGGTGATTTGTGCGGGTCAAGGGTGTCGATTGGCAGGGTGTCTGCGAAGCGGAAGGTGGCGTCGGGGTTGGCAGTGCCATCCGATGGACTACTGTCCGGGTCCGTGTCACCGCCTGACGAGCAGGCGGCAGTCAGGATCACCGCAACGCCAATCACCGCCGCGTGACGCCACAACCTGGTGTGGGCCTTCTGCATGCTGGCCTCCGTCGACGTCTTCGTTGGTGTTGACGAAGCCTTGCACTTCACGTTTGTTAACGCAAGAGGTCGACGCTGAAACAAGCCCGCGACGAACGGCCGGGCCGGCAGGACCCGGACGCGCAGGGGTGGCCGGCGGGGGTCGAACGCGCCGGGTTCAGCCCGGCGGGTGCCGCGAGACCATCAGGACTGGCGGACGAACGTCGCCGCCGACTCTGCCCCGCGGGACAGGGGCACGAGGGATCAGCTGATCGCTCGTAGCTGCCGGCCGGACTGCCGCCCCGACTCCGTCATTGCGGCGACCAGGTCCTCGCGGGCCCGAGCGACCCGGGACCGGATCGTCCCGACCGGGCAGTCGCAGATCTCGGCGGCCTCGGCGTAGCTCAACCCGAGCACCTGGGTCGCCACGAACGCCTCCCGGCGGTCGGCTGCCAGGCCGGCCAGCAACTGACGCAGCGCCACAGCTTCTTCGAAGCGTGGGCCGGCGACCGCAGCCTCGGCCACCGCCTGCCAGTCGGCCAGGTCGGCGACCCGGGGCCGCACCACGACGGCGCGGATATGGTCGACGGCGACCCGCCGGGCGATGGACAGCAGCCAGGTACGCGCGCTGGAGCGCCCAGCGAAGCGCGGCAACGACCGCATCGCCCGCAGGAACGTCTCCTGGGCGAGGTCCTCCGCCTCGGTGGTGTCCACCAGATGGGTGAGGAACCTCTGCACCTGACCCTGGGTGGCCCGGACGAACGACGTGGCGGCCGCCCGGTCACCGTCGCGGGCCGCGAGGGCCCAACGGGTGATCTGGGCGTCGTCCGGTGCGGCGTGCGGCATGACTGAAAGGGTATCCGGGAAGCCTCCCCCGCCATAGTCCACCCGCCCGGTGGCGCCTGCCCGGCCGGGCGCCACCCCGGTGGGAACCGTCCCGGCGGACGGGCCGACTATTGACATGTGGGGTGCGTGGACTTTCGTGAGCTGCTGTCGGCCGAACTCGACGGGGAGACCGACGCCGCCGAGTCGGCTGCGGCGCGGGACCATCTGACCGGCTGCGCCGGGTGCCGGGCCTGGTACGCCGACGCCGACATGGTCACCAACCTCGCCCGGCGTACCGGCCCGGAACCGGTCGGCACCGTCGACGAGTCGGTGCTCGACGCACTCGCGCCACCCCGACGGCTGACCGCAGCCCGGGTCGCCCTGCTGCTGCGGTACGCCCTCGGCGTGCTCGGAATCGCGCAGTTCCTGCTCGGCGCCGCCCAGATCGGCGGCGTCGCCGACGGCCATCTGCATGTGCCCGATCCGGTCGGTGGAACCGCCCCCAACCACCTGTGGCACGAGTCCGCGGCCTGGAACGTCGCACTCGGCGCCGGCTTCGTGTGGATCGCCGTCCGGCGCACCCGGCCGGCCGGGATGCTGCCGACCCTGACCGCGTTCGTCGCGGTGCTGGCACTGCTGTCGGTCAACGACGTGATCACCGGGCGGGTCGACTATCCGCGGCTGCTCAGCCACGGCCTGGTCGTCGCCGGATATCTGCTCATCCTGGCGCTGCGCCGACGCGGTGGCGACCCGGACACGGCACCGGGGGACGCTGGCCGCACCCGGTCACGCTGGCGCGTCGAACTCGACGACGAGCCACCGGCGACCAACCCGACACGGTTGCGGGTGGTCCGGGGCGGCGCGGCCAGCATCCGCCACCGCCGGGACCGGGCGGCCTGATCCGTCGGCCCGGGTGCCGTTGATCTGACAACCCGGCCGGTCAACCTCCGCTCCCGCTGGCGGGACATGGTGACGACGGACCAGCCTCCGGCTTCGTCCGGGAGCATCCGCAACGACGACACCGTCCAGAACCGGCCAGGGAGCAGCTATGCCGGCCACCCCGCCCGCCGAGCGTCCGACGAACGCCCAGATCGTCAGCCGGTACCTCGCCGGAGCGCCGATCCGGCGCATCGCCGCTGAGCTCGGCGTGTCGTACAGCTACGTGCACCGGCGACTGCACTTCTCGGGCGTGCCCATCCGCGGTCGCGGCGGACGCCGCCCGGATCCGACCGTCCATGCTGACCGTACACCTGAGTCTCAGGACAGCGTCGCAAACGCCGATCAGGACACACTGGACTAGGTCGCGACGCATACGGTTAATCGTCTTGCCTGGGTCCTAGACTGACGGACGTACCTCCTCCGCCCCTCAAGATGACCACCCGGTCACCGATCACATTGGTCAGAGAGCCACCATGGTTGACTGCCGAATCCGGCTGGATCCGCCAGGCCGGCTCGTCGCGGAAGGTGCCAAGCAAGTGTCCGCTTCACCGCTACACGACCAGGGAGACAATGGTGACTTCCCGCAGCCGACGAGAGCACATACTCCACCGGGCTGGCGCGCTGTTCGCCAGCCGAGGCGTCGCCGGCACGACCGTCCGCGAGATCGCCGACGACGTGGGCATCCTGTCCGGTAGCCTCTACCACCACTTCGAATCCAAAGAGGCGATGGTCGACGAGATCATCTCCAGCTACCTCGCCGACCTACGCGCCCGCTACCAGCAGATCCTCGACGGGCCGGACGGGCCGGACGACCAGCTGCGGCAACTCATCCGGGCCTCGCTCGAGTGCGCCGCCAGCCACCCGCACGCCACCGAGATCTACCAGAACGACGCGAACTACCTGCGTGGCCTGCCCCGGTTCGGCTATCTCAAGGGCGTGGCCAAGGAGGTGGAGAGCGTCTGGCTCACCGTCATCGACGCCGGACGCCGGGACGGCACCCTGCGCTCCGACATCGACCCAAAAACCTTCTACCGGCTCACCCGCGATGCGGTTTGGCTCACCGTGCGATGGTTCAGGCCGGGCGGCAAGTACTCGCTGAACCGGCTCATCACCGACTGCACCACCCTCTTCCTGGACGGCATCGCCGCACGCCGCTGATCAGCGGCGCTACGGCCGGCCCGGCGATGCACCGCGGTCTACTGGGTGGTTGAGCAGCGCTCCCGCCCAGCCGCTGCACCTCAGCCGCCGGTCGGCCGATCCAGCTCTTACGTTCCACTGCGGACACTTCCCTTGGTGAGTAGCTGATGGACGTTCACGTCCGATGGAGATGGCCGACGACACAGTCCCTACTGCTTCCTAGGAGGCTGGGTTACATTCCCGTGACCGCCGATGCCGTACGCGCCGCCCCTCGGCGCCGCGCGACCAGCGAACTCCCGCCTGACCAGCATCAGCCACCCACGAAACGTCACGGAGAGTCGCCAGACCACTTCATCGGGGGCGGTGCCGGTCGCACCATCAACCATCGGCCGGTACATCGGCGCACGCCACCGGCGAGGTCACAGCGGTTCGGAGAAACGCGACAGTGCATGAGCCTCGAAAGCGCGTTCACACCGAGTCATGTCGATCCGGTCCTCGGCAACGCGGCAGGAGCCTTGCGATATCCGGCGGAGCGCCCGACATCTTCCCTGATCGTCGGGAAGACGACGCGACTCGGCATCCCCCACCTCCTGGTCCGCAATATCCGAATAGGCACCAGGCATCGACCCCTGCCGCGCCCGGTCACCGGGGAAGTATCGTCGGCCGAGCAACGTCACGACCTGTCCCGGCGATCAGAGGCAGTTCCCAATAATGCGGTACGAGTTCCGGTGAGCGGCACGGGCCGCAGCTCGCGCCTGCCACCAGCCGGTACGGCGGGTACCGTGACGGCGTACCGACGAGGTGATCCGATCTGGATCCACCGTACCGGGGCCTGGCGGCCCGGAGTGGTGCTCAACTTGTCCGACACCGCGGTCACCGTCCGGTACCGGGTCACCGGCGCGGAGGGCACCGGCGTGGACACCGTGGTGCTCGGCCGCCCCGAACTGGCACCCCGCGCCGACCGGCGGCCACCACCCGAACCCGTGCGTGCCACCCGAGCGGCGAGGCCCGCGACCGTGCCGGGCCCACCGAACGGACGCACCACGACACCGACCTGCCGTCCGGAACGCGATCCGCCCCGGCGTCCCCAGCGCCAACCGGCGGCACGCGTCCGGCCTCAGCCGGCCGGTCGACCCGCCCCACCAGCCAGCGGGCCCATGGTCGATCGACGGGTCTCCGACGGCGTGGTCGAGCTGCGGGTCCTGGTCCGATCGCCGGGTGGCCGGCCTGCCGAACTACCGCTGCGCTGTGCCGTGGACCGGCGTACCGGCACGGTCGCGCTGCGGCTACCCGACGGCCGCACCGGACAGTTCGACCTCACCTTGGCGCGGGCGGCCAGCATGATCCTGCATGAAGCGGTACTGGCCTGCCTCGACCCACAGGAACTGCGTCTCTGGATTCAACGGTGACCACGAGCGGCATCCGCGCCGCTGTGCTGGTCCGCGGCGATGACCAGCTGCGCCCGACCCGGTTCCGCCGAGGTCACCGTCACGGTCAGCGGACCGACCCCCGCCGTCTGCCCGACCGGGATGTAATAGGGCTGTCCGGCGTAGACCACGGTCACCGATCCGGCGACGAGATCCCGGAATTCCATCTGGTGATCGAGAATCTCCACGCTTGCAGTTTCGGTTGTCTTGACGGCGACCGCACAACTGTTGTTTCGGCATTTCGCGCTGGTCGCGCTGCAGGCAGTCAGACACAGCAGCAGAACAAGGAGGACCCCGGCATGTCGGGCCGTTCGTGACGGGCGCATGCCATCGACGATCACATCTGTCCGCGACGACCGGGCCAGGCCGGCCCATAGATGGCACTTTACCGGGAGACGGCCGGGCGATCAGCCGACGACGAGCAGCAAAAGGACACTCAGCACGGACCCGACCACGCCGACCGAGCCGATCACGATCGCTGCCAGCGCCCTGCCCCGCTGGTCTGGAACCCGTCGGCCCGGACCCGCCAGAACGATCGCCGCGACAGCCGGTACCGCGCCAGCGCCGTAGCAGGCGGCGAACGGCAGCGACGCGACGGCCATGATCAACGCAGCAGAGGTACGCCGGACTCGGGCCCGATCGGCGACGGACGAACCGACGACCGGCGTACCAGGGTCCCAGTCGAACCGCCGCGGCAGATCGGCCAGTTGCGCGACGAGCTCCCCCGACGTTGTCGCCGCGGTCGCCTCGACCAGCCGCCGCTCGTACTCGGTGAGGTCCAGATAGCCCTCACCGAGCGCCTGGGCGAGCAGCTCGACGACGTGGTTGCGCTGCGCGTCACCGACCCGCTCGTCACCGGCCCGCTTGCTGACCCCGTCGCCGCCTTCCACAGTGTTTCCGAGGCTACCCCATCTGACGGTCTCCGCAGGTCACGCTGGACCAGCGGGCCGGAATCCCCCATCATGACTACGCTCGGTACACGATCCGGTACGAATGGCTATGTGCGGGGGTCTGTCGGCATGACGCCCAGGTGTGGCAGGACGTGGCCGCTGCTGTTGGTCGCGGTCGCACTCGCCGCGCTCGGCGCGGCCACCGGCGGGATGCTGGCCCTGGCGTACCGTCCCATCGGGCTGGCGTATCTGGACGTGCTGACCCGTTGCCCGCCCTCGGCCGGCGACCAGAGGATGTGCCTGACCGAGGTGACCTGGGCCGTCGGCGCCCTGATGGCCTCCGGTGCGGCGATCGCGCTCGGCAGTGGTCTGGCCGGGACGCTGGTCACGACGGTGCGCGCCCAACGCTGGATCGCCCGGTTACCCCCGGCCCGTCCGATGGCCGAGGCGCGTTTCGAGGAACTCTGCCGGCAGCACAGCTTGGTCGGTTCCCACCGGCCCCGGTTGCGGATCGGCGGCCATCGGACGGACAGCATCGCCGGTCCCGGCCAGCGGGCGGCGGTCGTGCTGCCGGCGGCGGCGGTCCGACAGCCGTTGGTTCCGGTGGTGTTCGACCCGCTCGTCCGCGCCGAACTGGACCGGATCGCCTCCGGCCAGAGCGCTCGCCGCGCCGTGCTGCGCGGCTGGCCGTGGCTACTGGCCTCGGTGAGCGCCGCACTGGCCGCAGCGGCCGCGTTCACCGGACCCGCGTTCACCGGACCAGGGCCCGGCCCGCTTGCCGGATCGACGACCCGCGTGCTGCTGCTGGCCGCCGCCGTCGCCGTCCTGACTGTCGGATTACGCCGCGGCCCGGACGGGACGCGCGGCACCCGGGCAGCGGCCTGGTACGCCGTGCCAGCCGCCGGGGTGATCGCCGGTGCGGGGGGCCAGGCCGGGGCGTCCGTCCTGTGGCACCTGGCACCCGCCGCGGGAGATCGGCTGGTCGCCGGCGCCGCACTGGCACCCGCTCTACTGGTCCTGGCCGGCCTGCTGCCGGCGCTGACCGCTGGACGGCCCGGCGCGACCGGATCGCGGGGCACAGCTGCCGTCCCAGCGATGTTGGCCGGAGTAGTCGCCGGTCTGCTCGCCTTCCCGGTGGGCACCGCGGCCGCGCCGAATCTCGCCGCGCCGCTGCTGGTCCAGCCGTCGCCCACCGTCCCGGACAGCGGATCCGACCCGCGCGGCGGATCCGACCCGGACCGCACCCGCCGTGCCCGTCCGGATGGCCCGGGGGCCGCCGGTCCCGTCCCGATCGACACGACCGCCGCGGACCGGGCCGCCCGAGCCGTCGAACCCGTGCTCGGCCCGGCGTGGCGGGCGGATCCGCTCCCGGCACCACCACCGGCTGGGAGTCGACCGGCCGGCTGTCAGCCGTCGATCGTCAACGACTATCTGCGCCGGGCGGCCGCCGGACGTACCGGGCGGGGCGTGGCGCGCTACGCGACGCTTGCCGCACCGGGCGGCGGTGGGCTCGGCCGGACCACCCTGCAGATCGACGTCGTGTCGTACCGGCCGGACGCGATGTCCTCTACGCGGCCGGTGGAGATGGTCTTCGCCGCAGTCGAACGGGCCGGCGCGGCCTGTCGGGAGTTCACCGACGGACGATCCGGGCTACGGGTCCAGTCGCTGCCCCGCGCGGCACCGGCCGTCGGCGACCGCGCCTGGCGGATGGATCTGGTACGGACGCTGGGCCGCGGTGCCGGACGGGTCACCGCGACGACCGCACTGGCTGTCATACAGGTCGACACCACGCTGGTCGTGGTGTCGATGACCGCGTCGCTGGCCGTCGTCGACGGGGAGCTGTTCGAGCAGGCCATGCGGCGGACGGTGGCCGCGCTGGTGGCCGAGCGGTGAGCCGGGTCCAGCCTGTCGACGGGTCCAGCCTGTCGAGTCGGGTACGTCACCCGGTCAGGGCGTCACCGGGACGGTCCGTCGCCAAGCGTCGATGATCTGCACCGGCCGCATGCCCTCGGAAAGGTACAGGCGCAACGCCGGCCGCCGGGGGTCGGTATCGACGTGCAGGAAGGTGCCCCGCCGCTGGTCGGCGGCGTCGGCGGCGAACGCCCGGCGCAGCAGCAGGCGACCCAGGCCACGCCCCTGCCATTCAGGTCGGACCGCGAGCAGCCGTATGTAGCCGCTCTGCTCGTCGGCCACGAAGGCATGCGACCGCAACACAATCGCGGCCGGGACGCCGTCCAGGTATGCGACCTCACCCAGCGACCAGTCGTGGTCACTGTGCGACTCGAGATGCCGGACCCAGTCGGGGTAGGCCTTGGCCGCGAAACCGAAGTGGTCGGCGAAGGCGGCCTGGTGCACCGTCCATGCCTGGTGACGGACCTCGGGATCGTCACCAGTACTGCGGATCCGCACACCGTCGGGCTCCCCGGGGTCGGCCCTCGGGCTCGCCGCGTCGTGCGGGACGAACAGTCGGTTGAACACGGTCGCCACTGAGAAGCCGAGCTCGGCCAGCCGTCCGGCCGTGGCGGTGTCCTCCCGGTAGCAGCCGACGTCCAGCACGGCCCGGGAATGGCCCAGTTCGGCGGCGATCGCGACGGCGCGACGTTGGGCCTGGTACCAGAGCCAGTCGCCGACCGCCGGCTCGGTGTCGAGATGGTACGCATCGATGTCGACGGTGTCGCTACTCCCCTTGCGGCACGCCCAACCCCAGCCGACCGTCACGCCATCCGGGTCCTGCACCAGCCAACCGTCCCGTGTCGGGTCGAAGTCCGGTTCGGCGAGTTCGTCAGCGACTTCGTCGAGGGTGTAGTCGGGTCGGCCGATGACCGCGGTGTTGCAGGTGGCGATCAACTGGAAGACGACGGGTGCGTCATCGGGCCCGGCTGGCCGCTGGGTGTATCCAGCAGGAAGTGACGGAATCTCGGTGGTCGCTGTCATCGGGCGATTGTCGGGCGGGCCGCCACGCCGGCACGAGCGAATTTCAGCCGACCCAGCAAAACCGGATTTGGGGGTATAGAGACAACTTGGGATGGTTGAATCCTTATGTCGGTTATTAGTTTCAGAAAGTGGGAGACATGGCGAACACACCGGTGGTGATCGTCGGCCAGGGGTACGTCGGCCTGCCCGTGGCGATGCGCGCCGTAGCGGTCGGACACCTGGTCGTCGGGCTGGACACCGACGCCGAGCGGATCCGGATGCTGCGCGCGGGCATCTCGTACGTCGAGGATGTCACCGACGCCGAGCTGCACGCCGCGTTGGGCAGCGGCCGCTACACCGCGACCACCGACTACGCCGCAGCCGCAGGATTTGACACCGCGGTGATCACCGTGCCGACGCCGTTGCACGACGGCGCACCCGACCTGCGGTACATCGAGCAGGCGGCCCAGTCGCTCGCCGAGCAGCTCACTCCCGGCGCGACGGTGATCCTGGAGTCGACGACCTACCCCGGCACCACCGACGAGTTTCTCCGGCCGCTGTTGGAGAAAGGCAGCGGTCTGCAGGCCGGGCTCGACTTCCACCTCGGGTACAGCCCGGAGCGCATCGACCCGGGCAACCGCGAATGGACCTTCGTCAACACTCCGAAGGTGGTCTCCGGGATCACCCCCGAGTCGTTGCGGTCGGTGCAGGCGTTCTACGACGGTCTGGTGGACCGGACCGTGCCGGTCGCCGGCACCCGGGAGGCCGAGACCACCAAACTGCTGGAGAACACCTTCCGACACGTCAACATCGCCCTGGTCAATGAGCTGGCGGTGTACGCGCACATGCTGGGCATCGACATCTGGGAGGCGATCGACGCCGCCAGCACCAAGCCGTTCGGCTTCCTACAGTTCACCCCCGGACCGGGCGTCGGTGGGCACTGCCTGCCGGTCGACCCGTCCTACCTGTCCTGGGAGGTCAAGCGGACCCTCGGCCGCAACTTCCGGTTCGTCGAACTCGCCAACGACGTGAACAACTACATGCCGATGTACGTCGTGGAACGGTTGACCAGCGCGATGAACCGGCGCAGCCGGGCGTTGCGGGGCGCGCGGGTGCTGCTCATCGGGCTGGCGTACAAGCGCAACAGCGGCGACTGTCGCGAGTCCCCGGCTGTCCGCGTCGCCGAACTGCTGCACCTGGCCGGCGCGCAGGTGCATGTCGTCGACCCACACCTGCGCCCGGAGCAGATGCCAGCCTTCGTACGGGCGGTGCCGCTCACCGTCGACCAGGTCGAAGCCGCTGACGCGGTGGTCGTGCTGACCGACCACGACGGCATCGACTACTCCCTGCTCAGCGATGCGCCACTGGTGCTGGACACCCGCCGGAGGCTGGCCGCCACCGCCGGCACGGAACTGCTGTGACCGGCCCGCCGCCTACCTGGGCGGCGGGGCGCTGACGCGGTCAGCTCGTCGGGGCGTGTTCCCGCGCCCGGGCCGCCGGTGCCACCGGCATCGGGCGACCGGCCATCCGGACGACACGGTAGAACATCGCCCGCCGGGGCGCCACGAGCTCGGTGCGGTAGCCGCGGGACCGGACCAGACCGGCCGCCGCCACCTCGACCATCCGCTGCGGCTGGGTCAGCAGCCGCCGGACCACCTCGGCCAGCGTCGCCGGATCACCGGTGCTGACCAGACAGTCCGCCTCGAACAGGTCCGGCGGGCCCACCGCCGCGACGGCGACCACCGGCAGGCCCCGGGCCATCGCCTCGACCACTACCGGGGAGTACGCGCCGGCGGGAGTCGGCGACACGAACACGTCGGCGGCGTCCAGCCAGGACCGAATCTCGGTGGCGGGACGCTCACCGGCGAGGACGACCCGGTCGGTCAGTCCCAGCCGGGCCGCGCGGCGTTCGAGCTGCGGCCGGGACCGGCCGTCGCCCAGGTGGACCAGGTCCGCCCGGATGCCGTCATCTGCCAGCCGACGCATCGCCGCCAGGACGACGTCGACGCCGTGCCGGGAGCGGTCGAGCGTCCCGGCCGAGATCAGCGTCACCGGACCGCCGGACGCCGCCGGTTCGCGTGGCTCGCAGACGAACGCGTCGGCCCGCAGGTCGACGTCCGGGTAGTCGGCGGCGACGGTGTGCGGACCCGGCGGACATCGCAGCTGCAGCGATGTCCCGGTGGTGTAGGCCACGGCGGTAGCGTCCCCACACTGCTCCAGCAGCTGGCGCGCCGCCCGGTGAGCGCGCCAGCGGCGCACCAGGTACGTCGCCACCGGGCCGTCGAACATGTCCTGCGGGTCCGCCACGACCTCGACCGCGTAGCCACGGTGCGAGCGTCGCAGGATCGGTGCGAGCAGGTTGGCGGCTGGTGACGGGCTCCGCAGGATGACGGCGTCGACGTCGTCTACCCCGTACCGCAACGACCTGCGCAGCGCCGCACGACCCGGCAGCAGACCGCGGGGCCCGCGACCGCACGGCAGCGGCCAGACTTCCACTCCCGCGCCGTCCACCCGGGCGGCGCCGGTCGGCGGTAGCGGTACGTCGGTGACCTCAGCGAGCAGTCGGACCCGGTCGAAGGCCGACAGGTACCGGGTCCAGAAGCCGTGCGTCGGCCCGAGCACGGTCCACACCGCACCGTCCGGTGTGCGTTGGAACCGGTTCTGGGTACTGACCGCGACGGTGCCCATCGCGGAACCTGGCAAGTTCTCCACTGTGCTCCCTACAAGGCGGTAGTCAGAGTCAGGTGCCGGCGCGGCGCCGGTCGGCAGCGGTCCGCGCCGGTCACCCGACCGGCGCTGCGGCCGACCGGCGGCGAGACACCGGCTGGCGCCCGCCGATCGTCTCGACCAGGTCGGCTACCGCCCGGGCACAGTCACCGCTGTCGAACCGCCGCTGGATGTGTTCCCGTGCCGCCGGTGAACGCCGGGCGAGCCGACCGGACCGGAACTCCGCGTGTGCGCCGCGCAGCGCGGCGGCGAGTGCCTCGACGTCACCGGTCGGGACCACCCAACCGCTGTCCCGGTTGACTGTCTCCGGCAGTCCGCCGGCGTCGGACACGACAGAGGGCACCCCGCAGGCTCCGGCTTCCAGCGCCGCTCCGTGGTTCTCCGACCGCGACGGGCTGACACTGACATCAGCCGCAGCGTAATACTGCCGTACGTCGATGACGCCGGCGAACCAGTCGACGGTCGGATCGGCCGTCACGTCGAAACGTCGTAGCAGGTCCCGCCGGTGCTCCTCACCGGACGCGTCCCAACCCCCACCGACCAGGATCAGCCGGGAGCGGGGACAGTCCCGGGCGAACGACCGCCACGCCGCGAGTAGCACGTCGTGACCCTTGATACCGGTCCCCCGGTGCACCATCGACTTGGGTGCGTACACGTACGCCACCATGACCGCCACGAAGACGTCTGCCGGTAGACCCAGCCGGCGACGTGCGGCGGCCCGGGTGGCGGCGTCCGGCAGGCGGAACAGCCGGGTGTCCACCCCGTACGGCACGGCCGCCAGCGCGTCACCACGACGGCCCATCGACCGGTAGAGGTCGGCGGTGTGCGTGCTGCCGGCGATCACGAGGTCGTCCAGCCGGGCCAGGAGGCGCTCCGCAGCGCGGATCGGCGTCGACTCCAGAAAGAGCGGACCCGGCACCATGAAGACCCTGGCGACGTCGAGCCCGAGCAGGCCCAACCGGACCGCCAGCGCCGCGTGGTAGTGGTGGTAGTGCACCACGTCCGGCCGCAGCCGACGCAGCAGCCGACGCAGCGACCACAGCTGCATGGCCGTGGCCAACGTCGGGCGGAACCGAAACCGGAACGGCGAGTCGATCATCGGCACCCCGGCCCGGTACAACTGTTCGCGCAACCGGCCCGGACCGGCAGGCAGCACGACCGTCACCTCGTTGCCGCGCCGACGCAGCTCCTCGACCTGGGGCACGATCCACCGGCCGCCCTCGGCTGTCTTGAGTATCACGACCACCCGCATGTCTGACACCTCCCTCGATACCGGCGGCACCCGTCGCGACCGCCAACGGACCTTCATCGGGCGGGCACCCCCTTGACCACCGCGCCGGGCAGCACGTCACGCACGACGCACGCGCCGGCACCGACCGTGGCTGCGGCCCCGACCCGGCGACCCTGAAGAACCGCCGCGGTCGTCCCCACCAGGACGGCCTCGTCCAACGTGCAGGATCCGGAAACAGCCGCCAGCGGTCCGACCGAGCCGTAGTCCGCGACGGTCGTGTCGTGGCCGACCACGCCGTTCTGGTTGATGTGCACGTGCCGGCCGAGTGCCACGTTGGTGGTCACTCGGGCACCGGCGAACAGCACTGAACCCGCGCCGATCCGGCTGTCCAGACCGACCGTGGCGCTGGGATGGATCAGGGTGGCGGCAACCAGCGGTTCCGCCGCCGGCCGGGCGGTGTCGATCCGCCGGCCTACCGCCCGGCGGTACGCCGGCAGGCCGATCCCGATCACGTACGCCGGCGGGTCGCCCTGCCTGGTCAGCCAGTCCACGGCGCCGAGCAGCACGGCACCGAGCCGGTCGAGGCGGTCCTTGTTGGCCGGGCTGGGATCGTCGTCGACGAATCCGACCACCCGCCACGCCGGTGCCGGACCGGCCCGGTTGACGGCCTCGACGATGCCGAACACCTCACGGCCGTGCCCACCGCAGCCGACGATCACCAGGTCCCGGGCGCTCATCGGCCGATCCGGTGTCCGTCGAGGAACGCCTCGATCGCCGCGAGCACCCGGCCGATCTGCTCGTCGGTCAACGACGAGCCGCTGGGCAGGGCCAGTCCGGTCGCGAAGAGCCGGTCCGCCGCCCCGGTGAGGATCCGCGGCGCGGCGGCGAAGACCGGCTGCCGGTGCATCGGTTTCCAGACCGGCCGGGTCTCGATCCGCTGATCAGCGAGGTAGCGGCCCAGTTCGGCGGCGTCCCAGCCGGCCTCGGCCGGCTCCACGATGATCACCGTGAGCCAGGCGTTGCCGCCGAGGTCCGCCTCGTCACCGAGATCGCCGAGCAGGCGCACCCCCGGAACGCCGGCGAAGGTCTTCGCGTACCGCTGGCGGGTCTCCCGGCGGTGGGCGACCATCGAGTCGAGACGGTGCAGTTGTGCCCGGCCCAGCGCGGCGAGCAGGTTACTCAGCCGGTAGTTGTAGCCAATGTCGGTGTGTTCGTAGTGGGCCACCGGCTGGCGTGCCTGGCTGGCCAGGTAGCGGCACCGGTGGGCGATCGCCTCGTCGTCGGTGACCACCATCCCACCCCCCGAGGTTGTCATGATCTTGTTTCCGTTGAAGGAGAAGACCCCGGCCTGGCCGAAGCCGCCGGCGGGACGACCACGCAGGCCGGCACCGAGCGCCTCCGCCGCGTCCTCCACGACCGGCAGGCCGTACGCCGCGCACAACGGGACGATCTCGTCGTAGTCGGCGCAGCGGCCGAACATGTCGACCGGCACCACCGCGCGTACCGGCGGCTGACCGGGCTCCCGCCGGGTCAGCGCTTCGGCCAGCAGATCGACGTCGACGTTGCCGGTCCGTGGGTCGCAGTCGACGAAGACCGGCTGGGCACCGGTGTAGACGATGGCGTTTGCGGTGGCGACGAAGGTCAGGGTGGGGACCGCCACCGCCTGTCCGGGCCCGACCCCGAGTGCCAGCAGGGCCAGGTGCAGGCCGGCGGTCGCCGAGTTGACCGCGACCGCGTGAGCGACGCCGACCCGTCGGGCCATCTCCTGTTCGAAGGCGTCGACCTCCGGGCCGGACGGGGCGACCCAGCCGGAGCGCAGCGTCCGGACCAGGAACTCCTCTTCGAGCACGCCGACGTCCGGCGGGGACAGGTAGATCTGCCGGGTCATCGCGCGGCTCCGGAGAAATGTCCTGGTCGCGGGCTAGGCTGACCAGGTCGTGGCCGGGTCGGTGGCTGCGACCGACTGGCCGGCGCGGTCCGGCGGCCGGTCGCGGAGACATCGGATTGGCTGGCGTTGATGACCACTGATCGGTTCACCATCCTGTTCGTGTGCCGGGCGAACATCTGCCGCTCGCCGCTTGCTGAACGGCTGACCCGGCACGCCGTGCAGACCCGGCTGGGCGCGGACCGGGCCGACGTCGCCGCGTACAGCGCCGGCATCGAAGCGCTGACCGGCCGGCCGATGCATCCGTATACCGAGCAGGTCCTGCGAGAACGCCAGGCTGATCCGGACGGGTTCGCCAGCCGGCAGGTGGATGCCGCCATGCTGACCCGCGCGGATCTGGTGCTGACCGCCAGCCGCCGGCACCGGGCGTACTGCGTCGCGCTGGCCCCGGCCGCGCTGACCCGCACCTTCACCGTCCGCCAGTTCGGACGGTTGGCCCAGGCCGCACTCCTGCCACCGGCTACCTCCGCACCCGACGCCGCCGGCCGGGCCAGGTCGCTGGTGGCCGCCGCGGCGGCCGCCCGCAGCCGGGTACAGCCGGTCTCCGCCGAGCAGGACGACCTCGCCGACCCGGTGCTGCGGCCGGTCGGGGACTTCCGGATGTGCGCCGGCCAGATCGACCAGACCATCGACATCCTGCTGGACGTCATCACGAAGTCTTGACCGGTACGCCAACGTCCGCCGTCGCCTGATCCTCGGCGGCCTTCGTGGTGTCGGGAACCGCGACCGCCTGACGCTGCCGGGCCGGACCGGCCGGGTTCGCGGACCGACGCCGACGGCCGTGCTCGTGGTAGTAGTAGTTGTAGGCACCACTGCGGTGTGGCGTCATGTTCAACACGCAGCCGAGCAGCCGAGCGTCCACCGCGCGTAGCGCGGCGACCGCCGCCCGCAGGTGCGTCTCGGTGGTCTTGGCGCACCGTCCCACCACGATCACGCCGTCCACCTGGGCGGCGATCGGCGCCGCGTCGGTGACCGGCACCAGCGGCGCGGTGTCCACGATGACCACGTCGAACCGGGCGCGCAGCGTGGCGAGCAGGTCCGCCATCTGCTGTGAGCCGAGCAGCTCGCTCGGATTCGGCGGGATGAAGCCACTGGGCAGCAGCGTCATGCCGCTGTCCCCCCATGGTTGCAGTACGTCGTCGAGCTCGGCCTGCCCAGCGAGCACGTTCGTCAGCCCGACCGCGCCCTCCATGTTCAGGTAGGAGGTGGCCTGCGGCCGGCGCAGGTCCGCCTCCACCAGCAGCACGGAGCTGCCTGCCTCGGCGAAGGTCAATGCCAGGTTCGTCGCGGTGGTGGTCTTGCCCTCCTCGGGCATCGCACTGGTCACCACCAGGCTGCGCACCGGCTTGTCGACGTCGGCGAACTGCAGGTTGGTCCGCAGTTGGCGGAACGCCTCGGCCCGTGGCGAGTGCGCCTGCCGGCCGATGATCAGCGGGTCGCGTCGGGCCGCGTTGTCCAACGGGATCGTGCCGACCACCCCGGTCGCGGTTACGTCGCGCAGCTGATCGACCGTGCGCACGGTGTTGTCGAGCATCCCGCGCAGCAGTGCCAGGCCGACCCCGCTGAGCAGCCCGAGGAACAGGCCCAGGCTGATGTTGCGCACCGGTTGCGGCGAGACCGGCGCCGGGTTGAGCAGCGGGCCGGCGATCACCTCGACCTTGATCGCCGGCCGGTCGGCGCCCGGGGAGGTCTCCAGTTGCTGGACCAGGCGGACGAACTCAGCGACGATCGCCTCGGCGACCTGCTCCGAACGGTTCGGTGAGCTGTCGGTCACCGTCGCCTGCAGCAGGACCGTATCCGGCACCGGGCGGGCGCTGACCCGCGACTGCACCTCCCCGGCGGTCAGGCCGAGGCTGTGCCGGTCGACCACGGTCTCGGCGAGCCGGCTGCTGGTGAGCAGGCCGCTGTAGGACTTGACCCGCTGCTGGGAGAAGAGTCCGCCCTGGTATGCGTCGGTCACCCCCTGGCTGCTGGAGGTGGAGACGAAGAAGGTGACCGAGGTGGCGTACTGCGGGGTGGTCCGGACATTGATCAGCACGGCGGCGCCGACCGCGACGGTCACGGCGGCGAGTACCCAGAACCATCGCTTCCGCACCGCGTCGAAGTAGTCACGCAGTTCCATCGGTACGGCCTCCCAAAAATACTGCTCCGTCATGGTCAGCACCATCTTGTACCAATCTGCACTGGCAAAAGTGGTTTTCTGGTCAAATAGTGGCATTGCCGCGCTACCCATCCGGAGTGAACGAGACCGCAGGCACCGCCGGCCGCACCCGGCGGATGCCCGTACGCCGACTGAACGGGGCTGGAATGCAGACATCGACCCGACCCGCTGACACCACCACCCGCCGCAACCGGGAACGCGCCGTCGCACCGATGTGGCTGGTGGACCTCGGCGCCTGGTGCGCCGGCCTGATCGTCGCCGTCTGGACCCGCTACGAGTTCGCCCTCGCCGGAACACACCTCAACGGTCTGCTCCTGGTCACACTGGCAGCGATCGTGCTGCACACAGTGGCCGGTCACCTCAACTACCTGTACCGGGACCGGTACCGGCTGGGCAGCTTCGACGAGGTGTGGGTGGTATCCCGCTGCGTGCTGGCCACCATGGCCCTGCTGCTGCTGCTCGATCTCGCCGCGCCGCAACGGCCGGTGCCGGCCAGCGCACCGCTGGTCGGTGGCTGCCTGGCGCTCGTCCAGATGCTCGGCGTCCGGTACCTGCGCCGGCTGCACCGGCAACGCCGCCGCCGACCCGCCGGCCGGGACATCCAGCGGGTGCTACTGTTCGGTGCCGGTGCCGCCGGGCAGTCGCTGCTCCGGGCGATGCTGGACGAGCCGAGCGGGCGGTACCTGCCGGTGGGGCTGCTCGACGACGACCCGGCGAAGCGGCAGCTACGGCTCAGCGGGGTACCGGTACTGGGTAGCCGGCAGGACATCCCGGCCGTCGCCGCCCGTACCGGTGCCACCACCGTCGTCGCCGCGGTCGCCAACGCCGACGCCGCGCTGATCCGGGAAGTACGCCACCTCGCGAACCAGGCCGGTGCCCGGTTCAAAGTGGTCCCGTCGGTCGGCGAACTGCTGGAGAACGAGCCGGCCGTCACCGACCTGCGCGACCCCGACTTCAGTGACCTGCTCGGTCGGCACCAGATCGACACCGACCTCGACTCGATCGCCGGCTATCTGACCGGCAAACGGGTGCTGGTCACCGGGGCCGGCGGCTCGATCGGCTCCGAGCTGTGCCGACAGATCCAGCGGTTCCAGCCCGGTGAGCTGGTGATGCTCGACCGCGACGAGTCCGCGCTGCACGCCGTACAACTGTCGTTGCGCGGCCGGGCACTGCTGGACAGCCCGGACCTGATCCTCGCCGATCTGCGCGACAGCGACACGATCCGGCAGATCATGCGCGCCCGTCGCCCCGAGGTGGTCTTCCACGCCGCCGCGCTCAAACATCTCACGCTGCTGGAACGTCACCCGGGTGAGGCCGTGAAGACCAACGTGTGGGGCACCCAGACCCTGTTGGAAGCCGCATCCGGTGTGGAGCGTTTCGTGAACATCTCCACCGACAAGGCCGCCGACCCGACCAGTGTGCTCGGCTTCTCCAAGCGGATCACCGAGCGGCTCACCGCCTTCGCGGCCGGCGCCAACCAGGGTACGTTCCTCAGTGTCCGGTTCGGCAACGTGCTCGGCAGCCGCGGCTCGGTGCTGCACGCGTTCCTCGCCCAGGCTGCGGCCGGCAAGCCGATCACCGTCACCGACCCGGACGTGACCCGGTACTTCATGACCATCCAGGAAGCGGTGCAACTGGTCATCCAGGCAGCCGCGATCGGCCGCGATGGCGAGTCACTGGTGCTCGACATGGGTGATCCGGTACGGATCGCCGACGTCGCCCGCAGCATCGCCGAGCAGTACGACAATCCGGTCAGGATCATCTACACCGGGCTGCGGCCCGGCGAGAAGCTGCACGAGGACCTGCTCGGTGCCGGCGAGCCGGACAACCGGCCACTGCACCCGCTGATCTCCCAGGTCCCGGTGCCGGCGCTGGATCCGGTGCACGTGCACCTGCTCGACCCGTACGGCCGGCCGGACGATCTGGTCGACGAGCTGGCCGCGCTCTGCGAGCCGCACCGGCCGCTGGTCGGCGCGCGTCGGCAGCGTGGCGCTGCCCCGGCCGACCTGCTCGCCGCGGACAGCGACGGCAGCCTCGCCTCGCCGGACGACCCGCCCGGCACCCCGATCGTCAGCAACAACGGGTCCACCGGGGCGGTCTGACCTGATCTGGTGGCTGGTCAGGCCGCCGCTGGTGGCTCGGACGGTGGGTCGGCCACCGTGGCTGCCAGGTGCAGGGACAGTTCCTGCACCAGGTCGTCCATGCTCTGCCCGGTCTGCACCCGGACCAGCGCCAACGCCAACTCGGCCAGCAGGCAGAAGCCGCCGGTCCGGGTCGCCTCGTCGGGGAACTCCGCCAGTAGCGCCGCCGCGCCGTCGTGATCGCCGCGCTGGCGGGCGGCGATGAACCCGGCGGCGCGCTGCGCGGCCACGAACGCCGACTCGGCGAAGGCCCGGCTGTCGCCGCCGCTCATGGCAAATCGATCGGGCTGCCTGCCGTGCTGGCGGCGGCGAATCGGGCCGCGACGTCGCTCCAGTCGACCAGATCCCACAGGCGGTCGACGTAGTCCGGACGGACATTGCGGTACTGCAGGTAGTAGGCGTGTTCCCAGGCGTCGAAGACCAGGACCGGAGTAGTGGCCTGGCCGACGTTGCCATGGTGGTCGTAGACCTGCTCGACGATCAGCCGACGGCTCATCGGTTCCCAGGCGAGCACGCCCCAGCCCGAGCCCTGCACCCCCTTGGTGGCCGTGGAGAGCTGCCCGGCGAACGCCTCGAACGAGCCGAAGTGCTCGTCGATCGCGGCGGACAACTCGCCGTCCGGACGGTCACCGCCGTCGGGCGACAGGTTCTTCCAGAAGATCGAGTGCAGTACGTGGCCGGAGAGGTTGAACGCGAAGGTCTTCTCCAAGCCGACCAACGTCGAGAAGTCACCCTTGTCGCGCGCCTCGGCGAGCTGGTCGAGAGCGTCGTTGCTGCCTTTGACGTACGCGGCGTGGTGCTTGCCGTGGTGCAGCTCGAGGATCTCCCCCGACATGGCGGGTTCGAGGGCACCGTAGTCGTACGGCATGTCGGGCAAGGTGTAGACAGCCATCGTCCACCCTCCGGTCGCGGGCTCAGCGGTCCGGACCAGTATGCGTTATTGCCAGAGATTTGCAACTACATGTCGATTGCTTCTACCTCTGGTCACCTCGAGGCGCCCGGCCCGATCGTCGGCCAGACCGCCTCCACCTCGCCGCCGCGTACCGCCGTCACCTCACCAAGGCCGGCGAACACCATGCAGACGTGGTTCGGAACCACCTGCACCCGCTGCCCGACCGTGAGCGGACTCGGCTGCCCCGGACCGGCCCACCGCAGCCAACCGTGCTCCTCGGAAAGCCGGTCGATCCGCCACCCGGGCAACCCCACCAGCAGCCCGTGGCCGCCGTAGGCATCGAGATGCGCCGACGCCGGCAGGCCGTCCTGGCCGAACGTCTTCGACCCCGCGTCGATGCAGGCACGGTGCGGCTCCGGATGACTGACCACGGTGGCGAGGACCCGCACCGCGCAGGTCGCCACGGTGGCATTACCGAGCGCGATCTGCCCCAGGTCGTTGAAGGCGTAGATGCCGGGCCGGATCTCGGTCACCCCGGGCTCGGCCACCACGGTCCGGGCGGAAGCGGAAGCACCGAGCGACACCGTCGACAGGGTCAGCCCGGCCGACCGGATCGCGGCCGCGGTATCCACCATGACACCGGCCGCCTCCTGTGACCGCCGGGTCAGATCCGCACGGTCAGTCGCCGCGTACACCGATCCCTCATACGTCATCACCCCGGTCAACCGGACGCCAGGCAGCTCGGCGATGTCCCAGGCGACCCGCGCCGCATCCGCCGGCGCCACCCCACACCGGCCCAGACCACTATCGACAATCAGCAGTACGTCCAACAGCCGTCCGACAGCGGCAAACGCCTCCCCCAGCGTCTGGGCACCGGCGACGCTGTCCGCGCCGACGGTCAGCTCACAGCGCTGCGCCAACCGTACGGCGCGTTCGGCCTTGTCCCGGCCGACCAGCGGATAGGCCACTGTCATCCGGGTCACCCCGGCCGCGGCGAACGCCTCGGCCTCACCGAGCTTCGCCACACAGATGCCGTCCGCCCCACGATCCAGCTGCATCGACGCAAGCCGGGGCACCCGGTGGGTCTTGGCGTGCGGCCGCAACCCCACCTGATGCAGTTGGCACAGCCCGGCCATCTCATCGAGGTTGCGCTCCAGGACGTCGAGGTCGAGCAGCAGATTGGGAGTCTCCAGGCCGGCCGGTACGGCGAACAGGTCCGGCGTGGCGGTCTGCGGGCGGGTGTCGGTGGTCACGGCGTCTCCGGCAGTCGTCGTCGCGGTACGGGCGTCTCCGTCGCCCATCCTGCCGTACCGCGATGGTCATGCGACGACCTCGCAACGTGGTGTCGCGCTCACCCACGTCGCAGCGCACCCGATCCGCGCGTTGTCGCCAACCGTGCCACCGGCGAGCATGGTCGCATAGTCGTCGAGCCACGGGCACCGGCAAGGCCGGAATCTCACCGTCACCCCGGTGCCACGGCGATGGCCTGGATCTCGATGAGCAGGTGCGGGTGGGGCAGTTGATGCACGGCGACGGTGGTGCGGGTCGGCCCGGTGTGGTCGAAGTGTTCGGCCCAGACCTGGTTGTAGCCGCCGAAGTCGTTCATGTTGACCAGGTACGTGGTGACCGAGACCAGGTCAGCGAGGCTGGCACCGGCGGCGGCGAGCAGGTCGGCGATGTTGGCGATCACCGCACGGGTCTGTTCCCGGATGTCGAGTTGGGTGGTGCCGTATTCGTCCACGCTGGCCCCGGCGATGGTGTTGTCGGGGCGGCGGCTGGAGGTTCCGGAGACGAAGATGAACCCGCCGGCTGTTTTGACGTGCGGGAACTTGCCGCGTGGGGTGGCTTTGCCGGCGACCAGGTGTGCGGTCATGACCGGTCACCTCCTGCGGTGGTGGTGAAGGCGGCGGTGCCGATGCCTTGGACGGTGGCCCGGACGTGGGCGCCGGGTGGGAGGGGGACGGCGGCGGTGGCCGCGCCGGCGAGGAAGATCCACCCGGCTTGGAGGGTGGGGCCGTGCCGGTCGGCGAGGGCGATGCCGGCGGCGAGGGCCCGGCGGGGGTCGCCGAGGATGGCGGCGGTGGATCCGGTCTGCACCGTGTGTCCGTCGATGTCGAGCAGTACGCCGAGGTTGTCGACTTCGTCGGGGACCGGCTGCCACGGCCCGATGGTGAACAGGGCTGCCGAGGTGTTGTCGGCGATCACGTCGGGCAGCGAGAAGGTGAAGTTGGCGTACCGGGAGTCGATGACCTCCAGGGCGGGGGCGACGGCCCGGACCGCGTCGGTGAACGGCATCCCGGGTGTGGGCGGCCTGTCGAGGAGGAAGGCGATCTCCGGTTCGACCCGGGGGTGGATCAGCCCGGAGATGTCGACGCTGCCGCCGTCGGGTACGGCGGTGGCGGCGGTGAGTTGGCCGAGGATCGGGGAGTCGACGCCGACCTGGGCCATCTTCGCCTGGCTGGTCAGCCCCATCTTCGCGCCGACGAGCCGGTCGCCCCGGCCGGTACGGCGGGCGATCAGCGCCTGCTGCACCCGGTACGCGGCGTCGACGTCGACCCGGTGGGTGTCGGCGAGTTGTGGGATCGGGGTGCCGGTGACGGCCGCCTCGTCGAGCCGGGCGGCCAACCCGGCGAGGTCGACGTCTGCGCTGGTGGTCACTGCGCACCTCCGTGGGCGGTGTTGGCGGCGTCGGCGAGGTCGAGGGCGACGTCGGTGATCATGTCTTCCTGGCCGCCGACCATCCTGCGGCGGCCGAGTTCGACCAGGATGGACCGCACGTCCAGGTTGTAGCGGTCGGCGGCGCGTTCGGCGTGGCGCAGGAAGCTGGAGTAGACGCCGGCGTAGCCGAGCGACAGGGTTTCCCGGTCGACGCGGACCGGCCGGTCCTGCAGCGGGCGGACCAGGTCCTCGGCGGCGTCCATCAGGGCGAAGGTGTCGCAGCCGTGTTTCCAGCCGTGCAGGTCGGCGACGGCGGTGAAGACTTCGAGGGGGGCGTTGCCGGCCCCGGCGCCCATGCCGGCGAGGGAGGCGTCGACCCGGGTGGTGCCGTGCTGCACGGCGACGACGCTGTTCGCCACCCCGAGGGACAGGTTGTGGTGGGCGTGGATACCGATCTGCGTTTGCGGGTCGAGCACGGCCCGGTAGGCGTCGACGCGGGCGGCGACGTCGTCCATCAGCAGCCGGCCGCCGGAGTCGGTGACGTAGACGCAGTGCGCCCCGTACGACTCCATCAGCTTGGCCTGCCCGGCGAGCCCGTCCGGGGTGTTCATGTGCGACATCATCAGGAACCCGGCGACGTCCATACCGTTGTCGCGGGCCCAGCCGATGTGCTGGGCGGCGACGTCGGCCTCGGTGCAGTGGGTGGCGATCCGGACGCTGGTGACGCCAAGGTCGCGGGCTGCCCGCAGGTCGTCGATGGTGCCGATGCCGGGCAGCAGCAGGGTGGTCAGCCGGGCGTTGCTGATCGACTCGGCGGCGGCGGTGATCCAGTCGGCGTCCGACGCCGCACCGTGGCCGTAGGTGACGGACGAGCCGGCCAGGCCGTCGCCGTGGGCGACCT